>Ga0208180_1000019_pt1:35000-279228 | contig 279228 bp, 261 predicted proteins | sample MalvireepMed_s16_FD_184241 | JGI IMG/M metagenome (GOLD analysis project Ga0208180, IMG submission 184241) | Marine viral communities from the Global Malaspina Expedition - Malaspina viral metaG DeepMed_s16 (SPAdes) (version 2) | ecosystem: Environmental > Aquatic > Marine >...
TTATGCTTTTAGCATAACCCTTTGAATTTGTGGTGGGCCGTCTGCGACTCGAACGCAGGACCATCGGATTAAAAGTCCGGTGCTCTACCAACTGAGCTAACGGCCCAAACCAAGCGGCATATAATACCGTTTTCTAAATAAATGACAACCCTTTTGGCGTATTTTTTTTAAATTAATTGTGAGGTGTCTATGATCAGCATTGCTAAACCTGATGAAGCGACACTAAAAACCGCTTTAAATAACGCCGAATTAATGCTCGAAACAGGCCATGATCATCAACATGTTGCTCAGGCATTATTGTATATGGATGAAAGAAACCATCTCATGAGCAATATTGTGAGCGCCGTAGAGAACTATTTTCTATTGGAGAACGAACAGGCCAGAAGTGATTTATTAACAGCGTTTAAACGTTTCAAAACATTTGAGATTGAATCAGCAACTGAAATAGAAGCTGAATTAACCTTAGATCAGTCTTGATAAGGTGTTGGATCAGTTATGCCTGCTTGCCTGAAACCTTCTTTGCGGAATCGGCAAGAATCACATTCACCACACGCCCGGCCTTCATTATCAGCTTGATAGCATGACACCGTGAGACTGTAATCCACGCCTAAGGAAATACCTTTTTCAATAATGGCCTGCTTACTTAAGTCTATTAGTGGAGTCTCTATCGTTAACTTATGACCTTCCACACCCGTTTTTGTTGCTAAATTGGCCATCGTCTCAAAAGCAGCAATGTATTCAGGACGACAATCCGGATAGCCAGAATAATCTACTGCATTGACACCAACAAAAATGGCATCCGCTTCTAAAACCTCTGCCCATCCTAATGCAATTGATAAAAATACTGTATTTCGTGCTGGCACATAGGTAATAGGAATGCCTTCTTCGTGCTGTTGTGGAACAGCTATGGACGAATCCGTCAGTGCTGAACCACCAATGGCAGTGAGATCAATATTGATAACTTTATGTTTAGTAACACCCATGGCTTCAGCAAGTTTGGCTGAGGCGTGTAATTCTGCTCGATGGCGTTGACCATAATCAAAGCTCATCGTGAAACATTTATATCCCTGCTGCTGGGCAATCGCCAGCACAGTCGCAGAGTCAAGTCCACCGGATAAAAGAATGACGGCTTTTTTCAACGTCCTTTCTCCTCACCCCATAGATATTTGTGCATCTGTATTTGCATTCTTACGGGTAAATTGTCTTCAACAACCCACTCAGCAAGCTCAGCTGGTTGTAACTGCCCGTGAATAGGGGAAAACAATACTTCACATCGTTCATTTAGCTGATGCTGCTGTAATTTCTGTTTTGCCCAGTCATAATCATCACGGTGACAAACCACAAATTTAAGTTGATCGTGAGTATTTAATAGTTCGATATTCTCATAACGATTTTTACTTTCTTCGCCTGAGCCTGGTGTTTTCAGGTCCATAACGCGGCTGACTCGTTTATCCACTTTACTTATATCCATAGCCCCACTGGTTTCTAATGACACCTCATAACCACGATCACACAATGCCGTTAATAGAGGTATACAGTTGGGCTGAGCGAGGGGTTCACCACCAGTCACACAGACATATCGAGGATTAAACGCAGCGACCTTGGCCACAATCTCATCGAGGTCCATCTTTTCTCCGCCATGAAATGCATACTCAGTATCACAATAACCACAGCGAAGCGGACAGCCTGTCAGCCTGACAAACACAGTCGGCAGTCCCACTGTACGGGACTCACCCTGTAGAGAATAAAAAATTTCCGTTATACGACATTGCGCCATAAAATTACCGGCTCACTGTCTTAATTAGCTTGCTGATTGATACGTTCTAACCTGGCTTTTGCGAGTCTGGCTGCAGAACTATTTGGGTACTTTTCTACTACTTGATTCAACGTAGCTTCAGCTCGTTGGCTATCCCCCATTTCCTGTTCGCTAAACCCTCTTTTCAAAAGCGCATCTGCTACTTTTGAGCTTGTAGGATATTCATCAATAACGATTTGGAAAAGCGCAGCCGCATCAGCAAACTGTCTTAATACATATTTTGCTTCACCTTGCCAATAATAGGCATTAGGTAAATACACACTGCCCGGGTATTGTTCAGGGAATTTTGCTAAGGCATCAATTGCCTGTTGGTATTGACCGCTTCGCAGCGTTTGCAGTGCAGCTTGATAGGCGGCCTCACCATTTTCAACAGCGACTGGCGCTGCATCAGTGGGAGATGGCTCATCCGTTGTTTCATTAATACCAGCATTCGCCATTGAAGTATCTGCTGGCTCATCACTGCTTACTGAGTTACTGGCATTCGTAGAGGCGTTGGTTTCTAATTTTTGCATGCGCTCGTCTAAGTCAATATACATTTCTTTCTGACGTTTTTGCGCTTGCTCTAGCTCATGCCTTAATGTTTCATTGTCACCATTAAGACGTTGAATTTCATTTTGTAACTGATCAACACGAGTAATCAGGTTCATCAGTCCCTGGCCTTGAATGATTCGCTCCAGCCTTTCTACACGCTGCTGAAGTGGCTCTGTCTCTGCCCAACTAATATTGGGCAGAGTAACAGCCAGAATCACGGCACAAATGAATTTTTTTTTGCCGTTAATCTGCATTTTTCTATCGACCTAAATAAACAATTTCTACACGACGGTTTTGCGCCCAGGCAGATTCATCAGAACCATCAACTGCTGGTCTTTCTTCACCAAAACTTGTTACCTGGAATTGACTGATGTCAGCACCTTGTAACATTAAAATTTGACGAATAGATAAAGCACGGCGTTCACCTAATGCAAGGTTATATTCACGCGAACCACGTTCGTCAGTATGACCTTCTAATCTGACTGTCACATTAGGGTGTTTCGCTAAATAAGCAGCATGTGCTTGCAATGTTGCCTGATCTTCCTGGCGAACATTCGCACTGTCATATTCAAAATAAACCACACGGTTAGATAATGGATTTGAAGGATCATTCAACTCATTACCTTGGTAGCCATCTTCACCCACAACAACCTGAGTTTCTGAGCCGTACTCACTACCGTCAGCATTACCTTGTCCATTAACACCTGATGTTTGTGCACTTAGATCCTCTACAGCCACATCACCTTCATTCATACCTTTATTGGGTGTTGAACTACAAGCAGCTAACCATAGCAATGGAACTAAGACCGCAAACAATTTTAATTTTTTCATTTAATTGACTCCTATCACTTACTTTTTAAAAGGCGACCATGCCGGTTCACGTACCGCACTACCTGATTCTCCCAGGCGTTGTTTAATTCGGCCATCAACGGACACTGCCGCTAATACACCTCTGCCTTTTTGCTCGGTTGCATATAAAATCATGCGGCCGTTTGGCGCAAAGCTCGGGGACTCATCAGCCCGCGTTTCAGTTAACACCTGAACCGCGCCTGTCTCTAAATCCTGCACGGCAATATGAAACTTGCCGTTAACGCCATGTACCATTGTCATCATGCGTCCATCAGGAGAAATATCTGCAGAGGCATTGTAGTTGCCTTCAAAGGTGACACGTTCAGCACGTCCACCATCTGCATTCACTTTATAAATTTGTGGTCTGCCGCCACGGTCAGAGGTAAATAAAATCTCACGACCATTTGGCATCCATACCGCTTCAGTATCAATCGCTTGTGAATTGTGTGTCACACGTGACAATTTTCCAGTGCTTAATTCTAAGACATAAATTTCCGGGTTACCGTTTTTTGATAAGGTAACCGCTAATTTTTTGCCATCAGGTGACCAGGCTGGCGCACTGTTCAAACCACGGAAAGAAGCGACTGATTGTCTTTTACCGGTGCTGAGTTCTTGCACAAAAATCTCAGATTTTGCATTTTCAAAAGTCACATAAGCCAGACGATCACCATCAGGTGCCCAACTTGGCGACATGATAGGTTGTCTTGATTGCAGTACCGTTCTTGGGCTTGCACCATCAGCATCAGAGATTTGTAAGGCATAACGCTTACTGCCATCTGCATTCTTAATTTCTGTCACAAAGGCCAGACGCGTCGAGAAGACACCTTTTTCACCGGTCAGGGTTTCATAGACAATATCGGCGATTTGATGTGCAAGATTACGCATACCGGACGCGGGCACATTATAGCGTTTACCTACCAGTTGCTGTGATTTGTATACGTCATACAATTGGAATTGTACTTGATAGTTTTCTCCATCCTGGCTGCTAACCTTACCGATCAATAAGCCTTCAGAACGTAATAACCGCCAATCCGCAAAGTTCACCTGTTGGCCTTCATGTGGCTGCGAAATTAACTCGCTCTGTTTTAATGGTGCGAAGCGACCACTACTTTTCAGATCATTACTGATAATGCTGGAGATATCTTCCGGCGGCGCGAAGCCCTCATTGCCAAAGGGTACGACAGCAATAGGTAATGCCGCTTCCGAACCGCCTGTAATTTCGATTGTTAATAACGCATGTGCCGGCCATGGCACGAAAAACATTAATAGCGCGACTGTTTTTAACCAACGTGTGAACATCGCATCCATCCTCTATTCGGGTTTAAAGATAAATTGAAAATCTCGTAATGCTGCTGCAGCTTTTGGGTCTGAAGGCTGCGGTAGCGGCGCTGCTTTATATACAGCTGACTCAGCAGATCGATCAAAGACTGCATTGCCACTACTTTTAACAATTTTTACATTCTTAACATCACCACCAGGTAACAGTGACACTTGTACTGTACATTGGAGTCCAGATTGAACATTAGCCGGCCTTAACCAATAACGTTTTACACGTTGTTGAATCATCAGACTGTATTGATCGACAACACCTTTTACCCGGCGTGCTTCACGCTCTTGCTGTTCCTGCTCAAGCTGGCGCTGAAGATCAGACTCGGCAGCTTTTCTACGAGCTTCCTCTTCGGCCTTACGTTTCGCTTCTTCTGCTTTACGTTTGGCTTCAGCTTCGGCTTTGCGTTTTTCTTCCTCTAAACGTTTCTTCTCAGCTTCGGCCTTTTGTTTGGCTTCTTCTGCTTTACGCTTCTCTTCTTCTAACCGTTTTTTCTCTGCCGCCGCTTTTTGTTTTTCTTCTTCTATACGCTTTTTCTCAGCTTCAGCTTTGCGCTTTTCTTCCTCTAAGCGTTTTTTCTCGGCTTCTACTTTTTGTTTTTCAAGTTCAGCCTGTTTACGCTCAGCTTCAGCTTTTTGTTTACGTTCTTCTTCCAGTTTTCTTTGTTTTTCTGCTTCCAGACGTTTTTGTTCTTCCGCTTCTCTTTGTTTGGCTAGATCGGCAATACGCTGTTTTTCTTCTTCTGCAGCCTTCGCTCTCTGTTCTGCTTCGATACGAGAGCGTTCTTCCATGTCCTGATATTCCTGCTCCTTACGGGCAAGTTCTTTTTGTGTTTCTTCCAACTGCTCCTGCACTTTTTGCTGACGTTCCTGCTCAGCGTTTTTCTTATCTTGCTCAAGCTTCTCCAGACGAGCAACTTCCTGCTCGACCAGGTTTTCATCTAACACGGTTGCCTGAACAATTTCTTTTTGTGGTTCCTGTGCTAATGGTTTTGGCGTTGAAGTCAAATCCATACCAATGATGAACATGGCGAAAAGCACGACATGTAACACCAGAGATGATGCGCCAGCAAAAAGATTGTCGACGATATTGTGTTTCATAATATTACTGAGCGTTCTCGGTTGATTCTGGCTGTTGGGTAATCAGGCCAACACTCGGCGCACCCGCTTTTTGCAACAGCGCCATTGCAGAAACCACATTCCCATAACTCGCTGCACTATCGCCTTTTACCATCACTGGTGTTTTGGGGTTACGACTCAAGACTGCGCTGGTTATTGCCATCAATCTTTCTGGCCCAACAGCTTCATCTTGCTTGTCGCCTACAGCCGCATAAAAGTTACCTTCCGCATCAACAGAAACAACAAAAGGCTCTGTATTTTCTGGTGAGTCAACGGGGTTTGCATCTGCCTGTGGTAACTCAACCTGAACCCCCTGAGTCAACATGGGGGCAGTGATCATAAAGATGATTAATAACACCAGCATGACGTCGATATAGGGCACGACATTAATGTCGCTCATCGCCTTGCGTCGTTGTCGTCTGTTTGAATGTACAGCCATGACCTAACCTCGGGGCTAACTATGTTGACGCTGTAAAATAGAAGAAAACTCTTCCAGGAAAGTATCGTAGCGATTGATCAAACGCTCCACTTCATTGGAGTAACGGTTATAGGCAATAACGGCTGGAATAGCAGCAAACAGACCCATTGCGGTAGCGATCAAAGCTTCTGAAATCCCCGGTGCAACCATAGATAACGTTGCCTGCTGTACATTACCTAATGCACGGAAAGAATTCATAATCCCCCAAACCGTACCAAACAAACCGATATAAGGACTGGTAGAACCTGCTGTTGCCAGAAATGGCAGTGAGGTTTCTAATTGGTCAATTTCTCTGGCCAGCGAAATTCGCATCACACGCTGGGCGCCTTCAAGTACATAGTTACTATCTGTGGAGGTTTTCTTTAAGCGGACAAATTCTTTAAAACCGACTTCAAAGATACCTTCCATGCCCCGGCTGGTGTGTGGTCGTGAGGAAATGTCTTCATAGAGTCGATTCAGCTCGTTGCCAGACCAGAATTTATCTTCAAAATTATCCGCGTCGCGTTTTGCTTTTGCCAACTCGCTTCGCTTACGAAAAATAATCAGCCACGAATAAAATGAAATCATTAATAACACCAGCATCACCAGTTTAACAATCAAACTAGCTTCAGCGATTAAGGTGATAATCGATAGATCAGCAGTCACTATGCAACTCCGTCAAAATAAAATTAGGTATGGGTTTGGGGCGAAATGTCTCTGCATTAAGACTCGCAACTCTGACCAAAGCATCACACAACAGTTCCTCACCGCGATAGATACTCTGCTCAAAAACAATACTGGCACCGGATCTTTTCTGCAGACGGGAGATGACTTGTAAGAGGTCATTAAATACAGCAGGACGCCGATAATTAATCTGCATTGAATGCACAGCAAACAACAAACCTTGTTCTTGTCTGAGTGTGCTCTGCTCAACGCCTAACGCTCTTAACCACTCCGTTCTTGCCCGTTCCATAAAGTTCACGTATTGCGAATGATACACGACTCCGCCACTATCGGTATCTTCATAATAAACCCGGATTGGCCAAACAAATTCTTGCATAAACTATTGGTCGTCCAATGTCAGATCAGGACTTAATCCCAGATGCAGCCAAGCGCGTTTGGTCGCGACACGACCACGTGGAGTGCGCATAATAAAGCCTTCCTGAATTAAGTATGGCTCAAGTACATCTTCTATCGTGCCACGTTCTTCACCAATGGCCGCCGCCAGGTTATCTAAACCTACAGGCCCGCCTTCAAACTTCTCAATAATCGCCAGCAGTAATTTCCGGTCTAACATATCGAAGCCGTAATTATCGACATCAAGTAAATCCAGCGCCTGTCTGGCAATTTCTGCGGTCACCTCGCCGTTAAAACGCACCTCAGCGTAATCTCGAACACGGCGCAGCAAACGATTAGCTATACGCGGTGTACCGCGTGAACGTCGTGCTACTTCATGAGCACCACTGGCATCTAACTTTACATTCAAGATTCGAGCACTTCGTTCAACAATCGTACTTAAATCCTGTGTATTGTAGAACTCCAGCCGTTGAACAATCCCAAAGCGATCGCGTAGAGGTGAAGTAAGCGAACCTGCCCGAGTGGTAGCCCCCACCAGCGTGAATGGTTCCAAGTCCAGCTTGATAGAACGAGCAGCAGGGCCTTCACCAATCATGATATCGATTTGGTAGTCTTCCATCGCCGGATAAAGCACTTCCTCAACGATAGGACTCAGTCGGTGAATCTCATCAACGAACAAAACATCATTAGGTTCGAGGTTAGTCAGTAAGGCAGCCAAATCGCCGGGTCTCTCCAGAACAGGCCCCGATGTTTGGCGTAGATTGACCCCCATTTCATTGGCAATAATATTCGCCAGAGTCGTTTTACCTAATCCGGGCGGCCCAAAAATCAAGGTGTGATCAAGTGCCTCTTTTCGCTGTTTAGCCGCTGAAATAAACAAGTCCATCTGCTCACGGACAACCGGTTGACCAATATAATCCTCAAGCGTAATCGGACGAATTGCACGATCAATACGTTCTTCATCGTTATTGCTCTGTGGAGAGATAAACCGTTCTTCCATGTCAGTTTCTCTGTAATGCTTGGCGGATGATTTGTTCGGTCGTCATACCTTCACTATCGAAGCTGCGTATCATTTTATCGGCTTCGTTAGGTTTATAACCCAGTGCCACCAGCGCTTCAATCGCTTCGCTTTTAGCACCGGCTGTTGTCATTGGCATTTGCGAAACAATGGTATCAATGCCCATAGCTGAGCTGACTTCTTTAAGTCGGTCACGCATTTCGACAATCAATCTTTCGGCTGTTTTTTTACCTACGCCAGGTAAACGGGTGAGACTGGCAGTATCCCCCTCCTGCACGCTACGGGCAAAAGTATCCACATCACTGCCAGAAAGAATCGTTAAGGCCAGCTTGGCACCTACTCCGTTGACTTTCAATAGACTTCTGAAAAGTAAACGCTCACGTTCAGTCGCGAAGGCATATAAAAGCTGAGCATCCTCTCTCACCACCATATGAGTGAAAAGCATCACTTCTTCATTCACAGCGGGTAAATTAAAGAACGTCGACATGGGTGCTGATAACTCATAACCAACGCCATGCACATCCAGAACAAGTTCTGGAGGCTGCTTTTCAATAATAATGCCCCGCAAACGTCCAATCATCGACTATATCTTCCTCCGCGCCGAGTGGTGCGCATACCCGCTGGTAATTTACTCTGGCTACCACCAATAGCAGAGTGATGTGCATGTGTAAGAGCGCAGGCCAAAGCATCGGCCGCATCCTCTTCGGGTGATTCAGGTAAACTCAAAATCACCGACATCATATATTGAATTTGTGCTTTATTTGCATGGCCATTGCCGACCACGGCTTTTTTTATTTGGGTCGCCGTATACTCTGACACGGTCAATTGCTGATTTACCGCCGCACAGATAGCCGCGCCACGGGCCTGCCCCAGTTTTAAAGCAGAATCGGCGTTTTTATGTAAAAAAACTTTTTCAATCGCCATCATATCGGGTTGATAACGTTCAATCAGATCCGTTAAACCTTCAAAAATTTGCCTTAATCTATCGGCAAACTCGCCATCACCGACCATTAAACGGCCATTGATGACGTGTTTTATTTTTTTTCCATCAATTTCGATAATGCCAAAACCGGTTTTTCTTGAACCAGGATCAATCCCCAGGATACGTGGCATACCTTATGACATCAGCTATTCAGCTGAGCCATGACCTCATCAGAAAAGTCCGCGTTGGAATACACTTCCTGCACATCATCCAGATCTTCAAAGGCTTCGATCATATTGATGGCTTTTTGGGCATCATCGACATCCAGACTGACGGTGGTATCAGGATGCATGGTTACCTGGGCTGATTCAGCTTCCAGCCCGGCAGCATCTAATGCATCTTTGACCGTTGAATAATCTTCAGGCGAAGTAAACACATCAATTGAGCCATCAGCATTAGTCACAATATCTTCAGCACCTGCTTCAAGCGCGACTTCCATCACCGCGTCTTCATCAGTACCACTGGCCAGTGAAATAATGCCTTTTTTGTTGAACAGAAAAGCGACGCAACCATCCGTTCCCATATTGCCGCCACGCTTGGTGAAAACATTACGCACAGCGGCAACAGTGCGGTTACGGTTATCGGTCATACAATCAACCATAATCGCGGTGCCATTAGGGCCGTAACCCTCGTAACGAATTTCTTCATAGTTAACGCCTTCCAGTTCACCGGCACCGCGTTTTGTTGCACGCTCGATAACATCTTTTGTCATGTTCGCGCCGAGCGCTTTATCGATTGCAGCACGTAATCGTGGGTTTGCTGCTGGATCACTGCCGCCCATTTTGGCTGCAACAGTAATTTCACGAATCAGCTTAGTGAAGAGTTTGCCACGCTTGGCATCCTGCGCACCTTTTCTATGCTGAATATTTGCCCACTTACTATGACCTGCCATGTACTTATATACCTCTTTTGTTACTAGCCTGAACCTCGCTGCTCAGGCGAATAGTCCTAAGTTATCGAACTAATGTGTTCCAGTTTTTGTAAACATCACTACGACCATAAACCTGGTCAAAATACATTGCCTGAAGTTTTTCAGTGATTGGACCACGTGTACCCTCACCAATCGGACGGTTATCCAATTCTCTGATAGGGGTAACTTCAGCCGCTGTACCTGTGAAGAAGGCTTCGTCAGCGATATACACTTCATCACGAGTGATACGTTTTTCAACGACTTTCAGGCCAATATCACGTGCCAGCGTCATGACTGTTTCACGGGTGATACCTTCCAACGCAGATGTCAGTTCAGGTGTATACAAAACCCCATCACGCACCATGAAGAAGTTTTCACCACTGCCTTCACACACAAAGCCTTGTGTATCTAACAACAACGCTTCGTCATAACCGCAACTGACCGCTTCTTGCAGCGCCATCATTGAGTTCATGTAGTTACCGTTGGCTTTTGCTTTACACATAGTGATATTGACATGATGACGCGTGAACGATGAGGTTCTGATGCGAATACCTTTTGTCATATTTTCTTCACCGAGGTAAGCACCCCAGTGCCATGCTGCAACCATCACGTGAGTGTTCAGATTATCAGCACGGATCCCCATGCCTTCTGAACCATAAAAACACATCGGTCTGATATAAGCTGAATCCAGATTATTTTCACGAACCACGGTACGTTGAGCTTCGTTGATCATTTCTTTATCAAACGGCATGCCCATGCCTAAAATTTTGGCACTGCGGAAAAGACGATCAGTGTGCTCCTGCATACGGAAGATAGCCGTGCCTTGTTCTGTTTTATAAGCACGCACCCCTTCGAATACGCCCATGCCGTAATGAAGAGTATGTGTCAGGACGTGGACTTTGGCCTCACGCCACGGTACTAATTCACCGTCGAGCCAGATAACGCCATCACGATCTGCCATTGTTGCTACTGCCATATGCTTTATTCCAAGTTCATTGATTAATCTGAGTCTGATTTCAGGCGTTATCACCTAACCAGCGCTGCCAAATCTGCACAACCTGCTGCGGAAAGTCTTGTAACTGAGTTACTGACATTAATGTGGGTCTATCCTGTAAAACACAGTGGTTGGCTTCGTTCCGATAATAACGATAGGCGTCTGCCAACATTTCCCCTTCAGCGGGTTTAAGCTTTCCGGAAGCGACTAGCGCCTCCAAAATCCTAATATTATCGGTGTAAACGAGTAATTCAGGCAAGTCCATTGACCATGCCAATACTGCATATTGCACCATAAATTCGATATCAGTGATACCACCTTTACCCTGTTTTAGATCAAATAGTTGGCTATCACTCTTATCCAGTTGCTGGCGCATTTTCGCACGCATCTCTCTAACTTGCTCCGCCAGCATCGCTTCATCGCGGGGTCTCGCCAATATATCTTGACGAACATCCGTCACTTTTTGCGCAAGTTGGCGGTCTCCAATCACGGTGCGCGCACGCACCAGCGCCTGATGTTCCCAGGTCCATGCTTCTTTTTGCTGATACTCGGTAAACCCTGATAATGGGCTGACTAATAAGCCAGATGCACCGCTCGGCCGCAAGCGCATATCCACTTCATAAAGAATACCGCCGGGAGTCACTGTATTCAGCAGGTGAATCATGCGTTGAGCCAATCGGGTATAAAACACGATTAAATCAACTGGCCGCTCACCATCGGTCATGCCTTCCTGCTCATCATCAAAAATAAAGACAAGATCGAGATCGGAACCATACCCCAACTCCAGCCCACCCAACTTACCATAGGCAAGTATGGTAAAACCGCACTGCTGAGGATCATCATTATCGGTAAGCGGTGGATAACCATGCTTGGCAACCAAGTGTTCCCAAGCGATTCGCCACACTTGCTCCAGAAGGAGTTCTGCGAGTTCTGTTAATTGATCACCGACCCCCATCAGAGGCAACACGCCTGTCACATCCGCGGCAGCCACGTGTAGAGTCGCAATCTGACGAAACTCACGCAGACGATTCATCAATTGCTCTAAATCATCGGCATCAACGGATGATAAAAACTGCAGTAACTGTATTTTTAGCTCTTCTTTTTCAGGGACTTCATAAAGTGAACGAGGATCGAGCAACTCATCCAGCAACACAGGGTATTTTGCCAACTGGGTACTGATTAGAGGACTAGCAGCACAGAGCTTGACCAGTTGCGATAATGCCATCGGGTTTTCTACTAATAGCGCCATATAGGCACTGCGACGCATAATAGATTCCATCAATGGCATTAAGCGTGGCAAACACGCATCAGCATTATCGACATTGCCTGTGGCTTGTAATAACAGCGGTAATAATTTCTCCAGCCGTTGCCTGCCGGTTTGACTCAGATTTCGGCAGATATGCAGATCAAGTAATTTATCGACAACCGCCAATATTTCGGCTGGGTCATCGTAACCACATTGTTCAATAAACGATAACTTTTCTTCAGGCTGGGCATTGAACAAAGAAATCTTTATCCCAGCGCCATCATCACCGGCTTGTGGCGCTGTCAGCAACTGATCAAAATGCTCTTGTATCTGTTGCCGATAGTCTTTGAGAACTGAATAAAAACTTCGCCAATCTTCAAAGCCCATACTTTGTGCAAGCCGGTATCTTGATGCGTCATCACTGGGCAAAATATGGGTTTGTTGATCGGCCCAGGCCTGAATACGATGTTCTGTTCTGCGCAGGAATTCATAAGCACGTTTTAACTGGCTTACCGCATACGTGGACAATAATTTTCTGTCCGCTAATAAATCGAGAATGGTTAGAATAGGTCGTTGTTGCAGGGGACGATCACGCCCACCATAAATCAGTTGAAAAACCTGGCCAATAAATTCAACTTCGCGGATACCACCTGCGCCCAATTTAATATTGTCGTCCATGCCACGGTGATGCATTTGTCCAGCAATCATTGACTTCATTTCACGTAATGAGTCAAACATGCCGTAGTCTAAATAACGCCGATAAACAAAGGGACGCAACATATCTGAAAGGGCTTTTTTATCAGCTTCATTACCGGTGATAGCCCGGGCTTTAATCATGGCATAGCGTTCCCACTCTCGCCCTTGAGTCTGATAATACTCTTCCATCGCATCAAAACTCGAGACCAAGGCACCACTTTCGCCAAAGGGGCGTAACCGCATATCCACACGAAAGACAAAACCATCGACGGTCTGATTATCCAGCGCCTGAATTAATTTTCGTCCTAAGCGAACAAAAAACTCACTATTGCTTAGCGGTTTTCTGCCCCCTTCGGTTTCCCCTTCTTCTGGATAAGTGAAGATAAGATCAATATCGGATGACAGATTCAGCTCTCCCGCCCCCAGCTTACCCATCCCCAGCACAATCATCTGTTGTTCTTGCCCATCAGGCCCTCGGGGCACGCCATTAATTTCAACTTGCCAGTGATATAGGATGTCCAAGGTCTGTTGGATACAGACATCTGCCATCGTCGAAAGATCTGTCATGGTCTCGGCTAAATCAGCCGAACCAGCCAGGTCTCGCCAGATAATACGTACCATCATCCATTGCCGGAAATGACGTAATTTCTGGTGTAACCGCTCCTCAGTTGTGACCCCTTGCAGCATGGAAGCCAGCTGCTGAGCAATCTCCTCCTGAGAAAGCTTTTTTTGCAGTTGTTGTGATTCAAGCAACTGCATCAGCATCGTTTCCTGTCTCTGCCCCCAGTGATTAACATAATCACTTGCCGCTAACACTTTTGGTGCTTCATTAAGCAACTCTGGGTAAGTCTTTAAGGCATGCTGCCAAGGTTCTGGCAAAACAAATGCTGAGGACATAAACACTCCGGATAACGATGAGAAAAACACTACTTTAACCTATGGTTACGTAAAGCCAAATGTCCTTCGAAAAAAATGGGGATGGGCACTTGAATAGGCTTATTGCCTTGCACACAATCTTATTTGTGTTATTTTGAATCGGGTTCTTGATTGCCTCGGGTAGTCATTAACACCATAAAATTAATGAGGAGTAAGACATATGGATTTTTTTAGACGTTTGAACAAAGTCATTCCGGTTTTATCAATCATGGCTTTTTTGAGTATCTACATGGCACCTGTTCATGCAGCAATGATCGATAATCAACAACTTATTACTCAATCTCAAAGTGACATCACAAAACAAGAAGTGTTAAAACAACTTGACCGCCAGGAAGTCAAACAACAATTATTATCTATGGGCGTTGATATGAATGATGCGAAAGCACGTATCAATCAAATGAGCGATCAGGAACTGGCACAATTAGCACAAAACTTTGATGAAATGCCTGCTGGTAGTGGCATTATTGGTGCCATTCTCGTTGTATTTATCGTTTTAGTGATTACTGATATGCTGGGTGCAACCGACGTATTTGGATTTGTACATGATATTAATCACTAAACAATCATTTTTTAGTGAATTCAAAAACGCCAGACTTTCTGGCGTTTTTTTTATTCTGCTTTTCTTATCTGCTTGTGCCAGTGCACCACAAACCAAAGATTTACTGAATTCACCACCTGCTAACATTCCGCTACAACACGAACTCACAGAAACAGCCTTTTTTCCTCAGGAAGAATACCAATGTGGACCTGCAGCACTGGCGACCATATTAACGTCCGAAGGTATTGATGTAGTTCCTCAGGATTTAACGACCAAAGTCTATCTGCCTGAGAAAAAAGGCAGCTTACAGGTGGAAATGATAGCAACGGCACGTAGCTATCAGCTGATGCCATATAAGCTCAATTCTGATATTAAAGCCATCATTGAAGAAGTTAACTCGGGCAGACCTGTATTGGTTTTTCAAAATCTGGGCCTAAACTGGTATCCCGTGTGGCATTACGCCGTGGTTATTGGTTATGAATTAGACAATCAATTACTTATCTTGCGTTCAGGCACCGAAAAAAGACATCAGGTAAGTTTTCAAACCTTCGAACGTACCTGGCAAAGAGGCAACTACTGGGCCTATGTTTTCGTAAAACCCAATGAAGTCCCTGTCACCGCCAATCTTCTTAGTTATACCCGTGCAGCCGATGCTCTAATGCAAGTAGGGCAAGATAAGAATGCCTTGTTGGCACATAAAACCGCCACACAGCAATGGCCAGAGCAGACCTTATCTCATATGGCTCTGGGTAATGCCGAGTTCAAAGCTGGACATTACAAGGAAGCTGAATTAGCTTTTGAGAATGCCATAAGAGTTGCCCCGGAAAACGCTCAGGCATGGAATAATCTGAGCTATGCATTAATGAAAAATAATTGCCGGTTTGCGGCGACTCGTGCCATCGTCTGCGCCACCAGAATAGCTCCTGACGATGACAATTTAAAAGACAGTCTGCAAGAAATTATCGGACAACGATCAGTGCCTGGCGGTCAGTGTGAGATTCCAACGTGCCCTGAGTTTTAAAGGATCAATCATGTTAAGTCGTCTGTTCGTGTTGCTAACTTTATTCATTAGTTTCCCTGTTTTTGCTCATACAGAAACTGACTGCGCATCAGCCTTTACCACACTGGAAATAAATGCCTGTCTTAATGAAGAGCTTCAGCAAAAACAGGACATCATGAAACATTATCTGGCAGCAGCAAAACAACGTTATCACGATGAAACTCAAGTCATAGAAGCGATTGAAACAGGGCAATCCGCTTGGGAGGCTTATAAAAAAGCTTATTGCGACAGCATTTACATCATTTGGATGGACGGCACAATTCGTGTTGCCATGTCGCTTGGCTGTCAGATAAAACTGACTGAGATAAGAACACATGAAATCTGGTCGAGCTATCTCACTTATATGGACAGTACTCCAGCTATCATGCCTGAACCAGCATTAACGTATGAGTAAACTCATTGCCCAATCATAATGAGCTTGCCGGTTTTCGGATCGCGATAAACTTGGCCAACAGACTCGTATCCATCAGCCCCACCCTGCATTCCCTCCGGCATCTGCGGTAACTCTTTCATCGACTGTAATTCCGTCAAGGCATGATCTGCCTGATTGTTTTCTGCCTGGAAATGATCTTGTAACTGACTGCTCATTGAGATCAATGCCGCGATCAAGCCGCAGGCAAACACCAACATTAAGTCTAATAGATTGGCCATAGGGCCTAATGGCTCATCATCATTGCCATCAAAACGACTGTTGCGCCAACGTCTAGCCATGAGCCTGTTCCATTGAGGTCAACACCTCGTCATACCAGCGTCGTCTCAATCGCCCTAAAACAAAACCGATAATGCCGACAAACAAACCCAACACCGTAGTATCAAATGCCACACTCATCGCGGTGGTTAAAATGCTTAATTCGCCATTACCCAACGCTGATAAGCCGGGGCCAAGAGGAATGAGCGTTCCCATCAATCCCAGCATCGGAGCAATTCTCGCTAAAAAGTCACTACGTTCGATGCGTTTAAACGCTAAGGTTTCAAACGCGTCAGTTTGACCCGACTGTTGCCACTTCTTTAAACCAGAAAAACGCTCGGCCAGTGCAATTCCAATATCTATGACGCTCAAGGCAGCAAACAACATCAGCGCCCAAATGACCGGTTCCAGCAAAAACCCCACTAAGTGATGCATCACACCTATCGACTGTGAACTCAACATAACTTACTCCTTAGCCTTTGAAACAGGTGCACGCGCCCCTTTTGCGATACCGACCAGTACCAATAACATCACCAGACCTAATAGCAAATACAGCCAGAAACGTTGTTGCTGGTTTTGTTCTTGCTGTTGTTCCTCAGATAAATTTGTTTGCTGTTGCTCAGCCTGAGTCGCTGTTTGCTCAGTGACCTCAGCAATATGGCTTGGCGCATTAGGCAAATCCGCTTCTGGCATTTTTGCGGCGTTTAACACCTCAGCTAATTGCTGCTGGTGCTCCGCGTCTAAATAATCATTCAACCAGACATACATCGGATGTGACGGCGCGGTATGACCACTTCCCGGCAGACCATTTGCTGCAACTAAATCGGTAAACTGCTGTGCCAGATCGTGTAAGGTCGACTCATCTGCCTGCCAAAAACCTTTATATGCCGCGACCAGCATAATCGCCAGCATATTGCTTTTCACATGCACATTGTGGTCTTGTTCAAGGAACTCATCTAAGCCGAGATCCAGACCATCATCGACATACACACGTTTGACTTCATCCCATACCCAGCTTTTCACAATACCGGGATTGGTCACCTGCCAGCCCCATAGATACTCTAAAAACTCACTGCCCATGGTGCGTGCGCCAGCATAACCTTCATTCATTAAAGGTTTAAGCCACTGAGGGTTCAGATAGCGGCCTCGTAATTCGCTCAATAACACACTTTGTAAGGGATCGACCCGTAAATCACTACTATCACTATGTGCCAGAATATAATTATTCGGCGCCTGACCACGGCTGGTTTCAATGGCTAAACTCAGTCCCCCCAGATAATCAAAGGCATCATTGTTATCCATGACGCCATACAAATTGCTGCCTCGCCCCAAATAGGTTTGGCCGACATGTTTTAACCGCTGTTGAAACAGGGCCTGCTGTGCCTGGCCGTCCAGCTCTGCGCCATAAGCATGGCCCATGCGATGAATATACGTTTCCGCGACTTGTTCACGATTTTCCCAAGCGCCTGAACGCTCAACCAAACGATTCACACCCGCGCCATATGCGCCGGGAGGTGCGCCAAAAATACGGTAACTCGCCGTTAGCCCGGCTTCTTGTTCAGCTATACCCGCTCGTAATGCCGCACTGGCATCTGCCACCCAACGAGCGGCTACTTGATTCAGCTCCAAAGATTCGAAACCCGGCTTTTCTTTTACCTGCAAACGTTCCAAGGCAGCATCTAAAGATAATGTTAAACCAGGATAATCACGGCGAATCAGTCCCGAAGAGGCATCCAAAGCCATTAAGACTGCCTGCTCCAACCACACTAACTGCGAACCATACAAATCACGAAATAACCCCGATGTGGTCAGTAACATATCCCGACGAATACGCGGCGGGTTTGAAGTAGAGTCTGTAGAGCTCAGATCTAAACGCTCCAATCCGCTAAAAATCCCACGGCTATTCCAGGTCGGTTTCACACCTAACATATCGTAGGCAAAGGCAATCATCGCGCCTTCATCACGCACCACATCCGAGGCCCATAACACTAAAGCATCACTGTCCTGTTTAGCATTAGCTGGCGACTCAGCACGGGCTTTTTCGGCTAAAGCAATGCCCACTTTGTAGCCTAACCGAGAAGGAATCAAACTATCATCCAAGGCATAGAAATTACGCCCCGTAGGTAAAGCCGATGGTGTGCGAATCGGATCATTCCCTTTACCGGGCTCAACAAAATGGCCGTCCAGCGCAGCCAGTAAAGCCGACATTTCTGCCGCCGGAGATTCCCGTAACAGTGGTTCCCAGTTTTCCGTGGTTTGTTTACCATTATTCATCGACGTCAGCATGGTTTGAATGGCTTGTTCCGACCAATCACGACCAAAAACATGCAAACCTAGCGGCATGAAATCTTCTTGCAGTGTGGTCAGGTAATGGCCGATTTCATGCACCAGTAAATCATCATCCACCTGCTCAAATGAGCTTAAACCACGCACTTCCAGTTCAGCTGACATATTGGCTGTCAGCTCATCTTCCAAATTCAACTCGGTAACCAAACGTTTCATTTCATCAATTGCACGGTCACGCATTGCACCGGCATTCACAGGCGCCGACTCATAACTTTCAACCACCTGACGAAGCGCCAATAATTGGTCATATAGCTCCGTACTTGCCAAAGGTGGGGTGAGGTGATCAATCATCACGGCTAAACCACGGCGTTTCGCCTGAATGCCCTCGCCAACCCCGTCCACAATGTATGGATAAATACTGGGTAAATCAGCCAGAATCGCTTGTGGATAATCATTTTCCGCCATACCCACACGATGTCGCGGTAGAAACTCATAAGTGGAATGTCGGCCTAAATGCACTAAAGCATCGGCATGAAACTCATTTCTTAGCCATTGGTAAAAGGCCATATACTGATGTGGCGGTGGAAATGATAAGTTCGCATGTAATAACTCTTCATTCAGCTCCCAGCCTCTTGGCGGTTGAGGCCCAACAAAAATATTGCCAAATTGAATTCCGGGAATCAGGATTTTATGGTCAAACACCATCACATTACCCGGTGCTTCTCCCCAGCCACGTACACCTTCAATCCACTGCTGACTAATCGCCGTAATTAATTGCTCAGCCTGCTGCCAATCCATATCGTCTGAAGGTTGCTGATAAAGGATCTGGAGCTGAGTGAGTAATTGCAAAACACGATCCCGACCAGCATGATCTGCCCCATCCACCACATGGCGGATATCTTCCATCACTCTGGCTAATAAGTGTTTTGCGATACTAGGATCTTTTAACGCTTTTGCTTGTTTTAAATTGGCATGCAATAAACCTAGTGGTCCATTGACCATTTCCTGCTGTAATGACTCCGGTAAGGTATGAAACCAGGACAGATAAGTTTGGTTGTCAACGGTATTCACGACGGATGACATGGCGGCCAGTGCTTCATGATCTTCTGGCAGGTTCACACCTCGCTGTTGTAATAAGTCTAATAACTCGGCTGATGTTTTTGGCAGTTCACCCGTGTTGTAACCACTATTGTTGAGTGAATGCAAAATATCGAATAAAGACTCCACTACATTTAAATTATCCGCCCCGATATTGTGACGCCCCGGCGGATGGTTGTAATAAATGATGGCGATTTTTTTATCCTGATTCGCTTTATCCTGCAATTGTTGCCAGCGTTTTAGACGCTGTGACAATAAGCTCACTTGTGAAGCAACTGGCTCAGAAAAAGCGAGTCTTGCACCGGTGAGCTTATCAACATCAGCAGGTGTCATCGTCGCGACGACCATCGGTTGAGACAGTCCCTGCAACTCAGGCATAGCGACCCGGTAATGCACTGAATCCCAGCTAATCCCAGCTTCAGACAGTTCCCAGTCGGCACGAGTACTGTCACTTAAACGCATCGCTTTGATGACTGGCACATCCAGTTCTTTTAACTCATCGGTGACCGCTTGCCGATGTTCAGAGCCACCTATTACAAAGTCTTGTAATGATACTATCGAGCTGATCTGTGATTTATGTTCTGTCAGTAGCTTAATCGCAGATAAACTGGCATCCCCCCAGGCAGTAAGCACTGACACACACCCGGTCTTTTCATCAGCTATGTTTTCACAAACTGCATCCAGCAAAGCCTTTTCTCCGGGTCGTTCCCCGGTTTCATAATCGAGCAATACCACCCATGAAGGTTTTGCTGAAAACTCAAACTGCTCTGGTAAGGTGATTTTACCTTGATGATAAAGCCTGAGCTGTGCAGCTAATTGCGGACGCTGAATCGTATCTTCATGTCGAACGATATGATGCAGATGATTAATTAAACCCTGCATATTTTCACTGTTTCTTCCTAACCAGAAGAAGCGCGTGATCAGCCAGGCTTGCTGTTCAGGATGTTGCTGTAATAGCGATGCCATCCATTGTTCAGTTGATAAGCTGGGATCAGGATGTTGCATCAACTTATCAGGCGGCCCGGCTAATAATGCTTTGCCATCAAGACTTGAGGCCATCACCAGACGTTGATCACTATGCAAAGCAATAAGATTATTTAACAAACCTTTTTTGCTATATTCCACCAGTTGATTGGCGGTTTCACCAAACACACCGCCAGCAAACACTAAATCTGACTGCTGCAATAACTGTGATTGCTTTTGCGTGGATAAATCTTGCCACTGCTCTGTTGTACGTATTTGTACAGAGACGGGCTGTTGCGATGTGTCTTTTAAAAATTCATGTGCACCTGATACCACTTCCGGTACATTCCTTGGCGTCACAATCAGTAAGAGTTGCTCAGCGAATGCTGATGCAGAGAAAAGAAACAGGACTAAACAGAGAACAATTCGGTTATACACAGCGCTTTCCATCAATATATAAAAACACTGAGCTATCAAACCATGTCGGAAAACCACACACCGCTTAACAACTCAAAGATGATTCGCCATTAAACGGTTTCCCGCTCCAACTGCACACCCCGGCCATCGGATAACAACGTTTTTATGGCAGATATCCTGGCTCACGCTTCAACGTTTCCGACTCACCTTCCCGAAATCGACTAATTTCAGTGGTTTTACATCATCGTTGTCGGAAACTTCACGTATACAGTTGCGGGGACAGCTTCGGTTAAGAATTCCCTTTTAACTCTGGTAAGAGACCATAAAGACCTGAATTATACGTACATCGCTTAATAACAACCACGGTTTGGTGACGCAGACAAAATCGCACACAATATTCATGCGCCAACTAAAGCTAGACAGTCAAAATAGCGATGGCTAATATCGCACAGAGACGCCATGTTTAATCGAGTGGCTCTACTCCCTAATTTTCAGCGAAAAAATAACAAGAGGAATAAAAGGATGTTGAAAGAATTCAAAGAATTTGCAATGCGTGGCAATGTGCTAGATATGGCTGTGGGTATTATTATCGGTGGTGCGTTTGGCACGATTGTCAAAAGTCTGGTTGCTGACGTTATCATGCCACCTATCGGCCTGTTACTCGGAGGTGTCGACTTTTCAGACTTATTCGTTACCTTGAAAGAAGGGACTGTAGCGGGACCATATGCCACCCTCGCTAATGCTCAAGAAGCCGGCGCCGTGGTGATCAGTTATGGTGTCTTTATTAATGCGGTGATTAGCTTTCTGATCGTGGCTTTTGCTGTGTTCTTATTAATCCGCTCAGTCAATAAACTACAACGTGAAAAAGAAGCGGAACCAGCCCCTAAAGAAGCCACCAATAAAGAATGTCCGAAATGTTTTTCAACCATTCTAATCAAAGCAACCCGTTGCCCACATTGCACATCTGAAATTGCCTAAACAAAAAAGCCCCGACCAACTGGCCGAGGCTTTTTTTAGCTTTAAAGGCTGAGGGATGATTACATCATGCCGCCCATGCCACCCATTCCGCCCATATCAGGCATTGAAGGTGCATCATCTTTCGGCAGTTCAGCAATCATCGCTTCTGTTGTCAGCATCAGACCAGCAACAGAACCTGCATTTTGCAGTGCAGTACGAGTCACTTTGGTTGGGTCAAGAATACCCATATCGATCATATCGCCGTATTCGCCTGTAGCCGCGTTGTAACCGAAGTTACCTTTGCCTGCAGCGACTTCGTTCAGGATAACAGAGGCTTCAGCACCCGCATTTGTAGCGATTTGGCGTAAAGGTTCTTCCATTGCACGACGAGCAATTTTGATACCCATGTCTTGATCATGATTGTCACCACGCAGTTCACCCAGAGAACCTTCTGCACGAACCAGAGCAACACCACCACCGGCAACAACGCCTTCTTCAACCGCAGCACGAGTTGCATGCAACGCATCTTCAACGCGTGCTTTTTTCTCTTTCATTTCCATTTCGGTAGCCGCACCGACACGGATAACCGCAACACCGCCAGCTAATTTAGCCACACGTTCTTGCAGTTTTTCTTTGTCGTAGTCAGAAGAAGACTCAGCGATTTGTGTACGAATTTGTTCAACACGTGCTTGGATTTCATCTGCACGGCCAGCACCATCAACGATAGTGGTGTTTTCTTTGCTGACAGTGATTTTCTTCGCTTGACCTAAGTGATCTAAAGTCACTTTTTCAAGGCTCAGACCGACTTCTTCAGAAATCACAGTACCACCAGTCAGAACAGCGATATCTTCTAACATCGCTTTACGACGGTCACCAAAGCCAGGGGCTTTAACCGCACAGACTTTCACGATACCGCGCATATTGTTCACAACCAGTGTTGCTAATGCTTCACCTTCCACGTCTTCAGAGACGATCAGCAGCGGACGGCTTGATTTAGCCACTTGCTCCAGAGCTGGCAGTAAGTCACGGATGTTTGAGATTTTTTTGTCGAATAACAGCACATACGGATCTTCCAATTCTGCTGTCATAGTTTGTTGGTCGTTAACAAAGTATGGAGACTGGTAACCACGGTCAAACTGCATACCTTCAACGACATCTAATTCGTTTTCAAAGCCGCTACCATCTTCAACAGTGATAACGCCTTCTTTACCGACTTTTTGCATCGCTTCAGCAATGATTTTACCGACTGATGCATCAGAGTTTGCTGAGATAGTACCTACTTGAGCAATGGCTTTATCATCATCGCAAGGAGATGACATAGTGCGTAATTGCTCAACTGCCGCTTGAACCGCTTTGTCGATACCACGTTTCAGATCCATTGGGTTCATGCCTGCAGTAACGGCTTTCATACCTTCACGCAGAATCGCTTGTGCCAACACAGTCGCTGTAGTTGTACCATCACCAGCAGCATCAGAAGTGTGCGAAGCCACTTCTTTTACCATTTGTGCACCCATGTTTTCGTATTTGTTTTCCAGTTCGATTTCTTTCGCCACTGAAACACCGTCTTTCGTGACGGTTGGTGCGCCGAAGCTTTTATCTAAAACAACGTTGCGACCTTTTGGTCCTAGTGTCACCTTAACCGCATTGGCCAGAGTGTTTACACCTTTAACCATTAACTGACGTGCGTCTGCACCAAATTTGACTTCTTTAGCAGCCATTGTAGTTATTCCTCTTATTCTTTATTAAAGCAAATGAATCCAGGGATTAGCCTTCGATAACAGCAACGATGTCATCTTCACGCATGACTAACAGTTCTTCACCGTCAACCTTAACTTCAGTACCGGCATATTTGCCAAACAGTACTTTGTCACCCACTTTTACCGCCAAAGGGCGAACTTCGCCTGAATCTGTAACCTTGCCATCACCAGCAGCGAGAATTTCACCACGAGATGGTTTTTCTGCGGCGTTATCAGGGATAACGATACCGCCAGCGCTCATTGTTTCTTCTTCCATGCGACGAACAATCACACGATCATGAAGGGGACGAAGATTCATCTGTATTTCCTCCGAAAAATGTCTATTTAATGACTAACTTAAATTGTAGGGAACTCATACAATGGGGTTACAAAACCGGCTTTCAAGGGGACTAAGCAAAAAAATTTAAATTTTTTTATCGAAGATGATGTTTGTCATCGTCATCGACCACTTCCCCATCAATTACATCACCTTCACGATAATCAGATCGGTAACGTTGTTGTGAAAAAGCACCACTTCGATTTTGTGTGTACAAAATACGACTATTCTTTGCCATATGCTTAATCACAAGCCTTCTTATATTAGGTATCAACAATAGAAAACCCAAAGTATCCGTGACGAATCCGGGGGTTAACAACATCGCCCCGGCGATGACCAGGCAAACACCTTCTAACATCTCCGTAGCAGGAATTTGACCACTTGCCAGCGACTGCTGTGCTCTTTGTAAGGTCTGAAAACCTTGCAAACGTAAAAGAAATGCACCTAATACGGCTGTCGCCACCACCAGAAAAATGGTCGGCAATGCACCAATAACATCGCCAACCTGAATCAAAACATAGATTTCAACGATGGGAATAATTAAAAACAGGAGAAATAAAAATCGAAACATAAGACGTCCATCGGAATAGTTATAACTATGGATATTGGTGCGACTTTGCTGATTTCAAGCCCTGATCGTCAATGTCGCCTAAATACAACAAAAATCAGGATTTGTATCACTGTCACAAAACTGTAACGTTTCCTTCATCATGCTGAAACAATACAGGCATAAGGTGTGCGGGACTTCGGCTCTTACCGAATTGATAAACCAACCTAGAGGATAGTCCCTTGAAATTGAAAACTACATCTTTATTAATTGCCGGTACCTTGTTTGGTGCAGCAATGTTGCCTGCACAGGCAAACAACGAAGCGATGGCTGACTTATTAAAAGTCCTTCGTGACAAAGGCACCATCAGTGCTGAAGACTACAACATGTTGAAAAATGCTGCAGTAGCTGATCAAGAAAAAACTGAAGCGGCTCAAGCTGAAGTGAAAAAACAAGTCGCTGAAGCGACTGCTAACATGCCTGTTATCGAAACTGACGGTAAATTAGTTATTGCTGACCGTGAAGGTAACTGGGAATTCCAACCTATCGGCCGTGTTATGTGGGATGCTATCAATGTTGATAATGATGGCCTTCGCAAAGACGATGATGGTGAAGGCACTGAATTACGTCGTGCTCGTTTAGGCTTCGAAGGTAAAATTTATGACTGGGGTTATAAATTTGAAGCTGATTTTGCCGGCGGTGATGCTGACATCAAAGATGCTTTCTTAAGCTACGGCAACAAGTTGACTGACACAACAAAATGGGGTGTCAAAATAGGTCAATCACAAATCGCATACGGTTTTAACACGGCGGCAAGTAGTAAATATATGAGCTTTATGGATCGCCCTATGTATGCTGATAGCGCTATTTCTAGAGCACGTGAAAGCGGTATCGTGGCTGAAATTGCTGATAAAGATTACCGTTGGAGCTTAAAATCAAGCTTAACAAACGGTACCTTAGACGGTGGCGAAACTGATGGTAATAACGAAACATCTTTCGCAGTAAGAGGTACATTTGTTCCATTTATGCAAGACGCACAGCATATGATTCAAGTCGGTGCAGGTTACTTAACTCAAGGTAGCGGTGGTGATAATGAATTCAAATATGACCAACGCCTAGTAAGCCATGCTGCTGACGTAAAAGATCTGAGTGCAAGCATTGGTTCTGACTATGATGGTTCAGATGCCTACCAAGTAGATGCATTAGGTATTTTTGGTCCTTTCCACGTATTAGCTGAATACACAGACTGGACTGCTGATCAATCAGGCGCTTCAGATTTAGAAATTTCTGGTTACTCAGTTGAAGCTGGTTACTTCTTAACTGGTGAGTCAGTCAAATGGAAAAAAGGCTTAACATCAGGCATTTCTCCAAAATCTTCAATGGGTGCATGGCAGGTCGTTGCTCGTTTCGAAAATGTTAAATCTGAGCAATCGAATGTGGCTGCAAACAATGATGAAGCAGACAAATTTACTGTTGGTTTGAACTACTACCCAACTAAAAATACTCGTTTAATGCTGAACTATGACAAAGTCACTGATTTAACAATTAATGATGTTAGCCGTGATGAAGAACCATCTGCACTTAAATTCCGTGCACAAGCTTACTGGTAGGCCTTACCTCTGGAAAGCACTGATAAAAGCCTCACCTCAGGGTGGGGCTTTTTTCTGATTAGGAGATAATTGCGAAAGAGAGAAGACGATGACTCAAGAAGAACTGCACCACTACCATTCATTACAGGAAATTCTCAGTCAAGGACGTCTGACAGCGCTGTTTCAACCTATTATCTCGCTACACAACCAACAGATTTTTGGTTATGAGGCACTTATCAGGGGCCCGTCTGATGGTCCATTGCATTCACCTCTAACCTTGTTTGATACAGCCCTTAAACATGATTGTCTGGCTGAACTGGATTTACTTTGCCGAGAAACTGCCATCAAACGCTATGGCCAACTCGGCCTCAAAGAAAAACTTTTCATCAATACGACCCCGGTCGCCATTTTAAATAGTGATTACCCACACGGCTTAACACTGCAATATGTTGAAGAAGCCGGGCTATCAGCACAGCAAGTCATTATTGAATTAACAGAACAATATCCAATTGATGATTATGAATTAATGCGAGCGGCCACTGAACACTATCGTGATGTGGGCTTTTCTATTGCCATAGATGATTTAGGTGCCGGCTATTCCGGTTTACGTACCTGGTCTGAACTGAAACCTGACTTCGTTAAACTGGATCGTCACTTTATGCAAAATATCCATGAAGACAGGCAGAAACGTCAATTCGTACAATCAATGATAGACATTGCCCAGAGTATTGGTTGCCAGGTCATTGGTGAAGGCATTGAAGTGCGTCAGGAATATATCACGGCACAAAGTCTGGATATGCGGTTTGTGCAAGGCTATTACTTTGGCAGACCCAATCGCAACCCACAAAAAGAACTCGACCCCAGCCTGTTTGCACAGCGAAAAGAAACAACCATACAACGTACGGGACGGCCCAGAGCCAATACGCTGGTAAGTAGTCTGTTGACAGATTTAGATCCTGTCAGACATAACGATACGATTGATCGAATCTCTGAACGCTTTCAAAAGGCGCTCAAACTTAACGCTCTTCCTGTCGTTGATGACAATAATCGAGTGGTCGGCATCGTATGGCGTGATGATTTTATGACTATGTACGCGAGCCGTTTTGGTCGCGAACTCTATGGCAGAAAACCGATTAAAGATTTTATGGATAAAAATCCCATCGTTGTTGAAACTGAGTTGCCACTGAAAAAGCTCAGTTATCAAATCACCAGCCAGGAGGCACACCATCAGCACAGCGCATTCGTCATTACTGAGCAAGGCCGCTATCGTGGTGTAGGAAGTTTAATGGACTTGCTACGTCAGATTACTGATATGCAAATCACCATGGCTCGCCATGCTAACCCACTAAGTGGTCTGCCGGGAAATGTCCCATTAAGTGAGCATACTCGTGAGATTATTGAGCAAAATCGAGACGTCACTGTCTGTTATTTCGATCTGGATAATTTCAAACCCTACAATGATATTTATGGTTATGGTAAAGGCGATAAAGTCATCAGCCTGACCGCCAAAACATTAACGGAACATGTGGATCAGGACATCGATTTTGTCGGCCATGTTGGTGGTGATGATTTTATTATCTTGTTTGAAAGCAAAGATTGGCAGGAACGCTGTCAGCAAATCCTTAGTGCGTTTGAGGCACTTTACCCACAGCTGTATAACATAAGGCACCTTCAGCAGCAGGGAATCAATGCAGTTGATCGTCATGGCAATGAAACTTTCTACCCACTGCTTAGTTTATCTATCGGCGCAGTAAGAATTTTAGACTTTGCGAATATAAAAGCAGAAATTGATCTGACAGAATACGCCAGTAAAGCAAAATCAATGGCTAAACGGCTTACGGGTAATAGTCTGTATCAGCTTAAGCCAGCGAATGAAAATGAGGTTATCCAAAAGCCACGTATACGTTTAGTCACCGAACAATAGCAGCCTGTTAGACAGCGGTTTCGTATGCGACTTGCTCCAATACAAACTCGACACGTTGGCGCACCTTTTCACGTGTCTCGCGGAATAGGGTCATCACCTCTTCTTCTGTGCCTCGCATCTTTGCAGGATCAGGCAGAGGCAGGTGAACCTTTACTGTATGAGGACTAAGCAATGGGCACTGCTCTTCAGCGTTGTCACATAATGTCACTAATAAATCCGCCCATTCCAGCATTTCGCCGTTCACACGGATGGATTCCTGCTGAGAAATATCAATCCCAACTTCAGACATGATTTTGATTGCGCGCTGATTTTGCCCATGCGCTTCTATGCCAGCAGATTTAATCTCGACTTCTTCGCCGGCCAATGCTCTTGCCCAGCCTTCGGCCATTTGTGAACGACATGAATTGCCGGTGCACAAGAACATGACTCTTATCTTTTCCATTTCTAACCCTTTTTTTATAGCAGGCCGACCTTAACAAACCAATATGACAAAGCAGTTACGATGGCATAACATTTTGATTTATTGTTAATTCCTAATTCAGACTTGAAGCTCATAGCATCGCTTCTGTTAAAATGCCTGTTTATCAAAGAAAAAGATCTCTAATTGTGAAAAAACTCATTGGTCATATCCTGATTTCAGCTGCGTTGCTGACGCCTATCTTCGCTCAAGCACAGACTACGCGTTATGTGTCGGATAAACTCGAAATTACCATGCGAAATGGGCAAGGAGTGAAATTCAACATCCGTAAAATGCTGGAGTCCGGTACACGACTCGAAGTATTGGAAACCGACCCGGCAGGTTATTCAAAAGTCAGAACCACCGATGGTGTTGAAGGTTGGGTGTTAACTCGTTATCTAACTAATACTCCAAGCGCACGCGACCAACTTGAAGCCAGCCAAAAACGCGTTGCCAATCTGGAACTTGAAATCGCTAAATACAAAGAAGAGATTTCATCACTCAGTAATCAAAACTCAGACGTCGATACACAAAATATGTCGTTAAAAGAAAAGTCACAACGTCTGAGTAAAGAGCTCGATGATTTACGTCGAACAGCTTCCAACGCAGTGGCATTAGATAACGAAAACCGCCAGCTGAAAGAAAAGCTGCAGGAAATCGATCACGAAAATCAGTCTCTGGTTATCGAAAACAATGCATTGAAAGATAACAGCACCCGTAGTTGGTTTCTGGTTGGCGCAGCGGTGTTATTTGCCGGAATTCTGTTAGGTATTATTCTGCCACGCTTGAGAGTACGCAAAAAAGATAGCTGGGGTAGTCTCTAAGGCCTTAGCCGTTTCATAAAAAAGGACGCTTCATGCGTCCTTTTTTATTTATCACCTCAAAAATTCTATGCGCGTTTCTTATGACCTTCTCTGAGATGAGAGAGTCCCTCGCCAGATAGTGATCCACCATCAATCTGATAAGCCTTACCAAAGCCTTTTACATATCGTCCGCCCATAGGATTTAGCCTAAATAGCTTAAAGTCACTCAATTGACTCAAACTCTTTACGCGATCGCCATGTCTGCTGGTTAAACAGGCAATACCACTATTCCATTCTGGCGAGTCAACCGCTAATAACTCAGCCGTGACGCTGTATTGCACACGTAGCCTGGCAAAGAGTTCAGCAGCCGTATCTTCATCTTCAATAATTAATACCGAGGCTCGGGGGTGGTGTTGTAAGTTTTTCGCATGAACAGCAATTTCACTGATCAACACATACAAACAGTCTTCTCCCACGGCAAATGGTGCATAGGAAGCATAAGGTTCGTTTTCTTCAGTTAATGATGACAACAGCAAGCTTTTACGACTATTTACCATCGCCATAATTTCCTGGCTGATTTGAGCTTCTAACCCTTTATTATTCATAATTCATTCTCACTGATAGTGTTGTTGCATTGCCAGAAACCGTTGTTTTTGTTCTGCCAACAACTCACCTTTTTCATCTCGGCCCAGAAAGACCTTAAAGATCACCTCATCATCCGCATTTTCAAAAACGAAGGCATAGCTTTCTCTTCCTCTATGCGGTTTATCCTGAAAGCGAATCTGCTTCACTTGTTTAAGGTTTAAATGACCGTGCAAACCGGGCACAGGCCCACTTAAATTATAAAAACCTTCAGCGACTTTGCCCTTGGGAAACGGACCTTTGAATTCAAACACACTGCCAGCATGAATGATAATCGTCACCATCGTACCCCAGTCGGACAGCGTTTCTAGTAATTCTTGAGCCTGCTCTCCCGGCATGCTTACATCGGACATATCCACTCCTCAAAATCCTATCGTACACCTAGCAAGGCATATTCACCCAGTATGCATGAGTCAAACACGAATACTGCTTATTAGCTTGTTTATCACTAAATCAGGGTAAAATAATCTTCTATATGCCATACCCACGGAAAAATTGGCACTCATAATGGTCACACCATTGAGATTTCATTTTCTCAATGACTGACACCAACCTTAAAGTAACGTTCTAATTTTAATGATTATCTATGATTGATAAAAACAGCTATGAGCTGAGTGGCATCCTTAAACAAGCCCTTTTGTATAAAAAGCATCTAGTTAAAGCCAATATCATTGCTTTACTGGCGACACTCTGTGCCGTGCCAGTCCCCTTATTATTGCCGCTGATGGTCGATGAAGTGTTGCTCAATGAACCTGGTCCAACTGTCGCCTTTATTCAACACTTCAGCCCCGACAGCTGGCATGGACCAGTTTTATATATCATGGCGGTATTGTTATTTACTTTGGTATTGCGTGTGGCGTCGGTTATTTTAAACGTCGCTCAATCACGTTATTTCACGCTGATTGCCAAACGCATCACCTTCCGCATACGGCAAAAACTCATCAAACGACTGGGCAGAATTGCCATAAGTGAATATGAAACGCGCGGTAGCGCCGGTATCGCATCACATTTTGTGACCGATATTGAAGTGATTGATAACTTTATTGGTAACACCATCAGTCGGTTTATTGTAGCAACACTGAGTATTATCGGCACCGCAGTCATATTGCTGTTTTTGCACTGGCAACTGGCCTTACTGATTTTGTTTATGAATCCATTAGTGATTTATTTCACTATGGTGGTCGGTAAACATGTCAAAGAGCTTAAAAAGAAAGAAAATGCCGCCTTTGAAATTTTCCAACAGAGCCTGACTGAAACACTGGATGGTATTCAACAAATACGTACCGCTAACCGTGAAAAACATTATCTACTTCGTGTTATCGATAATGCTCGGCAAGTGAGAAATCATGCCTCGGAATTTGCCTGGAAAAGTGATGCGGCAAACCGTTTTTCCTTTGTGATATTTTTGTTTGGCTTTGATGTGTTTAGAGCTGTCAGCATGTTTATGGTGGTTTTCTCTAATTTAAGTATTGGTGAGATGTTCGCGGTATTTGGTTATCTGTGGTTTATGATGGGGCCAGTGCAGGAAATATTGAATATTCAGTATTCCTTTTACTCAGCCAGTGCTGCAGTCTCTCGCCTTAATAGCTTATTCAGTATGCATGAAGAAGTTCGTTACAAAAGAGAGATAAATCCTTTTGTGAATGGGCAACCAAGTAGCATTCGTATTGAAAACTTACACTTTAAATACGGGGATAATAATAAAGTCCTCAGTGGCGTGTCGCTGAATATCAACGCAGGTGAAAAGGTCGCCTTAGTCGGCGCCAGTGGTGCAGGTAAATCAACGCTGGTGAATGTCTTACTGGGTTTATATCCTGCTGATAAAGGCATGGTATTTTTTAATGATGTACCGGTGAGTAAAATTGGTTTGGATACCGTTCGCGAGCACGTTTCCACTGTGTTGCAAAGCCCGGCTTTATTTAATGATACCGTTCGTCAAAATATAACCATGGGCCGTGTTTATAAAGATGAAGCTATCTGGGAAGCCATTCGAATTGCTCAGATAGAAACCGTGATTCAAGATCTCCCTCAGCAACTAGATACCATCATAGGTCGTGATGGTGTGAAGCTATCCGGTGGTCAACGTCAGCGCCTGGCGATTGCCCGCATGGCATTAGTGAACCCCAGCGTTGTCGTGCTCGATGAAGCCACATCGGCTTTAGATAGTGAAACGGAATATCAGTTACATAATGCCTTAGAAAACTATCTGCAAAATCGTACTACCATCATTATTGCTCACCGCCTGAGTGCCGTAAAACAGGCCGATCGGATTATTGTGTTTGATGGTGGCGAAATTATTGCTGAAGGCAGCCATGATTCATTGATTAATCAGGATGGTTTGTACCAAAAGCTTTACGCTCAGCAGATATAAAAAAGCCCGGTCGAACCGGGCTTTTTTTATTTTCTAGCGACGCTTGAGTTGTTCTACATCCCGAACAGCGCCTTTCGCCGCCGAAGTCGTTAATGCTGCATAGGCTTGCAGTGCTAAACTCACTTCACGTTCACGGCCAACAGGTTTCCAGGCATCATCGCCTTTTGCTTCCATGGCTGCACGACGATGAGCCAATTCTTCGTCGCTTAATTCAACATTGATCTTACGATTAGGAATATCAATATGAATGATATCGCCTTCTTCAACTAAGCCAATATTACCGCCTTCCGCTGCTTCAGGTGAGGCGTGACCAATAGATAAACCCGATGTACCACCAGAGAAGCGGCCATCGGTTAACAAAGCACAGGCTTTACCCAAGCCTTTCGACTTCAGGTAACTAGTTGGATACAACATTTCCTGCATGCCTGGTCCACCTTTCGGACCTTCATAACGGATAAGGACAACATCACCTTCTTTGATATCTCCCCTTAAGATAGCCGCTACAGACTCGTCTTGAGATTCAAAAATACGGGCTGGGCCGGAAAAGGTCAGGATAGATTCATCCACACCTGCCGTTTTCACAATACAGCCATCTTCAGCCAAGTTGCCATATAACACCGCAAGGCCACCGTCCTGACTGTAAGCATGCTCAATATCACGAATACAGCCATTTTCACGATCTAAATCCAGCTCGGGCCAACGACAATTCTGACTAAAGGCTTGTTGAGTTGGAATACCTGCGGGACCAGCAAGATAGCGTGTCAATGCAGGCTCATATTGGCTACGTTTTACATCCCATTGTTTTAAGCCTTCACCCATGGTTTTGCTGTGAACGGTGGGTATATCAGTATGTAACAAACCACCAGCGGCTAATTCACCAAGAATTGAAATGACACCACCAGCACGATGTACATCTTCCATATGGTATTTATTAGTAGCGGGTGCGACTTTACATAAATTCGGGATTTTACGAGACATGCGGTCAATATCTGCCATGGTGAAATCGACTTTCGCTTCATTCGCCGCAGCTAATAAATGCAGTACGGTATTGGTCGAACCACCCATCGCGATATCCAGAGCAATGGCATTTTCAAACGCGGCTTTAGTTGCAATCGAACGTGGCAGTACGTCAACTTCGTCATTTTCATAATAACGTTTTGCTAAATCGACAATACGACGACCTGCTTCCAGAAACAGTTCTTCCCGATCCGCATGGGTCGCTAATAAAGAGCCATTCCCAGGTAAAGACAACCCTAAGGCTTCTGTCAGACAGTTCATTGAGTTTGCCGTGAACATACCTGAACATGAACCACATGTCGGACAGGCGCTACGCTCAACCTGCTCAACATCAGCATCGCTGACATGCTCATCCGCCGCTTGAACCATGGCATCAACCAGATCCAGTTTGACGTCTTTGCCGGCCAATTTTGTTTTACCGGCTTCCATCGGGCCACCTGAAACAAAAATAACCGGAATATTCAGCCTCATGGCGGCCATTAACATCCCAGGTGTGATTTTGTCGCAATTTGAAATACAGACAATCGCATCAGCACAGTGCGCGTTAACCATATACTCAACAGAGTCAGCGATAATGTCGCGCGATGGCAAACTGTACAACATGCCACCATGCCCCATGGCGATACCGTCATCAACGGCAATGGTATTAAATTCTTTCGCAACACCGCCCGCTTTTTCAATTTCGCGCGCAACCAGTTGACCCAGATCTTTTAAGTGAACATGTCCTGGAACAAATTGCGTAAACGAGTTAGCTACGGCGATGATAGGCTTGTTGAAATCATCATCTTTCATTCCTGTAGCCCGCCACAAGGCGCGTGCACCCGCCATATTTCTGCCGGCAGTAGATGTTCTTGAACGATATTGAGGCATGCGAAATCTCTCCAAAATCTGTTTTGCTCCATGTAACCCTTAGATCACACGGTAATAATCTGATAAATTTTACACGACACTTGGCAAGCGTGCTGAGTCTGAGATAAAAAAGAACATTAATGAATGACACTGTAAAGCCTGTTACGCCACAAAACTTAGCCACAACAACAAGCTGGTTTCGTACTGCCGCGCCTTATATTCATAGTCATCGTGGCGCTACATTTGTCATTGCTTTTGATGGCGAAACTATCGATAGCCAAGAGTTTGAACCGTTACTGCATGATATCTCTATTCTTAATAGTTTAGGAATCAAACTTGTACTGGTATACGGTGCCAGACCGCAAATTGAAGCAAGTTGCATTCAACAGAATGTTCCTGTCCGTTATCACAGTGGTTTGCGAGTCACTGATGATGTCAGTCTCGTTATCGCAAAAGCAGCAATTGGTAAACTTCGCCTCGACATTGAATCGAAATTATCTTTTGGTTTACCTCATACTCCGATGGCCGATGCTCGCATTCGCTGCATCAGTGGCAATTTAGTTATCGCCAGACCGGCAGGCATTATTGATGGTGTGGATCTTGGTCATACTGGTGAAGTTCGTCGCATTGATAGCGAAGGTATTAACCAGCAGTTAGCAGCGGGAAATATCGTATTACTCCCGCCGCTAGGTTACTCATTAACCGGTGAAAGCTTTAATGTGTCAGCAGAATCTATCGCTACCGAAGTTGCGACAGCACTTCGCGCTGACAAACTCATTTTTATTGGTCACAGTAACCAGGCCATGCCTCGTGAACTGACAGTTGATGAAGCACAAAAAACGTTGTCTTCTCATCCCTCATTACCCGCCGCGGTCAAGGCATGTAAAGCCGGTGTGACTCGGGTTCATATTCTGGACAGAGCCATCAATGGCGTATTGTTACAAGAACTATTTAGTCGTGATGGTGCCGGCACCCTGGTCACCGCGACCTCGTTCGAAACCACAAGACAAGCGGTGATCGATGACGTCGGCGGAATATTAGAATTACTCCAGCCATTGGAAGAAAAAGGCATTGTCGTAAAACGGTCCAGAGAATTGCTCGAACGTGAAATTGATCATTTCACCGTGATGGAACGTGATGGCAGTGTGGTCGCTTGTGCTGCGCTCTACCCTTATCCTGAAAATGATATGGCTGAGCTCGCTTGCCTTGCTGTTTCCAATCACTATCAAAGCCATGGTCGGGGTAAACAATTATTAGCGGTATTGGAGCAATCCGCTCAGGCGCAAGGCATCAATCATCTCTGTGTGCTCACCACACAAACAGCGCATTGGTTTTTGGAACAAGGTTTCAAGCCTGCAGAAATTGCAGACCTCCCCGTAGCCAAGCAAGCACTGTATAACTACCACCGAAATTCACGGGTGTTTAGAAAGCAGCTGGCTTAGCGATTCTTTTTATTACTTAGCTTGCGACGGTACTCGGGGAATAACAATGGCGCGAATTCGTGTAATGCTTTTTCATAAACGCGACGTTTAAAAAACACGATTTCATCAACAGGGGTCCAGTAATCGACCCAACGCCAGTCATCAAACTCCGGTTTTTCATGCAGGTTGAGTTTGACGTCTTCTTCCTTGCCGGTGAAGCGCATTAAAAACCAGCGCTGCTTCTGGCCAATGCAAAGCGGCTTATTACCGTATCGCAGGTAACGTTTCGGCAACCTGTAACGCAACCACCCGCGAGTGGAAGCAATTAACTCAACATGTTCTGGCAGTAAACCCACCTCTTCCGTAAGTTCACGATAAGCCGCTTGCTCAGGAGTTTCATGGGATTTAATCCCCCCCTGAGGAAACTGCCACGAATCATGTTGCGCACGTTGCGCCCACAACACCTGATTCTCTTCGTTGCAGAGTATTATCCCTACATTAGGCCTGAAGCCATCTTTATCAATCACGACTTAAGTCTCTGGCTGGCTGAGCGCAATCGCCCCCAGCGGTTTATTCTCAATTAGTGATTAGATTATTAAAAGCACTGTCAGTATGCAATGCATTTTGACATACAATAGTCGTATTTTTGATTAAAACGGAGACTTTTCCTGCATCATGGCGTTGGCAATTTTTGATTTAGACAATACTTTATTGGCTGGTGATAGCGACTATTTATGGGGCCGATACCTGTGTGAAAATAACATTGTAGATGAGGCTGCATACAGAACTGCCAATGATCATTTCTATCAGCAATACGTCAACGGTACCTTGGATATCTACGAATTTCTGGAATTTGTATTTACTCCTTATGCCAATCACTCTATGCAGGAATTAGAATCTTGGCGCGCGGCTTATCTGGAAGAAAAAATTAAGCCGATTATATTGCCGGCGGGTATTGAGCTCATCGAAAAACACCGTGCTCAGGGTGATACCTTATTGATTATTACCGCCACCAATAGTTTTCTGACTCAACCTATTGCCGAACTGTTGGGTATTGAACACCTGATTGGAACCGAACCTGAAATGATCAATGGTGCATTTACCGGCAAAGTCTCCGGCACCCCGTCATTCCAGCATGGCAAAATCGAACGTTTGAAAATGTGGTTAAACCACCGGGATGAAGATATGGAAAACAGTATTTTTTACAGTGACTCCCATAACGATATTCCGTTACTAGAATTAGTGGATACTGCTGTGGCTGTTGATCCGGATGACAAGCTTGCGGCTGTCGCCAAGGAAAAAGGCTGGAAAATTCTCAGTTTGCGTTAATAATTGTTACAATTCATCGTTTTTTATCATTCATAATCAGGCCGTCAATATGGAATGGGAAGTTGTTATTGGGTTAGAAATTCATACCCAACTCGCCACCAAATCTAAAATTTTCTCTGGTGCTGCCACCGCATACGGTGCGGAACCCAACACACAGGCATGTGCTGTTGATTTAGGTTTACCGGGCGTATTACCTGTACTCAACGCCGAAGCCGTCAGAATGGCGATTAAATTTGGCCTCGCCGTTGATGCTGAAATTTCTGATCGCTCAGTCTTTGCGCGTAAAAACTACTTCTACCCTGATTTACCTAAAGGCTATCAAATCAGCCAATATGAGCTACCCGTGGTTGGTAAAGGCCATATCAATATTGAGCTGGAAGATGGCACAGAAAAGGTCATTGGCATCACTCGTGCTCACCTGGAAGAAGATGCCGGTAAATCGCTGCATGAAGACTTTGATGGCGAAACAGGTATTGATTTAAACCGTGCCGGCACGCCTTTACTAGAGATTGTTTCTGAACCCGATATGCGTAGTGCAAAAGAAGCCGTTGCCTACATGAAAAAAATTCACTCTCTGGTTCGCTATCTCGAGATCTGTGATGGCAATATGCAGGAAGGCTCCTTCCGCTGTGATGCTAACGTTTCTGTTCGCCCCAAAGGCCAGGAAAAATTTGGTACCCGAGCTGAACTGAAAAACATCAACTCTTTCCGTAATGTCGAACGCGCTATCAATTATGAAATCGAACGTCAGATTGATGTTCTGGAGTCCGGCGGTGAAGTGATTCAGGAAACCCGTCTGTATGATGCAGACAAAAATGAAACCCGTGCTATGCGTAGCAAAGAAGAAGCGAATGATTACCGCTACTTCCCCGATCCGGACTTGCTACCGCTTATTATCGATGAAGTGACCATCAACGAGATTAAAGCGACATTACCGGAGCTACCGAATGAAAAACGTGATCGTTTTGTTAATGAGTTAGGTTTATCTCTATATGATGCTTCAGTACTGACAAGCAGCCGTGAACTCGCTACTTACTTTGAGTCATTGCTGGCAGCCACAGGTGGTAAGGATCCGAAACAATGTGCTAACTGGGTCATCGGTGATGTCTCGGGGGCCTTAAACAAGGCTAATCTGGATATCTCAGAATCCCCTGTCAGCGCAGAACAACTTGCCAGCGTATTAAACCGAATCACTGACAACACCATCTCAGGCAAGATTGCTAAAACAGTGTTTGAAGCATTATGGGCAGGTGAAGGCAAAGATGCTGATGAAATCATTGAAAGCAAAGGCCTGAAACAAGTGACAGACACCGGTGCCATTGAAGCGATGGTGGATGAGGTTCTGGCAAATAACCCCGATCAAGTTCAACAATACCGCGATGGCAAGGAACAGCTCATTGGCTTCTTTGTAGGTCAAATTATGAAAGCATCAAAAGGTAAGGCCAATCCGGCCCAGGTCAATGAATTACTGCAGAAAAAACTTAACGGGTAATCAATATCCTGACCTAAGCGAAACCGAAAAAGCCGCATTTATGCGGCTTTTTTATTTTCAATTTTACGTTCTCATTGTGAGGCAGCTCACAAATTCCTGTTCGCCTGATTCCCCTTAACCACTAAACGTTGTAGTATCACTTGATGGATTTGTTACGCTTTTTTGACAACGGCGCTAAAAGCCAATGATGGAGCAAAGGTTCACCAACCAATGAAGTTTGTACAGGAGCACCTCCCCGCCAAGACGGGTTTGAATAAATTACCGTCGGCCTCTCCCTTACCTGAAGCCAATTGGGTTCTCGTTTTCGGTTCTGTGAGCCGCTTCAATGATAAAGGTTTCACAAAAACCTTAAAAAAACGTTATCCAAAGGCAGAAATTATTGGCTGCACCACTTCCGGCGAGATTACTGGTGATGGCGTTTATGACGACAGTATCCATATCACGGCCATGCAATGGGAGCGAAGCACCTTAAGGTTTATTAGCAAGCCCGTTAATAGCATGGAACAGTCTCATGCGCTGGGTGCACAAATCGCTGCTGAATTAAAAATGGACGATCTGAAAGGCGTCTTTGTGCTCAGTGATGGTTTAAATGTCAATGGTTCAGAGTTAGTAGAAGGGCTTCAGGAAATTTTACCAAACGTTCCTATCACAGGGGGATTAGCAGGTGACTCTGCGGCATTTAAACAGACCCTGTTAATCAATAATGACAAAATTCAGGATCGTGTAGTGATTGCTGTTGGTATTTACGGTGAGGATGCCATCGTCACCAGTGGAGCCTTAGGTGGCTGGCAGCCGTACGGCCCCCCCAGACAAATTACGCGTTCAAACAAAAATGTGGTGTATGAGCTGGATAATAAACCGGCTTTACCTCTTTATAAAATGTATATCGGTTATTACGCTAATCAATTACCGGCTTCCGGGCTGAATTTCCCATTTGCCATCATGGATGAGAAGAATGTTAATGTCATCAGAACATTGCTCGCCATTAATGAAAAAGAAAACAGCCTGACCTTCGCCGGTAATATTAAAGAAGGTTCAACAGTACGTTTTCTTAAATCAGACCATGATCGTTTGGTTTTAGGTGCCAGTGAAGCTGCCAGACAGATTCTGCAAAAAGACGTGAATATCAATGACAAAGCACTAGCGATTTGTGTGAGCTGTGTCGGTCGTAAACTGGTGATGGAATCACAAGTCTCAGATGAAGTCTTTGCTGTTCAGAGGCTACTGGGTATGCAGACAGGTATTACCGGGTTTTATTCCAACGGTGAAATCTGTTCTGGGGAAGATGACAGTCATAGCCTGTTACATAACCAAACAATGACTATCGCCTATTTAAGCGAGCACAACGCCTGATTTAATCAGGCGATTTCTCTTGCTGCTGCTAATAATGCCAGTCTGGCAATCACACCATAGGCATAAAAACGATTAGGTTCAGCATCGGGCAGATCGCTCTGATCCGGTGTACTACAAGATTGAGCAAAGGCTAATGGCTCAAAATGCATGCCAGGCGCATTTAAATTCTCATTCACACCACGTCCGGTGTGCACTCGATAAAATCCACCAATGACATAGTGATCCATCATATAGATAACGGGTTCAGCCACCGCTTTCTCTGTCCCCAAAGTTTCAAAGGTATAGACCCCTTCCTGCACCAGCACATTATCAACTACTAAGCCTTCTTTTGCCGATGACATTTTATTTCGCTGTTTACGATTAAGGTTCTCAATTTCCTCAGCACTTTTGACCGTCATGATTCCCATACCATACGTACCAGAGTCCGCTTTCACTACCACAAAGGGTTCTCTGTCGATATCGTATTCAGCGTACTTGGCACGAATAGAGGCCAATAAATTATTTACATTTCTGGCCAGACATTCTATTCCCGATTTTTCTTTGAAGTTTACCTCTCCGCATTGCAGTGTGAGTGGTGAAACCAACCAGGGATCGATACCGATCTGTTCTGCAAATTCTTTTGCCACACCGTTATATTGGGTGAAATGATCAGATTTTTTTCTGGTAGACCACCCCGCACGTAATGGTGGGATAACTTCTTGCTCAAGGTTTTCCAGAATTTCAGGGCGTCCCGCTGATAAATCATTATTCAATAAGACAAGGCAAGGTGAGAAGTCACCGACAGCAACACGATTACCATTTCTAACCAACGGCTCCAGAGTAATTTTTTTACCTGATGGCAAATCAATACTCATAGGTTCTTTAATATCTTCTAACAAACTCCCAATACGCGCTTCCATCCCGGCTTTCTGAAAAATATCACGCAATGTCTCCAGGCTTTCTAAATAAAATAGATTCCGGGTGTGATTTTCAGCCACAATTAACACACGCTTTGCAGTAGGACAGGCACGTTCAACCGCCGCCTGAGCCGCATGAATACATAAAGGTATGAATGACGGATTGAGATTATTAAAGCCTGCGGGGAAAAGATTCGTATCTACCGGAGCCAGTTTGAAACCTGCGTTGCGTAAGTCAACAGAAGCATAAAAAGGCGCAGGTGTCTTCAACCACTGTTGCCTTAACCATGTTTCGACTTGCGTCTGCTTTTCTAACAATATTGCCTCAAGTTTAAGAAGAGGGCCATTGAGTGCTGTAGTTAAATGTGGGACACCTGAAGTCATGGTTGGCTCGCTTGTGATTTTAAAGTGTAGAGAACAGTATAAATGTCGATAAGAAGAGACATGGGACACAAATTTGATATTTCAAGTCATTCATACTTAACCATTGTGAAATTGGGGCTCGCTGATATCGTTATTCAACTCAAGTCATCACTAGCCTGTAAAACAAAAATGGGTTATCTTCGTCTGCATTACAATTATAAAATAATTCAGGTATAGCATTGTCGTGAGCCAGAGTGATAACGAATTTAACGGCCTAAAGGTGATGGTGATTGATGACAGTAACACCATTCGCCGCACAGCTGAAACACTGTTAAAAAAAGCTGGTTGTGATGTACTGACGGCTGATAATGGATTTGAAGCTTTACCCGTTATTAGCGCTCATCACCCAGATATTTTGTTTATTGACATCATGATGCCACGACTGGATGGATATCAGACCTGTGCATTAGTTAAAAATAACCCTAAATTTAGGGACATACCCGTAGTAATGCTCTCCAGCAAGGATGGTTTATTTGATAGAGCAAAAGGGCGCGTTGTAGGGGCTGAACAATATTTAACCAAGCCTTTTACCCGTGAAGACTTACTCGGTGCCATCCGAACACATTTGCTGGAAAAAACTCAGGACGCAAATTAACTTATGGCTCGAATTTTAATCGCTGACGATTCCCCTACTGAAGTTTATGTTCTACAAAAACTATTAGAAAAACATGGCCATCAGATTCTGGTGGCAGAAGATGGTGAACAAGCCGTAACGATGACCCAAACAGAACAACCAGACCTTGTTTTGATGGACGTGGTAATGCCAAATCTGAATGGCTTCCAGGCAACGCGGATTCTTAGTCGTGATGATGAAACCCGCCACATTCCCATCATTATTGTCTCCTCAAAGAACCAGGAGACCGATAAGATGTGGGGGCTCCGCCAAGGAGCAAAAGGGTATCTTGGTAAACCGGTCTCAGAGGATGAGATCATTGAGCAGATTCAATCATTGCTGGATAAATGACTATGATGCAACCACAATCTCCAGAAGACATCATTGCCATACTGCAGGACATCGAACGCCGCAGTAGACAGAAAGCCGCAGGCTTGACACAGCAGGAAACGCTCGGACAAAGTTGGACGGCTATTGGCTTTCGTGTTGCTAATCATCACTTTGTCATTCCATTAAACGATTCAAGAGAAGTTTTTCCGGTACCAGATCATATCACCGCTGTTCCCAAAGCTAAGTCATGGGTATTTGGCATTGTGAATCTGCGAGGTGAGTTATTGCCAGTGCTGGATCTGAAACATTACCTTATCGACAAACCAAGCAGAGTCTCTAAACGTAGCCGCATCATCGTCATTAATGACGCTGACATCAATAGCGGTTTATTAGTCGATGAAGTCTATGGGCTTAAACATTTTCAACGTGAACCGGATGAAATAGATACCCCATCTCATAAAGATATTTCGCCTTATCTAACTGGCACGGTTTACCAACAAGACACACAATGGGACGTTTTCAGTTTTTCAAAACTTATTGAAGATGAAAGGTTTATTAATGCTGCCGCATAATAATTTGATATCAGGACAAGATATATGAACTCAACCAGCAAGCTTTTATTTTCGTCGCTGAAAAACAGTAAGAACTGGCCAGGATTATTTGCCTTTATCGTGCTGTTTGCTCTGTCATTGGCAGGTTTAGCCCTGATTGCTACCGGGTTTTACACGCTTATCTACCCCAACCTGCTGTTTGTTGTCATTGGGGTTGGCGTATTATTTATTCTCAGTACGCTTGCAGCGATTAATCTCTGCTTTCCCACTATCCAGCAGTTAAAAGTTTCACTGGATAAAATGGAATTGCAAAACCGTCATAATCAGGATGCCATTCTGCGCTTACTCGATGAAATGGGCGATCTAGCTGATGGTGACCTTACAGTGAGCGCGACCGTGACTGAAGACATTACGGGTGCAATCGCCGACTCAGTCAACTACACGATTGACGCATTAAGAAGTCTGGTTGAGCAAATTAACTCGACCACCATGCAAGTGGCTTCCGCCGCACAAGAAACTCAGGCAACCGCATTACACCTGACTGATGCCAGTGAGCATCAGGCCCAGCAAATTACTGAAGTAAGTTCATCGATCACTCAAATGGCAGGGTCTATCGAACAGGTATCCCGCAGTGCCAGCCAGTCATCTGACGTGGCAAAACAATCTGTATCCCTGGCAATCCAGGGTAACAGTGCGGTGAAAAAAGCCATTCACGGCATGGATACCATTCGTGAACAAATCCAGGAAACATCAAAACGTATCAAACGTCTGGGTGAGAGCTCGCAACAAATCGGTGACATCGTTGAACTCATTAACGACATTGCTGAACAAACCAATATCCTGTCATTAAACGCTGCTATCCAGGCGGCCATGGCAGGTGAAGCCGGTCGTGGTTTTGCGGTCGTTGCTGATGAGGTTCAGCGTCTGGCTGAACGTTCGAGTAACGCAACCCGGCAGATTGATGCGCTGGTTAAGACCATTCAAAGTGACACCAATGAAGCGATCAGCTCAATGGAACAAAGTACGACGGAAGTGGTTGCTGGAGCCAAGTTATCTCAGGATGCCGGTACTTCTCTTGAACAGATTGAAAGCGTTTCTCATCAATTGGCCGAACTTATCAACAACATCTCTGATAATGCCAAACAACAGGCAACAGCGGCGGTGACAACCTCTGAAAACATGAATGTTATTCAGGAAATCACTATGCAGACATCAACCGGCACGAATGAAAGTGCAGCCTCCATTGGTCGATTACTTGAGTTAACCAATGAACTGCGTAAGTCTGTCTCTGGCTTCAAGTTGCCACGCTAAGCTTATCTGGAGAAAGTCATCTAATGGCACAACTCATCAAAGGCAATTATGATGCATTAGTCTGGCTGCAAGATGAATTGCAACAGTCACTTGCTCATGCCTTAGCGGCCATGAATAATTTTCTTGATGGTCAGGCTGACGATAAACTACTCACCGACACCATCGAGTCTCTTTATCAAGTGAAAGGCACATTGGACATGATTAATATGTCTGGTGCTGCCATGCTGACAGATGAAACGCTAAAAACCGTCAGAGCCTTACAGAATAATCAAGTAGCCAATACATCCATGGCACAAGATGCCATTGTGAAATCACTATTACTATTACCTAATTATTTAAAACTGCTGAATAACGACTTCCAGGATCATCCACTTGCCGTACTGGAATTGATCAATGAACTAAGGAAAGCTTACAAAGCGGACGCAAAAACTGAAATGGAGATGTTCAACCCGAGCTTCTCCGTAGTATTACCGGATAGCATTGCCCCTAACCCGGCACGGAAAATCCCGGCATTAAATATCGAGCAACGTAAGCTGGGTCACGTTTTTCAAGTATTGTTATTACAGTGGTTACGCAAGCAAGATGAGGATAGTCTGAGACAAATGCATGCGATTGTGCATTTTTTACGATTATCCAGCCATCAGGAAAAAGTCTGTTTATTCTGGTGGACAGCTGAAACCCTTATCGAAGCCATTCAACAACAAGGCCTGACCTCTGCAGGCCAGATAAAACCCTTACTAGGCAAGCTGGTTCAACCGATCAAGCAACATAGCGAATCGGGTGAGGCGGCAGTGCAATTAAACTTCCCAGACGATCTGGAAAAGCAACTGCTGCTTGCTATCGCTAGAGCCAGCAGCCGTGGGCCCAATGTCACACTATTAAAAGCCACTTTGCAGCTCTATTTCTTTGATCAACGCTCACGTATCTATGGCATGAGTGATAACGCATTAGGCGATGCCCACCTGGCTTTACTTGAGCAGCTTCAGGACATTAAAGATCAGCTCGATCAGCATGCCCATGACAATAACATCACTGTTGAAACCATTGAATCAACGACAAAGCAACTACAAAGCATGTCCGATACTCTGGCCCTTCTTGCCGAGTACGAAGCCAGTAATTTATTACACCATCAGGTCGAGCAACTTAATGCCATTAGCAGCAGAGGTGATGTTCCGGGAGATGATGATCTAACCCAGCTTGCTGATAGCCTGTTGCAGGCTGAATCACTACTCCAATCATCAACACAGGCGAATGTTAACGATCAATTACGCCAAACAGTGATGTCTGAATGTTTGCTTGAATTATCCAACATCAAAGAAACCCTCACTTTGATGGAAAAATCCGAGCGTTACAGCGATGGACTGGGTGACACAGAACAACAGCTCATTTTGATAGCCGGTAGTTTGGATATGCTGGATCAGCCTACCGCAGCGGAAATAATCAAACTGACCGCAGACACATTGTCTGAATATAAGCAGGGTAACAATGATTTTTCTGCCATTAAATTACAAAAGCTAGCGGACATCATCGCCTGCTGTGAACTCTATATGGAAGGAATTCGTCATCACGGTCATGCGGATGATGATTATTTAGCAACAGCAAAAACAAAACTGCATCAATTTGATAGTGACAGCGAAACACCTGCTGAGCCTGAATTCACAGCCGAACCAGAGATAATCCAAGAAGAGATTGCTGCAGAGCACGCTGAAGCGGTTATTGAGCCTATCATGTCAGATGCTGAGCCAGCATTGTCTTTTGCTAATGATGACGAAACGCCAATCAGCTTATCTGAAGAAGATCAGAGCCTTTCAGTTTTAGATGATGTAAAAAATAGCGATTTACCCGCTGCCGAGCTTTGGCAATTTGCTGAAGGTATCGATAGAGAAGTCGCTGAAATATTTATCGAAGAAGCCACAGAGGTGTTACAGGAATTAGCTCATCAGATTCCCGCCTGGATTAATGAACATGATCAGACAGCACGGGCAGAAACCCGTCGTCATTTCCATACTCTAAAAGGCAGTGGTCGAATGGCCAATGCGACGGTCATAGCCGAGCTCTGCTGGGCTGTTGAAGATGTATTAAATCATGTGATAGAAGGCAATCGCAATGATAATCATCTGGTGAAAAAACTGGTGCAAGAGACCTATCAGGTATTGCCCGATTTATTATCACGCTTCACTCAAGCTGATATCAGCACACCTGATAAAATCAATGCCTTGTATGAACTCAAAGAAACCTGCCTCAATCCGCTACTGAAAGAAGCAAAAGAACAACCTGAACAGTATCGACCGACTTCTGTTGAACGCTATATCCAAATTCGTAAGGCCCGCGATGAGGCAAGACTGGATATTGATTTAACAACGTATCAGGCACAGCACGATACTCAGAAATTCCCGGCAAAACCGCTGTTTGAAATAGATGCCATTATTCCTACCAGCGTTGAGCGTTATATCCGAGATAAATGGGGTGTTGAACCACAGCCTGCTAAGGCAGCCACCAGCGTTGAAAAATACCTTCAGAGACTGGCGTCAAGACAAGAACAATCGTCTGAAGAGCCTCAACAAACCAGTGTTGAACGCTATATTGCACAACAAAATCGACTGACAGAAATTGATGCATTCCGCTCAGCGCTATCAACACCGAAACAACAGACATCGCTAAGCTCTGTTGACCATTACATTATTGAGCTTGGGCAAAAAAATACCGGTGTTTCTGAATACATAAAAGCAAAAGCCTTATCAGAAGCAGAAGCTGATGAAATTGCTGATGAAGAAGATAACGAATTATTATCTATCTTTGTTTCTGAGGCTAAACAGCATATTGCCAACCTCAAACAAAGCCTTAACGATATTGCTTTCTCAAGACAAATTACCTCTCCTGTCTTACGTTCAGTTCACTCACTAAAAGGCTGTGCCAATATTGCAGGCGTTAAAGCCATGGCGATGATTGCGACGGAAATGGATCAAGCAGTCAAACAGCTTCATATGAATGATGTTGTGTTAGACAATCATCAGATGAAACTGATGAATAATGTGGTAGAAGGCTTTGAGCTGGTACTGCAGCATATTACCGGAGAGGGTGAACAGCCTAATCTTATTGAATTATCATCATACATCTCAGAGCTCATGCCATCAGGTGAAAATCTGCAAGCGCCAGTCATTGATCCTGAATTTTTAATGACACTGCTGGAAGAAACAGACGAACTGCTTGAGGACTACACAACACAATTAAAGCAATGGCAACAGGTCCCATCTGATCAAGAAAATATTGAAGCGATAACGGCTACCCTGAGTAAACTGGAACAAACGGCATCGGACGCACAACAAAGGTTGATTGCAAACACCTATGCCAGCCTGAGTAAACTTATCAATCACTGCCATCCCCAGGATATCGGTTTAAATGCTTTACTGGAGCAGGGATACGAACAGCTCAACCAGTTTATTGAAAGCTTGTTGCAAAATAAGCCTTTATCAACCTCCTCTGATTTTCCGACACGTGTTGATAATTATTTAACGCAGAAAGCGCTGCATCAAGAGGGCATTGACTTAGACGAAACCGACTATGCCATTCCCACGGATGTGGATGATGATCTGTTGTCAGCCTTTGCGGCTGAAGCACAAGAGCTACTCGACTCCAGTCGTCAGATCATCAAGGCTTGGGTAAGTAATACCCACACTGAACAAGACACATTACAACTTCAACGTGATCTACATACACTAAAAGGTGGTGCCAGACTGACAGGCATTATGCCTATGGCAGATCTGACGCATCAGATCGAAACCTTAGTGCTGGCGGTCAGTGATGGTCTACAAAAAGCGGACGAAGACTTCTTTGATTTATTGCAGCGCTGTCAGGATAAGTTGGCTGAAATGCAGGAGCAGTTAGCTAATCAACAAGCCGTCAAAACCGCTTTATCACTGATTGCTGAAATCACTGCACGCACACAAGGTCAAGATTTACATATTGAAGACAGGCCATTACCTGCACCTGAAAAAGTGAAACAAGCCGAGCGCGATGCGGATGGATCAGCTGATATTTTACCTGTTACACCGTCGCAAACAGATGTCGCCGTAGCCCCACAACATGTAGAACAAGTCAGGGTAAGAGCTGATCTTCTGGATTATCTGACTAATTTTGCTGGTGAAGTGAGTATTTCTCGTGACCGTGTAACACAACAACATGTTGCGCTTCGTCAGCAGTTGCATGAAATGGAAGAAACCGTTGCCCGCCTGCATGATCAGTTACGTAATTTAGAGATTGAAACGGAAACCCAGATTCTTTTCCGTTACGAAGATGAAAGGATCAAAAACGAATCGGATTTTGATCCACTGGAGTTAGATCGTTTCTCGATGATTCAGCAGCTATCACGCAGCCTGACAGAAAGTGTTATCGACTTGCATGACATTAGCCATTCTATGGACACGCTGGTGAGAGAGACTGATGCAATATTACTTCAACAGTCTCGACTGAACACTGACTTACAACAAGGCTTGATGACTACGCGACTTTTGCCCTTCAGTGGCATCGTTGGCAGACTGGAGCGGATTGTCCGACAAACAGCATCCGAGCTGAGCAAAAAAGTGGAGTTAAAGATCCGAGGCTCAGAGCTGGATATAGACAGAACCATTCTTGATCGACTTGTCGCACCTCTGGAACATATTCTTCGTAATGCGATTGCGCATGGTATTGAAGACAGTGACGTTCGTATCAGTAATGGCAAACCAGACAATGGACTGCTGTCATTGGTGATCACTCGTGAGGGTTCTGAGATTGTCATCAATATCAGTGATGACGGGCAAGGTATCAATATAGATAAGGTTCGTGAAAAAGCGTTATCGATGAACCTCATCAGCCACGACAACATGCCATCAGATGATGAGTTGACGCAATTAATTCTGAGTTCAGGCTTTAGTACCGCAGACAACGTTTCTCAACTTGCTGGCCGCGGTGTTGGCATGGATGTCGTCAGTAATGAGATTCGTGGTATGAAAGGTCGTCTCAGCATCAAGTCTGAACGAGGCAAAGGTAGCACCTTTACCATCCGCCTGCCGTTGACCTTATCGGTCATTCAGGCCCTGCTCATTCGAGTTCAAGACGAGCAATATGCCTTACCACTTAACACAATAAACGCTGGTCAGCGCATTAGCGTTCGCGATATCAAACTGATGTTAGGCACACATAAACCGCACTATGATTTCCATGGAGAGAAATATCGGTTTATGCCACTCAGCTCATTACTCGACAAGCCATTGTCATTGTCTGATAACTTAAAACATCAAATGCCGCTACTGCTGTTCCGCTCAGGTGATTTGCGCATTGCCCTGTTAGTCGATGATATTGTCAGTAATCGTGAGATTGTCATCAAATCAGTCGGTACTCAGCTTGGACATATCTCCGCAATCAATGGTGCTACCATTCTGGGTGATGGTCATGTGGTATTTATTCTGGATATCCCGACATTAATGGATAGCAGTCAACACATCACGCTGGATACTGACGATGCAATTAATCTTGAACGAGAGTTAGAGCAATTACAGGACAGATTACCAACAGCCATGGTCGTTGATGACTCGATCACCATGCGCAAGGCTACAGGCAATTTACTACGTCGAATCGGTTTTGAAGTCATGACAGCTCGTGATGGGGTGGATGCTCTGTCGCAACTTCATGAACAAAAACCGGACATCATTCTGTTAGACGTTGAGATGCCCCGCATGGATGGATTTGAGTTCGCATCCATTGTTCGCAACGATAAAGAATTCAGGCATCTTCCTATCATCATGATTACCTCAAGAACAGGTAATAAACACCGTGAAAGAGCTCTCGAAATAGGTGTCAATGCTTATTTAGGTAAACCTTATCAAGAAGAAGAGCTTATCTGGCAGATGCAAAAACTGCTCGGTAAAGACACGTTTCAAGAACCCACACAGTAGATGTCAGATATGGAAAAACCAGCTCAAGCCCAATTTATTCATTGCATGCTGATTCCATTGCAAAAGCATTACCTGCTGCTGCCGAACAGTACGATTACTGAAGTTATTCCGAAAGCCACCATCAACTCCTCCTCAACAAAAAAAACACCATGGTTGGAATGGGTTGATTGGCAGGAAAAATCGCTGGCAGTTGTCGATCTTGAAACCTTGTTAGCACAGGATGTGGAAACAGTTTATCCGGCCAATAAACTCTGTATCATCGAAGGCATCAATGCTGAAGCAGATATCGGTTTTTATGCTATTCCCTGCACAGGCTCCCCCCAACTGATCACCTTAAATGCATCTGCGTTAAAAATGACGCATGATCAGAATGCTTCTGAGTACTTATATTGTCAGATTAAAATCGGCAATAAAGTCGCGTTCATCCCCCATCTTGATAACCTTGAACTGGCTATCAAAAATGCCAGTTAATTAGTCTGAAACGATTAAAAACCGACCTTCGATTAACACAGTCAATCGCTCTCAATTTTTATTTATTGATGGGCTGATTTTGTTTGTATATATGGTTTAACATAGTAGCTATGAAACTACTCAAAACACTGCCGTTTTTTATTCTCTGTCTGCTGTTAAGTCCTCTGGCTTATAGCGATGATGCCGCGCAACTCGCAAAACAGCGTCAATTATTTCAACAGGCCAAAAAAGCATTACAGGACAACCAGATCCCCGGCTATCAAGCGCTCTATAAACAATTGGATGGTTATCCACTACAAGGATATTTACAGTATCTTTACCTCAATGGCCGACTCAATCAGGCAAGTAATGCATCAATGCATCAATTTCTGACAAAAGAAGATGGCAGCTTTTATGCAGAACGCTTACGCAACTTTTGGTTAAATAAATTAGCTCAGCAAAAAAGGTGGACTGATTATCTGAGCTTTTATCAGGCACCACAAACAGCAACAAGGCAGTGTTATTACCTGCAAGCTTTACTGGTTACCGGCCAAAAACAAAAAGCATTCGAGCAGGCACCAGAATTATGGCTTGTTCCCCACTCTCAGGAAAAAGCCTGTGACCCGGTATTTTCAGCCTGGGAAGCCGCTGGCTTATTAAATAAAGATCTGCGTCATCAACGCATGATGTTAGCGATTCGTGATAATCAGTTTTCTATGGCCAATTACTTAGCCAAATCAACAGCCAATCCTGAACAAAACCAGCTATTGGTCAAACAGTGGCAATCCATTCATGATAACCCTCTCCCTGTTTTGAATGGACTGGCTAAAGATAAAACATTAAGCAGGGATAATGCGCTAAACCGCGAAATCATTATTCATGGTCTACAACGACTGGCCAGACGCTCGCCAGAACAAGCCTTCAACAGTTGGTTAAACATCAAACCTCGCTATCAATTTACGCAACAAGATGTCATTGAAGTCAGAAAAGCCATCGGTAAATGGGCGGCACTTAACCGCGATAAAAAAGCACTGACCTATTTCGGTGATATCCCTGGCGGCGAATGGCAGGCTCGCGCAGCTTTGTGGCAAAAAGACTGGAAAGCCGTAGAGAAAGCTATCAAGCTAATGAACATTGATGAGCTGGGCTCGACACGCTGGCAGTATTGGCTGGGCAGAAGTCAGGAAGCGCAGGGACAAAAAGCAGCGGCTAATCAGACCTTTTCAGCCATTCTCGGCAAACGTGACTATTATTCGTTTCTTGCTTCCGACCACTTAACCCAGCCTTATAAAATGAATCACCGGCCCATACCGGTTACTAAAGAAGAAATGGCAGCACTGAGAAAACAGCCTGCTATTCAACGTTTACATGAGTTTTTTCTGCAAAATATGCATTTGGAAGCGCGCCGGGAAGCCTATCACTTGAAACAGACACGGCCAGATCGCGAGCTTCAGATGATCGCCATGATCACTCATGAATGGGGTTGGCATAATCAAACCATCGCTTTATTAGGTAAAGCACAATACTGGGATGCCCTGGACCTGCGTTTCCCAGTTGTCTATGACGATGCCATGTTGCAAGCTGGAAAAGCTCAGGGGCTGGATCCATCCTGGCTGTTAGCCATTGCCCGTCAGGAAAGTGCCTTTAACCCTGAAGCTAGGTCTCATGCCGGTGCGATGGGACTTATGCAGTTAATGCCGGACACCGGACGATTAATCTCCAAAATCATTAATCGTCCACTCAAACAACTTAGTGAGTTGTACCGTCCAGAACGTAATATCGAACTCGGCAGTGCCTATTTACGCCGTATGTATGATGAAAACCAAAAAAACCCAGTTCTGGCCACAGCCGCCTACAATGCCGGACCACATCGTGTGAACAAGTGGTTGCCAGACAGCTCACTTGATGCTGATATATGGGCTGAAAATATTCCTTTTAATGAAACACGGCATTATGTTCAGACAGTGATGAGCTACGCGGCTATTTTTGATAGCCAGCGTAACCAATCCATTAAACCGTTGTCTGAAAGAATGCCCAAAGTAAAATCGGAGTAAGGTCGTTATCGACACCATACAAACTTATCTTGTAGGCGGTTGCGTTCGAGACAAACTGCTTGGAAAACCCGTCAAAGATCGTGACTGGGTGGTAGTTGGTGCCACTACAGACTATATGTTAAAAAACGGATATAAACCCGTAGGTAAAGACTTTCCGGTTTTTCTTCATCCTAAAACTCAGGAAGAATATGCCCTCGCCAGAACGGAACGAAAATCCGGCCATGGTTATCAGGGCTTTACTGTTTATGCCTCACCAGAGGTTACATTAGAAGAAGATCTTGCTCGGCGTGATCTCACGATTAATGCCATTGCAGAATCAGTGGATGGCGATCTTATCGATCCCTTCAATGGCATCAATGATCTAAAGAAAGGCATTCTCCGTCACGTCTCTCCTGCTTTTGTTGAGGATCCTGTCAGGGTTCTGCGAATCGCGCGCTTTGCTGCACGCTTTAATTTTGCCATTGCTGAAGAAACACAACAGCTGATCAAACAGATGGTAGCCAGTGGAGAGTTAGAACATCTTGTTGCTGAACGCGTCTGGCAAGAATTATCAAAAGCGTTACAAACTGACCAGCCATCGGTCTTTTTCACCAGCCTTCGACAGGTGAACGCCCTTTCATGCTTATTTCCTGAAGTGGATCGGCTGTTTGGTGTGCCACAAATACCAAAATGGCACCCTGAAGTCGATACTGGAATTCATGTGATGATGGTTATTGACCAGTCAGCAAAACTAAGCGATGACCTTGCTGTCAGATTTGCCGCTTTATGTCATGACTTAGGCAAAGGTCTAACGCCAAAAGACATCCTCCCCAGTCATGCCGGTCATGAAGCGACAAGCATAGAACTCACTAACAAGCTATGCCAACGTTTACGAGTCCCCAAAGATATTGCCACGCTTGCCGCAAAAGTAGCGGAATACCACACCGATGTTCACTTATTATTCGAATTGGATGCGGCAAGAGTTTTGGAGGTTATCGAAGGGCTGGATAGTTTTCGACGCCCCGAACGCTTTGAGCAGTTTTTACTCGCTGGTGAAGCCGACTTTCGTGGTCGTCCTGGTTATGAAACCGTCGATTATCCTGAAAAAAGGGCCTTTGCAGAGTGCTTCCAACAAGCGTCACAGATCGATATCAAACCACTACTTGAACAAGGTTTGGCTGGTGAACAAATCAAACAAGCCATACGCCAGCAGCGATGCGATGCCATTGAGCGCGTGTTATCGACCCCTCGTAGAGGCTAATGACCTTGCATAAGCGAGCCATTCATCACGTATAATCTAAGCAACTTTTTTCGACTCTAGCTATAGGACGTTACAATGAGCACAGACATTTCAGCCAAATGGACCAGTGTAAACGCTGCCTGCCAACCTCTCGTAGATGCATTAATTGATAATGCTGAAGCATTGCAACTTGAAATCAGTACATTAAGTAATGGCACCCGCGTCGTTGATGCAGGTATCAATTGTACTGGCGGTCTTGAAGCTGGACGTCTTATTGGCGAAATTTGCATGGGTGGTCTGGGTACCGCCACACTTGGGACGAACAGTGGTTTTGCTAACTGGCCATGGTCAGTTAATGTTCATGCCAAAACACCGGTATTGAGCTGCCTTGGTAGTCAATATGCAGGATGGAGCTTATCTCATAAAAGTGAAGACAGTAAGTTTTTTGCTTTAGGATCAGGTCCAGGTCGTGCACTGGCAGCAAGAGAAGAAATCTTCAAAGAGTTTGGTTACAAAGATGAAGCAGAATCTACCGTTATTGTTCTGGAAGTGGATAGTTTCCCACCAGTAGAAGTGGCTGAAAAAGTGGCTGATAACTGTGGTATCAAACCAGAAAATCTAACTTTTATTCTTACCCCGACATCTAGTCTGGCTGGTGTTATGCAAATTGCTATTCGCGTATTGGAAGTGGCAATGCATAAAGCCCACGAACTGCATTTCCCGTTAGAGAAAATTGTTGATGGTTATGGCTCAACTCCTGTCGCACCACCAGGTGGGGACTTTATGACAGCCATGGGTCGCACTAACGACGCTATTCTGTTTGGTGGTCAGGTTCATTTATTTGTCGATGCCACCGATGAAGAAGCGAAAGATCTGGCTGAAAAAATGCCAAGCAATACCTCATCAGATTATGGCCGACCTTTTGCGGATATCTTTAAGTCATATGAATACGACTTCTTCAAAATTGACGGCATGCTGTTCAGCCCAGGTAAAGTGATTGTGACGAGTACTAAAACAGGTAAAAGTTTTACTGCTGGTGAGCTGAATCAGGAATTACTCAACCTTTCTTTCGGACTTTAATTATCTATGGCGACAAATCGCCTTGTTATTTTTAATGACACACATGGCTGGCACAGCGAACAATTAACGCATTCACTGAGCCAGCTGGGTGTCGATGCGGTATTAACTGACTTAGCCGCCTGCCGTATTGATCTTGATTCCCCCACGGGCTTGTATATTCCAGGTTTTGATAATGAGCTACCCGCCGCCGCCATGGTCCGTGGAATTGCGCCAGGATTTCTGGAACAAATCACCCTCCGTATGGATGTTTTACATACCTTGGCTGAACTGGGTGTTCCCGTTTTTAACCCGGCAACTGCGATTGAATACACGGTAGATAAAGCCAGAACATCATTACGCTTGCATCAGGCAGGATTGAGCACCCCCAGAACCTGGGCTTGCGAAGACAGCAGCATGGCAAAACACATCATTACCCGGGAATTGAATATGGGTAATAAAATTGTGATGAAACCCCTGTTTGGCTGTCAGGGTAAAGGCATTACCTTAATAGAAGAGTTAGGCCAATTTGAACAGCTCGCTCCCGTCGGCGACGCTTATTACCTTCAGGAATATATTGCACCTGAGAAAGAAGGGATCTGGCAAGATTGGCGGTTATTAGTCATCGATAATGAAGTCTGTGCAGCAATGAGCCGACGCTCAAACAAATGGATCACCAATTTTGCTCAGGGTGCCAGTTGCTTTGCGACAACAGTCACCGAAGACATGAAACAATTAGCGATAAAAGCCACTGCAGCAGTGAATGCAGATTACGCTGGCGTTGATCTGATTCGTGATAAAGATGGTCATTTTACGGTATTGGAAGTCAATAGCGTCCCAGCGTGGAAAGGCCTTTATCAAGCGACTGGCGTTGATGTTGCTATGCACTTAGCACAAGCACTAATCAGACGAATAGAGCAGAAACAAGCCACACATGCTCTCTGAATCAGACATTAAAGATGCTGTGTTCTGGGCCTGTCAGCAGGAAGTATTAGCGCCTAAACCTGGTAACGTAAATGTCATCAGTGACGGCCATAATATGGTGGTGGAAGATTTTATTAAAAGCGCTCGTGCAATTGCACCCATTATGGCAAAAACTGGCTTGACCGTAGGCGAACGTATTTTGCAATCGGTTCAGGCAACACGACAGGTTGTTAACTGCAATACCAATTTAGGCATCGTTTTACTATTTGCACCACTTTGCCAGGCGATCCAGTATTGTCAATCATTTGATGAACTTCCACAGCGGCTCCAAGTCGTACTCAAAAACCTGACTGTTGATGATGCAATTCATTGCTACGAAGCAATACGTTTGGCTGAAGCGGGAGGGCTAGGCAAGGAAGACGAGCATGATATCAGCGCAGTACCAACCATTACCTTGCTTGAAGCCATGGACTTAGCAAAAAACCGTGATCAAATTGCCCAACAATATGTCAATAATTTCAAGACGCTATGGGATCTGAGTTTGCCAGCATTGACAAAAGCGATAAATTCTGGGGAAAGTGTTGAATGGGCAACCGCTTTCGCGTATCTTAAGTTGTTATCGAAGGCGTTGGATAGCTTGATATCCCGTAAGCAATCCACTGCGCTGGCAACCAAAGTCAGTGAGAGAGCAAAACAGTTTGTGATCCAAATAGAAGAAACGGGTAATTTAGACACCCATTTTGATGCACTCTCTCTCTGGGATAAAGAATTAAAAGAGAAAGCAATTAACCCGGGAACATCGGCAGACCTCATCGCAGCGACGTTATTACTGCACAGGTTTGGTCGACTGCTTTCTTTTAATGGATTTCAGTACCACGAAGCATTTAGCGGACGGCACTGAGCAGGTGATACGTTCCTTTATTACGTATAAACCCTTCCTTTCACAATAAGGAGGGAAAAAAATGAGCCTTTTTGACAATTTTTTTGGAACAGGAAAATATAACATGCCAGTTATCGATCGCGTACTTGTAGGTGAATCATTGGTCATCGAAGATGGTGACTTAGACAACGTAGCTCACATTGACTTAATCATGGGTCCACGTGGCTCAGCAGCAGAAGATGCTTTCTGCCGTACACTCACCGACCAGAAACAAGGGGTTAATGGCTTGTTGGCTGTTGTTGCGCCTAACTTAATGGTTAAGCCAGCGACTGTAATGTTCAACAAAGTCACCATCAAAAACATGAAACAAGCCGTTCAAATGTTCGGCCCAGCACAGCGTGGTGTTTCACTTGCTGTTGCTGAATGTGTTGAAGATGGCACAATCCCAGCTGGTGAAGCTGATGACTGCTTCATTTGCGTTGGTGTATTCATCTCTCCAACTGCTGATAGCGATGAAAAAATCCAAGATTGGAACTATCGCGCTACTAAAGAAGCTATCAAACGTGCAGTTGCTCGTGAGCCTAAAGCGGCTGACGTTGTTGCACAATACAAATCTAGCGAACACCCATTTGGTGCTAAGTAAGATTTAAGCAATTCATACATCACTCTTCTACGGAAGAGTGATGTCCCTGCTTAAATTTTCGATTGCTGATTTGCTTAGTTTACCAGTGTGTAGTGCACTGGCAATTAGTGCGCCTGCGACTCCCATTTCTAATAATCGTTCTAAATCATCTTCACTACGTACACCACCCGCGGCATACCAGCTCACACTCTGTTTAGCTTCCATTAATAACTTCAGCCACTCAAAATCAGGACCTTGATTCGCACCGATATTATCTAAACTCATCGCGATGCATCTATCTGTCCAGTATACTGATTCATGGATGGCCCCATGTCCCAGAAGCTGCCCAGACTTTTTATCCAATGACAAAATTGGTTGTTTTTCAACATTAGGTCCAGACTTTTCAAGCAAACTGATATCTTTCAGAGTTTCACTACCAAGCACCAGAAATAGTCGGGATGTGTCTGAATAACATAAATAATCCTCCATTCCCGCAATACCCGCATCAAGCCATATATTCAGCCGTGGAAATGCCGCCAAGATATTTTTATAACGCTGTGGATGATGAACTCCCTTCTCTATCGCATCCAGATCGGCAATATATAACTGCTGAAAAGGGTACCAAGCTAATAAATCGCCAATGACATCCTCAGGTATCACTGATGACGTCAATAAAGAAGTCAATGGCTGGTAGTTAGCCCTGTCCCCGCCTTTTGCATGTACAACAATACCATCACGTATATCAATGACAGGTATAATATCCATAGTTCTCAATATGTCCGCTTAAATGACGATTTTTATATATGAACATCTTACCAGTGGAGCCTTGTCAGAAGAGGTATTTTCCGCTGGCCTGATGCACGAAGGCGAGTTAATGCTTGAAAGCATCTGTCGTGATCTACTGGCATATGGTTATAAAGTCGCGCTCATGCGAGACTCAAGACTGCCAGCACTAACTATCCCTACAGATCGTTTAACGACATATCCTATCCAAAATCAGCTTCAATTCACTGAAACCTGGCAACAATGCCAACAGCACTATGATTTCTTTCTGGTCATAGCCCCCGAAACAGATTCAATACTGTTTAATTTTGTGTTGTCACTGGAGCAGCAACAAAAGCGGATATTTAACTGTAGCTCCAGTGCTATTCGACTTTGTAGTGATAAATATCTCTGCTATCAACATTTAAAAAAACATCATATAACAACACCAAAGACCTTCACAGCAAATGACTGGTTAAGTGAAGATCACTCCACCAAGGCTCAATGGATCATAAAACCAATTGATGGTGCAGGCTGTGAAAACACCTATTGCAGCGATAGTGTTGACACAAGACAACGACTGTCGACATTGCCTAAAGATAAATTTATTGTTCAGACTTATATTTCTGGTGAGAACCTCAGCCTAAGTTTATTTATCAATGAAGGGGAAACTCAACTGCTTTCAGTCAATATTCAGCATATAAAACAAGATCAGCAACAGTTACACTTAGGTTACTGTGAAGCACAGCGTTTTGATATGTTATCTCGTGAGCAGGCATTGAGTTTAGCCAATCAGATTAGTCATTGTATCGATGGGTTAAGTGGGTTTGTTGGTATCGACATTGTAAAAACGACCAATGCCATATATGTCATAGAGGTAAATCCACGACTAACCAGTACCTATGCTGAGCCTGCCATGCGAGAAAAAACAAATCCCTCTGAAACACTTAATAAACAAATACAAGCATTACTAGCAAAATGATAACAAAAACAAATATGGCTTATTGTGGCTGGGATATCGGCGGGGCTCACCTTAAAGTCGCTTATGCAGACAGCAAAGGTAAACTGCTTAATGTTTTTCAGCTCCCCTGTGCGTTGTGGAAAGGCATTGATGCATTAACTGATACGCTACAAAAAGCACTCAAACAATTGCCTGACACGCCCATATCACACTACATCACGATGACAGGGGAACTGGTTGATGCTTTTAATAATCGAGAAGAAGGTGTCAAAGCCATTGTTAATTGTGTTGATACTCACCTAAAAGCTGATGACTTGCATTTTTTTGCGGGCCAATCTGGTTGGCTCAATAAAAAACAAGCCATCCTGCAATGGCAAGATGTTGCCTCAATGAACTGGCAAGCCAGCGCAATTCTGGCTGCTAAGCATATCGAACAGGGCTTATTCATTGATATTGGAAGTACGACTTGCGACATCATCGCCATTGATAACTATCAAATACAACCAGCCGCTACCACCGATTATGGCCGGCAGCGTTCAGGAGAACTGGTGTATACCGGTGCCATAAGAACACCACTTATGGCCATTACTGATGAAGCGCCATTGCATGGCGACCGTATTTCACTCGCTGCAGAATGGTTTGCCAGTAGTGGTGATATCTGGCTGTTATTAGATCAACTTATCTCCACCGATATTCAGGATGAAAGTGCTGATGGCAAGCCATGGAATGCGGTTTATAGCCAACAGCGATTAGCCAGAATGCTAGGCTGTGATGCACACGATGCTTCCATAGCACAATGGCAAAATGTCGCAGCCTGGTTTGCTGAAAAGCAGTTACAACAAGTCATTAAAGGCTGTCATCAAGTATTAAGCCGATTTCCAGACTGGAAACTATCCAGTCCCATTGTGGGTGCAGGTGTGGGGAAATTTATCGTCGAAAAATGTGCAACCCGGCTGAACCGTCCCTATATCGATTATGCTCAGTTTTGCCAACATCATCCCGAAGCCTCTTGTTTCGCACCTGCAGCGGCTTTAGCTCTTCTTGCCGCACATCAGTTGTCGTAGAATACCTTAATGAATGCTGATTACCCTTCTTTAACAACTGAGCTGCCCTATGTCGAAGATAGTGCCGCTCTTTTTAGTCAAATACGTGATTATCCTTGGCCGGTCATGCTGGATAGTGCCAATACCTCACCAGAAGTAGGCCGCTATGACATTCTCGCGGCAGCACCATTTATTACCTTAGAAACAGCGGCCGGCAGCACACAGATAAGCCATCATCACAATAAGCGAACTGTGACGTTGGATCCTTTTCTGCTGCTTAATGACATATTAAAAGACTATAAACAGCGGACAACCGATTTGCCTTTTGCCGGTGGTGCAATAGGTTATTTTGCCTATGATTTAGGTCGGTATTTGGAAGTATTACCTGAACTTGCTGAAGATGCTGAACATATTCCAGATATGGCGATTGGTATCTATGATTGGGCTGTCATCGTTGACCATAAGTTGAAACGCTGCTGGTTAACCAGTCATGGTCTGGATCCACAAACCCATAAAATATGGCCAGAACTGCTTCAGAAATTAAATTTGTCTACAGCTAAAGAAACATCGGATACATTTACTATTACCAGCCCACTCACCAGTAATTTTGATGAATCTAGCTATAAAGCCGCATTCGCAAAAATCAAAGCATATATTACTGAAGGTGACTGTTACCAGGTAAATCTGGCAAAACGCTTTGAGGTCACAGCTGAAGGCGATCCCTGGATAGCTTATCAGGCATTACGTAAACAAAATTCAGCGCCGTTTTCAGTCTATTTTGACACGGGCAGTGTAACCATTTTGAGCTCTTCACCAGAGCGCTTATTACGCGTTGATGGGGCCAAAGTTGAAACAAAACCGATTAAAGGTACAAGGCCGCGGGATCTAAACAATCCGGAAAAAGACCGCCAGCTTGCTCAATCATTACAGGCCAGCCTGAAAGACCGTGCCGAAAATTTAATGATCGTTGATTTACTCCGAAATGATATCGGCAAAGTGTGTGAACCTGGAAGTATTCGGGTTCCACAGCCTTTTGCACTGGAAAGCTTCGCTACAGTACATCATTTAGTCAGCACGATTACAGGTACACTTGCCAAGACAGAATCTGCCGTAACCTTGCTCAGGGCCTGCTTTCCTGGTGGTTCTATTACTGGCGCCCCCAAGCTTCGGGCAATGGAAATTATTGAAGAACTCGAACCACACCGTCGTGGTATTTATTGCGGAAGCATTGGTTATATTGGCTTTGATGGTAATATGGATACCAATATTACTATTCGCACTATGGTCTTCAGCGATAATCGCTTAAGATTCTGGGCGGGTGGTGGCATTGTGGCAGACTCAGATGCAGATGAGGAATACCAGGAAGTGCATGATAAAGCAGCAGCCATGATCAATTTAATCAAGTTTTTACAATAATATGCGGATTATCAAGCTGGGCGGCAGCCTTTTTCATACCCCAGAGCTGAAACAATGGCTGACATTGTTAAGCAGAGCCAGTGAATACGAAACGGTCATTATTGTACCGGGCGGTGGCCCTTTCGCCGATGAAGTCCGACATGCCCAACGTCTACATCGATTTAGTGACTCAACAGCGCATCACATGGCGATATTAGCGATGTCACAGTTCGGCTTACTGATACAAGATCTCGCGCCAAATTGTCGGCCTTTTTATTATCCAACTGAGCAACCAACCACGCCACTGAAAAACGGTCTTTATATCTGGTTACCTGATAAAAAAGTATTATCTGTCCCGGAGTTGAGACACAGCTGGAATATTACATCAGACAGTATGGCTCTGTGGCTAAGTCAATCCCTAAAGGCTGACGAGTTAAGCATTATCAAACGCAGCACAGTCATCTCCAGTCAAATAAAATCATTGATCAGTCATAATGTACTAGATAGTGGTTTTCTGCCTTTATTCCATCAACAACCAGTGATGACCCGTTTATTTCATTTTCAACAACAAGCCTTGTTCCCTGACAAAGGTCTTGTCCTGCAATGACAGCTGATGAAAAATCCTGAATCCCCTGTCGTTCATCGTTCAGAAGACAAACAATATATCATTGATACGCAACGGTTAATGTCGTCAGACATCTCTTACCAAGACTTAGTTAACGAAGCCAGCTATCATCAACGCGCCGACTGGGCTGCTCATATGACACCGTCATTAGCACCTTATAGTCAATTAGGCATGCAGTTAGCACTACACCACCATGGCAATCTCTTATCTCCGGAGCTTTACCCTAAACTTAAACACGCTGAAAGCGAGATAAAGACAACGTTAGCTCACGAGTTTGGCTTTTCTCATGCACGCTTCACGCATGGCGGATCCTACTCAAATTTAGACGCATTATGGCGGGCAAGAAGTCAGTCTGTTAATAAAAAGGTGGTATACGGCAGTGAAGCTTCACATTACTCGATAAGAAAAGCCTGTGACATTCTCGGTATCACCTTTGAAGCGATTCCCTGCAATACGGCTCAGCAAATCGACCTCGTTGCATTAGAGAAAAAATGTGCACAAGATGCCCCCATCGCGATTATTGCTAATATGGGCACCTCCGCGACAGGGGCAATTGATCCCATAGAAGAAATCACCGCTATTTCAACAAAACATAACTGTTGGTTACATATCGATGCGGCATGGGGCGGCAGTAATTTACTCATCGATGAAAACAATCTGTTTAAGCAATTTATGCCCAAAGTGGATAGTCTCAGCTTTGATCCCCATAAGTCACTGTTTCAGCCACGCCCTTGCAGTGTTTTATTCAGCCATTCAAAACCTGAACATACCCATGACATCAACTACCTCTCCGAATCACCTGAGAAGGCCATTAGCGGCTCTTACGGGGCAGAATTATTTATACCTTTATGGCTAAATTGGAAAATATTAGGAAAAGATTGGTTTATCGATAAGATCAACTACCGACTTGAGCAAGCAGAATATTTTGCAAGCCAACTTCAGAAACAAACAAAATGGCCGATTATTAATCATGGCACTGGGATTGTCTGTTTCAAAGCGGATCATGACGCTCTGTTAGCCCCTTTAGTCGAAAAGGGTACCGTTTCTACCATTAACTTGAATCAAACGTGCTATCACCGTGTGATTTTTGCCGGGCTCGATACTAGTGCAGAAAAACTGCTCAAGGCTTTACACCCTTTTCTTTAATTTGTTTCTGTACGCTATCAAAACGGCGTAACCAGGTAGGCAAATTATTCATTGCACCTGACCACTGATTACTCGCTTTTAAAGCTGCCTGCTTAGATGGATAAACACCAAAAATTAAAACATGCCAAGGTTTGTTATCACGCAAGCTGGTAAAGCGCGCCATATCACCGGTCAGCCCATGTTCTTCAATAAAGGCATCGACTTCTTTGTCATCCCATGACCCCATTAACTGGAATGTGTAATGTTTGGCTGGGCGAGAAAGAATCCACTTAGTGTCGTGAACCTTATCAAGGATACTTGGTTCAAGTTTTTTCACTTGTTTTGGAGCAATTGTTTTATTTTCATTGTTAACTATTTGCTCTTCAGGCCCAGGAACGGTGGGGATTTCTTTTTCTATTTTTTCCTCAGGTTCTGCTTCGACAACTACCTGCTCAGCTTCAGCCGACGGCATCAATTTTTCCTGATCTTGAGCACTTGATGTTTCTGACGCTGGCGTTGGGATTTCTGCAAGCAAGGCCTCTAGTTTTTCTCGCTCAGATAGCATTTTGGCTTCTTTCTCTTGCTCATCGCCCACCACTACTGTAGCCAGCTTATTATCCTCTGCGGAAATATCTTCAGGTAATTCCAGTGTGTTCTGTGATACTGTAGATGCAGATATCCAGTCATTGATTCGATTCTGGAAAACCAGAATAAGCACAATAACAGCAGCAAGTGAAATACCACCGCTCCATCGAAGCCAGTTAATCTGACCCAAGGAAATTTTAGGCGTACGTTTCCAGGTTTTTGCCTTGATACCCAGCAATTGTTGATGAGCCAGAGCATTTAACCGCGCAAGATTACCAGCAGAGGCCTTACTTAAATACTGAATTTCTTTTGGCGAAAAAGGGCTGTCGCCCTGATATCCGGCGCTTTTCAAACGATGTAGTAAATACGCTTCGGTCTCAATAAATTCCAGCGGTGGTAAATCCAACCACTGTGTAGAAACAAGATTAAATTTCGTCTCTGCCGTCATCGAAAGAACAGCTTGCAGAATGGGTTGCTGTTCATCATCCTGCCAGCTCAGGCAACTGTGTAATAGTTGCTGCTCAGGCTCAGATAAAAGTTGTACGTCATCTACTAGCAATACCGGTGTGATATTGAGTTTTTTTAGATGACTCAACCGCTCTTTTAATAGATTCGCCAATGATTTTTCATCATTTGTCGACGCAAGTTCAGTAGCTAATGCCTTTAGCATGCCCTGATATTGTTCAAGTGTGGAAATATTATTACGCCAGCGATAAAAGCGCATATCCGACGTCGTTTGACGCTGTAATTGTTGCAGTAACGTCGTTTTTCCTAAGCCAGTGTCAGCTTGCAACAATATCGGTGTGGAAGTGGATCTTAATAAATGCAGAATAAGCAAACGACGTTGCTTAATATATCGGCCATCAAAAAAATCTTCCGCAGATTTGACTTCAGAAAAAGGTAAACGCTGTAAGGCCAGCTTAGTGATATATGCTGGCTCAGGCGATGTTGCCGCAATATCACTCATCTATCACCTACTGTTTTTCCTGAAATGCCACCAGCGTTTCTTGCAGCTTTTCTACATCATAATCATCACTGATGATGGCCTTACCAATACCTTTTAAGAGTACAAGACGGATAACGCCATCCTGCACTTTTTTATCCACAGACATCAGGGATAAAAATTTCTGAGCAGACATTTCCTGTGGGCTTTGAACAGGAAGTCCAGCAGCGAGAAACAAATCGGCAATTCGGCTCACTTCATCGGCAGACATCCAACCTTGCCGTGCAGAGAGATCTGCCGCCATCAACATACCAGTTGCAATCGCTTCGCCATGTAGCCAATTACCATAGCCCATGCCAGTTTCAATGGCATGGCCAAAGGTATGACCTAAATTCAATAAGGCACGAACATCCTGCTCTGTCTCATCTTTGGCAACAATATCCGCTTTATCCTGACATGAGCGTTCAATGGCGTAAGCCAAGGCTTGGGAGTCACGTTGTTTTAATGCTGAGATATTTTTTTCTAACCACTCAAAAAAGTCCAGGTCATTGATCAAACCATATTTAATGACTTCGGCAAGACCCGATGCTAATTGTCGGTCATCCAACGTATTGAGTGTATTGGTATCAGCGACCACGCACTGAGGCTGATAAAAAGCGCCGATCATGTTCTTACCCAAAGCATGATTAACCGCTGTTTTCCCACCCACAGAAGAATCCACTTGTGACAATAATGTGGTGGGTATTTGAATAAAGGGTACACCACGCTGATAGCAAGCGGCTGCAAACCCTGTCATATCGCCAATCACACCACCACCTAATGCAATCAAAGTCACTTGTCTGGAAAACTGCTCAGACAGTAACTTGTCAAAGATATGATTCATGACCTCCAGAGTTTTGTATGATTCGCCATCAGGAAGCACCACCGAGTCACATTTAAATTCTGTCAACAGAGCACTTACTTTATCGAGATATAAAGGTGCGATTGTTTCATTGGTCACAATCAATACTTCCTGACGTTTAATATGCTTTGTAAGGAGTTCTTTCTGTGACAATAAGTCAGTACCGATGTATATCGGGTAGCTTCGCTCTGCTAATTCAACCTGTAACGTTTTCATGAGTTCTTCTTTTCTTGTCTAATTCTTTCAGCCTACGGATAACTTCATTTACAGTGTGCTGGACGGATTGTTCACCGGTTTTTATTATGATGTCAGCCACGTCACGATAGAGTGGTTCACGAATAGTGAGCAAATTTTCGATTTGTTTACGTCTATCCGTATTTTGTAACAATGGCCGTTTTTTATCTCTGGCCGTGCGCCGATATAACTGTTCGGCTGAGGCTGATAAATAAATCACCTGGCCACGAGACTTCAGGCATTGTCGATTCTGCTCGGATAAAACGGCACCACCACCTGTAGCCACGACCACATTTTTTAGCTCTGTCAGCTCGTCAATCGCTTTGGATTCACGTTCTCTAAAACCCGACTCGCCTTCCATCTCAAAAATCCAGGAAATCGAGACGCCTGTACGCTTTTCGATGACTTTATCGCTATCATAAAATTTTCTATGCAGAACTTTAGCCAGTTGTCTACCAATCGTAGACTTCCCTGATCCCATCGGCCCAACAAGAAATATATTACCTAAACTCAATGTGGTTTATCCAAATGCTGATGACAAAAAAGCCGGCTCATACAAGACCCGGCTTTTTGATTTTAACTGAAAATGACTGATTTCAGTATTGAAAACCTTCTTTTACAATTTTTGGTGTAATGAAAACAAGTAGTTCGCGCTTTGTATCTGTTTTATTCGTATTTCTGAACATAAAGCCGACATAGGGTAAATCACCAAAAAATGGCACACGTTCTACCGTATCAGATTTTGTTTGTTCATAAATACCACCAAGCACGACGGTTTCACCATTGTCGACCAACACTTGAGTCTGAACTTTTCGAGTATCTATACTCGGAATACCATTAAAAAGGCTACCTACTGCATCTTTACTGACTTCCAAATCCATGACAATACGATCATCAGGGGTAATTTGAGGTGTCACATCAAGCTTAAGAACAGCTTCTTTGAAAGATACATTCGTCGCACCACTTGAAGTTGCTTCCTGATATGGAATTTCTGTGCCCTGCTCAATCGTAGCTTGCTTTTGGTTAGAGGTGATCACTCGTGGAGATGAGATAACCTCACCTTTACCTTCTGTTTCCATGGCTGATAATTCAAGCTCAAGAATCATGCCTAGCGGTAATTTTGTTAATGCAAGACCAATAGTGCCTGCGGCATCACTAACAGGTAGATTAACATTTAAATCCTGTCCAAGTGCTCTGGCTCCTGTTGCTGGAGTAACACTACCGGTGTCGGTGACTGACAAATCACTGAGTGATGACGAAGTAGCAGCACCCAAGGTATTACTTTTTGCAGAGGCTCCAAACCGCACACCTAATTCATTTTCGAAATCATTATTGGCAATAACGATTCGTGATTCAATCAGTACTTGTCTGACAGGTTTATCCAACTGTTCAATCACTTGCCCAATTTCAGTCAGGCTCTTCGCTGTGTCACGAATTAACAGGGAGTTTGTTCTGGCATCGATTGTAATATTACCTCTTGGCGATAAGAAACCCGACTCTTTGCCGTCACCTTGCAGCAAGGTTGCCAATTCATCTGCTTTGGCAAATTTAATTTCTTTGATTTCTGTGTAGAGTGGCTCTAATTCAACTAATTGCTTTTGGGCTTCCAGCTCTTGCTTTTCTCTTGCCGCAATTTCTGCTGCCGGTGCCACCAACATCACATTGCCATTTTGTCTCATGGCAAGGCCTTTTGTTTTTAGAATGATATCTAAGGCCTGATCCCAAGGGACATTTTTCAAACGTAGAGTAAGATTGCCCGTTACTGTATCACTGGTGACCAGATTCATTCCTGTGAAATCAGCCAAGAGTTGAAGTACCGCTCTCACTTCAATATTTTGGAAATTCAATGAGAGTTTTTCGCCGGTGTAGCCAAACTCATTTCGGCCACCTTTTTCAACTCATCTTCTGCTACAAGGTTTAACTTCCACCACCAGTGTATTTTCAGATTGATAGGCAAGGTGTTCATATTTACCTTTTGTTGTCAGCGTTAGCTGCGTCCCACCATTTTTACTTTCAGTATCCACAAACTGTACTGGTGTAGCAAAATCCATCACATCCAGACGACGATGAAGTTTTTCCGGCAAAGAAACATTGCTCAAATCAACAACAATATTTCCCCGCTCCTGTTTAACATCCATAGAGGCATTATCATTAGCGAGTTTTAATATCAAACGGGCCTGGCCGTCATCACCTCGACGAAAATCAATATCTGTCACACTATTTGCTGCCGATGTCGTACTTGTTTTATTTTTGGCCACATTGACACTATCGATGGTAACAGTCATCTGATTGTTGTCACGGCTTATTGTATAAGGCACTTTTTGCAGTAGATTAATAACCATTCTGGTGCGATCCCCTGCTTCCACAGCAGCGATACTTTTAGTCACACCAATATTTACCTGTTTGACTCTCTGTGGCAGTGCATTCTTGACACCAGCAAAATCAATCACAATCCTGGCTGGATCATCTGTCGAAAAACTATGTGGTTCAGGAAAATCTCCAGAGAACTGCACCTGTATTTTTGCTTTATCACCAGGCAGTGCAGTGAAATCGACGGCCGTCATTTCTGCTGCATTGACGCTATTTGATGCCATTAGAAAAGCGGTTAACCAGAATAAATGCTGTTTCAATCTAACGCTCCAACTCGGCTTGGTTTGTAATGATTGCTGTGTATCCATGATTTTTCCATCTCTAATCATTTTCATTGACTAATTTACCTCTACCGCCGGAACGGAAGTCTCACGTTCGATATAACCACCACCGCCCTGAGGAACGATTTCCTTGAGAACCAATTTAGAATCACTGATTTCCATGATTTTGCCGTTATTCTGGCCCATATAGCTGCCTGTCTGCACACGGTGTATGACACCATCCGGTGCTCTTACCAGAGCCCAAACCTGCTCTTGCTCCAATGTACCTACATATTGCAACTGTGATAAATCGAAAAATTCTAATACTTCTTTTCGTCTGTTTTCATCGGGACGAATACCATTATCAACAACAGGCTCTGGTGCGGGCTGCGGGACATCAATCACAGTTGGAACAAACGGGTCTCTCAAGTTTGAAGCCGCATACGCAAACTTCTCATAGGGTTTCATAACGGGTATCGGCTCTATATCCGATTTCTGTTGACTTTTCACCTGAGCTATATAGGCATTCAAATCGGCTTTATCCTGATTACAAGCTGCCAGTGAGCATACAACAAGCAGTGATAAGGCCCATTTAAATATAAGGTTTGATGATGGGTAAATTGTGTTCATGTCATTGTCACTCTATTTATCATCATCAAAATAACGATAGGTTTTTGCTGTAATGTTCATGGTCATTTTGCCTGTCGCCTGATTCATTGGCCCCATGCTGATGTCATGCAAAGTCACAATCCGTGGTAAAGCCGCTACCCCACTCACAAATTCTCCGAACTGGTGGTATGTTCCAGTCACCGTCATCTGTATCGGCAATTCAGCATAAAAATCCACAGGCTTCTCACCTTCGGGTTTGAAAAGCTCAAACTCCAGACCATTTATCAAACCTGTTCGGGTGATATCGACGAGTAAATCGGGTACTTCACTTTTTTTAGGTAGTTGCTCAAGCATAGAGGAAAACATCACACGCATTTCGGCTAACTGTTCTTTGTAAGCCTCGAGATTTACCGCTTTGGCTTGTTTAATCTCAAAAATTTGCTTGAGTTCGACTTCTTTTTGCTCAAGTTTGGTCAGCTCGGCTTGCTTATCTTTCAGAATAAAATAATAACCACCAGCCCAGACCAACAGACAAATCAACACAGCAGCAACGATTTTTATAGGCGTGGGCCACTCACCACTTTCATTAAAATCAAGTTCGGTAATAGAGGAAAGGTCCATTATTTATCCCCCTTTGTCGCAGCTGCTGATTCATTGACCTCTACAGTAAACTGTCTGATCGCATTATTGCTTGTAGATGTCCGTTTGATAACTTCCAGGCGAGACTCGCCGTATTCAGGATTTTCATCAAGTTGACGCATAAAGACAGATACCCTGGCATTCGATTCTGCCGTTCCGCTGAAGGTAATGGTATTACCTGTACGTACCACTTTTTCTAAATGAATACCCTCAGGAACCACCCGCGCGATAGAGTCGAATACTTTTACCACTTTAGGACGACTTTCCTGTAAATCCTGAATAACTTGCATTCTGGCCAAAAGCCGTTTCTTTTGTGCTTCGAGGTCTTGAATTTCTTTAATTTTGACATCTAACTTAGTGATTTCTGTCTGTAATAGCGTATTGCGCTGGTTTTGATCACTAATCAGGCTATTGGCGTAACCCATCACAAGATAAAAAATAAGGGCTGCAAACAAAAAAGTTGCGCCCATCGCTAAATAAAACTGTTTCTGCCGCTCTTCTCTTCGCTCTTCACGCCATGGCAGTAGATTGATATGTGCCATCAGTCAAAACTCCTCATTGCCAAGCCGCAAGCAATCATCATCGAAGGAGCATCATTACTTAATGCCTGTATTTTCACCCGAGATCCCAGAATCATCTCTGCAAAAGGATTAGCAATAGATGTTGATGTACCGGTTTCTTCTTCTATCATCGTATCGATACCTTCGATAGAAGCACACCCTCCAGCCAGAATAATATGATCGATGGACTGATATTGTGTCGATGCTGAAAAGAAGAATTGCAATGCTCGTGTTACGGTCATTGCCATTGAACGCTTGAAAGGTTCAAGCACTTTCGGACCATAATCATCTGGCAAACTGCCATCTTTCTTCGCTCGCCCCGCCTCCTGATAAGACATCCCGTAATGGCGTTCAATATCTTCAGTTAACATTCTTCCGCCAAATGTTTGCTCTCGGGTAAAAACAATTTTACCGTCAACCAGTACGTGTAAGGTTGTCAGTGTTGCACCGACATCAGCAACGGCGACCGTCAAGCCCTGGCCATGGTGTGGCAATTGTCGAGCGATTAATTCAAACGCATTTTCCATAGTATAGGCTTCGACATCGACCAGTCGGGGTTTTAATCCAGCTTTCTCGACCACCTCAGTACGGACATCCACATTTTCACGGCGTGAAGCAGCAAGCAGAACATCAACAGCTTCAACATCAGCTGCTGAAGGCCCTAATATTTCAAAATCCAGTCGTACTTCATCAAGTGGGTAAGGAATATAGTTTTCTGCTTCCATAAGGACATTTTCTTCAAGCTCACGCTCTGATAATGAAGCAGGAAAAGATACGATTTTACTGATGGCTGAATTAGCAGAAACGGCAACAGCGGCTTCTTTGGCTTTTGTGCCTGAACGTTTGACTGCGCGCCTTATTGCACCAGCCACTTCATCTCTATTTTCAATGCGGCTTTCAACCACAGCATTGACAGGTAAAGGCTCAACGGAATATGACTCGACAGTATATTTCTCACCTTTTTTACTCAGTTCTAATACCTTTACTACCGAAGAACTGATATCTATGCCTAGCAAAGGGGATTTTTTTCGTCCGAACATTTATCGCCTCAATTCCCGTTGATTCATTGAATAAGCCCACTTAGCACTATTACTTAAAGTAGTTTATTAAGAATCTTGAGCTTGTCAACCTAAATATATCAATAAAACTAGTGATTTGAACCCTCTCACTGTTATTATTTGTGACTCAATATATACTTTCACATCATTTCTTACATAGCAGCCAAGTCTACATGTATCGATTTATTCGTTTGACCACAAAGCTTATTTTAATTTTAGCGTTGTTGACCCTTATCGCCGCCGGCGTGATTTATTTCTTTTTGGCTCCCAAACTGCCTGACACTAACACCCTTAAAGAAACTCAGTTGCAAATCCCTTTGCGAATTTTCAGCTCTGAGGGTCTATTAATGGCTGAATTTGGCGAGAAAAGACGTATTCCAGTGGAATATAATGATATCCCCAAACCGCTGGTTGAGGCCTTTTTAGCTGCAGAGGATGATCGCTTCTACCAGCATCCTGGGGTTGATTATCAGGGCATTATTCGTGCTGCTTACTCCCTGCTGCTCACAGGTGAAAAATCACAGGGTGGTAGCACAATCACCATGCAAGTTGCGCGCAATTTTTTCTTATCTAATGAAAAAACTTATTTAAGAAAATTAAATGAAATTATTCTCGCACTGGAGATTGAAAAGGTTTTATCGAAAGAAGAAATCTTAGCGCTTTACTTGAATAAAATATATCTAGGCAGTCGTGCCTACGGTGTCGGTGCCGCTGCTAATGTTTATTACGGCAAACCACTGGATCAGTTATCTCTCGCTGAGATGGCGATGATTGCAGGCTTACCCAAAGCCCCTTCCGCTTATAATCCCATAGCTAATCCAGAACGCGCGACAGTAAGACGAAACTATGTTTTACGACGTATGTGGGAAGTCGGCTTTATCCAGAAAGCCGATTACGAGGAAGCCATAAAAGCACCCGTTACTGCCAGCTACCATGGCCCGGAAATCAAAGTTTACGCGCCCTATGTGTCTGAAATGGTTCGTACAGAATTGATTAATAAGTTTGGTGAAGAGGCATACACCAATGGCTTTAACGTCTATACAACAATTCGTGCAAAGCATCAGCAAGCAGCCAATAAGGCATTACAATCGGCTTTGTTAGATTACGATCGCAGACATGGCTATCGCGGTCCCGTTGCAAATGTGGCTTTACCAGAAGATGTTTCTGACCGCGCAGCTCTTGATAAAGTGGTTAAGGACTATGACAACATAGGTCCGTTAAAAACGGCTGTTGTTATTGAGACCACAGATGAAAAAGCAGAGCTCTATATTCGAAACTGGGGTTATGCTCAATTACCACTTAATGCCGTTAAGTGGGCTCAGAAAAAACTCAGTACCAACAGTCGTGGCCCTGTCCCTAAAAAGATCACAGATGCCATCAAAGTAGGTGACATCATCCGTGTCGAACAATTGACCAGCCCTAACTGGGAATTGGCTGAATTACCTGAGGCCCAAGGCGCATTAGTTGCTGTTGCCCCATATGATGGTGCAGTCACAGCATTGAATGGTGGTTTTGACTTCTTTAATAACAAGTTTAACCGTGTGACTCAGTCTCGTCGCCAACCCGGCTCTGGCTTCAAACCCTTTATCTACTCTGCTGCCTTGGAAAAAGGGTACACCGCAGCGACGATTATTAATGATGCACCAGTGGTGTTTGATGATCCTGGTCTAGAGAACGTCTGGCGACCACAAAACTACAGCGGTAAGTTCTTTGGGCCCACACGTTTACGCGAAGCCCTTATTCATTCCCGTAACCTGGTATCCATCCGTTTACTGCGCGATATTGGCGCTGACTATGCCGTCCAATATGCAGAACGTTTTGGTTTCAAACCGGGCATGATGCATAAAAATCTGTCGTTAGCGCTGGGCAGTGGCAGTGCCGCCCCATGGGATATGGCACGAGCCTATTCCTCACTGGCTAATGGTGGTTATAAAATTGAGCCTTACATCATCCAGCGTGTAGAAGATGCCTCTGGAAAAATTGTGATGCAGGCAACACCTGATACCGTTTGTGAAACCTGTCTGATGGATGAATCTACTCTTGATGATAGTGATTTCCATGTCGCTAAACGTATCATGACACCACAAAATAACTACATCATGAATAGTTTATTACGGGATGTGGTTAAACATGGCACCGGTCGGAAAGCAATGAGTCTTGGTCGTGATGATTTAGCCGGAAAAACCGGTACAACCAATGATCAGGTGGATGCCTGGTTTAATGGTTTTCATCCGGAATTAGTGGCTGTGGCCTGGGTAGGATTCGATAATCCACACTCATTAGGCCGCTATGAAACAGGGGGTCGCGCCGCTTTACCAATGTGGATAGATTTCATGAAAGTTGCATTGGAAGGCATGCCTGAAGCACCATTGCAACCACCTGTTGGAATGGTAACCGTCAGAATTGATCCCGCGACAGGCCTACTGGCTAGACCTGAAGCCACAGATGCGATATATGAGACCTTCAGAGAAGAATATGTACCAAAACAAATGGCACCGCTATCTGGGCAAGGTGATAGCGGTACATCACCGGTCATCGACTTATTCTGATTTATCGAACCTGTTTGGCCAACTGCCCGGACTGTAATTCACCGTTCGGGTAGTCGCCATTCAGTAATCGTAATTGCTCAATTGGGCTGTTGCTGATTCTGCTTTGTTTTGCCCATGAAGCATAATTATCGTTTTTACCCACCCTGAGAATTTGGATTTTTAGCTCCTGAGCCAGTTTAATTTCATCTTCTCGCAAACTATGCAGACTTTTAATCGTGTTAATAAAAGCCTGATCATAGCTGCTAAACAAAGTGTTACTTTCTGCACCACCAAAGAAAATATAGGCTTTATCTTTTAAGTAAACGACAGCGACCCTGACGGTTTTATCCTGAGCAAGCGCAATCCCGGTATATCCGTCGAGCCCATGACTATTAAAGCTTTGGCCAGAACGAATTGTGGTAATTTTCAAACGTTGCTTAATAAACTGCTCCGGCGTTAACTTACGATTCAGATCCGCTGCGCCCATTTCAACGACAGCCTTGCCATCAGGGGCTACAGCCTGCAGGCTATCCGGGTTATTGTTAATGTGCCATTTTTCAGGAAAATCAACAGCAAACCCCATAGCAAGATGATAAAAATGATTTTCGGAGCGAATGCCCTGCTCCTCACTATCACCAAAGGTCATGCCGGCGATATGGTCTAAATAAGCCGTTCTGTCGATTTTACCGTCAGTCACTTTATATTTATCCGCAGCGGCAACAACGCCTTGCAACCGTGTATCATTATCAGGGTGACTAGCAAATAAACCATGGTAGCCTTGGTACTCACGGCCTTGTTTCTTTGCCTCAACAGCAGCAAAAATCTCCTGATTTTTCAGTACAGTGATGACATCAATCATGGCATGTGGATCATAGCCTGCTCTGGCCAGATACTCGGCACCTAAGCGATCCGACTCAAGCTCATGTTCACGACCATAACCGCTTAATAAAGCACCACCTAACATATTGAAGATATTCTGGGACCCTGCATTACGTAGCTCCGGGATTAATATCGAGCCCAGGGTATATCCAATATTGGCCGCTTGTGCCGCACTTTGTTGTCTGACACCATGCCGGGCAGTGACATGACCAATTTCATGGCCAAGCACCGCAGCAAGTTCAGCTTCAGAATTCAGATAAGCCATTAGGCCACGGGTGATATAAACATAACCACCTGGCAAGGCAAAGGCATTGATGACCGGAGAATCCAGTACAGTAAATCGATAGACTAAGTCTTTACGATGACTAACCGATGCCAGTTTTTCGCCCACAGACTGCACATAACGTTGCAGTTGTTCATCATCATAACGACCATATTCGGCAATGATTTTGGGATGATTGGTTCTTCCCATCTCCAGCTCGGTATCTTCACCAAACATGACGAAGTTTTGATCACCGGTTACCGGATTCGTTGCACATCCACCAAGCCCCAGAAACAACAAAGCCCCTGCGATTAAGCAGAGGCTTCGTATTCTGTCGTGACTTGTACTACCTTGTACGAACACGTCAATCATAGTTCAAACCATTTTGTTCGACAGATTATTTACCGTATTTTTGACGGAATTTATCAACACGACCCGCTGTGTCTAACATTTTTTGTTTGCCAGTGTAGAACGGGTGGCATTCTGAACACACATCCAGAGTCAAGTCTGAAGTGCGTGTAGAGCGAGTTTTAAAGGTGTTACCGCAGCTACAGGTAACATTGATCTCGGTGTAATCTGGATGGATATCCGCTTTCATATCTGTACTCGTTATGTGTGTTTGCAAAAAATCTTGCTGTAACCATAAGGTTACGAGCTTTAGAACCGCGTTATTTTATAGATCAACCTTGCTTCAGGCAAGTTTATTTACAATAAAATCTGCTTAAGCTTTCTCAGCGACCAGCATGGCTTGATCTCGCCAACCTGACTCAAGCTGCCCCAACACAGATTCTTCACGATAAACCCGAACGTTAAGACTGCTAAACATATGCAGTAGCTCATTATCATCTAACAGAAAGTCAGGGTTATTCGGACCAATCTCATTAACTTTATTCCGACAAAACGTCTGATAAAACAACAGACCACCCGACTTGAGAGCATCAGCAATCACTGGTGCCATATCCCGTACTAAAAAATGCGATACGACAATCACATCATAGACTGCTGGTGCAGGTGGCTCCGCAATGACATCGCGTTGTTGTGCATGAATATCCAAAGAGACTTTTCCGGCATTTATCTTTAATTGTTCAATCGCGACCGATGAAATATCCCAACTCTCAACTTTTAAGTCTTTCTCTGCTAAAAAAAGACTATTGCCACCCACCCCACAAGCCAGATCTAATGCCAGGCCAGTTTTAGGTAATAAATGCTGGTTTTGCTCTAACACCATTGAAACACCCGGTTTCTCATCATAGCGTTTGCTATAAATCGCATCCCATTTTTGTTGAGCATCCATCATTAGCGACGCCAAAAGGCCGGGGTCAACACCACAAGCAAAGTAAATATTTCTAATCGTCCCAATAGCATAGCCATGGCTAATACCCATTTGGAGGGTGCATTAATTTCACCAAAGTTAGCACCCACTTCGCCAAGCCCTGGACCGAGATTATTCAGGCAGGCTGTGACCGCAGAGAATGAGGTCACTACATCAAGGCCGGTCGACATTAAAAATAAATGCATGATACTGAAACAGAACACATACATGGCAAAAAAGCCCCAGACCGCGCCAACCACTTTCGCAGGCAGGGCTTTGCCATTCACCTTGATGGCAAAGACCGCATTAGGGTGAATCAGACGTAATACTTCACGATACCCCTGTTTAAACAGCAGCATGATACGGATGACTTTAATACCGCCACCCGTGGAAAAAGCACAGCCACCGATATAACTTGCCATCAATAATAGGATAGGTAAGAAACCAGGCCACAGGTAATAATCGGTTGTGGTGTAACCAGCCGTTGTACCGATAGACACTGTCTGGAAAACGCCTTGATGCACTGCGGTCCAAAGGTTATCGAAGGTACCACTGAAATACAGATAACTCGACGTCACTACTGATATCACGCCAAGTATGGCCAGATAAGTCCGTAACTCAGAGTCTTTCCAATAATGTTTGATGCTGCGGTGGCGCCAAGCCAGAAAGTGAAGCGAGAAGTTCATACCGGAGATCAACATAAAGACTACGGTAATCATTTCAATCGTTGCACTGTCAAAAAAACCAATACTGGCATCATGAGTGGAGAAACCACCTATCGCCACTGTTGAGAAACTATGACAAATAGCGTCAAACCAGGTCATCCCACCTAAACGAAAAGCAATCGCACAGGCAATGGTCAACGATAAGTAGATATACCAGAGTGCTTTAGCTGTTTCGGTGATCCGTGGTGTCAGTTTGGCATCTTTCATCGGCCCCGGTGTCTCAGCACGATAGAGCTGCATACCACCAACACCTAATAAGGGCAGGATAGCGACCGCCAATACGACAATTCCCATACCACCTAACCACTGTAGAAACTGGCGATAAAACAGAACGGCTTTAGGCAGTGTATCTAAGCCAGTAAGAACGGTTGCACCAGTAGTTGTCAAACCCGACATCGACTCAAATACAGCATCGGTAAATGACATTTTAGGGACTTCAGTCAAAAAGAAAGGTAATGACCCAGACAAACCAAGAGCGATCCAAAACATCACCACCACAATAAAACCATCGCGAATTTTTAACTCTTTTCGATGATGCCTGACGGGCAACCAAAACAATAAGCCGATAATCAACAACAAAACAAAGGCAGTGAGGAAGGCGCTGCTGGCACCATCTTGGTAGTACCAAGACACCAATACAGGCGGCAGCATCGTGATACTGAACAGCGATAACAAAATACCTAGAATGCGTTGAATCGTCAGTAACTGCATGATGGTTAGGTTGAATCCGTTTTACGGTGATAATAAAACCAGCTTAGCAGCATCAAAAGCATCAACATAAACACTGGCCAGCGTTTGGCGATAACATAGGGTGTTGCCCCCTGTCTGGGCTGAATATCAGCCGTCAGCGTTGCCTGCTCAAATTGAGCGGTTTGCGACTGAATACGGCCTTTATAATCGACAAATGCCGATATGCCATTTGTTGTTGCCCGCACCAAAGGCCTTTCTGTTTCTAAAGCACGGCTTCGTGAAATTTGTAAATGCTGGTGCGGCGCAAATGAATCCCCATACCAGGCATTATTGGTGGCATTAATCAGAATAGAAGCTTGAGGTAATGAGTCTAACACCTCCAGTGAAAAAACATCTTCATAACAAATAGAGATGCCAACTTGTTGCCCAGAGGCTTTTAACAGACTTTGTTGCTCTGGTCCCGGTACAAAGCCAGACATCGGCAAATCAAAAAAAGCAATCAACCCTCTGAGCCAGGCAAAAGGCACATAATCGCCGAAAGGCACCAGATGGCGTTTATGATAGAAGCCCTCATCTTGCCCGGCGACCATCATACTGTTGTAGTAGTCCTGGCCATTTTCATCTTCAACCGGCAGGCCAAGTAAAATATCGGTATTGTGTTGCTTCGCTTCGTTAATAAGCGGGTCGATATAAAAGTCTTTTAACTGATGATAAAAAGCAGGAACAGCATTTTCGGGCCACACCACCAGCTGACTGTCCCAATGTTGTTCCGTTAATTGCTGATACAGGGTAAGTGTGCTGACAAGCTGTTCAGGACTCCACTTCACATCTTGGGGCACATTGCCCTGCACAATCGTGGTTTTAATAGGTTCACCAGCGGTCTGAGTCCAATCGACAGATTGCAGCCCTTGTCCCCCAGCCCAAATAACCACTACAGGCAGTATCCACAACGGTTGTTTGTATTTAAACAAAATAAACAAACAACTTGCTGTCAGCGCAACCAGGAAAGACACAGCATTCACACCAATAACAGGTACCCAGCCAGCTAAAGGACCTTCAATTTGACTCACACCCAGCTCAAGCCAGGGGAAGCCACTCAAGAACCATGCTTTAAATAACTCAAAACCAAACCAGGCAATGGGTAACAGTAAAGCAATATCAAATAAGGAAAATGTGTAAGAAGAGAGTTTTTTTACCAGCCAGCCAAACAATGCCAGATAGGAAGCCAGGATAGCGACAAACAAAAATGTCAGCATTCCCGCCAAAAACCAGCTGGTATGACCGAAGACATGGATAGCCACATACACCCAGGACACGCCGACACCGAACATGCCAAGCCCAAACAGCCAGCCTCGCCATGCGGCTTGTTTTGCCGTGGTGTTATCCCAACTGGCGAAAAGCAGAATCAGACTTAAAACAGCAATCGGATACGCATTAAAGGGAGAAAATGCCAGCGGTAAAATAGCACCGCCAAATAATGCAACGATATGTCCTTTCCAACCCTGCATAGTCAGCCCATTATTCTTTTGCATTATTCGGTATCTGCTTCTGGCTCTTCTTCCGGTAACACCACCATCTTCATCAGATATAAACGACGGTTATCTGCGCGTAAAATCGTGAACTGGAAACGGTCAATCGTGATTTCTTCACCACGTTCAGGCAAATGCCCGAACTGATTAACAACGTAACCACCCACCGTATCAAAATCTTCATCACTCCAATCGGTTTCGAAAAACTCGTTGAAGTCTTCGACCATCGTTAAAGCTTTGATGGTGTAGGTGTTTTCATTTCTTTGCAGAATAGGTGCATCATCATCAATATCATGCTCGTCTTCAATTTCACCGACGATTTGTTCTAATACATTTTCAATCGTGACAATACCAGCCACACCACCATATTCGTCCACGACGATGGCCATATGATTACGGCGCGCCCGAAACTCGCGTAACAACACATTCAAGCGCTTGCTTTCGGGAATAAATACAGCGGGACGTAATATCTCACGCAGATCAAAATTGAAATCACCGCTGTTCACCACGGCCGTTAATAAGTCCTTGGCGAGCAGGATGCCAATCACATCATCACGGTCATCATCCATCACAGGAAAGCGAGAGTGCGCCGTTTCAGTGACCAGTTTCAATGTTTCTTCAGGAGCAGCATCTCGTGACACCATGACCACTTGTGAGCGTGGAATCATAATATCGCGGGCCTGCATTTGCGAAACGCTTAATGCGCCTTCAACGATAGATAGCGCTTCTGAATCCAGAATATGCCGTTCAGAAGCTGATCGAATTAATTCAATCAGTTGTTCCTGATCTTGCGGTTCCAGAAACAAATTACTGAGCTTTCGCACCCAGGATTGATTTGCTAAGCGACTCGGTCGTCCTTCACTCATGATTCCACTCCCTGCCATTCATAGGGATTAGCTATATTTAACTGATGCAGAATAGCTATTTCTAATGTTTCCATCTGTTCCGCTTCATCCGATTCAATATGATCATAACCTAATAAATGTAAACATCCATGGATCACCATATGTGCCCAGTGATGTAACTCGGCCTTACCTTGCTCTTGTGCTTCTTTTCTTACCACAGGCACACATATCACTAAGTCGCCTAATAATCGGGGTTCTAATTTAATGGGTGCATCAAAAGGAAAAGACAAGACATTGGTTGGCCCACTTTTGCCACGATACTGACCGTTGAGTTCAGCACTTTCTGTTTCGTCAACTAAACGAATACTCAGTTCACAGTCTTCATTGACTTCGTCTAACGCTGCTTCAGCCCACTGAGTAAACAGTGACTCATCCGGTATATCACCATCATAAGCACACTGAAAATCCACTACCACGCTCATGCTTTTCGGTCAGCCTTATCGTATGCCAAGATGACTTTTTGTACCAGCGAATGTCGAACAACATCTTTTGCCTGGAAGAAAGTAAAACCGATACCGTCCACATCCTTCAACACTTCAATGGCATGACGCAAGCCAGAACGGGTTGATCCGGGCAAATCCACCTGAGTGATATCACCGGTAATGACCGCAGTGGAGTTGTAACCCATCCGGGTCAGGAACATCTTCATTTGTTCGACCGTGGTATTTTGCGCTTCATCAAGAATAATGAAAGACTCATTGAGTGTGCGACCACGCATATAGGCTAATGGCGCGACTTCAATCACATTGCGTTCCATTAACTTAGCCACGCGTTCAAACCCTAACATTTCATACAAGGCATCAAACAGCGGTCTGAGATAAGGGTCAACTTTCTGAGCTAGATCCCCGGGCAAGAAACCGAGACGTTCACCGGCTTCTACTGCAGGTCTGACCAATACAATACGGCGACAAAAATCACGTTCGAGGGCTTCCACCGCACAGGCCACGGCAAGATAGGTTTTACCGGTACCAGCAGGCCCTACACCAAAGTTAATATCATGGGTCATCACCCGACGTAAGTAGGCTTGCTGATTTTCACCACGGGCTTTAATCAAACCACGCTTGGTTTTAATCACCACCTCTTTATCAGGTTCACTGGCCGTGGCGACATCGTCACCACCACTTTTACGAATCGCCATATGAATCTGCTCGGGCGCTAATACGGTCTGCGCCGTTTCAGCATACAAGTCATGAATGACTTCCTGGATGAGTGTTAATGTATCTGCCGGGCCAATAATCTGAAAGTTCACGCCCCGATTATTGATTTCCACACCAAAGCCGCGTTCCATCATACGAATATGTTCATCCAGATGACCACACAGATTGGCAAGACGAGGGTTATCTGCCGGACTAAGCTCGAAGCTGATGCTATCGAGCGCTTGAGAAGTTTGAGTCACTATAGAATTCCGATGAGCTTAAAGTGCTACGCTATCAGCGAGTAATTCGCCGCGCAAGGAGTTCGAGAAGGCTTCTTCAATACGCACATCCACAAATTGACCGATAAGACTGCGGTCACCAGGGAAATTCACTACCCGGTTATTTTCTGTGCGACCGGCCATATCACCACCACCGCGATGAGCTTCGCGCTCAACTAAAATACGTTGAGTGGTGCCAACCATAGCTTTGGCATGCTCGTCTTCCAACTCACGTAAACGATCCTGCATGATTTGCAGACGACGTTTCTTTTCTTCTTCGGAAACGGAATCCACGAATGCTGCCGCCGGTGTCCCAGGGCGAGCGCTATAAACAAAGCTGAATGAATGATCGAATTTAATCTCGTTGATTAAATCCATGGTCGCCTGAAAGTCTTCTTCCGTTTCATTAGGGAAACCGACAATAAAGTCACTCGACATGCTTAAATTCGGTCTGACTTCCAGTAATCGGCGAATCTTACTTTTATATTCCAACGCGGTATGACCACGCTTCATCATCGTCAAAATACGATCAGAACCCGACTGAACCGGTAAATGCAGATGATTCACCAACTCTGGCACTTCGGCAAATGCCTCAATCAGGCTGTCAGAAAACTCAACTGGATGAGAGGTGGTAAAGCGAATACGTTCAATGCCATCAATTGCAGCGACGTAATGAATTAACAGCGCCAGATCAGCGGTTTCATCACCTTCAATCACCCCCTGATAAGCATTCACATTTTGGCCTAACAGGTTCACTTCACGCACACCCTGCGCCGCTAACTGACGAATTTCACGCAGAATCGGACCAACCGGGCGGCTGACTTCTTCACCACGGGTATAAGGCACCACGCAGAATGTGCAGTATTTACTGCAACCTTCCATCACCGAAACAAACGCGGTTGGGCCATCAGCTTTCGGTGCAGGTAAATTGTCAAACTTCTCAATCTCAGGGAATGAGATATCAATGCTGGGTTTGCGGCTGATTTTGACCTCTTCCAACATAGCTGGAAGACGGTGCAATGTTTGTGGTCCAAAAATCAGATCAACATAGGGCGCACGCTGACGAATCGCTTCACCTTCCTGGCTTGCCACACAGCCACCCACACCAATAACCAAGTCAGGACGTGTATCTTTCCAGCGTTTCCATCGACCGAGTTGATGAAACACTTTTTCCTGCGCTTTTTCGCGAATCGAGCAGGTATTAAGAAGTAAGACATCCGCTTCTTCTGGAATATCTGTGGGTTCTAATTGATGAGATGCCGCCAGGACTTCTGCCATTTTTGATGAATCATACTCATTCATCTGACAGCCGAATGTTCTGATATAAAGTTTGCCAGCCATAGTTTCTGCTAAAGTCAAAGGGCGCACAGGATACTATTTTTTGCTTGATTAGTACATACAAGTGATTGTTTTTACTAATAACTGCAAATATAGTGTGGGAAGGAACAACAACAAGGAAGTGAATCATGGCAATCAAGGATTGGCCTGCCGATGATCGCCCTCGGGAAAAGCTTTTATTATCAGGTGCTAAGGCACTTTCTGATGCAGAGCTTCTGGCGATTTTTCTGCGCACGGGTGTGAAAGGATTTTCAGCCGTCGACTTAGCACGCAAACTCATTCATGAGTTTGGCTCTTTACGACAATTATTAGAAGCGGACCAGCAGCAGTTTTGTGAAGGTCATGGATTAGGTCAGGCGAAATACGTTCAGCTTCAGGCTGTTCTGGAAATGGGCCGCCGTCACCTGGAATCGAGTTTAAAGCATGGCGATGCCTTTACCGATGCTGACAACACCATGCGCTATATCAAACAACGTTTACGCGCCTATCCCCATGAAGTATTTGCCTGCCTGTATCTGGATAACCAACATCGTTTTTTGTACTTCGATGAATTATTTCGCGGCACCATTGATGGTGCCAGCGTTTATCCACGTGAAGTCGTTAAAGCCGCACTGAAACATAACGCTGCAGCCATTATCCTGGCCCATAATCATCCGTCTGGTGTCGCTGAACCCAGTCAGGCCGATATTCATATTACAAAACGAATTAAGTCTGCCCTCGATCTCGTCGATATAAGAGTACTGGACCACATTATCGTCGGGGATGCAGATGTCACTTCTTTGGCACAACGCGGTTGTATTTAATTGCGGCAATTGCCATAACGATAAGTGAAATGACCTATTTATCAGGTGTTTGATATCTCTACTATTGTCCGGCTTTTGAATTTAAATGGGTGAGAGAATCATGAGAAAGTCACTGGAATTATTCAGTCTGGGCTTTTTATTAACGCAGAGTATAAGTCTGTACGCTGCCGATAATGGGCTAATCGATGATGCCAGCCTGAGCTTGGGCAGCCTGGTGGTGTCATCAGACAGCACAGGACCACTAACCTCACGTAATCTGTCGACATCAGTTGATGTGTTGAACGAAGACCGCATTGAAGATCAGAATGTGAGTTACACATGGCAGCTTTTTGACCAGATGCCGGGCGTGATGCTGACCCAGTTCGGTATGGGTAATGAGTCTGGCAAAATTTCTTTTCGCGGCTTTAATGGCGAAGGTGAAGTCAATGCTGTGAAACTGCTGATTGATGGCATTCCCAGTAACCAGAATTCTGGCAATATGCCTTATCTGGAATTACTGACACCTTTAGAAATCGAGAGTATCGAAGTCGTTCGTGGCACCAATGATCCACGTTATGGTTTACATAATATTGCCGGTAATGCTGGTATTTTTACTCGCCAAGGAGGTAACTATAGTAAAGCTCGTGTCACTTATGGTAGTTATGCGACACGCAATGTGCAGTTTATCAGCGGCATGGAAAGTAATGGTTTTTCCCAGAACTATGCAATTAGCTATTTAAATTCAAATCGCTATCGCCACCACAGTGATATCGAAAAAAGTACCTTCTCTGGTAAGTGGTTTTATACACCGAATGATGGCCGTGCCCAAATCGGCTTTATTGCCAGACATGGCAAAGCTGAAGCTGATGAAGCCGGTTATCTGACCCGGGCTGAGGCACATGATGATCCAGAACAATCACGTCCGCATAACGCCGCAGATGGTGGTGATCGTATGATGAATCAGTTCAGTGCTCACTTGGATATTGATATCACGGATAATCTGTTCTGGAGCAGCAAAGCTTATTTAAATGAGCTAGACGAAGATCGTTATGTCACCTTTGCAGCGGGCGGCAACCATAACGAACGATTAACCGAAGAAGAACATAAAGGCGCGTTAAGCACCTTAACCTGGCGACCGGATGTAAGCTGGGCGCATGAGTTCAGCCTGATGGGTGGATTGAGTGCTGAATGGCAAAATAATGAAAGTCGTCGTTATCTGGTGGATCTGGACCGAAATAGAACATCGCAGACTCGCAACCAGAACTTCGATTTTGATATTTATGGTGGATTTATTCAGGCCATATACAAACCGACTGAGAAACTGAAAATTGTTCCCGCGTTTCGGGTTGATACTGTGCGTGGCAGCTTAAATGATAATGGCACGCATCGTGAAATTAACGATTATGGCAATATCAACCAGCCAAAACTCAGTGCGGTCTATTCTTTTAATGAGCAATACGCTGTATACACCAATTGGGGCAAAACCTTTCAGGTCGCTTCAGGTACTGCCAGCTATAAGAAAAACGCATTATCAAGCGATCTCGATGCTTCAATTAATGAAGGCTGGGAAGTCGGACTTAAATTTACACCCACAGATTGGTTAAATGGGCGAATTGCTGTCTGGCAGCAAGTCGCCTCAGGTGAATTTAAAACAAGGTTGGAAGATGCTAATAATGACAGTGAGAATATTGGCAAAACCCAGCGTCGAGGCATAGATTTCCAATTCAATGCACAAGCTTCTGACAAACTTGGCCTCTGGTTCGCCGCATCCTTTCAGGATTCAGAAATCCTTAAAGCTGGTGCAGATAAACCTCTTAATAAAGGTAACGAGATTGATCATGTACCGCACTATTTGATTGATGCCGGGGTGGATTATCAGGCTACACCAAAACTTAAATTATCATCTTGGGTCAGCGCCCAGGATGATGCATATTTAAATCAGGAAAACGATACCAATAAATATGGTCAATACGTGTTAGTGAATGCCTCAGCCAGTTATGCGCTGACTCAAAAAGTAAGATTAGATCTTGAACTAAAGAATCTTTTTGATCGTTACTATGAATATGCTTGGAAACCTTTAAATGGTGAAGCAATGCATTCGCCTGGCGATGGTCGCTCGATTTATGGCTCAATTCAATATGACTTTTAAGCATTAATGACAAAAGCGCGACAGCTTTGGCTGAAAATTCATACCTACCTGGGACTCAGCATTGGCATCATGCTGGTCTTATTAGGTCTGACGGGCAGCATTTTAGTGTTCTATTTACAATTCGATATCTGGTTGAATCCAGATATCGAAGCAGTCTCGACAACCCCCGCCAGTCAGCAACAAGCTGTTTTTGTTCAATTACAGCAGCAATTTCCAACACGAACTGATTCCTGGCGTATTGAACAGCCACTTCATTCAGGCTGGCCAATTATGGCGCGTTATTACACGCCTGTTGAAACACGTGCTCTGCAATTTGCGCCATTGATGGTAACAATCGATCCCGCCACATTAGAGATCACCAGTAAACGCTTCTGGGGCGAATTTGCGATGACCTGGATCTACAATCTGCATTACAGCTTATTAGTAGATAAAACCGGCAAAACCTTCGTAGGTATTATAGGTCTCATCAGCCTTATCTCCCTGCTCTCCGGTGTCGTTTTATGGTGGCCCGGCTGGCATAAATTGCAACAAGTGATGGCTTGGCGATTACGTACCAGTTATGCCAAAAAAGTGTTTGATCTGCATATTCTGTCTGGCAGTTATGGTTTCATTGTGTTGTTTATGCTCAGTTTAACGGGTGCAGCACTGGCTTTACCTTCACAGACTCAGCAGATTATCCGTGTTTTTTCTCCATTAGCTTCCAGCCCTATACTTGCTCGCTCACTGCAGCAGCAAGGAAAAAAACCTGTTATCTCAGCAGATACGGCGGTAGCGTCAGCTTTTAAATTATTCCCCAATGCTGAGTTACGCTGGGTAGAGTCACCGGGGTTCAAAAAAAATAGCTGGCGAGTCGTTTTCTATCAACAAGGCGAACCAAGCCGCCGTTTTCCACGAACACAAGTCTGGGTGAATGCGTTTACTGGTGATATTGTCGCTAGCCGCGATGGCTTAGCCGATAGTGCCGGAGATAAAGTCTTAAACTGGCTACACCCCTTACATAATGGCGAAGCTTTTGGTCTAACCGGCAGGATTATTGTGTTTATCTGTGGTTTTCTGCCATTAATTTTATTCATTACCGGCTTATTGCGCTGGCAACAAAAGCGGCACGCCAGAAAGCGCACCGCTTATCGCCATAGTTAATCTTCGTCCCAGTCTACCGGGGTATCTTTGAATACTTTTTTACCGGTAAACATAGCCGATACCAGACCATTACGCTCCCGAAGCTCGCTATAAACGACTCCCAGAATATGTAAGATGATGGCCAGACTCAGCACCCAGAATACGATCTCATGTATTTCTTTGAAGGGTGAACGAAAGTCACGCATTTGCTGATAAGCCGCTTCATTCACGCCGTCTTTTGAGTATGGCTGAACTAAGGCTTCTGTTTGTGGACTCTCTGCCACCCAGGCTTTAAAACTATCGCCAAATGGTGGCATATACACATCGGTACCACCAAGCACTAACCCTGTTACCGCCTGAATCGTTAACAAGATAAACAACAAAGTCACCATTAAACGTGCCAGAGGATTATGTCCGGCAAAACCAACCGGCTTACCTTCATTGATGCTATCCAGGTAAAGTTGTCGTTGCTGTTTATACTTTTGTCCAAGCGGCAAAATAGCTGCCCAGCGACTAAATCGGTTACCAATAAAACTCCAAAACAACCGCACGGCAAGATTAATCACAAACACATACCCCACATATACATGCCATGTTTTTAACAGGATTTTGCCTTCTGTCGTTACGCCCAAGGCTTTACTGTTCATAATTGCCACACCAATAACAATCAACCCAATAACCGACAATACGTTTATCCAGTGAAACCAGCGAACCATACGATCCCATACTGGATACTCTGTTAATGTTCTCGCCATTTGTTTTTTCATTTTTCTCTCTCTCCTAGTTTATCTACACGGCAATATTCGCCACTCCAGTCATGTAGATAAGGTGTGATGGTTTTATGCTCTGATAGATGGGCCTGCCACCAATCTTTCAAAAAAATAAGCACTTGCTCAGGCCGCTTTTGATGCTTGGCATGCTCACAAACAACTTTGAATTCCGTGATTAGATTATCCATTAGCTGTTGATAGTTTTTCAGTTCTGGATACTCCGTTGAATTCAATATGCCTTCTTCTGTTTTGTAATGAAACACGATGTAACTTATCAGAAGCTTAACCGTGGGTAATAAGGACTCAAATTCCAGCCCTTGCTGGAGGAAATAATGCAGTGAATTTATGGTGGCGAGGATGGCTCTGTGCTGTTCGTCAATAATGGGGACTTGCTGACTAAACTCATCTTGCCATACCAGTAATAACGGTCTATCGATGTCGTTCACTCCCGCAACAAGCTATCGCATCAGACTGAGAATGGATATTTGATGGCTTCGTGATATTGGTAACCTTCAACCTCAAAATCATCCAGCGTGACCCAGGTTTCCAGATCCTTTAATGATTTAATTTCCGGGTTAATGTGTAAGCTCGGTGAAGGATAGGGTTCACGTTTCAACTGTACATCGCGCATTAATTGCAATTGGTCTTCGTAAATATGCGCATTCACAATCTTATGGTAAGCCTTACCGGGTTTCAGACCAGAAATTTGCGCCATGATTTTGAGTAAGAAAAACACCTGCACCTGATTGAAGTTAAGGCCCAGAGGCACATCACAAGAACGCTGGTAAGAGGTTAAATAGAGCGTACCGCCCAATACAGAGAAAGTGTGGGTATGCATGCAGGGTCTGAGACAGCCCATATCAAACTCACCCGGATTGTAAAATGTCAGGATCTCGCCACGATCATCAATGCCACGCTTCAAGTCATCGGCGATTTTTTGTAACTGATCTAGTGTTGAGCCATCCGGTTTTTGCCAGCGACGGCCCTGAACACCATACACCCGCCCCATATCATCATCACCTTTGCGGTGAGGATTATTCAGCCAGTCTTTATTATCATTGGCATTGGCATCCCAGGTGCGACAACCAATCGCCCGAAAATCTGCTGCATTGTCATAACCACGCAGATATCCCAACATTTCGGCAATGGCCGCTTTCCAGTAACTCTTACGTGTGGTGATTAAGGGAAACTGATTGTTGGCCACATCATATTCCAAATCAGCATTAATCACGGTCAGGCAACGTTTACCCGTCCGTTCATTTTCAACCCACTCACCTTCGTCGATAATACGTTGGCATAAATCCAGATACTGTCTCACTCAGAAGACTCCAATTCTCGCTGCAAAATTGCTGATGATTTTGGCATTGCTAGGTCAGACAGACAACCTCATTAGGGAGACAGGTTATATTTCTGCATTCGATATAACAGGGTATCGCGGCTAATACCTAATAAGCGGGCGGCTTTAGAGCGATTACCCGCCGCCATATCCAGTGCCTGCTCAATTAAGTCCAGCTCCACTTTTGCGAGATCGATACCACTGGCCGGCAGCACAAACTGATGTTGCTCTATGGCCACTTCGGGGCGCATCTCTCTCGGTAAATCAGCCGGTTGCAATAACTCACCGACATGCAAAAGCGCCAGACGTTGACACAGATTCTGTAACTCACGGATATTGCCAGGCCAGCGGTAATGGACAAGGCTCTGTTCCGCCTCTCTTGATAGCCTGACCACTGCATTATTACCAGCAAACTCTTTCAGGTAATGTTTCATCAGTAGCGGAATGTCTTCGGCACGATTACGTAAGGCCGGTAACTCAATTGGCACCACCTGTAAGCGATAAAACAAATCAGCCCGGAATCGCCCGGCTTTCACTTCCGCAGGCAAGTCAGCACTGGTCGCGGCCAGAATACGCACATCGGCCACATGTAATCGATGACTTCCCTGTAACTGACACTCACCTGCTTCCAGAAAACGTAAGACTTTTGCCTGCACCGATAATGGTAAGGCATCCACTTCATCCAGAAACACCGTACCACCTTCTGCCGCCAACAGCCGTCCCCGGAAGGTGACCTCGCCTTGCTCATTACTTCGGCCAAACAAATCCAGTTCCACATCTTCTGTGGGTAATGCAGCACAGTTAATCGTTATCAGGGCATTATCACGTCGGCGGCTCTGCTCATGCAGACTTAAGGCAATTAACTCTTTGCCAGTCCCCGTTTCGCCACTGATAAGCACACTGGCATCACTCAAAGCAATCATGGGCAATGTACGCAGGATATGGGTTAAATCAGGCGATTGACCTAAAATTTTACTCATAACGCTTACCCCTGCATCTGATGTTGATGATCAGGCATGGCATGATGCTCATGCAGACTTTCCATCGGCCAGAACAAGGTCGCTAATGCCATCAGAATAATCAGTATCCCTGCCGCTTTACGTAAGTTAGGTGAGCGTCCCAGCGCCGCTAACATACCGGTAAACAAACCTGCGCCCATCACCGCCGGTAAGGTGCCCGCGCCGAATGACAACATCACCAGACCACCTTTGATCGGGTCACCAGCAGTGGCCGCAACGGCCAGTGCGGCATACACCAGACCACAGGGCAACCAGCCCCAAACCATACCCAAAAAAAACGCCTGGCTGCCTTTTCTGACTGGTAACAGTTTTTGCCCAATAGGCTGCAATAACCGCCATAAAGGTGCGCCCATACGCTCGGCACGAGCAAATTTAGGGAACCAGCCAGCCAGATATAAGCCCATTGAAATCATAATGATGACCGACAATACCCTGAGTACCCAATGTGCGTTCAGTTGGGTCAGTGGCGTACTTAACAGACCGACGATAATGCCAGCAAAGCTATAACTCAGAATACGGCCGACATTGTAGTTAAACACAAACGGTAACATCCGCCGCTGGCTCTCTCTTACTTCTTTCGGCAAGCTCAGCGTCAATGCGCCAATCACCGAGCCACACATCGCAATACAATGCACCGTACTGAATAAACCGAGTAAAAAAGCCGTGATATAGGAACTGGTAATAGCAGCCATGCTTACAGTCTTCTCTTATTTTTTTGATTAATTATCAGGTTAGCACGCCTTTTCAGCATGAATTTGTGTCATTTCACCTACTACTTATTGAAAAAACACACTTCTTAATAACGATAACTTCCTATTATTTTTGGTTGGGTTATCTGAGAGAGAAGATAAATGAAACGCACCAGTCTGTCACTCAGCATCATGCTGAGTTTATTCCTACCATCACTTGCTTATGCTGAACACAAGCACGATGTTGAAGAACTAGAGAAAGTCACCGTGTCTGGCCAAGCCATTCAACCGTTACCTCAAGACAGTGCCGGACTTGATCTGGAAGCACTCAAATCAAAGCGTGCCCAATCAAGTGATACGGCCTCTTTATTAAAAGGTATTCCAGGTGTCTCCTTATATGGGGCTGGTGGCGTATCCAGTCTGCCAGTGATTCATGGTTTAGCTGACGATCGTCTTCGGATTAAAGTTGATGGGATGGATCTGATTTCAGCCTGTGCTAATCATATGAATCCGCCACTGTCATACATTGCGCCGAATAATATTGCTGAATTAAAAGTGTATTCAGGCATTACACCAGTTAGTGCTGGTGGCGACAGTATTGGCGGGACTATCATCGCCAAAAGTAAACAACCTGAGTTTGCCAAAGATGCTGACAGCGTATTATCAAAAGGTGAAATCGGTGCCTTCTACCGCACTAATGGCGACGCTCGTGGCGCCAATTTATCCACCACACTGGCAACGGAGAGCTTTAGCCTTAATTACACCGGTTCCACCAGTAAAGCGAATAATTATGATGCAGCAGATAACTTCAAACCTGCTGGAGCTGCGGCCTCCGATCGTGGCTGGTTAGATGGTGATGAAGTCGGCTCCACCGCCTATGAAACACGTAACCATGCTTTAAACCTTGGCTTTAAACTTGATAATCACTTATTGCAATTAAAACTGGCCCATCAGGATATCCCTTATCAAGGTTTTCCAAACCAACGTATGGATATGACCGAAAACCGGAGTAATCAAGTCAATTTAATCTACAACGGTCTGTTTGATTGGGGCTCCTTGGAAGCCTCGGTTTATCGTGAAAAAACACACCATAAAATGCAGTTTGGTGATGACAAACAGTTTTTATACGGTACTGATGCGCTTGGTATGCCGATGGAAACGGAAGGTCGCAATACGGGTGTCTCGTTAAAAACAGAGGTCATGCTCAACGACCGTGATTTATTGAGAGTGGGGACTGAGATACAAAAATACCGTCTGGATGACTTCTGGGAAGCATCAGGCTCAACAGGCATGATGCAGCCAAATACCTTTGAAAATATCAATAATGGCCAACGCGACCGTTATGCCATTTATACAGAATGGGAAGCCAACTGGACCTCAAAATTGACAACTCTGGCTGGTATTCGTCATGAAACCGTGAAAATGAATGCCGACAATGTTCAGGGGTATAACACAACAAATTACAACCCTACTGACTTCAATAATGCAGATAAAAGCAAAACCGATAACAATCTTGATCTGACTTTAATGGGACGTTTCACCCCATCTGATAATGCCAGTTATGAATTCGGTTACGCTCAGAAAACACGTTCACCTAATCTCTATGAACGTTATGCCTGGTCAACTAACGGCATGGCTATGCGTATGGTGAACCTGGTCGGTGATGGTAATGGTTATGTTGGGAATGTGGATTTGGAGCCAGAAATTGCACACACCATCAGCTTTACAGCGGACTGGCATGATGCCGACAAACAGGACTGGAATGTGACTTTCACTCCCTATGTCAGCTATGTAGATGACTTTATCGATGCCAAACGTTGTAGTGGTGGCACTGGCATGTCGGCATGCACAACAGCTAACCTGAGTGCAACAGATAACTTTGTCTACCTGCAATACGACAATGTCTCAGCGAAGTTATATGGCGCGGATTTGTCATTGGCTAAACACCTTTATCACGATGACCAGATTGGTCATATCAGTGGCCAAGCGGTGTTCAGTTATGTCAGGGGTAAAAACCGTGATACTGGCGACAATCTGTACAATATCATGCCATTGAATGCGACATTCACTTTACAGCATGCCAAAGGTGCCTGGCATAACACCGCTGAGTGGCAAGTAGTGGCTGCTAAAGATCAAGTAAACGATGAACGGAATGAACAGGAAACAGCGGGCTATGGCTTATTAAACTTACGTACCAGCTATGAGTGGAAACAAGCACGTATTGATTTTGGTATCGACAATGTTCTGGATAAAGCTTACAGTGAACCATTGTCAGGTGCTTATACGGGTCAGGGAATGACAATGTCAGGTTCCGGTGTGCCTTGGGGCGTTACCGTTCCCGGTATGGGACGATCATTTTATACGGCTGTCAGTTACTCTTTTTAGTTAAAACAAGGCATCTCTGCCGAGATTATCCAGAGATGCCTTTTTATTGCTTAGCTAGGCAACAACACTCAATTTCAAATCCACTTTTTTCAGTTGTTCCACTTCATGGGCCAGGTCGGCTTCAGTTAATGGATGCTCTTTTAACCAACCATCAGGCAAAACCAGCATCATCTTTTTACCGTCTAATTTTAACTTGATATAGGTATCGGCATGCTCAGACCGGCCGCGATTAAACACCATGGAAAGTCGCAGCAGCACCGTTAAGCGTTGTGTGCTTAACTGCATTTCATCCGATAATTTATTGATATGTTTTTTCGGGAATGAACGCCGTTGCCCCCTGACCATTACTGATAAGGCATGCTGTTCCTCACGGGAAAAGCCGGGTAAATCCGAATGTTCCACCAGATAGGCCGAGTGTTTATGAAACTGGTTATGAGAGATAGACAATCCTACTTCATGAAGTTTGCAGGCCCATTGCAGACGATGCAGTAACTCATCGTGATCCAGCTCCCACTCATGCGCCACTTGCTCATAAAGTTGGGTTGCCATCACCGCAACACGTTCGGCATGCGCCTCATCAACGTGATAGCGACGCATCAAGGCTAGGACGGTGCGATCACGCTCATCATCGTGCTGAATACGGCCAAGCAGGTCATACAATAACCCTTCTCTTAAAGCGCCATCAGATACAATCATTTTTTCAATGCTGAGTCGCTCGAACGCAGCAGCCAATACACACAAGCCACCAGCTAATACATTATTTCGCTCTTCAGACAGCCCTTCAAACTTTGCCTCTTCCACGCTGCCGGCTTCGATAAGATGGTTTACCATCTTCTCCAGCGCCTTGCCGGTAATCACGCCATCATCAGCCCAGCCGTGTTCTTTGCAAATATTGGCGACCGTTCGAATCGTGCCCGATGCGCCAACAGCCTCCTGCCAGCCAGCCTGACGATAAGGTCGCTGGATATAACGAATACGTCTTGCCGCAGCCAACATCGCATGTTGCATCTGTGTCGCCGTGGTTTTGCCATCAGCAAAAAACTTTTGTGAAAAGCTGACACAGCCCATTTCCAGGCTCTCACGCATCAGGCCTTTAAATCCATCTCCAATGATAAATTCGGTACTGCCACCGCCGATGTCCATCACTAATCGACGGCTGTCATCAAATGCCAATGAATGAGCCACGCCCAGATAAATCAGTCGGGCTTCTTCTTCACCGGTGATAATTTCAATCGGATGACCCAAGGCAAGGCGAGCCTGGCGCAGAAAACGTCGTGAATTATGTGCGATACGTAAGGTATTGGTGCCTACCACCCTGACACTGCCGTATGGCAAATCCTTTATGCGTTCGCCAAACCGTTCCAGACAGGCTATCGCCCGTTCCTGAGCTTCCAATGAAAGGTAGTGATGTTTATCCAGTCCAGCCCGGAGCTGCACCATTTCCCGAAGTCTGTCGACCACTTGAAAATGGCCATCACGCATTCGGGCGATGATCATGTGAAAGCTGTTAGAGCCGAGGTCCACCGCCGCCAGCACATCATGATTTGTTTCTTCCATAGCACCTGTCAGTTCGTTTTTCGGTTTATTCTGCACTAGCTGGTTGCTGGTGAACAATGTTAAATCATCTTTTCCATAAAAAAAGCCTGGTCTCAAACGCAACCAGGCCCTTTTTAGTCGTGACGAAAATCCTCTTTTTTTATTCAATAAGTTGACCTTTAATCACTTGTTCGGCTTTTTCGATACTCAAATGGCGCACATCTTTACCTTCCACCAGATAAATAATGTGTTCACAAATATTATTAGCATGATCACCAATACGTTCCAATGAGCGCGCAGACCACATCATATCAATCACGCGAGTAACGGCTCGGGTATCTTCCATCATATAGGTCATTAACTGACGTAAAATCGCCTCATATTCGGCATCAACTTCACGGTCTTCTTTTGCCACACGTAAAGCCATATCCACATCAAATCGCGCAAAAGCATCCAATGCATCGCGTAACATGCCACGCACATGATTTCCCATGGCTTGCAGCTCTCGGTAATTATGCTTGGGACGATCTTTTTCAGACAGATTCAGTGCCATTCTGGCAATACGCACAGACTCATCACCAATGCGTTCCAAATCGGTGATGGTTTTTAATATGCCGGACACAAGGCGTAAATCCCCTGCCGTTGGCTGGCGAAGCGCAATAATCTGAATACATTCCTCATCGATACTGACTTCTAATGAATTTACCTCATCGTCGTAAGCAATCACTTCACGAGCAATATCGGCATCACCTTTAATCAGGGCTTCCATCGCGTTATGAACTTGCTGCTCGACTAAACCACCCATCGCTAAAACACGAGAACGGATATCCTGTAATTCATTCTCAAATTGTTGCGAAATATGTTGGGAAGTAGTTGTAACCATATGCGTCTCTCCTCAGCCCGGATTAACCGTAACGGCCGGTAATATAATCTTCTGTTTGTTTTTTACTTGGGTTGGTAAAGAGTTCATCGGTGGCACCAAACTCTATTAATTCGCCCATATACATAAATGCGGTGTAATCAGATACCCGCGCCGCTTGCTGCATATTATGAGTCACGATCACGATCGTATACTTTTCTTTCAGTTCGTAAATCAACTCTTCAATTTTTAAAGTAGAGAGTGGATCCAGAGCCGAGGCCGGTTCATCAAGCAGCAAGACTTCGGGTTCGATAGCAATAGCACGGGCTATCACTAGACGTTGCTGCTGACCACCTGACATACCCATCGCTGACTCGTGAAGACGATCTTTCACTTCATCCCATAAGGCGGCACCTTTTAATGATTTTTCAACCACTTTATCTAAAGTAGAACGATCATTGACACCTTGCAGACGCAGACCATACGCCACGTTTTCATAGATCGATTTAGGAAATGGATTGGGCTTTTGAAATACCATTCCGACCTGACGGCGTAAATCCGCCACATTCACGGAGGGTGAATTAATTTCCATCTTATCAAGCAATAATTGACCTTCCATCCTGACAGAGTCAATCAGATCGTTCATACGGTTAAAACAGCGTAATAACGTTGATTTACCACAACCACTTGGGCCGATAAACGCGGTCACTCGATTTTTTGGAATCTGCATATTGATATTGTGCAGAGCCTGTTTATCACCATAAAACAGGTTAAAGTCTTTGACTTGCAGGCACAGCGTTTCATTATCCAGGTTCACACGAGGCCCTCTTTGCATCGACTCAATATCAATGCCTCGCGATACATTTTTCTGTTCTTTGACTGCTTCCATCGTTTAACTCTCACTTGCTTTATAAGTTTCTCGCAGACGATTACGAATACCAATCGCTGCCAGGTTCAGCACAACAATAATCAATACCAATAAAAATGCCGTGGCATAGACCAGCGGTCTGGCGGCTTCAACGTTCGGGCTTTGGAAACCCACATCATAGATATGGAAACCCAGGTGCATAAATTGACGATCCAAATGCAGGTATGGCGCAATATTATCAATCGCTAGTGACGGTGCCAGTTTCACCACCCCAACCATCATCAGCGGCGCAACCTCACCTGCCGCCCTGGCGACAGCCAGAATCAATCCCGTCATCATTGCTGGTGCAGCCATTGGCAATACTGTTCGCCACAAGGTTTCTGCTTTTGTCGCCCCAAGCGCCAGACTACCTTCACGAATCGCTCTCGGAATACGCGACAAGCCCTCTTCCGTTGCGACAATGACCACCGGCACAGTCAAAATCGCTAAGGTTAACGAGGCCCATAATAAACCTGGTGAACCAAAGGTAGGGGCTGGTAGTTTGGCCTGGAAGAAAATCTCATCCACGCTACCACCGATGAAATAAACAAAAAAACCAAGACCAAATACACCATAGACGATGGATGGCACACCAGCCAGATTATTGACCGCGATACGAATCAATCGAACCACAGCACCTTGTTTGGCATATTCCTTTAGATAAACAGCTGCAATTACCCCAAACGGCGTGACCAGTACAGACATGATCATCACCATCATGACTGTACCGAAAATCGCCGGGAAAATACCACCTTCCGTGTTTGCTTCACGCGGCTCGCCTGACACAAACTCCCAGGCATTGTGGAAATACTGGCCCAGCTTCTGTAGCGTAGTCATCGCATTCGGTTTATATGCCTGAACGATTTTTGCCATTGGTATTTCGGCTTCACGGCCATCAGAAATCTTGACGGTGATTTGATCACGATTCAGCTCCGAATATAATTCATCTAACTCTTCACGAATTTTTGCATAACGTGTATTGAGTTGTTTACGTTCCTCTTCAATTTCCAGATACGGCGCCGTGCCTTTTTCAACCTTATCGAGCTCTAAGCGACGCTGTTCAATTCGCAGCTCTTCAAGACCATGATTGATCTTGCCAATATCTGACTTTTCGATATCTTTTATCTTGTTATATAAAGCATTACTTCGTGCCAATCGTTGCTGAAATGCATCCCAGGCCTGTTCACCCTCAGCGACAACTTCACCCTGTTGTTTAACATTGACCAGATAACCATAAAAGTTGCCCCATTCACGTCGCTCTATCGACATCAGGCCGTCAGGTTTTTGTGTGTCTTCAATCCAGGGATCGTTAATCCAACGAAAATCGAGACCAAAAAAGTCACGATTGCCTATCTTTAATAAGGTTCGATTGGCTGTTTCCTGGCCTTCGGGTAAATGCACACCTGATAAAGCCAAACGAGCGGCAGGCACCGTTTCATGATCCACGCGTTCGCCCACCAGCATGATTTTTTCTTCGCCGGGTTCGGCATAGGTCAGCTCAACGATATCAGCAGGCCAGAAATGGCTCAGGCCTCTCACGGCGATCAAACCAATCAAGCCGATGACCATCACCAGACTGATACTGACCGCGCCGGCATTTAACCAAACCCAAGGTTTACCGCTATCAAACCAGATTTTCATTGAAGAACGTTGTTTCATTCTATATTCCTAACTACAGCGAGCTGTATTTATTACGTAAGCGCTGGCGAACAATTTCAGCAACGGTATTCAACACAAATGTCGCTAAGAACAATACCAATGCCGCCAGGAACAATACGCGATAATGCGAACTAGCCACTTCAGCCTCTGGCATCTCTACAGCGATATTGGCGGATAACGCTCTGAAGCCTTCAAAGATATTGAAGTCCATAATCGGTGTATTACCTGTCGCCATCAATACAATCATCGTCTCACCGACAGCACGGCCTAAACCAATCATCACCGCAGAGAAGATACCTGGACTCGCCGTCAGCAACACCACTCGCGTCATGGTTTGCCATGGGGTTGCACCTAAAGCTAATGAACCTATCGTCAAATGTTTCGGCACACCAAAAATCGCATCTTCGGTAATAGAGAAAATTGTCGGAATCACCGCAAAGCCCATGACCAGTCCGACTACCAGCGAATTACGCTGGTCATAGTTAATACCGATATCATTTAAAAATTGCGGCATATTGCCATCAAACAGCCACAATTCAATCGCACCACTGGTCGCCATCGAGACATAACCGACTAACAACACAATTGGAATCAACACTGCTGGCTCCCAGCCATCAGGAATGCGTTCGCGCCAGGCTTTAGGTAATTTTGTCCAGCCCCAGGCAGTCAAAATAATCATCACCGGCAACATAAACAGTAATGTGAACACACCAGGCAAATGGTCTTCGACTAATGGTGCTAACCATAAACCCGCGAGGAAACCTAAAATAACCGTTGGCAAAGCCTCCATAATTTCGATGGTCGGTTTCACAAAGCTACGCATTCTAGGCGACATAAAATAGGCGGTAAAAATTGCGCCCATAATCGCCAGAGGAACAGCTACCAACATCGCGTAGAAGGCCGCTTTGATGGTGCCGAAAGTCAATGGCGTTAAACTAAATTTAGGTTCAAAATCATTACTGGCTGATGATGACTGCCAAATATATTCAGGCTTATCACGGCTCTCATACCAGACCTTTTCCCATAAGGAATGCCAAGAGATGTCAGGGTGTTCGTTATGGATATCCAGTAACTTCACATCGCCATTATCAGTCATGCTGATAAGACCATTTGCCCTTGGTGAGAGGCCAATAACCGCTTCACTGTCGACATATGGTTCAACCAATAATGTCCGGTGAGCGGTGGTGTGATAAATCCCCAAATGTCCGGTTTTATCCAGCGTTAAAAAGCCTTTACGGGCTTGCTCTGGTGCAATGGCAATGATCGGACTGCTCTGAGCATCAAAACTACGCACATTATGTAAGGTGTAGTTATTGTCCTTGTCTCTGACCGGAAACCATTGATCAATCTGACCGTCGCTGCGTCCCACCAGAATAGAAATACCGCCTGTCAGAAATTCAAAGCTCGTAATATCCACGCCTGTGGGTACCGCTTTGATTTTCTGAATTAAACGCGGTTTATCTAGCTGCTGAACATCGTAGTAATAAATAAAGCCCTTATCATCGGCTAGATAAAGCTCACGTTGATCAACATCCAGTTTGACCTGAGTCAGATCACTGACATCCGTTAAGGGGATCTCATGCTTTTCTTCGTTAATAGTAAATTGGGTGTCATCAAGGAAATCCACTTCTTTTTCAAAGCGTTTCAGTATTAGACGCTTGTCCTTGGTGTAAGCAATGAATGTCGTTTTATCTTCATAACTCTGAACTGAAAGCAGGCTGATTGACTTGCCTTGATCATCAATCACAACATGCTTTTCACCTAATGGATAAGTGACTTCTGGCACGATAACGCGTTGTGTTCCCGTTGGATAAGTCACTTTGTATTTTTCTTTAATGACCAATGCGCTGCCATCATTAAAACCATAACTAAATACACCTGTCGTTGCGGCACCAGCACTGACAGTGCTGATGGTTTTCCCCGCCAACGGCAGTGAGTTTTCGGTCATCGTTTTGCCGGTTTTGGCATCAAAAAAACGTACCATGCCGCTAGCTTCGACAGCCATGGCCACCGTGTTGTATTCATTCAGGGATAAAAAGGCAGGTTGTTTAAAATCGCTGTGATATGTCGCTTCTGTCTTCAGACTTGCCCCTTGAAATAAGGGCATCACCACATAGAGCAGATAAAAGAAAATCAGCACAATAGCCAGGATGACTGAAATACCACCGATTGCCACACCATATTTGGCAATACGATCTTTCACCTCACGCCATGCACGTCTGCGATTTGCTACTTTGGAACCTGGCGCAGGTAATACACTATCTTCGACTGTTTGTTCTTGCATCTAGCAATACCACTTCATTTATTTTTCAGCTTTATTTATTGCTAAACATACTGACTTAGAGTGTTTTTAGCGATAAATTTAGAAAAAACGCCCCGTAAAAACGAGGCGTCTTCCCGATCATGACAAATGCTGTTTTATTGCAGCTTTTGCAGTTCTTTTTCTACAACTGAGTCTGGTAGTGAAATATAACCATCTTTTACTACCACTTTCTGACCCACTTTTGACAGGATCATTTTAATGAATTCACGGTCAATTGGCGCTAATGGTTTGTTAGGCGCTTTGTTGATGTAAACGTACAAGTAACGTGAAAGCGGGTAAGAACCATTCGCTGCATTATCTAATGTTGCAGGAATCATTTTACCGCCCTCTTCTTTAGCTAAAGCAAGTGCTTTAACACCAGACGTTTTATAACCGATACCTGAGTAACCAATACCGTTAAGCGATTTTGTTACACCTTGAACAACAGATGCTGAACCTGGTTGCTCATTTACGCTGTTTTTGTAATCACCTTTACATAAAGCGTGATCTTTGAAGTAACCGTAAGTACCGGAAACAGAGTTACGACCGTAAAGTTGGATGTTGCCTAAATCCTGACCTAGCTGTTTCCAGTTAGTAATGTCTTCTGGGTAACCACAGGTGCGGGTTGCAGAGAAAATCGCATCCACTTGAGGAATAGTCAGACCATCAATTGGGTTGTCTTTGTGCACATACACAGCCAGAGCATCGATAGCAACACGAATGGGTGTGGCTTTGTAGCCATATTTTGCTTCAAATGCCGCGTCTTCTTTATCTTTCATTTTGCGGCTCATTGGACCAAAGTTAGAAGTACCTTCAGTCAAAGCAGGTGGCGCAGTTGAAGAACCAGCAGCCTGAATTTGAATACTCACATTTGGGTATTCACGTTTGAACTCTTCAGCCCACATTGTCATCAAGTTAGCTAATGTGTCTGAACCAACACTCGATAAGCTGCCTGAAATACCGCTCACTTTTTCGTAGTCAGGTAAAGCAGGATCAATATCACCAGCGAATGTCAGTGGCGAGAAAGCCATCGTCATTGCAGCACCTAGCAGAGCAAGGTTTTTCTTGAACATAGTGTTCAACTCCCAAAAATTAAAAGAAAAAAGCAACGTTATTAACGTAAGCGCTAGGTAGTATGAGTTTAGCGTGTGACAAGCATATGAAAAATATATGACAAAGAGATGACAGTGGCATTTTTTCTTTGTCTGGCTGGTACTTATACTGGAATTTTCTCCACTGCAGCAGTCTCGGGAAAGGCACATTTGAAGCTGCTGCCTTTGCCTAACTCGCTACTGATTATCAGCTTGGCACCATGTCTTTGCAGTACGTGTTTTACGATGGCTAAACCCAATCCCGTCCCACCGGCGTCACTACTACGACCTTTATCAACACGGTAGAAACGTTCCGTCAGCCGATCTAAATGATGAGCAGCTATACCTTCCCCTTCATCAGTCACTTCAATGCAGACGCCTTCTTCTGTTTCGCGCCAGCTGAGTGTGACCTTGCAACCCGCAGGAGTATATTTCACCGCATTAAATACCAGATTAGATATTGCACTTCGTACTTCACCCAAATCACAAATCAACCATTTATCTGTTTCCAGATGGAGACTGAACTGATGCTCATGGTAGTGCTCCAATGCCTTGGCATCCTCAATGATGGAATGCAGCAACTTGTCCACATCCGTTGGAATGCGACGTAATGATTTTTCTCCAGTCTCCAACTGAGATAAGACCAATAAATCCTTAATCATCAAATGCATACGTTCACTTTGCTGACGCATTGCTGGCAGAGCCATTTTCCACTGTTCCGGATCGGTATCTTCGGTAAACGCTTCCAGATAACCTCGTAAAACGGTTAGAGGTGTTTTTAGTTCATGCGAAACATTAGCAACAAAATCACGACGCATACGCTGAAGTTTGATGGTCTGGGTAATATCACGGGCAATCAATAAGCGGCCCGAGCCCATGTAGTTCACTAGCTTGACTTCCAGCTGCACATCTTCATTCAGTGGTGATTTGACCGTCGTCGTGCCGCCGAGGTGGATATGATTTTCCAGTAAGTGCTGAAAAGCAGGTTCACGAATGAGATTATTGATCCTGACATTGTTATCCCGGGGCCAGCGTACGCCTAATAACTCTCGAGCGGCCTGATTTGCCCAATCCACTTCACCAAACTCACCCAAGACAACGATGCCATCCGGTAAGGCGGCTGTTGCTGATTGAAAGCGTTTAAGGTATCCGGTTAGTTTTCTTTTCCGATTACTATTTTGTTGACGCATCTGCTCAATCTGACGACAGACATCATCAATGACCCCTTCCGCACTGGGCGAGCGACGTTTTTTGGGTTTTTGTAACCAATACCAGAGTTTGTACCAGTTATGCTGAAGCCACAAAGCATAGGCCAAAGTGGCAACAAACATAAATGCCATCATTTGACCAAATAACAGCCCGACAAAACCTGCCAGACTGACTAGTGTCAGTAGCCGCCAATTATCCCATTGCATATTTCAGTTCGCTTAATCGACTGAAAAACGGTATCCAACACCTCGAACGGTCTGGATAAATTGATCATGGCCTGTTGGCTCAAGTGCTTTGCGCAAACGACGTATATGGACATCTACGGTACGTTCTTCAATGTACACGGTATCGCCCCAGACATAATCCAGTAACTGTGAGCGACCATATGCGCGTTCAGGATTTTTCATGAAAAAGTGTAATAAGCGAAACTCGGTAGGCCCTAATTCAACACGCACATCATCAACAGTGACACGATGACTTTTTGTATCCAGCACTAAATTGCCAAACTGGAGTTTCTGAGCATCTTCATTTTCGGGCGGCTGGCAGCGACGTAATACCGCTTTAATACGAGCGATAAGCTCAGGTGGTGAAAAAGGTTTATTGACGTAATCATCAGCCCCAACAGCAAGACCTTTAACCATGTCTTCGCTTTCACCTTTGGCAGTAAGCATGATGACGGGAATATTGGCCAGAAACTCGTTAGCACGCAGACGACGAATAAACTCAATGCCATCAATGCCAGGTAACATCCAGTCGAGTAAAATCATATCGGGTTGGTTATTTTTTAATAAGTCCAAACCAGATTCTGCATCACCAACGGACTCGCAAGTCAGACCGGCCTGTTTCAGGGTGAACGTCAACATATCCCTGATGGCGACATCATCTTCAACCACTAATACGCTTGTAGCCATAAATTCATCCCAGTATTTCTTCAATCATAGTCCAAGTATCTTACCTCTGAATTATGACAATTTCGTAACAACCGTGTTTTTATTACCATTGCAGGCTACTTTATAGACTATCTGAAAAATATAAAGCCACAATTTCCGCTGGAAAATGTGGCTTTATGACAGTTTTATGTCAAAACACATGCCGTTGTTTTAACTCATAATTCCCTTAATCATGTAAAACAATGACGCAGCTAATACTGCGGCAGCAGGGACAGTGATTAACCAGGCTGTAACAATTTTTTTAACAATATCGCGTTTGACGTAAAGACTTTTCTTTTCTTTCTTCAATACTTTTTTGGCTTTTTTGAGCGTGTCTTTTTCACGGTCAATTGAGCTATATAACTGAGTGATGCGCTGGTAATCAGCCGCTGATTTTTGTTTTTTATCGAGCAACATATTCAGCTCACTGCGTAATGCGCTTAATAAACGTTTTTCTTCCTGAATTTCTTGTTTATCTCGCTCAATTTCTTGCTTGAGGCTACTCGACTTATCCATCCATTCACGCAAGAAACCAACACCAAAAACACCGCCAATAGCAATATGCGTTGAGCTGACAGGCAAACCTAACTGGCTGGCGATAATGACCGTGATAGCGGCTGCCATCGCAATCGAAAATGCACGCATTTGATCCAGTTCAGTAATTTCACCCCCCACGGTGCGAATCAAACGGGGACCATAGAGGCCAAGTCCAAGCGCAATACCAAAGGCACCGACAGCCATTACCCAGAAGGGTATGCCCGCTTTGGCATTAATACCGCCAGTCATCACAGCATCATGGATCGCTGCCAGCGGCCCGATTGCATTCGCAACATCATTAGCCCCATGAGCAAAACTCAATAAAGCCGCAGCGAAAATTAATGGGATGGTAAACAGAATATTGATGCTTTCACGATCGTTTTTCAGCTTGGGCAAACGACGGCGCAATGAGGCTTTGACTAAAAAGAAGGAAATAAAAGCGACAATCAAACCAATAGTTGATGCTTGCAACATGCTTGGTTTATCGACGATGTCGACGGTGAACAACCAGTCATTGACCAAGGTTAAGAACTTCGGCCAGATGTGTTTCAAACCCTTTAAGACCAGATAAGTCACAAAAGCCCATGCCATGATCGATACATACACCGGTACCCATTTCAGCGAGGCGGCTATTTTGTTTTCCTGAAAGATGATGGTTTTTTTGATGGCAAACAAGAAAGCGGCGGCCACCACACCACCAATCACTGGAGAAATTACCCATGAGCCCACTATGGCGCCCATCGTTCCCCAGTTCACAATCTTAAAACCTGCTGCGGCAATACCTGCTCCCATCACACCACCGACAATAGAATGCGTGGTTGAAACAGGTGCGCGAGCAAATGTCGCCATATTTAACCAGAGTGCAGCCGCTAGTAATGCGGCCATCATTGCCCAGATGAAAGTATCACTCTCCTGACCAAAGGCATTGATATCGATGATGCCATTTTTAATCGTGGAAACCACATCGCCACCAGCAATAATGGCGCCGCTGGCCTCAAAAATCATCGCGATGACAATGGCACCAGTCATTGTCAAAGCCTTGGAGCCCACCGCAGGCCCGACATTGTTGGCAACATCATTGGCACCGATATTCATTGCCATATAAGCGCCAAAGACAGTGGCTATTGCCAGAAAGAGATTATTGGGAACGCCGCCACTGGTAACAAAGCTGTAGCCGAGCACGGCCACCATAAAAAAAAGGGCCATGCCGATTCTGGTTAGTTCAGCATGACTCTTCTTATAGGCTTGTTTTTCAATTTTATGGATGTCTTTTATTTCCACGATGATTCCGTTAATAACTACCCAAAACGGCGCAATTATTACAGCAATGTGACATGAGGCATACCCCAGACAAGACCGATGTAACTATTGCCTGCTATGATTGTCTTGTTATACAACCTTCTGACAAGCATTTGAGACTGATGAAAAAATTTTTATTTTTTATATTACTGCTAACCGTTTTTAATGCACATGCGCGCAGCAGCCTGTTTGATGGTTTAGGTCTGGGCAGTGATGAAGAGGTCCCACCACTTGTCGAAGACGCTTTTCAATTCAGCGCAGAAGTCAATGATGCCAACAGCATTCTGGCACATTGGAAAGTACTCGATGGTAACTACCTGTACCAGAATAAAATTCAGTTTGAAGTGGTTGGTAATAACAACGTTAAATTAGGCCAGATATCGCTACCCGCAGGCGAAAACAAGCAAGATGAAACCTTTGGTTTAGTGCAGGTTTATCATCATGATTTATCACTGATCATTCCCATTGAGCGCCCTGAAGGTCCAACCACATTTACTCTCAAAGCACGCTTTCAGGGATGTTCAGAAAAATTTGGTATTTGTTATCCGCCCTCTGAGCAACAAGTTGATCTGGCTTTACCAGCCCTCAGCCAGGCCCCGCAACAAAAAGCGGATGACGCCAAACCCATTGCTAATCAACTCACCGAACAAGACCGTATCGCTCAGAAACTGGAACAGGAAAACCTAGGCCAAATCATTCTCGGCTTTATTGGATTGGGCCTGTTACTGGCATTTACCCCCTGTATCTTCCCGATGATTCCTATTTTATCCAGCATTATTGTCGGCGAAGGAGAACACATCACTACCCGCCGTGCTTTCACCTTGTCGCTTGTCTATGTTTTGGCGATGTCAGTGACATATACCATTGCCGGAGTGATCACGGGATTACTCGGTGAAAATTTACAAGCGATGTTTCAAAATCCATGGATAATCAGTGCATTCAGTGCCTTATTCGTTATTCTCGCTTTATCCATGTTCGGCTTATACGAGTTGCAACTGCCCCACGCCGTTCAACACCGCCTACATCAACTCAGTCACAAGCAGCAGGGTGGCAAACTGATGGGAGTAGCGATGATGGGTTTACTGTCAGGCTTGATTGTTGGCCCTTGTCTGGCGCCACCGCTGGCGGGTACCTTAATTTTTATCGGCCAACATGCCGATCCCGTATTGGGCGGACTCGCTTTATTTGCGCTGAGTATAGGGATGGGTATACCTCTGCTTATCATTGGTACATCGGCTGGCAAACTGCTTCCTAAAGCCGGCAACTGGATGATGTTTATTAAATCGGTGTTTGGCGTGCTGCTATTAGGTCTGGCCATCTGGATGTTGGAACGCATCATCCCCGGTTGGCTGACGTTGATTCTTTGGGGCGGCTTATTAATTGTGACCGCCGTCTACCTTGGCGCATTTAATCATCTTGATATTGATGCCACGGATCTCAATAAACTTAGTAAAGGTGTCGGTTTAATACTCTTTATATACGGCGCAATGTTGATGATTGGTGGTGCGAGTGGCAGCCAAAATGTCTGGCAACCGCTTAAGGCGATGGCACTAAGCTCTGACAAGTCACCGGTGTCACAACACCTTACTTTTTCACGTATAAGCGATCTGAACGAACTGAATCGTCGACTGGCCAGCACAACACAACCGGTGATGCTGGATTTTTATGCCGACTGGTGTACCGAATGTAAAACGATGGAAAACACAACGTTTCAGGATCCTGAAGTCATTGCCGCAATGAAAAATTACACCTTGCTGCAACTGGATATGACGGAAAATACGCAAGTCCATCAGGATATGCTGAAATCACTACGGGTATTTGGCCCCCCGACCATGTTGTTTTTCGATAAAACAGGCAAAGAACTAAAGCAACACCGGCTGGTTGGCTTTGTAAAAACCGATACATTCTTAGATCACATTAAGCAGATTCAAAGCCAATAACAGAAAACTCCAGAAACATGACTTTTCGGCGAAAATAGCAACAAAAAGCCGCTTTTTATTTCGATAAACTGGACATCATCAGTTTGCTGGTGCACAATTCCGCCTATTATCTTTGACCCATAATTGAAGGATCGCAATGGCGAATATTGTTGTGCTTAACGGCCCCAATCTCAATCTGCTTGGGACACGCGAGCCTGAACATTATGGTGCGGACACGCTGACCGATGTTCAACAACGTCTGGATGTGATCGCAAAAGCGGCCTCACACCACCTCGATTTTTTTCAAACCAATGCAGAACATGAATTAATTGAAAAAATTCATGCTGTCAGAGGTAAGGCTGATTTCATTATTATTAATCCGGCGGCATTCACACATACCAGCGTGGCATTACGAGATGCCTTATCCGCGGTCGAAATTCCTTTTATCGAAGTACATATTTCTAATATTCACGCACGCGAAACATTCCGCCATCACTCCTACCTATCTGATATCGCAGTAGGTGTGATTTGTGGACTTGGCACACAAGGCTATGAATTAGCTTTGGCATCTGCCATCAGACAACTCAACCCATAACGACTAAATATAAGGTTTTAGCATGGACATTCGTAAAATAAAAAAACTGATTGATTTGATCCAAGAATCTGACGTATCTGAAATTGAAATTTCAGAAGGTGAAGAATCAGTACGTATCAGTCGTAATCACCATTCTGCGGCTGTTTCTTACAGCGCTCCAGCACCTGCTCATTATGCTGCTCCAGCGGCAGCCCCTGCGCCAGCACCCGCAGTAGAAACAGCCAAAACGGTCAATGAAGCCAATGCTGTCCGCTCACCAATGGTGGGGACTTTCTATCGTTCATCATCACCTGAAGCCGCGCCATTTGTTGAGGTTGGCCAATCCGTATCTGCTGGTGATGTCATCTGCATCATCGAAGCGATGAAAATGTTCAACCAAATCGAAGCTGACCGAAGCGGAACAGTTAAAGCTATTCTGGTTGAAAACGGTGATCCTGTTGAATTTGACGAGCCGCTAGTCATTATCGAATAACAGTCACGCTGGCTATCTCAGCATAGCCATTGCTCACCCTGAATTGTGGATTAAAACCAAATTATGATCGATAAAATTGTTATTGCTAACCGAGGCGAGATTGCCTTGCGTATCTTGCGGGCATGTTGGGAACTAGGCATCAAAACGGTTGCTGTTCACTCAACCGTAGACCGTGACTTAAAACACGTTTTGCTAGCTGATGAGACTGTTTGTATTGGCCCTGCCCCCTCTAGTGAAAGTTATCTCAACATCCCTGCACTTATCAGTGCTGCTGAAATTACAGATGCCACAGCAATTCACCCCGGTTATGGCTTTTTATCTGAAAATGCTGACTTTGCAGAACGTGTAGAAGAAAGTGGCTTTATTTTCATCGGTCCACGTGCTGATACCATCCGTCTGATGGGTGATAAGGTATCGGCAATTAAAGCGATGAAAGAAGCCGGTGTACCTTGTGTACCAGGCTCTGACGGCCCATTAGGTAATGATGATGAAACCAATTTACGTCTGGCACGTGAAATCGGCTATCCGATCATTATTAAAGCCGCCGGTGGTGGTGGTGGTCGTGGTATGCGCGAAGTTCACAGTGAAGCACACTTGCTTAACGCTATTGCCTTAACACGTAGTGAAGCAAAAGCAGCATTTGGTAATGGCATGGTTTATATGGAGAAATTCCTGGAAAATCCTCGCCATATTGAATTCCAGGTACTCGCCGATCAGCATGGCAATGCTATTCACTTAGGTGAACGCGACTGCTCTATGCAGCGTCGCCATCAAAAAGTTGTTGAGGAAGCTCCTGCTCCAGGCATCACCCCAGAAATGCGTGATCGTATGGGTAAAATCTGTGCGGAAGCTTGTGTGCGCATTGGTTACCGTGGTGCCGGTACCTTTGAGTTTCTCTATCAGGATGGTGAATTCTATTTCATCGAGATGAATACCCGTATTCAGGTAGAGCATCCGGTTACTGAACGTGTAACTGATGTTGATCTGCTGGTGCAACAAATACGCATTGCGGCTGGTGAACCACTATCTATTAAACAAGAAGATATTGTCATGCGTGGACATGCCATTGAATGCCGTATCAATGCTGAAGACCCTCGCACGTTTATGCCAAGCCCAGGACAAATTACGTCTTATCATGCACCAGGCGGTGCCGGTATCCGTATGGATTCTCACATTTATAGTGGCTACCGTGTACCACCAAATTACGATTCTCTGATCGGCAAACTGATTGCTTACGGTAAAACACGTGATATCGCGATTGCCCGTATGCAAACAGCCTTAAAAGAAATTGGTATTGAAGGCATTAAAACCAACGTTGAGCTGCAACGTGACATCATGGACGACACTCACTTCCAAACGGGTGGCACCAATATTCATTACCTTGAAAAGAAACTGGGCATGTAATCAACCATGGCCTGGATTCAATTTATTTGTAACACCACATCAGACAAGGCAGATGCCTTGTCTGATGCGTTTTCTGAGTGCGGTGCAGCAGCTGTCACATTTGAAGATGATGCCGATCAGCCTATTTACGAACCCGATTTGGGTACCACACCTTTGTGGACGGCAACACGCGTTGTTGCCTTATTTGATGCGGAAACCAATCCTGATGATGTCGGCAAGATGTTATCAACGCTGGTAAACGATATGCCGCCATATCGTGTTGAAGCCGTTGAAGATAAAGACTGGGAAAGGGAATGGATGGATAACTTTCATCCTATCCAGTTTGGCGAGCGTTTATGGATATGTCCTAGCTGGCATACACCACCAGCACCTGATGCGGTCAATATTATGCTCGATCCCGGTCTGGCATTCGGTACCGGTACCCACCCCACCACAGCCTTATGTCTGAACTGGTTAGACCAGGCAGATCTCAAAGGTAAATACGTGATTGATTATGGCTGCGGTAGTGGTATTTTGGCGATTGCTGCCGCCTTGCTGGGGGCTGAACGTGTTATTGGTGTCGATACCGATCCGCAGGCACTTGAAGCGACACGTGCCAATGCTGCACGTAATGGCGTCGAGATCGAAGCCTATTTGCCCGGTGACTGTCCGGATGAACCATGTGACCTATTATTGGCGAATATTCTGGCCGGCCCACTTCAAACCCTTGCGCCACGTTTTGCCAATCTGGCCAAACCCAGTGCGGAGCTGGTATTGTCAGGCATATTAGAGGTACAGGCTCAGGAAGTATCGGATAGCTATGCTGCATGGTTTGATATGCAAGCGCCTACCATCAAGGAAGATTGGACTCGATTAAACGGCACTCGTCATGCAAGGTAACACCCTCAGTATCGGGCCATACCGTTTGCCGAATAATTTATTTCTGGCGCCGATGGCAGGAGTGACGGATCGCCCATTCCGCCAGCTTTGTCGTCGACTTGGTGCGGGAATGGCGGTATCAGAAATGATTACCGCAAACAAAGCCTTATGGGCCAGCAAAAAATCTTTATTACGTGCCAACCATGCAGGTGAGCCAGAACCGCGTAGTGTACAGATTGCTGGTGCCGATCCCAAAATGATGGCTGAAGCAGCAAAACATAATGTCGATCAAGGTGCCCACATCATTGATATCAATATGGGCTGTCCTGCAAAAAAAGTCTGTAATGTGATGGCGGGTTCTGCTCTATTGCAGGATGAATTATTAGTGGCCAGCATCCTTGAATCAGTGGTAAATGCTGTCGATGTGCCTGTCACCCTGAAAATACGTACCGGTTGGGATAGAGATAATCGTAATGGTTTAATAATCGCCCGTATTGCCGAACAATCTGGCATACAAGCCTTAGCGATTCATGGCAGAACACGAGCGGATGCCTATAAAGGCGAAGCCGAATATGACACCATTGCAGAAATAAAAGCGGCTATTTCATCCATGCCAATTATTGCTAATGGCGATATAGATTCGCCATTAAAAGCAGCTGAAGTACTCAATAAAACTGGCGTTGATGGCTTAATGATTGGGCGTGCTGCCCAGGGTAACCCATGGATTTTTAGACAAATTATCCATTACCTTGAGCATGACAAACTGTTATCATCTCCTTCTGTTGCTGAAATTCGTCAAATCTTGATTGAACACCTGGAAAACCTGTACGATTTTTATGGTGATTTTTCTGGTGTCAGAATGGCGCGAAAACACATTGCCTGGTATAGCAAAGGCCTACGAAATGGTAATGCCTTCCGTCAGGAAATGAATTTGCTCGAATCACCGCAACAGCAGGTAGACTTTACACGTCAGTTTTTTGATCAACTACAAGAACAACAGGATATTCAAGCCGCATGACTCAACCGCTAGCCAAAGATTCAACTACATGCGCAGAGCTAGCTGTCGCCGCTGAGCAAACAGCGGCACCATTGAATGTGTGTGTGACGCGTGCACTGGCTGATTACTTCGAACAACTGGAAGGTCATCCTGCAGCCAACTTGTATGAAATGTTAATGACGGAAGTCGAAGTTCCCCTGCTCAAAGCCACCCTGGAACATACCAACGGCAACCAAAGTCGTGCAGCTGAAATTCTCGGTATTAACCGTGGAACATTACGTAAAAAGCTTAAGCAATACGGCTTATAAATCGAATTTTTTATCTCCTGGAAGTGATTTTCAATGAATCAAATCAAACGTGCTCTATTGAGCGTATCAGACAAAACTGGTGTGCTTGAATTAGCCCAGCAATTAAACAAGCTCGGTGTAGAACTGTTATCCACTGGCGGTACAGCCAAATTATTAGCCGAAGCAGGCTTACCAGTAAAAGAAGTCTCCTCACATACTGGCTTCCCAGAAATGATGGATGGCCGTATCAAAACATTACACCCCAAAATTCATGGTGGTTTATTAGGTCGTCGTGGTACCGATGACGCCATTATGGCTGAGCATGATATTGCTCCGATTGATCTGGTAGTCGTTAACCTTTATCCCTTTGAAGCCACAATTGCACGTGATGACTGCACCTTGCCGATGGCTATTGAGAATATTGATATTGGTGGCCCCACCATGCTGCGTGCTGCGGCCAAAAATCATGCGGATGTCACTGTGTTGATTGATCCTGCTGACTACGCCAACGTTGTGGCACAAATCGAAGCCAATGGCGGTGTCGATGATGCCACCCGTTTTGATTTAGCAGTAAAAACATTTGAACATACAGCACATTATGACGGTGCTATCGCCAACTATCTGGGCAAATTAACCGGTGAGGAAAAAGCCTCTTTCTCACGTACATTTAATAGCCAGTTCGTGAAAAAACAAGACATGCGTTACGGTGAAAATCCTCACCAAAATGCCGCTTTCTATACCGAAGCGAATCCTGCCTCTGGCACCATCAGTGCTGCCAAGCAATTGCAGGGTAAAGAACTGTCATATAACAATATTGCCGATACAGATGCCGCGCTGGAATGTGTGAAAGCGTTCCCTGAAGCGCCTGCCTGTGTGATTGTTAAACATGCCAACCCATGTGGTGTGGCTGTCGCAGATAGCTTGCTCAAGGCATATGACTTAGCTTACGAAACCGATCCAACCTCTGCCTTTGGCGGTATTATCGCCTTTAATCGTCCATTAGATGCTGAGACAGCAAAAGCCATTATTGATCGCCAGTTTGTCGAAGTCATTATCGCACCATCAATCAGTGAAGAAGCCCAGGCAATCGTCGCTAAAAAAGCCAATGTGCGTTTATTGGCCTGTGGCGAATTTGAAAACAATGCCGCAACTGGACTCGATTACAAACGTGTTAACGGTGGTTTATTAGTTCAGGACCGTGATGAAGCACTGGTGCAAAAAGCCGATCTGAAAGTGGTCACTGAAATAGCCCCATCTGAAGAACAAATGGCTGACTTATTATTTGCCTGGCGTGTCGCTAAGTTTGTGAAATCAAACGCCATTGTGTATGTCAAAAATCAACAGACTGTTGGTATTGGTGCCGGACAGATGAGCCGTGTTGTGAGTAGTCGAATTGCGGGTATTAAAGCTGAAGATGCGGGTTTAACGGTACCAGGTGCCGTGATGGCTTCTGATGCCTTTTTCCCATTCCGAGATGGCCTGGATGCGGCAGCAGCGGCAGGTATTAAAGCTGTTATTCAACCAGGCGGCTCTATGCGTGATGATGAAGTTATCGCGGCAGCAAATGAGCATGGTATTGCCATGGTCTTTACTGGCATGCGTCACTTCAGACATTAAATAACCGCGGATTGTTTGTGGATCGCGTTGAGGCTTATCGTTTATTCCAATCGCTAAATTATCAGCGCTTTCAACACTTAATTGAAATGGCGCCTGCTCGTCAGGCGTTAATTTTTCAATTATTACCCCTTTTCTTACATATCAATGCCAAGCTTCTGCCGGGTTATATCAGTGATGATGTGCCGGCCGGCTTGCTTGATTATCGCCCGTCACAGGACACGATAAACAAAGCACAACAACTGAATCGCAGCTTCAGTCATCGTGTACGCGCTTTACGTCGTTATCCCTTGCGCGGCCTTTATCTTATCAACCCTCACCATCATTACAGCTACTCTGATAAAACGGAATTTGAGTTATGGGTACTCTGCTCTGATCTTGTCGATATTGAACAGCGCCAGCAACTGCAATTAAAGTTAGATGCCATCACCGCTTGGTGCGAAGAAAATCGGCTATGGCTGAAAACACAGTTACTCACCGAAAAGGCACTAGCTGATAACACTGCCTTATCTGAAGGGCAAAAAGAACAGTTTTATACACAAGGTATTGTACTGGCAGGTGCTGACCCTTATTGGTGGCTGATAAGCCATGAAGAAGCGACAGATCATCAAGCCATTGTTGATGAGTTCAAATCACAGGCTAAATTTAAACAATACAATCTGGTGGATTTTGGTCCGGTCAACGCTGTTGATCAAAATGCCTTGTTTGAAACGACTTATGCAGTAGGCAAACGCGTCCTGCTAGACGGGCATGTCTCACTTGATCTGCTCTATCAGCCTCTTCTCTTAGAGACGGTGACGTCTTTTCCATTACTATCGTCTGTTTTAAAACATGCTATTTATCAAGGTGAGTCTCGCTTTTCCGCACTGGAAAACCAGGCATTAAAACTCTCCATTATTGAATCATACGCCGAAGAATCATTAATCAATATCGCCAGACAAGTGTTTTACAAGGAAAGTCAGGAAGCACTTTCTGTTCAACTAAAACAAGCTCAGCATCCATGGCGTAGAGAATTTGTAAAACAGCTGACAACGTTGTGGGGATGGTCTGAAACCCAATTACAAACGTTGGATAATCGCCACTCAAGTATCAAACAAAACCAACTGTGGTTTACCAGATTAGCCCCTGTTATTCAGTCTTTATTAGAAAAGCTCGAGCTTTATTGTAAAAATCATCAACTGGATACCCGCCATGAGATGACTTATCTCAAGCAGTTATACCGTTTACGTTTTCAACCGCAGGGAAATCAGATTCCCTCACTGCCACTATCATTACGGCCTGAACTTAATGAAAACCGTCTGTATTTATACAGATTCAAGGATCAACAGGACTGGCTCGTCAGTCAGGTGCCGCTTGCAGATAATGCAAAATCGGGCTTATACCAACATTCGCAACTCATCGATGTTTTAAGCTGGGCGATCAATCATCATCTGCTAGCAAAAACCAACTGGCTGAGTGTGACAGACCAGCACCAGAAGTACACAACATCATCTGTCATAGAGCTCAGTCATTACATTATCAACCAGGGTCTGGGCCTGCTTGATATCCCAAAGCAACAAGCAGACATCACAACAACGGAAACCATTGTTCAGGTTTTGGTATTCCCTAATCTGGAGCAGCAGCCCAGCAATAAACTTTCTCAACAGGGTTTACAACTCGCCAGCAAACAAAATGATCCGCTCAATTACAGTTCCTTTAAAGAAAGTCTGGTATTAACGATCGATTGCTTGTTTATCTCCAGCCATGGTCAGATTTACAGTACATTTTATCAGGGTCAGACGGCTGTGCTGGAGATGCTCACCAGTCTGCTACTTTGGCAGCCAGCAGCTCCTCCCAGAGTGAATAGCTGGTGTACAACGCCAGGATTTGAAAAATCAATAAACCATCGCTTTGAAACGTTAATACCGCAAGTTTGCCAGCTTTATCAAACTCATTCACAACGTGGAAAATTTTTGATTAATCTGGCCGATCGTCCTTATCAACTTCAATGGCATGATGGGCAAGTTGAATATGTAAGACGGCCGATGTCACAAACCATCTGGCAACACCTTGCTGACAATACACACACTTTCACAGCGCAGGCGCTGGATAGCTATCTTGATAAAGACCAACTACTGAATACCCTATTGAGCTATCAGACAGCTGAGCAAGTAAGTATTTTTCTTTATCTCGAGAAAAATACCGTGGTGTATTATCTTATTGATGAATATGCCAATCTTGTCCGCCAGCAAGTTCAGCATCTCAGTGAGTACACACTGATGAGTCACCTCAATGTGTTTATCTCACACATTAAAACCGTGAATAAATTTGAACATATCCGCTTCTATTTGCTGAGTCACAGTCAGCAAGGCTGGAAAATCAATGCCATCGCCCAACAATCGACATCACAAGGATTTTTACCGGTACAAGTGAATATGGCCAGCCCAGCTTTAGATGTTGCCTGCACTATCATGTGTGGTAAAAAATGGTTCGAAGGGCTTGCAGACGATGAGGCATTATTTGATCAAGTACGCCAATTTATTCAAAGCTTAAGAAAAAATAACCAGAACTATCCTGTTTATATCAATCAGCTGCAATTTACTGATAACCATCCGTACCCAACGGCTATATACATCCAACAAAAGAGCCGTCTGGAACAACTTTTCAATCAATAATCGGTGATACAGACTTTCGCTTTGGCTTGGGCTCTTTTATCATGTTGGTCTTTATTATCGGACGACAGAGTAACTTATGATCAAAGTCGGCATTGTTGGTGGCACCGGATATACAGGTGTTGAACTACTCAGATTACTTGCGAATCACCCGGACGTATCACTTGAGGTTATCACCTCGCGAAGTGAAGCGGGCATGCCGGTCAGCGATCTCTTTCCTAACTTACGTGGTCACGTTGATATCGCTTTTTCAGAACCGGATCCTGATATTCTTGCTCAATGCGATGTCGTGTTTTTTGCTACACCACATACAGTGGCAATGGCTCTGGTACCCGAACTAATCAAACGACATACCCGAGTTATCGACCTGTCTGCAGACTTCAGATTAAATGATGTGGCTGTTTGGGAACAGTGGTACAACACCAAGCACACTTGTCCTGAGTTATTTGAACAGGCTGTTTATGGTTTACCAGAGTTAAATCGTGACAAGATTAGAAATGCACAATTAGTCGCTGTGCCCGGCTGCTATCCTACTGCTACTGAACTAGGCTTTTTACCATTACTGGAAGCAGGGTTAATTGACCCGATGCATTTAATTGCCGATGCCAAAACCGGTGTCAGTGGTGCTGGCAGAAAAGCAGCCATTCCCATGTTAATGGCAGAAACCAGTGGCAGCTTTAAGGCTTATGGTGTCAATGGCCATCGTCACTTACCTGAAATTCGCGAGGTATTGTCAGAGCATTGTCAGCGTAAAGTGGATTTGACGTTTATTCCTCATCTAGCGCCAATGGTCAGAGGTATTCATGCCACGTTATATGGTCGTCTAACGACACAGGATGTGGATATACAAAAAATATTTGAAGATCGTTACGCGAATGAACCATTCGTTGATGTCATGCCTCACGGCTCAATGCCGGAAACACGTAGTGTACAAGGTAGTAATGTGTGTCGTATCGCCGTTCACCAGCCACAAAATAGTGATACGGTGGTGGTACTTTCAGTCATCGACAACCTGGTGAAAGGTGCTTCAGGCCAGGCAATCCATAATATGAATATCATGTTTGGCCTTGATGAAAAAACAGGGATTAATGTTATTGCGATGATGCCCTGATGATTGATAAACCCTATGTAATTCATCATAGACGTCCTTATCGTACCTTGTTGATATTGCTAATAACTTTGGCAATATCAGCAGCATTACTGTGGTACTGGACCACGCAATGGCAGAATGAGCAAAATGCTCAAATCACTGCATTGAAAGAACAAAACGAACAGCTACACGCAGAAAACCAGAATTTACTCGAACAAAATAAGTTGCTCACCGCTCAGGTCAATGACATTTCAAGAATGCAGGCTATGCAGGATGCCACTGATTCGCAGCTTCAATCGAACTTGGAAAAACTACAAAATCAAGTTATCGAGTTGAATAAAGAATTATTGTTCTACCAGAATATTACCCAGGGTAATGCCAGTAGTGAACTTCAGATTCGTGAACTTCACCTGAGGCCAAATCTGGATAATCCAAGCCAGTATTTCTACCGAATTGTGATTACTCAAGGGAAAAAAATTTCCAAAGCCATTAAGGGTGATGTCTTGGTAGCGCTTCAATTCAATGACGATAAAGCAACCCCCCGCTTAATCAACACACATGGGTTAAAGTTAAAACACGTGCAAGTGCTTGAAGGCACATTGAACATAGAACAGAATGAACAACCCAAAAGCCTGAAAATTGAGTTAAAGCAAGGTAAAAAAACACTCACTACACGTACTTTTAACTGGGAAGTCACGCCGTCCCTGCCATAAACGAGGTTGATCATGTTTAAAAAAGATAAACCAAAAAAGAAAAAAACAACCACACGTATCGATACATTAATTGGTCGTGATACACACATAAAAGGTGATATTCATTTCAGTGGTGGTTTACGCATTGACGGCAGTATTCAAGGTTCTATTATCGCCAACGAAGATTCCTCACTACTCACCATCAGTGACCAAGGTAAGATTGAAGGCGAGGTTCGCGTGCCAAATCTGATTATCAATGGCGAAATAAATGGCAATGTTTTTGCCTCCGAACATGTTGAGCTTGCACCAAAGGCGCGTATCAATGGCAACCTTTATTACCGCATGATTGAGATGGCAATGGGTAGTGAAGTGAACGGTCACTTAATTCGTGCTCAGGACGAAGAAGAAGACATACTTAACGTTGAGCATGAAGTATTTGATGAAAATGAGTCATTCCATCTTGAGCAAAAAAGCTAAATCTTGACTAATTTAGTCAGAATTGGATAATGGCTATTAATTAACCATTTATCGGAGTGATGACATGACAAGCGAAATGCCCAGCCCAATTATCTTTACTGAGGCAGCGGCAGCAAAAGTCAGCGATCTTATTGCTGAAGAAGGTAATGATCAACTCAAATTACGTGTATTCATTACTGGCGGCGGTTGCTCAGGCTTTCAATATGGTTTTACCTTCGAAGAAGATGTCAGCGATGGTGATACACAAGTTGAAAAAAGCGGTGTCACTTTACTGATTGATCCAGCCAGTTATCAATACTTGGTTGGCGCAGAGATTGATTACACAGACGGTATTGAAGGTTCTCAATTTGTTATACGTAACCCTAATGCCACAACAACTTGTGGCTGTGGTTCATCTTTCTCACCATAGAAACGAATCAAGCTCTGAAAAGAACCGATGCTCAGTCATCGGTTTTTTTTTGCCTGCAGAGTTGCCTAAGGGTAATTGCTTCATTATGCTGAAATGAAGCTGATATAAGGACAAACAATGATTTCGAAATGGCGATGGTTGTTAACTCAACTAACGAGAACTTTATGGTTGAGGGCATCACTATTCGCTGTACTCGCCATCGTAACGGCACTCATTGCCATTCCTGTGCAGTCTTTAATTGAGAGTCCACTTCCCTTTGAAATTGGTTCGGAAGCCGTCCGTGGCATTCTCAATATCCTGGCTTCCAGCATGCTTGCCGTGACCACCTTTTCCCTCAGTGTCATGGTCTCTGCTTATACTGCTGCAAGCTCAAGTGCGACACCACGAGCAACGCAATTAGTCAGACAGGACTCAACCACACAAAATGTGCTGGCCACCTTTATTGGTTCTTTTTTATACAGTTTGGTCGGTATTATCGCGTTAAGCACTGATGTATATGGTGAAAATGGACGTTTGATTCTCTTCACCGTCACTATCGGCGTTATCATCCTCATCGTTGTCACTATATTACGTTGGATTGAACACCTATCATTGTTAGGCCGGTTGAGTGAAACCACGAATCGTGTGGAAGATGCTCTCACCCAAGCCATGAAACAGCGTATTGACTACCCATGTCTTGGTGCAAAACGCTTAGATAAAGAAAATCCACCAAAGAAAGGCAAGAATGCAGTTTATATTAACAAGGTGGGATATATTGAACACATCGATTTAGGCGGATTAAATCGTTGTGCCGAGTCTAATGAAACTGAAATTTGTTTATACATCGAGCCTGGGCATTTTGTTCATCCCGGTGAAGCTGTCGCTTATTATGATGGTAAACAGTCTGATTCGATTGATGAAACTGTCATCAAAGCCCTGTCCATTAATGACTTGAGATCATTTGATCAGGACCCCCGCTTTGGATTCACCGTATTAGCTGAGATTGCATCAAGAGCCCTGTCTCCTGCTGTTAATGATCCTGGAACAGCCATCGATATATTGAGTCGTGCTGTGAGAGTACTATCACTCTGGTGTGATCATAAAAAACTTGACGATTCAAATGACAATATTGCCTACCCTTATGTACGCATGCCGGAAGTCAAACTCGATAGTTTATTTGACGATATATTCCTCCCCATCAGTAGAGATGGTGCTGGTATGCTGGAAATTCATCTACGCCTACAAAAATCATTACTCGCTTTAAAACAAATCTCGCCTGAGTGTTTTGCTGAGTGCGTTGAAAAACATTCTGATTTGGCCTATCAACGTGCTTTATTAGCACTAGATCTTGATGCTGATATTGCGCGTTTACAAAATCTCCGTAACGCGGTCAAATCTGAATAGTTAGATAAGCATCACAAAATGACACTTTACTAAAAAGGGTATTACCCATAAAATGAATGAACGTTCATTCATTATAGGTGAAATTTCATGTGTGCATCCTCATGCAAGGATAAACATCAAGCCATTTTATCGGCAACGCTAAAGCTTTTAGCCACAAAAGGGTTTCATGGTTTTTCTATAAAGCAACTTGCCGCAGAAGCCGGGGTTGCGGCAGGTACTGTGTACCTGTATTTCAAAGACAAAGATGAGTTGATAGTCAGCTTACACAGCAACATTATTAGCACAGTCGCTGACGCTATTTTTGAGAGTCACGATACCACTCTGCCACTAGAGCAACAGTATCGGGAGCTATGTATACGGCTATGGCAATTTTGTCTAAATAATAAGTGCATGACTTTGTGTAAGCCTCAATTCGATCACCTGCCTGAAAACGTACTGGATGATCTTTATCAAGACACCTGGCGTCAATTACAGCCACTTTCTGACTTATATGAACAAGGTCGTAAACAAGGCATCTTGAAAAATTTACCCAATGACGTACTGAGCAGCTTTGGTATAGAGCCCTATGTCAACCTTGCAGGGCAACAGCTTCGAGGCACTATCAAAATATCCCCGGATGATCTGAATACCATGTTGAATGCTTCATGGAATGCCATATCAACGTCAAAAATTGAGACTCAATAATGGAGTTATTAATGAAAATCTCACCCTCTTTTCTTCGTGTCATAACATTGTCTGCATTGCTGGTATTAACAGCATGTCAGTCTGACCAACAACAGCAAGCTGGCCAGGCAGGCCAGAAGCAAACCAGTCATGTGGATGTGGTCACCCTGGCACCACAAAAAGTAACATTACGCAGTGTATTACCTGCTCGGACTACAGCTTTCAGACAAGCTGAAGTCCGCCCACAGGTGAATGGGATTATCGAGAAACGTCTTTTTGAAGAAGGCGCTCAAGTAGAAGAAGGTCAGCAGCTATATCAAATTGATGCCGCTTTATATCAAGCTGAGGTGGCCAATGCTAAAGCACAATTAATGCGAGCCAAGGCTGCTTTCCAGACAGCAAAGTCTAAAGAAGCCAGATACAAAAATCTGCTTGCTGATAATGCCATCAGTCAGCAAGATTACGATGATGCCTTAGCCACTTATCAGCAAACAGAAGCGGATATCAAAGTGCAGGAAGCCACATTAAAGACGGCAGAGACCAATTTGAACTACACTCATGTCTATGCTCCCATATCAGGTCAAATAGGTAAGTCTAACTTTACAGAAGGCGCCTTGGTAACCGCACAACAAGCTGCTGTATTGACCACTATCAACCAGCTCGACCCAATATACATTGATATTTCACAGCCATCGAAACACCTACTGGATTTACGTAAGCGAATAATTGCCCGTCAGATAAACAAAGAGAAAGCCCCTAAAGTCACTCTGACACTGGAAGATGACAGTCCTTACTCAGAAACTGGCACCTTACAATTTGCCGAGGCCAATGTAGACCCAACTACAGGTGATGTGGTCTTGAGGGCCATTATGCCAAACCCAGATAAGCTGCTCTTGCCCGGCATGTTCGTGAAAGCCACGATTGAAGAAGGGAAGCTGGACAACGTCATCCTGGCACCACAAAAAGGCATCACGTTTGACCGTGAAGGTAATGCCACGGCTTTGGTGGTCAACAAAGAAAATAAAGTAGAACTACGTCAACTGGAACTGGACCGGGCTATTGATGACAACTGGATTGTGAAGTCAGGACTCAATGCCGGCGATCAAATCATTGTTGAAGGCCTGCAAAAAGTCGCACCAGATGCACCAGTGATGATTGATAACAATACCTTACAAACGGCAGGTAACGGAGCGTAATCATGGCTAGATTTTTTATTGATCGCCCTGTTTTTGCCTGGGTAATCTCCATCATTATTATGTTGGCAGGGATAATTTCCATTGTTCAATTACCGATATCCCAATATCCGACGGTCGCCCCACCCTCAGTAGAAATCAGTACTGCCTATCCTGGTGCTTCCGCTAAAACGGTTGAGGACACCGTTATTCAGGTGATCGAACAAAACCTAACGGGGATTGATAACGTTCTCTATATGTCAGGCACCAGTGACTCCTCAGGTGCAGGCTCCTTAACGGTCACCTTTAATCCCGGAACCGATGCCGATATTGCCCAAGTACAGGTTCAGAACAAACTCCAATCTGCCATGCCGTTGCTGCCCCAAGCCGTGCAAAACCAGGGTATTGAAGTCACTAAGTCAAGTGCGGCGTTTTTGATGGTGCTTGGTTTTTATTCTGATGATGGCAGCATGGATAAATACGATATTGCTGACTATGTTTCGGCTAATATTAAAGATCCATTGAGTCGTATAAATGGTGTGGGTCAAATTCAGGTCTTTGGATCACAATATGCCATGCGCATCTGGCTTAACCCCGATAAATTAGCACATTACAAACTGACGACGACTGATGTAACCAGTGCAATCAGTGCCCAAAATGTGCAGATCGCCGCCGGTGAACTTGGCGGTGCACCTGCCGTAAAAGGGCAAGAGTTTAATGCCAGTATTATTGTGCAGACTCAACTTGAAACACCGGAACAATTCGGCCAAATCATCTTGCGTGTGAATGAGGATGGATCACGTATCAAACTGTCTGATGTGGCTCGTATTGAATTGGGTGGTGAGAATTACCAATTTGAAACTGAATATAATAGACAACCCGCTGCCGGTATTGGTATTAACTTAGCTTCAGGCGCAAATGCGCTGGAAACAGCCCAAAAAATTCGTGAGCGTATTGACGAATTATCGCCTTATTTTCCAAACAGCCTACAAGTGGTTTATCCCTACGATACGACACCTTCGGTCAGAATCTCTATAGAAAATGTTATTCACACCTTAATCGAAGCGATCGTTTTAGTGTTCCTAGTGATGTATTTATTCTTGCAGAATATCCGGGCCACGTTGATTCCGACTATTGCCGTGCCAATTGTTTTGTTAGGAACATTTGCTGTGCTGTTCGCCTTCGGTTTCAGTATCAATACATTGACGATGTTTGCCATGGTGTTAGCGATTGGTTTGTTGGTTGATGACGCCATCGTGGTGGTAGAAAACGTAGAGCGGGTTATGCATGAGGATGGGCTATCCCCTCGTGAAGCGACCCGAAAGTCGATGGATCAGATCACAAGTGCTTTAGTCGGTATTGTCTTGGTACTCTCAGCAGTATTTATACCAATGGCCTTTTTTGGTGGTTCGACCGGCGTTATTTACCGACAGTTCTCGGTAGCGATCGTCTCTGCCATGGCCTTATCGGTACTCGTCGCATTAACACTGACACCAGCCCTCTGTGCCACACTACTCAGAGCGGGTGACGATGAGCATAATGATAAAAAAGGTTTCTTCGGCTGGTTTAACCGTAACTTCAACCGGGCAACAAATAAATACCAAAGCTCTGTCGGTCACATGATTCACCGTACTGGCAGATATATGGTGATCTATTTATTGATAGTAGGTGTATTGGCGTTTTTATTCACCAAGCTTCCGACCTCTTTCTTACCTGAAGAAGATCAGGGCACGATGTTTACTTTAATGACATTACCAGCCAATGCCTCAAAACAACGCTCAGCTGAAGTGATGAATAAAATTGAAGACTATTACCTAGATCAAGAGAAAGACAGTGTGAACTCAGTTTTCTCGATCATCGGCTTCAGTTTTGCTGGTCGTGGCCAGAATAACGGTATGGCCTTCACCGATATGAAACCTTGGGATGAACGTCCCGGTCAGGAGTTGAGTGTGCAAGGGGTCGCTGGACGCGCCTTTCAATATTTTGCGTCCATTAAGAATGCCATGATTTTCCCCATCATTCCCCCATCTATCACCGAACTGGGTAATGCGAGTGGTTTTGATTTACAGCTAAAAGATGTGGGTGGCCAAGGCCATGCTGCATTGATGAATGCCAGAAATCAATTGTTAGGAATGGCTGCTCAGGATCCACGTCTGACGGGTGTCAGACCGAATGGTCAGGAAGATACACCGCAATTTAAGATTGATGTGGACCATACCAAAGCCGCGGCATTTGGGGTGGACTTAAATCAAATTAACCAAACCTTTAATACCGCTTGGGCATCTACCTATGTTAACGACTTTATTGATAATGGTCGTGTCAAAAAAGTCTATGTACAAGGCGATGCACCTTATCGGATGATGCCTGAAGATGTCTCAAAATGGTATGTTCGTAATGATGATAATGAAATGGTATCACTGGGTTCTCTGTCTGAAGGGCGTTGGATATATGGCTCACCGAGACTTGAGCGCTACAACGGTGTCTCTTCAGTGAATATTCAAGGTGAAGGCGCGCCAGGTGTCAGTTCAGGTGATGCGATGAAAGCCATGGAAGAGTTAGTCGCCAAGCTTCCCTCCGGCTTTGCGTATGAATGGACCGGACAGTCCTATCAGGAGCGTGAATCCGGCGATCAGGCACCGCTGCTCTATGCTATCTCTATTATGGTTGTGTTCTTATGCCTGGCAGCCCTCTATGAGAGTTGGTCGGTGCCGTTCTCAGTACTGATGGTTATACCATTAGGTATTATCGGAGCAGTGTTACTCACCATGGTGCGCGGCTTATCAAATGATGTGTACTTTCAGGTAGGCCTGCTAACCACGATTGGTCTCGCATCCAAAAATGCGATTCTTATTGTTGAGTTTGCAAAAGCACTGTACGAAGACGGCATGTCATTAATTGATGCCACGATGGAAGCGGTCAGAATGCGGCTGCGTCCTATCATCATGACATCACTTGCTTTCATGTTGGGTGTGTTACCCCTCATGATCGCCACCGGGGCAGGTTCTGGTAGTCAGAACGCCATAGGAACCGGTGTTTTTGGTGGTGTCTTCACCGCTACCGCTTTAGCGATATTCTTTATACCTGTCTTCTTTGTTGTGGTATTTAGTCTGCGAGAAAAACTCACTAAAAAATCATCACATGATGAAGTGAAAAGGGCCTAATTATGATGAAACCTCTTAAATTATCGATAGCGATTTCGACAATATTAACGATATCGGCTTGTTCACTCATGCCTGATTATCAAAGGCCTGAGCCAACGATTGCTATCGCCAATCAACAAAAGGAAAGCACGCTTAATGTTGCAGAGCTTGGCTGGCGAGATTTTTATCTTGATCCAAAACTGGAGCAGTTAATCAGCAAAGCCCTGGCAAATAATCAAAACCTCAGAGTATCATCACTCACGGTTGAACAATTACGTGAGCAATTTCGTATTCAAAAAGCCGCAAAATTACCCACGGTCAATGCAGAAGGCTCAGTGACACGTCAGCGTACGCCAGAATCATTAAGTGGCATAGGTCGTAGTGGCATTACGGATACCTATAGTGTTGGACTGGGTATATCTGCCTGGGAGCTCGATTTCTTTGGCCGAATCGATAGTCTGTCAGAATCAGCTTTACAGCAGTTTCTGGCATCTAAATCCGCACGTGACAGCATGCAATTAACCTTGATTGCACAAGTGGCTGATGCCTGGTTTAGTTGGTTAGCAAGTGATGCTCAACAGCAGCTATCATCTGAAACCCGTGAAGCACGTGCTGAAAGTTATCAACTGATCGAAAAACGGTTTAATAGCGGATTAGCTTCTGAGCTCGATGTCAGACAAGCTGAAACAGCGTTACATGAAGCAAGAGTTCTGGAAGCCCAATACCAGCAACAAGCCAATCAGAACTTCACCAATTTACAACTTCTGGTGGGACAAACTTTAGACAAAGATGAGTGGAAAAAAGACTGGTATGAAATAAAAACACTGCGAGATATTCCTGCCAACCTGACTTCTGATGTCTTGTTATCACGTCCTGATGTGATGCAGGCTGAATCCATCATCAAATCGGCTAATGCTGATATTGGTGCAGCCAGAGCAGCATTTTTCCCACGTATCAGTCTCACCACCTCCCTTGGGTTTGGGGGAACGAGCTTTGGTCAACTAGGCGAAGCATCAAGTCGTCAATGGGCTATCGCACCACAGTTCACCCTGCCTTTACTTGACTGGGGTGTGAATCAGGCCAATCTGAATGTGGCCGAGTTACAAAAAGATATCAATATCGCCCAATACCAACAAGTGATTCAAGAAGCCTTCAAAGAAGTCCGTGACGAAATGGAAGCCCGTTACACCCTAGATGCTCAGTTGGATGCGCAAAACGATCTCACTGCTTCCACCAAACGCAGTTTGGAATTAGCGCGATATCGCTTTAACGCTGGTATAGATAGCTATCTGGATGTACTGGATGCCCAACGGAGCTCTATTAACAGTGAATTAAATCAAATTGATACGCGTCTGCTGAGGCTTCGTAATCAATTAACACTCTATAAAGCTTTGGGTGGTGGTTTGTATGAAGAGACACCCACAGCCGCCCCTTCACAGAATTAATTTTGTGTCCGTCAGCAGCTTAATTTAAGCTAGCTATATTTCATCAAGCAAGGAGAAAAGAATGGACTTACAAGTAGGTGGCATATTAGGTCTGATTTGGTTAATCATTGTTATCTGGGCCATTATCCAGGTAGCCAATAGTCCTGCTGGCGGTGGTGCAAAAATCTTATGGATTCTTATCCTGCTGTTATTCCCTGTGCTAGGCCTATTAATATGGTTCTTACTTGGACCGAAAAGCTAGACTAGACCATTTCAAATAAAAAAGGGGCTCAATGCCCCTTTTTTAATACATGCTGCTTAGCCTAAGTGGTCTTTTAGTAATTCTGGCTGACGTTCAGGTGTGAAAATCTCAATCCAGTAACCATCTGGATCTTGAATAAAGGCAATGCCTTTCATCTTGCCATCATTCGGTTTCTTCACAAACGGCACACCAAAGGATTCAAATCGCTCACATGCCGCATCAATATCTGGCACAGCAAAACCGATATGGCCAAACCCACGCGGATCACTATTGCCATTGTGATAGCTAACCTCGTCGTTATCTTCATCACCCCAGTTATGTGTTAGCTCTAACATCGCAGGCATGGCAAATGTTTGTTTGATACGCTCATCGTTATCCGTTGAAATCGCTTTCACTTGTTCAGGTGATAATGCCGCCATAAAGTACAAGGTAAACTTCATCTCTGGAAAATCAAATCGTTTCACTAAGGTCATCCCCATCACTTCAGTGTAAAACGCCAGAGTGCGTTTCGGGTCTTTGATGCGGAACATAGTTTGATTAAATACAAAATCATGGGTGGCAGGATCATGTGTCTCGCTTAGCCCTTCAGCATTGTCAAAATGACGACTCATTGTGCTCTCCTTAATGTAAAACAGATAAATTTATGACCATTCTTATGACGATGGCTCACTTAGTATTGAAATAACGCTGACTTTCTTCTTTCACGACTTTCGACAGCAATAAAATCCCGATAAGGTTTGGAATGGCCATTAAACCATTCATCAAATCGGAAAAGTCCCAGACAAACTTCAACTCCCGGGTAGCGCCAACAATGACTGCAGCGACAAACACGACACGGAAGACGATAATAGCTTTCTCACCCAGTAAATATTCCAGTGCTTTTTCACCGTAATAGCTCCAGCCAATTAAAGTGGAAAAGGCAAATAGAGCCGTCGCTATCGCGACGATATACGTGCCCGTCATACCTAATGTTTCAGCAAAGCTGACACTGGTTAAGATATTAGCTTTCACCCCATCCTGCCAAGCTGTGGCGGTTAAGATTACCAGCGCTGTTGCAGTACACACCACCAGAGTATCAATGAAGGTCTGAGTCATAGAAACCAATGCCTGTTTCACCGGGTCATTCGTCCGGGCTGCCGCCGCAGCAATGGGGGCTGAACCCAAGCCCGATTCATTCGAAAACACACCACGTGCCACACCATAACGAATCGCCGCCGCGACAGCTGCACCGGCAAAACCACCACCAGCCGCAATCGGATTAAATGCATGCCAGAAAATTAAATGAAAGGCCGCTGGCACTTCGTCAATATTGATGCCGATAACCGTAAAAGCAGCGCTCAAGTACGCCACAATCATAAAAGGTACTAGCATCGAGGTGAAGCGCCCAATTGAACGAATTCCGCCGATTAATACCAAACCGGTTAACACCATCAGCACAAATCCGGTTGTGCTGGTCTCAACGCCAAACACTTGCTCTACTGCAGCCGCCGCTGAATTCGCTTGGGTCATATTACCGATACCAAACGCAGCACCGATCGTGAAAACCGCAAACAAGCTGCCAAGCCATGGCAAGCCCACACCTTTTGAAATGTAGTACATCGGCCCACCACGCATACCGTTTTCACCTTCTTCACGATATTTCACGGCCAGCATGGCTTCAGCATATTTAGTCGCCATACCCACCAGACCCGTTATCCACATCCAGAATACAGCACCGGGCCCACCTAAAGAAATCGCTGTCGCTACCCCGACAATATTACCGATACCCACTGTTGCTGCCAGAGCCGTCGTTAAAGCAGCAAAATGACTAATATCCCCATCGGCTTTATCTTCTTTGTGAAAGACAAGCTTCAGGGCATGGCCTAATTTTCGGAACTGTAAGCCTCTTAAAATGACGGTTAAATATAAACCGGTTCCAACCAGTAATATCAGCATGGGCGGCCCCCAAACCCAGCCTGAGAAAACCGATACCCAATGTGAAAGAAATTCCATGTATATCTAACCTGTGAGAAGTGATAAATGCTTTCGAAGTTATGTGAGAAGCAGACCGCTGTCAAACTTTAAGAACAATCAAGCTGTCGGCCATATGAGTCAGCTCACGAAACCGTCTTAGGTTTCAGAATAGAGGCACCTGCATCTCTTGATAAACTCAAGGTATCGGCAATTGAAATTAATGCCAACACAGCAATGATCCAAAAAGCTAACTGGAAATCCTCAGCCCGTGTTTCCACCAGCGTGGTTCCATGTAATAACCACATCGAAAAAGCCAAGACCAGAGCAGCAAAAGCAATACCGATACCACGACTCATTTGTTGCAGCACAGAAAACAACGTGCTGGCATCACGCATTTGTTTCTCACCTACATCAGCAAAACCAATAGTATTAAGTGCAGTGAAATGCATAGATCGGTTAAGACCACTGATAAATAACACCAATACGATTAACCAGTTAGGTGTATTGACAGTAAACATGGCCATCGCGGCGAAGCCGACTGACACCATCAGTCCATTGACGAGCAAGACTCGACGGAAACCAAAGGTATTCATTATCCAGGTGGTGGCTGGTTTCATGCAGAGGTTACCAACAAATAACCATAACAACAGTGTCCCCGCATCGACGGGCGACATACCAAAACCCAATTGAAACATCAGAGGTAATAAGAAAGGCACTGAGGCGACAGCAATACGGAAAAACGAGCCTCCCACAGCCGTTATTCTGAACGTTTTTATCGTTAGAGGGCTCAAGCTGAATAAAGGATACTGACTACCCAGCAAATGCTTAACAGATAAAGCCAGCAAGATAATGCCAACAGTAATGAAACTCAGGCTATAGGCCATACCGATTCTGCCAGCACTGAGACATTCCACACCGGCCATAAATAGTCCGAAACCGCTCCCAGTCATGAAAAAACCACGGACATCAAAAGGTTCTTTTTGCCTAACAGGCGTTGATTGGGGTTGAATCAAAAAATGCGTAATAACTAAGATCAATAATCCAATCGGAATATTAATCAGAAAAATCCATTGCCAACTCCAATGTGTGGCAATCCATCCTCCTAAAAACGGGCCCAACACAGGACCAAATAGGGCCGGCCAGGTCAGAATCGCCACCGCTTTGACTATCTCGCTTTTTGGCGTATCTCGCAAAACAACTAAGCGACCAACCGGCACCATCATGGCCCCACCGAACCCCTGCAATACCCTCGCCGCCGTAAAACTCAATAAGTCTGTACTCAATGCGCATAACACAGAAGATGTGATAAACATCAGTACAGCAAAAGAAAATACGCGTCGGGCACCAAAACGATCAGCCGCCCAACCACTTAGCGGCATAAAAATAGTTAATGCCACAAGATAAGCCGATACCCCAACAGATAAATGGGCTGCTGCAATATCAAAATCCTTAGCGATCGCAGGCAAAGCGGTAGCGATTATCGTGGCGTCTAACGTTTCCATAAAAAATGCCGACGCCACTAATAATGCAATCGCTATTCGTCTGTTGATTAGAATGGGCCCTAACTGCATGCCATGACTGTCAGTTACACAATATCGTCTACGACACCACCATCGACTCTGAGGGCAGCACCACTGGTCGCCGATGCTTGCTCAGAGCAGACATACACCACCATATTGGCCACTTCTTCTACCGAAGCAGGTCGCTGTATGACTGAACTCGGTCTGGCTTCCATAACAAATGATTGACCGACTTGTTCATATGACTGGCCTGTTTTTTCTACTTCATCAGCTATCATCGCTTTAAAGCCGTCAGAAAGAGTCGGTCCAGGCAGCACACTATTCACTGTCACGCCACTTCCTGCTACACGTTTGGCAAGACCACGAGACAGTGATAACTGAGCCGTCTTTGATACTCCATAATGGATCATGTCATCAGGAATATTGCGAGCAGACTCTGACGAAATAAACACAACACGTCCCCATTGTTTTTTCTGCATTGCTGGCAGATAGGATCGTGACAATCGCATGCCGGACATCACATTGGTTGCCCAATACGTATCCCAGGTTTCATCATCTGTCTCAAAGAAGTCCGCTGGACCGAAGATACCCGCATTATTGACTAGAATATCGACTTCCGGCACAACATTGACAAGTTGTTGACAGCCAGCCGCAGTGGATAAATCAGCCGCAGCAGGAATAAGTTTGGCTTCGGGCAGTTGTTGTTTGATACGCGCTATCGCCTTCTCTACACTCTCATCACTACGGCCATTGATAACGACCTCTGCTCCAGACTCGGCTAAGCCAGATGCAATGGCAAAGCCTATGCCTGCCGTTGAGGCTGTGACTAATGCTTTTTTACCGTTGAAATCGATTTTCATCATGCTCTCCTTATGAGTTATTTGTGTCCATTTTAGGTGAGCGACAATATTGATTAAATAGATATAATGTAAATTCACTATTTCTGATTAGTTAACAATGAAACGTATTGATGATCTGCTTGGATTAAGAGTATTTGAGAAAGTGGTCACACTCGGTAGCCTGACAGCCGCCGCCCAAGCCTTAGGCATCTCGCTCGCTGCCGCCAGTAAGCGACTGAGTAAGCTTGAGCAGTATCTGGGTGTACAACTGATTCATCGCAGTACGCGACGGTTATCAGTCAGTGATGAAGGGCAAACCCTTTATGATTATGCACAACGGATTGTGTCGGAATTAGAACAGGCCGAAGAAGCCATTCTGCAAAAGTCGGAACAGATATCTGGCACATTAACCATTACCTCTCCCAACAGTTTTGGTCGACGTCATTTGGTCAAACTGATTGCTGAGTTCAGACAACTGCATCCTAATATCATCATCCAATTGCTGTTAAGTGACAGCATTGAGGAGATGATTTCAGAAGGTATAGATGTAGCTATCCGTTATAGTGAACTGCCAGATTCCAGACTTGTCGCACGTCGACTGTTGAATAATGATCGTATTTTATGCGCGTCACCAGACTATCTTGCTCAAAATGGTACGCCTCAGACCTTGGACGAACTCTACCAACATCACTGCATTATTATAAGTCGTCATACTGAAATTAACTGGGCCTTTCCCACCCAAACCTTACACATTCAGCAAGCCATAAGTTGTAATGACGGTGAGGCGGCACATGCTATGGCATTAAATGGCATGGGGATCGTGCTGAAATCCTATTGGGATGTAGCTGAGGACTTAAGCACAGGCAAATTAGTGCAAGTATTGCCAGAACAGGCTGTCATTAGCGCACCGATTAATATCATTACTCTGAAAAACCAGCATCAACCAGCCAGAATACGACTATTTATCGACTTCTTACTGAATAGTTTGCAGCCGCTACAGATGCATAAAGACAAATTCTGACAGTCTTATTTGCCTATACAAAAACTGGAGAAAATATGATCCAGCAAGTCTTCTGTGGTGAAGGTACCAGTAATTTCACCCAGTGCATTTTGTGCAAGACGTAACTCTTCAGCCAATAACTCACCTGCGCCCATTCCTGAGAGGCAGTCATAACCATTGACGATAGACTGTCTGGCGCGTGCCAGTGCATCAAGATGGCGGCGTCTGGCAATAAAGACACCTTCTTCTTCTGGGTGAAACCCGACGGCTTGATAAAGATGTTGTTGTAATAACTCAAGTCCATCCCCCGACTTTGCCGAGAGATACAACGTGGGATAGCCCTCTTCTTCTGTCAATTGCGTCAGGTGACCACTTTTATCAATCTTATTCCGGATAATGGTGAGAGGTTTATTCGCCGGTAACTCAGCCAGGATTTTTCTATCCTGTTCAGTGAGCCCTTGGCTATCATCGATCAGTAATAGAATATGATCGGCCTGAGCCAGTTCATTTTGGGTACGACGAATGCCCTCAAGCTCAACGATATCATTTGTTGCATCATGTAGACCGGCCGTATCAGATATACGTAATGGCAAACCACCAAGATGAATTTGCTCACGTAGTACATCACGTGTGGTGCCAGCCACATCTGTGACAATGGCAGCATCATGGCCCGCTAATTGATTATGCAAGCTGGATTTACCCGCGTTAGGCTGACCCGCCAGCACGACGCTGATACCTTCACGCAATAATCGGCCTTGTTTGGCAGAGCCAGTGATGCCATCCAGTGTTTTTAATAAATCCTGAAGTTGCCTGTCGACTTGCGCTTCTGCTAGGAAATCAATTTCCTCATCGCTGAAATCAATCGATGCTTCGACGTACATTCTGAGGTGTGTCAGTTCTTGCAGAAAATCATTAACGCGATTAGAAAAATCACCTTGCAGTGAACGCATTGCACTTTTGGCAGCCTGCTCTGTTGAGCTCTCAATTAAATCGGCAACTGCTTCAGCCTGGGCCAAGTCCATTTTATTATTCAGAAAAGCCCGCTCTGAAAATTCACCTGGTCTGGCCATTCTGGCACCCAGCTCAACGGCTCGCTGACAGAGTTTATCCATCACTAGTGGGCTGCCATGTCCTTGCAGTTCGACTACATCCTCACCTGTAAATGAAGCCGGACTAGGAAAATAAAGGGCAATCCCTTCATCAATCACTTCATTTTCGGCACTGCGAAAGTGTGTAAAGGTCGCATATCGAGGAGTCGGTAATTTGCCGCAAATTGCACTCACGATCTCAGCACTTTGCTTGCCTGAGATTCTAACGACACCGACGCCACCGCGTCCAGGCGCGGTGGCTACTGCAACAATCGTATCCATCAGCGTCGCTTAGAGTGCGTCCATCTTACGAGTGATATACCACTGTTGTGCAATCGACAACACGTTATTCACAACCCAGTACAACACCAGACCAGAAGGGAAGAACGCAAAGAAGACCGTGAACACCAGCGGGAAGAACTTCATCATCATCGCTTGTGCAGGATCTTGAGGCGCAGGGTTCAGGCTTTGTTGAATCCACATAGAAATACCAAACAACACTGGCAAGATGAAATAGGGATCCATCGCTGTTAAGTCATTAATCCACAGGATAAAGTCGGCTTGGCGTAACTCAATACTTTCAACCAACACCCAGTAGAAAGACAAGAACACTGGCATTTGCACTAGAATCGGCAAACAACCACCCAATGGGTTAATTTTCTCAGTACGATATAGATCCATCATCGCCTGATTAAATTTCTGTTTATCATCGCCGTAACGTTCTTTCAGTGTTGCCAACTTAGGCGTCAACTTACGCATAGCGGCCATGGAACGATAACTGGCTGCTGACAACTTGAAGAACACTAACTTAATTAATACTGTCAGCAGTACAATTGACCAGCCCCAATTACCCGTCAGTTTATGTAACCACTCCATGACCCAAAATAATGGTTCAGAAATAATGGTAAAGATGCCGTAATCAACCGTTAACTGTAGGTTCTTGGCTACAGCTTCAAGACGATCTGCCTTTTTAGGGCCCAGGTACATTTCATAATCGGCCTGCGCTTCACTACCAGACGCAACAGATATTGCAGGCATTCTGACACCAGCAGTGTAGTTGGTACCATTGATTGAACGAGCGTAATAACCTTTCTCTTCCGTATTTTGTTCAGGCACAATCGCCGCCACAAAATAATGCTCAATCATTGCCGCCCAGCCATCTGTCGCTTTCTGGTTAAAAGGCTTGTCATCTAAATCATCAAATTTTACTTTTTCGTACTCATTACCTGTGTTTGAAAATACAGGGCCTGTGTAGGTATAGATAAAGTGGGAACCGTTAGTGACGTTATTGCGGTTAAATTGGGCATAAGGATAGGCTGAGAAAGCCTCTGATGTGTTATTGACCACTTTGTAGTCAACGTTTACCACATAACTATCGCGTTTAAATGTATAGGTTTTAATGACTGTTAAACCATTATCCGCTTGCCAGTAGAAAGGTACGCTAAGCTCGTCCTGACCCTCTTTCAACTGGTAGCTCTGTTGCTCAGATCGATAGATTGCGTAATGTGTCGGCGCATCGTCATTAGAACGTAGACCTGATTGAGCCACGAAATACGCATCACTTTTATCACTCAGAAATTGAACCGGGGTATCCGGCTGTTCAGAACTGACAGCGTATTTAAGTAAAGCTAAGTTTTGAATATCACCGCCTTGTGTGCTGATGTCGATATCCATGACATCTGTTTTCACATTCACCATTTGTTTAGAAGCAACTGATTGTGCAGCGTCAGGCACATCGGGTAACGCTTCTGCAGAGACGGATGGCATATCCGGTAACTCAGCATCATTGGTAACAGCGGCTGGGTCAGCTGCTTGATTCGATGTTGTATTTTCCACGGTTTGCTGTGGGCTGACGTAATCAGTTTGCCACGCCTGCCATAACAATAACGACACGATGAGCAGACCAAAAATAAATAGGGTTCTGAGATTATCCATTATGTTTCTTTGTTTTTAGTTCAGGTACAGGATCAAGTCCACCCTCATGCCAAGGGTGACAGCGGGATAGTCGACGCAAACCAAGCCAGGTTCCTTTGATGGCACCATGACGTTCGATTGCATCTATCATGTATTGTGAGCAGGTTGGATGAAAACGGCAATGCATGCCAGTGAAAGGGCTCAGTAAAAGTCTATAACCTCGGACGAGGATGATTAGGATTTTTGCCATTGCGCCACCACTGTTAACCAATGTCGCTCCAATGCTGCCCATATTTGAGTGCTATCTCGTTCTGTCACACCGGGGCGTGACAGCACAACAATATCGATATTTGATAAGACGGATTGATTCTGTCGAAAAGATTCGCGAATAATCCGCTTTAAGCGGTTGCGTTGATTGGCTAATTTCACGTGTTTTTTAGCTATCGCTAGTCCCAGTCGGGGATGCCCCACTGAGTTCTCAACCGTTAAAACCGTCAGGCCCCCACCACCAGTGCGTTTTCCTTGACGGAACACCCGAGAAAAATCTCCCGGGCGATTCATTTTCATGGCTCGGCCAAATGTTGCCAAGTCATGCCCTCCCTGAAGGATGTCAGAGAAGATTATGCTGACAGTCTTGCGCGACCTTTTGCACGACGTGCGTTAATAACGCGACGACCACCAACTGTTTTCATACGTGCGCGGAAACCGTGAGTACGTTTGCGCTTCAGATTGCTAGGCTGAAAAGTTCTTTTCATTTCACCAACTCCAGAAATATTGATTGTTTTGCTGCCTGCGGTGCTAACAGCAGCAAAAACCGCCGAGGCAAAAGACACGGGATTATAAAGTTTTAAGGCATAACAAGTCAAACCAGAGTGACTTTATTATTTCTGTGGTTATTTTACTTGCCAAAAAGCTGGCTTAAGGATAACTTTAGACGTCCTGCGTTACCAGCTATACTATTTCTCATACGTAGCTAACCAGCGCACCTCTTTTTTGTTTAAACCGGTATAAATCAAGGAGTTAATGTGTCATCACCCCTTTGGGAAAAATGTCTGTCCCATCTCGAAGGTGATTTGTCGGCACAGCAGCTGAATACTTGGCTTAGGCCGCTGCAAGCGATCGAAACCGAAGAGAACTTACGCCTACTTGCGCCTAATCCGTATGTTAAAGCCTGGGTACAAGAGCAACTTGAGACACAGATAAATCAGCTGGTTCATCAATTAACTCAAGGCCTTATAGAACAGGTATCCATTGAGGTAGGCACCATCGATCAGGCACCACAACGCCCAAAACGCGTTGTACCTGCTGCCGCAACAACAAACATCGATAAAGAAGAAAAGCCGGAAATTGTTAAATCCGAACCCGCACTTGGGAGTCCAATCAATCCACTATTTACTTTTGATAGTTATGTCGAAGGTAAGTCCAATCAGATTGCTCGCGCCGCCTCGCTTCATGTGGCAGAAGCGCCAGGGACAAGTGGTTATAACCCTCTCTTTTTATATGGTGGCACTGGTCTGGGTAAAACTCACCTCATGCTGGCCGTGGGTAATAAGATCAAACAAAACAATCCAAAAGCACGGGTGATTTACCTATCATCAGAACGCTTTGTTCAAGACATGATTACCGCCCTACGCAACAACGCTATCGATCAGTTTAAAAATCACTATCGCAGTGCCGATGCATTATTGATTGATGATATTCAGTTCTTTGCAAAAAAAGAGCGCTCTCAGGAAGAGTTCTTCTATACCTTTAATAGTTTGTTAGAAGGCCAGCGCCAAATCATATTGACCTGCGACCGTTTCCCGAAAGAAGTCGACAACCTCGATGAACGTCTACAATCACGTCTTGGTTGGGGCTTAACTGTTGCTATCGAGCCGCCAGAACTCGAAACTCGTGTGGCGATTCTGATCAAGAAAGCGCAACAAAACCTGATTACACTGCCGGAAGACGTGGCCTTTTTCATTGCTAAACGTATAAAATCGAATGTGCGTGATCTGGAAGGCGCATTGCAGCGCGTTCTGGCTTTTTCTCGCTTCACCAATCAGCCCATGTCAATTGATATGGCACAGGAAGCATTGAAAGATCTGTTGGCCCTGCACCAAAAGCTGGTCACACTAGAAAGTATCCAGAAAACAGTGGCCGAATATTTCAAAGTCCGCGTATCTGAATTGCTGGCGAAAAAACGCACACGTTCTATCGCTCGCCCAAGGCAAATTGCCATGGCTTTAGCCAAAGAATTAACCAGTCACAGCCTGCCAGAAATTGGTGAATCATTTGGTGGACGTGACCATACGACTGTCCTGCATGCATGCCGGAAAGTTGCTGAACTGAAAGAGTCGGATCCCCGTGTGGCTGAAGACTACCGTAACCTTTTACGAACACTGTCGAGTTAACCCGAGAGAATCATCATGCAATTTACTGTCAGCCAAGATACTTTAGTGCGACCGCTGCAACTGGTGTGCAGTATTGTTGAACGACGCGCTACGCTTCCGATCCTGTCTAACGTCTTATTACGTGTTCAAGGTGACCAGCTATCCATGACCAGCACCGATATGGAACTGGAAATGATCGCTACCTTACCCGTAGCCGTTGAAGAAGAAGGTAAAACCACCGTTTCAGCACGTAAGTTGCTGGATATCGTCAGAGCGCTGCCAGGTAATGCGACCATCAGCGTGAATGCCGCAGATGGTAAAGCGGTAGTCAAAGCCGGTAAAAGTCGCTTTTCATTGGCGACATTGTCCAGTGATGACTTCCCGGACAGCGAAGGTGCTAATTACATTGATGAAATTTCATTGCCACAGTCGGCACTGAAATCTTTACTCGACGAAACCAGTTTTGCCATGGCAAGCCAGGACGTGCGTTATTACCTGAATGGTTTATTGCTCGAACGTGACGATACAACCTTGCGAGCTGTTGCTACCGATGGACATCGTCTCGCATTGGGTAGCCTGACCACAGCCACCCCTGTCAGCGAAAAAAACAGTGTTATCGTGCCGCGTAAAGCGATTATTGAACTCGGTCGCCTGCTCAATGACAGTGATGACATCGTTAAAATGGCCTTCAGTAATCAACAGATCAAAGTTGAATTACCTGATATTCACTTTACCTCCAAGCTGATTGATGGCCAGTTCCCTAACTATGAACGCGTGTTGCCACTCGGGGGGGATAAAGAAGTTCTGGCGGATCGTGATGAATTAAAACAAGCCTTATCACGAGCAGCTATCTTGTCGAATGATAAACACCGTAGCGTACGTATCAACTTAGATACCGATCAATTAAAAGCTACGGTTACTAACCAGGAACAAGAATCCGCTGAAGAAGAAATCAGCGTGGACTACAAAGGCGCCCCATTAGAAATTGCCTTTAATAATGCCTATCTGCTGGACTTACTGAATGCCATTCCGGATAACAAAGTGAAACTGCTTTTCACTGATGAAACCAGTAGCGCACTTGTGACCCCGGCTGATGAAAAATTCGAACGCCAATACGTCGTTATGCCAATGCGTCTCTGATATGTTTTAGAGAAACATCCTTAAACTCACATCAGCACCACATTAACAATACAAGTTTATTTGTATTCAGTATGAAGGACTTGGAGAGAGTAACAGTATGAAACTAACGCCCTTTTACAAAAGGACTTTAGTCGGTCTACTGAGTTTATTTTTTATTGCTTTAGCAAGTTGTGGTCAATCACGTGATGTTGAACTGCCTGAAGACATCAAACAAATAACCCATGGCGATCTCGACGCATGGCTAAAAAAGACGCCTTTTGAAGGCTTATGGGATCCCGGCGAAGACAAAAAAGCAGATACCATTGTCATCACCAATGTGCATCAAGTATTTCCTTTTATCGGCAAATTAAAAAATGCCTCGGATGATAATAAAAACTTTACCGGGCAAGATGGTGATATTCACGAAGATGCCTGGCAGGTATTCAAAGATCCCAAATGGGGTGAAGTTGTCACCTACGCACAACTGGCTTACGACCCAGAAGAGCTGTTTTTATCTCCTTCTTACTCCGAAATGGGAAATCCGGCATTTTCAGGTAGCCAGGACATCAAGTTAAGTTATTCAGGCAATCTGACAGCCACGCAGGTCATAGATCGTAAGGGCGATAGTAAAGCCGCTATCTACTGGGTAAACAGTAATATGCAAACGTATCTGATGGGGTTTTATCAGAATCAGAACCTGGTCTTTGAGGTGGCATTTCCCTGCAAAATAGAAGAGAAAGCCATGTGTCTTGGAAAATTAAAAGACATTAATAAAAAGCTGCAACTCAATATCTCAAGCTGGGAGAATGCCAGCGTCGATATGCTTCAGCCCAGTGATAATAAGGATAGTTTCTGGCAAGCCCCTTATATCGGCATCTTTCCGGATGACTATGAAATCCCTTCGGTAAAGGTCAAAACTCGTTTCACTGATTTCAAACTGCAAAACCTGAATGTCCCACAGCAAAATGCTGCCTATCTATTCAGCTATGAAAATAACTATGGGCTGCATTACATCGGTTTCAATAAAGAGCCATCACCCGCTGAGCCGTGCTGAGTTTGATAAAGCACATGAAACTCAGAAACATATCGAGGCAGCTAGTCTCGATGTAAAAATTTATTTATCAGAAAGCGAGAAAGACAATCGCCATCAGATTAAAGCAACCGCTTATATGAAGAATAAACAACAGCTGACCGTTAACGCTAGTTATCCTGTTAAGGACCCAGATGCCCGTGATGAAGTCATGGATATTCTTGAGCATCTGAAAATTGCTCAATTCTGATAAATAACAAGGCGTAGATAAGAACCGTTCATATAGAAGCCAAAACCCTATTTATTATGCGTTTGATTACGATAAGCTTAGTCAGGACTAGTTGGTATTTATAAGGCTAATAAGGACAGAAGGAATAGATAGACCATGATGCACAAGATTCAATGTGAATGTGGCAGCCTGCTTGGACATATTGACGGTAAAGGTATCACCAGCAGGGTGATTTGTTATTGTTCAGACTGTCAGGCATTTGCAAAGTATCTTGGTAAGTCGGATAACATTCTCGATGCGCATGGTGGCACCGATATCGTCCAGTTAGCTCAGCCTCGTTTGCATATTACCCAAGGGTTAGAGCATCTGGCCCTATTACGACTTTCTCATAAAGGATTATTACGCTGGTACGCCTCCTGCTGTAATACTCCCATCGGTAATACTCTGAGCAACCCAAAAGTGTCGTTTATTGGTTTGGTGCACTCTTGTCTGGATAAGACGTGGTTAGAAACCGATTTTGGTCGTGACGTGGCCAAAGTAAATACGGAATCCGCAACAGGTGAGCCTAAACCCAAAACCAGTGGTTTATTCGGTAATGTCATGCGTTTTTTTGGCATTGCCCTGTCAACGTTGATTAGTGGTAAATATAAACACTCCGAATTATTTACCAAAGATGGCGCACCCATCGTGACGCCAACCATTCTCACCGATGAGCAACTCGGCCAGTTAAAAAAGCAGAAGTAATATCAACATGATTTTTCGGCTTCATACCCCGATTATGATAAACCGTTATAAACCTTAAAAAGGCACAGAATATGGATATCATCAAATGGGCTGAAAAACTGATGTCGATGGACGAAAAAAGTTGGCAACGGCATGCTAACCCATGGAGTGTTTATTCACGTTTTACTACCTTGCCCTTGCTCTCTCTCGCCTTTTATTCACGTGAGTGGATGGGGATTTATTCGTTAATACCTATTGTTTTGGCCCTTGTCTGGATTTGGCTTAACCCACGATTATTTAACGTCCCATCATCCACCGATAACTGGGCGTCGATGGGCACCTTTGGCGAACGACTGTATTTAAATCGCAAAAACATCCCCATACCCGTTCATCATCAACAGGTTTGTATGCTGCTGCAAACACTGTCAACTTTAGGCATACCGTTTTTTATTTATAGCTTATACAGTCTGAATGTTTGGTTGCTGATTGCCAGTAATATCTGGATTATGGTGTTCAAAGCCTGGTTTGTGGATCGTATGGTGTGGCTATACAGGGAGATGAAAAACAGCAATAGCAAGTACGCTTCCGAGAAAAACCATAAACAATAAAAGGTAATCCCATCAATTATCTACATCCTATATAATCACTGACTGATTTATACAAGCCAGACAAAAAATACGATGATAAATAGCACGCCAACACATAAGCCACGCCCGTTTGTAGACCTGATGGTCAGTATCGTTTTACCGTCAGTTATCTTGATGAAATTGAGCGGACCTGAAGACTTGGGAGCCAGTGGTGCATTAATGGCGGCACTGGCTTTCCCGCTTGGCTGGGGAATATTCGAACTTATCAAATACCGTAAATTCAACTTTATCGCTCTGCTGGGTTTAATCAGTGTATTACTCACCGGCGGCATTGGTTTATTTGAGCTCGATACTAAATGGCTAGCCATCAAAGAAGCGGCTATTCCTGCCATTATCGGAATTGCTGTTCTCGGCTCAACATTTACCCGATACCCACTGATCAGAGCCCTTTTGTATAACCGTGAAATCATGGATGTCGATAAGATCAAAGACCGCCTTGAAGAAAAAAACAGTACGGCATTATTTGAAAAGCGTCTTCTCAACGCGACCTATTTATTAGCAGGTACCTTTTTATTTTCAGCCATTATGAATTTTTTACTGGTGAAATGGTTGGTCACCAGTCCAACTGGTAGTGAGGAGTTTAATGAGCAACTAGGCTTGCTTACACTTTATAGCTACCCGGTTATTGCGATTCCTTCCATGCTGATGATGATCGGTATCTTTTATTATTTATGGCGGACTATTCATGATTTAACCGGTCTTAAACTTGAAGAAGTTGTATCACCGAAGGTCGCCAATAAATAATCACGTGTCCTCTGTCAGACTGATTCATCATCCAGACTATCTCGTGCTGTTGCCAGCAGAGCGATGCAGAGTTTTAAGCTCGGCTGTGTTAAACGGCGGACTGCAAAAAGCCAGCGCTTTACTCAATATGCGGGTGGATAAACATTCTCCGCTACCCTGCCTGGCACCAGAACAAACCTTACTAGATAAAGCAGAAGCACTGGCATTACCACCAGTCATTATCGGCATGATGACCGCTGCCTCCATGCAGTCATTAGGTCACCATATTGAACACAGAGAGGCTTTAACGGTTGAGTGCTGGGTAACGAGCGGGCTGAGTAATGTTAGACGAGTAGGTGATAAAGCTGATGATCACGCTGTGCCGGGCACCATCAATATCTGCTTATATATTAATCAAGCATTATCCGATGCTGCACTTGCCGAAGCCTTGATATTACTCACCGAGAGTAAAGTGACTGCTATTCGTGATGCCGAGATTATCAGTCCGGTTTCTGGTCTGCCCGCCAGTGGCACAGGCACTGATAGCCATGCCGTTTTTTGTCCCGAAGCTGAACACCAACATGCTTATTGCGGCAAACACACAACGCTCGGCGAGTTAATAGGTCGGGTGGTACTCCAAGCCTGTTCCATCAGTCTGAATCATTCTTTACGCAGTCTGACCGAAAGCTGATAACACGATTTCCCCCCTTTTCGATTCGGCTCAGCTATCATGCTACGAATTTTGTCTGCTGAGTGATGACTGTATGGATATTCTTCAAAGTATTATTCTGGGGTTTGTTGAAGGCCTGACGGAGTTCTTACCCATTTCTTCCACCGGACATCTGATTGTCGTCAGTGACTGGCTCGGACTGGCACAAACAGACAGCAATAAAGCTTTTGAAGTCATTATCCAGTTAGCCGCAATTCTGGCGGTGATTGCCAGTTATAAAGAGCGTTTTTCACCTAAGTATGTCGGTTTGTGGACAAAGGTTGCTTTATCTTTTGTCCCGGTCGGGCTTGTCGGTTTGTTATTTCACGATCAGATTAAAGCCCTGTTTTCTGTTCAGATTGTCGCTGTGATGTTTATCGTGGGCGGCATTATTTTTTTACTGACAGAAAAATTTATCAGCGAGAAACCACCTCAAGTTGATGATATCAATGAGGTTAGCTACACGCAGTCTTTGATTATCGGCATCGCTCAGGTGTTTGCATTAATTCCCGGCACCAGTCGAGCAGGTTCCACCATTATCGGTGCACTGCTTGTAGGCTTGAGTCGTAAAGCCAGTGCTGAATTCTCATTTTTACTTGCCCTGCCAGTCATGGCGGCTGCATCAGGCCTCGATTTAATATCTCATTATCAGGATTTTGCCAGTACATCCTTCTTACCGCTGATCATTGGTTTTGTTGTCGCTTTTATCACCGCTTATCTGGTCATTAAATTATTTATCCGTTTTCTGGCGAACTTTACCTTTGTTGCTTTCGGCTGGTATCGCATTGTGTTTGGCGTCTTGCTACTCGTGCTGTATTAAACAACATCGCCCTGAACAGACTCATTTCAGCTTGAATTCATCGTATTTTGTATACTAGCTTGCATGGCCTCTAAACACGTCACTAAAGCTATTGAGCAATTTTTCTTCAAAGGTGGAGCTACACGAGCATTATTTCGTTGGCTGGATTTTCGTTTATTTGTTTCACAAAAAAATAATAAGTTAATACCGTCATCTGAAAACCGTTCACACTCTGCCACAGAGTACTTACAGGCATGGCAACAGCAGATGTCACTGACCACACCAGCCACGGGTATTTTACGGCTCCTTGCTGTCATCGCCGTGCTGATTGGTTTTACTGCCATGGCTGGGGTGTTAAATGTCAGTCAAACCTCATTTATCAATATTTGGGTGCCACTCGCTTTATTTGCGTTTTTACCGCTATTACTCACATTAAACAGCTTTTACTTTTCTTTTTTATCGCCCGCCAAACATAATCTGCATCATCATCCCTTGCTGCATTGGTTGATAAATAAACTGAACCTGCAACAATTCATTCCCTACAAAAATTTATTGCTACCCTGGTTATTGTGGCAATTACAGTCAGCGGCTATTTTATTTTCAACCTCGGCTTTACTGGCTTTTTTTATTCTGGCGACATTTCAGGACTATCTGTTTGGCTGGTCATCCACCCTCATTACTGATAGTGCCACTATGACGCAATTAATGACGGCGATAAGCTGGCCCTGGCATTGGCTGCTAGAAGCGCCCACCGCCGAGTTAATCCAGCAAACTCGATTTAGTGCTCAGGCCAGTGATCTGACTGTTTCGGCCACCAATGTATGGTGGATGACATTGGTGATGGCTATCGTGGTTTACGGTATTCTGCCCCGCCTGCTGTTAGCATTATTATTGCGCCAACAGTTTATCCGGCAATTGCGTAGTAATATTCAAAACAGTAGTGATGTGGAACAGTTTATTGTGGCGCAACAGCATCAGGTCAGTCGTAATCCTATTCAATCTGATGATCATCATGTGGAAAACGGCACGGTCAGTTTACCTTCGACAGAAACGGTACTGATAAGCTGGCAGCAACCTGACATTCACTTTAATGTGGAAAAAAACTTAGGCTCGGATGACTGGTTACAAGATGAACAATGGCTAAACTCAGCAGCCAGCCAGTTTGATAAACCAGTATGGATTATCATTGATCCTATGCAGACACCCACAGGTGAACTGGCAGATTGTATTGAATTACTCCAACAGCATAATGAGCTACTCAGTCTGGTGTTGTACCCGATTAATGCTGGTGATTCACGTTACCAGCAGCAACAAAAATCTTGGCAGTTTTTTGCTCAACGGCACGCGGTTACATTAAAAGAAGGTCATGCACATGTCTGAGTCTGTCACGCATCCTGTCTTCGCCGTCGTGGGCCATCCGAATAAAGGTAAATCCAGTATTGTCGCTACCCTGACCCGTCAGGATGCCGTCAAAATATCGGAAATTTCCGGCACCACCACATCGGCACAGACCTTTGATCTGAATATTGATGGTGAGACACAGTACACACTGGTGGATACACCCGGCTTTCAACGTCCAAGACAAGTGATGTCCTGGTGTCAGCAACACGCCCCGAACGCAGCTGAACGCAAAAATACCATTCAGGCATTTGTACGTGAGCAGCGCGCCTCAGGCAATCATAAATTTCATGATGAAGTTGAGTTATTACAGCCAATTTTAAATGGTGCCGGCATTATTTATGTGGTGGATGGTTCTATTCCCTATAGCCCTGAATTTGAGGCCGAAATGACCATTCTGCAATGGACAGGTCAACCACGTATGGCATTGATCAACCCGATTGGTGGCGAAGCCTATGTGCAGGAATGGCAGGATGCATTAAGCCAGTATTTCAGTGTGGTGCGGGTGTTTAACCCCATGACGGCAGACCATCAGAAACAATTCACTATTTTGTCGGCCTTTGCTGAGTTATACGAACCCTGGCGTCACAATATCGAGTCCACGGTTGAACTACTCAAGCAATATTTCGAGACCCTCGAACGACAAGGTGCATTCGTGGTGGCAGAGCATATTCAGCGAATACTCAGTCATGTCAGTGAAATCAAAGTGCCTGCCGACTTTGTGAAATCGCGTTTGCAAGACAAATTAAAACATGATTATCAAAGCACGCTGCGTCATATTGAAGCGAGCATGCAAAAACAGTTACAAGCCTTATTCGCACATCCTGAAATGCAGATGCAAACGCAGCAGTTAAGCGCCGACTATCCTGACTTATTTGATAGCAGTCATTGGTATCTTTATGGTTTAGACAGACAAAAAATTGTCGCTTTATCTGCCTCTGCTGGCGCGGCGGCTGGTGCTGTCATTGATGTTGGTATGGGTGGCACATCACTGATGACCGGCGCATTTTTTGGCGGCTTAGTGTCTGGCGCCGCATCATTATTCGCTACAGCCAAACCAGAAAACCTCAAAATTAATGGTATCCCCTTAGCGGGTGAGACATTAAAAGCCGGGCCAATGAAAGAACTGACCTTTATTTTTGTGGTGCTGGGTCGTGCCGTCGATTTTCTGGAAATCATTCTACGCCGCACCCATGCCGATCGTTCTGTCGCAGAGCTACCTGAGACTAACCTGACCGCACGTATGAATCATTTACCCAAAGTTGAACAGGTGCAACTCACCCGCTTGTTACAAAAAGCGCACAAAGGTTTAAGTGACTCAGAATTAGTCAAACTGCGTGACTGGATATTAAAACTCTGCCTATCCCCTTCAGCATAAACCGGACAGTATTTACATTTTCTTAACAACGGCTTTTATACCTTGGTTTTATCATTTTGATAAATAAAGGGGGCAGCTATGTCTCGTATTTTGCTGATTTTACTTATGCTATTAAGTCCTATTGCCTGGGCAGAGGCAATACAAAGCCTACATTCACTGTCCGAGCTAAAATGGAAAAACCGGCTTATCCTGATTAATGCCGGTGATGATATTAATACCTTTCAGGATGAACTCTCGCAGAGGGATGCAGAGATAAATGACCGTGATATTGTCTGGTTTCTGATTGAGCAAAGTTCTCTAAGTACTAACTACACAGATACAGTTACAGATAATCTCACCAAAGAAGTTCGTCAAAAACTACAACACCATAACAGCTCGGTTTTATTAATAGGTAAAGATGGTGGTGTCAAAGCTACTGACACACAGTTAAGACTTCATAAGCTCTTCAGCGAAATTGATAGCATGCCGGTGCGTCAGCGTGAATTACAACATCCCTAGTTATATTAGTCACTTGTAAGCTGAACCAGCTATGACTTGTGTCTAACTATACGCAGTCAAGACACTATGCTATTAATGATCATAAACCGGTGCGAAGAACCATCAGTGTGATGCTGCTTTCGTCAACGCTGTTTTAGTCATGGAGGGTGTGTCTGTGGATATCATCAGTTCATTATTTGATGGCAATTTTATGCCCCATGGCCATTGTTTAAAATGGCAAGCAGACTTACTTTTCCTGCATGTTGTTGGCGATACGCTGACAGTCATTGCCTACTTCCTAATTCCTATCGCCCTCATTCAGCTGGTCAGAAAAAGAGACGATCTCGCCTTTAACTGGATATTTGTGATGTTCGCTGCCTTTATTTTTCTCTGCGGCGTGACACATCTAATGGCTCTGATTAATATCTGGCATGGTTATTATTTCCTTAGCGGACTCAGTAAACTCGCTACCGGCATCGTATCCATTATGACCACCGTGATGATTGTCTATTTATTACCCAAAGTGATTGCGATTCCCAGTAATAAAGACTTTAAAGTAAAAAATGAACAATTACTGTTGGTACAAAAAGAGTTACTTGCAGCAAATCAATTATTAGAACAACGGGTGGAAGCACGTACCAAAGAATTAGAAAAGTTAGCTCGTACTGATGCACTGACCGGTGTACTTAATCGAGGTGGTTTGATAAACAATTTAACGGATGAAATTGATCGGTCAGTTCGCTATAAACACCCGCTAAGCTTGTTGATGATTGATCTTGATCATTTCAAACATGTGAATGACCAATTTGGTCACCAACGTGGTGATACCGTATTAATTGAGGCTGTTAACATCGTCTCGAAAGCATCTCGACACAGTGACACACTAGGCCGCTACGGTGGGGAGGAGTTCCTTTTACTGCTTCCTGAGACAAATGTTACCGAGGCAAAAATACTCGCTGAACGCATCAGACAAGATATTGAGCAACATCCATTTTGTCAGGATGAGGGCCTCAATATTTCATTGACCTGTAGTATCGGGGTGACTGAATATGAAGCTGGGCAGACACAATCCAAGCTACTACAAACTGTCGACCGATTGTTATACAGTGCCAAAAATTCTGGCAGAAACAGAGTCACCGTTAATGATGATATAGCCGCAAAAGATCCATAAAAAAGCCATACGGCATCAGGCTTTTACCCAATTCCGCATGGCTAATCAGCTTTCGAATATGAACTTAACTTATTCCGGATTAGAACTCATAACCATAACTCACCATATATTCTGCCGGTGCGCCATAACCAATTTGGTTTCGACCTGACGAGCCACCTGTTGCCCCTAGGAAATATTTTTCATCAAAGATGTTGTAGGCATTGAACTGAATTTTATGCTTACCCACCCGATAAGCCGCCATTAGATCCACCAAGGTATAGCTATCTAATTTAACTGCTTCATTGTCACCAGCATAGCGTTCTCCGACATACTTGATGTTGCCACCCACTCGCCAGTGACTATCAATTTGATAGGTTGAACCTAATGAGAACAACTGATCGGACACATCATTCGGTTTTTTACCTGTATCTTCATCTTCTGCATCTAAATAAGTATAGCTGGCAGTGGTACTCCATTGCTCTGTCAACTGACCACGAAGCTCTAATTCAAAACCATTATGTTTTGAGGTATTTCTATCCGTTACATCGCCTGTTGTGGCATCCGTTACAGGCCGCTCTTGTTCAATTTGGAATATAGCAGCATTGAACATTAAAGCATCACCTAATGTATAAGCTTTGAAACCAATTTCTTTTAGATCAGCCGAGTAAAACTCCGCCGCACCATTACTTACAAAGGTGCCGGCATTGGGCAGTTGCCATGACCGTGAAAACGTCGCATAGGTCGATAAATCTTCAGTCAGACGATAACTGGCACCTACACGATAACTCCATTTGTCGTCATCCAGGTTTTCTTTCGGGTTACCCACACGCTGTTGTTCCAGGTCCATCTTGTCGTGACGCACATTACCGGTCAACGTCAGATCACCAATGGTGTACATATCCTGCACATACAAACCATAGGTTTTGGTGTCATTCTTTCTGAAGGGTTCAAAACCGCCATTAACCACATGCTCGGTGACAGGATCATAGATAGATTGGTCTGCTTTTGAGACAGTACTTAAGTCTAAGTCAATTTTGGTTTGTGTATATTCTGCACCGAACAAGAATTCATGTGAGCCGACAGACCATTTTAATTCCGATTGCAGTGCGTTAAAACGGCGGGGATCATAGCCAAAATCATTTACAGATTGTCCGACAGTAGCTGTAGCAGCTGTTACATTCCTTTGACGCGTACCTTGTTGTTCCAGCTCAACACGACTTATCACCACACGATTATTCCAGACTAAATTCGGGGTGAATTTGAATTCATCGTTCAGTGAGAAACGCACACTTTTTGATTCTTGATAATCATTGCTACTACCAAAGTAGGTGCTGCGAGACACATTCACTGGTTTGCCATTGATGGATGGCACACCACGGTAAGGTACCAAATCCTGTTTTGATATTTCCAAATCGACATCTAAGGTGTGATGATCGCTAGGGGTAAAACGAAGTGTCGGTGCAATGAAATAATCTTTTGAATCAACATAATCGACAAATGAATCGGCTTTGCGAACTTCCAGATTGATACGGCCATTAACCGTATCTGAAAATGAGGTCGAACTATCTACCCGCCCTATCATTTTTCCATGACTACCTAAACTGGCATTCAACCGGGTGAACTCATCACCGTTTGCACGTTTTGTCACCAGGTTAATCAAACCACCTGTTGAGCCACGACCATACAAAGCACCCGCGGGGCCTTTGACTACCTCGATTTGCTCAATATTCGCTAGGCTACGATAAGACTGCAAGCCAGTATCATCGCGCATGCCGTCACGATATACATCGTTCAAGGCATCAAAGCCACGAATGACAAACTGATCACGGCTGCCTTCCCCAAGTGTGTTATTAACACCAGCTACACCATTTAATGCATCAACCAAGCGCACTGCACCACGATCGGTAATCTCAGTATCTGTTACTACAGAAACAGATTGCGGCACATCAAGCCATTCTGCATCTGTCTTACTTCCTGATGTGGGTGAGAACTGCGCATAACCTTTGTATGCCTGACCGGTAACGACTAAGGGATTCATCGTCGCTGCTGAATTGCTCGTCTCATCTGCTAATAAGGGAAACGAATAAATTGAGCAGAGTGTGACGAGAGAAGAAATGAGTCTTTTTTTTGTATTCACAATGTATGTGCACCAAGCCTATTAAAGAAATTGAGCACAAATCTTATTGATACTTATTAACATTTGCAAACATAAAAAAGCATTTATTAACATCAAACATCCCTAATTATCTTAGGAATGCGTTTATTGAACGGTAAAAAGATGATAATAAAACGTGATACTGAACAATAGAAAAAGCAGGCCAAGGCTCAATAGCCTAATGTTTTAATTCACCCAGCACTACTTTATTTTCAGTGACTTTTTTCACCACATTCGAATAGTAGTCATCCCTGAATTCATTGATTACTCGTGTGGCTACCGTATCTTCAACACCACTGCCTAACAAGACTTCTTCTGTCAGCCTTAGGCTGGTTTCCAGTGTTTCTGAAACCGTGGTCGTGGCCCCCTGAGTGATTAATTCTGCACAGTGTTTTCTATCACGGGCACGCGCATGGATAGGCATATCCGGATAATACTGGCGCACTTGTGCCACCAATCGATCTACCTGCGTCGGGTTATCCAGTGTGACCACAATCATCTTGGCCCGATCGGCTCCCGCGGCCTGTAATACTTTGACCTTACTGGCATCACCAAAAAATACAGGGAACCCCTGTGCCCTGGCATCTTTTACCCGATGTTGGCGCATATCCAAAGCAATATATGGAACGCCGGCAGCACCCAGCAAGGTACCGACACGGGCGCCAACACGACCGAACCCCGCTAGGATAACGTGCTCCTGATCATGCTCAACAAACTCGGTGGTGTAATCTTCCTCATCGTTTTCTGCATCAGGTGTATAGAATTTCAGTAATAAGTAATTGGTCGCCCTTACAACAAAGGGGGTTAACACCATGGTTAAGGCAATCACCAGCGTCAAAATGTCACTGACTTGTGCTTCTAATAAACCCAACGATGCCGCAAAGCTAAACAGAACAAAACCAAACTCACCGCTCTGAGATAATAAGGCCCCTGTTTGTAAGGAAATATCATGACGGGCACCGGTAATACGGGCCAGGATATAGACAACAACCGTCTTAATGGTCATCAGGCCCCAGGTCAGCAATAGGATATCGCCCAGACGATCCCATAACAGACTGAAATCAATGCCCATGCCGACAGTCATAAAGAACAGTCCAAGCAAGATACCGCGGAAAGGCAGAATATCGGCTTCTATCTGATGTCGGTATTGTGATTCAGCCAACATCACACCTGCCAGGAAGGCCCCCAGCGCCATCGAGAAACCTACACTTTGCATAATCCAGGCAACGCCCAGCACTAACAGTACCGCGACAGCAATAAACACTTCCGGATCCTGGCTGGCAACAATTCTGGCTAATACCGGATTCAACAGGTAACGCCCGGCAAACAGCAGCGCAATAATCACCAGAATACCGATTAGCGGATTTACATCTGGACCAACTACTTCGGCACCGTTACCCACAGCGAGATAGGAAACCAAAGCCAATAATGGCACGACGGCAATATCCTGCAACAGCAGCACGGAGAAGGACATGCGTCCCATCACGGTGGAAATACCGCCACGTTCAGCCAATAGTTTCAAACAAAAAGCGGTCGATGACAGGGCTAAACCAAAACCAATGATAATGGCACTGTGATTATCCAGCCCTAACCAGATGGCAATGCCATAAATGGCACCTGCGGTAATCAGCACCTGAGCAAGCCCCAGCCCCAGCACCATTTTACGCATTTGCCAGAGTTTATCCGGCTTGAGTTCAATCCCTAAAACAAACAGCAGAAAAATAACGCCAAACTCAGCTAAATGCCGAATATCTTCAACTTCGGTGATTACACCCAAGCCCCAGGGACCGAGAATCATACCTGCGGTTAAATAACCCAGAATCGCACCAAGCCGAATAGCATGGAATGTAGGAATAATAATGACCGTGGCCAATAATAAGGCCAGAATTTCTACCAGATAATCGCCACCCGCTTCTTGCACAAATTATCCCTTTGTTAATTAAATGGTTGCATCAGAACTAAGCATCAATGTCAGTCCTTGCTTATAGGTATCTGCAGCAGCTTCATTTTTGTCCAGCGCCAATTGCACTTCAGCTAAGACCTGATAAGTTTCGCCTTTGGCATCTAAGCGAATGCTTTGTTGTAAATATTCTTCCGCCTTTGTCCATAACTGGTTGGCTTTCGCCAGACGCCCAACGGTTAGTAATAAACAGGCATTATCCGGATTGGCTTTAAGCCACTTTTCTGCCGTCGCTAAACGCGCCAGCAAGTCACCCTGCGTCAGTACCCCGTAGATATACACCAGCTTATCGCTCCAGTTATTGCGCATAAACTGTTCAATCTGGGCAATGGCCTGCTCTTCCTGGTCTTGCTGAATTAGCCCATTTACATAAGGCACAAGCATGGCTTCTGTCTGCCGTGCTTTGCTGGATGATTTTTCCCACACCTCAGCCATCTTTTGCCAGTCCTGTTTGGCTAATGCCATCTGTAACTGACCTACAGCCGCCTCCTGATCCAAAGCAGCGACTTCATTGCGCTCCAACACATGGCGTTTACGTAAATCCGGTAATACAGATTGCATTTCCTGCCATTGGTCCATGTCCTGATAGAGAGACTGCAATAACTGCAAAACATAAGGATGTTTCGGTGCCACTTCACGCAAATGTTGAAGTGTCGCGAGCGCCTGCTCTTTTTGACCGGCTGATAATTGTAGCTCTGCCTGAACCACCCCGACCGCAATATCAGCGCCTTCGGTGGTTTCATGGGCCAGGCGTAGATAGTTATCGCGACGCTCTGGTGCTTGTTGTTTTTGCGCCGCTCTCGCTGCCGCCAGATAATGAAGTAATGGTGTTTCACTGTGTGTGGCATGACGTACCAAAATACGTTCGGCCTCTGTCCAGCGTCCTTCTTCCAGAGTGATCAGACCACGGGTTAAAGCTCGATTAGCCCGCTTTTGTCTTTGTGTTGTCTTCCAGGCATTAATTCTTTTTGGCGTCTGTTTTAACAACACCAGACTGCGTAATGCTAAATAGCCTGCCACTACCAGTAGGATATAAATAGCCGTAAATACAACCAATGATGTTTCCAGACTCCACTGTCCGTATTGCAGTAATACAAACCCTGGTTCAAAATCGGCCGCCCAAATTGCGGCGACACCCAATGCTAATGCTAAAGCGATGATGATCAGCATTTTCATTGCTGATACTCCTCTAGCCAGTTCAATGAGCCTGAAATATCAGGAATAGATACATCAATTTTCTGTTCAGCCAGTGAATTAAGGCTGGCCAACATGGCATCACGTTCTTCACCGGTAAAATATTGATCGAGCCAGGTAATGGCTGTTTTTAAGCTATGTTGGAAACTATCGTTATCGGCATTGAGTAAGGCAAGACGCGCACTTTCCAGTTGTAAACGCAGATTTTGATAGAGGAAGTAGCGCTGTTCCGGTACTAGTACAGCCGCTTCACCAGATTGCTCATGGCGAATCACGACTAAAGAGCGCAATTGTTGCCAAATGTCTGAGATGGCTTGTTTCCATGCCGGCGTTTCTGTGCTGGCAATATCGGCCGTGTCTGGAGACTCAGAAAAATCGACTTCTGGCCCTTTTTTAACTCGCAGTTTATCGACATGGACAGCCAATGTTTGCAGTTGAATCGCCATGCCGGGTATATCCAGGGTTGTCAGTGATTGTAATGACATTAATTCTTCCGCAATTTCAGCCCGCAGAGGATGAAGGCGGTAGTCAGAGAGTGACTCTAATTGTTTATCTGCCATGATCAAAGCCTGGATGGCTCCTACTACATCATGTGCTAACAAAGCGCGCTGGTTGGCGACATTGAGCAGATATTTGACTTCCTGCAAAGCCCATCTCTTTTGCAGCTCAGCATTAGATAACTGTTGTTTGTCCGTCAGTTGCTGTAGTTTTTCCGCTAATTGTTTTTGGTCACTATCGAGCCGACCTAACTGCTGCCTGTGCTGTTCTAATTTTGATTGCCAGTCACCATTTTGGCTCGATAACTCGGTCAGCGAAGATTGAATATCGGCTTCCTGCTGCTGGAGTTGCTGATAAAACCAGCCAATACTGACAACGGAGAGCAGTACGACAACAACAAGCGCAATCCATATCAAGCGATAGACTTTGGCATCATCCTGTTTATTCTTTTCAAGCAGCTCAGCATCCTGCACATTGTTATCTATCGTTTGCTTTGCGTCTTTATCTGCCATGTTAATCGTCCATATTTATCAGAGTATCAACAACTGCATTATCACTGGCATTGGCTGATACATGAATGGTTTTGAAGCCTCGTGAGGAGGCGTGCTGTTTTATCCTATCACTGACCACCGTCAATGGTTTATCTAACAAACCTGGCCATGTATTCATAAAGATACTACAAAGATTATCAACACCCGCCACACTGGTACAGATTACTTTATCTGCCAACATGGCTTGTTTTTGCATTGAGGCTGTCGGTTTCGCTAAAACACGTTGATAAACTTCAACATAACTAATATTAGCACCTCTGGCTTTTAAGGTATCGGCCATATGTTCTCTGCCGCCGTTACCCCGCACAATCAGAATATGTTTACCGCTGACCTTATCAGCCTGCATTAAAGGCATTTGCAACAGACCTTCACTACCGTTAGATATTTCTGGCTGACAATCAACAGGAATAGCATGCTCGCGCATGGCTTGCGCTGTACCTTCACCCACTGCAGCAAACTGACACGGCTGGGGCAATTCATCTCCCCAACCAGCCATAAAGCTTTCTACGGCATTGCGGCTAACAAATATCAGCCAGTCAAAACGTTCGAGATTTTCTGTTTGCCAATTTTTTCGTGCGATATGTTCAATATCAATCACCGGCAGAACCAACGCTTTGCCACCCGCGTTTTCAATCAAGTCGGCAATTGTCTGGCATTGATGCTGCGGGCGGGTCACCAGAATCTGTTGCCCCGCTAAAAGTGCTTTATTCACCGTAAACATCTGCCAGAATTTTATCTGCGCCTTTCGCCAGCAGCATTTCAGCGACTTGAATACCCAGTTTTTCGGCATCTGCCGCTTTACCACGAACTTCCGCTGTGACTGTGTTGGTGCCGTCCGGCTGACCGACCAGACCACGCAACCAGACATTGTCGTCATCTAACATCGCGTAACCGGCAATCGGTACCTGACAACCGCCGGACAAGCGTTTGTTCAAGGCTCTTTCTGCGCGCAGCACAACAGCGGTTTTATCACAATGTAATGGCGCAATAAGCGCGTTCATTTCTGCGTCATCAACTCGGGTTTCAATGCCCAATGCGCCTTGTCCAATGGCTGGCAAACTTTGTTCCGGCGTTAACGCGCTACGGATACGGTCATCAAAGCCTAAGCGCTTCAAACCGGCCATTGCCAGGATAATCGCATCAAACTCGCCATCATCGAGTTTACGTAAACGGGTGTTTACATTACCGCGTAAAGGCAGTACTTCCAGATCGGGACGGTGAGTACGTACCTGACATTCACGACGGAGACTGGAAGTGCCTAAGCGGGCACCATGCGGTAATTCATCAATACTCTGATAATGGTTGGAAACAAACGCATCATGCGGATCTTCGCGTTCGCAGATAACAGGCAGATGCAAACCTTCCGGAAACTCAACAGGCACATCTTTCATCGAGTGCACGGCGATATCAGCGCGTCCATCCAACATGCCTTGTTCCAGTTCTTTAACAAAAAGCCCTTTGCCGCCTACTTTTGCCAGTGGCGTATCAAGAATGATGTCGCCTTGGGTTTTCATACCAATCAGTTCTACTTCTATATTTTGATGTAATTCTAAGAGGCGTGATTTCACAAATTCAGCCTGCCACATGGCAAGAGGACTGTTGCGAGTGGCAATACGAACGATTCTTTTAGTCATGGAATAAGGTCACTTCAGCGTTGTCGTTAATAAATAAAGTCGATTCTAGCATTTCACGCATTGACTCTCGACTATCCGCGTTATAATGACGCCCTGTTTTCAACGAGCCTGATCTGATTGATATGACTACAGCCAATAAAAAACTCTCATCTGCCAGACTAACGCAGCCTACCGACAAATTTGTCGAAGAATTTACCGCCTCTGTGCAATTTGACCAACGCATGTTCCGACAAGATATTCGCGGCTCAATTGCGCACGCCACCATGCTGGCCGAAGTGAAGGTGCTGACTATCGAAGAACGCGATCAGATTATCGCTGGCTTGCAACAAATCGAACAAGAAATTGAAAGTGGTGACTTTGAATGGTCTATCGCTCAGGAAGATGTGCATATGAATATCGAAGCACGTCTTATCGCCCTGATTGGTGAAGTGGGTAAAAAACTACACACCGGCCGTTCACGTAACGATCAGGTGGCCACAGATGTGCGCCTCTATCTGCGCGATATGATTGATCCTATCGGTCAGCAGCTTAATCGCCTGCAAGAAGCCTTATTGAATGTCGCTGAACGTGAAGCTGACACCATCATGCCTGGCTTTACCCATTTACAGACAGCACAACCGGTCACATTTGGTCACCATATGATGGCCTGGTATGAAATGTTAGTCAGAGATGCCGAGCGTCTTGAAGACTGTGCCAAACGCGTCAACAGCCTGCCATTAGGTGCTGCAGCACTCGCAGGTACCACATTCCCGATTGATCGTGAGATGACCGCCAGCTTATTAGGCTTTGATCGTATCTGTCTAAACTCTCTGGATGCGGTCAGTGATCGTGACTTTGCGATTGAGTTCAATAGCTTCGCCTCGATTCTGATGATGCATTTATCACGCTTCTCAGAAGAGTTAATTATCTGGTCATCGGCGCAGTTTGATTTTGTGGATTTAGGGGATGCCTTCTGCACCGGCTCATCGATCATGCCGCAAAAGAAAAATCCGGATGTGCCTGAATTAATCCGCGGTAAAACCAGTCGTGTTTACGGCAATATGTTCAATCTGCTGACCTTGATGAAAAACCAGCCATTAGCCTACAACAAAGACAATCAGGAAGATAAAGAGCCGCTGTTTGATACCATCGATACCTTATTAGGTTCTCTGCGTGTTTATGCAGACATGATGTCTGTTATTACGGTCAAAGCGGACAATATGCGTCAGGCTGCATTACGTGGTTATGCCACAGCCACCGATCTGGCAGATTATCTGGTGCGTAAAGGCACCCCATTCCGTGATGCTCACGAAGTGGTTGGGTTGTCAGTGGCCTATGGCATCAAACATAAAAAAGATTTGTCAGAACTGACGTTGGAAGAACTGCAGCAGTTTTCAGCTAACATCGAACAAGACGTGTTTGAAGTATTAACATTGGAAGGTTCAGTCGCTGCCCGTAATCACTTGGGTGGCACCGCTCCTGAACAAGTCAAAGCGGCTATTCAGAAAGCACGTCGTCAACGCTAAATTATCTAGTTTGATGCAGTAACGCCTCGTTACTGCATCAACCATAAGAAACTGGCTGCCAACATCATCAAAAATGCGATTCTGACTGCCCACTTAGGCCAGTACGACAAAAGTAACACTAATACGATTGAGGTCACGGATAATACTGAGACCCAAACGACAAAACCTGTTCCTGCACCCCAAACCTGCCACATGGGTAAATAAGCTAATATCAGCACAAGACTTGCTGTCCAGCGTAAAACCCGTATCTGTGTAGCCGTTAAACGTCTATCAGTCACATCCATCAAATGTCTTGGCATCGCCAGACTCAAACCACTCATGGCGGCATAACACAGAGCGACACTCATCATCATCGCCACACTCATGATATGGCCTCCGAAGGTTTTGCTGGTTGAGAATAGCGTTCAGTTGCAGTTAATTTATGGCGTAAAAATAACACCAGTCCCAGACTCATCAAACCAAACACCAGCACCGTTACCTCAAAGCCAACACTAACCCAATCACCGGTCTGCCAATACGACACTAGCCAATGTCCCGTGGTGATGAGATTCATCACTGGCAGCAATAAGGCAAGTAAAGTAAATAAGCTCCATTGCTCAAACCAGGCTTTCGTTGCGGGACGGCAGGCTGAATGGAATAACATCAATAACCACAGATAGAAAAAGCCTTTTATTTCCCAGGCTGCACGATCAGCAATATCGACAGGAATCAATCGATTCAGCCAGAAATACCCAATACAAGCCACCGCTAAACCACTAATGGCAGCAATATTCAGCACCTCAATCACTCGATAAACCCGTGCGGTTTGTGCGCCAAACTCATTCAATGATTTCTGACGGCGTTTCACCAGAAACAAGATGGCGCCGGTTGCCATCATCAACGCACCCGCCATCCCCATAATGAAATATAACCAGCGAATGCTATAGCCACCAAAGTTGGCAAAGTGCATGATTCGCATCACACGTTGTACTGCCATCGGTGTGCCTTTATCGTATTCACCGGGCGGGTTGAGATTCATCACATCGCCATTGGTTGCATCAAACTGCACATTACCGATTTCATCTCTCAATAATTGACCGTAATAGTCCTTCTCATCAAACCAGCCAAATACTTTAGTAACGCCACTACTGTCACCAGGATGCTCAACGCTCATAAACCGCCCAGGTTTACCCATCATGACTTCTGCTCGCTGGAATAAAACGGATAAGTCAACGACATCGGCATGCACACCTGTTTCCGGTCTGTGCATGGGTTCGTCGAGCAACTCAGCAAAAAACTGTTGTGGATTGCTATAGTTGGCTAATACCCCAGCAGGCATATAGATCGATAAAAAGATCACCAATCCGGTATAGGCAATCATTAGCTGAAATGGCAGCGTTAAGACGGCCGAAGCATTATGTCCATCTAACCAGCTACGCTGCCCTTTCTTTTGTCTGAATGTAAAAAAATCTTTAAAAATACGCTTATGAATAATAATGCCGCTGATAAGGGCCACCAGCATGATCATTGTGAAAAAGCCTACAAACCAGATGCCGGCCATGCCTGCATGAAACTCATAATGCATATGTACAAAATGATGGCCGCCTTCTGTTTCACGGTTTTCGACGACGGGCATAGGTTCACCTGTCTTCAGGCTGAGTAAAGTGTCTTGAGCTGTATTTTGCTGATCACGCCATGAAACGCGGATTCCTGGATCGGTTTCTGTTGGCAGGCCAATCCTCCAGAAATGACTGTCAGGAGCATGCGCTTGTAGATAGGCCTGAGCTTTTTTTATGGCATCAACACGTTGCTGTTCCGTCATGGCCGCTGGATCAAAATCTGACACAGCCGTCACCTCAGGTTTCATCCAATGCGTGATATCTTCGTCAAACACCCCAATGGTGCCGGTCAGAAAAATGGTGAAAAGTGCCCAACTTGCGACCAGTCCCCCCCAGGTATGCAGCCAGCCCATCGCTTGTCGGAAAGACTCTTGTTCCTTTGCCGGTTGATTTAACTCACTCATGACGCCATTCTCGAAATGAGTAAACCTGCACCGCCGAACATCAAAGTTGGTATTAACATCCCCAACCAGGCACGCTTACTATCTCTGACAACAAAGATCCAAATCACCGCTGCCGTGTAAATGGCATAACTAAATAAACTGCTGGCAACGATGGCATCGGGTTTATCCATAGGCACAATAGCCGATAAAAAAATAATAACGGCAGACGTTAAAAAATATCCGCCGATTGTGGCGGCCAGAACCAAAGAAATAATTCTAATTGGATATGGTAATTGCATAGTAGAGGTAACTCTCAAGTTACTGATTCAAATTCATTTATCAGGGTAAACAGTCATTACTCAAGGGCAGCTGAGCAAGGACTTTGGATGAGAGAACACAAACTCCCCTCATCACCTATGTCGTATGAGCGTCAAAAAAAGTGCAATATTTTTCCACTTTTATTTAACAGGCTTAAATTTATCATCTAAATACTATCATCAAATAATAATCATATGCATTTAGATTAACTGAAAAACATTCTTTTTTAGCAAACTCAGTTCATGCTTGTCCTTGTAAAGCCGTGTTTGTTTATCTCTAAAATGTCATTTCCAATGCTTCAGCACTATTCGGTTATCAATTAGTCATGAAGATAAAGCCTGGCGAGTCCGAATTTATCTGCAATTTTTATGTTTAATTTCAGATACCTGAATACAGACTTCACAGATGGATGAATAAAGCATCTAAACATGCTGTCAACATGCCATAATTTGCATCACAAAAATAAGCGTAGGTTGATTATGTTTAAATCTTTTTTTCCCAACTCTCCCTGGTTTTGGCCATCAGTTATTTTATGGTTAGCATTTTCCGCCTTTATTTGGGTGGCTTTTGGAGCAGATATATCTGCTGCTATTGGGTTACCAGTTAACCCAGATGCTGAACAAGTCATCGGCTTACGGCATTTTGTTACCAATGAGTTTTTAACCTTTTACCTATTCTATTTTGTCTCTGTAGCTATCTTTGCTGCATTTTGGTTTATCAAGGCACCAAGTCGCTGGCAATGGTGGTCGGTCATTGGTTCAGCGGTCATTTTCTTTTCGACTTATTATTCTGTTCAGGTATCGGTGGCGATAAATAATTGGCGTCGACCGTTTTTTGATGCGGTACAAAATGCCTTATCACCCACGGGAGGTGTTTCAGTCGATCAGTTATATGACTTGATTGCCATTTTCGCGGAAATCGCCTTTTTAGCGGTATTCATTTTTGTGATGACCCGTTTTTTAGTCAGCCATTATATTTTCCGCTGGCGCACCGCCATGAATGACTACTACACAGAGCAATGGGGGAAGGTGCGTCATATTGAAGGTGCTTCGCAACGGGTTCAGGAAGACACCATGCGTTTCGCAACGATTATGGAGAATCTGGGCGTCGCATTGATTGATGCCCTGATGACATTATTCGCGTTTTTACCCGTGCTTTGGTCATTATCGCAGTATGTAAAAGAGTTACCTTTAGTCGGTGAAATAGCCTATCCCTTATTTGTCGCCGCTCTTGTCTGGTCGATCTTCGGCACAGGCTTATTAGCACTGGTTGGTATCAAATTACCCGGCTTAGAATTCAAAAATCAGCGTGTAGAAGCCGCCTATCGTAAAGAACTGGTTTATGGTGAAGATGATCACCAACGTGCTCAACCGATGAGCTTGAGAGAACTGTTTGCCGATGTGCGTAAAAACTATTTCACGTTGTACATTCACTATATGTACTTCAATGTGGCCCGCAGCATGTACTTGCAGGCAGATAATATTTTTGCCTATGTAATATTAGTGCCTACGATCGCTGCCGGAGCCATTACTTTTGGTATCTTGCAGCAGATTTTAACGGCATTCAGTCAGGTCAGTTCATCATTCCAGTATTTAGTGAACTCATGGACGACTATCGTTGAACTATTGTCGGTTTATAAACGTTTAAAATCGTTTGAAGCGTCGATAAACAATGAACCGTTACCAGAAATTGATCAGCAGGTGACATCGTAAATCACGTCGAGATGGAATGGCGTCGTTTAAAAGGTCCTATCAACGTCACCGCTTGAAACAAAAAAATAACCCCGATACAAGATCGGGGTTATTTATTCATCACATGACTAGGTCATGTTTCAGTCTGACTTACTTTTCGATTTTCTCAAATGCTTCATTTTCATGTTTAGCGATTGAGGCAATCAGCGCAACAACAATAGCTGCAGCACAGATAGTGAATAAACCTAAAGCAATTGGATTATCAGCAAAAGTAAAGTAAGCCCCTACATTTTCCCATGAACTAATTGATGTTCCCATAATTACACTCCTGGTTCTGGATTAGCCAATTTATTTGGCACGTCACTTGATGTTATTGCTGGTACGCCATTCGCTTCTGGATATGGTTTAGCAATGATTTCTACTTCATCTAAGCCCAGCTCTTCAGCTGCTTTAGGTACACGTAATGCATTAGCTTTTTTCAGTACCCAAGAGATCGCATAACCTGGGATGAAGCCAACTGCAGCCATTACGATGGCACCAATGGTTTGACCGACAAAACTGATAGGTGGCAAATCACCCACATTCGGCATGCCATAAGCAAATACGCCCACTAAGAACACAGCCCACACACCGGTGAAACCATGTACTGCTACCGCACCTACTGCATCATCAATACCAAAGTTTTCAACGATTTTCGCGACTTTAACTGCCATGATACCGGTCACTACAGCAATGATGAACGCTAATTCAGGATCATAAAGATCTAAACCAGCGGCTACAGAGATGATACCGACCAGACCACCAGACATTGTCCAGAATGGGTCACGGCTAGCCATGTAACAACCAAGTACACCACCCGCAAAGCCCATCAGCGTATTGAATGCAAACGCAGATAAGTTAGTTGGGTTGTTATAAATAGTTGTCCAGCCTGTTTCGCCACCGTTGAAGATGATACAGCCACCCAGGAATCCGAAGAAACCAAAGATAATCATCATCAGACCGATTAATGTCATCGGTAAGCTATGTGGTGCGATAGTTTGAGCCACACCGTTGATGAATTTACCCACACGTGGACCTAAGTTAATCAGTACACCCAATGTGAAGAAACCAGCGACAGCGTGAACCACACCTGATGCGCCAACATCGTGATAGCCCAACTTCGTCAGTAACCAACCATCTGGATGCCAACCCCAGGCACCGGCCAGAATCCAGACCACACTACCCAGGAATACAGTCAGAATCAAAAACGCACTGACACGAATCCGTTCGATAACGGCACCGGACAAGATCGAACCGGTTGTGGCACCGAACATGGCAAACGCTGCCCAGAAAATACCTGTGCCCATATCGGTAACATCAGGTCCCATGCTTTTCGCCCAAGGTAATGCACCTGCAGCATCAATTGGAATAAAGCCGTTCGGGAAAGCGTTATAAATCCACCAGCCAAACAAATAAAACGTGGGAATAATGACCGCTAAAGCGAGAATATTTTTAATACCTGCCGCTAAAGCATTTTTACTACGTGAAGCCCCCATTTCGTAGGCCAAGAAACCAGCATGAATCATGATCATAATGGCGGTACACCACCAATAGAACACTTCGACATTCATAGACTGATGCATTTGAAAAACCGCTTGCTGAGCATCGAGTGCCGCTTGCAAGGATTCTAGCGTTGGCGCATTGTCCATCTTACTATCCTCTTATTAGTTAACATTAATACACATCCACCTTTATTGGTTGGCGCTACTTATCCAGCAAAAAGCTGGTTTGAACGGCGTTGCTATCAATAATCTTATCGGTAGAGCGATCCTTGATAGCAACGCCAGAACACTGGAGTCTGCGGGCCTCAGTCAGCAAATAAAGGCTTTTCTGAGCCGCAGCAAAATAAGAAAGTCCCGCCTTTCTTACATTGGAAATACAGTTACGTTTGTCATCGGTCAGGCCACGTTTCGCCGCCCAGGTCAGATACAGACCCAAACTATCGGGTGAACTTAATCCCGGACGTTCGCCAATCAGTACTAACACCGCTTTGGCATTTAAGGCTTCACAGACATCATCACCCACGGCAACACGACCTTGTTCGACCAATACGATGGGGGCCAGTGAGTAAGCGTTTTCACTGCCTTGCATGGCTTGCACTAAGGTTTCAATAAACACCACAGCGTTTTCTTTAATCGCGGTGGCGGATAAACCATCGGCAATCACAATGGCTAAATCGTAGGGTTCTATGGCTTTGTGTGGTTTAAGTGCCGCAAGACTGACTTCATCAAGCTGTCTGCCCCAGTCCGGACGTTGCAAATAAGTCATTCGATCCGTTGCCAGACTGTGCAGTACCAGAGGTGTTTCGGTGTTTAATACGGGGTATTTTTCAGCCAAGGCGACTAAGTCTTGCTGTAAGCCGGCAAAATCCAGCTCGGTATGCACGGCATCACGTGCCTGGGCATGAGCTAATTGAAATTCGAGAGATTCACGGGTTGGTGTACTGACACCAGCACGACCCAAGCCAATACGGGCATCCGTAAACTCACGCAGACGACGCCAAGGATTATCCGTGACAACAGCATCATCCGTTTTTTTTCTGATAGGCGTGAGTCGTTCGGTCTTAACCATCATTGGTTCCTGTGGCTAAGCCCCTGAGGGTGCCAGCAAAGGCCGGCGGTAACTGATTTGATAACTTGGCATGATTGGCATCGGTCATGATCTGCATTTTTTCCAGCCACTTTTCGAACTCAGGTGAAGCACCTAAACCTAAGACCCGGCGCGCATATAGCGCATCATGGAATGAGGTGGTTTGGTAATTAAGCATGATGTCATCAGAGCCCGGAATGCCCATCACAAACGAACACCCTGCTGTCGCTAATAAAGTCAGCAGATTATCCATATCATTTTGATCGGCTTCGGCATGGTTGGTGTAGCAAACATCACACCCCATTGGCAGCCCAAGTAACTTGGCACAGAAATGATCTTCCAGACCTGCACGGGTAATTTCTTTGCCATCAAACAGATATTCAGGGCCGATAAAGCCCACCACGGTATTCACCAGTAAAGGATTAAATTTTCTGGCAACGGCATAAGCTCTGGCTTCACAGGTTTGTTGATCCAGACCGTGATGAGCATTCGCCGATAAAGCACTGCCCTGCCCAGTTTCAAAATACATGACGTTTTGACCGACCGTGCCTCGTTTCAAAGATAAGGCAGCTTTGTGTGCTTCAGCCAAGGTCGCTAAATTAAAACCAAAGCTGCTATTGGTTTTTTCTGTGCCACCAATAGATTGGAAAACCAAGTCCACTGGTGCACCGTTTTCAATACATTCAATCGTGTTAGTGACATGGGTTAACACGCAGGATTGAGTAGGGATTTCATAAAGTGAAATCACTTCATCCATCAATTGCATCAGCCGAGTTGCCTGAGCTACATTATCTGTCGCGGGATTAATACCGATAACGGCATCACCGGAACCATACAACAGACCATCGAGAATACTGGCCGCAATACCATTGACATCATCGGTGGGATGATTGGGTTGCAGGCGTGTTGATAATCGTTTGGGTAAACCAATCGTGTTTCTGAAGGCACTGACTACCCGGCACTTCTGTGCCACCAGAATCAAATCCTGGTTACGCATGATTTTAGAAACTGCGGCGGCCATCTCAGGCGTCACACCGGCGCGTATCTGACTCAGCATTTCACTGCTAGCTTTGTCTGATAATAACCAGTTACGGAAATCCCCCACCGTCATATGTGAAATGGGTTCAAACGCATTCACATCATGTTCATCAATAATCAGTCGTGTAACTTCATCTTCTTCATAAGGCACGAGGACTTCATTCAGAAATGTTTTGAGTGACACTTCAGACAACAGTAATTGCGCCACAGCACGTTGTTCGGCGCTTTCAGCAATGACACCCGCCAGACGATCGCCCGAACGCGCAGGCGTGGCTTTTGCCATCAGATCGGCTAAGTCAGCGAACTGATAGGTCTTGATGCCTAATTGGTAACGATATGTCTGTGTCATAAACTGCTTTATTTCCGATTACTTGGAATAAATTTTGCCTTTAAGTAAACAAAGTTTCCTAAAATGAACTTGCGAGATTTATACCGGGTGACTATCGAAATTTGGCAAATGTTTTTTAGCTTGTTATTCAGGAACTTATTAGCACAATGCCGAATTCACAAAATAAACAAGGGGAGCAAATGACAGAGGAAAATATAAAATTTGCACCGAAACAGAGCGCAACCGCTATGCGTTGGTGCGTACTGGAGGCAGATGATGCCGATGAACAAGCTCATAATCTAAAAGCCTGGCAGCAACAATTCGATCAAATCAGTATGGGTCAGTTTTACGGGCGTATTGAAGAGGTGATGTTTGAGCATGTTCATGCCTTTCGTGAACACACCAGTCGAGCTATTCGTCAGCAATGTAATGTCCGGCTAAATGCCATATGGATGGGATTTGCAGCCGATGAAAAGTCATGCCGAATCAATGGTCAACAAGTCGAAAAAGATCAGCTGATGATTCGTCCTGGCAATACCCAGTTTGAACTCATCACCCCAGAAGATTTTGATATTTATGGTTTAGTCGTAAACCAAGATAGTCTGCAATTGGTTGCAGAGAAACAAGGTATCACGATTGATAGCCATGCACTTAGCTCCCCTCTTAAAGTGTGGGAGTCACACAAACTTAATCAATTAAGACATGTTTTGAACGACGTCATTTCACCCGCTCAAAGTGATATCAGCAGACGCATCCAAGAGGACAATCTTATGATGGCTATGCTTGAAGTGCTTCAACAAAATGCACCCAGCACCGAAAAGCCTAGTTTTAGTAAACGTCGCGCCGTGGTTGAAAAAGTCACGGCCTATCTGGATGCCAACCCAAGTAAACATGTGACGATTACAGAACTCTGTGATCTGGCTCATGTCAGCCGGCGAACGCTGCAATACAGTTTTGAAGATGTGCTCGATATCAGCCCGGTTAAGTTTATTCGAATGGCCCGATTAAACGCTGTCAGGCGGCGACTACTACAAGGTTTGCAGGAAGATGAAACCATCGCCATGGTGGCTCAGCACTGGGGGTTTACCCATGCCGGGCAATTTACTCACGATTACACCGAACTGTTTGGTGAGAATCCTTCCATCACCATTTCACGTCGTCATAATTAATTTGCCAGCCACGGATGGCTTTCTTACCAACCCAGTCTCATCTTTTACTCTTCAAAAATCCGACTTAACTCCTGCTGTACCGGCATTCCTTCCACGATCTGAATTTCACCGTCATTATCTTTATACACACTGGTTGGTGTCGCATGCATGTGTAACGCTTCCATCAAATGATTATTAGCCAAAACGCTATCGTTACCTTTAGATGCTTTTGCGTTGTCTACAGTTATACCGCCTTTGTTAGTCAACTGGCGATGCTGCTGGAAAGCCTCCTCAGGTGAGTCAGATCCCATAATCGTAGCTGCAACAGCCAGGCTGTTTTCCTGAAGAATACCCACAAGAATATGACGAAATTGCACCTTGCCTTCAGCAATGAAAGGATCCGCCATATCACGGAATTTATGACAGTAAGGACAAAAAGGATCAGTGAAAGTATAAACAATGCGTGGGGCATTTTTATCACCATCCTGCACCCAGTCAGTCTGTTCTAACTGTTGCCAGAGTTTTTCATTCTGTGGTTTGGTGACCAGTTGGTAGATGGCGTCAGCACCCAGATTTTTACCCTCCGCATCAATCAAGTCGCCCACTACGGCGTAGCGTTTATCCGCCGTCACATAAATACTCATCGGTTCATCTTTATAGGTACCGATATAGCCGGTTAGCTCTGAAGGCGTCTCAAAGCTATCAATAATCGTCACGCCCTGCTTTTTGATAAATGACAGCACATCACCCTGTTTATCCACAGCGCCATGTTTCGTAAAAAAGTAAATGCCGCCAGTAACCACGACGATTGCCAGTAACAAGCCCATAAGCATTTTTTTCATCAGAGCATCCTAATCCGCTGTTGAGTTTTTATCTGTGTAAGTCAGTTAAAAGGTGAATTAGTTTACTCGGCGCAGAACATTAACGCTCAGAATACAAAAAGGCGCTCCATTGAGCGCCTTTTTCGAGACAGACTTTTTAGAAGGTATGGTGATTATTTAGACTCAGCTTTAATCACTTTATGAGCAATCATGCCAAGTCCACCGTGTAATTTGGTTGATTTCAATGTATCCAGATTACTGGGTTTACCTACGACAACAGCACCGCCCATACCTAAACCGATATGAGGATCACATTGGTAAACATAAATACCTTCTTTAGTAAATTCTCGCGAGGTGTTCTGACCTATTTCAGACTTAAAGTCTTTGGCACCATCTGGCTGGAACATAAAGTGAACATTGTGGATGTCCATATTAGTCCAATAAACTGTGTCACCTGGATCGACATTGACGATCAGTGGATCAAACTTGGTTCCTTCTGCCTGAACAGTCACATCTTTAGCAAACACTAAACTACTGGAAAATAAGGTAGCCAGGGTTAAGACAGTAAGTGATTTTTTTAATGTACTCATTTTTTCTCCTTTTTATTATTAATTCCAAACACTACAGCGACAAACTCATAAGTACGGCATGACAATGTCACTGATGGTTCAAGGAGATCATGTAAAGTTATGTAAAACACTGAGATCGTTAGTGCTCAGTCTGAGCCATTGTCCGAATTTTGTCATTGGCTTCTTCAGTTCGATAAACCAGCTTACGCACCTCATCTGCTACCACTGCAAAGCCTCTACCCGCTTCACCTGCACGGGCTGCCTCAATCGCCGCGTTCAAAGCCAGCAAATTCGTCTGTTGGGTTATTTCGGTGATCACATCAGCGACGGTGAGGATTTCCGTCATACGGGTTTCTGCGCGCTGCATTTCTAAATTATGCAGCTCACGTGCACTGTGCTCATGGCTGATATTACGAATTGCACCAGCTGATTTGACGGCAATACCTTCTTCGTTACGTATGGTGGCAGCACGTTCGCGAAACCAGACATACTCACCAGAGGCCATTTTTAAGCGGTATTCAGCCACATAAGGTGTGCTGCCAGTTTTATCGTTAATATGTTTGGTGAAGGCATCCAAGGTCACATCCATATCTTCCGGATGAATTGCTTTTAACCAACTGTCCCAACCATTTGGAAAGTCTTCCTGACGCTTATGCCCTAGTAATTGGCGGAATTGCTCTGACCAGATAATCACACTCTTTTCATCATCAGGATCACCATTCACCAGGGTTAACATCCAGACGCCCTCTGTCAGTGCCGACTTTGCCAGATTGTTATCATCCAACTCGCTCGACAGACGCCGATTTTCACTCTGCAAATGATCCATTTCTGAATAGACAGAAGACAGTGTCTGGTTCAACGAATCTGTTTGCTGGCGAAGCTCATTCAATTCTCGCTCAAACGCTTCGTGCTGTTGTGCCAAATGTTGTTGATGGGAATGATTCAGTCGTTCGAGTTCCGCCTGATGCTCTTTTTGCAGGGATGACAGATAATCACCAATCCGTTCTATCGGAGCGCGTAAATAACCGTGCATCCAAATTGGCACACGGTTATATGGCGACTCAATCGTTTTATCGACGACTGATAAAATTGACTCAGAGACATACTGTAAACGCCCAGTATTAAATAGCTTCCACCCCATACAAGGTTTCCTTTTTTAAAGGTGATGAATACTGGAAGTTATGAAAGTAATCGCGCTCGCTTAGGATCATAAAACGGCAGTTTTACTACTGTGCCACCTAAACGTTTCTGAATACCGTCAAGCTTACCGACTTCCAGCTTTGTATCTTGTTTTGCAAACTCCGGGGCTACACGAATCATCGCAATTTGTTTACCTAACAAAGGCGAAAGAATGGCACTTGTCACAATGCCTACTGGAAATCGACCTTGATATACCAAATCACCATGAGCTGCAGATTCTCCACCATCAAGAATCAGGCCAACTAATTTGTGTCGACTCTCCGGATTCTCCCGAGCCAGTGCTTCACGGCCAATAAAGTCCTCTTCTTTTGTACTTAATGGCACACTAAATCCGGTGCCCGCTTCAAAGGGAGTTACATCAGGACCGAACTCATATTCGGCCATGCTCAGACCTGCTTCAACACGTAACATATCCAGTGCATCAAATCCCATCGGAGCAATATCAAAAGGTTGCCCTGCTTGCCACACGGCATCCCATAAAGATTCAGCCGCATCCGGATGACACCAGACTTCATAACCTAACTCACCGGTATAACCGGTTCTAGACACCATCACGGGCACACCATCAGGCCCACCTAAACGCCCAATGGTGAAGTGAAACCACTTCAGTTTTTCTACTGAGGTCTGACTTTCTGATGTCCAGATAATCTGGCTGAGTAATTCGCGACTATCTGGCCCCTGTACAGCGAGGTTATGAATCTGCTCCGTTGCGTTACGAATGCTGACTTTAAAGCCTTTTTCTTTGGCTTTTTCAGCCATCCAGACCATGGTGTAACTATCACCACAGAACCAGCGATAAGCCTGATCAGCCATACGGAAAATAGTACCGTCATCAATCATGCCGCCCGTTTCCAGACAAATTGCCGAGTGAGCGATTTCACCCACCGCCATACGTCGTACATTTTGTGTCAATAGATACTGCAAAAAGGCCACCGCATCAGGCCCGGTAATATCGATTTTACGAAGGGGGGTTAAATCCAGTACCGCAACGCGTTCACGACACGCCAGATATTCCGCATTAGCACCCCAACCTTCATACTCAGCTGCGACCCAATAGCCGGCATATTCAATAAATTTCTTGGTTAAGGCAGATGTACGGCTATGAAAGCCAGATGTTTTGGTCATACGAGGATGCTCCTCAGCAGTAATTCGATGGGCTATTGAACGAGGGAAAGTGTGTTCTTCCCCATAAATGCGGACGTGAATATCTGTCGGAATCCAGCCATTTGCCGGATCAATATCATCGGGACAGGCTGATGAAGCACAAATCAGATCTTTATCTGCCCTCATCAAGACATAATCACCAGGACGAGACCAGGGCTCATCCATAAATACCGTGCCGCAAGGCTCAATACCAGTATTAAAAAATAGATTAATCGCTGGCCATCCAGCACGAGGCTTGATGCCATATGGCTTGAGTACGTTATTGAAGTTTTCAGTACAACTGATGTGACCAAAATAACCACTGTCTTCGTAATATTTGGCTGTGCAGGCGAACAGGAAACTATCATGACGACCAACGGTGTCTTGTACGACTTCGACCATCGACATCATGTCCGGTCCCAGAAAACGGGAATGCAGACCAGGCACAGGATTACTCAAGCCTATAACGGTTCGCGTCGCGGTGGCGTCCAATCCGACCTCTTCACCATTCTCTAAGGCCTGTTTGTCAAAGGCGATAAAGTCAGAACATTGCTTACCAGAAACATCGATAATCTGAATCCATTCGCCCTTTTTTACTTCATAGGTGCGAGCAGATGCTCGAGGAATACGTATTTCTTTTTTTACTTCCGCGAGCGGCTCTGGCAGAACTTCATCAATGGGTTCAGCATATTTCACCACCACTTTTAATTCGGTGGGCGGTGTATGCGCTTCAATAGACATGCTGGGTCCTGCAGCGACAATCACCACCGTCAGATCGGCATAGGCTACCAATGAGGTTAACTCATCACCCTGCACACGTAATACCGTCTGATAATCCTTAGCGTGAATCTGCCAGCTCTCAAACTGCTTAGCTAGGGCCTTGGCTGCTGAGCCTTTTTCCTGCAACTGTTGCTGAATATTGTCGCCCGTCACCGGTAGACGGCTATCTAGTAGCTGTGGCGCGGCATGACCATCCATATCCAGCACAATTAATTCAGCCGCCTGCTCGCCATCAACACTGATGATTTCAAGCTCATCACCTACGTGTAAACGCAGCCTGATCGCCTGCTGTCCTTCAACACGGAATTGTTGGCTATCAATGGGCGATTGCAGATTCAAAAATCTGTCTTCTTCCGATTCTTCTTTAATCATTTCTAGCATGATTCACCTTGTTTTCCAGCCAAAAGCTGAAGTGATTTTGTTCATATCTGGTGCAGACCCATGAGATCTTGAACCAGAAAAGTGCACCTTATTTCGCTTCATCTCTGTTACAAAAATAAATTTCTCTGGGTTTAACAATATTTACCTTCAGGAAACATAAATCAATCCTCCTGATGGGTTACCTCATTGGTTATAAACCAGCAAAATTCGAATGAAATGGCACAAAATCTGCTGTTGTAGAACAAACATATGTAATACAGACCACCTCCTGCTGACGTGGATGTTACAAAGGTAGTAAAGATGCTCAATATCAAACTCAAAACTTGGATAGATGGACAATCCTGGTTTGGTGAAACAGTGCGTGCTGTGACCAAAAAAAAGGAATTACCGTCTCTCGACTTCAACGATTTGGCTTTTAAACTGGCTACGGCTGAAAATATCAGCGAAACACTGCCTGCCGTACTCAAATCCTTACAGTGGCTGATAAACGATCTATTTTCACCTGCACAACAGCCAGAGCTGCTTGTTTTATTCAGCAACCCATCCACCTCAGAAACCTTTATGCACCATGGCCTGAATCAGGCGCCAGCAGCGAAACTGATGCAATCGCTGCATCATCTATTCACTGTGGGTAAAGCCCCCGAGTCCAACGATATGATGATGGTTGATGGCTTAACTATCGCGCCCAGCCGTTTATTTGATCACGAGAACATGACCGTCTGGTCTTTATTTTTATTCCGTGATGCCGCGCCTAGTGCTAAACAATTAAAGTGGAAAACATCCAGCATTGAAAATACCTTATATAAAGGCTTACAAGCCTGGTATCACAAGGAAAGCAAATTAAAAAAGGCCCTGGAATCCGAGCGTGCGATGTATGCGGCTGAACTACATGACTCACTGGCACAGGTATTAGGATACTTACGTCTAAAAAGCCTGAAACTGGATAAACTCTGTCAGCAGGATGAGTTCAGTTCACTGAAACCGATTACTGAAGATTTAGCCTCCTATACACAATGCGCTTATCATCAAACACGCGAACTGATCACCTCCTCACGTCTGACCATGCAAAGTGAGAATCTTTCACAGGGTGTGATTAATTCTATAAAAGAGTTTGAACATCAATCGGCTATCGTATTCGAACTGGACAATCGTCTGCCTCTAAATATGTTGTCACCGCAGCAGTCGATGCAAATGCTGTATATCGTTCGTGAAAGCCTCAGTAATATCGTCCGTCACTCTCATGCCACACATGCACGTGTGGTACTCCTCCTAAAAACCAGCTCACTCATTCATATTCAAATTGAAGATAACGGGACGGGCATTAACCCAGAGGCCGCCCGAAGTGATAGTTTTGGTTTGCAGATTATGAAAGAACGGGCAGATCGTATCGGTGCCAGCTTAGAGATTAATAACCGTCCCGAAGGCGGTACCCGGGTTGATCTCAGCCTGGATCTGGAGGCGAATGAATGAGTGATACCCCAATTACTGTGGTGGTTGTCGATGATCACCCCTTATTTCGTCGTGGCGTGGTTGAACTGCTCAACGACAGTGAAGAAATGACCGTTATTGCTGAATACGATAATGCTGAAGCCTTACTCGACAATATAGAGAATACTTACCCGGATATCCTACTATTGGACATGCAGATGCCCGGCAAGTCGGGCCTGGGTGTATTGAGACAACTGCGTGAACATGACGATAAATTAAAAATCATCATTATCACCGCCTGTAATGAACAGGATAAATTACTCGAAGCTCTACGCTACGGTGCTAATGGTTACCTGCAAAAAGACACACCACCTGATGAGATTTTGTCGCAATTACTGTCGGTTTTACATGGGAACGTCGCCATGAATGCCGGTGCTATTACCTCTCTCGCCAGCCATCTGCGTGAAAATAAGGAAGATGAGGACACCCCCTCCAGCTCTATATTGTCTCACCTCACTGAGCGTGAACGTGAAACGCTATTTTTTATAGCTAAAGGGCTAAATAACAAACTGATTGCCCGTGAACTGGGTATTAGTGATGGCACGGTTAAAGTCTATGTAAAAAGTCTGTTGCGTAAAATAAACCTGCATTCCCGACTTGAACTGGCAGCGTGGGCTCACCGCAACCTCTCCGCAGAGCTACTGGACAAGGAAATGTAAAAATGACCTTGTTGAAATGGCCCCGCCGTCAGCCACAAACGCAAGCGGAAGAAGCGCAATTACTGAAGCTGTTTAATAGTTTGAATGATGTGGTGTTGTTACTCGACAAACAGCATCAGGTGCAATTTATTAATCAGTATTGGGAAACTATCACCGGCATTCCTGTTGAACAAACGCTTGGCCGTTTGTTTTCTGATTTTCTGCATCCAGAAGAGCTCCCTAGCTGGTCACAGCTACTCAATAAAATCACACCTAACCAGCATGAAACCGTCTGGTTTCGCTTAATTAGTGCGAGTGGTGAGTTACGTTGGTGTGAAATGCGAATTCAATCTGTCAATAAAGACCAGCTCTATCCCCTTTCAGCCACATTGTGTGACATCACACCACAAGTGCGAAATGAAGAAGTGCGTCATGCCAGCCACCGAAGCTTACAAAGTCTGGTCGACCGCTTGCCTGCTATGCTGTATCGCTCAAGGAACAATGCCAGTTGGAGCATGGAATATGTCAGTGAGGGCTGTGAGCTCATTACCGGCTACACAGCTGAGAGCATGCTAAACCAGTCACAAGTCTCGCTCGGGTCTATTATTCATCCAGATGATGCCACCCGTGTATGGGAGGATGTACAACAGGCATTAGAAACATTTTCACCCTTTGATATTCACTACCGTTTAACCCGGGCAGATGGCAAAGAAGTCAGTGTGCAGGATAAAGGCCGAGGCCTTTATTCGGAAAGCGGCATGGTGCTTGGTGTGGAGGGCATTCTACTGTTAACTACTGAGTCTTAACAGCTGATTAAGATGATGTTTTCTAAGCTAATCTACCCCCACTTTTACCCTTTTGGGATACCCACACAAGAGGATTTCTCCCACAAAAAAAGCGAGCTATTTTGGTTATTAAGCGCTGTCGATTTTCGCAGCATGATTGACTAAATAACACTGTATGGAGAGACCCCTATGGCAACTCGTATTGCGATACTTGGTGCAGGCCCAAGTGGTATGGCACAACTCAGAGCATTCCAATCCGCCCAGGAAAAAGGTGCTGAGATCCCTGAACTCGTTTATTTTGAAAAACAAGCTGATTGGGGCGGCCAGTGGAATTACACATGGCGCACTGGTTTAGATGAAAATGGCGAACCTGTTCATAGCAGTATGTATCGCTATCTGTGGTCAAACGGCCCGAAAGAATGTCTTGAATTTGCTGATTACACGTTTGACGAACACTTTGGTAAGCCCATCGCCTCTTATCCACCCCGTGAAGTCTTATGGGACTATATTAAAGGCCGTGTTGAAAAAGCCGGCGTCAGAAAATATATCCGTTTTAATACCGCTGTTCGTCATGTTGAATTCAACGAAGACAGCCAAACTTTTACCGTTACCGTGCAGGACCATACTACTGACACAATTTACTCTGAAGAGTTTGACTATGTTGTCTGTTGTACCGGTCACTTCTCAACACCTTACGTGCCTGAATTTGAAGGCTTTGAAAAATTTGGTGGCCGCATTCTGCATGCCCATGACTTCCGTGACGCATTAGAATTTAAAGACAAAACTGTATTACTGGTCGGCAGCAGTTACTCAGCTGAAGATATCGGCTCACAATGTTATAAATACGGCGCGAAAAAACTGATCAGCTGCTACCGTACCGCACCGATGGGTTATAAATGGCCTGAAAACTGGGATGAAAGACCCAACCTGGTTCGTGTTGATACTGAAAACGCTTATTTTGCCGATGGTTCATCAGAAAAAGTCGATGCGATTATTCTGTGTACCGGTTATATCCATCACTTCCCCTTCCTCAATGACGATCTGCGTCTGGTCACCAATAACCGTTTATGGCCGCTCAACCTTTATAAAGGCGTGGTGTGGGAAGATAATCCAAAATTCTTCTACATTGGCATGCAGGATCAATGGTACAGCTTCAATATGTTTGATGCCCAAGCCTGGTATGCCCGTGATGTGATTATGGGTCGACTGCCATTGCCATCAAAAGAAGAGATGAAAGCCGACAGCATGGCCTGGCGTGAAAAAGAACTGACGCTGGTTACGGCTGAAGAAATGTACACCTACCAGGGTGACTACATTCAGAATCTGATTGATATGACTGACTATCCGTCATTTGATATTCCGGCAACCAACAAAACTTTCCTGGAATGGAAACATCACAAAAAAGAAAACATCATGACTTTCCGTGACCACTCATACCGTTCACTGATGACTGGCACGATGGCACCGAAACATCACACACCATGGATAGATGCACTGGATGATTCTCTGGAAGCCTATCTCTCTGATAAGAGCGAAATTCCTGTGGCTAAAGAAGCTTAAAACAACATATTCAAACTGGAGAATATCATGACGAGCGTCACCAAGATTATTGATAAAACCGTCGAACCGATTGAATCGGATTTGGATGGCTGGGTAAAACAGGTGGGTAACCCCACTATGAAAACCTGGATCGAATATAAAAGTGAAGATGGCAGCATTTTATCAGGACGCTGGGAAGCGACTGAAGGCACCTATCATGCAACATATGGTGGCTGGGAATTTGTGCACATTATGGCGGGTAAAGCCATTGTGACCGCTGAAGGTGGTGAGCCTCTCAGCCTGAGTGCAGGCGAATCCATGGTCTTCGAAAAAACCTTTGTCGGTACCTGGGAAATTATTGAACCCGTTACCAAACATTTTGTGCTGAAACTCTAGTTGAAGGCATTTAAACGATCTGTTCCTTGGAGTGAATGTCTTTGGCGTTCACTCCTTTTTTTATGCAGGAGCTTACCTTGATTCATACGATTTTTATTGCTGAGAACAGTCTTGGAGAGCAGGTTCAGGTCAAGAAAATTGATCTGATCACAGCTAAAGGTATCGTCGGTGACCGTAACTTTGATCGTGCTCAATGGCCAGGTCAGAACATTACTTTTATTGAAATAGAAGAAATCGAAGCCTTTAACAATAATTATCAGCAACGCATCCAACTCGCTGATACCCGGCGGAATGTTATCACCCAGGGTATTCGCCTCAATGATCTGGTTGGTAAGGAGTTCTTGATAGGTGATGTACGTTTCAAAGGTGTCGAGCTATGTGAGCCTTGTGCGACACTCGGTAAATTACTAAGTAATGAGACTTTAGCCAAAAAAGAGGTCGTGAAAGCCTTTGTGCATAAAAGTGGCTTACGTGCCGATGTGCTTTCAGATGGTGATATCCACGCCGGCATGACGTTTGACGTTATATAAACGGTGTAGCGACCTAAGCCGTCGCTACACCCTTGATTTAATCATTCATCTGATGCAGTAACGCAAAAATCGCTTCACGGCTTTGTTGCAGGTAAGGCGTGTCATCAAATAACTCGGCTTCACTCTGTACATATTCCCCATCAGGTAATGACTTTTCAACAGCATAAAACGCATCAACCGTCCCATGCTCAGCTTCTAAGTGAAACTGTAATGCCCAGACGTATTTGCCCAAATGAAAGCCCTGATAGGGGGTAATCAAACTACTGGCAAAAGGAATCGCATTGACTGGCAATTCAAAACACTCACCATGCCAGCTTAATGGCTCAAACGAATCCGGCATCCAGGTAGCGGTATCATCCGTCTTAGTCACCGTATGCCAGCCAATTTCCTGCTGCTCATTCTGGTAAACCTTAGCCCCCATTGCACAGGCAATCAGTTGTCCACCCAAGCAAATGCCCAGTACTTTTTTACCGGCTTCAATCGCGTCTTTAATCAGCTTTTTCTCAGCAGGTAACCACGGATAAGTGTCTTCATCATTCACACTCATCGGGCCCCCCATAATCAATAACCAGTCAAAGGTATCAATCGTCGGTAATGCTTCATTAAAATCAAGACGATAGGTCTGTAACTCAAATTCTTTATCCGCAAACCAACCCTGCATTGAGCCAATCCATTCACCCTCTGCATGCTGCAAAATGGCTACTTTCTGCACTGTAAATACTCCGTAAACTTTTTCTTTCAGAGACGCTGATTCAGTTAATACCTGTCAGCCATCCCATGGATTAATGATCGTATCGATCACGCTAAATAACTGTTATGGCTAGAATAGTTCAAGACAGAACCGAAAGAAACAGTGCATTATGATCTTTGCCGAAATCCGATATGTTTAGCTGATATATTCCCTATCGTTAACGGTTGAGCACCTGTTGCAACATAATATCTTCCATCAGCCCAATTTCATCTTCGCTGATCAGTAATGATGGCATAAATCGTATAACATCCGCCTGCGTCGCATTAATCAATAAACCCGCCTGAAACGCTCGTTTCATCAGCTCTTTGGCTACCGGACGATGAAAACAAATCGCTTGTAATAAGCCCTGACCTCTGACTGACTTGATAAGCCCATACCGGTCATGCTGCTGAAGTGTTTTTAAACTACGACTGAGCTGCTGACTTTTTTCATTCACCGCGTCCATAAAACCGGGACGTATTAACTCAGTTAATACCGCCAGCCCAGCAGCTGTGGCTAAGGGGTTACCATTAAAGGTACCGCCCTGATCACCAAAGTCAAAACAGGCCACCTGATCGGTGACTAAAAGTGCAGAGAGGGGAAAGCCCCCGCCCAGACCTTTACCCAGGGTCATCATATCGGGTTGTATATCTGCATGTTGATGGGCGAATAACTGTCCTGTCCGCCCCATGCCTGTTTGCACCTCATCGACGATCAGTAACAAGTCCTGCTTTTTGGTCACTTCCCGTAGCTGTCTGAGAAAAAGCGGATCAGCAGCGATGACCCCGGCTTCACCCTGCACCGGTTCCAACATCACCGCCACCGTGTTCTTATTAATGGCTGCTAAAACGGCATTGATATCGTTCAATGGCACATGCTTAAAACCCGCTAATTTTGGAGTAAATAACTCGGCCCACTCGGGCTTGCCTGAGGCAGACATGGTCGCCAGAGTTCGACCATGAAACGCACGCTCAAAACAAATAATTTCATAAGCGCCGTTTTTGTATTTGCTCCCCCATTTTCTTGCCAGTTTGATCGCCCCTTCATTTGCTTCCGCACCACTATTGGCAAAAAAGACCTGATCAAAGCCGCTGTGTTTGACTAATAACTGACTCAAGGCAATCATCGGTTCGTTATAAAACGCCGGACTGGGATTTATGAGTTTGCCAGCTTGCTCTGAGATTGCCTCAACAATCGCCGGATGGCTGTGCCCTAAACAATTCACTGCCCAGCCCTGAAGGAAATCCAAATAACGCTTCCCCTGATTATCGGTCAACCAGGAACCCTCTCCGGCCACCATCACAATATCTGGCCGTTCGGCAATGTTCATGACTGCGTCCACGTTCCACTGTGTCATGTGTTATTCCCTCTCTACCGCCGTCATTTCGTATTCTACGGCCAGGGTTTTCAAGCCACTGTGGCTGGTTTCGAGAATGCGGCGAGACTCATAAGCCTGATATATTTCAATAGAAAACCCTTCCGTTTTCGGATAGCGAACCACCAGATCCGCCAGCACATCTTCTGCCCATGTGCTGTCAATATTCATCTGACACCAAAGTTTGTGCTGTTTTTGGATGTTGATATGGTAACGCGACTTCATGATTGTTTATCCGGAGTTGTTAAACGATGCTGCCATGATTCAACCTGTCCGGAATCAATACGCTTTTGAGCCATATCACGCCATGTTTGCGCCAGATAAGGAATATCGACCATGGCTTTTAACGCCGTCAGGTTCAAAGTATCTTCAAACAAATAGCTTAATAATCTGGCAATAGACCAATCGGGGTAAGGCCGTTGCAGTAGCACCAATGAATCGCCGGCCTGAAGGTAACCAGGGGTAATAACACGATAATACCAACCGATCGTTTTCAGGCTTTGTACCTGTTTTGCCATCTCTGGATAGTCGTAACGTGCATTGAGTTTCCAACATGGCTGCCGGCCTTGTGACACCTGAATAATGGCTTCACCCAACTGGAAAATATCACCAATACAGACATCCGACTCGATTAAGCCTGTGGTACTGATATTCTCACCAAATCGACCCACACTAAACGCGCCATCGGTATACTTTTTCAGGTGCTTTTGCAGTGTGGAATAATGCTCCGCGGGAAAATGATGCAGCGCTTTCTCCACGCCGCCGTGATGACGCCTGTCAGCTTGTTCATCTCCCAACAAACCTTCCGTTCCCAAATACACACGGTCCTGAATAATGTGTTTGTTCATCGCACTCGGCTCACCATTAGGGCCTAATGGTGCTGATTTGCCTATCAGGACCGCATCCACCGTGACTATCGGTAATAACAATTTCATAATCCAATGCTCTCGAGCCAGTCTGTAAAGAATAAGCGGGTTTGTTGTTCCAATTTTGGTCCGTATTGTGTGCTCGCCTCCCGTAATGCCATAACAGAGATGCCTGACTTGGAAAGCTCACAGATATGCCCCACAAACCAATGCTCTAATGAGGCAGTGAAAACTTCAGGGTGACATTGCACTGCCATCACCTTTTCGGCCCATGAAAATATCTGGTTTTCATACCTGTCAGATGAAGCAAGTAAGGTCGCCCCAGCAGGTAAATCAAAGGTTTCGCCATGCCAATGAAACATCGTGGTCATCGCCGACGAAAGATGCTTAACGGGAGAGTGCTGAGCAAATGAGCTAAGACGTAAGGGATACCAGCCAATTTCAGCTTGCTTGCCAGGGTATATGTTTGCTCCCAGGGCTTTTGCGATCAGCTGTGCACCTAAACATACGCCGAGTGTGGGCAGACCCAGCTCTAGGCGCTGTTTTATCAAGGCCAACTCAGAGGCAAGAAATGGAAACAGGGCCCCATCATTAACGCTGATCGGTCCACCCAATATCAGCAGTAAATCGATCTTCGCATTGTCGAGCTGACTGAGATCGGCTGTTGCGACATCAACATAAAACAATGTTATGCCTCGCTCCATAAGCACACTGCCCAATATCCCAGCATCCTCAAAAGCAAGATGTCTGAGTGCAATCGCTATTTTCATCTCTGCTCCTAGTCAATAAGTTCATGTTCAATAGCTAACTTCACTAAGTCTGCAGTGCTGTTCAGTTCCAGCTTGCGTTTCAACTGAGTCTGGTAGGTCGCTACTGTTTTTTTACTAATACTTAATATGTCGGCGATATCACCGACGCCCTTGCCATTGGCCAACAGACATAACACTTCAAATTCACGGGTACTGAGCTTATCTATCGGGCTGTCACCCATGACATTGCACATCGCCATTTTCTGAGCCACCTCATGACTCAAATAGCTGCGTCCTTGAGCCACCTGTTTAATCGCATGAAATAAATCATCAATCGCCGTCGACTTCAGTACAAAAGATAATGCACCAGCCATTAAAGCCTGCTTGGCATACATCACGGCTGAATGCATGGAATAAATGATGATGCGCGCATCAGTATCACGTGCTTTAATTCGTCTCGCAGTCTCAATGCCGCCCATACCTGGCATGGATAAATCCAATACCACCACATCGGCTTTTTGCTGACAGTAATGCTCATACGCCAACTCACCGCTACTTACACAGGCAGACACCTGCCAGTTCATGTCTTTAAGCATCGCTTCCAGTCCGCTTCTGATGGCGGGATGATCATCGGCTATCAAGATGTTCATCTGTGTCAGTTCACTAATGGAAAAAGTGCATTGATATGTGTTCCGGCATGCTGGTTTATTTCAAATTGACCGCCCAGCGCCAGCACCCGATCACGCATACCCGTCAGCCCTAATCCAATACGTTGCCCCGAGGCTGATGACATACCCCGACCATTATCAGAAAGTGCGAACTGAATAAGGTCAGGGGCATAACACACCGTAATGGTGACAGCTGTAGCCTGAGCATGGCGACCCACATTGGTGAGTCCTTCCTGTAGCAGTCGATAAATGCTGTGGGCGTGGTCACGAGGCATGGCATCCACATCGCCTTCGAGCTTGAATGACACCTCTAGCTGACTGGATGCTTGCCACTGTGCCACCAATTCAGTCACTTGTTGTCTGAAGTCGACATCCTCCGGAACGGGTGATTTTATATTTTGTAATAATCCCCTCACCTGCTGATGCGTTTTATCCAGCGTGCAAAGTATCTGCTGAGCGTATTCCTGTGCTGCACCCAGTTGAGATGATCGTAAGATCCGTTCAGAAAATAATTTGATTAAAATTAACTCTTGCCCAAGCTCATCATGCAGCTCTCTCGCCAGAGACTGGTGAAATGAACTCAACTCGTCATTAACAGCCGCCATTGGCTGTTGTTCTAGTCTCGCATTCATCATTTTTACCCTTTTTACACCAAAACTGTCTGAGTGATTTCAGAATAATTCCCTGATGTGTGAGCAATTCTCTCAGAACAAAAGTTGCATGTATAAGTTTAAATATTTATGTTATTGATAATTTTTATGAATCAATTGATACGATATGGAACTCAGACATTTACGCTACTTTAAGGTCGTTGCTGAACTACAGCACTTTCATCAGGCTGCTGAAAAACTGCATATCACCCAACCGGCTTTATCCAATCAAATGAAACAACTGGAAGAGGAACTCAATACCGCCTTATTTCATCGAGTGGGCCGTCACGTCAAACTCTCGGAATCCGGTGCAAAAGTACTGGAAGTTGCCAATAAAATCCTGAATGAGGTCGACTTACTGAAAGAAGCAGTGAGTGATATTGAATCAGGTCAGACAGGCAGTTTACGTATAGGCGTATTACAATCGATTAATGCTTTGTATTGTCGGGAAATTGTCTTAGAGTTTGACCGGCTGCATCCAGGTATCGCTCTGCACATAGAAGAGCTATCTAATCGGCAAATTGAGCAGCGTTTATTGACTGGTGATATTGATGTTGGCATCGGTTTTATTCTTGATAAGAAATACCATCATGATCTGCTTTTTGAATCTTTATTTTCTGAAGCATGGAAATTGATCATCAATCATGAGTCGGCCCACTTCGCCCCCGCCATCATGCAAGGCCAGCCACATCCGCTGAAAGCCGTGTTGTTACCAGAAGGATTTGAAACCCGAAGCGTGGTTGATCAGTTTTTCGAAGATCACCAGATATTTACCAGCAAAATAACAGAAGTAAATACCATTTCCTTTATCCTGGATCTGGTTGAAAACGGCATGGCATTCAGCATTTTACCGGAGGCTTTTTCGCGGCTAAATACCTCTGCTAAACGTCGTGTATACGACTTAAGCCCCGCCCCCAAAGAACGACAAATTGGTCTGTTTACCGTCAAAGATCGACTGCGTAAAAAAAGTGTCGAACATTTCTGCACTTTAATCAGAAATCAATTGAAACAATAAAAAAACCCGGCATGAAAACCATGCCGGGTCGAGGTCATTTACTGTGAGAATATAACCTCTTATAAGCTAAACACACTCAACACACCCCCCAGGTTTGTCCAGTTGGATAAAGCTCTATAAGCACCAACGGCACCTAAACCATCGGCATCATTTTCAAGTGATGGAATAGCCATACCAATACCAGCCCAACCACCAACACCAGACAAAATAGAAATATATTGCTTACCATCATGTTTGTAGGTGTTCACATTACCAATAATGCCCGAGGCGGTTTTAAAGCGCCAAAGCTCGCGACCTGATTGAGCATCTACTGCTTTTAAATAGCCTTCAAGCGTGCCATAAAAAACAACATCCGTAGCCGTCGCTAAAGCACCAGACCAGACTGAAAAACGCTCAGGATTAGACCAAACGATTTTACCTTCTCGGGCATCCCAGGCAATAAAGTTACCCATATTGGTGCCACCCGGTGCCGGATACATACTTAGTGTTGCCCCGACATAAGGCTGACCAGCAACGTATTCCACCTCAAATGGCTCATAATCCATACAAATATGATTTGTCGGCACGTAGAAAAGTCCCGTCCGTGGTGAGTAGGCAGCAGGTTGCATATCTTTTGAACCCTGCGCTGCAGGACAAATACCGCTGGTAGTGACATCCGGCCCATTCTTCGCCGTTGAGTATTTTGCCACCCGATCATGCAGGCCTGTTTTTAAATTAACCCCGTTTGACCAGTTCACTGTCGGGTCATATTTTTCTGCCACTAACAATTCACCATTTGCCCGGTCCATCGTGTAGGCAAAACCATTACGGTCAAAATGCACCAGCGTTTTTCTTTGTTTGCCTTTGACTTTTTGATCCACCAAAATATTTTCATTGATACCGTCATAGTCCCATTCGTCAAACGGTGTCATCTGATAGACCCATTTTGCCATGCCCGTATCAAGATCACGGCCGAAAATTGACATGGTCCATTTGTTATCACCTGGACGTTGAACCGGGTTCCAGGTAGATGGATTCGCCGTCGCGTAGTAGAAGGTATCCAGGTCGGGATCGTAAGAATACCAACCCCAAGTCGTTCCACCACCAATTTTCCACTGATCACCCTGCCAGCTATTTAACGATGAATTTTTTCCTACTGGTTTTAACATTGACGTGGTTTTATCAGGATCAATCAGCATATCTTCATCCGGTCCAGTGCTATAAGCCTTGTATTTCACATTGCCATCCAGATCATAGGCCTGAACATAACCACGCACACCAAACTCACCACCGGAAATACCGACAATCACTTTATCTTTAAAAACATGCGCCGCTGCAGTACTGGTAGCACCTTTTCTTGGGTCATCACGCTTATCCGACCACACTACTTTTCCGTCTTCAGCATTCAACGCGACTAACGTGGTATCTGCCTGATTAAGAAAAATTTTGCCATCGGCATAAGACAAGCCACGATTGACTGTGTCGCAACACATGACGGGTACAGTTTCATCGTAATTTTGCTTGGGTTCATATTTCCATTTAATGGCGCCATCATTATTTAGATCCAGCGCATAAACAATGTTTGGAAATGGCGTATGTAGGTACATCGTGCCATCAATAACTAAGGCATTACCTTCGTGTCCACGTAAAACACCGGTCGAGAATGACCAGGCCATGCCTAAATCTTTCACATTATCTTTATTAATCTGTGTCAGCTCAGAGTAACGTTGATTATTGTAATGACCCGCAGGCATAACCCAGTTATTAGGGTTTTCCTGCATTTGTTGAAGTTCGTCAGCAGCCACCAATGCTGGTGTGGCTGATAGCAAAGCAATAGAAAGTATTTTCAGCTTCATTTCTTTGTCCTTTTATCGTTGTTTTTGGCATGTTCGACATGCCATACAACTGTATAAAAGACCGTGAGACGGGTCATTTGGACAAAGGCTTGTTTAAGACTCAGAGAAACGCTGATCTGTTCTTATCTACTTTTCATTATCAAAAATGTGAATCATGAGTACATCAACTCAATATACCTAGTTAGTGGCTGAGCGTTAACACATCGATAATTACTGGCACCACAGAAATAGCCAATAACATTCCCATACTCAGATTAATCAGTCGCATCGCTTTATTCGAATGAATAAAAGAACGTGAAGCATGACCAAGATATAACCATAACGAAAGACAAATCGCTGTGACCACTAAAAACATAACGGCCATCAATACAATATTTCCCCAACCTGAATCCAGCGAGGAGTAGGTCGTCACGGCACCAATGGCAATAATCCAGGCTTTGGGGTTTAACCATTGGAAAATCATTCCCCCCAACACAGACATCGGTTTTTGTTGAATACCGGTGTTGGAAGACGGTTTTTGGGTGGCGATCAACCAGGCCAAATAGAGTAAATAGACAATGCCAACGACTTTTAAAATCAGATGCAACACCGGGTATTGCTTAAACAGCGTGTTCAAGCCCATACCGATGGCCAGCAACATCAATGGAAAGCCAAAACACACCCCCAAATAAAACGGCAGGGTACGTTTAACCCCGTAGTGCAGCACCGAGTTTAGAATCATGATGTTATTCGGACCTGGCGTAATGGTGGACGCAATTGCAAATAATAAAAACGCCGTTACATTCATACGCTGAGCTCGGGCATAAATAATAAATCTGTCACCCCGACATCGACACCTGCCTGGTTCAGTGCTGTGGTAATTTGTCCCCGATGATGGGTTTGATGGTTAAAAAAATGAATAATCGCCTGAGTGAAATCAACATTCTTTTCGGCAGCAGCTGCCAGACTGGTATAGACCAAGCGTTCTGGCAGAACTGTCTCCTCGAGTGAAGCTGCCCAATCAAGTATCTCCAGATCTAATTCATCACGCGCTTTTTTTAGCTCCGTGAACTCACTGTAAAGTTCCTGATCCAATGCCTTCAGATCAGCTGAAGGAATCTGACCTTTAAATCGGTCCAACCACATCCGATCGCACAACAATAGATGATTTAAGGTGCCATGAATGGATTTGAAAAACAGTCCACAGTCGGCCTTGCGATCCTCATCGTTTAATTGACAGGCTGCCAGATAAACAGACTGGTTCATCCATTGGTTATAACGTGCCATTAACTCCGCATAAGTCGCGATATCCAGCTTCATCACAGGCTCCTTCATTGAGAGCAAAGAAGAAAATTCTAAATCATTCCATCTTATTTTTTTCAATCAAAATCAGTGCCTAAGGCAAGTTTATGATGTCTTTTTTTGAAGGTTTTAGTAATAAAAGTGAATAATCATCCACCGGCAACTCATTGATTATGCAAGTACTTAACGATAGAACAAAAACGCGATTAAGACTGCATAGCAATGGCATAGTCAGAGTTTGTCTTATAGAAAAATGAGCCAAACACTCAGACTTTTGAAAGCCGATCCTATTTGATACATAGCAGTTGTCAGCGAAGTAGCTACCTTACTGCGCCACCAACGTATCAGCCCGATAAAATGCACCTGCATTTTCACCCAAGACTTTCACTAGTTTGGGCAGTAATGCCGTCATGGTCTCCATCAATTGCCAGGGTGGATTGATGACATAGATGCCCGATGACGTCATACCACGTGTGGAAGCATCCGCATCCAACCCTAGTTCATAGCGTTGTATATGAGTAATGCCACTATTAATCAACTGTTTATCCAGTCGATTAATACGTGCCCTGTCGACCACCGGATACCAGATTGCATACGTACCCGTAGCAAACTTTTTATGGGCTTTCTCGACAGTATGAAACACCTCGTCGTAATCCGATTTGATCTCATAAGACGGGTCAATCAACACCAGTGCCCGACGTGACTCCGGCGGTAATAAACTCAGCAAACCTTTCAAGCCATCTTCTCGCCGTACACGAGCCTGCTTATATTGGCGCAGATTATTTGTCAGAAATACGCTATCTTCCGAATGCAACTCAAAGCACCATGCCTGATCCTGTGCACGTAAATATTGCATCGCCAACATGGGTGAGCCAGGGTAAAACGTCAGGTCATTGCCATCATTCACCGTCTTGACTGCCGTCTGATACGCCGCCAACTCTGGCCAGTCCAGATGAAACACCTTAGCAATACCTTTCTGATATTCCTGAAGTTTTTCTGCATGGTCTGAACGCAGGTGATATAGCCCCGCCCCTGAATGGGTATCAATATAACTAAAGGCTTTCTCTTTTTTCACCATATGCTGAAGCAACTCGATCAGCACGATATGTTTTAACACATCCGCGAAATTACCCGCATGGTATGAATGACGATAACTTAACAAAGCAGAATCCTATACAGATCAATGACATTATTCTGCAAATTATGCCTGTTAGTTACCGGTTTGAGTGGAAATTGTTGTAAGCGTTAAATAATCCATGACAAAAAGTCAGCCAATTGATTCTATCCGGCGGAATCTAACCTCATTCGCTCATAAAAACGACTTATTTATACTCATTTTGAAACAGCCTGACCCTGTTTCGGCCATGTCTTTTCGCATCGTACATAGCAAAATCAGCACAATTTAATAGCCCATCCTCTTCCGTGCTGTGCAGTGGATAAAGTGCAACACCAATGCTGGCACCGACACTGACGCTTAACTCCTCAAATGTCATAGGGCTTTGCAACGCTTCCAGCACTTTCTCGCCGACTTGCAAGGCGGCCTGCTCATCAGTGACTTTATGCAGCAAAACGACAAACTCATCACCGCCAAGTCTGGCGACTGAATCAGGCTTACGCAGACATGAACGGATTCGTTCGGCGCACTCAATCAATACCGCATCACCGACATCGTGTCCGTAACTATCGTTGATAGGTTTGAACTCATCCAAATCGATAAACATTAACGCTAAAGCGTATTTATCGCGTTCAGCCATCGTCATCGCCAAGTGCAGTCGTTCTCTAAACAATATTCGATTTGGTAATCCAGTCAGAGCATCATGATGAGCGAGATGCTGCGCATGTTCTTCCATGACTTTTCTATCAGTAATATCGTAAAACCAGCCCAAGATCATTTGCTTGCTGTGATATTCAATTTGAAGGTAGGAAGCGAGAACCCATTTTGTAGTTTGTTGACTCTCAGTGACATTGAGCTCAACTAACTGATTGTTAATCTGCTGCCCATGCTCAATTAATTTCACCGTCTCATCATATTCGACTTTATTCGCGTAATAACGTCGAAGCTTGAGACCTAAAGCTTCCTGATGTTTCTTGTCAATTAAAGCGGCATAACTTTTATTGGCAAACACCACTTCTTGAGTTCGGATATCGATTATAGATGCGGCAATCGGGCTGAAGTCCAACATCATTCTCAAGCGTGATTCGCTCTCTAATGCTTTGATGCGTAACCTGGCATTTTCCAGAAACGTTTCGCCTGACTTTCTTGCCACAAGAAAGACAAAAAACAAAAACAATAACAGCATGGCGCTCATGCCGTATGTTATGGGTTCACCTTCCTGAATAAGCAGCAAAATATGAGGGATCATCGTCGGAAGAACAAAAGCCACCACCGACCTTCGATCAACTGAGAGTGAAGCCATACCGCCCGAAGACAATCCGCCAATGGTGAATGATAAGAATGTCTGATAAGCCATGCTATCTAGCGGCATGAGGATCACGCCACCTACACCCCAAATGCTGCCGGTGACTAAAATACTGAAACGAAAATACTGTATCCAGCGAGCCTGATTACGCTCTGTTTTGTCCTCATCTCTCTGCCAGTAAACCAACAAAACGCATCGTGAGATCAGAACCATCAGCAATACCGCATACCAACTTAATGAGGTTGAAACGGGAATCACAGGAAGTTGAACAATAATCAATATCAAGCCCACCGTGGCATTGATAGTGATAGAGAAAATGCTGCCAGAAAAAAGCATTTTGACTTTCTGTTCTAAAACGCTTTCAACGTAAACTGGCTGGTCAGATCTGCTCTGGCACATCTGAAGGCCTAAACGGATTTTCTATTAGGAACGCTATTTTTACTCTTCACGTTTCACTCCCCCAGCATTTTTTTGATTGGGTGAGTTCATCTTATACCCCTAGCTATCCAGAATGAAGACTAATAGATAGCAAAACGTGATTTAAAACATTCTCAGCATGTTTAGTTAACAAATACTTTTTATTCGACATGCTAGCTTCTGGAGGAGCTTGCTTACAGAGCAGGTTTAGGTTTAGGTTTAGCTCAGAACAAATCAAGAAAGCAGCCAGCCTGACTAATAACGTGTAAGAATCAATTATCAAGTTAGTAGGCCACTTGCTTTTCCTGCTCTACCTAGTTCTCCAAACAGCGGAACAGCTATGTCACATCCGTATACTTTGACTTATTAACGACGAGACTAATTGCCTCTATAGGTCGAATAGCCAAAAGGACTTAGCAATAAAGGTATGTGATAGTGCGAAAGCGTCCCATCAACTTTGAAGATAACGGGAATTTCAGGGAAAAAGGTTTTTACGTTCTGGCCATTCATCCAGTCACCAGTCTTGAAGGTTACCTTATAAACACCTTCTTTAATTGTTCCTTCTGAAGGATATAGAGCGGTAATTCGTCCCTGTTGATTAGTGGTTCCAGCGTTTAATGAAACCCAGTTTCCATTGTCGTAATACTCTAGGTTGACCTCAATGCCTACCCCAGGTAGTCCGTTTTGCATGTTCAGAACGTGTACGCTCAATGGATTATCTGCCGCGAATGATGTCACTGATTGAGCAAGTAAGAAAAGGATAGCTATTATTTTCTTAAACATACAATTTCCTAATTAAGTTCGAAATGTATCGAGCGCTTTTTCATAGTTCTCTCCAATTATGATCTAAGGGTTTGGCTATGCTGGAGCGGATAGTCTCTATGATAATACTTTAACGCCGTGCTTAGGGGCCGTAGTGCAGTGAAGCGCTGAAACAATGGTCCAAGTAAGATCAAGGGAGCAACGGTTCAAGTTGGCTGACCCCTTGATCCTTCTCATTTGTGGTCCTTGATTGGCTAACGCTGTCATAAATTGACGAAAAAAGCGTAGCTTATTGAGGTCAATTTCATGACCTTGTTATGCACTTGCCTAGAATGGAATTTCGTCACATTCAACATCGATTGATAGTTCATAATCATAGTTACCCTCTGGAGTGACTAAGCGAAGTACTGATCTCCCTGTAACTCGGTATTTGTCCTTCAACTCCTCCCCTTCTCTAGCAAAAGCTAGAACCTTAGAACTATTAAACCGCAGTTGCGCCCATGAGTTTTTGTGCAATCGTCGGATGGGTGGGGTTATAAAATGACGCACATTAAAATCGGGGAGGTCTGAGTCAGTGTAAGGGCAGTCTTTGCCGTCTTGTTTTAACCTCCAGCCTTTCGTGGAATAGAAGTATATTGCCTCTATTTCGGAAGAGGCGGTCGACGAATCATTATGGAGATCAATCTTGAAGTCAATGTCGGCTTCAGCAAGATATTTGGTCTTTTCTAGATTCCCATAAACACTACTGAGCTTTACTTTGACTCTGCTTTTCCGAACGTTCTCAACTTGAGATTTAGCCCAAATGAGATCTCCTGATAGGGAATCCCTCAATTTTGCAATTGAGCCACCATAGACGATGTGTCGATGGTGTTTGAGGTCGAAGGGTATATCATCAGCGTTCTTGGTGAGGAGGATACAAAGCTTCTCCTTAGCGTGTGCATATCCAACCTCGTAAAATACATTAGGGTTCTGTCCTGACATATCCGCGATTACGATGTCAGCAGCTTCGATCTGACGATAGATCCGGTCTAATATTCCTTCCTGAAATATCTGTTCATCGACCCTTTCAGCATTCACGCCCAAAGAGAGAGCAGTCTCTTTGATGCCCATTCTATAAATATCTTCGAACTCTTCGTTAAAGGGCATGAGAACAAAGGCAAATACCTCTTCATCTGACACTAGAAGTTCCTCTTCTGCTTTACCGCATAACGTTTTAAATAAGGGGCTGGCGCGTAGCGACAGTCCCACGAACGGTAGTGAGCAAACTTAATTTTTTTGTTATGTGACTTTGTTTTTGAAAAGTATTCATTAAAAGATTGCCTTAAAAAATTATCAAAATCATTTTGATTGCCCCAAAATTTGGCAAAGAATCAATAGGGTCAGAGTAATTGATTTTTTTCAATATAGTAGAGCCACAAAAGTAAAGCTGGCTGGTCCACTATGGCTGTTAATGACAGTGATAAGGTTTCGAACCTGCATGACAACACTTTCCTGGAGGGCTATCTTTACGACAGCCACCGCTATGAGCTAGAACAGTTGTCGAGGTGAAGACAAAAATTGAAAGTACCAGTAAGATTTTTTTCATAAGAGTCTCCGAAAACGTTATTGATAAACAAATCGAGTATTCAGCCACTTGATTTAATATTTCATTCGCGTTTTTCTTATTCCCTCTCTGATACTCTAAACTTGCATACTCACTAGAAGATATTGTTAAAACGCAATCAAACCAGACTATAAACCATTTATTTTCAATAAGATATCGTTCTATTAAAAAACAATAGCATTAGACTCTCCTCTAATCTCCAGCTAAACGTACTTTTGAACTTATCAAATGCTGATTGAGTGCATCAAACTGTTGCTTGATATCAGCCGAGTGTTCGCCCAGTGTGGTGGTGTTCACAAGGTTGACGAGTAGCTCGTCCTTTTCAAGGCATTTATTTTCAATGGCACGTTTAGGGTCATCAGAAAAAAGTTGGGTTAATTTTCCACCTATTTCTTCAATCCATTCTCTATCGGCATCAGGCGTTGATGGTAGGTCGCCCAGTTCTTTAATGACGTGTTGAAATGACTCGATAAACGTCTCGCGTTTATCGGCAATAACAAACAGTGAGTGTTGGATATTTTCTGCTGATAATTGCTCACCCATCACACGGTAGAAGTCAGCTGTTTGTATGATTAATTTGAGAATTTCCAGGGCATCAGCCTGCGTATCTGTTCGTATTATCGACATATTAATCGGCTCCAGAGTCGGTAGGTATGTCCCCGACAAGTGCGTCTATCGCATCAGGGATGATTTCAAATTCGGCAGGGGTTGAGGTTTTAGACTCGCCATCGGCTTCCAGCTCTTTGGGTTTTGAGGTGTGAATGCTGAATTTCTGGGCAGATTGACGCACGATATGGCGCTCATTATCCTCCGCCCCTTGACGTAAATTCGGCCCCAACAATAACAAGCGCCACCAGGGTCTCGGCTTGATAAAAAACAGGTGAAGCTGACCGTTTAATAAGGTTGAACGCTGATCAACAATATTACCCCCACCGTAATATCGACCATTGCCCACGGCAAGGTGAATCACCCGTGTTGAACATTGCCAGTCATCTGTTTTGATAGCCACTTTAAAGCTTTTGTTTTGTTTGATTGCTTTGAAAAATGCACCTAAATAAGCAAACACACCAAACCATTTCTTGCTATCGGAGGTGAGTTCACGCGTCACATCCACGCCCAGCCCGATGTGAGCGACATTCACAAAGAAGTGATTATTCACCTTGCCCAGACTGATACGCTCGCGTTTTCCGTCGATAATGACTTGTGCGGCTGCGGATAAATCTTCTGGCACCCCCAGCGATCGCGCCAAGTCATTGGCTGTTCCCATCGGGAGAATTGCCATGGTACGTTGATACTTGTAGATTGCTTCGAGTGCCGTACTAATCGTGCCATCACCACCAGCAAGCACTACCACGCCATCGTCACGTTCATAATTTTCAACGAGCTTCACCAAGTGAGACTCGCTTTCAGTTTCCTTAGCAGAGACTTCAATACCAGCAGATTCCAGGCGTTGTATGGCTTTTTCCAAACTCTCTTCACTGCCATTTCGGCTGTGGGGATTAATCAGAATCAAGGCATGCTGCATAACGTTATTCCCTGTATTTAAGCCGCTTCATTCTCGATTCGGCGATATATGGCTTCAAGCAAACTATAAAGACCAAAGGCAAATAAACCGATAGCGATTATCATGGTGAGTGAGCTGCCAAATGGCGTTGTGCGTAGCCAGTCAAGCGCATCACCAATGCCTTTATTTTCACTGGTGCCAGAGATAAATGCTGAACGCAGAATAATCCAGCCAATAATGCACCAAACCAACCCTCTTGAAATTAAGCCAAACTGACAGACTTTTGTCATCCAGCCATAGTGTGTGTCTGGCATCGCTATGTATTTCTCAAACCGAGCTGTAAAACCTTTAATTAAGTGGGCAATTCCTACACCGACCAAAACCACACCAATAAGGCCAAAGACTAAGGCGGTGATCTCTGATCCCAAATATTCGGTTAGATTGGTTGATGCAGATTGTCCTGAGGAATCATCTTTATCTGTAAGCAGTAAGGTGACCGTCCAATAGCAAAGTATGCTGTGAGTGATAGCACTGGCAACTAAACCCGTTCGTATCAGCATGCCCTTCCACGAATGGCCGTGTTCATCCGTATCTTTGATGCTTTGAGTAAAACGCCAAATAACGTAGCCCAGCAATCCGACAACAAGCATCACTAATAATGCCTTACCAAATGGCTGATGCTTTAAATTAAGAATAGCGCCTTTACTGCTGGCTTCTTCATCCCCCAAACCAAGCACGGATAGAAATGCCAATGCTCCAATAGTGAGATAAATAATGCCTCTCGCGGCATAGCCCATTCGTGCCAGCAACTGATAGCCAGTCGAGTTAATCAATGTGATGACTCACTGGTTCACTGTCGATTTTTTCATGAACAAACTGACGTGACAGATACCAACACATTAGGGCCCACGCCGAGCCAACCGTCCAGCCAGCCACCACATCAGTCGGCCAATGCACACCTAAATAAACTCGGCTGATACCCACCAGTAAGGTCAATAACACGGAGGTACAGATGATCAGCAACTTCACTCGCCAACTTGTCTGGAACTGTGCAAGCAAGGCACCAAGAGTGAGGTAAGTGCTGGCCGACAACATAGAATGCCCACTGGGAAAGCTTGATGTATAGACCAAAGTCGCATGCGTGACCAAATCAGGTCGGGCACGATCAAAACCACTTTTCAACATAAAGCTGGCAAGTAAAGCGCCGCCGGTAGCCAACAGCACCACAAGAGCCAGTTTACGTTTATGAATCAGTAATAAAAAAATCATCACCCAGACACTGAGTAAGGTGAGCACCGTATTACCACCCAATGCCGTGATGTCCTTACCGACTTGCTCCAGCCAAGGAGGCCCAAGCAGATCTTCAGGATTATCGGGGTTACGCAATGACAGCAGAATCTTTTCATCCATGGCGAGCGTCTCGCCCTCTGTCACCTCATCAGCGACTTCCATAAACAACCACATTGAGCCAGATATCATCAACAACACGATCCAAAAAGCGATTTCTCGTCGTCCTAACCATGTCAGTATCTTTTGCATACGCGTCCTTATCACTGCGAAAGTTCAGAATGGATACCCTATATGCAAATATCAACTTCGTCACTAACCTGGATAAAACTTAGACGTTATCGATATTAACAAGGTGATGACAGCGTTTGCGAAAATCGGATAGTCGATCTGCTCTCAAGTGCGTAACGTGAACCGATTTGTTCTCTCACAGGTAATCTGCCATGGATCGACACTATCGGTTTATCAATCAATCAGCTTCCATTAGCTCTATTTGTGTATCTGAAGTTCTTTCATTATCAAACAAAAGGGTCAGCGGCTTACATAAAACCGCGATCACATTGGTCGCAACATTGATGGGGACGACTGCTGTTTTAGGCACGGCCGAGGCCATTGATTTTAACTGGATCGCAGGCACTGGTGACTGGGAAAATGCCAGCAACTGGTCTAATAGCTTCGGTTCAATGGTTCCAGATGAGGATGCGTCTGCGTATGTTGATAATAGCGGTACCGCACAGGTACAGACAACCGACTCAGTAGCGGGTTATGTCTACATAGGCAACGTAAATAGTGGAGCACTGGATATTTTTGGCGGCGGCCAATTGGAGAGCTTTTATGGTAATGAAATAGGCCGCAACGCTGGCAGCGATGGAGCAGTGACTGTGGATGGAATTGGCTCAAGCTGGCAGCTCGCTGGCCCAAGTGCCAGTTTAGACGTGGGCGCCTCTGGTGAAGGCAGTCTTACTATTACCAATGGCGGTGAAGTGCTCAATGCTGACTCTTATTTGAGCACTTCGATAGGTGACAATGCTGGCAGCAGCGGTACGGTTACAGTGAATGGCACTGGATCGAAATTGACGAACATTAACGCCAGCATAAACGTAGGCAACTCGGGAAACGGCACGCTTAATATTCTTAATGGTGGTTCAGTCAGCAACACATTTGGCTCTGTCGGTCGTCAAGCTGGCGGCATAGGAACAGTAACCGTGAATGGCACTGGATCCAGCTGGAATAATACCAGCGCAATATTATATCTTGGCGAGTCAGGCAGCGGCACAATTAATATCATTAATGAGGGGATGGTCAATGTCGACAGTGGCACGCGGACGGTTTTATTAGGACGATTTAAGGGTGGCAGCGGCATACTGAATATTGGTAATGGTGGTGCGGCAGGTATTCTCAATGCGGCGGCAGTCAATGGTGGAGCAGGCATAGCCACACTCAACTTCAACCATAATGAGAGTAATTATTTTTTTACCAACGATAGTACTTCAGGTGGCGATACCATCAGAATAACTGGAACCACCGATGTCAATTTTGTTGGTAGCGGCACGACGTATATAAGTGGTAATAACACTTACACCGGCAGCACTAATATTAGTAGCGGAAAGCTGGTCGTTTATAACGGAGGAAAACTGGGAAACAACAGTGCGGTGACCGTTGGTACTGGTGCCATGCTTGAAGCATTATCTGATCTGACAATTGGCTCGTTAGCAGGTAATGGTACTGTTGATGTGGATACCGGGTCGGGTGGATTTACACTGACCGTTGGTGGCGATAATACGTCCACTGTTTTTAGCGGCACAATTATTGATTTTAGTTATTTAACTAAAACAGGCACCGGAAAGCTTACCCTGTCTGGCAATAACACATACTCCGGCGCCACCATCATCAATGATGGACTGCTTGTGGTGAATGGATCCATTGCCAACTCCGGTACAACGGTCAATGCAGGTGGTGCGCTGGGCGGTAGTGGCACACTTGGCAGTATTACAATCAATGGCGGCTCCCTCGCTCCTGGCAACTCGATCGGCACAATGAACGTGTCCGGTAGTGTTGATTTCTCTGGTGGCGGTGTTTATGAGGTGGAAGTGGACGCCGCAGGCAATGCCGACTTGATTAATGCCACCGCCATGGCCACCCTCACTAACGGCACGGTGTTAGTGCGACCTGAAAGCGGAAATTATAATCTCAGTACCGATTACACCATTCTCACTGCAGCAGGTGGATTAGGAGGCACAACGTTTGATAGTGTCAGCTCAAATTTTGCCTTTCTGACGCCAGCACTGACTTACGATACCAACAACGTTTTTCTCAACCTGAGCCGTAATTCTTCTGATTATGCATCTGTTGCAAATACACCAAATCAAACGGTTATCGGCACTACAATTGATACTCTCGTTAGTAATGGCAGCAGCGGTGTGAGTAACATTATCAATAACCTCAACACGCTAACAAGCGAAGGTGCCCGACAAGCTTTTGACTCACTTAGCGGTGTGCAGCACACCCACAGTAATCTGATTGCCTTGCAGTCAATGAATCAGTTCCAAGGAGTGTTACTCAGCCGCTTACACAACGCCCCACCCGCTCTGACCAGTAATGGTCAAATACAGTTAGCCTACAATGACACCGGTGTAATGACCGATGCAGGAACTACGCTATTCGGAGACCCAAAGCAGAATCACGGCTGGTGGTTACGTGGCACGGGTAATTATGCTGATATTGATGAGACCAGCAATGCCAGTGGTGCACATTACACATCGGCGGGTATCGCGGCAGGACGTGATATCTATGTAGAAGAAACCATAACGATTGGACTGGCTCTTGGTTATAACCGCACCGATGCCAGTGTCTTCCAGGGAAGCCTTGATGTAGACAGTTATCAGGCCGCTTTATATGGTCGATGGTTATTAAACGATAATTATTACGCCAGCGGTATCGCCGGTCTTGGCTATCATGATATTGAAAGTAAACGACGTATTAGCGTTGGTACATCGACTATGACCGCTCAAGCAGATTACCAGGCCTGGGCCAGCAACCTCGCCATTGAAGCAGGTCGAATGATTAACATCACCGACAATACTCGTCTCACCCCGCTCACCGGACTGGAATATGCCTATGTCAGTCGAAACAGTTTTGATGAGAAAAATGCCGATGCAGCCAATCTCAACGTTAGTCGTGAGCAACAACAATCATTACGCTCTGTAATGGGTGCCCGTATCAGTCATCATTTAACAACCCAACACGGCTACTATCTAGAACCCATGGCAGAACTCATGTGGCTGCATGAGTTTATGGATAAGGAATCACAGATGCGAGCTGACTTTGCCGGTACTTCACTGGCACACTTTCAAGTGGATGGTCCCGCGCTTGAGCGTAACCGTGCCAGATTAGGACTCGGCTTGAATATGCAAATGAATGAACTGACATCAATCCAACTGGGTTATCAAGGGGAATGGGCCAGCTCAGACCAACGCCATGATCTATCAGCTACGCTGAGAATGCAGTGGTGACAAACCTGTCTAGTCAGTACTGAACCTTTAGGAAACGCTGGTTCTTTCTGACGAACTATTAAGAAATTTATACAACGTAAAAGAGCAAACGTTATCCTTTTCCCACTATCACTCCAATTAGCAGACTGAAAATCATGTTCAGCCTCAGTAATCAGTGGGTAATCTCGGCTCTGGTTTCAGAAATGGGGCAGGATCAACAGGCCCGCCAGCGTAAATCCCAAAGTGAAGATGAGGCGGTGTGGTTCTGGCATTACCGGTGTTACCCACATAACCAATCACATCACCTTTCTTAACCTTATCACCCGACTCAACCGCGAATGAGTCCAGATGAGCGTAGTAATAACGGGCACTACCCAAACCAAACATCCCGCCTGATAACCAGATATGTTTACCTCCCAGCCCTCCCGTATCAGTTCGGACATTCCCATCAATAACGGCAGTAACCGGTGTGCCCTTGTTGGCAAAGATATCGACACCATGATGTTTTCTGGCACCGCCATCACGAGGATCACCAAAGATGCTGCCAATATCACGCTGCTTTGCGCCATCTACCGGGAAAAGTAATGAACCGCCCGTAGCCATGGCTAAGGAATAGTCGACTTTGGCGAATAACTCGGGTTGCAGCACAATGCGATAATCCCCTGCTACTGAAATAACACGACTCTTGGTGTCGCCATTAGCATCAAGATCGGTGACCGTCGACCATTCTCCGTCATTATTTTTGCGTCGTTCCAGGCTGGCATATAAACGACTATCAGCCGTATCCAGTCGTGCAAGTTGCCACACCAGCTTTTCTCCTCGCTCTAGCGTCACCTGATAGATATGCGCTTCAACTTTATCTTCTTCAAAAGTGTCATTGGTGTGATATTGGTTTCCTGCTTGTATTGGCCTATCACTGGCATGATCAACAGCATGTATCCAGCGTTGGCCTAGTGGGCTATCTAATAATCCTGCCACCCGTAAACGCCAAATGAATAAATCTCGGGGCGACCAACCGAACAGTTCGAATGCGATGTAATTAATCGTATTTTCACCACTTTCAATGGCATTTTGTCGTAAGTCGTCACGAACAGTGAGCAGAACAAGCAACACTATTAACAGAGCAAAAAGTAACCAGCCACGTAGAAGCCGTTTGGATGACCTGTTTACAGGCTGTTCATCAGCAACCTGATTTATCTGACTCTGATCTGACTTAAACGATTGCTCGTTGTCAGATGCTTCGCTCGGATCATTCATACCGATATTTCACCTACTGTCTTGTGAACGCCCTGTTAAGACAACTGTAAGGTGAAATGCTCGCAGATGTATTGATGAAGGTTAAAGTGTCGAATTAAACCACTGACTCAAAAATCTTGACCCATTGCTTATTTCAACATCGATAACAAATACCGTTCAAATCAACCCGAGGAAAAGATCACTGGTATTGATTGACCACCGCCGTCATATCTCTGAAACCTTTGGGTGGTTGATAGTCTCTGAGTGTCTTGGTTTTTGTTTCTGACCACCTTGCACCATTACTATCGACATAATAAATCGTATCGCCCTCACGTTTTATCGCGTAATGACGGTAGGCATCAGACAAGTTAGGGTTCGTAAAAACAAAGCCATTGACGATGTTTAACGGTACATCCTTATCGACACCGTGTTGATAACTGGCATAGCCGGTATTGACCTTCCACCAATAGAAATCATAGCGACTCGCCTGATTTTTATACTGCATTGCCCGTATTTCCAGCGTATTCCCTTTTTTGGTTTCTTCAGCCCAATAACCATCCAGCTCAGCGGCTTTGATTTCTGGTGCAGGAATAAATCTATAGCGATTATTATTGAAACTCAGCACTGGCTCGTTCCAGTCAATAGTGGCGGTCATTGCTTTATTAAATGTGCTGCTGTTTTTGCTCCGCAACAATGTGAATTCATTGCCGTTAAGCTCGACCTGATATCGATCATCTGCCTTCAAATCACCCGTTGTAGAAAAAGTCGCCATATCGCCATCAATCGCTAATACCCCTCTACCTGATGTTTCCACCCAAAACCCATTCAGGTTTCTCTCTTTCTGCGATTCGGCAAACACATTATGACTCACAGCTATCAATGTCATACATGCCAGTACCAGCACTGTCAGTCTTTCTCTCATACCTACTCCTGATGATGTTAAATCTAGTATTGTTTTCTTGATCACTCTCGCTTAACACCAACATATTTATTTTCTGTTTTAATCCAAGCCGCCTTCAGCTTGGCTGATGCCGAGATTGTTAAGTGATCATGACTTTTTCTATATTATTTCTACCGGATTGATACGCCAGGGTCACTGGTATTTCTTCCGTAATAAATAGACACTGATCACCTGTTCAGACTAGGAGAAAGTATGCAAACGGTTGTTATCTTCGGTGCCGCCAGTGGTTTAGGCGCTGCCATGGTGGAGTATTTTCATGATCAAGGTCTTCAAGTAATAGCTGTAGCCAGAGATCCGTCTAAAAATCCACGATTAGCTGAACTGAAATTACAGTCGCTAAGTTGTGATGCCACGATTCAATCGCAGGTAGAACAAACGGTTTCCAACCTGCCAAAAGAGGCTTGGGTCGTCTCAACGATGGGCAGTTACCGAGCCGATGTACCGGTGGATTATATCGGTCATCGCCACTTGATTAATGCATTGGAAACCCACGGTATTAAACGCTTTCTATTGGTGACATCACTGGGTTGTGGCGACTCATGGCAGTATTTGTCCGAACGTTCTAAACAAGGCTTTGGGGCAGCCGCAAGAGAGAAATCACTGGCGGAGTCCTGGCTACAAACCAGTACGCTTGATTACACCATTCTGCGTCCTGGCGGTCTGAAAGACGGTGATATCACTCACACCGGCCAGCTCTCACAACATCAAGAAGTCCATGGTTTAATTCACCGAAAAGAAGTGGCGAGACTGGCCCATGAGCTACTCGATACTAAACAGAGTTTGGGCCAGATCTATCAATGTATCGATCCGAAGCTAAGCTGGTAAATCAAACAGTACTCATTCGTCTAAACAACCTTACCACTGTGGTTTCCAACCCGCTATCCATTCGGGTACCAGCTCTGCTGGCATCGGTTTGGCAATACCAAAGCCCTGGGCTAACTCACAGCCCAGCTCTAATAACGCTTTTCCATGTTCGGCAGACTCAACACCTTCTGCTATTACACCGCGCTGGAAGGCATTTGCCAGGCCGATAACGCCTTTCACAATAGCCAGATCATCTTCGTCAATCAGCATGTCACGTACAAAGCTTTGATCTATTTTGATGATTTCCGCTGGTAAATGCTTGAGGTATGTCAGTGATGAATAGCCTGTCCCAAAATCATCAATTGCGAATTTCACACCAAGCTGGGCGCAGGCATTCATTGTATTTGATACATTCTGGATGTCTTCTAAGGCACTGGTTTCTAAAATTTCCAGTTCAATTTTATGCGGGTCTACTTCAGGATAAGCTTTCAGCAGAGAGGCTAATCTATCAGCAAAATTAGTCTGCTCAATCTGTAGAGCTGAAATATTAATACTGATTATATCTGGCATAGTGGCCTGCTCAGCTTGCCACTGGCTGATTTGTTTCAAGACTGCATGGATAACCCATTCACCCAAATTAACACTGATAGGATTGTTTTCTATATAGGGCAAAAACGCACCTGGTGGCATCAAGCCTTCCTCAGGTGACTGCCAGCGAAGTAGAGCCTCTAAACCAATCACCGAGCCCGTTCTCATATTGACGATGGGTTGGAAGTGCATGACAAATTCATCGTTTTCCAAAGCTCGTTCGATATGCAACAACTGTTTTCTATGTGACCTGATGGCATCATCCTGATTCACATCAAATAGGTGATAGCGATTTTTACCCAACTGCTTAGCTGTATACATAGCATGATCAGCGTGACGCATGAGAATGTCGGCATCCACACTGTCTTCTGGAAATAACGTCACCCCGATACTGGCAGACACTGAAAAGGTTTTATCATCAATAGAAATCGGCTCAGAGGATGCCGTTAACAGACGCTCGATCACCGATTCACAGTCTTCAAACACATTCAGCTCGGTGAGTACGGCGATAAATTCATCACCACCAATCCTAGCAAGGGTATCGCCCTCTCGTAACGCCGCTTTCATACGATTAGAAATAGTGACCAGAAGTTTATCGCCGACTTCATGGCCATAAGTGTCATTGACCTGCTTAAAGCCATCTAAATCAATAAAGGCCACCGCCAATAACTGTTGATGACGTTGGCAATGTGCCATGGATTGCTTAAGACGATCAGCCAGTAAGATACGGTTGGGCAATGAGGTTAATGGGTCATAACTTGCCAGTCGCTCAAGTGCTATCTGTTGTGCACGAATATGTGTGATGTCTGAAAACAAGGCCACATAGTTAACGGCGTTACCATCTGCATCACGGATTTCACTGATCGTCAGCATTTCTATAAATGGCTGTCCATTTTTGTGTCTGTTTGAGACCTCACCAGACCAATAGCCTTCCGTCTTAATTGAATGCCACATCTCTTCATAGAACGTTGGAGAATGCTTACCTGACTGAAGGAGTTTAGGGCTCTTGCCGATAACATCTTCTCTGCTGTAGCCCGTGATTCTAGTGAAAGCGTCATTGACTTCGATAATCTTATTATCAGTATCAGTGACTAAAATCCCTTCATAAGCATGGGTAAATACCGTATTGGCTAGCTTGAGTTTTTCATCTGCTTCTTTACGGGTGGTTATGTCAGCGTGTGTGCCGACAAGGCGTATAGGTTTCCCATGTTCATCACGAGTAATCACCAGTCCACTATCACGAATCCACTTGTAATGCCCATTTTTACAGCGTATGCGGTGCTCGTTGATATAGCAATCTGTTTTACCATCAAGGTAACGCTGTAAATCTTCCATCACCAATGCCAGATCATCCGGATGAACACGACTCGACCATTCATCAAGGCTGTTACTGAATTCCCCATCGGCATAGCCAAGCATTGTTTGCAGCTGCTTGGAGTACCACACCTTGCTTGAAGGCACATCCCAGTCCCAAACGCCATCACCAGAAGCATTCAGCGCATAGCGTAAACGCTCTTCAGCCTCATTCATATTCTTCAACTGGTGATAAACAAGCCAGAAAAGAATAAAACCCGTTGCGATGATGAAAAACCAACCCTTAAAGGTTTGCAACTCAATAATGCTTTGTTTATCAACAAAAAAATATGAAAGAGCCTGGTCAGACGTAATTATCCATATCACTCCAATAATCACGTATATGATGGATACTCTTAATGCCGACATCCATACAGTATTCATAAAAAACAACCACTCAATTCTTATGGAGAGCCGATAGCTTATAGATATATATATCGATGTAACAGGACAGATAACAGAATCGGAATAATTGATAACGCAATGCTAAATCAATGTTTTAAAACGCAAGAGTGACAGGCTCTGTTATTATCAAAATCAACTATTAACTCAGTAAAAAAACTTGATGTTGAGAGCCTATATGACTAACTACACCATCCAACGCTGGCTGCCTCTTCTGTTCTTGGTGAGTCTCATTTTGCAGACTTCGCTTGTGATGGCAAAAACGGGAACGGGGCTGGAAATAGATAATCCACAGCAAGTGTATGTGGTGTATACCGTTGAACCGGATGGTGTGGATCAGGGCGAGTTTGAGGCCATTATTGATAATCAATTATCTCAGGCCAATATTCAGCAAAGCCCACGTGATGATGCTCAGTTATTTTTGCGTGTCGAAGAGCATGCGGGGGAATATCTGCTTTACCTGGATTTCAATCGCACAATGCAATACAGCGTTGATGGAAAAAGCTACAACAAAGATGGGTTTGTCTGGGGCCGTTATGTGAAAGATATCGCGGATATCGACGAACTGAATGAAGATGTTGAATTCCTTATTAATGAGTTTATTGAAGAATATAGCAAGGCCAATAATCTTTAGCTTCTTTGCATATTAACTCCGTAGCCTCCACATCAGATATCGGCAAAGCCTATGACACGATCACCCACCTTTGGGAGCGTGAAGAATTCGATAGAAATAACGGCATTGAGGCTCATCAACGTGCCATCCGTTTTGTTGAAAACAAAGGCAAAGCACTGGATGTGGGGTGTGGATGTACTGGATGATTTATTGACCTGCTTCAAAACGAATGCTTTACGGTCGAAGGTGTCGCCTATTTCTATCACGGCAACTGTAGCTTTCTGCTTCAACACTTCTATAACCAAACGCTGGCTGAAAACTTCATGGTGCACCTGCTCTTGGAAGACGTTCAATCATGGTATGAGCACATTACAAAAACTGGGATAGCTGAGAAATACAATGTAGAAGTATCTGCTGTTACCGAACAACCCTGGGGCATGCTGGACTTTGTTCTCCACGATCCCAGTGGCGTGTTATGGCGTATTGCTCAAAAATCTAAGCCGAAGTCATTTAGAGCCCGTGTTATAAATATTCAACTTCATACTTAACTTGGACAAAATCATTGGCAAAAGCTTTGATCTGAGCATTCTTCAGCTTAATTTGATGGTCTATGAAACCAAATAAAGGTTTACCACTACCCAATAAGATCGGGGCTTGTGTAATGGTCATTTCATTAATGAGTTTCTCATTCAGAAAATGAGTGATAGTATCGCCACCATCAATATAAGCATGTCTAAAGCCCTCTTCCTCCAGCGTTAAAACAAGCCTGGATATATCTCCGGAATAGAGCTCAAGCCGACCCTTCAAGTTATCAGGTACCGTTTTAATACTGCTACTGAGCGCAATGATTCGAATATCACCATAAGGCCATTGGTCTGGCGTGAGATTAAAACTGGCTAACTTCTCCATACAGCCACGGCCCATAATCATGCAGTCTACAGAGGCAATATAGCTGTTGAAGCCCATATCTGATTGCTCACCCAAATCGACATCGGTTTTAACGGATGACTCAAGCCAATCAACCCCACCATCGCTGCTGGCAATATAGCCATCCGCACTTGTGGCTATGAATACTGAACACTTCATCTAATGTGTTTACTCTCGATCTGAATATTTCTGTTTTATGAGTTGATTAAACTAAGCTAAGTTTGTAATTATTCACTGACAATATCCAATTTCACAAATAAAAATGGACTTCAGTAGATGCCCCTTATCGCATCTGCAGTTAATCATTCTAGGGAGAGAACCTTGAGTACTGAAAACGAAGGCTTTAAAAACGCTGATGATCTAACTCGTTGGGTGAGATATCTACTCTACGCTCAAGTTATCATCATACTGATTTCAATCTTCTCAGGTTATCTTGAACGCCAGTTGCTGCTGGATTTCCAAAACAGTACTTATCTCTCACAAGAACAAGCCATAGCTGATGCAGAAGCCAGTGATCAGCGGCAAGGCTTAGTCGCGATTACCTACCTTGTTATTTATATTGTTTCTATCATTTGTATTGGTAAATGGATTTACAGAGCCAATTACAATGCAAGACAACTAGGCGCACAAGGCATGAAGTTTAGCCCCGGCTGGTCTGTGGGTTATTTTTTCATTCCCATTTTGTTGCTATGGAAACCTTTTCAGGCAATGAAAGAAATATGGAAAGCCAGCAAAAACCCTTCTGATTGGCAAAATGAAGATGTAGATGACATTGTGTCAGTGTGGTGGGCATTATGGTTAGTCTCTAATTTTCTAGGCCAGTACGTATTTAAATTATCTCTGCGTGCACAAGAAATAGAGGAATTATTACGAGTAAACACCATCTATATGATTTCAGATATTGTCAGTATTCTGCTTGCACTTTCTTTTTTATCCGTCGTGCAAAGTATCTATAACATGCAAATGGGTCATCATCTCGACAATATGAGAAAACATGTTGATGAATGGAGCCACTCTGATAATGAGACTGTTGTCAGAATGATTAAATAAATAGAAAAATAAGCTTATGTTTACACTAGACCACCTGATGATTGAAGTCGATGACCCTCAGCAAACAGCAAATCACGTTGCCGAGTTTATGGGTTTACCTTTCGCCTGGCCTTTAATGGCAAAAGAGGAATACACCAGTATCGGTGTGAATTTTGGCGATATCAATATTGAGTTTATTAAGTTTAATGTCCGCTTTGGCCAGAAAGGCTCAAACTTCCACGGCTTTAGTGGCATGGCTTATAAAGATGACGCTTCCTTGCAAGAGACTATGAGCAGACTAGACGCTGCCCAACTACATTATCGTATTGGTGAAGACTGTGAAGCTCACACAACCCTACCTATCGAAGACGATAAGATTTTTCCTACCCTTTTCCTGGTGAAATATCACTTTGATACCAGCGGCTGGACTCAACGTCTTCATAAGGAATCTGCTGCTTGTTCGGGCGGTAAGTTTCATATTGGCGGGGTTCAATCACTCGCCATTAACAGCAATATTCCAGAGAATGTAACCAGCGAGTTTCAGCTCAGATCGGCCGATAAAAATCAGATTGTCTTTACATCACCCTCAGGGCAGAAACAGGTTATATCTGACTTAATCGATAATCTGGACATTATTATTGGTTAGCATCGAGTGAGTTCTTAGCTGAGTCCATAGCCTTGAGCCATTAAGACGGCGAGCAGCGGTATAAGCACCAGAAACAACAGCTCAACACGAATAAACATCACAACAGCTTTAGGAACAGCAATGACTGATGCCGATGATTTTCTGTTTTTCAGGAAAAATGCCGTTGGATAGATGGAAAGTAAGCCAATCAGCAAAAACAGTCCGACTTTTATATGAAAAACAGGATTTGAAGAATAAAATCCAGAAGGCTTACCGACCAGAAACCAAAGAGATAAACCGGCGGCAAGAACCACCAGAACTGAAAGCCCGTAGATTAAATCAATCCTTAACATCTTTTTCAGATCAGCATTCGACATTTCTGGTTTAACTAACACATGCTCAACAACCAAGCTGGAAAACAAAACAAACACACCCAGCAGGTGCAGATACTTCACCAACACATATTCCATAAATTCATCCTTGGCTGTTTTGCATGCTGATTTATTGAAAAAATAAACCGCTTTAGCCCAGCACAGTAAGCATTATTTAATAACCATTAATTAGATCAGAGTAAAAAATATGCAGTGTGTCGATTTTTTAGCTTATCAAGCGGATCAATCGATAGCATTTGAGCTTTGCCAGTGTTGATACAAGCTGAGAATGTCAGATGAACACAAAAGGGGCATGGCTTGTTTAATTTTATCCAGCGGCCAATCCCACCACGTCATCTCTAACAGCATTGCAATTTCTTGCTCAGAGAACCTCTTCTTTATTGGCTTTGCAGGATTACCACCCACGATTGTGTATGGTTCCACGTCTTTGGTCACCAAAGCAAGACTGGCAATAACGGCACCATGCCCAACCTTGATTCCGAGCATAATCATAGCCTCCGAACCAATCCACACATCACTTCCTATAACGGTATCGCCTGCTCGCTGAAACGCATCAACCGACTCTGCAAAAGCAGGTTCATCATCCATATAAAAGAATGGGTATGAGGTAACCCAGTCATATCGATGACCTTGATTACCCGCCATAATAAACGCTGCTCCAGAGCCAATGGAGCAAAAGCTACCAATGATCAGTTGATCAACATCATCACGGTCTGGCAAGAGATAACGGGCACAATCATCAAACGAGTGCCCATGATAATAACCAGAATAGTAGCTATAACGCCCAACTTTAATATTAGGATTCTTCACTTGCTCAGTCAGCAACTGACCTTTAAATGGACTTTCAAAATAATTTTTCATACAAATCTTGCATAAATTAAGAACAATATAGTGCCGTAACCAGACTCATTAAAAATGACCCGCAGGGACTCTCAAGAGATATCATTAAGCCCTATTTTACTTGCTCAGCCTCCTCGGCACATAGACTCGGTAAAACAGCCACAGCCATATCGATCTGGAATGTGTCCTTGTGATGCTCTTTGAGGAAAAAATGTTGAACACGGTAGGCCTCATGTTCAATGGCTATTCGGGTTTGGCAATCCATATCCTCAGGGTTTATTTCACCATTTTTATCTTGTAGAAAATGCACCATTTCATGCAGCAAAAAACCTCGGGCACCATCGTCGGTTTTCAGATCCATACGGTTGTCATAGAAAATCGTTTCGGTTTGGCTATCGTAATAAGCCACGGCATTACAGTAATCTGAATCACACAGTTTTGTGGCGAGCATTTCATGGCTGACGGCTTCTATTTTTGGCAGATAGCCAGGTTCATCATATCCAGTCAGAGTGAGTGCCCACATAAGCAGGCTTTGAAGTAGTACGTCCATATCATCTATCTCCCTGATCAAATAAGCTCAAACAGCGTCTTCATCGCCTGCTCATGATCAATATTCTGTTGTCTTAGGTTGCTGTAGTTTGCGATCAGCTCACCAAACACATATTTACCATTGACGGCTGGCAAATAATGAGCGAAGTCCACCAGCAACTTGTCCTGATCTGCTTCTATGCCTTTATCTGCCAACTGTCTTGTCACTTGCACTAAGCGATTGCTAACAACCCGTTTATCCTCATGAACGTGGGGCAATATTTTGTCCAGCAAAGATTGGTAATAAAACACATCACGACCGGGATCATGCTCAGACTTTTGTTGATATAAGGACAGTAACCAGACTTCGGGTGGCGTAGGATCAGCTACCGACAGCATTTCTTTTGGTTTTTCTTCAGGCATGCCAGACTGCAAATTAGCAGGTACAGGAGCTACGGCAGTGAAGTCGCCGTCATCCTGACTAAAATCGTCTTGCGAAAACTCATCATCATTGCAAGCAGCAAGTGTCAAAACTGACATACAAACAATAACGATCTTTGTGCATTTTTTTCTCATAATTGGCCCTCCTTGGCTCAGATTTCGCCGGGTGGTGTGAAATTTGTGTAGATGAAAAAAGGAAGTGACCAGCCCCGATGCTGAAATACCCTGAAGTGGCGCTATTTACTGGGTCAAAGCCACTCCCAACAGGACTATTTCATAATAAAATTAATGACTTATTCATTGGCCCAGCTAAGGACAAAAGACCTGTTATCCGCTCAATTTATCTAAACATCACTCACCCTATTATCAAAATAAATACTCTGTAACGGTGGCATGATGAAAAGCCGATGAGATACACAGGCATAATTCATTTGTGTTTTTAAAAGTAAATTTGTACCTTTCTAAACATCAACTAGAAAGATAATTTGCATGGATTTTGGTTTAGTTAGTATTTTTTTCGCGGTGGCACTTGCTCATTTTCTTGCCTTATTAAGCCCCGGCCCGGACTTTGTCTTAGTGGTGAAAAGTGCCATGAAAGGTCATCGTAAAAATGCCATCGGTGTGGCATTAGGCATTGCAACAGCCAATGCGGTTTATATTGGTTTATGTCTTGTTGGTGTTGGCGCCATCCTGGCTGCGTCGGTTTCGTTGATGATTGCATTAAAAATTATCGGTGGCTTATTTCTGCTTTATTTAGCCTTTCATGCTCTCAAAGCCCCCAAGTCAGCTTATCGGGAGCTGGCAGTCACATCAGTTAACAACACTGAATTAGTAAAAATCAGCTTTATCAAAGAATGCATCACCGGTTTTATGTCCGGCATACTGAACCCAAAAAACTTACTGTTTTATTTAAGCTTATTCACCGTGGCGCTGACGCCAGAGGTGAATCTCGGATTTAAAATCCTGCTAGGCGTGTGGATGACACTGGTTGTGTTTCTCTGGGATGTGGCCATCATTTATCTGTTATCCAAACAAACTGTGAGAAATAAATTCACCCGACTCTCGTTTTATATTGATAAAGCCACAGGCGTTATCTTGGGAACCATTGGATTTAACATCGTGAAGTCTGTTCTTATCAGACAGTAAGTAATCACTTATTTACAGCGAGCATTACAAATTAAGCTTTTGGCCTACCCAATCTTTTAGTAGCAATGTTGAGCAAACGACGGAAGGTCTTACACTCCAAGTGATTTGCTGCTTTACATGCTGCAGCATGTCGTAAGCCATCTCTCATCGCCGTCATCTGTTTAATTTTTTCATCCAATTCGCTTGCCCTTTTTAGCAACAACTCTCTATCAATATCCACGGTATCTGGTAGCAACATTGAACGAATTTCATCTAATGACAATCCAGCATTTTGGCCTAAGGTGATTAATGCCAACCGCTCTAAAACATCATGTGAAAATGTTCTGGTTAAACCTTTCCGACCAGTGGATTGAATCAGCCCCTTTTCTTCGTAATAGCGTATGGTCGAAGTGGGCAGATTGGTTATTTTTGCTACATCACCTATTTTCATCTTTTCGCTCTTGACTTCAAGTTGACTTGAAGTAATACCATCTCTTTCATACCCAGAGCAATAGATGGAGAAAGCATGATGTGGGATGAACGATACGATACCGATGATTATGTTTATGGCATTAACCCCAATGACTTTTTAAAAGACAATGTGCAAGCCATTCCCAAAGGGCACGTACTTAGTCTCGCTGAAGGTGAAGGTCGAAATGCCGTTTTCATGGCGAAACAAGGTTATACCGTTACCGCCGTAGACGCCTCAGCCGTCGGCCTGAAGAAAGCCAAACGGTTGGCAGAAAAAAACGATGTAAAGATTGAATGTATTCATGCTGACTTAGCTGACTTTGATCTCGGAAAATCTCAATGGGATGGCATCATTTCAATATTCTGCCCGCTGCCACCAGCCGTCAGAAAATCGCTTTATAAAAACGTCATACGTGGACTAAAACCAAACGGTGTATTTTTACTGGAAGCCTATACGCCTGAACAACTTCACTATGGTACTGGCGGTGGCTCATCTGTTGAATTGATGCAGACCAAACAAACGCTCATCAATGAATTACCTGGCTTAACTTTTCATCATTTATCAGAAATCGAGAGAGATGTAACGGAAGGTGTTTACCATACTGGACTCGCCTCAGTTGTTCAGGCTATTGCAGTAAAAACCACCAAGAATTAATTTATTGATAATGCCCTGAAACAATCGTCAAGTTAAATAATAATGATTATCATTTGAATTAAGATTTCTTCTGAATTAGAATTCCCTGCAAAACAATTTCGGGGAAAACACAATGCAATATAAATTCCGTCCACTTAGTTTTGCTATTGCAGTAGCTATGGGCAGCCTATCGATGACAGTGCTAGCAGAAGATCAAAATAAGGAAGATGAAAGATCCGTGGAACTCAATGCACTCACTGTTACGGGTGATTCGGAAACATCAACTGAAGGCACAGGCTCTTATACGACTCATTCCAGCAATACAGCTACTCGTCTTGGTTTATCTCTTCGAGAAACACCACAGTCTGTATCAGTAATTACACAACAAGTCATACAAGATATGCATCTCGAATCTCTGACTGATGTGGTTAACCAAGTAACTGGCGTGACATCCAAAGTATACGACTCTTCTCGTAGTGGCTTTTCAGCACGTGGATTTGATATCACTAACATACAAATTGACGGTGTTCCCACAACTTGGGAAGCTGGATGGTCAGCTGGTGAGACACTTGCTGACCCAATCCTCTATGACAGGATAGAAGTCGTCCGCGGAGCTAGCGGACTGATATCTGGTGCTGGTAATCCCTCAGCAGCTATCAACTTAGTAAGAAAGCGGGCGGATAGTAAAGAATTTACTGGATATACGACACTTAGCGCCGGAAGCTGGGATAAATACAATGGTACTTTGGATGTTCAGTCTCCACTGAATGATTTAGGTACAATTCGTGGCCGCTTTGTTGCCAGTTATACGGATGAAAAGTCATTTGTTGATGTTGCCGAAAATGAGAAGTCAGTCTTTTTAGGTACGTTAGCTTTCGACGTCACTGACAATACACTAGTGAATATTGGTGCAAGCCAGCAACGTAACGAACCTAAGGGTACGCAATGGGGTGGTTTACCAGTGTGGTTTAGTGATGGCAGCAGAACTGACTGGAGTCGTTCAAAAACCACAGCTCCAGACTGGGGTGAGTGGAGCTCAACCGTTACCAATTATTACGCCAACATTGAACATGCTTTCGACTCAGGCCTAAAACTTTACGCGGCTTACAGCAAAACTATCAACGATGCTGACTTACGCTTAGCCTATTTGTCAGGCACTCCTGACAAAGTGACAGGCCTTGGTATGAGTGCAAGCAATTCTTGGTACGACACTCGACGTGAGCAAGACAATATCGATATTTATGTATCAGCCCCATTCCAACTCTTTGACCAAGAGCATGAGGTTACCGTCGGTTTCATGCATAGCGATCAAGATCTTGTCACAAACAGGCGACCAGCCAGCAACGTAGCATCTGTCGGTAATTTTTATGAATGGGACGGTTCCTATGCTGAACCTACATGGGGAGCTAAAGCTGAATACACTAATCAATACACTAAACAAGTTGGTGGTTATGCCGTAGCTCGATTGCGTTTGGCAGATCCATTACAACTGATCATTGGTAGCCGTATTACCAATTGGGAAATCAGTGGTATGGAATGGAATGGTGACACATATAGATTTAACCATCATCAGGAAATCACGCCATACGCGGGGCTGATTTATGACATTAATGATGTCTACTCCATGTATGTTAGCTATACCGATATTTTTAACCCGCAAAACGCCCAAGATAGAAATGGCGACTTTCTTGATCCTATCGAAGGCAAAAACTACGAAGCAGGTATAAAAGCTGAGTACCTTGATGGACGAGTTAATGCGATGTTTTCTGTCTTTCGTATTGAACAAGACAACCTAGCACAGGACGATGTTGGTTACTTGATTCCTGGCTCCATCAACCAAGCTTCGTATGCAGCAGAGGGAACAACAAGTGAGGGTTTTGAAATTGAAGTCACTGGTTCACTGACAGAGAATTGGAACCTCACTGCAGGTTGGTCACAATTTGTTGCCGAGGATGCAGATGGTGAAGATGTAAACACGCGTCACCCTCGACGTAAAGCAAACTTATTCACAACCTACAAAATCGACCAGTTATTGTTGGGTGGTGGCTTCACTTGGGAGAGCTCAAACTACACCATTGCTACCAATCCGCTCAGCCAAGCTGAAAAGTTAAAACAAGATTCATATGCTCTGGTGAATTTAATGGCGAAATACCAATTCAGTCCTGAACTGAGTGCTCAGTTGAATATCAATAACCTGTTTGATGAGGAGTATTACAGTCAGATCGGGTTTTATAGTCAACTTGCATACGGTGCACCACGGAACGCCAATGTGACATTACGCTATGACTTCTAGCAACCTCTAATAATCTCCTTTCTTTCGAGTTATCAAAAAAGCCGGTCACATGATCGGCTTTTTCATACTATTGTGAAATCACAACTATAATTACAATCGATACACCCAGCATGACTGTAGTTTTCTCGTGTTCTCTATCTGCTATGATGACCAGCGTTCAAATAGCTCAGATATAACAATAAAAACACCCTAGCTGCTGACAATACATTTCAAATCAATAAAACCAATGAGAGAAAAAGAATGAGTGAAAATTCAAACAAAACATTTCAAGAACGTGTCGATGAATTCGTTGCTATTGCCAATGAACAAGCTGCGGAAAGCTCGGTAGAAGATGTGAATACAGCAGTGCTATTTTCAGCTGCCCGTTTCAATGCCTTCAGCGTCGCCCGTTCTGTTGAAAACGCAGAAAACCTGCAAGCCGAAAAACAAGCTGCCATTGAATACTTCACTCAGCGTTATGCCGAAATGCTCAACCAAAATCTCGAAGAGTACATCGCCCGGTTTGATAGCTATACGCAAAAGTAATAAACCTTCCTCTTATAAAATGCACACACCTGTAGCGACTTGCCTCTAATGTAGCAAGTCGCTACAATTTAGTGATTATGTCAGGAGGTTTCTATGGCAACAGCAAGTGTAAGGCTAGATCAAGACTTAGTAGAAAAAGCGACCATTATGGGCAAAGCTTTAAATCGTACGATGCCCAAACAAATTGAACATTGGGCTAAGATTGGCGAAATGATGGAAGATAATCCTGATTTGCCATACGAGTTTGTGAAGCAGGCAATCATATCTAAAGCTGAAAAAGAAGCAGGTAAATTGGAGCCTTACGATTTTGGCTAAAATTACCAGCGTTTTACAATCGGCAAATTTTAAGAGAGCCGTGAAAAAGCTGCATCAGAATCAGAAAAAAGACCTGGATAAAGCTGTCAAAGCGCTAATAGATAATCCACTTCTTGGAGAACAAAAGAAAGGCGATCTTTCATTCTTGCGAGTCTATAAATTCAAAATGGTAAAACAGTTAACCCTACTTGGTTACAGCTATGAAGATGGCACGGTCACCTTAGAACTAATCGCACTTGGCTCACATGAAAATTTTTATCGTGATGTTACCAAGATAGTTTAATTAAGTGCGGAAAATCAGGGATAAGCTACTAACTACTTCCTTGAATACACCCAACGCCAACTGGTTCAGTCTTATCTGAATTAATGTCCAAAAAAAAGGGCAAGTCCTTGCGGACTTGCCCTTTTTTATGACCGAGAACGAGCTTAGACAGCTACGATGTTTTCGGCTTGTGGTCCTTTTGCGCCCTGAGTTACAGTGAACTCAACTTTCTGGCCTTCTGCTAAGGTTTTGAAACCTGAGCTGGTAATAGCACTGAAATGGGCAAATACGTCTGCTCCAGACTCTTGTTCGATAAAACCGAAACCTTTCGCTTCGTTAAACCACTTTACTGTTCCATTAACTGTGTTTGACATAATAATTACCTGAATTTTAAATATAAAAATGCCTCTAGAGGCGTGAATAGCGTGAAAACGAGCTGGAATCTAGAAACTTCAGGACGGGGAATTACGAATAAAACAACGAGATGGAGAGTATAAATAAAAGTCTTACTTTCGAGCTGGGTACACAGTATAGGGTTTCATTGGGAATGTACAGATATTAATTGAGTTTGGTCGAAATGATTACTATGACTCGATTTTGAACATCCGTTTATAAAGGCTTTATTGACTACAAAATCAAGCTGGCTGGCCCTATGTGCCCTTGACTGTTTGTAGAAAGCCATCAGCAGCAGTCAGCTTCATATACCCTTTAATTCCCACTCGTGAGATTTTTTGTCATTTTCTCCGCGACCATAACAAAAGTCTGTAAATCTTCTGAATCAATACCTTGCGTAATTTGCTTTTGCATTTCTTCAGAAACTACCAGCAAACTTTCTTGCAAGGCCATGCCTTTGGAAGTCAACACAAGTAACTGGCTACGCTTGTCATCAGGGTTAGGTTGTTTTTTAACATAACCGTGATCAATAAGCTGGTTAACTAGGCGCGTAATTTGCGCCTTATCGCGTTTAAAAAGCGCTGCAATATCCATAGCAGTGCAAGACTTGTTCTCATTAATAACCTTTAACACTCTAATATGCATGGGGGCAATACCCAGCTTTTTAATTTCAAGCTGATTGCTCAGTTGCTGCTTAATTGCATGCGTTAGATGAAATGTCGCTTCAAGGATATTTGCCTTCATATAAACCTCTATTAATTGTAGTTGACATTGTCATCTATTATAAATTATAGTTGTTATTGTCAACCATTATTACTGCAAGGACAAAATTGTAGGTGAAAAACATGATAAAGAATACTGAAGCAACAAAACGGCCGTTATATATAAAAATTTTGGTGATCGCCTCCATCATGATGACTGTAGGAGGAACCTTGACCGCCATCATGACCTATAAAAATGTAGGTCTCACAGAAAACTTTATGACGCAGTGGTTATCATCGTTTGTTATCGCGACAGTGATCATGATGCCGATAGGGTGGTTATTTATGTCAGTGATTGGCAAGATCGTGCAATTTTTCATGTCTAATAGCAAAACCACACATCAGCAATTAGTCACCGGTTTATCAATGGCATTAATTATGGAAACTGTTATGGCCATCAGTACAACAGCAAATACGCTTGGTTTTTCAAATACAACAACATTTATTTCAGCTTGGGCACAGGCATTTATTACCGCGCTTCCTTTTGGCTTGTTCATGTCAGTAATGATGTCACTGTTTTTCAAACCGAGACTTGCTAAATTTCTGGCCAGCTAAGGAAAAAGGTAGAGACATGAAAAACCGTCTAAAAACAAAATCGAGCTACAAAGAAAAACACACTTTTGCATCCGGATATTGGAAAGCTTAAAGCTCACTAGACTAAGTGCACATGGTCTAAGAGAAAATATTTAATCACTGGACTCAGTTTGGTTGTGCCCAATATCACTATAAAACGACGCTAACGAATTCTTGGATTAAACGCTTGCCGTAAGACACGGTGAGCGATGGTGATAGGTAAGGACATATGATCTTCCCCTTCTTGCAGGTAATAGTCACTTCGAAAACCATAGACTGATAGGGCTTTCATTCTGTCTGCCAGTAGCTCAATATCCTGCCGTTCCTGTACATCACCGCCCTCTGCCACAACAGATACAGGCTTTTATCCACCATTGATACTTCACCCGCTTTGACCTGTTTTATTAGGTCTTCCTGATCTAAAAGTGATATCGCACATGATTTCTTTTTACCCTCTGCCTTCAAATTATTGCTGACATATCAAAGGATCATAAAGCTTGATCAGTAGACGCTTAAACGATAATGTATCTCATTATCAAGTGTGAAAATATCCGCTTTCTACTGATGTCTCAACACGATCTTGAAAACTTATATTGAGAAAAACTGCTTCATGACACAAGCCCTCACTAAAACCGATCCGATCAATCAAGCTTGTATTTGGGCGGCACGACTGTGGGCAGATGATGCATCTGAGCAGGATAAGCATAACTTTCAGCAGTGGCTTGAAGCTGACCCTATTCATGAAAAAGCATGGCAACAAGTGTTAAACCTGCAACAGCAATTTAACGCGGTGCCCGACAGACATGTCGGCAGCAAAGTTTTACAACATCGAAGTGGTATCAGTCGTCGCCAACTGCTAACAGTGGCTGGTGTTGGCATCGGTGTCGGAGCAATCAGCATGGATCGCTGGTTGCCTTCACAGGTGAATGGCACTTCTTATGTCACGGCCAAAGGCGAGATTCGTCATTGGCAATTAAGCGATGGCACCACATTAGCACTCAATACGGACAGTAAGGTTGATGTTCAATTTGATGCGGTCTCTCGTAAAATCATTTTACTTCATGGTGAAATCTCGATTGATACCGGTAAAGATGCCCGGCCTCTGTCAATTGTTAGTCGCGATGGTGTTATAGAGCCACTGGGAACACGTTTCAATGTGCAGCAATCTGAGTTAGAAACACAGTTAACGGTCTTTGAAGGTCGGGTGAGAATCACACCAACAGAAACACCTGACTTACATACCATAGTTCCTGCTGGTGAAGGTGTTAACTTTTCAGCAGTCCAAATCGCTCAGCCGTTCCAGGCGGATCCTATCTCGAGCTTATGGCAGGAAGGTAAACTCGCGGTAGCAGATATGCCGTTAAATGAGTTTGTCCAACAGCTAGCCAGATACCGCACAGGTATTGTTCGCGTTAGCCCCGAACTCAAACGTTTAACGATTACCGGTATTTTTTCTGTACAAGATAGTGATCGCGTGCTGGAACAGCTCACTGAAATTTTGCCTGTCAGAGTCAGCTACTTCACTCCTTACTGGGTCAGTATCAAACCACTGACGTCCTAATTTTTCTGTGGTTAACGACTTTCTTAGCTAATCACATCCGTTAAACTTCCCCAATAAAAACAAATGGATAATTACTTCACAGGGATCAGCTCGCCTAACAATCAGTTAATGCGAATAATTATTATTACGGATTTTCAATCCACATTCGGTATTACAAGTACAAACCACATTTACTGACTAATACTGAAGGAACTGAAACATGCCGTTACGTCGTTTCTTGCGACTACCCACTTTATTCATAACGCTTAATATGTGTGCTGCCACAGGTTTGTTCGCCGGTGTCAGCCAATACGTTTATGCACAAGACAGCAACACGGATGTTCAGTCTTTTTCTTTACCTGCAGGCAGCCTGGATCAGGTTTTACGTCAATTTGGTCTCAATGCCGGTATTGCCTTGTATGTTGACTCCTCTCTGGTCAATCACCAGCACAGCAATGGATTGGTGGGTGACTATAGCGCTCAACAAGGCCTGCAAACCTTGCTGGCTGGCACTGGACTCACTGCCGTTAAACAACCTGACGGCAGCTTCCGTATCGAACCTGTTTCCACACTCACCTTATCTGAAGATGAAAGCAGCGTGGATTTAAGCAAAATCGACATTGTGGGTGACACACTACTTTTTACTCAAGACACCATTGGTTATAACGATGTGTTTGATAAAAATATCTCCAGCACCTATGTCGGCAAACAAGAGTTAGAGCGATTCAAAGGTTCATCACCCGCCGATATGCTCAGTGGCATGCTCAATGTTTATAGTGCGGATGCCCGTAACAGTGGCGGGATTGATCCGAATATCCGAGGCATTCAAGGCCCTGGTCGTGTGCCACTCACAATCGATGGTACCGAGCAGGCCATTACTATCTGGCGTGGTTACAACGGTGCCAATAACCGGAGTTATATCGACCCCAACCTCATCGGCAACATCAAAGCGATCAAGGGCCCCAACCTGGAACGTAATGTTCATAGCGGTATCGGTGGTGCCATTGTAGCTAGCACGCTTAGCGTGGATGACATTCTAAAACCGGGTGAAGAATTTGGTGGCGAACTCAAACTCGAAGGCAGCAATAATGCGGTAGATGCGAATGTGCCCCGGTTATCAACGGGTCAGTCTTATACCGATATTCCTGGATTCGATCCTGTCGGTGATATCTACGATCCAACGCTTTATGTCGAACCTCATTCTGGTGGGCAAGACTACTTCGCTGACTATGCCTATCGCCTGGCCGTTGGTACGCGTCAGGAAAAATTTGATCTGATGGGGGCTTACGCTTATCGCAAAAAAGGTAACCATTTTGCCGGTAAACATCAGGATGGTTTCTACTCCCGCGGCTCAGATAATCTTCAAGACAATATGATTCCGGACTTGGCAAATATCTATAAGCCAGGAGATGAATTACCCAACACCTCCAGTGAAATGGAATCCTGGTTAGCCAAAGCCAAACTCAAATTCAGTGATGTTGAGAGCCTTTCATTCGGATATCGGGATACCTCTACTACCTATGGTGAAATATTCCCGTCACGTATTTCATGGGAAAGAGCCGTCGATGAAGGCGTACCACAATGGCCATTAAGTGAGGTCAAAGCTAAAGCGTACAACGTCGAATACGAACTTAACCCTGAAACCAATCGCTGGGTCGACTTTTACGCGAGTGTCTGGAGAACGGATACCGTCAGTGATACCTATACTGGTGGCGGTTACCCCAATGAACCTTATGACCGAAATGCTTCTGGTGATACTCGCTTGCGGAATACGGCAATCAGAAATGCCAAAGAAGATCGTAAAGGCGTCACCTTAAGCAATACCTTTGCTTTGATGGATAACCTTGATCTCACCGTAGGCGGTCGTTATCAACATGAAAAATTACGCTCAGATGATCAATACGGTGACCCTGAACTAGACAGTGTTTTCAGAATGTTTCCCAAAGCTGGGCGTCGTCAGGAAAAAGAGATGAACTTCAACTTTGCCTGGAAACCGACACACTTTCTTAGTGTGGATGCCGGTATGCGTTATTCCTCTTTCTGGACGTTTGATGATTTTCGTAAAAGCCAATTGGATGCAGGTAACACCAGCCTCAATAGTTATGCGCCTACGATAGGAAGAACCATCCACGTTGAATATGACAAAGTGATTACTCAGGCTGATGTCGATCCAGAAATACAGAATTGGGAGGATAACCGTGCCTTCTGGGAGTCAATGGGCGCTGACGTAGACGCATTCATCCAGCAGATTCAAGATACTGTAGGTACAACGGAAACGGCATCCTATGAGAGCGTCTGGAAAGTCGGTAAAGATGGAAAATATTATAGAAATAATCACCCCTGCTTAACGGCTGATGTCGATGTGACGGCATGTCATAAGGGGGCGCAGGTCATTGGTAATGTGCAAACCATTAAAAAGGTGAAACACCTCAAAGGGGATGGCTGGGCTCCGGTTCTGTCGGTTGCGATGGATCTGAATGACGATAGTCGCATTTATGCTCGTCATAGTCAGGCTTATCGTTTCCCCAGTTTATTTGAAAATACCATTAGCTTTTCAGCCTCACTGCCCAATCCAAATTATGAGTTAAAACCAGAGCATATTTATAACTATGAAGTGGGTTATGTGCATAACTTGGCAGGGGTTTTTGATGCGGATTATGCCGATATCAAACTCAGCTATTTTTATAACCGTACTGAAAACGTTATCGAACGTGATCCTAATAGTCACTTCAGTAATTTGGAAAAACAAACACTGGAAGGCATTGAGTTTCAGGGACGCTATGACAATGGCGGCTTTTTCACCAACCTGAGCCTTGCTTATAACTTCGAAAATGAAGTCTGTGATGAATCATATGCTGTTGTATTAGATTACCGCTCCACCAGTGATTGTGTTGAAGATGGCTTTGTCGGCGGATACCTGGTGAGCATGGCTATGCCGGAATACACCGCTAACTGGACGTTAGGTGGGCGATTTTTCAATCGTAAATTAGAGCTGGGAAGCCGTGTCACCTATTACTACAAACATCAGGACAAGTTTGAAAGTAATTATCGTGATCCTTCAGACATCACTTTCTTCGCTAATACGCCACTGTCATGGGACACCATCCTATTATTTGATGCCTATGCCAGCTACCAACTAAACGATGACATCAGTGTTGAACTGACCGGCAGCAATCTCAGCAATGAATATTACATCGATCCGATGAGTCGTTCTGCCATTCCAGCTCCAGGACGCACATTCAAACTCAGCCTCACGGCTAAATTTTAATCATGAGACAAGGAGGTGGTTTCTCAAAAAAAGCAGTGTTACCGAATAACTAACTATTTTTTAAATACGAGGACAATATGATGAAAACATTACAAAAACTATCAATTCTTGCTTTAGCTTTAGGTCTAAGTGGTATGGCTCATGCGACAGAATCAGGTCAAAGCTATTTAGGTGATATAACTGTGGGTGGAATCACTAGTACTATTCCTTCACACCCTGGAACCATCGGGGCACCAGGTGTTGGCGTTACTGCTTTTTATGGTGGTGCAATGGTAAGTTTCTCAAACCTTACCAGCATGGTTAGTGCTGATGGCAATGGTATCTACACCATTACGCCGGCCATGATGCCGCCTTCTCACGCATCTCTGGGTAATTTTGATTTCGCTAAAGTATCAGGACAGGAAGTCTATTTTGGTGAATGGTCACAAAATGGCACCACAAACGATCCAACCCGTGTGGTTTATTACTCAGGTGATGACACAGGCACCACTATGCCAACTACTGGTACAGCGGCCTATACCGTTAAAGGTATCAACAATTACAACGGCTCTAACTTACTGACCGGTACGCTGAACGCTAACTTCGGCACTGGCAACCTATCCGGCTCAATGAGCAGAAGCGGTCTAAGCATTGCTATCAATGCATCAATTAACAGCACAGATGCCAGCTTCTCAGGTGCCGCTTTAGCTAATAGCTCAACTATAGGTACTACTGAAGGTCACTTCTATGGGGCTGATGCTGCCGCTTTAGCAGGGATTGCTAAATTTGCTAACCGTGATTACGACACTGCTTTTGGTGGTGCGAAGTAATCATTGTTAGTTCAAGGATGAAACATGGCCAGATGCTTTCGGGCATCTGGCTTTTTCCTTTTCATGAGTTTCAACATGATGTTTGATGTATACCGATCTCACCACTATCCCACTTCAGGATGGATAGCGTTTTTATGCCTTATGGTTTTATGCATAAGCAGCCCGGATAGTTGGGCAGATGATAAAGACACCTCACTTCGCTTAAATCAGGGCATTGAGTTACGCGCTGATCAACAAGAGCAGGAAATCCTGAAAGATGAGGATTATCTGCGAGGAGAACGCCCCAGTTTAATCATTGATGGTCAGTCATACACCGTTCAGCACGACAGTAATGATGTCGGTCGCGCCCTGTATGTGTCATTGCAGAAAAAACAGTGGTCATCGGTGAAATTTTTTCTAGAAGAATATGAAGAGTTTGCTGATGCTGACCCTATGCTGCTTGCTTATGCTCGCGGTGCTATTGCTCGGATGGAAGGCAATCTGGAACGGGCAGAAACAGAATACCGCCAGCTTATCGACTTAAAACCCGACTTTTTGCCCGGCCAGTTAGAACTCGCACGCGTGCTGTTTGAAAACAGAAAAGATGCCGATTCAGACAAGGTGTTCAGCACCATTCAACAGACACTCAACCCTGCCGATGCACGTCAGCAAGGCGTTAGCACCACGGTAGATAGTTTTTTGCAGGCTTTAGATAAACGCCAGTCATGGCAAGGCTCATTTTCTATTGGCCCAACCTGGGTCGATAACTTAAACCAATCCTCTGAAAGCTACAGTTGCTTACTCTATTTTGGCAATGTCTGCTTTTACGAACGTGAGACACCCAAAGCAGTGAAAGCACATGGCCTGGATTACGAAGCCACACTGAATAAACGATTTGCTTTATCAGGCCATCATGGTGTGTTTTTCCGTTCATTATTATTTGGTCAAAGTTATAAAGATCATGCTGACTTCAATGAAAGCCAAATCAGCTCACAGCTAGGCTATAGCTATCACGCTCAACGTAATCAGTTTTCATTCGCCCCTTCTTTTGATTTCTCACGTTATGGTCAGCGCTCCATGTATGGTGCCTGGGGTTTACATAGTGAGTGGTTACATTATGTGTCTGATCGTGTGCTGTTTAAACTCGAAGCCGACTACAAAGATCAGCAGTATCGACAAGAAGACTATGCTGCTTATAACGGTGATATCTGGTCAGCTTACGCCACCGCCTGGTATGTATTTCCTCACCGCTGGACTGTCTTTGGCGGTGTAGACTGGACGCAAAAACAGGCTGAAGTGGAACCCTATGCCTATCAGCAAATAGGCATCAGAGCTGGTCTGTCCAAAGAATTCAATGAAGACATTAATGCCGTGCTTTTTGCCTCTGTGCGTCAACGCAAACATGATGAATTTAATGCCTTACTTGGTGAGCAGCGGGAAGATATTGAGCAAAACTACACGCTTATTGTGCGTTTCCCCGGACTGAGTTTTTATGGGCTGGAACCTAATCTCACCCTGAAACATCGAAAAGTGCATAGCAATGTGAACTGGCTTTATTCCTATGAGCGTAATGCTGTGAGCTTCCGACTTGAGAAACAATTTTAATCGGGAAGATTTATGTCACGCATCCTTTTTTATCTGTTTTTATCGTTTTATTCTCTACATGCCAGCGCTGCCGATAATAACTGGCAAACTCTACAAACACAGGCGACTGACGCATTTAAAGCAGAAGATTATCAAATAGCTGAAACAACCATAAAACAAGCGATTGCCATTACAGAAAAAGCTGATAATGGGGCGGCCTATAAAGCCAGCAGTCTTAATTTATTAGCCTTTATTCAGGAGGCACAAGGTCAACATGAACAGGCAATGACAAGCTTATCAACCGCGGTGACCTTGGCAAAACAAGTCCTAGCCTCACCAGATGAGCAAATAGCCACCTTATTATTTAATCAGGGCGTATTACTGCAAAAAAATAATCAGTTAAATAAGGCTGATACTGTACTGAATGAATCTATAGAACAGTTCCAGCTCAGTCAGAGTGATGGTGGTGGTAAATTATGGCAGGCTATTTTATTAAGAGCGCAGATCTTAATATCACTTGGGAAGCAGCCACAGGCATTAAACCTGATTTCAGACACATTATCCGACGCAACGGATAAAGCAGATACCCAGTTACCGTTATCAATAGAAAGCGATTTAGTCCTATTAGCGGCTGATATCCAGCTAAATGAGAGTCAGTTATATCAAGCGGTCACCTCGCTTGAACACCTGATAAAGAAGCTTAGTCATGACACAACATCAGCAGCCGAGAATTTGCCAGCATTGCTGAATTTACTATCCAGAGCTTATGAGAAATCAGGCCAAGCAGATAAAGCAGCCGCCACCCGAGAACAATTTGTTCAATTACAAAATCAGGGCACACCTTCCATGACAATGGTGATGCAACTGAATGAGTTGGGGCTATACCAACAACAGCGAGATAACCTAAAACAAGCTGAACAGTATTACCAACAAGCCTTATCGCAACTATCCGCTTTGGGCAAACAACAGAGCATCGAACAGGCCACTATCCTAGGTAATCTGGGTAGCTTACAACTGGCTCAACATGACTTTAAAGCCGCTGAAACGTCATTAAAACAGAGCTTAGAACTGTACCGACACATTCGGGAACATCCCCTGCAAACTGCAGGTATAGCCGGTTATTTAGGCACGCTGTATTACAACCAGCGAGACTTTGCTAAAGCCGAAACCGCTTTCTTAACGGCAGTAGAAAACTTACAAAAAACGACTTCTGAAAACGATGGCAGTTTATTGCTGGCGTTACAAAATTTACAGTCACTCTATATCGCCTGGGGTAAATCTGAAAAAGCGGCAGCCTACAATCGAACCATCCAGGCTCTTAAACAAAGACTTTAATAAAAATCAGCGGATACATTACGGAAATTGGCAACTGCTTCGGTATATCAAATAACACAGACTTTTATTTACAGGATAAACCGATGACAGACCAACTCACTCTTTCAAGCGCCTTACGTAGCGAAACACATAACTTACATGAAGTACTGGATAAGCGTGTGATGCAATTAAACCCGTTTGCAGATAGCGAACATTATCGGGGCTTTCTGCGTATGCAATTACGTCTTCATACTGCAGCAGAACCGCTATATCACAACAGCAATCTCTTAAACTTACTGCCTGACCTCAGCGGTCGCAGCCGTCTTAATGCTGTTTTAGCAGACTGTGAAGATGTTGAATTAAATAAAACGCTGCTGAGCGAAGATCAGCGTATCGCAAGCTATATCAAGATTTCAGATGAATATGAGGGTCTTGGTTGGTTATATGCGTTGGAGGGCTCAACACTGGGCGCGGCGATGTTACTCAAACATGTCAAAAACCAACTGAACTTATCTGAAACCTTTGGTGCCAGCCACATGGCAGCACACTCGGACGGACGCGCCACTCACTGGAAACAGTTTAAAGCGATGCTAGACCAACTGGAGTTAACTCCGGCACAACGTGAAAAAGCAATAACAGGGGCAACACAGGCTTTTATTTTTGTCACTGATGCCGTTAACGATGTAATGATAGCTGATGCTATAGCGAGTTAAACCATGGTTATAACGTTATTGTGGCGCTTTTTCGCACTGATTTTTCTCGGTATTGCCTTCGCAGGCGTGATATTACCGGGCTTACCCACTACCGAGTTTCTATTGATGGCACTCTGGTGTTCGGCAAAAGGCTGGCCACAATTACACCACTGGTTATTACATCATCCGCGGTTTGGTCACATGATTCAGCAATGGCAGCAACATCGAGCAATACCCCGACGCGCTAAAGTGATAGCTCTAGTGTCGATGACGATAAGCTGCTGTTTACTGTTTTTAAGTGGACTGCCACTGTGGTTGAAATGCCTAAGCTCAAGCATGATGGTGGCCGTGTTGTACTGGTTAATTACCCGGCCAGAGCCATCAAATGATACAGAAGTTAGTCAGATGAAATTGAAGCAGTAAGACACGCCTGTAAGCCTTTGGCGATATATTTTTCAACCGAGGAGACAGACACATTGAGTCGCTCGGCAATGGCTTTGTAACTCATGCCATCCAACTGTCTCATCAATAAGGCTTGGCGCACATTGACAGGCAGACGATGTAATAAGCTATCAATTTCGGTCAAGGCTTCTATCATCAACGCCTGAGTTTCAACCGAATGGGCTGTGTCCTCGGGTTGTTGTTTCAGATAGTCCAGATAGGCTTCTTCCACACGCCGACGGCGAAACACATCTATGACCAGCCCTTTGGCAATATGTGTGAGATATTTACGTGCATCTTTTTTCTCAGGTAGTCGACCACTTGTGAGTATCCGTAGATAGGTATCCTGAATCAGATCAGCCGTGGTCTCTGGACAGCCCATTCGACGCTGGATAAATACAGATAACCAACCACGGTGCTCCAGATACAGATTCTCGATAGTGTCTGTGTGGGTAGCACGCATGATGTTCTCCTTAAATAGCTATATTTACAAATCTTAACGAGAATCATTATCATCTATAAACTGAAAAATTGCAAATGCCACTTTTAGATAATAGCTAATTGATTTTTATTGGATTTATTCCATCCTAGTCACACCTTTATTGCTAATCAGAATAGCTTAAGTATGGATAAATTCTGTTATTCGTTTTTTAACTGAGATTACACCATGTTTGCCGAATCATCAGGACAAAATGGTGGCAACCAGTTCTGAAGGAGTGAGTTTGAAGCGTTTTTTAAAGGCAGTAATAAAGTTTGACGGGTGTCCATAGCCTGCAATAAAGGCGGCTTCACCTATAGATTTCTTGTCGACCAATAATGCTTTTTTTGCCATATCCAGACGTCGTTGACGACAGTAGTTATTCACCGTCACCCCATAGGTCGTTTTAAATTTACGTTGTAAGGTACTCACACTTAGTCCTATCGCTGAAGCCATTTCTGCAAGGGTTATGGATTGCATCATCATGTCATCAATTTGATGTCTTAGTTGGTTTTCCTGTGATGCAGTTGCATAGGATTGATCTGTATTTTGTGGTCTTTCTGCTCGATGAAGTGAGGTTAATACCTTCAAGTTTTCAGCGATCAGTTGAAAGATGATCGCCTCTTTCAGTAACTCATCCTGAAGAGATGTGTGTTGGGATTTAAATAAATAATCACTGGCCAGCTTTGCAACAACATCAGAAGCTTGCCAGTGGTAAAAAGCAGCATGGTCATGAAATAGCTGTTGAATATGATGCCTTTCGTCTGGTGTAGTCGCTCTTTGCTCAAGCCATTGTCGTTCGATAAATATATTCAGTTTATTCACATGCATACCGCATTCAAAACGGCGACTAAGCACTTCAGGTTGGTTAATAATAAAAGCGGAACATTCCACACTGCCCTCACCAAGACAACCTAGCTGATAGCGTTGTGAGCCAAGCGAAAATGACACTTTTCCATCAAATAAGATAGTCATGCTGATCGCCGGAGGCAGTTCTGCAAAGCTGGTTCTATCCGACATTTCTATTAAGTTACCGGCATGCACAGACAGACCATGTCGATCAAAATGATGATGAAAGAGGCCTTTTAGAATGACTTCATCCTGAGCCGTGTCTTGTGAAAAACTGACGTAACGTACATTCATTCGATTCAGCTCAGAAAGATAAACCATATTATCCAGTGTTGCCGTCACCTGATTGTCTTGTTTGTTTGACGAAGAGTCATTCTGTTCGACATCGGTAAAACCTGAGTCTTCACCTGATACCCCTATTTCATCTGACTGATGATTTTTCATAACACTATGACGTTTACTCATAACTCTTTTAAGGAACTTAGCTGTTAGCCCCATTATATAATGATAATGATTTTCATTTACAAAAATAAGAAAGAAATCGTTCAACGCTTATTGTTAAGGGGATTTATGAAAAAACATATTTTAACAGCCATGATCTACGCTTGCCTCAGTACACATGTCCTAGCTGAGGAAAACACATCAGATCCGATCGAGAAAGCAAATAATCGTGTGCAGCTCAATAATATTGTGGTTAAAGGTGAAAAAGAAACAAAAACCCTGAAGGACACCTCGTCCTCCGTCGCTGTTATCCATGAAGAGGAACTCAATAGTACTCAATATCAATCATTTCAGGATGTCATCGCAACCGTACCAAACGTCGTCGTTGAAACTGGAGCCGTGCCAAATGTTCGTGGCATCACGGGTAATGGTGCTGCCGGAGGCTTTCTCTCAGTCACTGGTGGAGCCAATGCCAGATTCACCACACTGATTGATGGGGTAGCACAACCATTTGTCGCCGATCTTACGGGTAGCTCAGGATTATGGGATTTGGAACAAGTTGAAGTTTATAGAGGACCACAATCGACAAATAATGGCCGTAACAGTATCGCCGGTGCGATGTATATCAAAACGAAAGATCCCTCTTTCGATTGGGATGGTGCAGTACGTTTGGGCTATCGTAATAAAGATAAGTACTTTGATAAGGCGGTGATGCTTTCAGGTCCAATTATCGAAGATACACTAGCCTTCCGGTTTGCTGGGCAGGCTGTTGATGGAGAAACAACAACCAGTAATGAACCATTTAGCACCAATCCAACCAACCTAGATTTAAATGAACTGGATACTCAACAAGGTCGGTATAAGCTACTTTGGACACCAACTGATGACTTTAAGGCCTTGTTTACGTATTCAAAATATAAAGAAGATGGCGATGCGGGCAGACGTTACTTCAGAAATGATGGTGTGGGTGGCTACAATAAAATTGACTCTTTAATTCGCGATATGGACACCGAAAACGAAACATTTAGCCTCGACATGTCATATCAACTCAACGACAGCATGTCAGTCGATATGCTCGTATCTAAAATGAATTACCAACTTAGTTTTGATAGCTATGACCCTCTCCCTTCCTCAAAGCAATCTGCCAACTTTAGTGAAGATAACAAAGACGTCGATCTCAAACTCAATTTTGGCAAGGATAGTAACGTTTTCAATGGCTTAATAGGACTCTCCTATTTTAAGCGTGATCAATCCATTAAAAGTCTTGGTGGCAGCGTTTATTCTGGAGATGATGACAGCAATGCCAAAGCACTCTACTCCGAACTCAATTTTGGTTTGGCAGAGAAATGGATCTTAACCACTGGGCTTCGCTATCAAAAAGAAGAGCAGGATCGTCATTTCGATTATACCTCTCGTAACATCTCTGCAGACTTGAAGGAAGATAATAAAATTTTGTTACCTTCTGTCGCGCTTAAGTATGCATTTTCAGACACATCAACAGTCGGTATAAGTTATAGAAAGGGATATAACTCAGGCGGTGGTGCATTAGACATTACTGCCGGTGATTATTATTACTACGATGAGGAACGTGTGGATACATACGAAATCTTTAGTCGTAATGAATTTGATGATGGCCGATATACACTGAATGCCAACCTATTCTTTAATGAATATGATGGTTATCAGGGGGTTTCCAGCCGTCGTATCATTAATATCGATACTGCCGAAACCTATGGCGCCGAGTTAGAGGGTGTTGCATGGGTAACTGATGATATTGAAGTGACAGCCTCATTAGGACTATTACACACTGAAGTTATTGATGGTGGTGATGACTACACATCTGCGACGGGCAATCAACTGAGCACGGCACCGAAAAAAACAGCCAACCTCGGGGCAACCTACTTCCTGACCGATAATTTTAATTTCGGAGGCAATATTCAATATATCGGTGGCTATTATGGTGATATTGATAACTCGGACGATCAAAAAGTAGGCGGTTACTCGGTGATCAACCTTCGAGCAAACTATGAAATAGGTCAATTATCACTTTCTGCTTACGTCAACAATGTAACAGACAAATATGCTGAGCGTGTTGTTTACCCTATTACCGCACAATATACACAAGGCTTTAAGGATGTGATTGATCCTCGTACAGTGGGTATAGCCGCCACATATTCGTTCTTTTAAGTCTTAAATCACAGCAAAAACCAAGCAGCCGTTATCGAAGGCTGCTTGGTTTTTTTCGAGAGCCTATAGTATGTCCATTTATTCCTATGTCGCATTACTACTATCGTTTGCCGGATGTGTGTGTGTTTATTTAGCATCGCGGCATCAACTTTGGTTAAAAAGCACCATAACCTGGCCCGCGCCAAGGCTACGTCATATCGGATTGATACTGCTCATTATAAGTCTGATGTTAGTCATCAGCTCAATGCAGGCGGTAGCGGGCGTGTTCATGCTCATGGTCTGGGTGATGCTACTGCTTGTATTATTTCCATATGTAGGTGCCTGGAAATCACTTAGGAGAACACGCTAATGGCTGACTCTTCATTTCGAACAGACTGGCTCAGTAAATCCCTAGCCGGCATCCTTTTAGGCTTTTTGGCAGCGATGGCCATCTGCGGTTTATTTTTCCTGCTGCCACTGCCCATCGGGCCAAGTGCCGAAGCCCAACTGATGATGTGGTTAGTGGGACCTGTCTGGCTTACATTACTGAGTACCTGCTTTTTATTTCGCTCTGGCACTCGCGCCTGGTTTTGGCTGGGACTGACTAATGTCGTGCTGTATGCACTGTATTTTTTATTTAAATCATTCTGAGATAAATCCCACATGAAAGTAAAAGCAGACATTATTCGTACCTATAAATCGCTGCATACGTGGGTCGGTATTATCAGTGGTATGGCATTGTTCATCGCCTTTTATGCGGGCGCGTTGACCATTTTTAAAGAACCCATCAGCCATTGGGCAACGCCTCCCATTCAGCATTCAGAATCCATTAGATTATCAGCCGTTCCTTCTGTGCTTGGCCGAGTTATAAAATCCCACCCGGAAGCCGCTCAGCGCATACAATTAAACCTAAACCCTGAAACACATCACACACAGCAAATCATGTGGACAGTCGAAGGTGAAAAAGGCGGGGATCATGATGTTTCCTCACTGCGTTATTTCAGTGCACAGTTGGATGAACACCAAGACTTAGTCACGACAGAAGTTTATCCAGCCACTGTTGCTCAATTTATTGACACCCTCCACCGGGTTGTAGGTCTACCTGTAGACAGTGATCCAAACCGCTGGATTATGGGTATTTTTGCCATTTTGTATACCCTGGCACTGGTATCAGGTTTAATTATTCTATTACCCATTTTGGTGAAAGAACTCTTTGCTTTCCGTCTAGGCAGAAAACCAAAGCGGGTCTGGCTTGATGCCCATAATGTGGTGGGTGTGACCAGCCTGCCCTTTCACTTGATTATGGCGATAACGGCCTTTGGGTTTGCTTATCATGATCTTATTTACGACGCACAGGACAAACTCATTCACGAGGGCCAGTTGCGTCAGGCATTATTTTCCAGTGCACCCAAGCCGAATCCTGAACAAAGTACGGATCCCGCTACCATGCTATCGCCAGAAGAATTACTGGCAACCGCCAAAGAAATCGCCCCGTCATTTGTCCCCTATCAACTGGAATATGCAGGCATCACCATGCCGCGGGCCAGCGTGATGATTTGGGGAAATGATGCTGATGCTATCGCTCCCAGAGCACCAGGCGGATTTATCGCAATCAATCCATACAGTGGTGAGGTGCAATCTACCGATTATTTACCCGGTCAACAACCAGGAGAGATGATTGCTGTTAGTAGCTTCTTTGCCTTGCACTTTGCCACCTTTGGCGGCTCGCCAATACGTTGGGCTTATTTCATTCTAGGCTTAGCTGGTGCATGGCTGTTTTATACAGGCAATTTATTGTGGGTAGAAAACCGACGTCGTCACAGCAAGCCTGATGGCAGGCTGTTTAATCAACGCAAAGATGTCAAAGTCATGGCCTCACTCACGGTTGGAATTTGTCTTGGCAGTGTCTGTGGCATCTCGTTGATGCTGGCCAGCAGTAAATGGTTGGCATTAGAAGCACAGGCCACATACCTCCATTTCCAATGGGTATATTACTTAATGTTTTTTGCCACTATTGCATGGAGCTTTATTCGTGGAGCCGCAAGAAGTTTAGTTGAATTGCTCTACGCTGCTGCCACTCTTACTGTCGCCATTCCGGTTACCAGCTTACTTAGCATCATTATTCCATCAACAGGGCTGTGGATGCATACCGATTTGAATACATTGATGGTCGATATAGTGGCTTTCATCATGGCTGTTGGCTTTGGATTATTAGGACGAGCGACATATAAACGTGTTTATCACAGTCAAATCATTGACAGCGTCTGGTCTTTCCGACCTGCACTTCGCTCTTTATAAAATAGGTATAGAGCAGAGGTTTTAATGTTGTATTTGCCCATATCGTCACCAGATGTTTATATACAATGGAGGCTTATTAAAAACAAATAGAAACACAGAGAGAAAATGTATGAGCAGACTCTATAATGATAAACACCGCGCCCTTCAAGATAGTTTCAATAGCCGTGAACTGGCTGATCGGGTGGAGGAAGTCGCCCTTGTCACAGAGATAGATGACAATGCTAAAGCCTTCCTTGAAAGTCGCGATATGTTCTTCCTGACCACGGTTGATGAGCGTGGTCGGCCAACCGTGTCTTATAAAGGTGGCGAAGCTGGACGTTTTATCAAAGTGCTGGATGAAAAAACGATTGCCTTCCCCAGTTATGACGGCAATGGCATGTATTACTCTATGGGGAATATTCAGGGCAATCCTGAAGTCGGTTTATTATTTATTGATTTTGAGAAACCACATCGAATTCGTGTGCAAGGTAAGGCCATCGCCTCAAGTGACGATCCACTTATGGGGGAGTGGAAAGAAGCTGAAATGATCGTTCGGGTGACCGTATCTGAACTGTGGCAAAACTGCCCGCGTTATGTTCACCGCTATCAGAAAGTCAAAGACTCACGTTATGTTCCTAAACAAGAATGCAAAACACCAGTCGCCGCATGGAAACGCGTTGATATGATGCAAGATGTGTTACGTGAGCATGAGTTAAATCAAGTCGCCGATGAAGGTGGCACCATGCCGATTGAAGAATGGATGGGTTATATTCAGTCTGGGGATGAAAGAGCATAACGTCTCAGCAACTTTATGCTGAAAGCAAAGTCCAAAGATGCATAGCCGTGATCATATTACACAATATGAAGATCATCATTCAGGTAAGTTGAGCAGGAAAGGTTTTAAATTAATGAAAAAAGTGGCCTTGTTGATTGCGTTTCTGTTGCTCATCATCGGAGCCTTAAGCCTGATGCCATCCAATGCGACCATCACCTACAATGGCGAGCAAGTTACTGGCCCCTTAAAACATCTCATCGAAGCCGGTGGCATCGTTTTTGTGCCCATACTCTTACTTTGTATGGGTATATTATTAGCTTTTATGTTCACAGGCATTGGGCTGATCATTTTGGGGTTTCTGGTTTTATTCTGTCTGGTCTCTTTTTCTATGGCTTTCCCGTTTCTGTTGCCATTGCTGATCCCTTTATTCATTGTCTGGCTCATCTTTGCACTCACACGCAAAGATAAAACCAGTGACGCCGTTAATTCAAAATAGAAAACAACGTTATCTGTCTAATTAATAAATAGGTCTATCAATGACATAGCCATCAAATTGATGGCTATGTCATCTCTTTCTAGAAGTCCAGCGAATAACCAATGGTTAATGTTCGGCCACGGCCTTTAAAGTTACGGGTATCTGAGCCATAACTGGTTTGGGATGAGTAGCTGAAATAATCCTTATTGAGCAGGTTTGTTACTCCAGCATGGATCTTACCGGTAGAGAGTTTATACGCCATAGTGGCATCAATCAGGCCATAGGCTTTAAACTGTTCTTCATCATCCCCGGCTTCTTCGTCGAAGTTACGATCAAAGTTATAACTGGCTTGCACAAATGAGGACAGTTTTGGGGTCCATTCAGCCTGCCAGCTGGCGATTAATCGATTGGGTGGAATATTTTGGCCATTCAGATCGGTATCAACTTTACCGTCATCATCACTGTCATAACGTCCCCGGATATAGGAATACGCCAAGTTTAGCTTGTGACCATCGTTTACTTTCCAGCCTAAGTTGGCTTCGGCACCGTTAATTTCTTGTTTTTCACGGTTAACCATATATTGGGTATTATCTGCATTCGCCGACAGTCTGGAACCTAAGTCCGAATCAGATTCATAATAACTGACTTCAAAATCGACTGAATCCCAATTTAGTCGGATACCTACTTCTCTATTCGTCGTAATGATCGGTTCAAGATCAAGCAATCCGTCTACCGTTGCACCAGCGACATTTACCTCACGCAACACCCGACCAACATCCGGCATCCCAAAGCCTTCTGAGTAATTAGCAAATACACTCAGCCATGACAGTGGACTGACAACGATACCACCGTTAAACAATGTCTCACTAAAATCGGGACTGCCACCTTTTACATCGGTACTACCTTTGTTATAAACCGTCGTAAAATCATCCACATCTAGTTCTGAATGTTCATAACGAACACCAGCATGTAACACAACCGCATCAATAGGCTGAAGTTGTAACTGTAAAAATGGCGCATAGTTTTTATATACGACTTCCGGTACATAACTTCGGTTTGTCATAGCCAAGTTCTGTGAAGAGCTATCCTCAAGCAGATCAAAGCCCGTTGTAATTTTTAATTTGTCATCCAGCAAACCATCTTTCACCAAGGTAAATTTAGCGCCTTTTTTCACCGATTCAATTTGGGTTTGATCAATACTGTCAGGCGCTAATGTCGGATCATAAAAACTGCTAGATTCTAGTGAACCGAACAATGCTTCAAACTCTTGTCTGTATGCCTGGGCGGTAAATTCCATCCCAGCTAAATCATAATTTTGGTATTTCAGACTGGTGGTTAACACCCGATTGTATGGCGCCTCACCGACAGGGGTTCCTCTAACTGATGTAGTCGGTTCACCTTTTTCAATATCACCATCAACGCTGACATAATCATTGCCACCTTTGACCTGATAACGGTTGAGGGAAGCTTCTATGTGCTGATCATCGTCTATCCAGTAACCCAACTTGGTGAACAAGTCATAACTTTTCGAGTTCATAATGTCGCCCTGCACATTATCTACTCCAATTTCGGTGCCATCCGCATCCAGAAACACACCTTGTCTTTCATAACTCATACCAAGCGTATATTCAAAATCATTTTTGCTACCGCTCAGGTTGTAATCCGTGCGATATCCCGAGGTTTCATCACCAAACTCACCGGTAGGTGTCGTCATTTGCACATTCATGCTTTGTTTGAGTGTGTCCTGACTTGGGCGACGAGTAATAATGTTGATAATGCCGCCTGTCGCACCTAAACCATGAATGGCGCTGGCACCATGAATCACCTCAACGCGTTCGACCATGGACATATCAATGGTGTGGCCATCACGCTGGCCGTCACGCAGAGGATTACTTTGCGGGATTCCATCAATCAGAAATAATGGCGAACGACCACGGAAGGTTTCACCACCACTGGTAAGCTTCTGACGACTTGGCGAGAATGAAGGCAACAAGTTACTCAGAATCTGAGAGGTGTCACTACTCATCTCCATTTGCTGTTCAATCTGCTCACGATTAATCACTGTGACCACTTGTGGCGAATCTTTTAGCTGGGTGTCAGAACGTGTTGAGGTGATCAACATATCGTCTAATTCAACACTTTGTTTTTGTTTGGGTGTGACGGCAACAGGTGCTGATTTTTTGCTAATGGAATAACTGCCATTGGCTAATAAGGTCGCCTGTAAGCCAGTATCAGCTAAGAGCTGAGTGATTAACGTGGATGGTGCGGCCGACCCCTGAAATCGGTCGGCCTGAATACCGGCGACGACATCTGGACTAAAAGAGACAGTAACCCCACTTTGCACAGCAAACTGATTGAGGGCTGATTCAAGTGAGCCGGCCTGAATATTAAAGCTTTGTTGTTGAGTCACACTATCTGCATAACTGATGTTGATAATAAGATCGGTGCTCACCAAAGCCGTGGTTAGCATTCCTGCCATGACGAGTTGTCGACTTAATGGCGATAAGCTTAAGGGTAAGAAAGAGGCGTGTTTCATTCTTGGTCCTGTTAATTAATTTAGATAATACGGTTAGCGATAACGCTCTTATCTAACAGGCCGAACGAGAAACCAGAATCGTTACCCCCCCTTAAACAAAAAAATAGTCAGGCAGGTTCAACTTGTGCCCAATAGCGGGTGAAATAACGGACTTTAACAGGTAGGGTACTACTGAGATTTTCTAATACGGATGACGTATTGTTGATATTAAATGCCCCGGAAATACGCAGAGAAGCCACAGCAGCATCACAGCGTAGCGCCCCTTTATGATAGCGAGCCAGTTCATTGATAAACTGATCCAATCGCCAGTTACTGACGATCAACATACCCTGTGTCCAGGCATCCATATTCACTGGCATTAAATTTAACGGGCTATGTTTTAATACATCAAAACTCATGCAATGTCCTGCCTGAACTTTGACCGCTTTAGTGGCCTTTTCGGACTTCACTTCCACAGCATGTTTACTGACACCGACCCAGGTCTCTCGTTCATGACATCTAACCTGAAACCGGGTGCCTAGTGCCTTCACTGATCCTTGTGTCGTTTTTACAATAAAATCTTGCGATGGCAAGCCTTTGCCAGTCTCAATAATGACTTCACCACGGTATAAGGTTAACTCCCTGACATTGTCACTGAAGTTAACGTCTAAGGCGGTACTTGTATTCAGATACACTTTGCTGCCGTCAGCCAGCTCTATGGTTTTACGCTCGCCTGTACCCGTGCGGTGTTGTGCAACCAGACTCGACAGTGCTCTCTGTTGATAAGCCACGCCTCCAGCACTTCCCACGGTTAATACCACGACCAGTGTTTTGATTAACTGGCGGCGCGAGTGACGCGCTTTTTCCAAGGTCTCATGTCTGATTTCCGTAGGCACTAATTGCAGTTGTTTCTGTAAACGTTGCACCCGTTTCCAAGCATCATAATGACGGCTATCAGCTACAAGCCAATCCTGATGAGCTTGGTAGATGACATCTCCGGGCTGTGCATTGCGAAGATCCACAAACCAACTGGCGGCCTGAGTCAAAATATCTTCATTCAGCTTCATCGTTTAATCTTCAATCAGTAACAGGCACTGTGTCATGGCACGAATAAAGTGCTTACGAACGGTCGTTACCGACACATTTAATTGCCTGCCAATTTCAGCAAAGGAAAGCCCATCCAACTGGGCCAGCAGAAATATTTGTCGCCCGCGCTCGCTCATCGCATCCAGCATTTTTTCGATCTGTAATAAGGTGTCGATAATGAGATGATGCTGTTCCGCAGAAATACTGTGTTGTTCTGGCTGAACTTCGAGCGCGTCAAGATAGGCCTGTTCAACGGTGCGACGACGAAAAAAGTCGACCAGCAAACCACGTGCAATACTACTTAAATATGCTTTGGGTGAGTTGAATTCATGCTCACGCCCCTTCATCAATACCTTGATGAAAGTCTCCTGCGTGAGATCTTGAGCTTGCTCAACATTATTTAATCGAGAACGGATCCAACTCTGAAGCCAATGATGATGCTCTGAATAAAGTGATTCCAGTGTTTGCACAGCCATTATTAATAGAACTACTTCACAAGTGATAATGAGATACATTATCGTTTTGGAAATTATTTAGCAATAGTGGTGTTATCTGTGCGTTTGATTTTTAAGGATTATTTTTAATAAAAAATAGCTGTAGCCTTTCAGTTCTAACTCGGCTCGCCAACCACTTTAAGTTTAGTAGCAATAAAGTCTTTATGGGAGACATAAAGCAAACTGGCGAGCTTACGAATCACATGCTCTTCTATATCTTGTAATTCGTGATCGGCCCAGGCAATTTGCCAGAGCATTTCAATCAATTCAATTTTCTCTTGCTCGTTGTACTGCTGATTGATATCGGCGGTGAAACGGTAAAAGTCGGTGGCTTCGCTGTGTGCTCTTTCAGCATCAGCAATCAGTTTCTCCGCATCGCTGTCTTCAACATCAAACTGACTGGCAAGGATCTGCCGTAACATGGCCTTTTCTGTTTCATGTTGCTCATCATCCACCGCAATGATTTCAATCATCAACGCGACGGCCGCCAACACTTTAGACTGCTGCTGATTCGCTAGATAAGCATCAGTGTTATCACCTAAGGTGGATGAAAATATCTGTTTTAGTTTTTCGATCATAGTTATCTCCTGCAAGCAAAACCGACTGCCCACAGGTGAATAAAGTTCATTTTTTATTAGCCGGACTGACGATGACGGCAGCTTGATAGCGTGGTTTGCCGTAGCCAATCATGCGGTTAAACTCTTTGTGTGTGACGGGAATGTAACCACTGTCGGTGACACTTTTATTATCATCCCAATCCACATCCGGATCATGAAAATACACAAAGGTATCGGAGACAGACACCACCAAAATCCAATGAGGTGATTTACTCTGATTGAGGCGATAAGAACTAATCAGAACCAACGCTAATGAACCTTTGGAGAGGTACTCTCTTAGCAAAGCCGAATCCACTGGTGCTTTCACTTGTTTGATATCAGATCGCGCTATTTTTTCAATAAAGTCCTGATGCACACATTCAATAACGGACTTCTTTTCTTCGCTACGCACACCATTGATAAAAGGAATATCGTCTGAGTTACAAACCAAGGTAGTTTTCAAACCGCGCTCATTAGCAGCTAGTGCCAAACCTTGTGGACTGCAGCCACCATGACCTGAGGTCATAAAGATAGTGGTCGCTTCACGCCATAACTGCAATTCAAGCTGACGAGTGAGGGCTAACTCCGCATCCATACTCTTCATCGCCATCATCAGGCAAGCCGGTCCACAGGTAAAGTCGGTCGATTGAGAGTAATGTGAAACTTCAGGATGAGTCACTTCTGGTACATGATGCAGCACTTTCATCATGCGGATAGCATCTGCATGATCCTCATAGAAGTCGCTGACAATATCAAACGGCTGATAACCCAACTTCTCATATAGCTTGATAGCGCCAAAATTATCAGGACGAACTTCTAGACGCAGAAAACTTCGACCGTCATCCAGTGCCTGCGTCTCGGCTTCCTGCATTAATTTGGCAGCAATACCAGCTTTGCGATAATGAGCATCAACCGCTAATGAGTAAACACGGCCAAGCGATGTGCCTTGTGAGTAAAGTAACAACACATAGGCCACCAACTGGTCGTTGCTTGTGGCCACCAGCAACAAATTGTGGCCTTTTTTGATCATCCATTTGAAGCTGCGCCTTGAAATACGATCTGTTTCAAAGCACGCTTCTTCTAACTTGCTGAGCGCGTTAACGTCATCAAGCGTCGCCTCGCGGAGTAAAAACTCAGCGGGCGTTATGGTTGGCATGTTCAGTGAGTCCATCTAATGCCATTTCGATAACCTGGCGGCCACGGAAAAGAACCAGTTCCTGCCATTGTTTTTGATCGGGGCAGAAAAAGTCCTGCATAGCATGTTTTACTTCCATGGTGGCATCATCAGACCAGTCAATTTTGCCTTTTTGTTGTAGTTTTTGATCATCAGATAACACCTGCAACATCTGCTGAGTACCAAATGTGCCGAACTCTAAGGTAATAAAACAGATGTTATCGCCTTGTTTATGCCAATAGTAATCATGTAAGCCAAACTTCAAACCTGAGCTGGATGTGCCCAAAGAAGGTTCTGTCACCGTAGCGCCAAATAATTCAACCGCATATTGATGTCCTTGACTACCCACATCGTGCTCACAAATAAGCTCACCAAAACCATAGGGGCCAAGACCACTGTGAATATCGATCACAATCACTTGTTTACGCTTGGCCGGTTTAATCTGAGCTACTAATTGCTCAATCAGTTGACGAGACCAGCTTGGCTCTTTACCACCATAGTAGGGGGCTGAAGGTTGCTCATATTGGCCTTCTGATAATAAATCAAATTTTTCTCTATCTTGGGCCACGGTGTGGATATCTGTTTTACCCTGCTCAAGCTCTTTCCAGATTTCAGCACCTTTCGATGCTGGCAGCTCGCTCTCAAAATCAACAAAGTTACGATTGAGATCAATACCTTGATCATCACCACGGCTGGCCCAGGCAAACCCCCAAGGGTTAATGGCATGAACAAGTATCACACACACATCGGGAGGAAGACGACGATAACGCGTGACAAAATCCGCTTGAATGGCAGAACCGACACCACCTTCAACCCCATGCAGACCAGAAATCAGCACGATGATATTTTCTGCTTTTGGATTGCCCGCCCAAGCGATGTCACAAAATAGCTTTTCGTTTTTAGGGCCTTTTAGTGGATGAGGATGATGCGTTAACCTTTCAATAATCGAGCTGGTTTCAACATTATTGATGAATTTATCTCTTGCGCTGGAATAGCGCTGCGAAAATACGCTTAAAACTGCATCTGCATACATTTTAACGGGCCTCCTGTGCAAAATTTTCGCGAAGGATATGTGAGTTTTGCCATTTTGACCAGCAAATAAAAAGGGATGCAAAATTTTTTATCACATCCCCTGTCTATTCACTTTATGATTCGCTTTTAAAAAGCACCACTATGCGACCAACAGTAAGGACAAGCCATGACTAAGCACTTGATAATAGTTGAAAATATTGACGATTGGAGTCCTTACTTCCCCAGCGAGCAAGTAATTGATGTCGATACCTATCTACAATCCCTGTCGCAAAATACACACTCACCTGCGCAAATCCTTAATTTATGCCGAAGTCTGGATTATCTCAGCCGCGGCTATTATTGCTCGATGGTGGCTGAAGCACGCGGTCATCGTGTATTACCCGGTCTACGGACGATTAACGACCTGTCCCGTAAAAGTCTTTACGCCTATGATCTGTCGGACTTATCCACACAATTGGATAAGCAGCTCAGTACCACCTCAGCCGAAAGTTTTGTATTAAAAATCTGTTTTGGACAAACGCCCGTCACCTCATTACAAAAACTAGCCCGACAAATATTTGAACAATTCCCTTGCCCGATTCTGGAAGTCGAGTTTAGTTTTAACGCCCACTGGATTATCAGCCAGATCAAAGCCGGTGCGATTAATAAACTGACTGAAACAGAGCAAGACTTCTTTGCTGAAGCGCTGGATAGCTTTAGTCATCGCTTATGGCGAAAACCAGCCAAACGCCGTCAATTTCGTTACGACATGGCCATTTTACATAACCCTAAAGAAACGATGCCACCGAGCGATATGGCAGCTTTGAAGAAGTTCATTAGCAGCGGTCGCCGTATTGGTATTGATGTGGAACTGATCACGCCGAAAGATTACATCCGTCTCGCTGAATATGATGCCTTGTTTATTCGTGAAACCACGGCCACACATAATCACACCTATAAGTTTGCCCGTCGCGCAGAAAGTGAAGGCTTGGTGGTCATTGATGATCCAACCTCGATCATTCGCTGTACCAATAAAATTTATTTAAAAGAACTGCTATCCGCTAACAATCTACCAATGCCGGATTCACACCTGCTATATCGCAATGATACGGCTGGTTTAGACAAACTCTGTGAGACAGCGACCTTCCCATTGGTAATGAAAATCCCTGACGGCGCTTTTTCAAAAGGTGTGATTAAGGTGAACAACGCGGACGAACTTCGCGAGCAAGCGCCCGCCTTCTTTCAGCAGTCGGCTATTATTCTGTTACAGGAATTTATGTATACCGATTATGATTGGCGTATCGGTATGTTTAATAACAAACCTATCTACGCCTGCCAGTACTTTATGAGTAAAGGACATTGGCAAATCTACAATCACAACACCAAGAAAGGCACATCCAGTGGTAAATCTTCCGCTATCCCTATGAGCGAAGTTCCTGAAAAAGTACTGAAAATTGCGACAAAAGCCGCGAAGTTGATAGGAAATGGTCTGTATGGCCTCGATATCAAACAAAGTGGTAATCGTATTGTGATTATTGAAATCAATGACAACCCCAGTATCGATAGTGGTGTTGAAGATAATTATCTCGGTATGGCGTTATACGATGACATTATGCGAGAGTTTTTAAGGCGGCTGGAAGAACGCCGGGCTGCCAGCCATTAACCTGCTGTTACAAACAAAAAAGGCGCTGAAATTCAGCGCCTTTTTTGTTTAACAAGCCCTTTCTAGCTTAGAAGCTATAACTTGCCCCGACATGAAGGTAACGTTTTTCACCAACGAAGTAGCGATAGCCATCAGGGTTTACACCAGGAATTGGTCTGAAGTCAGCACGTTCGGCATATTCAGTATTAAATAAGTTTTGAACTCTTCCATATAGTTTTAGGTTTTCAGTTAATTGATGCGAGGCATGAAGATTAAACACATCATGTCCATCATACTTAGCAGTATTCCCATCATTAATGTAATACTCACCCATATGTTCCCACTCTAACTCAGCACGACTTTTTGGCGTGAAATTCCAACCCAATCTGACATTCGCCATCTGTTTAGGTGCTGTTACCAGATAGTTGCCGCTCTCAATGTTACTGTAGTCATCTGAGCTTGCTCTGTTGAAATCATATTCATGTTTAGCAAAGGTTAGATTAGCCGCCACATCGAACTGACTGTTAAAGGGATAGAACATACCGAGTTCGAGACCAGTATGTTTTGTCTTGCCATCATTGACGTTGATATCGTTGCTATCCGTAAAGAAATAATCTTTCTTTCTCATATGATAGGCAGTGATTTCATACTGGAACCCTTCCCCAACTTTTCTGACACCGACTTCGATACTGTCGATTTGTTCAGAGTCTGCTCGATCACCATTATTGTTCTGAATTCGATATAGATCGGTTGTCTGAGGAGCACGGTTACCTCGAGCATAGTTAATAAATGCAGAAGTATCATCCGTTAACTCTTGTACTAACCCTAATTTAGGACTCAGATTATTAAACGAGTCATCACGTGATTCAGGGCGATAATATCGACTTGTTATCACACCAGATGTTGTATTGTTAGTGTAATCGTATTTGGTGTATTCATAACGTACACCTGCAATTAGGCGTGTTTTATCTAAGATTTGCCATTCAGTATGGGCGTATGGCGCAATAACTGTTGCATCAACGTCATAATCATAATGCACGCCTGGAATGAAGCCTCTGACTGTGGTTGAATTATTTTGGACTTCTTTTAATTGCCCTTCTGTGTACTCAAAGTCAGTACCCAAAATGATTTTATGACCACCATCCAGCTCTTTTGTATAGGAGCTTAACAAGCCAACACTACTGTGTTTATTGCTCTCAACTGGCTTACCCGGAGAGAGGAAATGCATCAAGAAATTCATCTCAGTATGTCGAACATAAGGTGTCAGCGTGAATGAAGATGTATCACTTAATTCATGAATCCACTCAGTAGATAAACGATACGACTTGGCGTCACGATAAGCTTCAGGATTGGGATTTTGACGAGACAAGCTTTCATCTTCATAGACCTTATATCCCGTAATATAACCAGCAGTTTCTTGATTCAGGTTGGTATAGCTGAATAAGGTTTTAAAACTATCCACATCACCCAGATAATCATGCCGGAATGAGACTTTCTGCTGGTCGTAACCGGAGTCACTGACATAACCACCATCAGTGGTGCCATTCACGCTCAAACGGTAACCATGTCTACCAACGGTGTCACTTATCGTGGCTTTAGTTTGATATAAGTCATGTGGACCGATTGAAAAATCAATCTGACGCTCTAAATCCAAAGATGGCGCTCGGCTTAATACGTTTACCAAGCCATGAACCGCATTAGAACCATATAACGCACTACCCGGTCCGCGAACGACTTCAATACCACCCGCCTGTTCGTAGTTCACTTCAAATAAGCCATTCACATTAGCAAAACCAGCAGCACGAAGCGGGATACCATCTTCAAGAAACAGGAATGACCCCGCGCCAGCACCACCCGTTAATACTGGTGAGCGGATGGAAGTTAAATGCTCTTGTCCATTACCATGTTGGATATTGACACCACTTACGCGATTAAGAATTTCGCTGATGTGATCGGGGCGCACAAGATCAATTTCTTCTTCTGATATCTTGCCAGTATTCCCGGCTTGCTCCAGCAATGGTGTCTCTGAACGTGTTCCTGTCACTACCATGCCACCAAGCGATACTTCATTATCACTCGTTTCTTCGGCAAAGGCGGGTTGCCACATTGTCGTGGCTGCTGCAGCCACCATTAATGTCAGTTGTTTTTTTGAAAACATAATCCAATTCTCTCTTGTAAATATTTATTAATCCCGTGATTGGGGAAAATTTTCCCATACAGGCTGTTTTAATTCATCAGAAAAATCCCTAAACCCATTGAAAACAGACATTCAAATCCCCAATTACATGATCAAGATCAATTTCAGGTACATAATCCATTTATGGAATACAAAGACTATTACAAAATTTTGGGTGTCGGCCGCGATGCTTCTCAGGACGAGATAAAGAAGGCCTACCGGAAGCTGGCCAGAAAATATCACCCCGATGTCAGTAAAGAAGCGAACGCTGAAGACAAATTTAAAGAAGTAGGTGAAGCCTACGAAGTCTTACGTGACGAACAAAAACGAGCTCAATACGACCAATTCGGCAGTAATTACCGTCACGGCCAATCATTCAATCCGCCCCCAGGCTGGGATGATCATGCCGGTTTTGGTGGTGGCAACTTTAGCAGCTTCTTTGAAAACATGTTTGGCGGCATGGGAGGAATGGGCGGCGGCATGGGAGATAACTTCTTTGCCCGTGGTGAAGATGTAAATGCCAAAATTACTATTTCTCTGGAAGATGCATTTAACGGTGCCACCAAAACAATTCGTCGTCCTGCCGGCGCCAGTCAGTCAGGCACGATTAATGTAAAAATCCCGGCAGGCATTGCCTCCGGTAAGAAAATACGCCTTTCAGGCCAGGGTAAATCAGGCGGTGGCGGCAAGTCCGGTGACTTGTATCTTGAAGTAAACATTGCACCACATCGTCATTTCCGTCTGGAAGACAAAGATGTGTATCTGGATTTACCTATTGCGCCATGGGAAGCGGCTTTAGGTGCCAAAGTTACCGTACCCACCTTAGCAGGAAAAATTAATCTGACCATTCCGGCTGGTGCTCGTAGCGGTCAAAAAATGCGGCTGAAAGGACGTGGATTACCGG
>Ga0208180_1000020_pt1 | contig 265589 bp, 291 predicted proteins | sample MalvireepMed_s16_FD_184241 | JGI IMG/M metagenome (GOLD analysis project Ga0208180, IMG submission 184241) | Marine viral communities from the Global Malaspina Expedition - Malaspina viral metaG DeepMed_s16 (SPAdes) (version 2) | ecosystem: Environmental > Aquatic > Marine > Oceanic | place...
TTTCCGCGGACATCTGCGGAATCCTCCGACATTTCCCGCTCTTTGCGCTTGCGTTCCCGGTCTTTAGCCCTGCGACGCTCCGCGGCCTCGTCCACGATTTTTGGTGTCGCGGCTTCCATTTCCTCAACAGCGCGCACGAGGTCATCCCCGTCCACGCCAGCCGCCATCAAGTGCTTGAGTGCAACAGCTATCTGTCCCATCAGCGAGCCCCCTTTATTTCTTGAATGAGGTAATTCAGCACCTGCTCCGCGCACTCGACAGCGTCGGCGTGGATTTCAGATCCTGTGAATCGAAGCGTGGTGAGGCCGTCGAGCGCCAGGATGCGGTCCCTGCTCTTATCGCGCCTAGCCTGCTCCTTAGTGCGCTCGTGGTAATCATGACCATCGCACTCAACGGCCACAGAGCGCGTTGTCTCGCCGTCCTTCATGGTAATCAGGAAGTCTAAGCGGTAATTGCGGTGCTTCTTTTGGGGTTCAATGATGACTGTTCGGCCATCGTCCCCATGAAGCATGTTAGGGCAAACGAAGATGGCCAAGCAGGCAAACGCCTCACAGAACATGACCTCAATAGGCGACTCGCACTGCGGGATATATTGAGCCACGATCTGATCTGTCTTGGCAGCCAAGAAATCCAGAAGTTCCGCCTTATATCCTGCGTAGTGGCTGGAGAAACAGCTCATCCCCGCCCCCTTCCCAGCTCAGCCTGCATGTCAGCGAGGGCGCGCTTTGGATTGGATGGGAGGCAAAGGTTGCCTTTGGGACGGTCGTTCGGAAAGCCGCTCTTTGGAGCAAGCGCCATCAGAAGCGGCTCATAGCGGGCGATGTCTGACGATGGGTCAGAGATCAGTTTAAGCTCTGACGGGGTCATGCTGCCCTCCGTTCCAGATCGAGCATGGCTTCCCACACCTCATCCTCGTGACGGCTGCCCCAGTGGTGAATCGCGGCTGTGCTGACACCCTCTTCACGAGCAACAGAGGTGAGCGTGCGACGGCCAAGACGGAACTCGGCAATCATGAACGCGCGCCGGATGGACTTGGCTTCTGACAGGGACTTCTTGTGCGGATTTGACAGGAAGCGATCACGCAGTTCGGGGTACTCGCGGACCCAGATTGTAATCCTGGCGCTCGTGACGCCCTCGCGCTTGGCGAAGTCCCGAAGCGTGCCGTCATTCTCGGCGCACTCCCAAGCCCTGCGAACGCGAGCGCGTTTCTGTTCGGTGGTGATGCAGTACATCAGCAATATACCCCCTTCTTGTTTTTGAATGTGGCTGTCGAAAACAGGTCACGAACATCGGCCGCACGGTTCAGCCAGAGGCTTTCTGTCCGCTCGCGGGCACCGTCTGCGTGGGCCTTCCGGTCAATACGGCGCCAGCCTGCCAGAGCGTCGTCGTAGAGGTCGCAGCGATAGCCAGAGAGAATGACCGCGCCTTGCAACTGACCGAGGGCTGACAACAATTCCTGGTGCGCATCGTCCGTCATCTCATGGGCGTAGCGCTTGCCGCTCTCGCGGGTGCTGTGCACATATGGCGGGTCAACATAGTGGAGCGTCTGCGGGCCATCATGTTGCTGCATGCAGGCAACGGCGTCGCGGTTTTCAATGACGATTCCGCGCAGCCTGCCTATTAGGCGCTCGTGAGCGTCAGGCAGATTAACCCAATCGTGGGCGGGTGTAGTGCCGGAGCGATTGCTGTTTGCGCGGAATCCAGTCGGGGATGCCTCATTGCACCCATCACTGCCAAAGCCCATGAACGAGCGGATCAGGAGACGCCGGGCGCGCTCTACAGGCTCATCTGAAGGCTCATAGGCGCGTTCAAATTCGGCGCGGGCAAATGGCGTCAGGCGGAGCAGGTCAATCAACTCTTGGCCGCGTGACTGCATCACCCGGAAAAAGCTGACGACCTCACCATCCAGATCATTGTAGACTTCCGCATAAGAGCGAGGCTTGCGAAGCAGAACGGATCCGCCCCCGCCGAACGGCTCGACATAGATGCGATGTGGCGGGAAGTGCGATATGATCCAAGGGGCGAGCATCCACTTGCCGCCGTGATAGCGAAGGGCTGGACGGCGGACACTCATATCCGGTCCCCCGGCAGATTGACTGGCATCTGCGCATTGCGTGCGTAGCGTTGAGCGCCAGAGCGGGCGGCCCAGCGATCATCCATCATGTGACGATGGCACAGAGGCTGGCCGGTGATGGTCTTGGAAGGCTCTGCTGTGTGGGGGCAGTTGGGGCGGGTGCAGCGGGTCATTGAACCCTCACCGTTTCCATGCCCTCGACGGCCCTAAGCGCGGTCAGGAAGGCAGCCTCCCACTCTTCTTGAGGAACATCCCCAACCACCTCTGCGAAGACCGCGCAAAGCTCGTATATGAGGGCGGCCATCACGGACATGCCGTCACCCACTCCATGCTTTTGGGCATCCTTGCATGCGGCAGCCAACGCCAAGCGGAGGGGTGGCCGAATTGCCTCAATATCAATCGCATCGCTCACGCCGCTTCTCCTTGTTGTTGAGTGATTGTCGGGGGCCACGTCCGCCATTTTCGATTTCGCTCCACCACGTTGCGCGCCTTCGCGGGATTGCAGCCCTTGGCTTCGTAGTGCTTTATCCACGCCGCTTTTTTTGCGAGGCGCTCTGCCAACCACTTCTTGTCTGGGTAATGCTTCCAACCAATCATCATGCCGCCGCCCCTTCTCGTTGAGTGATTGCCAGCTGGTAGACGTGGGCTTTGCCGCCCCTGTCTGTGATGGCTGTTTTCGGGCCTTTGACGAGCAGGCCGTATTGGGTCACAAGCTCCGAAAGGCGTGGCGAGATGTCATCTGTGTGCTCGTCCATCAGGAACGCGAGACGGTCAGCGCCTTGAGGGCCATGCTGGGCGATCATGTCGAGGCACTGGACACGCAAACGGCCCGCCTTGGTCTTCATCTGCTCCGCAGCGTCCCAGCTGGCGCCACCACCCTTTGAACCGACTTCACCGCGATAAGGCCCACCAGAACGGCTGGCGCCTTTCGTGATCCGATCAAAGCAATCCCCACACACAGAGCGGAACCTGGTAGAACGCGGGTCACGACGCTTGCCGCACTCGTAGTATTCCACGACGCGCGTGCACTCTGGGCAGGTCCAAGGATGATCTGTCCCCCCAGCCATGTCAGCGCCCCGCCCGCTCAGCGAGCCAAGCCCGGCTGCGAGCCCGCGTCTTCTTGGCCAACTCGCGCATGGTGATTTCGATAGCGCCCGCCTCAACAGCCAGCGCTCGCTTACTCATCGCGATGTCGAAATGCTCACGGGGCGTGCCGGGGTATTGAAGCCATTTGCGTTGCACACCGATCCTGTCAGCCATTGCGACAAGTTCTTCGGTTGTATCTGCAATCATGTGGCACATCTTCATGCGGCCAAGCTGGCCCATGCGAGTTGTGTGCATATCGTCAACATAAACTGCCATGTCAGCGCCCCGCCGTTTCGAGTGACCGGAGATACTGGCGGTCCCGTTCGGTGCGCTCTGGCGCAGTCTGACCAATAAGCGTCGTGTCTGTTCTGGTTTCCGTAATGGTCACAGGCTTGCCGCACTCGGGGCAGCACCCCCTCGCAGACACAAGTATTGCGCTACCGTCAGAGGGGTCAGTCAGCACTTCGACGTTATCCCACTCAACATTGATGTGAGGGATGTTGCGTCCACACCAAGGACAATCAGGTCCATGCCATCCCACATGTCGCGTCGGCCTTGGCATATCCATCACGCACGCCCCCAGAACCGGAGCAACGGCCAGATGATCAGGCCCGCAGTAATCATGACGGACACAGCCACAGAGAAGATCAGGAGGCCCTGATACCGTAGCTGGCGGCGTAGCTGCTCAGAGGGGAGCGCGAGGCGGGCGAGGCCGATCAGCATGGCGCTCTCCCCATAAGGGAAAACCCGTATTGACGGGCGGAATTGAGAGTGCGTGTCAGGACGCAAATAATTCGCGTACCGGGGGTATGTTTCAGTTGTGTGACGTTAAGCTTTGCGTAACCATTGAAAGCCGCATCGGGGGATGCACGAAAGTTCCCATTGCCAAAATAGGAATTGAGTCCTAAGACGGAACAGACAGGGAACGCCAGTTGGGAGGATTTATGCCAAAGCTTCAGCAAGTGATGAAGGACGTCGCCAAGTACAACTGGAACGCAACCCTTCAGATGTTCGATGCGACTGTCTGGCGACGAATGCCGGACGGGTCCGAGCAGATCATTGCTGAGTACGCCCTGCCCCCGCACATCTTCTGGGCCTGTCATGAAGGCATGATGAAGGCGTGGGCTCAGTTCGAAGCCAGTCAGGGACATAACGTTGTCGAGATGAGGCGAGCGGCTGAGGGGCATTAGGCTGCCCCCTGCTCTTTTGGCAGCTCTATTCCCTTCAGTCGGAACAGAAGCCCAATGGACACATCCAGACCCCGCCTCTCGGCACCCTTTAGGATGGCAGGCCAGTAGTCCGTCGGGATAGAGTTCCGGTGCCGCCAAAGTTGCGCGGTCCCGTACTCAACGCCAGCATCAGCCGCGAAGTCCGAATAACTCGGCCATAGCTTCTGAAAGCTCTTTACGTTTGGGGGGATCATATGTTTAGGCATATGATATGCATACGCTACGTATGAATGTTCGTCAATACGCTACGTATGACTAAAAAGAGTATTTGCGGCACATGGCTTCAGACGCAGACATAGGTGCCCGACTCGAAGAGGCTCGTAAGGCAGCAGGTTTGTCCCGTGAGCAGGTGGCAGAGCGGCTGGGTGAAGGGTATTCGGTATCGGCCATTCAGGCCCACGAGAACGGACGCAACACCCTGAAGGCCGAAAAGGCGATCCGGTTCAGCGACCTTTACAGGGTAAACCTGCAGTGGCTCTTGAATGGCAAGGGTGAAATGCGGGGATCTGCAGAGGTCATCGACATCTGGTCGCGCATTCTCGATGAAAAAGAGAAAGAGGCGTGGCTCGCTATGGGCCGAGCCATCGCCAAAGAAGACTAGTTGCGCGGTCCGGGCCGGTCTAACTCAAAATCGTTGAAGCTGTTGCCCCGGCTATCTGTGCCGTAGGTATATGTGCCGTTTCCGAGCCGCTGCTGCGTCATGTTCCAGGAATTGCCGTTCGACGCCTGCCCCTGTGTGAAGGTCTGGTTTCCAAAGGTCTGAGAGCTTTGGTTCCATGTGCTGCCGGTGCGCGGGTTTTGCCCGTTCACGATAGTCTGGTTACCAAATTTCTGCACCGTATAACTATTGCCCTGCGCATCAGTGCACGTTTTGAACGAATCCGTTCCGAAGCACTGCGCCCCCGCTGTTCCCGCCATGACGGCGAATCCCAGCCCGCATAATAAAGCCCGCATATCATTCTCCTTTTTCGGGTAAGGGGTTTCTACCAGAAAAAATAATACGCAGCGTATTGACCTTTCATCATACGGGGCGTATGACTGTCCTTATCGAACAAGAGGACGACACCAATGGCATTCGACAGCACCGACTATTTCCGCGCAGAGCCTGCCAAGGTCTATGACAAGGACAATCCCCCAGCCCGCATGAGCGAAGCTATCCGCATGGCGGTGGCTGATGTTGAGGCGCAGGAGCGGGCCGGAATTGAATACGACTGGTTCGATTGCGCAACCTGCACAGCAGGCGCTGTCGTTCGCCACCTTGGCGGAAAACGCTGGGACGACTTCGGCCCCAAATGGGAAGCACTCTTTGAGTGCCTGTCCTTCATTAGCATGTCCTGGGGGGGGTACAGCCTAGACGGGGATATATTTTCCGGTAACGAGCGTGAGTTTTGGGACGACGCCGGATTTGGCCAGGTGCCCAAAAACGTCCTCGTCACGATGACTCCGTACGGCGCCAACCCCGCCGCCTTCAAGCGTGACATGCTCAATCTGGCTGACCGCCTCGAAGCGGAGGGCTCCTAACATGCTCACCTCAGCTTACGACCAAAGACAGAGAAAGAAGGCTGTTCAACGGATTGCCCTTGCTCGGCGTCACATGCTCTCCATGAAGTTCGGATTGCCCGGCGCGGAAGCTCCTGAATGGGACGCCGTCGAGGCTGATCAGGAAGTCCAGATGTGGCTCCGCCAGCTCTCTCGCGCTGACAACAAGGTACGGGAAATCGAGGCCAATGTCGATGATTACGTCGATCTGCTGGACGCCTTTGATCCGCACCTTGTCGGACGCCCCTACGTGGACCGGAAGAACAAGGCGCTTGAGCAATTTGCCTACAAGCCGCGCGCCGTTCTCTGGGAACGCACCATCAAGGTGATCCGGAAGTCCTTCAACACTCACTATCGGAAAGGGGAGGCGGCATGAAGGTCACGCTCAAGCAACTACCCTCCATGCTCTGGAGGTTCAACCCATACGAAGACGTTGAGATTGTCGTTCGGGGGGAGACGGTCTGCACTGTGGAGCTGGTAGAACTTCTGTCGTCAGATCTCAAGGGGGTGCGCGATGAGCTGGATAAGCTGCTGGCCGCATCCAGAAATCGGGAGAGCGCATTCCGACAGGAACTCTATGACATCATCGATCGCGTCGAGGGGATTGAGGAAGAGATTCGGGAGAAGTCCGATGCTTGATCTTCACACCCACATATCCCGCCACCCGATGCGCTGCCCCATCCAGTCACGCGCCATAGAGGGAGCCTTCGCAGCCGAGCGCCTGGCTGATGTGAAGCAAGCCTTCGAGAGCTACCGGCAGGACTGGCAGGACTTTCGCCGCGCCTTTGACGAGGCCGGAGACAACTACCGAGCCGCCCATGAAATGGAACTGCATCTCGCTGATGAGATCATGTTCGGGCTGTTCAGGGATTATCGCGCGGCTGTGGCTGCGGAACACATCGCAATTGAGATCGAGAGGAGAGCGGCGTGACCCCCGCCAACCTCACACCCACAAGCCAGCATCCCCTGGCATGTCCTATCTGCGCTGCCCCGTTCAACACACCGCTGGGCCGGAAATGGCACTGCAAGGACGCCCACGGAGTCACCCTGCTTATTTCGGAGCATGACCACGCAAAGTGCGACGCGTTTCACGAGAAAGGAATGAACAATGGCTGACGGCACCCTGTCCCTTGAAAGCGCCTTCATGATCGAACGCGCCGAGTTTCACGCGAGATTGCTGGGCCTTCAGGGCTCGGATGCTGAACGATTTGTCGAGGCCACGCAAGCCTTCCATGCGGGCAAGATCGACACGGATCAATTGATGGAAGCTATGGAGAGAACCGATGGCGTTCAATGAAGACCAAAAGGACCACCTTGGCAACACGCTTGATCCGAATGTGGTCAAGCCCGCGCCTCAAGGCAAGTACGGCTCTTACATCGAAGGCTGGTACGTCATTCAGGAGGCAAACCGCATTTTCGGGTTTGATATGTGGGACAGCCGAACAGATCTGGAATTTATCTCAGAGTACGAAACGAGCGGGAAGTGGCGCGTGTCGTATCGGGCTGTCTGCACAATCACCGTGCGCGCCGAAGGTGACGTGATCGTTCGTCAGGGGTCGGGCTTCGGTCAGGGCATCGACAAGGACAAGGGCATGGCTCACGAGAGCGCCCTGAAGGAAGCCGAGACAGATGCTCGGAAGCGCGCCTTGATCACCTTCGGCAATCCGTTCGGGCTGGCGCTCTACGACAAGACGCAGGAGAATGTCGCAACGCCCCGCGAAAGCAAGGCCAACAGTCGCGGACTGTATGAGGCCCTGCAATCTGCCATGCGCGGGAAGCAGTCGTATGCTGACCTACTGGCATGGGGCAAGGCGAACGGGGATGACATTCGATCACTGCCGCAGGATTGGGAAGAACGCATTCGTGATGAGTTCGCCCGTGAGCTAGCCGCCTTCAAGGAAGCGGAAGCCGCCAGCAAGCAGATGGATAACGAGTATGCGTCTACGGTGGCGGCGGAATAATGGCCACCACCCTCTACCTCACCCGCACAATAGGCGGACAGCTGAAGCCTGCCGACGCGGAGTCGCAGGAAGCGCTCTACGAGATGCCTTTCGACCGCGCCATCAAGGCAACGCTCAGTCTGCCACGCAATTACAAGCGGCTCAAATGGTGGTGGAAGCTGGCTGAAATCGTCTCTGAGAATGGGGAGCACTGGCCGTCGAAGAAAGCCGCCAGCAATATGCTCAAACTCAAGTGCGGGCATTTCGAGACCGTGATCGTGCCGGGCAAGGAGCCGGGCGATTGGGTGCAGCAATACCAGGCTGGCTCCATCGCCTTCGGATCAATGGAGGAACCGGAGTTCAAGGCCCTCTGCAACAAGGCCGTGCAGGTCGCAAGCGAAGTGCTGGCCTGTCAGAGCGATCAGCTTTGGGAAGCCCTGAATGAATTTTTCACCGAACGTAAGCCGCACAGCGCGGCATAGACCTTAAGCAGAAGGATGAAGTGGGATGACACACGTAGTTACAACTTTTCATTTCCCCCCAATACCGACCCGCTCCCATGACTGGTCTGCTCACTGGGACGGCTATGAGGAAGATGGCCCCTATGGGTGGGGCGAGACTGAGGATCAGGCCACGGCTGACCTGCTTGAGAACTACGAAAGGCCAGACCAATGACTGATGAAGTGAAAGTGGATTTAGAGAAGGTTGCCCAAACGCTGTATTTCGACTGGGCCGACCAGCACGGCTGGCCGAACGGGCTTTTCGCGTGGCCTGAGCTTCCGAGTACATCATCCTATGCCGCCGACATGCATTGTAAGGCAACATGGCTATCACTTGCCGAAAGCGTGCAGGACGTAACCCGCGCCCTACAGGCAGACCTCCAGTCCGTCCGCCGTCTCACCATCAAGTACCACGGCCTCGGAATGAAAGACCCGGCTCAATGGAGAGTCGGGCTGGAAGAGATTGCGAGTGTTGTGGCGGAGGAAGGGGCAGGGCCTGATACGCTGGATGCAGCCGCCCTACAGGAAGAGAATGAGAGGCTGCGGCTTGAAAATGCCGAGCTGAGCACTCGCTGCAAGCCGGACATGTTCTGGGATGAAGACGCCCCCGAGGAGCCTTGGTCGAGCCCGGAGGAAATTGCAGAACAACGGTGGGACTACGGCGACGATTACGCCGCCACATTTGGCGTCATGACTATCCAGAGGGCTGCATCAATACCGTCCCAAGAATACCTATGGCAGCGCATCCCGCGTGAAGGTTGCTCCCTCAATGATTTCAAATTGACAGAAATCACAGATGAACAGTGCAGACAAATTCTTGCTGCGCAGGTTGTCGGAGATTTCGCCCGTGACGCCCTAAAGGACCAAAGCCATGACTAAAGCTGATCTTATTGCGCGTTTAGAGAAAGACGGCGGTTCAAGGGAGTTGCTCGCCGTGGCGGTGGCCTCAATCTTTGCGCTTTCCGGGTGCGGAGAGTCGAAAACGGTCACGGTTTGCAACTGGCATCATGACCGCGAAATATATGTGGGAGGCGACATAAACATCAGCGCCGTCCGCGACGAATACGATGGATGTCGTTATATCAAAAACGGAAACCGTGGCAACATAGTGCATGACGGCCAGCCCTGCTGGGGGCCCCGCAAGTGCGAAACGATTTCTCGCGAACAATGGGAAGCCAGGCAAGCCCTCCGCGCTCTGGAGGAAGGGAAGTGAGCAGGCCGCTGACACCTTTTCAGCTCAAGAAGCGGATCGAGACATTGCTCGACCTGTGGAAAGCGGCTGGCATGGAGGTCGGCGGGCTTGTCATTGACGGTGATCGTATCGCTATACTGACCCCGGAAGGGGCGGCTAACGAGCAAGACCCCTTCGAGAACTGGCAGAAGAAACGGGGCGCGGCATGAAGTACCGGACGACACACAAGAAACTCGCCAGCGGTCGGCTCAAAATATACTACTACACCGAAGCCGGGACAAGGTTCTTCGACTGCATGGATAACCCCATGTCCCAGCCATTTCCGGCTGCCTTCCTGAAGGCTTGGCAAGAGGCTGTTGATAGCGAACCAGGATCAGGCAAGCCCGAAGGCGACTGCGCCCAATTCATTGAGGACTATCTCGCCAGCGACAAGTTCCTGAGCCGCGCCGAGGCGACCCGCGCAGGCTATCAGTATGCGCTGGACATTGCCCGCAAGGAGTTCGGGGGCGCGTCTATCCCCGTCATGGAAGACAGGCGGTTCAGGGGTGCAATCATCAACTGGCAGCATGAGTGCGCCAAAGTATCCCGCAGGCAGGCTGACCTGAATGTGCAGGCGTTGTCCCTTGCGCTCGGTTACGCCCATGCGCGCGGCCTGATCCTGCACAATCCGGCTGCTGACCTTCCGAACCTTTACGAACGCCCTGACGACAAGCGCCCCTTTGATGAGTGGATGACAACCGCATTCCTCGACGGCGCATCACAGACGGAATCCGACGCCTTTCTACTGGCCCGTCACACTGGCCTGCGCCGGACAGATCTGGCCCGCATCACATGGCCTTCATGGAAAGGCGACTATATCGAGTGGACGACCTCCAAGGGGCGCGGCAAGCGCCTGGTCATCATTCCGCTGACACCGGACGCCCAATCCTTCCTCACGGGCCTGAAGGCGCGCTCTGGCGATGCTGTGACGCTTTTGACGGGGGATCGGGGCAGACCTGTCCAGCCGCGGCGGATTGGCGATCTGGTCAACGACCGCTGCGACCTGCTCGGCATCGACCGCACCTTGCACAATCTGCGCAACACCTACGCCACTGACTGCATCCGGGCAGGCTTCTCAGATGAGGACATTGCCGAAACGCTGGGCTGGTCCATCGATGACGTGAAAGCCATGAAGCGGGTCTATGTGGCCCGTGATGAGATCAATGCCGCGAAAATCAAGAAGCTGAGGACAAAGAAATGACGGCTCCGCGTTCACGCACCCCTTTGCGGGGTTACCCTAAATCATTCAAATTTGAGAATCGGGACCAGCTGGAAGAGTATCTGTCTGGCGACAGAATTACCTGCCTGCTCTGTGGTCGAAGCTTCAAGGCGCTAGCATCTCACATAAAGCTGATTCACGGTGTTGGCGAGGCTGAATACAAGGATCGATTTGGCATACCTTGGCGCACCGGACTTCAATCGGCGGCGACAACAAAAAAGAAGGTTGCCGCTGGGAAGCGCAAGATGGAGTTGCCCGGAGAGCGCGAGCGCATGGAGCGCATCCGTAAGGAGAGCCAAGCGAAGAGAATAGAGGCGTCAAAAACCCAGCGCGCTAAAGCCGCATTTCTGGTCGATGAATATACCGACAGAGCAATCGGAGTGCACGGTAAGACAGAACTTTTTGACAAGCGGGCATTTCTGACTGCGCTGGAGGCAGGCATGACGATGCGGGAAGCGGCCAAGCATGTCGGCTATAGCCTCTCCGCTATTCATGAACACAAGCGCAGAGACCCGGCCTTTTCAGAAATGGTGAGCCAGACCCTTGAAACTCAATCATTCGCAGACCAAGCCAGAGGGCAGGCCTTGGGTGAACGCTTCGAGCGAGCGCTACGCAAGCTGTTTGACCAAGGCTACTCTGACAAGGATGCCGCCCACAAACTCGGGGTGACGGCCATGACGTGCAATCGACGCACGAAGCCCTGGAGGGATGCCGTGAACAGGAACGCAACAAGTCCGGAACAAACAAACCAAGACAAACCAGCCGACAAACCGGAGGAATAGCAATGGCCGCAAACTGTAGTAAGTACTGGTGCCGGCTGAGGGACTCGAACCCCCGACCCTCTGATTACAAATCAGATGCTCTACCAGCTGAGCTAAGCCGGCCACGCTGGAATGGGTGTCACTACTTCGATCAGAGCGGCGGCGCAAGCGGGTGTTCCAGTCAAATTGTCATCAGTTCGCTCCGGAGCCGATTTCTTTCAAATTCCCCAACTCTGCCCCATTCGCCCTGATGGACGCATATTTCCGCCTCAAAGGAAGTCTATCCAGTCCTTCAGGAGACCACACACCAAGATGTGGCGTTGATGGGTGTCAGACGACACGAGAGCCTGAAGGAATACTGGAAATGAAACGCGCACAGATACTGGCCGGCTTCAGCATCGCCGCAATCGCCTTGGCATTCCCTGCCATGTCGGACGCCCCGAAGGCTCCGCCCCTTGAGCCTGTTCATGTTCCTTACGAAAGGACCTGCCAGGATACTCAAATCACCGTCTATTTCTCAAAGCAGGAATCAGTCCTTTCCTCTTATGCGGTTCGCTCGCTCAACACGGCTGGCGACCAGCTTGCCGGATGCGCCGTATCGGACATCGAGGCTAGTGTCGTATCAGCCGATGCTATCGACGACATGGCGGCCACCAGCCTGTCTGAAGCCCGCGCCGCCGTGGTGCTGGAAGCCCTGAACGCCCGTGGAATCCGCGCGCGTGACATTCGCACGGCCTTTGTGTCGGCCGCTGAAGCCAACCCGTCAGATGCCCTCACATTCCCAATGGCGCGCCGCGTCGATCTTACCGTGACAGCCGCCACCGGCTACGGCCTGTAGGCCTACAAATTTTCCTCCCGGAAAGTCCAGGATTCCTCACCGCGTCCTGGAACCCCTCGCCCCGAGCGCCTTGCAGCGTGTTCGGGGCGTTCTTTTTGACGGACTGCCCTGTTATTTAAGGCGTCACAATTCTTTCCTTTCCGGCGCGCATCGCTAAAAGGTGCAGGGCAACCGGGCACACGGCCCGACCTGCCCGCAACGCTATTTGGGAAAGACCGCATCTCCATGACGCAAACCCGGCGCATTCTCGTTACGTCCGCCCTGCCTTATATCAACGGCATCAAGCATCTCGGTAATCTGGCAGGCTCCATGCTGCCGGCGGATGTATATTCCCGCGTGATGCGACTGATGGGCCACGACGTGACCTATATCTGCGCCACAGACGAGCATGGCACGCCAGCTGAACTGGCTGCCCAGGCCGCCGAGATGAGCGTCCAGGCCTATTGCGACGAGCAGTACGAGATACAGCGCGCCGCAGGCGAGGGTTTCAACCTGTCCTATGACTGGTTTGGACGCTCCTCCCGCCCTGCCAACAGCGCACTGACCCAGCATTTCGCGCAAGTCCTGGAACAGAACGGCCTGATCGAAGAGCGCACATCCAAACAGGTCTATTCTGTCGATGATGGCCGCTTCCTGCCCGACCGCTACGTCGAGGGCACCTGCCCGACCTGTGGCTTCGAAAAGGCGCGCGGCGACCAGTGCGACAATTGCGGACGGCTCCTGGACCCGGTCGACCTGATTGACCCGTATTCCTCGGTCTCCGGCAGCAAGAATATCGAAATCCGCGACACCAACCATCTCTACCTGCTGCAAACGCAGATGCAGGACAAGATTCGCGACTGGGTGAACAGCAAGGGCGCCCAATGGCCTGGCCTTGCCGTTTCCATCGCCAACAAATGGCTGGATGAGGGCCTGATCGCCCGCGCCATCACGCGCGATCTGAGCTGGGGCGTGCCGGTGCTGGACGCCGATGGCAATCCGCGTCCGGGCTATGAAGACAAGGTCTTCTATGTCTGGTTCGACGCGCCTATCGAATACATCGCGGCCACGCAGGAATGGGCCGAAGCGACCGGGAATGATTGGGAAGCCCTCTGGCGCACCGACAAGGGCGCCGACGAAACTGAGTACGTCCAGTTCATGGGCAAGGACAATGTCGCCTTCCACACGGTCAGCTTCCCCGTGACGCTGCTCGGCTCCGGAGAACCATGGAAGACGGTCGACAAGCTGAAGGCCTTCAATTGGGTCACTTGGTATGGCGGCAAGTTCTCAACGTCGAACAAGCGCGGCGTATTCATGGACCAAGCGCTGGAATTGCTGCCAGCTGATTACTGGCGGTGGTATCTGATCGCCAATGCCCCAGAAGGCTCGGATGCTGCCTTCACCTGGGAAGGTTTCCAGTCTGCGGTGAATTCCGACCTCGCCAACGTACTCGGTAATTTCGTCAACCGGATCACCAAGTACACGGTGTCAAAGTTCGACGGCAAGGTTCCGGAGACAGGCGAGGCTGGCGACGCCGAAGCGTGGATGACGGCGGAGCTGCAGGAGCGCCTGCCACGTCTGATCGAACATTATGAGGCGATGGAGTTCCGCAAGGCCGCCGCCGAGACCCGCGCAATCTGGGCCGCCGGCAATGAGTATCTTACCAAGGCCGAGCCGTGGGTGAAGTACAAGTCAGATGTGGATGCGGCTGCTGTCGGCGTACGCACGGGCCTAAACCTCGCGGCCCTGTTTGGCATTCTCGCGCTGCCGATCATTCCTGACGCGGGCAAGAAAATTCTCGATGCGCTCGGTATTCCCGACGAGCATCGGAGCTTCAGGTTCCGCGACATTCCCGGCCTGTTGAACAGCCTGCCGCCAGGCATGGAGATATCTCCGCCGGACGTGTTGTTCCAGAAGATCGAAGACAGCCAGGTCGAAGAATGGACCGAACGTTTTGGCGGGAGTGATCAGGCCTGACGCTGGAATATGACGCTCAGATTGTTGGCCGGCATCTCGATGATTTTCGCGACGGACAGACCGACTTCTTCGGCCAGCGGGATGATCTGACGATCCAGGTCGCGGACTCCCCAAGCGGAATCTCGCGATTGCAGGCTCTCGGTGAATGCCGCGTTGGACGGTGCGATCTCGCCGTTCCGCGCAAAGGGTCCGTACAGGAACAGCTTACCGCCGGGCTTCAAAAGTCTTCCAGCGCCCGCAATGAGGCCGAACGCAGCCTCGAAAGGCGCAATATGAATCATGTTGATTGAGACTATGGCGTCCCAATAGCCGGGCCGTTCCACGTCTCCCCACTGACCTTTGGAAGCGTCTACGACGACAGGCCCCGCCAGTCGATCATGCGAGCTGGCGTCTCTCCATGCCTTCTGGCTGGCGCGGCTCTCCGCATCAATGTCGGAATAAGTCCAGTAGAGGTCGCCAAGCGCCTGGGTCAGGTAAGCCCCATGCTCGCCAGTGCCGGAAGCGACCTCGAGAACGTGCCCGCCTTTACAGACATGGTCACGAAACACGCTGAGGATCGGGTCGCGATTGCGCGCAACAGATGGCGAGTACCGCCGACCGTCTCCCTCGGTGCGACGGGCCTCCAGAGCGACTGGTTTGCCGCTTTCGGACTTTGGGTAGTCCCCATCAGTCCCATTTGTCATCGGGTTTGCTCGAAGGGATACATTTCCGTAGTTACGACCGCCTGCCCCAAACGGTTATAGCGTGGACCAACGGCTTTCTCCGGCAAGAAGAATGCATCCAGCCGCGCAACCATATCTTCCGACAATTGGACGCTGCCTGCCTGCCAGTTCTCTTCAAGATGAGCGAGGTTGGTCGTACCCGGGATCGGGAGAATGTTATCTCCCTTGGCGAGCGTCCAGGCGAGCGCCAATTGCGCCACTGAACAGTCCACTTCTTTTGCGCAGGCCCGTGCCTCGTCCAACAGGGGCAGGTTCCGGGCATAGTTTTCTGGCGTGAAGCGCGGGAAGATGGATCCCCGCAAATCCGACTCATGGAATTTCGCCGGATCAACCGGCGGATCGGCAAGGAAGCCGCGCCCCACGGGCGAGAAGGCCACGAGCGCCACGCCCAGTTCTTCACACGCCGCCTTGATGGCGATTTCCGGGTTGCGAACCCAGAGGGAGTACTCGCTCTGCATAGCGGCTATCGGATGCACGGCGTGCGCGCGGCGCAAATCGGCTTCGCCCATTTCCGACAATCCGATCATGCGGATTTTGCCTTCTTGTACCAGGTCAGACAATGCGCCAACCGAGTCCTCGATCGGCACATTCGGATCCGGTCGGTGCATGTAGTAGAGATCAATCACGTCTGTCTGCAGGCGCTTCAGGCTGGCCTCGCAGGCGGCCTTTATGCTTTCCGGCCGCGCGTCCAGCGTCCGCTGGCCACCGTCAAACCCCAACACACATTTGCTGGCGAGAAAGTAACTGTCCCTTCTATCCTTCAGGGCCTGCCCGATCAGCTCCTCGCTGCGCCCGAAGCCGTAGAGCGTTGCCGTGTCGAGAAAGTCGTAGCCGAGGTCCAGCGCGCGCACGAGCAAGCCTTTGGCATCCGCTTCATCCATCGGCGGGCCATACGCATGCGTGATGTTCATGCAACCAAGGCCAACCGGGTAAACCTCCCGGTCTCCAATACGTCGTTTCGCAGTCATGCTTTGGGTCCTTATGAGACGAACTGTTCCCGGAGGACGGGCTTGAGGATCTTGCCGTTCGCGTTGCGTGGCAGGGGCTCGGTCATGAAGAGGACCTTCACGGGTACCTTGAACGCAGCCAGGTGACTGGCGGCATGCGCTCTCAACTCATCTTCGGTAACATGCATGCCGGGTTTCAGTTGCACGACAGCGCCGACTTCCTCCCCAAGAATCTTGTGTGGGATGCCGACGACCGCCGCGTCCATCACAGCCGGGTGCTCATAAAGGGCATTCTCGACTTCGATGCAGTAGACGTTCTCACCACCGCGGATCAGCATGTCCTTGGCCCGGTCAACGAGATAGAGGAAGCCCTCTTCATCCAGACGCGCAAGGTCTCCTGTCACGACCCAGCCATCGCGGAAAGTCTCGGCAGTCGCTTCCGGTCGGTTCCAATAGGCCTTGCAGTTCATCGCGCCCTTGCACCAGAGTTCACCAACTTCGCCCTGTGGCACAGGATTGCCATCAGGATCGCAGATTTTCAGCTCAACGGCTTTGGGCGGCGCGCCGGCACTACCCGGACGGTTCACATAGTCTTCGCCGATATTCAGCGTTGCCGTGGCACACGTTTCCGTCATGCCCCAGCCATTGCCAGGGGCCGCATCCGGGAAGCGCTTCTTGATGGTCGAGACAAGCTCCGGCGCCGACGGTGCGCCACCATAGGAAATAGCGGCGATAGAGGACAAATCATATTTATCCCTGTCCGGATGTTCAAGCAATTGCCAAGCAATGGCAGGGACACCCCCGACAGCTGTAACCTTTTCTTCCTCGATGATCGGCAGGGCCTTACCCGCATCCCACTTGTACATGGAGACAATCTTGTCGCCGCGCAGCAGGGATGGGATCAGGATCGCGAAAGCCCCTGTGGCATGAAAAAACGGAATCGCCAGCAAGGTCGCGCGCTGTTCGTTTGGATCAGGCTCAGGTACAGGTTCGCCCTTGCGCAGGAACATACGGGCCTGGCAGGTCATGGAATTGAACATGTTGGAAACAACCGCGCGATGGGTGGCCAATGCGCCCTTTGGTTTCCCGGTCGTTCCCGACGTGTACATGATCGTTGCGTTGTCTTCCGGCTCCAGATCAATAGCTGGCCACGACACTGCTGGCAGATTGGCCCATTCATTGGCCCCGCCAACATATGTTTCCATCCGTGACACGCGCGGGTCGCCATACTCACCTTCCGGGTCGCGCGCGATGATGACGTTTTTCAGGTCCGGCAACTTTTCCCATTCCGTCCTGACACGCTCATAGATTTGTGGGTCAACGAAGGCGAGCTTCACGCCGGCGAAAGACAGACCGTATTCGAGCTCCTCACTCGTCCACCAGGAGTTCATTGGGGTGGCAATGGCGCCAAGCATGGAGGCAGCGAAGAAGGCGACGGGCCATTGCGGATAGTTACGCATGACGATGGCGACGCGGTCACCCTTCACGATACCATACGTGTCGCGCATGACGGCGGCGAGTTTGACGACGGCTCGGGCGAGGGCATCAAATGTCACGCGCTCATCTTCATATACAATGAAGTCACGGTCGGCGTATTGCATGCTGGCGAGTTGAAGCACCAGTGGAATGGTCGGCGGCGCATTCTTGTAGATCTTCATTTCGACGCCATTGATGACAGCGTCCATGAGCTCTAGCGGGGAACCTTCGGCCGCGAGCATCTCATTCGCCTGAGCGATGGACATGGCGGGCCAGTTTGGCAAAGTGTCTGCGGGCATGGGTTTCCTCTGGATGTGTGTTTTGTCCACACAATCACGCCACCCCAAAGTATTGAAGGAAAAATTGACCGTTCATCCGACAATTTTTCGAGAGCGGGGGCAAAATCATGTCCCAAAGCGCAGTACGCCGCCGACACGCCCGTTCCGAAATAGAAACAGTCGTATCGACGGCGAAAAATTCTGGATCGATTAAGAGCGGTTACTTGCCGAAATCGCAGAAACGCAGCGCGTGGTTGGTGCCATCCGGCTCGACAGCATCGTAGCTGCGTCCGGTCAGCTCATCGCCCTCACAGAGATAGCCGATCTGGTACATGGCGATCAGTGTCTCATTGTCAGGCGTCAGGTCGCTGGCAATCATGAGATCGATAGCATCCTCATGGCGGCCCAGTTGCATCAGTATATCGAACTTTTGCTGGCGAGTGGTTTCGGGCTTGTTCAACGCCGTCATCAGCGAATCTGCCTTGCCACGCGCCGTCGCGAGCGCAGGCACTGCCTTGGCATACACCGCTGTATCGTCGAGCGTGTTCACGATTTCTTCGAAATCCTCGATCGCGCCCATCACATCATAGCCTGACTGGCTGGCACGCAGCTCGCCGCGGCGCAGGAGTGTCTCGGCAAGTTGCTCTCGCGACAGTTCTGGATCGCCTGAAAGCTGGGTCAGGCGGTCGATGGCGGTCTGAGTGTTGCCAGCCTCCTCCAGACCCTCAACCGTGGTCATCGCCAGCGCGTAGCTGGACATGGTTTCAGTCATTGGTGCGACTGTGGCACCCGTTGCCTCGGTCGAGCCGGACGTGGAAGAACAAGCTGCAAGTGCCAGAGCGGAAGCAGCAGCGATTAGGCCGGAACGAATCATGGGACATCTCCAACAGGGAACAGAAGAAATTCAGTGCCTAGTCGTAGTCGCTCAAGGCGTGCGCTGACAGGGCGGTAATGTGGATTTTATGTGACCTTTCAACTGGTCAGGTCTGCACACCATTCCAGCCCGGTGAGATCATCCCGGTCTTCACCGAACTCGTGCAAGCGGACATCCGACTCGCCTGCCTCACAGATATAGCCTGCGGCGACCAGTGTTTCGACCTGCTCAGGGGTCGGCGGCAAGCCTGACGATCGATAGCGCGCAACGGCCTCTTCATGGCCACCCAAAGTCCAAGTTCCGTCAAACCATTGAGCGAGCGTAAGGAACCGGTTCATCGACACCTTGATTTGCTCTACATCGGTGCGGACATAATCGAGTTCCGTTCGCGCATTCGCCGCAAGGGCGTGATCCGGCGCGATCTCCAACAGGGCTTCGAAATCTTCAATCGCGCCCAGCCGATTATCTGCCGCCTGTCGGCGCAAGCTGCCCCGATGATACAAAGCCTGGACGCGTTGCTCGGCCGTCAGCGAGTTGAGAGCGAGCAATTCGCTTAACATCGCTTCGGCGTCGTACGGGTTAGAATCCGCCAATGCCTGCGCAATGACCGTTTCCGGTGGCGGCCCTGAATCGGCTGCTTCCGGCGCAGTGGCGCAGGCAGCCAGCAATAGCGCGGCGCTGATCGAAGTATAGAATGGAAAGCGTCTCATGCGCGGCACATAAGACCGGTTCGCCGTGCGCCGCAAATTGCTTTTCAGATAGATATCAGGCCCGGGCCAACCGGTTGATCTCGGCAATGTCACCGCGGCCCAGAGCTTCAATCGCCTTGGCGGCAATGTGACGGGCATTAAGGCCAGCCGTTTCATACATCTGGTATGGGCTATCCTGATCTTGGAAGACATCTGGCAGCGTCATTGGGCGGATTTTCAGGCCATTGTCGAGCGCGCCTACGCGGGCCAGGTGTTCCAGCACAAAACTGCCGAAGCCGCCCGTCGCACCTTCTTCGATAGTGACCAGAACCTCATGCTCGCGCGCCAATCGTTCGACCAGTTCGGCGTCCAGCGGCTTGGCAAAGCGCGCATCCGCAACCGTGGCAGACAAGCCCTGCGCAGCCAGCATTTCAGCAGCCTTTTCAGCTTCGCCCAAGCGCGTGCCGTAAGACAGTATCGCAATCGTCGTGCCTTCGCGAACGATCCGTCCCTTGCCGATTTCGAGCGGCTCGGGGTTCTCCGGAACAGCCGCGCCGGTGCCTTCACCACGCGGATAGCGAAAGGCGGATGGGCCATCATCGACCTGCGCCGAGGTCACAACCATGCGAGCGAGTTCTGCTTCGTCTGCAGCTGCCATACATATCATGCCCGGCAATGCACCAAGATATCCGATATCAAAGCTGCCCGCATGCGTTGCGCCATCAGCGCCAACAAGGCCTGCGCGGTCGATCGCAAACCGGACCGGCAATTTCTGGATCGCCACATCATGCACGACCTGATCGTAGCCGCGCTGCAGGAAGGTAGAATAGATCGCCGCGAACGGTTTCATGCCGTCTGCCGCAAGGCCGGCGGCGAACGTCACAGCATGCTGTTCGGCAATGCCCACATCGAAATGGCGGTCCGGGAATTTCTTGGCGAAAATGTCGGTCGATGTGCCGGACGGCATGGCAGCCGTGATCGCGCAAATCTTGTCGTCAGTTTCTCCGAGTTTCGCCAAGGTCTGGCCAAACACTTTCTGGTAATTTGGCGCCTTGGGTTTTGGCTTCGATTGCTCGCCGGTGATTACGGAGAACTTCGAGACCCCGTGATATTTGTCCGCCGAATTTTCGGCCGGCGCATAGCCTTTGCCCTTTTGGGTAACGACGTGGATCAGGATCGGGCCGTCCTTCATCGCTTTCACATTCTCGAGAACCGGGAGAAGCGTATCGAGATCGTGACCATCGATCGGCCCGACATAATAGAAGCCGAGTTCCTCGAACAGCGTGCCGCCCATGGCAAAGCCGCGCAAATACTCCTCCGCGCGCCTGGCCGGACTTTCCAGCCCGATGGGCGTGACCACTTTTTTGGCGATCCGACGCAAACCGCGATAGGGCCGCGAAGATACGAGTTTAGACAAGTAATTGCTCATCGCGCCGACCGGAGGCGCAATCGACATGTCATTATCGTTCAGGATTACGATCAGGCGGGATTTGTCCGCGCCGGCATTGTTCATGGCCTCATAGGCCATGCCAGCAGACATGGATCCGTCACCAATCACGCAGACAACATGCGTGTCGCCGCCTTGCAGGTCGCGCGCCTTCGCAAAGCCATGTCCCGCAGAAATGGAGGTGGATGCGTGCGCAGCGCCAAACGGGTCGTATTCGCTCTCGGCACGTTTCGTGAAGCCTGACAGGCCGCCAGGCTGTCGCAGTGTGCGCATCTGGTCGCGACGCTCTGTCAGGATCTTGTGCGGATAGCATTGGTGGCCGACATCGAAGATCAGCTTGTCTGCCGGTGTATCGAAAACGGAATGGATCGCGAGCGTCAACTCCACGACACCCAGCCCCGACCCCAGGTGGCCACCCGTAACCGAAACCACATCGATGACTTCGTCGCGCACTTCATCTGCGAGTTGTTTCAATTCCGCCCGCGAGCGGCCTTTAAGGTCGGCAGGAGAATTGATTGCATCCAGCAAACGATTGGGGCGGGCGTCGGTCATTCCAGTTTAAGCTCGATCTTTGAATTGTTATTCTGACCAGACCTTAATGCGTTCTATCGAGCACAAAATCGACTGATTGCAGCAGTATATGGGCCTTTTCGCGGAAAATTGCGAGGTGTTCCTTCGCCTGTGCGGCGAGAATGCGCACCCGCTGGCGTGCGCCCTCAATGCCAAGAATGGTCACAAAATTCGCTTTTCCTGCCGCCTCGTCAGTGCGTAGGGGCTTTCCAGCGCTGTCCTCGCTGCCGGTCGCATCGAGCAAATCATCAGCAATCTGGTAGGCCAAGCCAAGATCATTGGAGAAGCCCGCCAGTGCGTTGCGTTCAGCTTCCCGGGCGCGACCGACAATCGCCGCCGCTTCTGTCGCGTAGGAAATCAGCGCGCCCGTTTTGAGGCGTTGCATGCGTGTGATTGTGTTCAAATCCCGCGGGCTGTCAGATTCCAACATGTCGATCATCTGGCCGCCGACCATGCCGCGCGCGCCGGATGCATCGGCAAGCCGCTCGATCAGCATTGCCCTTACGGATGCATCATCATGGGTCTCGGTTGATGCCAGGATCTTGAAGGCCAATGTCAGCAGCGCGTCTCCGGCCAACACCGCAGTCGCTTCATCAAAAGCCTTGTGAACAGTCGGCTGGCCACGCCGGAAATCATCATCATCCATGCAGGGAAGGTCATCATGGACGAGTGAATAGCAATGTACGCATTCAAGCGCCGCGGCAGCGCGCAGCAAGGTCTTCTCGGGCGCATCGAACATGGCGCCCGTTTCCAGCAGGAAGAAAGGCCGCATACGCTTGCCATTGGCCAGAGCGGCATGGCGCATCGCGCGCATCAAATTGGCTTCCGGGCCGCCTGCAGGCGGGATCAGCTGGTCAAGCGCAACGGTAACCCGGTCGGCCACCTCTTTCAGGCGCTGTTCGAACTCTTGGGCCTCGCCCATATCGAGGCCCCTTTAGTCGAAATTGGCGGACTCTGTGGTCGGCCCATTGGCCCCTTGGACAATCTGCTCAACCTTCAGCTCGGCGGATTTCAGACGGGATTCGCAGTGCGCTTTAAGCGCCGCGCCGCGTTCATAAATCGCGATGGATTTCTCCAGCTCGACTTCGCCTGCTTCCAGTTGGCGGACGATGATTTCGAGTTCGGCCAATGCCTCCTCGAAGGTAAGCTTGTCGACTGGTTTCTCTTTCGCATCAGCCATTCTTCGGCCTCATCTTCCTTGAAATTTCCGTGACACTAGAGCGGCGACCTGAGGTCCACAACCACTTCCCGACCAGATTTACCGGTATTCGTAGATGCGGTAGCTCCAATATGCGTCGCCGCCGTCATACGAACACTTCCAGCCCAGCTTCTTCATTTCCGGACGTAGCATTCGATTGAACCAGCCATGGGCCGCCAGATAGACCTTGCCCTCACTGGACGCCTCGTCGAGCTTAGACGCGGCGGCAGCGGCGCGCTGACGTGCCTGCTTCACGCTTTCGCCATCCAGCGCATGTCCGTTCAACCAAGCAGCACGGGCGAGAATATTCCACGTTTTCGGCAGATAACGCACACCCGGCAGGAGGGGAGGAGGCAATGGCGCCTCATTGAATACCGGGTCAAACAGTGCCTGCATGTGCGGCGCCGCACGTGCAGCGGTCTGCTGGGCACGCAGGCGCGCAGAAGCAAATACAATGTCAGCATCGGCCACCGATTTGACCAGGCCGTCCGGCGGCGTCTGGTCATCGGCCAGAGGGCCAATCTCGTAACGTTCCCACCAGTCGCGATACTGTTTCCAGTTCAGTCGCGGGCCCGCCGTGCGGTCGAGGGCCGGGCGACCGTGACGCGAAATGATGATGGGACCGCGCTTCCGGTCTGTCGATGTCGTGTCTGGCATCGCCATACAAATCATACTCGTTGTTGCTGGCCCCGTGACCATTGTTCCAAAATTGCCCTAACGGGGTTGCCCCCGCCCGGCAAGGCGCGTTTGTACACCCATTCACTTGTCAGGTTGTGAAATTCGAAGGGCTCAGAGCCCCTTCCAGACACGCTTGCGGCAGGGTTCTTCGTCCTGCAGCTTGCATTTGTGGAAGGTGACGAGGACCGTTTCTGCGCGACCAATCATGTGATCCATCGGCACGAAACCAATTGATGCCACATCCGCCGGCACGCGTGGCTGACAGCCTGCCCGGTCAATTACGCCTTCAATGGCCGGGCAATGCCCACTTGGAAAGCGACTGTCGAGCGAATTGTCCCGATTATCACCCATCATGAAGACATGCCCTTCCGGCACGATGAACAGGTCGGTATTGTCGCCCCGTCCACCTTTTTCCTGCCGGTGAGTGATCCACGTCTTGTCGCCAATCGTTTCCTGCCATTCATGCGCGATATCGATCGCCACGGCATTGTGCGGAACGTAACGGATGGTGCGCAGGTATTCGCTCTCAACCGCTTCGCCATTCAGATAGAGCTGCTCGCCAATCAGCTGGATCTGATCGCCTGGCAGACCAATCAGACGCTTGATCATGACGCGGCCCGTATGCGGATGCTCGAACACAACCACATCGCCGCGCTTGGGTGTGCTGGCAAAAATCCGGCCCTCGGGCAACGGAATGAAGCGCCCCATAGAAAACGGCAGAGAATAGCGGTCATAGCCATAGGCGAATTTTGCCACAGCGACCCGGTCGGTCACCTGTAGTGTCGGGACCATGCTTTCAGAGGGAATCACGCGCTGCTCGTAGGCGAGCCCCGAGAACACCAGAAACACGGGTACAAAGACGGCGAGCGTAGCGCCCCATTCACGAAGCTCTTGTTTGAGCTTGGCGCCAAGGCCTGGCGCCTCGGCGACTTCATCGTTCGCCGCAGTGTTACCATCTGATGCCATGGGGACCTCATCCATCGTCTTCGTGACGTTTGATCTGTTTAGACGAAAGAAGTCCTGATTGCGAAGACGAAAACGCCTCCGCCACTGCAAAAGCCGAGAATGCCCGCCTTAGCTCAGGCTGTAGAGGTCTATTCCGGTTTCATTCCGTGTCACAGACACATCACCCCGATAGATGAGATAGTTGAGATGCGCCAATGCCTCACCCGTGGCCATGCTGACCTCGTCGTCGGAAATCGCGCGGCCGAACAGCGTGGTGAACGTATCCACTGCCTTCATGGGCCCACGCTCCAACCTCTGAAGCAATCTTGCGAGCCCCACATGATGACCGTCAATCAAGTGCTGCAGCCGTTTGTGGGCTCCGGTAAAGGGTTCATTATGAGCTGGCAAGACAAGCACGTCTTCCGGCAGCCGCTGTTTCAACTTTTCACAGCTTTCGAGCCAGTCGAGCAATGGATTCGCCGCAGGCTCAGTCGGGTGGACGGATATGTTGGAAGAGATCCGCGGCAGAATCTGGTCACCTGAGATCAGAATATTGAGATCGCGACTATAAAGACATGCATGCTCGGGCGAATGCCCACTGCCGGTGATGACTTCCCATTCCTGACAGCCCATTTCGAAAGTATCGCCGTCAACAAGGCGGCGGTAGGAATCCGGCAACGGCATGACACCTTTTCCAAACCCGCCGAACTTTTCCTTGTACTGGTCGAGCTGGGTCTTGTTCCAGCCGGCACGCAAATAGAAGTCCAAACCAGCCTTTGGCGCACTGCGCCCGGTGTCAGATACCAGCATCCGGCATGTTGTATATTCCAGACGAGTCATCCACAACTCAGCGCCCCATTTGTGACAGAGCCATCCAGCCGTTCCGATATGATCGGGGTGCATGTGGGTGACGATAACCCGCTTGAGAGGCTTCTGCTCACTGACCCGATCAGCCAACAATTTTCGCCAGACGTCACGCGTCTCGTCATACGGAATCCCGGTGTCAACAATAGTCCAGCTATCGCCATCGTCGATCAGCCAGACATTGATGAATTTGAGAGAGAAATGCAGAGGCATAGCCAGCCAGAACAGGCCGGGCGCTATCTCCCTGATTTCGCCGGGAGCGGGCGCCGATTGTCCATGCGGATAATCAAGGCGCGGCCGTGTCGGCTTGCTGATTTCTGTACCATCCATGTCAGGAGGATACGCAGCTTCTTGCGTCCGTCGAGCCGTACCGCAAGGTCATGCCACAGCAAGACGCGTGCAAATATCCTCAACCAGAGCGATTGGAGCTGCCATACCGTCGACCCGGATAACGTCTTCCGGCGGGACCAGCGCGGCCAGCTGGCTGTCGAGCAGGGAGACCGGCATGAAATGGTCGGCGCGCGAGGAAATCCGCTGCGCAAGCTCATCTTTGGGCACGTCCAGCAGGACGAACAGGCACGTCCGGCCGCTCTGCTCGCGCAGACCTGTCTGGACAAAGGGCGTAAGCGCCGAACAGGCCAGGACCACCCGGTCCTCCGGCATGTCGGTCAGGGTTTTGCACAGGCTGCGCACCCAGTCGGCGCGATCTGCATCGGTCAGGGGTGTGCCGGAGGCCATCTTCTCCTTGTTGGCGGCGGAGTGGTAGTCATCCGCTTCCACAAACGGCCAACCCTCGGCCTTGGAGAGGGCTTCGGCAATGGACGTTTTTCCACTGCCCGCCACGCCCATGATGATGACCAGGTCCCTCACTTGATGGGTGTTCGCTTGCGAGGCTTGAGCTTGGTGCGCTTGAACTTCTCGCCTTTCAGCGGGGAGACTGTTTTCTCTCCAGAGGCCGGTCCCGGCTTCCCGCCTGAGCGGGGGGCGGTCCTGTCAGGGCGCCGGTCTGGCTTGCCTGACCGTTCGGGACGTTCAGCCCGCGCGGGACGATCCGGACGCCCACTCCGTTCTGCCCGATCTGAGCGCTCCGGCCGCTCCGGTCGCGGCTTGCGGGGACGGGGCATGTCACCTCTCAGCAAGGCTTCGCGTTCACGGCCACTGATCGGACGCCACTTGCCTTCCGGCAAACCTGCAAGCTCCAGCGGCCCAACACGCACACGCATCAGGTCCACAACATGCAGCTCTACCAGTTGGCACATACGCCGGATCTGGCGGTTGCGGCCTTCGTTCAGGATAAATTTCAACTCCTGCTGTTTCACTTGTTCGACGATGGCGGGTTTCAGCTGGCGACCATCCAGCTCGAGACCATGACGCAACTTGCCCAGCTTGTCGGGCGTAACATCGCCCTTCACCTTGACCAGATATTCCTTGTCGAGCTGGCTCTCCGGCCCAATCACGGCCTTTGCCAACACGCCGTCTTCAGACATGATCAACAAACCGCGGGAATCCTTGTCCAGACGCCCGAGGGGCGCGAGCTTGTTGTAGCGCCCCGGAATGGCATGACTTTTTCCCGAAAGGCTATCGCCTGAGATGAGCCGCACAGCGGGAATTTCATCGCCCTCCGGCGTGCCCGAAACAATACCGATCGGTTTGTGGAACAGGATGGAAAGCTGATTATCGAGCCGACGTGCAGCCTTCTGCGCCAGATCCAACGTCTGACCGGTCTCGATCTTCTGGCCCGAAATCGCTTTTTCGCCGTCGACTTTCACTAGGCCCTGCTCAATCAGGGAGTCCGCCTCGCGGCGTGAGCACACGCCTTCCAGCGCCAGCCATTTGTTGATCCGCAAGGGCTCGTCGCCGGAATAGGTTTTGGTCCAAGCCATGGCGTGTCGCGCCTCCTGATATAGTGCGGCCCGTCATATCGGCGCTGGCCGTTCCTCGCAACATTCAGTCGACATTGTGCGGCATTTCCGGCATAGGCGGGCGCCCCGCACGGAGATGATTGAATAATGACGGACCGCCGCACCGCAGCGCCCCTGCTCGCCTTTGGCCTGTTAGTCCTCGGGACCATTCTCGGCCTTGCCGGGACGGATTTGGTCCTACCTGCCGTTCCGTCCTTGCCGGAAACCTTGGGGGGCTCGCAGGCAATGGCGCAGCTGGTGCTGGCCGCCTTCGTGGCAGGTGGTTGTATCGGTCTGCTGGCCTTCGGTGAACTCGGCGCACGGATCGACCAGCGCAATTTGTTGGTCATCTCGCTTGCGGCCTATGCGCTGGTCTCGTTCGCCTGCATGGCCGCGCCGTCCCTGTCCGTTCTGGTTGGACTGCGGTTCTTGCAAGGTCTGACCGGATCTGCCGCAGCTGTGTTTGCTCCAGGCATGATCCGCGCCATGTTTTCCGAGGAGAAAGCCGTTGGCGCACTTGGCTTCATGGCGAGCATAGAATCCTTGATCCCTGCCCTCGCCCCCGTGCTCGGCGTCTGGCTGCTGCTGGCATTCGGCTGGAAAAGCTCTTTTCTCGCCCTGGGCATCTTGAGTCTAGGCGTTGCAGCGCTCGTCGCCATGCTGCGTCATCGCCTGCCCGCGCCGCCGTCGACGCGGGCGCCGGGCAGCTATCTGCGCCACTTGATCAATCCGGTCTTCCTGCGCTATGCCCTGAGTCAGGCCTTCACACTCGCCGGACTGCTTATCTTTGTGTTCGGCGCACCGGCCATGATCACCAAGGGCCTTGGCGGCGACCTGGGCGACTTCATCATCATGCAGGTTACAGGGATTGCGTTCTTCATTGCAGGATCGAACTTTGCCGGCAAGCTGTCCGCACGGTTCGAACCTGAACCGATGATCCTGTTCGGATCGACTATGTCCGCCGCAGGCCTGGCTGGTATTCTGATTTACGCACTGTTGGGTGGGACAGCACCACTCATGCTCGCCGCTCTGTTTTTGCCGGTCAATCTCGGCCTCGGCTTTCGGGGACCTCCCGGTTTCTATCGCGCGGTTGTCGCTGCGCGCGGAGATGATGCGCGCGGGTCGGCACTCGTCCTCGTGGCCATCCTTTCCACGACGGCTGCCGGCACCGCCATCGCCGCGCCGTTCGTCACATTTGGCATGGTACCACTTGCGGCGATTGGAACAGCAGTCTCCTGCGCCTCGGTCCTGTGCCTGATCGCCTTGCCGAAGCTCAGCGCCTGAGCCGAACTCACGCGATACCGAACAGAGCTTCGCTATTGTCTAGGAAAGGGGAACCGCCTTCGGTGATGCCGGAGACACGACCCGGCGCGGTGGCCAGAACAGTCTCGGAAAAGAAGCCCGCAAGTGCCAGTTGGCGTGCCCGGAAGCTGCCTTCCTCACCGCGTGCAGCAACAGCTGCCCGCGTCAGGAAGTGCGCGCCAATCACGTCTCCCGCCAGCGCGAGATAGGCCGTCGCGCCCGCAAGCGCCTTGTCCTGATCGCGATCCTTCATCGCTTCCAGCATCCAGTCGCTGGCTTCGCGCAGGGCTTCGGCGCCAGCGCGCAACCGGTCTGCAATCTGCACAAGCTGTGGGTCATTGGTCGCGCGGGCATCTGCCGCCGTCGCCTCGACCTCACCCAGCATCACTCGCATGGACTCACCATTCGTGCCGGTCAGTTTACGCCCGACAAGGTCGATGGCCTGAATGCCATTCGTGCCTTCATAGATCGGGGCAATCCGGGAGTCGCGATAAAGTTGGCCTGCGAGTGTCTCACCCATAAAGCCCATGCCGCCATGTATTTGCACACCAAGGCTCGCCACATCGACGCCCATATCCGTGCACCATGCCTTGGCAATTGGCGTCAGCAGGTCTTCCCGCATCTTTGCAGCAGCGCGTGTGGTTTGATCCGGGGACGCCTCGGCGAGGTCTGCGGCGACCCCACAGGCATAACAGATCGAACGCGCTGCAGCGACGCGAGCGCGCATGGTCGTCAGGGTACGGCGCACGTCCGCATGGTGCAGGATCGGAGCGGGGCCTTCAATGCCCGGTGCCTTGCCTTGCTTGCGCTCCTGCGCATATTCGAGTGCCGTCTGGTAAGCCGCCTCGCCCACAGCAACCCCTTCGAGGCCGACATTCAGGCGTGCGGAATTCATCATGGTGAACATGCAGGCCAAGCCCTTGTTCTCCTGACCGATCAGCCATCCGGTCGCGCCATCATATTCCATCACACAGGTCGGCGAGGCGTGGATACCCATCTTCTTTTCAAGACCGATACATTTGACGGCATTGCGTGCGCCAAGGCTACCATCCGCTTCAACCATAAACTTCGGCACGATGAAAAGAGAGATGCCGCGCGAACCTGCAGGCGCATCCGGCAAGCGCGCCAGGACCAGGTGTATGATGTTCTCGGCGACATCATGATCGCCCCATGTGATGAATATCTTCTGCCCACTGATGGCGTAGCTGCCATCTTCCTTCGGCACGGCTCTTGTCTTGAGCGCGCCAACATCCGAACCGGCCTGCGGCTCCGTCAAATTCATGGTGCCGGTCCAATTGCCGGCCACGAGGTTGGGAAGATATGCCTGCTTCTGGTCATCTGTGCCGTGCGCCAGCAGGGCCTCAACTGCGCCGAAGCTGAGCATAGGGCAGAGCCCGAACGACATGTTGGCCGCGTGGAACATTTCCATGACCGCCAAGGCGAGCGCCTTCGGCAGGCCCTGCCCGCCCCATTCCTCTGGCGCCGACAGGCCCATCCATCCACCCTCCCGGAATTGGGCGTAGGCATCAGCAAATCCCGGCGCGGCCCTCACCCCATCCTCGGTCAGTACGGCACCGTGCGCGTCGCCAGATGCATTGAGCGGCGCCAATACATCACGTGCCAGCTTGTTGGCTTCTTCCAGGATCGGCGTGATCAACTCGGGGTCATAATTGCCGAATGCCTCCAGCCCTTCCAATCGGGACAGGCCCGCAACGGACTGGAGCGCGAACGCCATATCGTTGAGCGGAGCGTCATAGGCCATGTATTTCTCCCAGAATCCGAATAGGTTATATCCCGAAGAGCATTTAGCGCGGGGATGGTGCCACGCCAACTGCGCCCTATAATCACCTGAACCGAACCCATAGATGTCCAGGAGACACGAATATGCGCAAAATCCTACTTTCCGCTTCCGTCCTCGCGCTCGCCGCCTGCGGTGCCGCCGAGACCACCGCCCCAGCAGCCGAGGCCCAGACGCCCGCCACTGAGACAAGTGAAACAGCTGCTCCGGCTGCAGAAGAGACCGCACCGGCTCCGGAAATGGCTCCGGCCGGCACGTATGTGCTCGATCCGACGCATGCGTCGCTTGTCTGGACGGTGAATCATTTCGGCCTGTCCAACTATACCGCCCGCTTCACCAAGATGGATGCCACACTGGAGTTCAATCCTGATGACGCGTCCGCCACATCGCTGACCGTCACGGTCGACCCGACATCGGTCGAAACAGACTATCCGGGCGACTTCAAAGCGACGCACGCCGATTCGCCGTACGACACGTTCGATGAAGAAATCGCGCAGGATCCAACCTATTTCAACGCAGGCGAATATCCCGAGATCACCTTCACCTCGACAGAAATCACAACAACCGGCCCGACCACCGGCACTGTCACAGGCGATCTGACCTTCCTTGGCGTGACCAAGCCAGTGACGCTGGATGTTACTTACAACGGCACCGCGACCTTCCCTTGGGCCCCGGAACAGCCAAAAATCGGCTTCTCCGCCACCGGCTCACTCAATCGTTCCGAATTCGGCCTGTCGAAAATGGTGCCAAACCTGGGTGACACGATCCACCTGACCATCGAGGCGGAATTCGCCAAAGCTGCCGAATAAGACAGGAACATCCTCGACATGAAGACTGAAACGTCTCGTTACACGATCGTCGCCATCACCCTTCACTGGGTGATGGCAGCCCTTCTTCTGTTCATGATCTGGCTCGGCTGGAACATGGACGACAACGAAGTACGCTTTCAGCTTCACAAATCGATCGGCATCCTGCTTCTGTTCCTCACCTTGGTCCGGGTGATCTGGCGAGTCATGAACCCGCCACCGCCACTTCCGGAAGAGATGCCAGCCTATGAAAAGCTGGCCTCTCATCTCGTCCACATGGCATTCTATGGACTGATGATCATTCTGCCCCTGGCAGGATGGCTGCTTGTCTCCACTTCCAAATTCAAGGTGCCGACCGTCCTGTTTGAGACGGTCAGCTGGCCCCACTTGCCTGCGCCGGATTTTCTGCGCGGAGATATTGCGCACGTCATCATCGAGAACATTCATTCCAAAGGCGCTTGGGTTCTGATCATCCTGCTAGGCCTGCATGTGGCCGGCGCGGTGAAGCATGAATTCGCTGCTGAAGACGGAGTATTGAAGAAGATGTTGCCTGGCTTGTTCGGAAAGCCTGCGACACCCCCCACCGCACGAGGATATGTCCGCGCCTTCGGAACGGCGATCATTGCCTTTGCCCTCATCGCGATCATACCGATTGCGGGCTCAGGTCAATCCAGCAGCGCCACACCGCAAACTGACGAGGCCGTCGCCCCCGCAGACGAAACCATCGAAGCAAATTGGGATGTCGATTACGACACTTCTGAAATTCGGTTCACGGGTATGTATGATGGAGCCGAATTCACCGGCACCTTTGACGATTGGTCAGCAGATGTGGAATTCCATCCAGAAGCGCTCGATGAGTCTCGTGTGCTCGTAACGGTCCGGACAGCTACTGCCGATGCTGGCAAGAAGCTCTACAATGACAGCCTGAAGGGCCCGGAATGGTTCGACACGACCACCTATCCTGACGCCCAGATCAGCCTGAGCAACTTCAGCGAAACAGACACTGGCTATAGCGCAGATGCTGCAATATCGCTGAAGTCCGAGATGGTCACGGTGCCGCTCGACTTCACGCTTGAAATCGATGGCGACACCGCGATGCTGGCTGGAAAAGCGGTCATGAGTCGCAAAGCCTTCAATCTCGGCCAGGACTCTGATCCCTCCGGAAGCTGGGTTGGCGATGAAATCACAATCTCCGTAACGGGAACCGCCACGCGCAAATAATGCGCTGATGGCTTCCGGGGCCGCGACGCGAATGCTAAGCCCGCGCGCATGACTGCCATCGCTCCTATCGAATCCAGCACACTCCAACTGGCTGCCAGCTTCCTGCGCAAGGGCGGGCTCGTCGCTATGCCGACCGAGACCGTCTACGGGCTCGCCTGCGATGCATCAAACCCTGACGCGGTGGCACGACTATACGCAGCCAAGGGGCGTCCCAGCTTCAACCCCCTGATCGCGCATGTTGCTTCACTGGAAATGGCGCAAGCCGAAGCCGTATTTTGTGACGCAGCGTTCAAACTCGCACATGCGTTCTGGCCTGGTCCGCTTACCTTGGTCTTGCCTGTGGCGTCGACCGGGACGGTTTGCGACCTGGCCCGGTCCGGCCTCGACACGATTGCACTACGCATGCCTGCCCACCCCGGCGCGCGTAGCCTGATCGCAGGTTTCGGTCGTCCGGTCGTCGCCCCGTCGGCCAACCGGTCCGGACATATCAGCCCGACACTGGCCGAACACGTCAAAGCCGATCTCGACGGCAAGGTCGACCTGATCCTCGACGGTGGGCCGTGCACGCAGGGCATCGAATCCACCATTGTCTCATTTATCGGTGACCAGCCAACACTCCTGCGAGCCGGCACGGTCGAAACCTCCGCCCTCGAAGCAGTCCTTGGCACGTCACTCGCTCGTGCAGATGAGGGCGATGGCATCTCTGCCCCTGGGCAACTGAAAAGCCACTATGCACCCAATGCCCGGCTGCGTCTCAATGCGAGCGCCCCCGAAGCAGGGGAGACCTGGCTGGGTTTCGGCCCGGATGAGGCAAATGGGCTCAACCTCTCGCCATCTGGCAACCTGACCGAGGCTGCTGCAAACCTGTTCGCCATGCTGAGGCAACTGGATGCAGAGGCCGACCGCATCGCCGTCGCGCACATTCCGAATGAGGGGCTTGGCGAAGCCATCAATGATCGTCTCGCTCGGGCCGCGCACCGAGATGACTGATGGAAGCAACAAACTCGAAATCGCGCAGCAAATGAGTAGGTTTACCCAATGACAGAGCTTAGCCCGGACTTCCTGACCGCTGCCCAAAACCTGCTCGGCCCGAGGGGGTGGAGCATGGCGGCGGAAGAGCTCGCCAAAGTGTCGTCGCCCTGGCGCGGCACCTACAAGGGCGAGACGCCTTTCCTCGCAAAGCCCGCCACAACGGAAGAGACCGCTGCACTGGTGCGACTTTGCAATGAATATGGCGTCGCGATCACACCTCAGGGCGGCAATACCGGCCTGGTTGATGCGGGCACGCCGCATGGCGAAATCTGTGTGTCGATGCAACGGATGAATGCGATACGTGCACTCGATGCGTTCAACAATTCGCTCGTGATCGAGGCTGGCGCCCCCCTTGTCGTGGCGCAGCAAGCGGCCGACGACGCCCAGCGCTTGTTCCCGCTTTCACTCGGCTCGGAAGGCACTGCCACGATTGGCGGCCTGATATCGACCAATGCTGGCGGGGTCGCGGTGCTGCGCTATGGCATGATGCGCGACCTGATCCTTGGCCTCGAAGTCGTGCTGCCGAATGGAGATATCTGGAACGGCCTGTCGGGCCTGCGCAAGAACAATACGGGCTACGATCTGAAACACTTGTTTGCTGGCGCAGAAGGTACGCTTGGTATCATCACGGCTGCGACCCTGAAACTGTTTCCCAAGGTTCAGCGCGCGAGCGCCTGGGTCACCTGCACAACAGCAAGCGACGTCGTGAAACTGCTCGCAATGGTTCGCGACCATGCCGGCGATACGGTTACGAGCTTCGAGATCATCCCCGCCAATGCCGTCGCCATGGTACAGGCAGACGTGCCGGACACGCGCGACCCACTTCCATCTGATTTGCCTTGGCGCGTGCTGATCGAAGTTTCCATGTCGCGCGCCGAACATGCCCGCGACGTTCTGGAAGGCGCACTCGCCTCAGCATATGAGAGCGAACTTGTGCAGGATGCCGTCATTGCCGAAAGCGTCGCGCAAGCCGAAAGCTTCTGGCACATCCGCGAGACAATCCCCCTGTCGAAACGAGCATATGGCACCGCGCTGAACCAGGACATCTCCGTACCGGTCAGCCGCATTCCCGAATTTATCGATGCTTGCAACGCGGCTGTTCTGGAAAAGGTGCCTTCAGCGGAGTTTGTGATCTTCGGTCATGTCGGCGATGGCAATCTCCATTATTCTGTTTGCGAGCCAGCCAGCGCAGAGCGCCCAGTTCTACGTGGTCAGGATGAAGCAATCTTTCGTATCATCTATGATCAGGTCATGAGCTTCGACGGATCCATTAGCGCCGAACACGGTGTTGGGCGGCTGAAACGTGATGAACTGGAACGCATTCGTCCGAAGGCAGCCACCGAAATGATGCGTGCCATCAAACATGCGCTAGACCCAAACAAGATCATGAACCCCGGTCGCGTCATCAATTCCTGATCGGGCTCCCAGTTGCCTTCCCGCCGGATCGCTGTAGCGTCCACAGACCAATGCGGGAGACATAAATGCGTACACACCTTGCCGCCATCGCGCTCATCGCGCCGCTGATCGCCTGTGAGCCTACGCCTCCAATCGTAGGCGGACCGTGCAGCTATGAAACCACAATCATCTCGGCAACGGTGACCGAAGTCGATGAAGACGGCGCTTTGTTCGATGGGCCCGAGGGAGAATTGTGGGTCCCGGCCTCCTACTTGGGCACGCTGCCGGAAGTCGGAGAGACACTCACGCTGAAACGCGATCAGATCACCGAGGGCACATGCACGCCGGAAATGTACGAAGTGGTCGCAGCCGATGTCAGCGACAAGGACTAACGTCCCGAGCGGCGACTGGAAACGACCATGAGAAGGCCGTCCAGCGTCGATGCACTTGCGGAGTTTGGACGTGCGCGCTTGTCACGCTCTTTCTTCATGCGCGACTTCCTGTATTCGGATATCGCCGCGCTTCACGGCTTCTCGAACGTTCCCGATGATCCGGACCTTGCCATTACCGCCGGCACGAAGCTCTGCACGGAATTGCTGGAACCCTTGCAGGACGTTTTCGGGCGCATCGCCATCCGGTCCGCCTATCGCTCTGCTGAAGTGAATGGATTTGGCAACCAGATGCAGCGGGACAAGAAGAAGGGCTACAATTGCGCCTCGAACGAAAGCAATTACGGCCATCATATCTGGGACCGGCGGGATGCCGAAGGAAACATGGGTGCAACCGCCTGCGTCGTTATTCCAGCCTTCTACGATGCTTTCCACGCAGAAGGGGACTGGCAGAAACTGGCCTGGTGGATCCACGACCATTTGCCTTATTCAACGCTATACTTCTTCCCGAAACTCTGGGCCGTGAACATTCAGTGGCGCGAAAATCCGGTTCGCCAGATCGACAGCTATACCCCGCCGCGTGGTCGGCTGACAGATGAGAGTAAGCCGAATTTTCACGGCTCACACGAAGCAGAGTGGGCATCCCTGCGTGACGTTTTCCCGAAAGCCTGAAAGGGTCAGCTGGCAAGCGCTGCAGATATCTCCGCATGCGACGCAAACACATCCTGCGCGCCCGCCGCCCTGAGCCGGTCGCCAAGCCCCGCGTCGGCATGACCACCGCCTGTAAAGCCCCACGCTGTCATCCCGGCGGCGCGCGCGGCTGTCACACCATTCACGCTGTCTTCGAGTACGACACATTTGTCGGGCCGGGCACTGATCTGTTCGGCTGCGTGCAGAAACAGGTCAGGCGCAGGCTTTTCATTGGTCACGAGGTCTGAGGAATATATGTGCGGCGCAAAAGTATCGTACAGGCCAGTGAGACGAAGTTTACGGACGAGCTTTGGTGCCTCGGAAGACGACGCCACTGCCTGCGCCCCAGAGAACGCGGCGGAAATGTCCAACACACCTTCAATCGCGCGCAGATCCGTTTCGAAGTGTTGCCAGATGCGCGCCTGCAACTGGTCGGCAAAATCCGGAGGCAAGGGGCGTCCACGCTCAATGGCATCCGCCGCGAGAGCCGCATGGAAGTCCCGATTGTGCAGGCCGACAAAACGCGAAACGAAAATCTCGAACGGATAGTCGAGCCCCCAGCCAGAGAGCATTTCCCGTTCAGTGGCGATGGAGATTGTTTCGGAGTCGACCAACACCCCATCGCAATCAAAGATCAAGGCTTCCACAGAGCCTATCCCCGCCGCCCGAACAGGCGTTCGATGTCGGCGAGCTTCAGCTCCACATAGGTCGGCCGCCCATGATTGCACTGGCCGGAATGTGGCGTCGCTTCCATCTGGCGGAGCAGCGCATTCATCTCCTCGCCATTCAGTCGTCGTCCGGCTCGCACCGAACCGCGGCATGCCATGTTCCCCATGACTTCCTCGAACCGCTCCTTGAGCGCAAGGCCCGCATCATATTCGGCGAAGTCATCGGCGAGATCACGGATCAAGCCCACTGCGTCCATTTCCCCGAACAGGGCGGGGGTGGCCCGTACACAGATCGCGCCGGCCCCAAAAGGTTCGATTTCCAGACCCAGTTCAGCCAACTCGTCGGCGCGCTCGAGCACGCGGGTCGCCTCGTCCTCAGTAAGCTCCACCACATCCGGGATCAGCAGCGCCTGACGCCTTACCCCGCCCGCAGCCATTTGACGTTTCATGTCCTCGTAGACCAGCCGCTCATGAGCGGCATGCTGATCCACGATAACGATGCCATCCGCTGTCTGCGCGACGACATAGGTTTCGTGCAACTGAGCGCGGGCGACGCCGAGCGGAAAGTCAGAAGGCATACCTTGCGCGGGCGCGGCTTCCGGCTCCACCCGTGCGGACGGAGCGGCATCATGTCGATAGGCAGGTGGTGGTGCTTCTTGCAGCCCCGCCATCACATCGCCAGAGGGCGGAAGAGGTTGGTCGAAATCAATGCCCGATGGCTGGCGATAATAGGAAGAGGGGGAAGCCTGTCGCTCTGGCGCAGATGGCAACGACCAGAGATTGGCTGACGTGGCCTCTTCGATCCGAACCTTGCCGAGCGCAGAATTCGCGACCGTGGTCGACGCTCTGTGTCCCGCCGCGGCCAGCGCATGACGCAGTGCGCCAATCATCAAACCTCTTACATTCCCCGCATCGCGGAAGCGCACCTCGGTCTTGGCGGGGTGCACGTTCACATCGACATATTCCGGGTCAAGATCAACAAACAGCGCCGCCAACGGGTGCCGGTCGCGCGCCAGGAAATCCTGATAGGCGGCGCGGATTACGCCATTCAGCATACGGTCCTTCACGGGCCGGCCATTGACGAACAGGAATTGCATCTGGGCGTTGCCGCGATTGAGCGTCGGCAGGCCGGCAAAGCCAGTAAGGCGAACATCTTCGCGCTCGGCATCAATCTCCAGCGCGTTCTCACGGAAATCACGTCCCATGATTGCGCCGAGCCGGGCCAGTTGGCCGGAGGCGCCTTCGGCTTCAGCGGCATAGCGCAGCGAGTTCCGGCCATTATTTTCCAGCGAGAAAGCAACATGCGGATTGGCCATGGCGAGACGCTTGATCGTGTCAGTCACAGCCATGCTTTCGGCGCGCTCGCCCTTCATGAACTTCAACCGGGCGGGAGTCGCATAGAATAGGTCGCGCACTTCGATGCGGGTGCCAGTCTCGCCGCGCCCGGTAAACGCCGCCGGGCGAGGGCCTTCCATCCGTCCCGCCTCAACAAAGACTTCGGCTGCGTCTTCGCCGGTCGCGCGGGATGAAATGCTGCAGCGGCTGACCGAGGCAATCGACGGCAACGCTTCACCCCGGAAGCCCATCGTGTGGATGTTCAGCAAATCCACCCGCCCGCCGGCATCCGGCACGAGTTTGGAGGTTGCATGGCGTTCCAGCGCGACGAGCAGATCGTCGGCAGACATGCCACAGCCATCATCTTCGATGATGATCCGTTTCAGGCCCCCCGCTTCGATGGAGACAGAAATACGGCGAGCGCCAGCGTCCAGAGCATTCTCGACCAATTCCTTGACGGCAGCCGCCGGGCGCTCGACCACTTCGCCCGCCGCGATCCGGTTCACGACATCAGGTGGCAGCTTGCGAATCTCGGGGCGAGGGCGGACGGAATCAGGCATCTGGTTACAATACCCCGGCTGACGCGCTTTGTCCCCGCCTGCCCGCACGGTTTCAACAGGGACCAGCCAAGGCGGGTATGTCCGGCCCGCGCCCGGCGTCCAGTTGACGCAGGCCGGTTGCCTTCCGTGCGGTTACCCCACAAAGTGCGCCGGAACATTCCGGAGCCTGAAATTCCATGAAGTTGACTTCTTCCCTCGCCGTCGCCGCAATAGTGTTGCTCACCGCTTGTGGCGGCTCAGATGCGCCTGCAAATGACACCCCGGCCGAGGAAGCACCTCCGGCGAAGGCCCCGGCAGAAGCGGCGCCCGCCGCTGCCCCCGCTGAAGCGGCGGTTGATGCGGTATCACCGTTCGCGGCCCTGCCCGCCCCGTACAATACCGCCGATTATGCGCGCGGTCGCCGCACCTGGAAGCTCTGCCAATCCTGCCACATTACGGCGGAAGGCGGCGGTAATCTCGTTGGCCCGAACCTGCATGGGCTGTTTGGTCGCGAGGCCGGCACACTGGAGGGCTTTGCCTATTCCCCTGCCCTGCAAGAAGCCGACTTCATCTGGACGCCCGACAAGGTCGATCACTGGCTGGAGAACCCGCGCACTTTCCTGCCTGGCAACCGCATGACGTTTGCGGGTGTACGCAAACCGGACGACCGCCTGGCGGTTGTCGCCTACCTGATGAGTGAGACCGGCTTCACCGCCGAAGCTACCCCGGAAGACGTCCCTGCGGAATAGACTGGTGTGATTAATGCCGGAGGATAAGGGCGAGCAGCACAGCATGCTCGTCAAACTCTCCGGCAAATTCCTCTCGATACCCGATCGCCACATCGGCCCATGCGAAATGGTAGCCAAGCTTGGTCTCATATTTGTTTGAATCCGCCGTTTCATTCCCGCGCTCGACCCAAAGCTGCTGGCTTACAAAGAAGTCCTGCCAGATATCGACGCCATAGCCGAACTCGGCGCGCTGGCGGACACAGCCATCTTCATGACGGATCACAGCGGCATCCGCGAAGACATAGAAGTTGCGACCGCCCCGCAGGCCAGACAGGCCGCCGCTGAGGCGGGCTTCGGCGCCCCACTCGTCGCATCCGAATACACCGGCCAGGGAGCTGCCATGAACCAGGCCGCCCTCAACGCCGACGGCCCACCCCTTGTGGGTGACCAGTTGCCGCCGCAGCGTGGCGCGCCAGAACTCCTTGTTGAACTGGCTGCCGACCTCATAGGCCACCGCCTCTGATTTTGCGGTAACCGTCCAATTCGGTGCGAAGCCATACTCGCCGTAGAGCGAAACCCGGTTTCCACGGATGCCTTCCAGCTCCTCTTCAGTGCCGACGGCCTCGGCATACCAACCTTCATGCGGTTGGGACCAAGGCCCTGCCGAAGCGGGTACGGCCCATGCCAGCCCGAGAAAAAGAACCCCAAATCCCCTCATCGCAGAGAAACCTAGTGAAGAAATCTGGGGTTGAAAACCATTTTCTGTCTCGCGTGGAATCCATGAAAATGAAAAAGCCCCCGCCAAATTGGCGAGGGCTTTTTTAGTCGTCCATGTAATCCGCGCGCTTAGAGGCGGAACCGGATCTGGTCGGACCAGAAGCGCTCGAGGCGCGAGATGGTCTTGTTCAGTTGCGACAGGTCATCCGGACGCACGCTGGCCGTTGGCTCAAGCGCGCCGGCCTGCTTCTCGAACAGGGCCTCGACCCGTTTGCGAACCTTTAGACCGCGCTCGGTCAGGCTGAGCGTGACGGTGCGCTTGTCATCTTCGGAGCGGGTCTGGATCAGATAGCCGCCTTCCTGGAGTTTCTTGACGTTGTAGGAGAGGCTGGTGCCAGCAAAGGCGCCACGAGCCCGAAGAACAGATGCGGGGGCTTCGCCTTCGCCAATTTCATAAAGCAACAATGCCTGAACGCCGGTCAGCGACCGCTCGCCGCCGCGCTCCAGATCGTCCTTCACAACATCATGAAGACGACGGTGCGCCTGCTCAAGCAAAGACAAAGACTTCAGGAAAGACTCGCCCAACGAATTGTTCGCAGTATCCTGCGCTTCTGCAATCATCATTTTCATCACCACTCAACTATTCACTCAACTTTTGTTGTAGTTTGAGTAGAAATACACGAGCAATCCTAATGAATTGATAAGCATGCCCTTTTCTCAAGAGTAGAAGGTTAATATCCACGCGAATACATTAACCGTTACTATTACGTAACGATTTGGGCCTGTCAGGTTTGGATATCATGAAAGTATTCGCTCAAGCGAACGTGTCGACCGTGCCGCGAATGCCGTATTTCGGACTAGGCCCATGCACGTTCGGCTCTGCACGACTGTCGATCAGCATGAATACGAAAACGATCAGGCCGCCGACATAGGGAATCAAGTTCAGCAGGTACATCCAGCCGGACAGATCCTGATCATGGAAGCGCCGTACGGTGACAGCTATACCCGGAATGATGGTATAAAGTATCCAAAGCGCGGTGAAGAGAGGGAGAAAGTATCCCTCGGAGTCGTCGACGCCAAATATTGATAGGGTAAGGATCGTGTCGACAACAAACGCCAAGATGAGCGCAAGTATCGAAAACAATATGTATCCCCAATACTCTTGGCGGCGTGCGCGGCCATTGAACTTGAAATAGCTGGATGACAGACATCTGAGAAAGTACGTCCAGATACCGTCACTCTTGACTGCCATGGGCTGCGCATAGGGTGCAGCCCCCGCATACCCCTGACTAACGGGCTGCGGCGGAACTGGCTGTGTAGAGGGTTGTCCGGTAGCCTGGAGCAAATAGATATCGCGCGCCTCGTCACCCATACCGACGAAATCGACAACATGTCCCTGGACGAGCCGATTGTTGTCCCGCACCTGTGCCTGAGAGAAATTGTAGCGCACACCATCGTCTCCGAGGATGAGGCCTAGCCCCTCCACAGAGTCAGCCTTCAATACTTGTCCGCGCATACATGCTCCTGAATCGCCCCAACTTTGAGTGTGGCCACTATTTCAAGGCCTTGGCTCGCGCTCAATCCCCAAAGGTCAACTCATCGTCGCCCAATGGCTCGAAATATCTCGCCACGTCCGCATCGCTGACCTCTTCCAGCGTGGCCGGCTTCCATTTCGGAGCATTGTCCTTGTCGATAATGACCGCGCGAACGCCTTCAAGGAAGTCATGACTTTGCACTTTACGCCAGCCAATGCGGTACTCCATCCGCATGTTCTCTTCAAAGTTATCAAGTTTGGCGCCATCTCGAACCTGACGAAGAGCAACCTTCACAGTCTCTGGGGACTTCGTTCGAATGGTCGCCGCCTGCTCGGATGCCCACTCATTGTCAGCCGCGTCCAACGCAGCAACAATCTCCTCGGCGGTGTCCTTTGCAAAGCAATCATCAATCAAATCGCTACGCGCCGCAAAGCTGCCCGCTGGCACAGGATGGGTCATGCCGCGCAGGATCTCGTTCAGCATTTCGGCGGCACCGACGGAGAAATCCGCGCCTTCGATCTGCTTTTTCAGGTTCGGCACCAATTCCGATGGCAGGAAATGCGTCGCCACCCGGGCCGCAGCGACATCTGCGCCCTTCAAACGCGCCCCCGTCAGCGCCAACCATGTACCAAGATAGCCCGACAGGCGCGGCAGGAACCAGCCACCCCCCACGTCCGGGAACAGGCCGATCCCGGTCTCCGGCATGGCGAACAGCGTGCGCTCGGTCGCAACCCGGTGAGAGCCATGCACAGACAGGCCGACCCCTCCGCCCATGGTCACACCATCCATGATCGCCAGCACCGGCTTGGGAAAGGTTTTCAGCGCGGCATTCATCCGATATTCGACATTGAAGAAAGCGCGCGCCTCGCTCGCATCCCCCGCGCCGCTATCGGCCAGCATGCGAATGTCACCGCCAGCGCAGAACCCCCGCGTTTCTTCTTCATGGTCGATCATGACCAAGTGAACGGTCGGGTCTGCCGCCCAGCGTTCCAAGGCGGCCAAGACGGTGTCGCACATAGGTGCATTCAGCGCATGCAACGCCTTTGGCCGCGTCAGCGTAACTCGTCCCACACCGCGATGGGTCTCCACCGATACGTCATTCGACATGCTTTATCCCTTTGTCTCAGGCGCTTTACGCCGATCATTATCTGTTTCGCCTACCCCTACATTCGACGCCTCGCGGATCAAGCCCGACTCGTGCGTCAGGACGTTAACAGTCCGCAAATCCCGATTGGAAATTCCTGGCAATAGCAAACCGCGAATGTTTACTCGTTGAGACTATTCTTCGCCTATGAGACAGACCGACCTTCCCGGCGCAGAGCTGCGTGGACGCCGCACTCCGGTGATCGCCAAAGGTACTCTGAAACTGGGTTTCTTGCGCTCGGTGCCGTGCGATATTCGCAACATTTCTTCCGGCGGAGTCCGCTTTGCGACCCGCAAGGAAATCAATCTGCCGGAAACCTTCTCGATCCGTCTGCCCAACAGTAAACAACCGCGCCTGTGTCAGCGGCGTTGGCAACTCGGTCGCGAGACCGGTGTCGAGTTTATCTGATCCATTCCCTTTGTAGCGGCAGGGTGAGGAGGCAGGAACTTCTCAAATGAACCCTCCGCCTAGCGTGGTAACAGCGCCGTATCGCAATGCCAGCAAGCTTCGGCGCTGCCTGCGCCAATGGGGCTGCCGGGCGGGATATCGACTTCAGGTGTGGACGGCATGACGGGTAGAGATGGCCTGTCGAGATGGGCTGTAATACGACGGGAGAGCTCGTCCCGCACTGCCACATCCGCTGGATCAGCTCGCCGCGAACGGGACACAATCCGGCGCGCCAGAGCGCTGAGATATGCATTGGTCTGGATCACCGTTTCAGGCGTCGCATTTGTGTTTGCGGCAAGGTCTATCAGTACGGAAACGTACCGCACTTGCTCGCGCCGCAGGATACTCGCCTGACGTGGCGTGTCAGTATCTTTGAACAGCGCCTCCTCCACTTCGCGCAAGACATCACCATAGCTCAGCGCGTTCGTGTTGCGGCGTTCAGTTTCGATCAGGCGCGCAACGCGCTGGGGATGCAGCAAGGCGCCCAAGGTTTGTGAGGCCGATGTGTCAGCGGCTGTCAGAAGATCAAACATCGCCCCGGTTTCGCCTGGGAAATATTCCGCCCCCGCGCCTGCCCCACGGAACGACACCAGCGGCGGCGTCAACAGGTCGAGCGTCCGGTCTGGCAGATCAAGCACGGCCGGATCCAGCGTTGCCACCAGCGCACTGAGCGCGCCGCGTTGCTGATCTGCCGGCACAGGCGCTCCGCCAATATTGGCCTGCCCCGTTTCGGCATAGTGGAAATCATAACCGCCGATCATCTTCGCCGCTGCGTTCACCTGATAACGATGATAAAGATAGACCGGCACGATCACTGCCCGCAGGCGCGAGGTCGGCTCGCCTGGCTGCAGCGCGCCGAGGCCGAACCGTTCAAGCGCTACTTTCCGTACCCGCATCACCTCCGTCAGGGAGGCGACAGGGTCTGTGCCATTGTCCCAGACGCTCGCATAGGGATGCGCGGTACCCACGCCGCGCCCCTGCGGATCATCGATGTATCGCAGTCCGCTTCCCCAGGCCGATTCCAACAGTTCGTCTCCTGCAGCATTCTCGTCCGTGCCATCAGGATATTGCCGGTAGAGCCACATTGCAGACACTATGTCCCACTCACCGATTCCGACATCATAGGCAGCTGAGAAATCCAGCTCCCCGTTCTGGCCAACCCAAACAAGCGGTGCCGGATAATCCATCACCGACGCGCGCTCATTCGAGGACGCCGCAAAATTGTGGGCGAAGCCAAGCGTGTGGCCAACTTCATGCGCAGCCAATTGGCGAATACGGGACAGAGCGATCTGGACAGGATCATCCGCCGCGCCAGTGCCGGTCTTTGATGCGCCCGCCAGTCCTTCAAAAATCATCCTGTCCTGGCGCACACGCTGACTACCCAGAATAACGTTGGCTTTCAGCATTTCACCCGTACGCGGATCGGTCAGTCCACCACCATAGGACCAGCCGCGGGTCTGGCGGTGCACCCACTGGATCACATTATAGCGGACATCAAGTGGATGGGCGCCTTCGGGCAGGACTTGCACGCGATAGGAGTCCGGAAAACCAGCTGCCTCGAACGCTTCGGCCCACCAGGATGCCCCTTCAATCAGGGCGGCACGGATTTCCTCTGGCGCACCGGAATCGACATAGAAGACAATCGGCTCTTTTGCGGGGCTGCTCGCGGCAGTGGGGTCCTGCTTTTCCAGCCGAAAGCGGCGTGCGAAGGACTGCCCAACCTGTCCGCTCAGGGGCGCGGAAAAATCATAGTAGCCGACGTCAATCGCACCGCTGCGTGGATCGAACATGCGGGGCGTGTAGCCGTCATCCGGCAAGCGCACGAGCGATGTGTGCTGCACCAGCGTCACAGAGCGCGCATCAGCCGCCGTGGCCCAGACTTCCGCTTTCGGTTCGTCACTGCTCAGCGTCAGAAAGGCATCAAACTCGACATTGTCCGGAAAGGCCAGCGCCGCCGAAACGTCCGGCATGGACAAGTCCTTCGATATCTGGAACGCGCCGCCCTTGGGATGCTGGTTCAGCCGCGCGCGCACATCCATCGTGTCGCGCGTCAGATAGGACGACAGGTCCACCAACAATTCGCCCTCCGGTCCGGTGCCGAGAATTTCACCCGACCAGACAAAGCTGCGCGCAAAGGAATCCCGCACGGCTTTGCGCTCCAGCGGATTGTCGGCGCTGGCGCGATAAGTCCAGTTCTCGATCTCCGCGATGACCTTGTCGCCCACCTTGCGGAAGGCAACGATCTCACCGGCATTGGCGCGGCCCCGGTCCAGCCCGATCGGATTGGACCCGAGTCCCGCCGTCAGCCCCGTCGCCTGGATCGCGCGCAGGGCAACGCCCTCCGCGTCCGGCGCAGGCAGCGCGACCAGAACGCGCCCGCCATCCGCATCCAGGTAGAGGTCAACAAATCCCTCCTTGTGGACAAGCGATCCGGTTTCCTCGGCCCAATTCCCAGACTGCGCCCACGCTAATGGAAGGACGAGCGTCGCCACCATCGCCAAAACCAGACTCTTCAATCCCCGCACAAGCGCACCTCTTCCGATCAGCTGAACCACAGCCGCACGGTGCCGCATATCGGATTGAGGTTCAATCGCTTTCCGGGCTGACAGCCCGTCAGGGCTCAGTGTGCCACCTTACCCGTCACAAGTCTGGGTATCGCGCATGATGCCGACCTTGGTGACCTTGCCGCTCTTGTTGTCGACGCCGAAATAGATGTCGCTATAGTCGTACAGCGTCTCATCGCCCTTGGTGACCACGCATTTCGGCTTGCCATAGGCCCCACGCGCCAGGATCTGCTCCGCGCCGGTCCCCACACCTATATCCGTGCGATACCGCGGGTCACGCGCGATGATCCAATAGACATTTTCATCCGCTGCGATGATGAGTCCATCATAGGTGTAAGTCGTTGCCCGCGTGCCTTCGATCGGCGTTGTGTGGCGCGGCGTACCCATCACGGCGAACAGTTCGATCAGGCTCATACCCAACTCGACCTCGCCGACGCGCTCACCCCGGACGATTTGATTGTCATTCAGATTGGGCGGCGCACTGGCGCACGCGCCCAGCACAGCGAATCCGGCCACAATCGACAGCTTACGGACCATACGCATCGCCAGTCCTCCTTCTCTTGCACTCTACCAGAATGAAAGAACAGCGCAGCCACCGCCGCTTGTCCAGATACGGACGGCATGAAAACCTTCCCCGCACCCGCGAAAACGCTATAAATATCGGTAATGTTTGAGAAATTGCCCGAAAGGCCTAATCCTTGAGCATGTCCCGCGAGATGATGACGCGCATGATCTCGTTCGTACCCTCCAGAATCTGGTGCACGCGCAAATCGCGCACGATCCGTTCAACACCATAATCGGCGAGGTAGCCGTATCCGCCGTGTATCTGCAGGGCGTCGTTCGCAACCTTGAACGCAGTATCCGTGACAAAGCGCTTGGCCATCGCGCACCAACGTGTCGCGTCCGGCGACTTGCCGTCCAGTCGTCCGGCCGCCTCGTACAGCATGACCCTTGCGGCCTGAAGCTCGGTTTCCATATCCGCCAGCTTGAACGCCGTGTTCTGGAAGGTCGCAATCGCCTTGCCGAACTGTTCGCGCTCTTTCGCGTAGGCCACCGCCTTGTCGAGCGCGAGTTGCGCACCGCCGAGGGCACACGCCGCAATATTCAGCCGCCCGCCATCCAGCCCTGCCATCGCAAATCGGAAGCCGTGACCTTCCTCGCCAATTCGGTTTGCCGCCGGCACGCGAACGCCGTCCAGCATCACCTGCCGCGTGGGCTGGCTCTTCCAGCCCATCTTGCGCTCATTCGCCCCAAAGCTCAGCCCCGGCGTGTCCTTCTCGATAATGAAGGCCGACACGCCCTTGGCGCCGTCGTCGGAAGTGCGCGCCATCAAGACGTAAACGTCAGACGTGCCCGCGCCGGAGATGAATTGTTTCGTGCCGGAGATGACATAATCATCGCCATCCTTCACTGCGCGCGTCTTCAGGCTGGCAGCATCCGATCCCGCACCGGGTTCGGTCAGGCAATATGATGCGATCAACTCCATACGCGTCAGCCGCGGCACCCACGCCTGGCGCTGCGCGTCCGATCCGAACGTGTCGATCATCCAACTGGCCATATTGTGAATGGAAATGAATGCCGCCGTAGAGACATCCCCATAGGACAACTGCTCGAAGATCATGGCCGCATCGGTGCGCGTCAGAGCGCTGCCGCCAACTTCTTCAGAGACATAAATGCCCGCAAAGCCAAGCTCGGCCGCCTGCTTGATAACATCGACCGGGAAGTGGCTGTCTCGGTCCCATGCTTCCGAATGCGGCAGCAATTGCTCCTCGGCAAATTTGCGAGCCATGTCCCGGATCATCAATTGTTCGTCGGAAAACAAAGCACTCATTGTTAATTCCCCGTTTTTTGGCGTAAGAGGTTTCCACGGGAATTGAATGGGCAGCGCGCAATGTCAATGCAACACGCCAGCACACGCTATGGAATCGATGATGCGGACGCGTCAGAAGTCGGCGTGTTGGCCGAAGTGGACCGCGCCGCCAGCGCCCTGTTTGCTCCAACCGGCCTATTGTCCGCAGAAGCCCTGAAAGACCATGTACCCATCGACATCCTTGCCAGCGCTGCAGAGAATGGCGACCTGTTCACCGCGCGGCTGGACACCGGCGCGCCGGTGGGATTCGCGCTGGTCTCCCTGCGCGGCGGCATGCTCTATCTTGACCAGATCAGCGTCCATCCGGATCAGGGCCAGCGCGGCATTGGCGCGGCTCTGCTGACCCGTGTGATCGACGAAGCGAAGCGTCGCAAGTTGCGCCGCGTTGCGCTGTCCACTTTCCGCGACCTGCCCTGGAACGCGCCGTTCTACGCCAAGCATGGCTTTCGCGAGATCAGACGCAGTGATATGGCCGAGTGGATGCTGGAACTGGAACGTATCCAGGCCGAAGAACTCGACGTTTCCAAACGCTGTTTCATGGTGCGTAAAATTGGCTGGTTGTAGCCATCCGGATTTTGGACCAATGAGGCTCACATGACCCAATTCCCCCAAGCCTTCCCCGCCACCCGCATGCGCCGCTTGCGCCAGGCCCCATGGATCCGTTCGCTCGCTGGCGAAAACGTGCTGACGCCCGCTGATTTGATCTGGGCCGTCTTCGTCCATGATGGCGAAGATCGCATGCCCGTCGGCTCCTTGCCCGGCATTGATCGGCTGAGCGTCAAGGACGCCGCCAAGGCCGCCATTCGCGCGCGAGAGCTTGGCATTCCGGCCATCGCGCTGTTTCCCTATATTGGCGCAGACGGCAAGGACGAGACCGGCTCCGGCGCGCTGGACCCGGACGGGCTCGTGCCGCGCGCCCTGAAGGCGATGAAGGATGCTGCGCCCGAAGTCGGCCTGATCACGGATGTGGCGCTCGACGCCTATACCAGCCACGGGCATGACGGCCTGCTGGACGAGGACGGTACCATCCCGAATGATGCGACCACGGAAAAACTGGTTCAGCAGGCGCTGGTCCATGTCGGCGCGGGCGCCGATATCGTCGCCCCGTCAGACATGATGGATGGCCGCATCGGCGCGATCCGTTCGGCATTTGAGGAAGAAGGCTTCACCAACCAGATGATCCTCGCCTATGCCGCCAAATATGCCAGCGGCTTTTACGGCCCCTATCGCGACGCCATCGGCTCGGCCGCCGCGCTGAAGGGCGACAAGAAAACCTATCAGCAAGATCCGGCCAATTCCGATGAAGCCCTGCGCGAGGTCGCGCTCGATCTTGCCGAAGGCGCCGACATGGTCATGGTCAAGCCCGGCCTTCCGTATCTGGACATTGTGCAACGCGTCAGCTCCACCTTCGGTGTGCCGACCATCGCCTACCAGGTCTCCGGCGAATACGCTCAGATAAAGGCCGCCGCCCAGAATGGCTGGATCGACGGAGATCGCGTCATGATGGAGTCGCTCATGTGCTTCAAACGCGCGGGCGCGAGCGGCGTGATCACCTATTTTGCTGAAGAGGCGGCGGTAAAGCTCGGATGATCAAGCCCGTACCTACCGCTGTCCGGCAGCACCTGCTCAGAGCAGTCACGGTACGCAACGAATTTTCAATGCAAGTTGCCGCGTCAGATTTCTTCACGCAGGAACTGCATGAAGGCCTCCACTTTGTGAGGCACATAGCGCCTTGACGGATGAACCATCCAGGCTGCCGTTCCGAATTGATTTGCGGCGCACTCGAAATCGGGAAACAGGTCTACCAGATCACCAGCTTCCAGCTCCGGCTTGCAGAGCCAATCTGGTAGCAATGTTGGCCCCAACCCGGCCAGAGCGCACTGGGTCATCGTCAGACCATGCGAGACGAGTAGCCGTCCATTGACCGGAACTTCAAAAGCTTCGCCTGCGGCGTCACGAAACAGCCAGTGCGTGCGATATCCGGGGAGCGGAAACAGGACACACTCACGCTCTGACAAATCTCTTGGGTGAAGCAGCCCGCCATTGCGCTGGATATAAGACGGGCTCGCACAGATTTGAAATTTTCGCGGAACCAGTTTGGTGGCGCACATCTCGCCGTCCGGTTCGGGACCGAACCGAATCCCGAGATCGATCTGATCGGCGACGAGATCGACTTGTGAATCAGTCAGTACCAGTTCGAGTGACAGCGCCGGATACCGGTCCATGAACTTCTTGAGAAGCGGCGCGATTACGCGCTGCCCCAGCGACGTACAGGCCGTGATCCGCAGCAGGCCCTGTGGCTCTGTCGCCAGATCCTGCGCTTTCTGCCGCGCGTGATCGAGATCTTCGATAAGGTTTCTTATCTGCTCAAAATAGCTCTGACCAGCTTCCGTCGGTGCCAGCTTTCGCCGACTTCGCTGAAATAGTCGAAATCCCAACTCTTCTTCCAGTCCGGCAATCGCGCGGGACACTGATGATGGGTCGACATCTCGGTAGCGGGCCGCATTGGCGAAACTGCCAAGCTTCATCACATCGACAAAGGTTTGAAGCGCCGTGATCTGCATGATGCAATTCCTGCATGAATATGATGCAACTGGCTAGGTTTATCTCGATAACTGCACGATCCATACTTTGCGCCTCAATGCTAGGAGCGCTTCGTATGTCAGTGAAATTTCACCATCAGTTCTTTTCGTCGCTTTCCGAGGTCATGGAAGACGTGCAACGAAATGGAACCTGGCCCACAACCTTCGTGTCTCCACCATCGGCTGGGTTGGACCCACATTGGCATTCCGAAGAAGTGCACGCCTACATCATGGAGGGGGAAACAGACTTCCTGGACGCGGGGACAGGTGTCCGCACAACCGTCGTGGCAGGCGACAAAGTCATCGTACCGGCCCGAACCCTGCACGCAGAAGGCGCGGTGAAAGATAAGGTCGTTTACATACTGGCCCTACCCGAAGCGCTGGATTCGGAGAGCTTCCTGAAAATGCGAGAACCGAACGACCTGCAATCGTAGTCCACCTTGTTGTCTGCCCGCCCGCGCTCGTCCTTCGACTTCGCTCAGCATGAGTGCTCACCTCTTTACCCCGCCAGCTTTTCGAAATAGCTCATCAGCATCTGCAGGGTCAGCTCCCGTGCGCGTTCGGGGGGCTTGTCGATCAGTGTGCCGAGGGACGGGCCGAACAGGCCGGTGCCGAGAGCGAGGGTCACGCTCATCAGGATCATGTCCTCGGCAAGCTCTGAGGGGATGCCGCCCTGCGAGATCTTTTTCTGCGCCACTTCCTGAACCGCCTCGCGCACCACGGTCAGGCGGCTGGTCTCATCCGTCAGTTCCAGCCAGGCAGCCAGCCGCGCCGCGCCGCGCGACTCCAGCGCATCAAACAAGGTCTTCAGGCCTATGGCGCGCGCCTCTGCCGGGGCATCGGCGGGGATTTCGATTGCCATGATCGCGTCCACGAGATCGGCAATCATCCGCTCCATGAGGGCCTGCTGAACGGCGTCGATGGATCCGAAATGATGCAGCACGGTGGCATTCGCCACGCCCGCCGCCTTTGCCACATCGGCCAGGCGCAGCGTCTGCGGCCCCTGTTCGACCAGCAGCGTCTCCGCCGCAGCAAGGATATTGGCGCGCGATTCCTCCGGTGTTCGACGGATTCGGGGCGAGGGTTCTTTTTTCTTTATTGACATTTTTGTCAGTAGTGTTACCTGTTGCGACAAGACGATTGCCAGTTCTGTACCAGAAAGCAGTAAACACAATGACGCGCAAACGCACCCCCGAAGACATCACCATTGAACCGCGCGACCTGCGCTTTGACATGTCCGCCGCCGATGATGGCCGCCCCTGGCTGGACGGCAACCCCGTCGCCACCGCCGTTTACAATGCCATGTCGCTGACCTTCCCGGACGGCGAACGCATGTTCATGGATGCGGTGAAAGCCTATCGCGGCGAGGTTTCGGGCAAGCTGGCCGAGGATGTGAAGGATTTCATCACGCAGGAAGCCATCCATTCGCGCGAGCATCACCTGCTGAACAACAAGATCGACCGCGAAAAATATCCCGTTGCAGAGATTGAGGCGGAGATCCTGGAGCGGGTCAATTTCGGCCGCGCCGGCGGACCGATGCGTATGCTGATGGCCACGATCTGCCTCGAGCACTTCACCTCCATGATGGCCGATCTGATGTTCGATGCCGAGATCGATGGTGTGGCGATGTTCAGCAAGACAGACCCGGCGCTGGAGCGCCTCTGGCGCTGGCATGCGATGGAAGAGACTGAGCACAAGGCCGTTGCCTACGATGTCTTTCTGGAGGTCACCAAGGGCTGGTCACCGCTGAAACGCTATTTCCGGCGCAGCCTGTCCATGCTTCTGATCACGAAACACTTCACTGCCAATATCGCCAATTTCTCCGCCAAGCTGCTGGAAGCCGACGGCTATACACGCGAAGAGGCCGACCGCGCCGTGAAGCAATTCCTCTGGAAGAAACCGGCCCTGTTCGGACGCGGCTGGAAGGTCTGGCTGTCCTGGTTCAAGCCCGGCTTCCATCCCTGGGACCACGACAATCGTCACGCCATGGATGACTGGAAAGAGGCGCTCACGCCCGTCCCGGCAGAATGATCCGTTAGCTGGCGGCCTCTTCCGCCAGCCGATCGAACGGCTCTACCAAATCCTCGACAAACGCGGCCAATTCTTCGCCGGACAGACCTCGTTGTAACTCGACCTGCAATGATGTCAGTGCCGCTTGGTATCGTCGCGCCAGACGCGCGGTGTCTGCCGCGTCCGGAAACTCGCCTGCGGCCCGCGCAGCGGAGAACCCCGCTTCGAACTCGCCCTTCATCCGGTCCAGATAGTCTCGCGCAGGATCGGCAATCTCGGAATCCGTCGTTGTCGCCTCCAGCAATGTCTTGAGTAGCAGGCAGGCATGCACCCGCACGCTGGATCCATCCTCGGCATAGGCGCGCAGAAAGCTGGTCAGGCCATGCAGAGGCGAAGCTGCCTCTGCTATGTGCGCGCGAAACCCGGCTTGCATCTTCTCGAAGTATCGCTCCATCGCCGCAAGGAACAGGGCCTGCTTGCTCTTGAACGCGGCATAGATGCTACCCGGCCGCATGTTCAGGGCGTTTTCGAGATCCTTGAGCGAGGTCGCATGATAGCCCTTCGCCCAGAACAGGCGAATGGCGGCTTCCAGCGCGGCATCACGATCATAGGCAGGCATACGTGTCATGTTCTCAAGATAGGGCCGCAAACCGGTCTTGTCTCGCCTTTCCGCTCACATTTGAGTGATCGCTCAAAAAAGATCTTGGTTTCACAGCGCGGCCTCCCAGATGAGGTGGGCCCCGACGAACGGGCACACAATCATCCAATGCAAGGAGCCCCCCAGATGACCGAATTTACCCGCCACACCGAAGACACCGCCCCCGCAGAAAGCCGCGAGATCCTCGCTGGCGCCAAGAAAAGCATGGGCATCGTCCCGAACCTCTACGCCGTCATGGCCGAGGCACCGGGCCTGCTGAAAGCCTACAAGGAACTGGGTGATTTGTTCCAGGCATCCAGCTTCGACAAGGACGAGCTGACCGTTGTCTGGCAGGCCATCAATGTCGAGCATAACTGCCACTATTGTGTCCCGGCCCACACCGCCATCGCGGGCAGCATGGGTGTCAGCCAAGACATTACTGATGCCCTGCGCAACGAAACGCCCCTGCCAAGCGACAAGCTCGAAGCGCTCCGCACCTTCACGCTCAGCGTCGTGCGCAATCGCGGCAATGTCGATGACGCCGCCGTGCAGGCTTTTCTCGATGCGGGCTACACCCAGCGCCAGATCCTCGAAGTCGTGCTGGGCGTCTCCCAGAAGACCATCTCGAACTACACCAATCATCTGGCGCAGACGCCGGTGGATGCGCCATTCGCAAAATTTGAATGGCACAAGGCCGGCTAACCCGCCGCCTTGACCTGGCCGGTGCGGTCCCCCTCCCGCACCGGCCCCTTTGTTCCTGGCCTCATGCCCCTTGCCCCACAACGCAACGCTTGGAATGTAGGGGCATGACCAAGCTTCTCATCATCTATCATTCCCGCACCGGCGGCACGCGCCAGATGGCCGAGGCCGCCGCAGGCGCTGCACGCGACGAAACCGACACATTGCTGAAGCGGGCGGAAGACACCGGCCCAGAAGACCTGCTGACCGCTGAGGGTTATCTCTTCGCAGCGCCGGAAAACCTCGCGGCCTTGTCGGGCGAAATGAAGGAATTCTTCGACCGCTGCTACTATCCCGTCCTCGGCGAGATCGAAGGCCGGCCCTATGGCCTGATGATCTGCGCCGGTTCGGATGGCGAGAATGCAGCGCGTCAGGCGGCCCGCATTGCCACCGGATGGCGGCTGAAACAGGTCCAACCACCCCTGATCATCTGCACGCACGCCCAGACGGAAGCGGAAATCCTCGCGGAAAAGACGATGCCCGAAGAAGACCTCGCCAAATGCCGCGAGCTTGGGGCTGCCCTCGGCGCAGGGATCGAGATGGGGGTTTTCTGACTGCCGCTGTGCCCGTCCAAGGCTCCTGCTATCCCCCAAACCAGCCGCACAAACCCTTGAAATTGCTGGCGATCAAAAAACTTTATCCCACCCCTCCGTGCTCGGCCTATAATGCACGTCATGACAGACCCGCGTCACGCCCGCTATTATGCCTTTGTCTGGCCACTCTTCTGGCCCTGGCTCTGGCTGAATCTGCGCCGGCTCGAAGCCTGGCAGGAGGAGACCGGGCGCACTGTGCTGCTGCGCATTGACCGCTTCGGCAACATCTACATAACGGCGATGGCGGATGCGCCCAACCCACAGCGCTATCAATACACCGCGCCGGTGATCCCGGCATGGGAGCGCCCGGTACGCTGGAGCGATCTGCCAGAAAATCTCGTCGCGGGCGTGGTCCCGCTCGCAAAATGCTGTGCGGCAGCGGTGACACAGGCGAAAGCCGTCACCATCTCAGGAACCCCACCTGTTGCTCCCGACACATCCTGATACGGATGACCTGACCGAATTCAAATCGACCCAACCGGAAGGCCACCGCCTCGCCGGCCATTCCTGCTGCCTGAAACGAAAAACGGCGGACACCCACTCTGGGTACCCGCCGCTTTGAATTCGAGAACTCGGAAGAAATTAGGCAGCTTCGCCGATCTTTACCAGTTCGATGTTGAAGGTCAGGTCTTCGCCGGCCAATGGATGGTTGGCATCCAGCGTTACAGATTCCTCTTCAACGGCAGCCACTGTCACAGGGATCACTTGCCCGTCCTGGGTCTGCATCTGAAGGCGAGAGCCAACTTCCAGCGGAATTTCCGCCGGAATATCTGCGCGAGGCACATCCTGGCGCATGGCCGGGTTCATCTGACCATAGGCGTCATCACACGCAACATTAACGGTCTTCTTGTCGCCAACGGTCATGCCCGGAATGGCAGAGTCGAGGCCAGGTATGATTTGGCCGGATCCGACTTCGAATGTCAGCGGCTCGCGCCCTTCTGAACTGTCGAATGTGGTGCCGTCATTGAGGGTGCCGGTGTAATGGATGTGTACGGTATCGCCCGTTTTCACTTGCGTCATGGTCTCGCTCCAATCGTGGTGGGTGGAATTTCAGAGGCCGCGTCGCGCGCACGGGTGCTCCGTTGAACTGAGGCCATACCTAGGGCTTCTGAGACATATGTAAACCCGCCAAGCAGCAAATGGCCCGGCGGCGTGCCGGGCCAGTACATTGATCAGTATACGAAAACTGCTTTGACGTTGACGAATTCCTTCATGCCAAAGCCGCCATGTTCCCGGCCAAATCCGGAATCCTTCACGCCCCCAAACGGCATGTTTGGAGCGGCAATGCCAAACCCGTTGATCCTCACCATGCCGGTGTCGAAATGATTACAGGCCAGCTCAATCGCGCGGTCTTCATTGCGCGAGAAAATGCCGCCGCCAAGGCCATACCGGCTGTCATTGGCAATCCGCATCGCATCGTCATCATCCTTGGCGCGGATCACCGAAGCCACGGGACCGAACAATTCATCGTCATAAGCGGGCTGGCCCGGCGCCACATCGGTCAACACGGTCGAGGGATAATAGGCGCCCTGCATGTCAGGGATTTCACCGCCACAGCGAATGGTCGCGCCTTTTTCAACACTGTCCTTGACCTGGTCATGCAGAGTTTCACGCAGGTCAGCGCGGGCCATTGGCCCCAGATCACTGTCTTCGGCAAACGGGTCGCCGAGCTTGATGTCCGCCATTGCCTTCACGAATTTCTCGGTGAACTCATCATAGACTTCCTCAGTCACAATGAAGCGCTTGGCGTTCACGCAAGTTTCGCCATTGTTGAACAGGCGCCCTTTCACGCATGTCTCGACGGCGAGGTCCACATCGGCATCTTCCAGCACCAGATAAGCGTCGTTCGAGCCAAGCTCCAGCACAGTCTTCTTCAGTGCCTTGCCGGCTTTCTCACCCACCACGCGGCCGGCGCCGTCACTGCCGGTCAGGGTCACACCGCGTACAAGGTCATTCTCGATCACGGCATCGGACTGGTCATGCGAGATCAACAGAACGGTGAAGAGATGTTTCGGCAGGCCTGCGGCTTCATAAATATCGCGCAGCATCAATCCACTGCCCGTACAGGTCTCAGCGTGCTTCAGCAGAACACCGTTGCCCGCCATTAGGTTGGAGATGGAATAGCGGATCGCCTGGTAGAGTGGGAAGTTCCAAGGCTGGATGCCATAGACGATGCCAATCGGGGAATAGGTCACGATGCCTTTGCGACCCGACATGATATCGCGTTCTTCACTGGCTAGCTCTTTCGGGCCCTGCTCAGCAGTATAGTCGCAAATCCCGGCGCACAATTTCACCTCTTCCTGCCCGTCGCGATAGAGCTTTCCCATCTCCTTGGTCATAAGCTCGGCATAGTCATCGACATGCTTGCGCAACTCATCGCCGATGGCCTTGATGACTTTCGCGCGGTCTTCGAGACTGCGCTGGCGCCAGTCTTGGTAGGCAGCTTGGCACTGCTCGATAGCGAGCGCCATCTCGTCATCACTCATGCGGGGATAGGTCTTCAGCGTCTCGCCGGTGGCCGGGTTGATCGTCTTGAGAAGGTCGGTCATGCAGGGGGATCTCCAATCTTGCTTTCACAAGTTCAACGACCCGCCCCGTTGGCAGTTCCGATCACATTCCCGTTAGATACAGCCAGATTATTCCGGCCACGTATCGTAATTCTCTTTCATGTAAGAGAATCCATCCTCGACGATCTCGCGCAGGACGTCCATGTCGATGTCGGCGAGCTTGTTGATGTAAAGACAGCTCTTGCCGACCTTGTGCTTGCCCAGCCAGGCGAGCTTGTCGCTCATGTCGCGATATCCCGGCATGATATACAGGACGAGATTGGCTTTGCGCGGCGAGAATCCGGTGATCAGCATGTCGCCTTCGCGACCGCTGTCATACTTGTAATGATAGCGGCCATACCCCACCAGGCTCGGTCCCCACATCCGGGGTGTATAGCCCGTGACTTCCTCGAACCAGCCCAGCAATTTTTCGCCATCAGCGCGGCGCGTGGGATGCTCGACCGCCGCGACGAATTCCGCTGGCGAAACTGGGGTCGGCTTGGTCTTGTTGTCCGATTTGGCCATGTGCCCCTCCCTGACCGGACGAGCCTAGCCGACCGACACCTCAGCGCCAAGGTCCAGCCAAAGGATCAATGCGGTGGCAGCGGCCAGCAGCAGGATCGAAAGTCCCGCATTGATCCACACGGCCCGGTCGGCATTCTTCTGGTCTATCCAGGCACGCGGCCGGATCTTCCGCAGCCGGAACACGATCAAGGCCGCCAGAACCAGGGCCACCACATTCAGAGACAGGAGCAAGCCTGCCCGCAATGCCAGTGTCCAGTGCCCTGCTCCCACAAAAAGACCCAGCGCCGCACCCGGCGGCAGCAAGGCAGCGGCGACCATCACGCCGACCAAAGCCGAGGCCTGCCCGCGCGTCAGGGACAGGGCCGCCGCACCACCAGCCGCCATGGCAAGAGCCAGCCCGTCCAGACGCACTTCAGCGCGTGACATCAGCTCCCGGCTTTGCAGGTCAATCTGGAGTACAAACGACAATAGCCATGCACAGACAAGCGCGATCGCGATTCCGGACCCCAGCGTGATCGAGGCCCGCTTCAGCAGTTTGAAATCGCCCAGCGCAGCGCCCATCGAAAAGCCAAGTACCGGCCCCAACAGAGGCGCGATCACCATGGCGCCGATCACAGCGGCGATGCCGTCAGAGTTCAGGCCAATCGCCGCCACAATGGTCGACAGCACGACCATGATGATGAAATCCCGGTCCAGCCGCGCGCCCGTGGAGACATCGGAATAGATCTCTTCCCGCGTCGCCTGAACCCGTTTGTCGGCCTTCTGGTCCGTCGCCTCTTCAATGTTTGGCGCAGTCGCCTCCACCGGAAGCACGGTGATCCGGAAATCATCGCACGTATCCAGCGCGGTCTGGATATTGTCGATCAGTGACTGGCCACTGCCTTCCCGCATGAAGACAGAGATCAGCCTGCGATCCTTGCGCTCAGTATCCTGAACATAATAATCGATCGGGTCGGCCGCTTTCACCGCCCGGATTACGGTATCGTAGCGTTCGTCATTCGGCAGGTGAACTTCCAACAGGCGCATGATTACCTACCCGCGATTCAAGCGTGCGATCAGGCTGGACGTGTCCCAGCGCTGGCCACCCATGGCCTGAACATCTGCGTAATACTGGTCGACCGTCGCCGTCAGCGGCAGGCTCGCCCCATTCTCCCGCGCGGCTTCCAAAGTGATACGCAAATCCTTGCGCATCCATTCGACCGCGAAGCCGTGTTCGAAGTGGCCTTCGACCATTGTTTTCCAGCGGTTCTCCATTTGCCAGCTCTGGGCGGCCCCGCCGCTGATCGCTGCGATCACTTTCTCCGCGTCGAGCCCGGCCTTCTCGGCAAAGTGCAGGCCCTCCGACAAGCCCTGGACGATGCCAGCAATACATATCTGGTTGACCGATTTGGCCAGCTGGCCCGCGCCACTCTCACCGATCAGCGTCATATTCTTGCCGTAGGCCGCCATCACCGGTTCGGCAGAATTGAATGCCTTCTCTTCGCCGCCACACATGATGGTCAGCTTGCCATTGACCGCACCGGCCTCGCCGCCGCTGATCGGCGCATCCAGAAAGCGCGCGCCCTTCATACGGCAGCGCTCATCCAGTTCGCGCGCAAGATCCGCTGACGCCGTTGTATGGTCTACCACGATCATGCCCGCGTCGAGGCTGGGCTCCAACTGGTCGAAGACGGCACGAACATCCGGATCATCGCCCAGGCACAGGAAAACATATTCAGCGCCGAAAGCTGCGGCCGCCGGGTCCTTTGCGACCTCGCCCTTGTGCTGGGCGGTCCAATCAAGGCTCTTGGTCTCTGTCCGGTTCCAGACAGTCACTTGATGGCCCTTGGCCGCCAGATGCCCCGCCATATGGAAGCCCATCACCCCCAGACCAAGAAACGCCGTTTTTGCCATATCTCTCATCCATCCTTCATCAACCAAGGCGCAAGTGACCGTCCACCTGAGGGTAGACATTGGTGCGCCGGGAATACAGTTTCAGCAGGAGTGTAGGGGGGAACGATCGAATGTGGAGTTTTATTTCGGACGGACCTGAAGGATTCTGCAGTTTATTGTCCGCGTCCGGGGTGGACTGCTCCACCGAAATATTCGCGATCAATATCTGGAATGCCATCTCAGGCCTGATGCTGTTTCTGATAGGTTGGGCAATAATTGCATTCTTCATGCGTTACCGACGACTGGACACATTTCACATAACGCATGGCGTGAAAGTTCCGTACAAGTCCCTTGATGACGTCAACATTGTGAAAATGCATCCATATCGAATGAGAGAACTTTTCGAGGAGAAAAATCTCAGGAACCTAGGCGCCAAAGCGCTGACGGCCAAACTCAATGAAAAGTACGAGAACGAGTACTTCATCGTTCTATTCCGTGAAGAGGGTCGGACGATTGCCAGACGAGAATTGCGAATGGTTGCCGTCTGGCAAAAGACTCAGGAACATGAGGTCCGCACAGATCCCGAGACCATGCGAATTCTCAAGAAGGGCAGCAGCAGCCCACTCGACGACGACACTGACGATTCCTTTGGAGTAGACGGTGTTTTCGATATGTTTGTGAGACCTATACGCTGGTGGGATGTCCGGCACTGGTTCTTCCATCCAAACCGAGAAGTGAAAATCGGCGTTAGGGTCGCCGTGTTTATCACCGCAATCGAATACTCTTCGACCATTTGGAAATTGCTGAAGTCGATTATCATCTGGTCGTGATTAAGAGCGTGAGGCGATATATTCGATCAAATTTGTCTCAAATCTAACAACCACTACACAACGCCCATAAACCAAGCGCTGGTAAAAGTACGGTTCCTGTCAGAATGAAGGAACACGAAGCGCATGGCGATTGCCACCACTCATACGCAACGCTTTCCGGGCAGAAGGCCCGCTGCGCCCCGTCGCAAGATGGGGACATGGAAGATGGCTTATGCCGACTTCCTGACCGCGCTGATGGCCTTTTTCCTTATGCTCTGGCTGATCAGTGGCGTCTCCCCGGATTCGCGGAGCATGATCGCCGACCACTTCACAGGCAAAGACACGGCCGCCGCAAACGGTCCGCTGGTGGAAATTCGCCAGTCCGAGACGTTTCGCCTTTACGAGACGCTGCGAACAGACGAGTCGCTCGCGGCCGCAGGAAACAATCTGCAACTGATTCAGGCACCAGACGGCATTCGTCTCAACCTGGTTGATACCGATGCCCGCCCCTTGTTTGCCAGCGAAAGCGGCGCCCTGACCGAAGCTGGCGAAGCGCTGACCCTTCAGCTTGGCCAGGCCATTTCTAGCCTTGCAGGGCCAATCACCATTGAGGGCCACACGGACGCATTTCCCTCGCTGGACGCGAATCGCACCAATTGGGACATCTCTTCGGAGCGCGCGAATGCTGCGCGGCGCATCCTCGCCTCGGCAGGCGTTTCCACTGATCGTGTACGCGCCGTAACAGGTTTGGCCGACACCAGACCTCTCAATCCGGGTGAACCGCACTTGTCAGTCAATCGCCGGATAAGCATATTGCTACATTCTGACGGCTAGTCGTTCTGGCGACGTGTCGGGGCGTGCTGATGAACCGGAGCCGTAATGCTATCTGAATTCGTCCAAACTTGGCCGATGTGGGCGAGCCTCGCCATCGTCTGCGCCGCGATCACGTTCTACATGCTCGACCGGTGGTCGATGGAGTTCGTGTCGGTTTGCGTGATGGCAGCCCTGCTGCTGGTTTTCATCATTCCCGGTGCACGCGGGGTCGACGGCGAAGCCATCAGCGCGGCAGACCTGTTGTCAGGCTTTGGCAACCCGGCCCTCATCACCATCATGGCATTGCTCGTGGTCGGCCAGGGACTGTTCCAGACCGGAGCGCTGGAAGGGCCGACCAAGGCCTTGCTCGCGGGATATGACAAGCGGCCCGTCTCAACTCTGATTCTGGCCTTCCTTGCGGTCTTCGTGACCAGCGCATTCGTCAACAACACGCCCATCGTCATCATGTTCCTGCCCGTGATGACCGCCATCGCCATGCGTATGAACGCGCCGCAGTCGCGCCTGATGATGCCGCTTAGCTTTGCGTCGATCTTCGCCGGCATGACCACGCTGATCGGTACATCGACAAACCTGCTGGCGGCCGAATCCTATGACCGGATCACCGGCCAGCAACTCGGTTTCTTCGACCAGACCCCTATGGGCCTGATCCTTGCGGCCGCCGGCCTGCTCTACATCCTGATCTTTTCCAAATTCCTTTTGCCGAACCGGCGCGGTCTTTCCGATGACATCGTCCAGCCCTCCGGCAAACAATTCGTCGCGCAGATCGAAGTGACACATGGCCATTTCCTGCTTGGCAAGAAGCCAGTCGCAGGCATGTTCGCTGACCTGCCCGACATGACCGTCCGCATGATCCAGCGTGGTGAACGGGCGATCCTGCCACCCTATGAGGATATCAGCCTGCAAGTTGGAGATCTGGTCATCATTGCCGCGACACGCGCCGCGCTCCAGAACGTGCTGGCGCGCCAACCGGATTTCCTGCAGCAGGTCTGGCAGGCGTCAGGCGCTGACCTTGAGGATTTCTCGCGCCCCGGCTCGCTGGCCCTCACCGAGGCCGTCATCGCCCCCGGCTCGCGCATGGTGGGCCGGACGGTCGAAATGCTCGGCTTTCGCCGCCTGACCCGCGCCGTGACGCTTGGTATCCAGCGCCGCAGCCGAATGATTCGGACGAAGCTTGGCGAAATCCGGCTGGAATCCGGTGATACGCTGCTTTTGTGTGGCCCGGTCGAAGCGTTTCGTGAGCTGCGCTCAAGCCGCGATCTGATCCTTCTGGAATGGTCCCAAACCGAAATCCCGCTCACGACCAAAGCGCTGGCAGCGCGCGTGATTGCCATCTCCATGGTGATCCTCGCGGCGACGGGCTTTGTGTCGATCCTGCACGCATCCGTTCTGGCCGCCGTCGCCATGCTGATCGCGGGCTGCCTGAACACACGCCAAGCCAGCCGGGCACTCGATCTGCGCATTTTTCTCGTGATTGGTGCGGCGCTGGCCATGGGCATGGCCCTGGAAAAGACCGGCGCGGCTGACCTGATCGCCCATTCGGTCGTCAATCTGGCTTCGCCCTATGGCACGCTGGCCGTCCTGTCGGCGATCTTTCTCGCGGTCGCCTTGCTGACCAATCTCCTGTCCAATGCGGCGACAGCCATCCTGTTTTCGCCAATCGCCTTGTCAGCCGCCGCGGAGCTGAAGGTCGAAGACCCGTTACCCTTCCTGCTGGCGGTTATTTATGGCGCCAATTGCTGCTTCGCGACGCCGATTGCGTACCAGACCAACATGCTGGTCATGGGTCCCGGGCACTACAAGTTCGGGGACTTCATGAAGTTTGGTGGGCCGTTGGTGATCATACTTTGGGTCGTCTTTACCATATTCGCCCCTTGGCGGTTCGATTTGTAAGTGTATCGTCGCACTTATGAAGTTCACTGACTCCCAGATCCTGCCCCCGGGGCTCGAGCGCTCGCTTCGGTTCTACGTGACCAATCCGAGCCCTTGCCCCTATCTGCCGGGCAAGAAAGAGCGGAAAGCGTTCACCAATCTGGCCATCGGGGAAGCAGATCTCGTCCACAACTCCTTGAGCCAGGCCGGGTTTCGGCGCAGTCAGACGATCGCATATCGCCCGGCTTGCCCGCGCTGCAATGCCTGTCGCAGCGTGCGCGTGCCGACGCGGGATTTCGAACTGTCGCGCAATGACCGGCGCACCCTGAACCGCAATGCCTCTCTGATCCGCCGCCCGGTCGAGGCCCAGCCGAGCCGCGAGCAATACCGGCTGCTGAAATCCTATGTGAAAACCCGTCATGACGGTGCCGGCATGTCCGACATGTCTTATCGGGATTACAGCGCCATGGTTGGCGGCAGCCCGGTGCAAAGCCTGATCTTCGAATATCGCGATGGCGTGGAAGAGGACGCGCCTCTGGTCGCCGCCTCGATCACAGATGTGCTCCGGGATGGCTTTTCGATGGTCTACACGTTCTTTGATCCGGAGCTGACCTCGAGGGGACTCGGCCATTACCTCATCCTCGATCACATTTTGCACGCGCAGGATCTGGGCCTGCCGCACGTGTATCTTGGCTACTGGGTGAAGGGCAGCCAGAAGATGGACTACAAGCGGCGCTACAAGCCGCTCGAAGTGCTTGATGGCGACCTGTGGCGTCCGCTGGGCGACGATGAATGACACGGTTTAGCCTTTAGCCCGGCCAAGACCGGGGAGGCATGGGGAGATAGATGATCCATAGACGCAACCTGCTGGGTGCAGGCGCACTCGGCCTTGCCGGCGCTGCTGCTGCTTTTGCCAATCCCGAAAAGGCGGCCGATCTCACTGCGCCTGCAATTGCGCGCAATCGACGCCGATTCAACATGGTCACCACTTGGCCCAAGGGCCTGCCGGGGCTTGGCGAAGCGGCCGAGCGCGTTGCCCAGCGCATCCAGCAAATGTCCGAAGGCCTGATGGAAGTGAAGGTCTATGCGGCCGGCGAACTCGTCCCGCCTTTTGAGTGCTTCGATGCCGTCTCGAATGGCTCGGCCGATATGTATCATGGCGCCGAATACTACTGGACGGCCAAGTCCAGCGCCTATCCGTTTTTCACCGCTGTTCCCTTCGGTATGACCGCACAGGAACTTATGGGCTGGATTGATTTCGGCGGCGGCCAGAAATTATGGGATGAATTGTCAGCCCAGTTCGGAATCAAATCCATCCAGGCCGCAAATACCGGCCATCAGATGGGCGGCTGGTTCCGCAAGGAAATCAACACGCTGGATGATCTTGTCGGACTCAAGATGCGCATTCCGGGTCAGGGCGGCGACGTCCTGCGTGCACTGGGCGGCTCCTCGGTCGCACTGCCGGGCGGGGAAATCTATCAATCCCTGCAAACCGGAGCGATCGACGCGACGGAATGGGTTGGCCCCTGGAACGACTATTATCTCGGCTTTCACCGCGAGGCGCCATACTACTACGGACCCGGTTTCCACGAACCGGGCGCAAGTCTCGCAGTTGGCATGAACCTCCGCGTCTGGGACGGTCTCACGCTTGGCGAACAACAGATCATCAAGGCCGCCTGCGAGAGCGTGAATCACACATCGCTTGGCGAGTTCACCTACCAGAATGCGGTCCATCTGGACCTGCTTAAACGCGAACATGGCGTCCAGATGCGCAGCTTTCCAGACGAAGTCGTCAGCCGTATGGCCGAAGCCGCCTGGGATGTCCGCGTGGCCTCCGGAAGGGATGGGATCGAGAAGCGTATCTATGAGAGTTTCGAGGCAGGTTTGAAGTTGATGCGTGGCTGGGCCGACGTGTCCGAAGGGCCATACTACGCCGCCCGCAATTCGAACAAATAGGCCGGGGGCGGGCTGGGTATGTCTCCGGAGATCTTCCTCACCCTTGGCGGGGCATTGAAATGGCTGGGGCTTGCCCTGTCGCCGTTGCTCTTGCTGCCACTGATCGTCACGATCTGGCCAGACCCAGTCGAGCGGATCGCCAAATGGTTGAGCGCGCGCATTGATGCGGTCTCTGGCTGGGCGCTTGGCGGCGCGATCGCCGGCGCGATCATTCTTGTGGGCGCGCAATTGCTGGTTGTGCTGCTGCGCTATGCCTTTGGCCTCTCATTCACCTGGTTGAACGAGATCGTGATCTATGCCTTCGCCGCCATGTTCATGCTCGGCTCGGCCTCAGCTCTTCGAGACGATGCGCATGTGCGGGTCGATATTCTCAGGCCCCGCTTTGGCGCGCGCAGGCGCAACTGGATCGAACTGGCGGGCATATATCTGTTCCTCTTCCCCATCTGCATCCGCCTGCTGGCGATGACCGAACAAGGCCTTGCCCGCAGTTGGGCACTGTTCGAAGGCTCGCGGGAATCCGATGGCTTGCCCTTGCTCTTCCTGTTCAAGACGCTGTTGCCAGCCTTTGCCGTGCTGATGCTGGTTCAGGGCTTGTCAGAAGCGCTGAAAGCTGCTCTGCGCCTGACCGGAAAGCTGGATGATGTAGCCGAGGAAGAGCCCCATGGAGGCGTCCATGGAACTTGAAGTCATCCTGGCCCTCTCCATGTTCGTCTGCGCCATTCTCGCACTATTGGCAGGGTATCAGGTCGCGCTGACGCTTGGCGGCATAGCGTTGCTGTTCGCGCTGGTCGGAATTGGTCTTGGCGTGTTCGACGAGGCATTCTTGCGCAATCTGCCGAGCCGCATAATGGGCGGCTCGATCATGCAGAACCAGACCCTGATCGCGGTTCCACTTTTTGTGTTGATGGGCGTTATCCTTGAGCGCTCGCGTGTCGCGGAAGACCTGCTCCATATTGCCAGCCGCCTGTTGGGGAAAGTGCGCGGCGGGCTCGGCTATGCCGTGGTGCTGGTAGGCGCCTTGCTGGCGGCATCCACAGGCATTGTCGGCGCGACGGTCATCACCATGACGCTGATTGCCCTGCCCACCATGATCCGGCAGGGCTACGACCCGCGTCTCGCCACCGGCACGATTGCCGCCTCAGGCACGCTGGGCCAGATCATCCCGCCTTCCATTGTGCTCATCCTGCTGGCCGATGCGATTTCGAACGCCGCCAGCCAAGCGAGCCAGGCCACTGGCTCTGCCGGTTCTTTTGTCGTGTCGGTCGGAGACCTGTTCGCCGGCGCGCTGATTCCGGGCTTCCTGCTGGTGGGCCTCTATCTCGGCTGGATCACACTGACCGCCATTCGCCACCCGGAGCGCTGCCCGCCGGTACAGGATGATGACAGTCCGCCGCTAACCACGAAGGAAGTTGCTTTTGGGCTCGGCGCGCCGCTCCTGTTGATCGTGGCCGTGCTCGGCGCCATCCTTGGCGGGGTGGCCCCGCCCACCGAAGCCGCCGCCATTGGCGTGGCTGGTGCCGTCCTGCTCGCAGGCCTGCGCCTTGCCGATGACGATCATGAGCGCCGCATCACATGGCTGCTCATGGCGGGCCTCGGCAGTGTCATCGCGATCATCCTGCTCCGGAACCTGTTTGATCTGCGCACCGGCGTGGCCACGATTGGCCGCACGAACGAGATTGGCATCCTCCTGACAATCCTTGCCTCAATCGTTTTCTTTGCCGGGGTCGCCACCGGTCTCGTCGTCTTGCGCCGGATGCGCCAGCTTCTACCCGCCCTCAAAAGCGCGACGCAGATCACCAGCATGGTGTTCCTGATCCTGATCGGCGCGTCGCTGTTCAGCCTCGTCTTCCGCGGCTATGGCGGCGATGACATCGTGGCCGACATCCTACACTCAATGCCGGGCGGTAAATGGGGCGCGCTGGTCATGACCATGATCGTCATGTTCGTCCTGGGGTTCTTCCTCGACTTCATCGAGATCGTCTTCGTGGTCGTGCCGCTGGTCGCGCCACCGCTGATTATCCTCGGCTTTGATCCTGTCTGGTTGGCCATCCTGATGGCGCTGAACCTGCAAACCAGCTTCCTGACGCCGCCTTTTGGCTTTGCCCTGTTCTATCTGCGCGGCGCGGCCCCGGCGAGCATCAAGACCCTGCAGATATGGCAGGGCGCGGTGCCCTTCATCATGCTTCAGCTTTTGTTGATCGGGCTGGTTGCCGCAATTCCCGCCTTGGCAACCTGGTTGCCGGCGGCTATCGCCCGATAGTATGGGACAAGACATTGATCCGTTCCGCGCGATTTCGGTCAGCAAGCGCGCACATGATTTGAAGACCGAGGGCCGCCGCATCCTGCATATGGAGTTCGGCCAACCCTCAACACCTGCGCCCAGAGGCGCGATTGCGCGAGCCCATGAAGTGCTCGACACAGACCCTATGGGGTATTGGGAAAGCCGTCCGCTCAAGGAACGCATTTGCCAACACTACAAGAATGAGTATGGTGTCGACCTGACGCCGGGGCGGGTGACGCTGACCTGCGGCGCCTCGCCCGCGCTCGTACTGGCGCTGTCAACGGCATTCAATCCAGGCGACCGGATCGCCCTCGCACGCCCCGGCTATGTGGCCTATCGCAACACATTGCGCGCGCTCAATCTCGACCCCGTGGAGATCGCTTGCGGCGCGGACGTGCGTTACCAGCTGACGGCCGACGCGCTGGACGCTCTCGACCCGGTCCCAGCAGGCGTCATCATCGCAAGCCCCGCCAATCCAACCGGCACAATCATTCCCGAGGATGACCTTGCGGCTATCGCCGCCGTCGCCAACGCGAAAAACATCCGCATCATCTCAGACGAAATCTATCATGGCCTCAGCTACGGGCCGGACATCCGCTCCATGCTGGAATTTGATCCGGATGCGTACATCGTAAACTCGTTTTCCAAATACTTCTCCATGCCAGCTTGGCGACTGGGCTGGCTGGTCTCGCCCAGGGATGGGGCCGCGCGGACCAGCGCCTATGTCGGAAACCTGTTTCTGACGCCGCCATCCCTGTCCCAGCATGCTGGCCTCGTGGCGATGGACAGCGCGGAGGAACTGGACGGCCATGTCGAGGTCTACCGCCGCAATCGCGAATTGATGCGTGAAGCCCTGCCGCGCCTCGGGCTTGAAAAGATCGCGCCCCCGGATGGAGCGTTCTACATCTATGCCGACATATCGAAATATACCGATGACAGCCTGGCCTTCTGCCTGAAACTGCTCGAAGATACCGGCATTGCCACAGCCCCCGGTGTCGATTTCGACCCAGTTGAAGGCCATCGCTTCATGCGGTTTTCATTTGCGCTCTCAACGCTTCAGATCGAAGAAGCGCTCAGCCTGCTGGAGCCATGGTTTGCGGCTCAGCCGCAATCATAGTCGGCCAAGGCGCCGCCATCTGCGCTGCGCTCCAGAGACACGAAATTGCAGCCCTCCGGCGCTGCAGCCCTGGCGGCCTCGATCAGCGCATCTTCGGTCGGCGCTTCGGCCACGCCGAATGTGCCATCAGTCTTGACCGAGAATTTGAGTTTGAAGCCCTGACCCTCGGCCGGTGAGGCAAAGAAGCTGTAGCCGCCCCCCGCCACGGTGCGATCCGGCAGGCCGCTCCAGGTGGATGCACTCCACCCGGCAGAATTTGCGGCGCAAGACCCAAGGACAAGCGCCGCACTGATCGTAAGATATTTCATGGTCCCACCTCCTGATCCGGAGGCAGCAGTATAGCCTAGAACTTGACTTCTGGCACCGTGGACAAGGCTTCTCGTCCTTCGACACCGACATCGAAGAATTCGCGACCTTCGAAATTGAACATGCCCGCCACGATGGATCCGGGGAATTGTTCGCGGGACGTGTTGTAGTCCTGAACAGCCGAATTGTAGAAGCGGCGCGCGGCGGCGAGCTTGTCTTCGATGGAAGACAGTTCCGACTGAAGTTCAAGGAAGTTCGTGTTCGCCTTGAGGTCCGGATAGGCTTCGGCGAGCGCAAACAGCTTGCCGAGCGATGCGGTCAGCATGCCTTCGGCCGCGGACATTTCCCCCGGTGTGCTCGCGCTTTGTGCGGCATTCCGCGCCGAAATGACGGCATCCAGAGTTTCCTTCTCATGGCTCGCATAGCCCTTCACGGTCTCCACGAGATTCGGGATCAGGTTTTGACGCTGTTTCAGCTGGACATCCACGTCCGCGAAGGCCTGATTGACCCTCTGACGCTTCATCACAAGGCCGTTGTAGATCAGAATGACAAAGCCAGCGATCGCGACGATTGCGGCCAGAACTACTAGAATGGGGCTCATCGGGCGTCCCTCCATAAGAACCAGATTTAAAAGGGGTATCCGGGCCCGGCGCAGAGTGCAAGGGACGCTGCGATGCTCACGCGACCGTTTCAGTTTCCAGATCAGTTTTCAGGCGGTCCAGCAGGGCGACCGCACCAGAAGCATAGCCCCCGATCCAGCGCTCATGAATATGTTTGATCGGCAAGGCATTGAGATAATTCCAGCGCTGGCGACCAACCCGACGCACGAGCACAAGGTCAGCTTCTTCCAGCACTCCCAGATGCTGCATCACCGTGCACCGGTTGAGCTGGCTGAACTGCGCGCAGAGGTCACCCGTCGTCTGAGGTGCATCTTTCAGCGCATCCATCATGCTTCGCCGGACCGGCGCGGCCAGCGCCCTGAAAATCAGGTCAGTTTTATCATCGCTTGACATGTTGTCTTTTTATAACATTAACTTGGATCTGGCAAGCGATAGCGGGAGGCTACGATGAACCTGAAATTCGAAGTAAGCGGGCGTATCAATCGCCCTGTCGAGGACGTGTTCGAGGCCGTCGCAGACCCCAAACAGCTATCTGGTTATTTCACTACTGGCGGTGCGAAAGGCCGACTGAAGGCTGGCGCGACGGTCATATGGGATTTCCACGACTTTCCCGGTGCCTTCCCCGTCAATGTGGTAGACGTGGAGGAAAACAAACGCATCGTCCTGGAATGGGATGGAGATGGAACAGATGGCGCCAAAACAACCGTCACCATTCGGTTCGAACCGACCGAGGATGGCCGCACCATCGTCTCCATTTCAGAAGAGGGGTGGCCGTCAACGGATCAGGGCCTGTCGAATTCCTACGGCAATTGCATGGGCTGGTCACAAATGATTTGCGCCATGAAAGCCTGGCTCGAGCATGGCATCAACCTGCGCGACGGCATGTATACATAGCGCCTTCGATCTGATCTGCGTCAAGCCGGAGGCTTGACCCCCATGCCTATTTGTCGCCTGATTTCCCGGAACCAGGAGATGATCATGGCCTCACCCTTTCCGCTCGGCGAGCATCATTACAGCCACCGCATCGGCTGGCTGCGCGCCACGGTGCTTGGCGCGAATGACGGAATACTGTCGACCGCCAGCCTGATGATCGGCGTTGCGTCCGCTGCAGCCTCCACCGGCGCGATCCTGACCGCAGGCCTTGCAGGCTTGGTGGCGGGTGCGATGTCGATGGCAGCAGGGGAGTATGTTTCTGTCTCGTCACAGGCTGACACTGAACAAGCCGACCTCGAGATCGAGCGCGCAGCGCTGCGGGACCATCCCGAAGCCGAACTGGTTGAACTTGCGCACATCTACATGAATCGCGGTGTCGAAAAGGACACCGCTTATGAGGTTGCGCGGCAGTTGACCGAAAAGGATGCGCTGGAAGCCCATGCGAGAGACGAGCTTGGCATCAACGAAATTGTAGCAGCGCGGCCCATTCAGGCAGCTGTCAGTTCTGCGCTCAGCTTTTCCGTAGGCGCGGTCCTGCCTCTGTTGGCAGCCGTGTTCTCACCGGCGGATCTGGTCACACCTGTTGTGGCGGGCGTGTCCCTGCTGGCGCTGGTCCTGCTTGGTATGGCTTCGGCCAAGGCGGGCGGCGCGGGCAAGTTCAAAGCCATTGTGAGAATCGTATTCTGGGGGGCTGCTGCCATGCTTGTCACCGGCTTGATCGGTGCAGCCTTCGGTACGGTCGTTTAGAAATTCGCGTGCTTCTTCCCAACGGCCCGTCTTTACAAATTCTTTCAAATCTTTAGCTGCTAGTGAGGGGAGGCGCAGACAGTAATGCATAGAAGATGCTCATGACGGATTCAGGCCAACTCGCACGCATGATTTCAGACGCCCGCCGGGTGATGGTATTCACCGGAGCTGGCATCTCCACCGAGAGCGGCATTCCGGATTTCCGAAGCCCTGGTGGCGTTTGGAGCAAAATGTCCCCGATCTATTTCCAGGATTTCGTCGCCTCACGCGATGCGCGCCGGGAATCCTGGCGGCGCGTATTCAGTCGCGCCGAAGGTTGGACCGGTGCCAAACCGAATGTGGGCCACTATGCCATCGCCGATCTGGTGAAGCGCGGGAAGGTTAGCTCCGTAGTCACACAGAATGTGGACAACCTGCATCAGGATTCCGGTGTGCCAGACGATCAGGTCATCGAAATACATGGCAATGCGAGCTATGCCAAATGCCTGCAATGCGGAAAACGCTACGAATTCGAGACGCTGAAGCCTCGCTGGGAACAAGACGAGGATCTGACCTGTATCTTCTGCACGGGCCTGCTTAAGAATGCGACCATCTCGTTCGGCCAATCGATGCCCGAAGACAAGATGCTGCGGGCCAGCGAGGAAGCGTTACTCTGCGACCTTGTGATCGTGCTCGGTTCGTCACTTGTGGTTTACCCGGCCTCGGCCATTCCGATGGAAGCCAAGCGCAACGGCGCGCGCATGGTGATCGTCAATCGTGAACCGACCGATCAGGACCCGTTCGCCGATCTCGTCCTTCATACCGAGATCGGCTCGCTGATGACGGACACAATGGCCTTGCTCGACCGGTAAGACATCTGCCCACGGTGTTTCCTTTCGGCCAAAATGGAATTTCAGCCACCCCGTCAACTCAATCGAAACTCTAGATTGCTATAGATCCAGAAGAAACCTTCATGGTGGGAGGCCTGGAATGCGCAATACTGTGCTGGCAACAACCCTTCTTTTCGCATCCGCATGCGGCAATGCGGGCGGTACATCCATTGAGGCCTCCACACCGCTTGTCATCGCGGAGGGGCAGGCCCCGGTCACCTATGGACAGGTCACAACAGGCACGCCCTCGCTGAGCCCATCAATCCTTCCCGCCCAGCCGGAGGCCGTGCGCACAAATGCATCCTGCCGGACTCCTAAGGCCGGCAACAATGCGCGGGCGGCCTATGTCTACACGTATGGTGGCGGGGTCCGGACGCCGCTGCACCATATCAACCGAAAGGACTCGCCAGAAGCGATTGCCGAGCGCAAAGCCATGATCCGGGAGAGGACAAAAAACGCCAAGACGGCCGTGCAGCGCGAAGCGCTCGGTATGGCTATCGGAAATGCGGTAAACAACGCCCGCCAGATCGACGTCCTTGTGACGGAGACCGATACCCCGGTTTTCCTGTACCTCACATCCTATGACTCCGTTCTCTGGAACATTCAGCGCGCCCCCGGTGTGGAAATCGACGGTGTGGTCATCAACTCCTATGAAGCGGGTGCCATTGCCAATGGAGTGGATGCTTCGCGAACGGGGATCATCTCCTTCGACAATTCTCCAACCAGGAAATGTTACGTCTCAGCTCCGGGCCGCGTTATCCCGGTTGAGGATCGGGTCGCGTCAGCCCGGAAACTCAATCCGAACGTGGACCTCAGCCGGTACAAGAAACAATGGCAACAGGAGTACCGCGACGCGAAACGGTTTTACGGTCAGGATATCAAGAAGCTGACCGGAAAGCGACCGGAGTGGATCCTGGACAATGCGAGGGATGGCGAGTTCAACGCTGTACTGGTTGGCCCGAAACCTGCGACGCCCTTCGAGGCCCAACCGGTGACAAAGCTTCAGGTTCCCTCCCACATCACCCCATTTTGGGGTAGTCAAAAGGATGCCTACGAGGCTTTCGGGCTGGACCCGTCAGCCTAGCCGCTGAACGTGCCGCCGCGTGGGAAGCCCTTCGGTACGGCCTTGCCAGCCTGTGAGCGTTTGCCGATCCATTCTTCCCATTCCGGGAAGGCGCGGTGGCGACCGCCCGTCATGACAATCAGTCCGTCACGCTTGTCGAAGGTCATCAGGTCACGCAGCTTGAACTTGCCACTATAGGACTGCAGCTTGTTGCCCTTGCCGCGCGCCATCTCCGGCAACTCATCCAGAGGGAAAATCAACAGTTTCCGGTTCGATCCGACCACGGCCAGCATATCACCCTCGACCGGCACGCAGATGTTCAACTCGCCCTTACCGGTATTCACGGCCTGCTTGCCAGCCTTGCGGTTGGATTCCAGCTCTTTCTCTTCGACGACGAAACCATAGCCCTCGCTGGAAGCGACGACGCGTTTGCGGTCCGGCTCAAAGCGGAACATCGTGACAATGTCGACACTGTCTTCCAGATCAATGGACAGACGGATCGGCTCGCCGTGTCCGCGTCCACCCGGCAGCTTGTCCGCCGGCAGCGTAAAGGCCCGTCCGTCGGATGCCATGAGGATAATCTTGTCCGTACTCATCACTTCTTCGGAAAGGTAGAGTTCGTCACCGTCCTTGAACTTGGCTGATTCCGGATCGAGCCCGTGCCCCTTCATGCCGCGAATCCAGCCCTGTTGGGACAGCACAATAGTCAGCGGCTCCTTCGGCAGTGTGGCTTCCAGAGCGGCTGCGAGATCCACTTCCGCCATTTCGCCAAACGTCGCGCGGCGGCGACCGAGTTCAGAGTCAGGGTCGAAGGCCTCGCGGGCTTCTTTCAGCTCCTTGGAAACCTTGCTCCATTGGCGGCGTGTTGAGCCGATCAGCTTGATCAGGTCTTCGCGCTCTGCGCTGAGCCGGTCATGCTCGCCGCGAATTTCCATCTCTTCCAGTTTGCGCAATGCCCGCAAACGAAGATTGAGGATGGCTTCAGCCTGAATGTCCGTCAGACCGAAGGTCGACATCAACACAGCCTTGGGCTCGTCCTCATACCGGATTATGCGGATCACCTCATCAATGTTGAGATAGGCGATCAAATAGCCATCAAGCAGGTGCAATCGCTTCTCGATCTTGTCGAGACGGAACTCGGCCCGGCGCACAACGACTTCGCGGCGATGATCGAGATAGGCCTGCAGCACATCCTTCAGGCCCATGACTTGGGGAGCGCCCTTGTGCAGCACGTTCATGTTCAGGCTGAAGCGAGTTTCAAGGTCACAGACCTTGTAGAGGCTCTCCATCAAGACTTCTGGCTCGACGGTTTTCGAGCGCGGGACCAAGACGAGCCGCACATCTTCGGCGCTCTCGTCGCGCACGTCGTCGAGCAGGGGCAGTTTCTTCGCTTCGATCAGCTCGCCCAGCTTTTCGAGCAGGCGCGACTTCTGAACCTGGTAGGGAATCTCGGTGACGATGATCTGATAAGTGCCACGACCAGTGTCTTCGACTTCCCAGCGCGCGCGCATACGGAAGCTGCCGCGACCGGTCTCATAGGCCTGAAGCATGGCTTCCTTGGTTTCGACGATAATGCCACCGGTCGGGAAGTCTGGTCCCTGGACGAAATCCATCAGTTCCGCCGTCGTCGCCTTGGGCTTTTCGATCAGCAGACGCGCCGCATCGATCAGCTCGGCAGCGTTGTGGGGCGGGATGGAGGTGGCCATGCCAACCGCGATGCCGGTCGCACCATTGGCGAGCAAGTTCGGGAATCCGGCTGGCAAGACAACCGGCTCTTCATCATTCTCGGCATAGTTGGCGCGAAAATCGACTGCGTTCTCGTTGAGGCCATCCAGCAACAGCTCGGCGGCAACCGTCATGCGCGCTTCGGTGTAACGATAGGCAGCGGCGCTATCGCCATCAATATTGCCGAAATTGCCCTGGCCATCGACCAGCGGATAGCGAACGGTGAAGTCCTGCGCGAGACGCACCAGCGTATCGTAGATCGAGCTGTCGCCATGCGGGTGGAAGTTACCCATCACGTCGCCAACGATCTTGGCGCATTTGCGATAGCCGCCCTCGGGGTCAAGCTTCAGGACGCGCATACCGTACAGGATACGGCGCTGGACGGGTTTCAGGCCGTCGCGCACATCAGGCAGCGCGCGGGACGTAATCGTCGACAGCGCGTAAGCGAGATAGCGCTTGGAAAGCGCCTCGCTCATCGGCTCGTTGATGATCCGGTCTTCCGGCGTCCCGTCAATCAAATCGGACATTCTGGCCTCTTTGCAGTTCGTGCCACATTCTGGTGCAGGCCCTTGATTAAAGTCAGCGACTCAAGGGCCGGAGCACGTTAACACAAACGTCGCTTTGGTTAAGGAAAGGAAAAGGGCGCAGCTGCTGATGAGTGCAATCCGGGCATGGATCCTGTTGATAAGCCTGCCGGCGCTGGTGTTGCTGGCCTTCTTCTGGCTGGCGCCTCCGCGCCACAATCCCTTTGCGCCGGTCGATTTGACCGAAACGCCCGGCATCGGGACATGGCACAAGCTGACCCGCACCAAGCGAAACCGCGAAGTGTGTTTTGCCGCGCTGGACGATGCGGGCGTGCTGTACACACCGCTGGAAGACCAGAAGCTGGACGGCGGTTGCGGGCTGACAAACGCCCTGACGCTGGACCAGACGCTGACGCCATATTCGGCGACGTTGCGCATGACGTGTGGTCAGGCGGCCGCGCTGTATTCCTGGGAACGCCATATTGCCCGCCCCGCAGCAATCGAGGTCCTTGGCTCGCCGATTGCGCGGATCGAGACCTATGGAAGCTTTTCCTGTCGCAACATCGCAGGCACGCGACGAATGTCCCAGCACGGGCTTGGCAATGCGATTGATGTATCGGGTTTCCGCCTTGAGGATGGCCGTCTCATCAGCGTGAAAACGCATTGGGATGCAGGAGGGGCGGAGCAGAAATTCCTGCGGCGTCTTCACAAGGGTGCGTGCGATTTGTTCTCGGTGACGCTGGGGCCTGAATACAATGCCGCCCATGCCGATCATTTTCATCTCGACATGGGCGGGGGGAAAGTATGCCGGTGACTAGCGCCGCAATGGGCTAGTCAATGCATTTGAAGCCGTCTTCATTGACTTCCTTCACACGGCCTTCGCCGCCGCAGACGCGGAGCGCAGTTTCGGTATTTTCATACATGGCGTCGCGGCCGTGTTCGTCGGCATCGACGTGAATGCAGCCCGCAAGAGTAAGCGTGGCAATGGCGGTTACGGCAAAAACAGTTTTCTTCATGGCATCAACCTTTTCGTTTGCACGGAACGCCCCAATCCTCACCGGCCACCTAACACATCAGAAAATGAACGGCTTCTGAATATGACAGCCCTTGCGCGCGTTATCTCGCCGCGCAACAGTCAGCGCCACAAGAGGGAAGGAAACAGAATGAAATTGTATAATTCCGTAGGCCCGAACCCGCACGTGGTGCGCATGTTCATGGCGGAACGCGGCATCGACCTGCCCAAGGAAGACATCGACCTGATGGCCGGAGAAAACCGGCAGGCGCCCTATACGACCAAGAACCCGGCTGGCCAGCTGCCCGCTCTTGAGCTTGATGATGGCAGCATCCTGACCGAGATCACTGCCATTTGCGAGTATCTCGACGAAACCCAGCCCGGCGACCGCCTGATGGGGGATACACCCGAAGCGCGCGCCCAGAACCGCCGCTGGACACGGTGGGTGGACCTCAAGATCGTTGAGCCGCTGACCACAGCTTTCCGCGCCGCTGAGGGCCTGCCCATGTTCCAGGACCGGATGCGCTGCCTACCGGAAGCTGCTGATGGCCTGAAAGCCTGCGCACAGGATGGGCTCGTCTTCCTGGACGAACAGATGGCTGACGGCCGTGAGTTTGTGGCAGGCAAGGCATTCGGCCTGGCTGACATACTGCTGTTCTGTTTCCTGGCTTTTGGCAGTCAGGTGGGCCAGCCCCTCAACCCCGATCTGAAACACATCGGAAACTGGTATGCGCGGGTCAGCCAACGCCCAAGTGTGAGCGCCTAGGGCCGCTTCAGCATGCGGCCCACCAGTCGCAGGCGCTCTGCTGGAACGCCCCGATTGAGCCCCCCAAACAGACGCTCTTCCAGAAAATAGCCGGTGAGCTTCAAGCCATCGGCTATATCGGACGGCGCAACATGGGCCGTGGATTCGACAAGAAAGAGCGGCAGGCGAAGGAGACGGTCGACATATTCCTCGGCCTCCGACCCTCTCACGGCCCGGCCGGTCTTTGGAGATACATGGGTCAGGCCATCATTCGCGCCGGACAACGCGCATGCGTCCAGATCAAGCCCGAAACCCAGCGCGGAGAGCAGGCCCAGTTCCCAGCGCACATAGAGCGCCGGCCAGATTTCCTGCGCCTCAATCTGGTCTAGCAGAAGCTCGGTGGCCTCAAACAGTGCCGAACCGGCTGCATCGCCTTCGTCCAGTCCGCCCCGCAGGATCGCGGTAATAGCCGAAATGGCGGCGAGGGCAGCTGGATCGTCCAATACACGCGCCGCTCGCTCCCGACTGGCCTCGGCCACATCAAACCGGCCCAGAGCCTCTTCAAGGCGACCGGTCCAACTGAGGGAAACAGAATTTCCGGCTTCATATTGCGCGCGGCGCTTGCGCGAGGAACCGCCATAGACAAGACCGGACCGACGCCCGCGCGTGCGGGTGAGAACGTCGAGGATGAGGCCACCTTCTCCAAAGCGGCGTGCGCCCAGGATTATGCCGTCATCCGACCAGTTCAAACATCGAACTCCAGGCCAAGCCCCTGATAACTCTCTCGGCGTTCCTGCCAGCGTTCATCCACCTTCACGAACAGGAAGAGGTGCACTTTGCGACCGAGCATTTCAGAGAGTTCTTCGCGGGCCTTGCGACCAACATCCTTGATCGCTGTGCCGCCCTTGCCGAGCACCATGGATTTGTGATTGTCCCGGCCGACGACCACAACCTGTTGCACACGGACGGAGCCATCCTTTTTCTCTTCCCAGCTCTCTGTTTCGACCATCAGCTGGTAAGGCAGTTCCTGGTGCAGGCGCAGCATTAGCTTTTCCCGCGTCACTTCGGCGGCAAGCAGGCGCATCGGCAGGTCGGCAATCTGGTCCGGCGGGTAGAGCGCCGGGCTTTCGGGCATCCGTTTCGCGAGCGCCTTTTCCAGCGCTTCGACGCCTTCGCCATTTTCGGCGGAGATCATGAAGACCTCTTCATAGACGCCCGTCTCGTTCAGTTCCGCAATGATGGGCAGGACCTGATCATGGGGAAACAGATCAATCTTGTTCAAGGCGAGGAAAGCTTTGCGGCCAATCTGCTGAAGTTGCTCGATGACCCGGCGGTCATCTTCCAGAGATTTCTTCTGCGCACCATCTACCTTGCCTTCGCGCTCCGCGACCCAGGCCGAAGCGTCGATCAGGTGCACAATGGCGTCCGCATCGTCAGCGCCGCTCCAGGCCGCCTTGACCATGGCGCGGTCGAGCCGGCGCTTGGCCGCAAAGATACCCGGAGTGTCCACAAGCACGATCTGCGTGCCGTCCACCTGCGCGACGCCGCGCACCGGGAAGCGCGTCGTCTGCACCTTGTGCGTGACGATTGCCACCTTAGTGCCGACCAGACGATTGGTCAGCGTGGACTTGCCCGCATTCGGCGCGCCGATAATGGCGGCAAATCCAGCATGGGTGATGGGGGTGTCTGTCATGGGGTTCCGGTCAGGCTTTCTAGGAGAAGGGCGGCAGCATTACGCTCAGCATCACGCTTTGACGACCCCGCGGCAACAGCCGCACCCCGGTCGGCCACTTTAACTTCAACCTCATAAGTGGGTTCATGGTCCGGTCCCGACCGGCTCAGCACGTCATAATCCGGCAGTGGCAGGCCCTGTCCCTGGGCCCATTCCTGCAGCAGCGTCTTGGGATCCTTGGTCTGGGCCGGAGCCGCCTCGAATTGCGGCGCCCAAGCTTTCTCAATGAATTTCCGGGCGGTGGAGAGCCCGGCATCCTGGTAGATTGCGCCTATAATGGCTTCGCAGGCATCGCCAAGGGTCGATTCCCGTTCGCGCCCACCGGCAGCTATCTCGCCATCCGACATGATAACGAATTCCGAAACGCCAAGATGGCGCATGGCATCCGCGCAGGCCCCCTTGCGAACAAGACTGTTGAGACGCGGAGCCAGATCGCCCTCACTCTCCATCCGGCGTCGGTCAATCAAGCGTTCGGCGATCACGAGGTTCAGGACCCGGTCACCCAGAAATTCGAGGCGCTGGTTGGACAGGCGGACTGATTCCGCAGAAGTTACAGCGCTTGGATGTGTCAGCGCACGGATTAGCGTCTCCGGGTTTTTGAATTTGTGGCCAAGAATGGACTCCAGTGTCCGGATATCCGTTTCGGCCAGTGAGGGCTGGCTCGCTTTTCCCTTCGACCGGAGGCGCGTGCGTTTGGGTCTTGTTGGTGTCATGCTGGCGTCACCGGAAGAGCTTCGATGATGACCTGGGCTTCAGCCCAGGGGTAATCATCCGTGATGGTCAGGTGAATAATCGCTTCATGGCCGGCGGGCATCATCGTGGCGAGGCGCTCCGCCGCGCCGCCAGTCAGCGCAAGAGTTGGCTTGCCCGTTGGCAAATTCACAACGCCGAGATGCTTCCAATGAACGCCGCGACGCGGCACACCCGTACCGAGCGCCTTTGCACACGCCTCTTTGGCCGCAAATCGTTTGGCATACGTCTCAGCAGTCAGGCGACGGCGGCGCGCCAGCGCGATTTCGACATCGGTAAACACGCGTTTCTCAAACCGCTCACCAAATCGGGCAAGTGTCTTTTCCACACGCTCGATATTGCAGAGATCATTCCCGATACCAATGATCATGCGCGGGCCTCATCCATCAGTCGCCGCATTTCCCGGATTGCAGCATCAAGACCGATAAAGATGGCCTCACCAACAAGGAAGTGACCAATGTTCAGTTCTGCGATTTCGTGGATTGCCGCCACGGGAGCAACGTTTTCAAATGTCAGGCCATGTCCGGCATGCGGTTCGACACCGCGCTTGCGCGCTTCTATCGCCGCGATCTTCAGCCGTTCGAGTTCTGGCGCCGCGGCCTCTGCACCGCCTTCGATCCATAGCTCAGCGTACTTGCCCGTATGGAGTTCGACCACAGGTGCCTGAAGCACTTCCGCAACTGCAATCTGAACAGGGTCGGGTTCGATGAAGAGTGACACCCGCGCACCCGTTTCATTGAGGCGGCGAACAACGGGCGCAATTTGGTTATGCAGGCCCGCGACATCGAGCCCGCCTTCGGTCGTACGCTCTTCGCGCTTTTCAGGAACTATACAAGCTGCATGCGGACGGAACTTGCAGGCAATCTCCGTCATCTCGTCTGTCGCAGCCATTTCGAGATTGATCGGAAGGCTGGAAGCCGCACGTATGGCTTCGAGATCCCCATCGCGAATGTGGCGCCGGTCCTCGCGCAAATGGATCGTGATGCCGTCTGCGCCTGCCTGAGCCGCAATCTGCGCCGCGCGCATCGGATCGGGATGATCCCCGCCGCGCGCATTGCGAATGGTTGCTACGTGATCGATGTTCACACCAAGGCGCAACAGGCTTGCCATCAGGCGAGGCCCCTGGAGCCAGGCTTTACGGCCTCCATCGCGGCAAGATCTGGTGGCAAATCATTGGCGTCATAGTCTGGGAAATCGACCGCCGCGAGCGAAATTAGCTTGCAGCCAACATCAGCGCGGCCGTTCGACCGGTCGATGATACAGGCACCACCCACGACCTCGCCGGGCAGCGCATCCAGCGCTTCAACGGTTTCACGAAAAGACAGCCCCGTCGTGACGATATCTTCCGCGATCAGCACACGTTCGCCTTCGGCAATGGAGAAGCCCCGGCGGAACTGAAGCTGGCCATCGACCCGCTCGGCAAAGATCGACCGTGCGCCAAGCTGGCGCGCCAATTCATAGCCCGGAATGATGCCGCCGACAGCTGGCCCGGCAACAACATCGATCTTGCCGAACTCGGCGGTAAGCTTTTCCGCAAGGGCCTTGCACAATTTTTCGGAGAGCGTGGGCTGGGAAAAAACGAGGGCCTTCTGCAGGAAAACAGGACTGCGACGACCAGACGACAAAATGAAATGCCCCTCCAGCAAAGCCCCGGCCTCGCGGAATACATTCAGCACATCATCATTCGTCATCTTCGCCCTCCTGGTCGCGCACAGCTCTGTCGACCACAGCGATCGACCGGAGCGCGGCCAGTATCTGCGTCAGACGCTTGAGGTCTTCAACCTCAATTTCCATCAAGATTTCCGTGAAGTCCTCGTGGCGGTCTACCGTATGTATGGCTGTGATGTTGCCGCTGGCCTGTGCCACAGCAGCGCAGAGCTTGGCCAGTACGCCGCGCTCATTGGAGGCATTGATACGAATTCGCCCAATTGCCACCGCGCCCGTGCGCGCCAGTTCGGTCCAGCGCAGGTCCACCCAGAGCTCGGGTTTATCGTCATATTCGGCGAGCTTTGGACAACTCGCGACATGGACCACAATGCCCTTGCCCGGTTCATGAACCCCCATGATACGGTCCCCAGGCAACGGGCAGCAGCAATTTCCGAGATGAAGCGTCACGCCCGGTGACAGCTCAGTGCCGGATACCATGAGCGGCGTATGCTCACTGTCCATGCGGACCTTCGTGGGATCGTCCTCGCGTTCCGGCCGGTAACCCGGAAAGGCCGCCTGGATCACATCGTTTGACGAAATTCGACCGCGCCCCAGCGCTTCGGACATGTCTTCCATATCCTCAAAACCGGCGAGGCGGGCCGTATGGTTCATCTTTACATCAACCGGATCAATACCTGCCCGTCGCAGCGCCATATTGATCAGCCCCTGACCGAGGCGCCGGAACTCTGTTGTTTCCTTGTCGCGCACAAGCTTGCGCATCGCAGAGCGCGCGCGCCCGGTGATCGCCAGCGCTTCCCAGCCATGAATGGCGTGAGGCGCTTTGCCCCGGATGATCTCGACAACGTCTCCATTTTTCAGCGGGCGGCGTAACGGCTTCACCTCGCCATTGATCTTGGCGCCAACACATGTGTCACCCACCGCCGAGTGCACCGCATAGGCAAAGTCCAACGGCATGGCGCCGGCTGGCAGGATGATCAACTTGCCCTTCGGAGAGAAAGCAAAGACGTGCTCGCGATACATTTCGAGCTTGGCGTGCTCCATGAACTCGCTCGGATCGCCGCCATCCTGAAGCAATTCTGCGAAGGCTTCGAGATTGGCGGCAGGGTCAAGACCGGCAGCACGCGCCGAATCGATGTCAAAGCCGTAGGCGCGGTTCTTGTAGCCCCAATGCGCAGCCACGCCGAACTCGGCGGTGCGGTCCATCTCTTCAGTGCGTATCTGGAGTTCGACACGCCGGTTGCCGGAAGCGCGTACGGTTGTGTGCAGGCTGGCATAACCGTTCGGCTTGGGCACGGAGATATAGTCACGGAAACGGTCAGGGATGCAGGCCCAGAGTCTGTGGATTTCTCCCAGAACCCGGTAGCAATCCTCAACACTCTCCACGATCACGCGAAAAGCGAACAAGTCAGCGACATCCCGAAAGGAAATCGATTTCTTCTCAAGCTTGCGCCATAGCGAATAAGGTTGTTTCCGACGACCCTTGATGCGGCAAGGAATTCCGGAAACCTCCATCAATTGCTCAAGGTCACCCCGGATACGCTCAAGATCATCGGCATTTTCGAGCGCAAGTTCGTCCTGACGATAGAGAATGGCACGACGCGCTTCTGGATTGAGCTCCTGGAAAGCCAGGTCCTCCATCTCGGCAGCAATCTGGTAAAGACCGACGCGGCGGGCGAGCGGGCCGTAAATGTCCATGGTTTCCCGCGCGGTGCGTTCGCGGCTGGATGCCTTCTTCCGAAAGTGCAGCGTGCGCATATTGTGAAGCCGGTCGGCCAGCTTCACCAACAGAACTCTAATGTCGCTGGTGGTTGCGAGAATGAACTTCTGGAAGTTCTCGGCCTGAGCCAATTCCTTGGAGCTGTATTCAAGCTTGTCGAGCTTCGTGACCCCATCGACCAGTTCGGCCACATCCGCACCAAAGCGCACTTCGACATCGCCGATATCGATCTCGGTGTCCTCGACCACATCGTGAAGGAGGCCCGCGACGATGGTGATCTCGTCGAGCTTGACGTCAGCCAGAAGGCTCGCGACTTCAACAGGATGGGAATAATACGCATCGCCCGAATCGCGCATCTGTTCGCCATGATGCGTTTTGGCAAAATCGTAAGCGGCACCGAGAAGTTCGGACTTCACCCGAGGGTGATAGGCGCGAACCTTATCGATCAGCTGCTGCCGGGTCAGGACATCTTTAGGTTTTTCCGCAGCCGGTCGCTCTGTGCCAGCCATGTCGCCAGCCCCTTCATCCTTTGCGGATAGGGTGCTGCCGTCCATCTGGCCTCCTACAGCCGGTCGTCCCGTCCGGACTCCAGCTCGGCCTGATAGGCCCGCATGACGTCTTCTTCGGTTGCAGCAGGTGCAGATTCCAGAGCCAAACGGTCGGCTTCGCGCTCGTTCTCTTCGCCTGGACGAATGTCCTGCAGATTGGAGATCAGCGCTTCCTTGACCACTTTCAGATCAATCGACTCGTCAGCAATCTCGCGCAGCGACACAACTGGGTCCTTGTCATTATCGCGGTCCACAGTAATCGGCGAACCTTCGCGGATCATGCGGGCACGATGTGCAGCAAGCAGGACAAGCTCGAAACGGTTTGGAACCTTTTCGACGCAGTCTTCAACGGTAACGCGGGCCATGAGCAGATAATCTCCTTTGGACCGCCCCTTATATGCAGCGCAGCACGCCGACGCAACCCGGCGATTGCCGTAGAATGCAGGACATTTTCGCCCCCTTGGCAGCGCTGAAAACGCCGCTACGGTGCCTTCTTACCTTAGCCGGAGGTCGAAACCCATGTTCCGTAATGTTGCCATCTCTTCTCTCGCGCTTGCACTCGTTGCTTGCGGAAACGGAAATGACGCCGCTGAAACGCCGCAACCGGTCGCCTCCGACACGGGCGCAACGACCGAGGCCGAAGCATCGAATACGGTCGCCCCGGCCTCATCCGCGGCCACTCCTTCAGCAGAAACCAACTTGCCAAAGGCTGATGCAGAACTGATCGAAATCTACAAACAACTTCACGCCAATCCGGAACTTTCGTTCAAGGAAGCCAAATCGGCCGCTCTGATGGCCTCTGAACTTGAAAATCTCGGCTTCGACGTTTCCACCGGCATTGGTCAGGACTGGGTGGTCGCCAAGGCAATGAAAGATGTAGGTGAGGTCAAGGATGGCGTCGGCGGACACGGCGTCGTTGGCGTATTGCACAATGGGGATGGCCCGACCGTCATGATCCGCGCCGATATGGATGCCCTGCCCGTTCCTGACCAAACGGGTTTCCCGTTTGCCTCAGAGGTCCAGTCGACCACATGGACTGGCGTCGAGAGCCCGGTCATGCATGCCTGCGGCCACGACATCCACATGACCAGTTGGATCGGCACCGCCCGCGCACTGGCTGCCCGCAAGGATCAGTGGAGCGGCACACTTGTAATGATCGCCCAGCCAGCCGAAGAGATCGGCCTTGGCGCCCAGGCCATGCTGGCCGATGGCCTCTACAGCCGCTTCCCTCAGCCGGACTACAATTTGGCGCTGCACGTTTCCGCAGCCGCGCCCGCTGGCACGGTTGTCTATACGAAGGGCTACGCCATGGCGAATGTCGACAGTGTCGACATCACCGTGAAAGGCGTCGGCGGGCATGGCGCCTACCCGCACACAACACGCGACCCGATCCTGATCGGATCTCACATCGTCGTAGCTCTGCAGAGCCTCGTCTCGCGTAATACGAACCCGCAAGACTCTGCCGTTATTACAGTCGGCTCGTTCAAGGCCGGCGCAAAGCACAACATCATTTCCGACGAAGCAACGCTGCTCCTGACGGTGCGCTCCTATGACGACGCGACCCGTCAAATGTTGCTGAGCGGCATTGAGCGCATTGCCAAGGCGCAAGCCGAGGCCTTCGGGGCGCCTGAGCCAGAGATCACGATCGAGCAGGACTATACACCATCGCTCTTCAACAACGCCGACCTGGCCGAAACAGCCATGGCGGCCATTGCGGACGCAATCGGCGAAGACAATGTCAAGGAAGTAGCCCCGGTCATGGGCGGCGAGGATTTCAGCCAGTTCGGACGGACGGACGAAAACATTCCAGGCCTCCTATTCTGGGTCGGCGCAGTGGAGCCTGCGCGCTATGAGGCCGCCAAAGACAGTTCCCTGCCCCTGCCTTCACTGCATTCGCCATTCTTCGCTCCGGATTACGACCCGACCATTGCCACAGGCGTCGAGGCTATGACTGCGGCCGCGTTGGAACTGTTCGAGGGGTGAGCCTGCGCCCCTAGCCGGACACGCAGGTGCGGCACGGCAGGTGCTCCTCGATTTCGCACAGCTAAACCTGAGTCCTCCTACACCTCGTCCAACTTGGCATACACTAGGCAAGGGAGCGCTGTCGCGAGCGGCGCGGGAAGATCGCCCGCGATTACTTCGATCAGTGCGCGGCACGCCTGCTGAAGGCTAAAGGAGAGGAAGTCTGTGTCCGCGCAAATGTGGAAGAGTATGAGGGCACAGATTCTCAGACGAATTCGCAAGGTACTTTCCCATGCGGCACAGGAAAGACGATATGGAGTGACCTAACGTCGAGGGTAGAAGGCACGCCCACCTTATCTTTATATGTCTTCCACAAGCTCCGAAATCTCAGATATCCGGCGCGCCAGGAGGGAGAATGCAACACAGAATGGGCGTAGGCCCTCTACTTGATGCGCGGGGGCGATTGGTCGAACGAGGATATGCGACCAGCGAGGTCAGGACTTATGATCGCTCTGCCATCAAAGCGGGCGCCCTGCGCATAAAGGAGTGGGACTATTACTGCATCCTGACACCCCGTTTCGGGCTGGCTCTGACTGTCGCTGACAATGGCTATCTTGGGTTCCTAGGCACATCCTGGCTCGACCTGGAACAGAAAACAGGCACCAATCATGGCGCTATCATCCCGTGGTCGATGGGCAAGATGAAGTTGCCAGCCAGCGCCGATAGTGGCGACATTTCCCAGCGCAAGGGCGATCTGGAATTGAGCTTTCGGCATGAGGCAGGAGGGCGGCGCCTGACGGTGAATGATCCGGCTTTCGCCAACGGAAAAGGACTGCACGGGGAATTATGGCTCGATCAGCCCGATATGGACCGGATGGTTGTTGCGACACCGTTTCCAAATGCCCCGAAGGCTTTTTATTACAATCAGAAAATCAACTGCATGCCCGCGCGCGGGAAGATCACCCTGGGCGAGGAGACGTATCAGTTCTCCCCTGAGAGTGCCTTTGCTGTACTGGATTGGGGCCGCGGCGTCTGGACGTATAACAACACATGGTATTGGGGCTCTGCTTCCGGCCTGGTCAAGGGGCGACCGTTTGGGTTTAACATCGGCTATGGGTTCGGCGACACATCCGCCGCCAGCGAAAACATGCTGTTCGTGGATGGTAAAGCCCACAAGCTCGACCATGTCACATTCCATATGCCTGAAGGTGCGCCTGATTCCGCGCTATGGAAATTTACCAGCAATGACAATCGATTTGAGATGGATTTCGCTCCCATCATCAATCGTCACCAGACGACCGACCTTGGCATATTGAAAACTGCGCAGGACCAGGTCTTTGGCCTGTTCTCAGGACGTGTCATTCTTGACGATGGCAGCCAGATGACCGTGAAGGACTTGCCCGGATTTGCCGAAGAAGTGCGAAATCGTTGGTGAGCGGAGAGCAGGCAAGGTGGCGTTGAGAGCTGTCATAGGGCGGATCATGACACGACCATCGCAGTGGTTGTGGCGGCCATGACAACCGCCGCGCTGGCACTGTTTGACGAAAGCTGACGCGGGGTTCACGCGTGTTTGAACTTGCCGGACGAGGCTGAAAGCGCTACTCCCCTTTTGCTCAGACTGCGCAAAAGCTTCAAGCTGCTGTCACAAGAGCCACCTGTCTGCGGACGTTTGAAGGCCGACCCCCTTGAAACGCGAGGCTTCAGGCCCATATTATACTCAGATCGAGCATAAGTCGGTCTGCTACGAAGGAGGACAACATGGCACGTCTTATTGATTCCGGCCCCGGCTGCCCCACGCCAACTCCGCTGCGCGGCGCTTCTGCCGCTGAAGCGCGCGGCCTCGTCTATGATGACGCGGTGAAAATGGAGACCGATGACCTGTACCCGCTGGTACAGGATTTCATCACTCCGATGGAATGGCCAGCCATTGCGCCCCTCGTGGCGGCAGTCAATCGGCTCAAGAAAGAGAAGAACGCCGTCATCCTGGCGCACAATTACATGACGCCGGACATCTTCCAGCTTGTCGGCGATTTCCGTGGTGACAGCCTCCAGCTGGCCCGTGAAGCTGCCAATGTGGATGCCGATATCATCGTGCAGGCCGGAGTGCACTTCATGGCCGAGACCTCGAAGATCCTCGCGCCTGAAAAGACCGTCCTTATACCGGACACCCGCGCGGGCTGTTCGCTCGCCGCCTCGATCACGGGCGCCGATGTGCGCCTGATCAAGGAGAAATTCCCGAATTACCCGGTCGTGACCTACGTAAACTGTACCGCTGAGGTAAAGGCCGAGTGCCACATCACCTGCACCAGTTCGAATGCGGCGCAGGTCGTCGAAGCCATCGCTGCTGAATGGAATACTGACACGGTTATCCTCGTGCCGGACCAATACCTTGCCAAGAACGTGGCTGCCCAGACCGGCATCCGCGTCATGACCTGGCCGGGCGCGTGTGAAGTGCACGAGATGTTCAGCGCCGACGATGTCGAGCAATTGCGCGAAGCCCACCCAGGCGTCGTCATCCTGGCTCACCCGGAATGTCCGCCGGATGTACTGGAAGCCGCCGACTTTGCCGGCTCGACGTCCGCGCTGGCCAATTACGTTGCCGAGGAAAGCCCGAACAAGGTCGTCCTGCTGACGGAATGCTCGATGAGTGACAATGTGGCGTCGGCCAATCCGAACGTGAACTTCATCCGTCCATGCAATCTCTGCCCGCACATGAAGCGTATCACGCTGGAAAACATCTATGATTGCCTGGTCACGGGCGAGTACGAGGTGCTCATCCCTGAGGATGTCCGCGTGCGCGCCAAGGAAGCCCTCGACGCCATGATGGCCCTGCCGAAAATGGTCAAGCCGCTCGCGTTCAAGACCGGTTTGAAACCACTTGAGCTTGAAATGGTCGTCTAGCAGCCAGACAGGTTGTGCAATCGCGGGGGAGCGGCGTAATGTGTCTCAGGGCGCAAGGAGAGGTAGAATGGTCCGAGGCATATACGGTCTCGCGGCAATGGCGATCGCAGGCCTTTTGGTCTGCACTCCCGCTCATGCCGACAGCAAACGCGAGGGAGATTCATCGGATGTCCTTGGCACCTGGAGCTTCCAGACAAAACCCTATCGCAATGGGGAGTGCATGATGTCTGGCACCATGTATCTTTCTCCGCACCCGGATGAAGGCCAATATAGCTGTGAGCTCACAGCGGTTGAAGTCTGCTCAATGTGGGGCCGGTCGGTTGTACGCCAATCCTGCAAGGCTCGCCGCTTCGGAGACCAAATTTCGATTCGGTCCCAGATCGAGGAAATGCTGGAAGCCAAGGTCGAGGGCCTGATCTATGTACCAGACAATTTCACGCTCACCATCCAATCCGCTGATCGGATGTTTGGCGCGCTGGTGTCTGCCGTGACCGCACCGGCGGAATTCCGCCGCGCGAATGACGGCATTTCCTGATCCGTGAGCGCCTCCATTCCGCAAACCCTGACGGCCAATGGGCCAGTCGATGATGACGTTCTGATCGTAGGCGCCGGCCTTGCTGGCCTGTTCCTGGCGCTGCAACTGGCGCCGCGCCCCTGCACCGTCATCTCCCCGGCTCCGCTTGGCCAAGCCGCATCCTCCGCATGGGCGCAAGGCGGCCTGGCCGCTGCCATGCACCCCCTGGACAGCCCCGAACAACATGCCGCAGACACCGTTGCGGCCGGCGCGGGACTCGTCGACCCAATCATCGCCCGCCTCATTGCAGAGGAAGGCCCGGCCCGGGTTCGCGATCTTGTCGCGCTGGGCGTTCCATTTGACCGCACGCCGGATGGCGCATTGGCCTTGTCGCTTGAAGCCGCTCATTCTCACCCGCGCGTGGCACGCGTTGCCGGAGACCTTGCGGGCAAGGCCATCATGGATGCGCTGGTCGCGGCCGTTGCCGCCGCGCCACATATCACCATCATCGAAGGCGTCCGCGCCACCGGCCTGATGCAGGATGCCAATCTTCAGGTGGCAGGCGTCATATTGCGGGACAATGCCGGAACGCTCTCCACACGGACCGCGCGGGAAACGGTGCTGTGCACCGGCGGTTCCGGCGGCCTGTTCCAGGTTACCACCAACCCACCCGAAGCGCGCGGCGACGCTGTTGCGATGGCCTGGGAAGCGGGCGCACTGATTGCAGATCTAGAATTCGTCCAATTCCATCCTACGGCCATCGACATTGGCCGCGATCCTGCCCCCCTCGCGACCGAGGCCCTCCGCGGTGAAGGCGCCACGCTCCATAATCGAGACGGCACGGCCTTTATGGCAAGCTACCATGAATTGGCCGAACTCGCGCCGCGCGATGAAGTGGCGCGCGCCGTGCACACAGAGCGCTTGTCTGGCCGAGGCACATTCCTCGATTGCCGCACGGCTGTGGGTGAACACTTCCCGGACCATTTCCCAACAGTATTTGGCACTTGCAAATCTGCCGGCATCGACCCACGCACCGAATTGATCCCGGTTGCTCCAGCGGCGCACTATCATATGGGTGGCATCGTCCCAGACTTCTGGGGGCGCAGCAGCCTCGATGGACTGTCCGTCTGCGGCGAATGTACATCTACCGGCGTACACGGCGCAAATCGCCTTGCATCCAACTCTTTGTTAGAAGCTGTCGTATTTGCCCACCGCATTGCCGAGCGCCTGCGCGAAGCTGAGTTCGCCACCCCTAACGCATCAACAGGTCATGTTCCAGGGGCGTTACCCGTTCCAGCCCTGCAGGAATTGCGCGGCGCCATGTCCGAAAAATGTGGAGTTGTGCGAAATGCCACCGGCATGACCAGCGTGCTTGAACTGATCGAGCGCTTGAACACCATACATGGGCCGGCTCGCGCGCTGACCACTGCGAGACTGATCGTTCAGGCCGCAATCAATCGCAAGGAAAGCCGGGGCGGACATTTCCGGTCTGACTATCCAGACATGATCCAACCGGAACGCCAGTTCCTGCTGAGAGATTTTGAGGAGACCGTCCGCGTATGAAACTGCTTCCCCCGCCGCTGCCCGCGATCATCCTCGATCCCATCGTTCGGCTTGCCCTGTCAGAAGACCTTGGCCGCGCAGGTGATCTGACCACGGACGCGACCATTGCGCCGGAAACCCAACTCAGCGTCGTTATTGCAGCGCGCCAGCCCGGCGTGATCGCAGGTCTCGACGCTGCGGCCCACGCGCTTACCCTGATCGATCCAAGCGTGGAACTGGATGTTCGGATGGATGATGGCACGGCAGTAAAACCCGGCGATGTTGTCGCGCGCCTTGACGGCAGCGCGCGCTCTATCCTGACGGCTGAGCGCACGATGCTGAATTTTATTGGACGACTGTCAGCGGTCGCCACGATGACGCGCAACTATGTCGCAAAGATTTCTCACACGTCCGCAACAATTGTCTGCACCCGGAAAACGACCCCAGGTCACCGGGCGCTGGAGAAGCGCGCCGTTCGGTGCGGCGGAGGTACAGCACATCGCTACGGCCTGGATGATGCCATCCTGATCAAGGACAATCACATCGCCGCTTGCGGTGGCTCCGTGGCGCTCGCACTGGAACGCGCCAAGGCCTATGCGGGCCACCTGCGCATGATCGAAATTGAAGTCGATACACTCGACCAATTCGCGGAAGCGCTGAAACATGGGCCGCATGCCGTCCTGCTCGACAATATGGATACCGACACCTTGCGCCGCGCCGTTGAAATGAATCAGGGCCGCGTCACGCTCGAAGCATCTGGCGGAGTCAATCTGGGTACCATTGCGGCAATCGCTGAGACCGGTGTGGACTTTATTTCCGTGGGGGCGCTAACGCATTCTGCTCCCAATCTTGACGTGGGTATGGATGTGGTCTGACACTGCTGCAAAGGGCGATCAGTCCCTGATATCAGCAGGAGGAAAAGCCCATGACGCGAGCGAGCGGGCGAAAGAGTATCTTTATTACGGGCGCAGCATCCGGCATCGGAGCAGAGACCGCGCGCTATTTTGCAAAACGCGGCTGGTTCTGCGGCCTTTATGACGTGAACACTGCTGGCCTCGATGCCGTCGAAGCCGAGATCGGATCCGAGAACTGCCTGAAAGCCAGGCTTGATGTTCGCAACCGCGAGGACTGGGCCGCTGCCATCAAGGATTTCCGCGAAGCCACTGAAGGGGCAATGAACGTACTCTTCAACAATGCGGGCATTGGACGTCATGGCTGGTTCGAAGACATCACAGGCGAGGATAATGACGCGATCATCGACATCAATGTGAAAGGTGTAGTGAACGGCGTGCAGGCTTCACTCTCCCTTCTGAAGGCGACATCAGGCGCACGCATTGTGAACACGGCCTCTACCGCGGGAGTTGTCGGCTCACCACAACTGGCTGTTTATTCTGCAACCAAGTTCGCTGTGCGTGGTCTGACCGAAGCGCTCGACGCCGAATTTCGCGATCTCGACATTCGCGTCACCAGTCTGATGCCGTGGTTCATTGAAACGCCGATCCTCGAAATGGGGGATCGCGACGGCTCGAACCACAAGATGTCTGACCAGCTCAAGGAAAACGGCATGAATGTGTATCCGGTTTCCATGGCTGCGGAACGCGCCTGGGACGCCGCTCATGGCAAAGATACACATTTCATGGTTGGCAAAGATGCTGAACGGGCACGTTTCATGGCGCGCTGGTTGCCAGGCGCTATCCAGAAGCGCGTGAAGGCGGGTGTGCCCCCACGCGACTGATGTTTCCTAGTTCATGGCGCCGGCGGCTGAAGCGGAGCTTCTTACCGCCGCCTGCGTCACCTGGGCTGCCGTATAGTCGGAGACCTCGGACGATTTACGCATCGTGTTGAACTTCGGGGCACCATTGGTGATCGTGCGCGTAGAGGTGGTCACAGAGGCCGGCGACAGAGTTGGTGCCGGGGCATTCATGGCCACCTTCTCAACCTTGGCGTCGTCGGTGGTCTTGATCACAGACGTCGCCGCAGCATTCACATCAGCCTCAGCCGCTGCCGTGATGACGCGCTCGCGCTTGCGATTGTAGTTCTGGCGCACTTGGGCCCATTCGGCGCCGCGCGGGAACCGATAGAAGATGTGCAAACCAATCTTGTCGGTCTTGATGAGGCCAGCGCTCCAGATCGGGTCAACATAAGTGGCGTGATAATGCGTCGCGCCGCCTGTGCGTTCCTCGTTGAGGTTCATCAGTACGTGTGCTGCGACCTTCTGGGCAGTATCCCAATTACGACCGCGTGGCTCGCGGGTCATGGCGCCGTCACAGGTGAAGGTGAACTGGCAACCGGTTGTGCGAGTCGCACCCTGAAAAACGACGTCACAGACGCTGTCAGGATAGCGATGGTCGCGAACCCGATTCGCGATGACTTCGGCAACGGCCATCTTGCCGCCCAGCGATTCTGTTCCGGCCTCATAATAGATAGCCTGGGACAGACACTGTGCCTCGTCGTTAATCTTTTCGGCGCGTTTGATGTGCTCCGGACGGAACGAAACCAGCGATGAAAGTGCAGCACCATCGCGGTCGCGCATCGCATAACGGCTCATTGAAGCGCCGGTATCGCGCTTGAGAGTGTACTCGACGGTACGGATCCAAGGCGTATCCAGCAGGCTTGGCGTCATCGGATCAGCGCGCACGGTGACGCCGCCGTCTTCAATCGAAGCCAGACGTACCGCTTCCGCATGGAAATCAGCTTCGGCGCGCTTCTCCATCTGGAGTTCGCCAATCAGGGGAAGAGTTACAGTCGCAGCCACAGCGCAGACCGCAACGGTCGCCCCGCGAATGACAATATCTCTCTGCTCTTCGTTCGTCATAGCCATCCACCAACGCTTGAGCTGCTCTTGGAGCCCACGCATTGGCGATAGAGTCGCCCTTCGTGGTTGAAGAACCCTTAACATCACCGCTCCCCAATCCCCCGGCAGACGGTATATTCCGTCCTACGAACCCCGGGTGTTGTTGGTTTGACTAAAAATTATGAGACCGTTTCTGGCCCCGCTTCGAGTTGGATATCCATCTCTCCCGGTACCTAGCAAGAAGCTGGCCAGATACGTGAGTGACTTTTCTGTCAGGATAGATACGCCCCGAATTTTCGATTTAAACCGTTACATTAGGAGAAAGCGGCCAAGGCTCTGTAATACAGTGGAATATTCCTGCAAATTTCGTGAAATATTTCGCACTGCACAAAAATGGGTGTTGCCCGGAAGCAACACCCAAATCCTGCCGGTTTCTAGCGGACAGTCGTCTTTATTTGGCTTTCAACGCCGCATGTGCCGCAGCGAGACGCGCGATTGGCACACGATACGGAGAGCATGACACGTAATCGAGTCCCGCCAACTGACAAAAGTTAATCGAAGCCGGGTCGCCGCCATGCTCACCGCAGATTCCAAGCTTGATTCCAGGACGTGATTTACGACCCCGCTCAGTAGCGATTTTGACCAATTCTCCTACGCCGACCTGGTCGAGCGTCACGAATGGGTCTTTTTCGTATATGCCTTTGTCCTCATAAATCTTGAGGAACCGGCCTGCATCATCGCGCGAAATGCCGAGTGTCGTCTGGGTCAAGTCATTCGTGCCGAACGAGAAGAACGCGGCGGATTGTGCAATCTCAGCAGCCTGAAGCGCCGCGCGTGGCAGCTCGATCATCGTGCCGACCATATAGTCCAGCGTGACACCCGTCTCGGAAAACACCGATTGGGCAACCTCGTCCACAACCGCTTTCAGGATTGCGAGCTCCTTGTGCGTGGCGACCAGTGGGATCATCACTTCCGGAATTGGCTTGCGACCCGTCTCCTTTGAAACATTAACGGCGGCTTCGAAAATAGCGCGCGCCTGCATCTCATAGATTTCGGGATAGGTGATGCCGAGACGGCAGCCGCGATGGCCCAGCATGGGATTGCTCTCATGCAGTTCTGCAGCCCGGCGGCGCAACTCATCCGCGCTGACGCCAGAAGCCTTGGCAACTTCGTCCATGTCCGCATCTGTGTGCGGCAGGAATTCGTGGAGCGGTGGGTCGAGCAGTCGGATCGTGGCTGGCCGATCTTCCAGAATGCGGAAGATTTCCTCGAAATCGCTCCGCTGCATCGGCAAGAGTTTGTCGAGCGCAGCGCGACGGCCACTCTCGCCATCCGCAAGGATCATCGCCCGCACTTCGGGGATACGCTCTTCTTCAAAGAACATGTGCTCAGTGCGGCAGAGGCCAACGCCTTCGGCGCCAAATTCAACCGCCGTACGCGTATCCAGAGGCGTTTCAGCATTGGCGCGCACTTTCAGCGTGCGCACCTTGTCAGCCCAGCTCATCAGCAAACCGAAATCACCCGACAGATCAGGTTGGCGCATTTCGACGGCGCCCATCATCACCTGACCGGTCGCCCCGTCCACAGTGATCACGTCGCCTTTCTTGATTTCACGGCCCATCACGCGGAACACGCCCGCCTTGGTATCGATCTGCAGGCCACCGGCGCCGCAGACACACGGCCGGCCCATGCCACGGGCCACAACGGCGGCGTGGCTGGTCATGCCGCCGCGTGCCGTAACAATGGCGCGGGAAGCATGCATGCCCTTGATGTCTTCCGGGCTGGTCTCGATGCGCACGAGGATCACGTCCTCGCCCTTTTCAGCCATGGCCCAGGCATCTTCTGACTCAAACACGACCTTCCCAACGGCCGCGCCGGGACTGGCGGGAAGGCCTATCACGATTACGTCGCGCTTGGCATCTTCAGAAATGGTTGGGTGAAGCAACTGGTCCAGCTGAGACGGTTCAAGGCGCAGGATGGCCTCCTCTTCCGTCACCAGGCCTTCGCGTGCCATGTCGACAGCGATCTTGAGCGCTGCGGCAGCGGTACGTTTGCCGTTACGGGTCTGCAGCATGTAGAGGCGGCCATCTTCGACCGTGAACTCGAGATCCTGCATATCCTTGTAGTGTTGCTCCAGCGTGTTCGCGACGTCGCGCAGCTGGGTATAGACTTCCGGCATCGACTCTTCGAGCGGCGCATCGGTCGAGCCCAGCGTATCTGCGCGCTCACGGGAGATCGGCGCGGGCGTACGGATGCCCGCCACCACGTCTTCGCCCTGAGCATTGATCAGATATTCGCCATAGAAGACCGGGTCACCATTCGACGGGTCGCGTGTGAACGCAACGCCTGTGGCAGACGTCTCGCCGAGATTACCGAACACCATGGCCTGCACATTGACCGCCGTGCCCCATTCTTCAGGAATATCATTCAGCTTGCGATAGGTGATCGCGCGGTCATTCATCCACGAACCGAACACCGCCGTGATGGCGCCCCAGAGCTGTTCCTTCGGATCATCCGGGAAAGGGCGACCAAGATTGTACTGAACCGCGTCCTTGTAGAGCGAGATGATCTGCTTCCAGTCATCGGCCGTCATCTCGGTATCGAGATCATAGCCCTGACGGTCTTTGTAATCGTCCAGAATGTGCTCAAACTCGTCATGGCTGATGTTCAACACGACATTGGAATACATCTGGATGAAGCGGCGATAGGAATCATAGGCGAAGCGTTCGCCGGCCTTTTTGGCCAGTCCTGCGGCAGCTGATTCGTTCAGGCCGAGGTTCAGGACCGTGTCCATCATGCCCGGCATCGAAGCGCGCGCGCCTGAGCGTACGGATACGAGCAGTGGATTTTCAGGGTCGCCGAAGCCCTTGCCGGTTTCCTGCTCGACGGCTGCGAGCGCGGCATCAACCTGCGCTTCCAGAGCTGCCGGATACTGGCGCTCCAATTCGTAATAAGCAGTACAGACTGCAGTCGTCAGCGTGAATCCCGGTGGCACGGGCAAACCCAACTTCGCCATTTCGGCGAGATTCGCGCCCTTGCCTCCGAGCAAATTCTTCATTGAGGCGTCGCCGTCTGCGCTCCCGCCTCCAAAAGCATACACCCAGGTTTCGTCTGCTGGCTTCAGTGCTGCTTCACCCATGAATTCTGCCTTCCGATACATATGTCGTGTCCCCCAAGTTAACGGGGGGCGAATTGCAATTCCTATGCTGCATTGCAGCGCCATTGGCCAGTGTCCGAAAGGGCACGCGGGGGGTGACAACGTTGTTCGTGACACATTGGCGCGTTCCCGTGCAGGCAGGCCGTTTCAGTCTGACACAAGGGCACGCGAGCGCCCTGACCTGCATCAGCCATCGATGCGGGAGAAATCCGCTACGCGGTGAAGTGTTCCACGGATTTTTGTGAGCAGCGCCAGACGATTTGCGCGCACAGCGGAATCCTCGTCATTGACCATGACCGCTTCGAAGAAAGCGTCCACCGGACCACGCAATTTGGCAAGTTCGGCCATAGCTGCGGTGAAATCCTCGGACTTCAGCGGATTTTCAATGGCGGCCTCGACATCGGACAGGGCTTTCGCGAGGGCTTTTTCCTCGGCTGGCCCCTTGGCGATGAGGGCGTCATTGACGGAGAGATCAGCAGGCAGATCGCCCTTTTTCTCCTCGGCCTTGAGGATGTTCGCGGCGCGCTTGTAGCCCGCGAGCAGGTTTGCGCCGTCTTCGGTATCAAGGAACGCGCCCAGAGCTTCGACGCGGCGCGTGATGAGCACGAGGTCATCTTCGCCGAGCGCGAAGACGGCGTCGATCAGGTCGTGGCGTTGGCCTTCATCCCGCAAATGCTGCTTCAAACGGTCCGCAAAGAACGAAAGCAGATCGAGCGAATCCAAAGAAAGCTTGGTTAGGCCGACAAACGGTCCATCCGAAATCTGCAGACCTTTCTGATTTTGGAATTCAAAATCTGACATACCAAGGATTCCTTGGAACCCAAGACGTAAATCATTGGCCAGAGTGATCCGAACGACACCTAGAGCTGCGCGGCGTAGCGCGAATGGGTCCTTTGATCCCGTAGGCTTCTCATCAATCGCCCAAAATCCAACCAGCGTATCCAGCTTGTCGGCGAGCGCGACGGCGATGCTCACCGGGTCGGTGGGCACGGAGTCGCTCGGGCCTTGCGGCTTGTAATGATCTCGGATGGCATCGGCGACGGCAGCCGGTTCGCCAGCCTCCAGCGCATAATACCGCCCCATCACGCCCTGCAATTCCGGGAACTCGCCAACCATTTCCGACACGAGGTCGGCCTTAGCGAGACGCGCGGCGCGTTCGGCAAGGCCCGGATCGGCGCCAACTTTGGGGGCGAGTTCGTGGGCGAGCGCGGCGACGCGCTCCACCTTGTCACCAAGGCTACCAAGCTCGGCCTTGAAGGCGATGGTCGAGAGCTTCTCGGCCATGTCTTCCAGGGGCGTCGCCTTGTCCTTCTCCCAGAAGAACCGGCCATCATCGAGCCGCGCCGACAGGACGCGGGAATTGCCCTCGGCGAGCTTCTTGCCGCCATCAGCGGCCTCGATGTTCGCTACCACGATGAAGTTCGGCGCCAGCTTCCCGGTCTTCCTGTCATTAACGGCGAAATATTTCTGGTGTGTCCGCATGGATAGCTGGATCACTTCCGGCGGCAGCGCCAGGAAGGCCGGGTCCATGTCGCCGAGCACGACGACCGGCCATTCGGCGAGGCCAACGACCTCTTCGAGCAGGCCCTTGTCTTCAATCCATTCGAGGCCAGCCTCGGCGCAAACCTTCTCGATGCCGGCGAGGATCACCTCCCGCCGCGCATCGCGCGTCAGCTTCACATGGCCAGCGCCACTGAGCTGGCTCTCATAATCCTTGCGAAAAGTTACCTTGAACGGCCCACGGCCATGCACGCGGTGGCCTTCGGTCTCGTCGCCACTGGAAATGCCATCCACTTCAAATGGCACCACTTTTCCGTCCAGCACACAGACAATCCGCTGCAACGGGCGCACCCAGCGCAGGTCACCCGTGCCCCAGCGCATGCTCTTGGGCCAATGGAAACCGCGAATGATGGCAGGCACAGCTTCGGCAATGATATCGGTCGCATCGCGGCCCGGCGTTTCGATCACGGCAACGTAGAAGTCGCCCTTCTTCGGATCGGAGCGCACTTCGGCCTGACTGATGTCACTCAGCCCCGCGCCACGCAGGAAGCCCTCGACCGCCTTGTCCGGCGCGCCGACCTTCGGGCCTTTGCGCTCTTCCTTCACATCCGCAGAGCGCTCTGTCAGGCCATCCATGAACACCGTCAGGCGTCGCGGGCCAGAGGCCGTTTCCAGCTTCGACCAGTTCAGCCCCGCCTCGCCCAGCGCCTTTTCCAGTGCAGTACCGAGATCACTCTCAGCCTTCGCCTGCATGCGCGCGGGGATTTCCTCTGAAAAGAGTTCGAGAATCAGGTCTGCCATGAAGGGGTCCAGCCAGTAGTTACAAGCCTGCACGGCATACTAGCGCGGGCGGCAGGGTCAAGCACCGGACGTGCAGATGGGGCGCTTAGTCAGCCCCAAAAGTGAGCTGCCAGAGTTGCAATGCGCCGCCCTTCATGGACACGACCAGCTTCTTGCCATCCGGCGCAAACTCAATCCAGTTGGCGCCGAACATACTCAGATCCTGCACCCCGGCAAGCAGGGCTCCGGTCTCGGCATCCCAGATCTTGCCGGACAAATCCATCGCACTGGTCGCCACGAATTCCCCGTCTGCACTGAAAGCGGCATTCCACAGTGGAGCATCATGGCCGGTCAGTTCGAGAACTTCACCGTCCGCGCTCCAAATACGGGCCGCCTTGTCCGCTGAGGCGACAAGAATGCGGTCTCCATCCTGGCTGAAGGTGGCGTAAGTAGCCGGAACCTCACCGGATTCGACCATGCGGAGCTGCTCGCCCGTCTCCGCATCCCAGACGCGGACCGTACCATCATTCGACGCTGTGACGATCCGGCTTGCATCAAAATTGAACCGCGCGGAACGGACTGCGCCGGAGTGCCCTGTCAGGCGCGACACCTCCTCGCCCGTTCGGGCGTCCCAGATACGTGCGGTTTCGTCATATGAGGCCGTAACCACCCGGTCCCCGAAGGGGCTGTATTCAGCATAGGAAACAACGCCCAGATGTCCATCAAGCACCAGCCGCGCCTCCTCGCCCAGCGCGCTCCAGATGCGCGCCGTGCCGTCTTCGGACGCCGTGATGAGGCGCTCTTCATTTGGGCTGAACCGCACAGTCAGGACCGGCGCGGTATGGCCTTTCAGTTCGGTCGACTGGCCATAAAGGCTTGGAGTCATGCCGACGATCCAGAGACGCGCCGTGTGATCGGCTGATGCACTTGCCACGTAGCGTCCGCTCAGGCTGTAGTCTACGCCATAGACTTCGTCCGTGTGGCCGTCCAAGTCTCCGAACCAGGATACAGATTTCAGCTGCAACCGCGTTCGGGCACAGGGCGGATTAGCGAGGTTCCGGCGCGCCACCTCGGCGAACTTCCCGTCGGGATATTGCTCCAGATGGCGGGCGTATTTGGTGCAAGGATCGACGGTCGTATAGCCCACGCTGGAGATTTCGACCCAATCCATCGTCTCCTGGTCCAGCACCGTCTTCAGGCGGCACTCCCCGGAAAAACAATAGTCGAGCGAAACGTCGGAATAGATTGCGGGGCGCTGCTCATGATTTATGGAGGAGGCGAGCATCGCGACCTCGCTGCGAGTTTCGTCCACGCTGCGCAACAAGGGATTGGCCGGATCGCTGAGGCGCGGCAACAGGCTGCGCGTGAAGACCGAATACGGGGACTCATCCTCCGGCCCCAGCCGGTCGAGCGCCTTCTGGCGGGTGCCTGCCGCATAGACCACGAGTGTGCCCGGCACGATCTCCAGCCGCGACAGTCCGCGCGTCACGCTGCGGGTTCCTGTATCGAAGGGATTGTCCCGGCAAGCATCCACGATGGCAAACAACAGGCCCGGCTTGCGCGCCTTGATCTCTGCCAGCACGTCAGTCGATAGCGACACAGTCTGGCGGCGCAGCGCGAATTCAGAAGATTCCAGCGGCGCATCGGTCATGGCCAGAAAATTGTCGGCGCCATCCGACCAGCCGTGTCCGGAAAAGATGAAAGCGACCTCGTCGCCGGGCTCAATGGATTGAAGAAAAGCGTCCAGTGCCTCGAGAAAGTCGATCGTGCCAGGGTCTATCAGGCGCGTGACTTCAAAGCCCAGCTCGCCCCCAAACGCTTCGGAATAGCCCGTGGCGTCTCCGGTCGTCTTTTGCAGGTCTGGCAATTGCTCATAGTCGCCGACACCGACGATCAGGGCACGTTTGGTCTTCGCGTCCGCGCCAAGCACGAGACACAGACCGACAAGGCAAACAAGTATCCAACGTAACATGACGCGTCCTCCCACACCGGAAGAGACTATCCCCATGAAGCCGAATGACCAAATCAGTCAGAGGTTAAATCTAGGCGGAAACGTCTTCCTGCTTGGCCCATTGCGCAGCGGCGCCGCGGGCGAGGTCTCGGACGCGGGCGATATAGGCCTGACGCTCGGTCGGGCTGATGGCGCCGCGTGCGTCGATCAGGTTGAACGTGTGCGAGGCTTTGAGGGCGTAATCATAAGCTGGCAACGGCTTGCCTGCATCGCGCAGGGCATTCGACTGGTTCTCGCAATCGGCAAACCAGCGCTTCAACATCTCGACATCGGAATGCTCGAAATTGAACGCTGATTGTTGTTTCTCGTTTTCGAGGAACACGTCGCCATAGGAGAGCGGCACTGCGCTGTCCGGATCGTTAAAGGGCAGATCATAGACATTGTCGACGCCGAACACATACATGGCGAGGCGTTCGAGCCCGTAGGTCAATTCGCCAGAGACCGGGAACACATCCAGTCCGCCAACCTGCTGGAAGTAGGTGTACTGGCTGACTTCCATCCCGTCGCACCAGACTTCCCAGCCAAGGCCCCAGGCGCCGACAGTCGGGTTCTCCCAGTCGTCTTCGACGAAGCGAATATCGTGAACAGTCGGGTCGATGCCAATGGCGTAGAGACTTTCCAGATAGAGGTCCTGCAAATCGTCGGGATTAGGCTTCAGGATGACCTGGAACTGGTAATAATGGCCGAGCCGGTTGGGATTTTCCCCATAACGCGCATCCTTCGGCCGCCGCGAGGGCTGGACATAGGCAGCACGCCAGTTCTTTGGCCCCAATGCCCGCAGCACAGTCGCCGGGTGCAAGGTGCCGGCGCCGACTTCCATGTCATAGGGCTGCAGGATCGCGCAGCCCTTATCGGCCCAATAGGCCTGAAGTGTCAGGATGAGGTCCTGAAAGGATTTCGGTTTGGCGTGCGCTTTGGGTGCGGTCATGGGGCAGATCCGAATATCGATTGGGTGTCGGGTTACAGCCGTGCGCAGGGCGAAGCAAGCACGGGAATGCGATCAGAATGACCCACGAGATTCATCATGATCATTTGACCCTGCCCCGCGCCCGGTGACCATGCGGTAAAACCCGCCATGCCCCAGCAAGGCCAGGACCAGACCAATGAACAGAAAGCCGAAGAACAACAGGCCGAACATGGCCAACTCCTTTTTCTATGCCCTTACCTCAATTCAGACCCTAGCCTGCAAATGTGGCAATTCCCAGAAAATCTGGATTACCAGTCGATCGCCCTGCCATGACGGATCGCATCCAGCGCTTCGCTGGCCTCACCGTCGGCGGTGTGAGTGACGAGGGGCGCGAGCAAACGTACCTCTCCCCGTCTCAATCCCTTGCGTCCCCGCACCAAAACCCGGCGCGCATCTTCGCCATGTTTCGGCGCGATGGGCAGAACGGTAATCTCTCCCGTCAGGCGATCCAGCACAGCGAGAATTCGGGCGAGTTCGGCAGCGCGATGAATTATCACAATGGGCGCACGCGGCTTGGCCGCAAACGCCATCGCCTTGATCCAACCATCGAGGCTGAGGGATTCGAGATATGCTCCAGCTTTCTCCGCTCCCGGCGCGGAGATCCTTCCTGGCTCGAAATATGGCGGGTTTGCAAAAACCAGATCGAACCGATTTTCCTTGTCGCGTACCCATTCGGCGGCATTGCCAGTCTCGACACTCACTCGGTCTTTGAAATTGTTTGACGAGACAGATTGCCGTGCGAGGTCAGTCATGACCGCATCAATATCCACGCCTGTCACCTGCATCTGCGACAATCGAAATGCGGCCGTCATCAGCGCCCCACCGCATCCACAGCCTATTTCAAGGGCCGCGCCGCCGGACTTTTCGGGAAGGGCCGCGGCCAGCATCAGCGAGTCTGTGCTGGCTCTGAAGCCCTTTTCAGGTTGGAACAGGGTGACCCGCCCCTGGTAAAGGGTATCTTCTGTGATCTGCCCCACTAGCCGCGTTCGACTTCGGCCAAGGCTGCGTCGGCAGCAGGCAACAATTCCTCCGGCACCATGACGCGCCTCGGAAACGCGCCGATATTGCCCTCGACAGCGGAGATATGCTGATCAGCGATGAAATATTCGATGCCCGCCTCCTGCAGCAGGTGCTCAACATAGCTCAGCTTGACGACATCATTGGTGCGAAAGACTTCCTTCATTCGGTCGCCGAACCGCGCAGATTGATATCCACTGAGCGGGCATCATAGACACTCGGCCGATCAGGTTTGTCGCCTTTGCCGGTGACGATTTCGAGGACTTCGGTAACCGACCCGCTATTGCCACCCCCTAGCGGAATGCCGATCCCTACGCCGACCCCGACGCTGCTGTGGCCGCGAGAGCCCGATGAACCGCCAATGGAGACGCTGGAACCACCGCTACGGCTGTCTTCACTGCGTTCGGCAAAGCTGCTGGTTATCTCAAACCAGTCAGAGCCCTCCAGAAGCGTCAGTTCAGCTGCACGCAGCAAGGCCCGGTCACGCGCCTTCGACGGACTGGAGTCGGTATAGGAGACCTGGTATCGGCCCGTTTCGATCTGTTGGCTGGAATAGCCCATCGCTCCGGACTTGGATGCGGGCCCGTAGGCCGCGTTCGACGTACATGCAGCGAGCAGGCCAGCGGCGAGCAGAATTGCATATGGCTTCATGTGGGAACCCTTCCTTGTTGGAATATTCTCAACGGCCCAATTGCCTGAATGTTTCGCACACACGGCGAGGATTCGCCACAACACTTCGCTGTGAGATGCGTCGGGGTGCCACGTCGCGCTTGATGCGAACCCATCCTACGACTATTTCCCATTTCGTCAGAGAAATGATGGGAGCCAGTGAAAACGTGACCCTTGCGCCAAAACCAAGAGGCAAAGAGGCAGTCGGTTCCATTGTGGATCGGATGCAAACGCTCGTGGCCAAGGACCTCGGTGAGGTCGAGACCTTGCTGGCGACCCGCGCAGCAAGCCCGATATCGGTCATTCCGGATCTGTCCGGTTACATTGTGTCGGCGGGCGGCAAGCGCCTGCGACCCTTGATAACCCTCATTTCTGCACATGCCGTGGGCACGCCGAACAGGGCAACACATGCTCTTGCAGCGGCCGTGGAGTTCATCCACACCGCCACGCTGCTGCACGATGACGTGGTGGACGAAAGCGATCTGCGACGCGGGAAACCTGCTGCCAAGGCAATTTGGGGCAACAAGGCCTCCATACTGGTGGGGGACTTCCTGTTTGCGCGCGCGTTCAACCTGCTGGTTGAAACCAACAGTCTCGAAATCCTGAACCGGCTCGCCACAGCATCCACGGTGATTGCCGAAGGCGAAGTTCGCCAGTTGGCCGCGATGCAGGCCCGGGATCTGCCAACCGAAGACTATCTGGCAATTATTGAAGCGAAGACTGGCGCGCTGTTCGAGGCCGCTGCCGAGACCGGCGCCATGTCGGTCGGTAGTGATGATCACGCTCATGCGCTTGCCACATACGGCAAGAATCTGGGTCTCGCCTTCCAGATCATCGATGACGTGCTGGACTATGGTGGCACCACGTCGGTAATTGGCAAATCAGTTGGCGATGACTTCCGCGAATGCAAAATTACACTGCCCGTCATCGTCGCGAAGCGACGCGGCTCAGATGAAGACCGTCTGTTCTGGGACCGAGCCATGAATTCCGAAACGCAACAGGACGCCGATCTGGCTCACGCTGTTCATCTGATCCGGGCCACTGGGGCTGCAGACGCCACCGTTCAGGAGGCCGAGGCCTATGCTGCGCTGGCCAAGGGCGCGCTGAGAACGCTCGAAGAGTCCCCCTATCGCAGCGCACTCGAAGATCTGGCCGATTTCTGCGTTAGCCGGGCCTACTGAGTCCGCGAGCGTTCGAGCCACCAAAAGACTGATCCGATAGCGGCAAGGGCAACCAGTGCCGTCAATTGTAGAACCGGGAAATCATCGGCCTGGTCAGTGGACTCTGCTGCGCCAAACATGGTGACCACACCCATCACCGCGCAAATCAGTGTCATACTCCACCAGAAGGTCGCGACACTGAGGTGGCCCCAACCGCGGGCAATCAGCCGCTGATAGGCGTGATCGGTGTGCGCCTGAAGAAGATTGCGCCCCTTGAATGTGCGCCACGCTAGCGTCAGCAAGACGTCAATCAGAAACGGCAGGGCAAGCGTGAGCGCCAGAAGCGCGGCGCGAACGCCGTCCATGCCGTCGCCAAGGTGGTAGACGGCCATCAAGCCAAACAGTCCGCCGGCGCCTAGAGATCCGCAGTCTCCGGCATAGAGGCCGCCTCGCAAGTTCCACACAAGAAAGCCGAGCACAGCTCCGAACATAGCGAACTGGGCGATCATGGCAAATTCCCCGATCGGGTCGGGTACACAGCTACCAAAGCACAGCATCAGCACGGCAAAGAGCGGGAACAAAGCCACATGCATGATCGCAATCGATCCCAGCGCGAGGCCGTTGGCACCGTCCATGAAATTGACCGCATTCGTAATCACGATCAGCCAGACAATGACCGCAATACCAAGGAGCCATCCACCTGTCCCGCCCGACATGAAGAATGGTATGGCCGCAATGACAGCCCAACCGCACAGCAGCGCGAGCTTCAACAAGGCTGACAGGCCGAGCCAGTCATCGAGGAAGCCGATTGCCCAAGGCGTGACGGCTAGCGCAACTGCAAACAAAATCCTGCCCGCGGGCATCTGAGCCAATGACGAGGGTTCTGCCATGACCGCGAACGCACCCAGCGTAATCAGGATCGCGCCGAAGATACCGATCCCGCCCGTGCGAGGCACAGGCGCTGCCTGCTGTTTACGGCCACCATCCGGAGCATCGAGCAGCGGCAAATGACGCGCCAGGGTGCACAGGACGAAAGAAATCAACGCCGCTCCGGCAACGAGGTAGAAAATCGTCATCGCGCGTCCCCCAAGCTTGTGGCACGAATCCACCACTTGGGATGGGCGCGCTCAAGATCCCTTGCCGCAGACTGTGCGTCGTCATCGGTTGCAAACAGCGCGAAACAGGTTGCGCCCGATCCACTCATTCTTACGAGACGACTTCCCGGCACCACATTGAGGACGTCAAGCACCTCCCCGATAGCTGGTACAAGGCGCACCGCTGGGGATTGAAGATCGTTACGTTGGTGCGCCAGCCATGCGATCAACTCTTCCGGCGACCGCATTTCAGGCACGGCTTCGAGGGCGCTGAAAGCACTTATGCCCCCTTCTGCGTCAAAGGCCCGGAAAACCGGCCCGGTCGGGCAGTCGACCGCTGGATTCACCAGAACAGCTGGCAATCGAGGGAGGTTCTTTTGCGGGCGAACTTGTTCGCCTTCGCCCTGCATCAACGCCGTCCGCCCTTCCAGCGCAACAGGCACGTCGCCGCCCAGCGGCACCGCGACCTGTCGGACAAGATCGCGCTCCAATGACCACAATTTCTGAAGAACGCGCAACGTCGCGCCGGCATCCGCCGAACCGCCACCAATTCCCGCTGCCACGGGAAGATGCTTGTCAAGCGTCAGCGCAGCACCGTGCGATCGGCCCTCGGCCACGCACAGAGCTTGCGCTGCGCGCAGGACGAGATTGTCACCACCGACTTCCAGGCCGCTGGATCGTGGCCCCGCGACACTGAGGGTCAGAGTATCTGCGGACTCAGCAGATACCCGGTCGGCCGCTTCCGGCCCTGCGAACATGACGAGCGAATCGAGCGGATGACGGCCGTTTTTTTGTACGGTTCCGACATGCAGGAACAGGTTTACCTTGGCGGGCGCGAGAGATGTCGGCATGTCAGACTGCCACAGCGACTAGGGACGAACAGGCTTGGGAAGTTGCGCGCCTGCACCAGTTTCAGCCTGTTTGACCAATGGCACGTTCGGACCGGCGACCAGCTTGGCCTCAATTCGGTCGCGCTCGCCATCCGCAGGATCGAGCGTCAACGAACGCCGCCACTGGAATCGCGCCTCAAGCTTGCGGCCGGTCTGCCAATAGGCGTCACCCAAATGATCGTTCAGAACAGGATCGCCAGGCTCAAGCTCGACTGCGCGTTCCAGATGCTGCGTAGCAGTCTCGTAATCCCCCAGCCGGTAGTGCGCCCAGCCAAGGCTGTCGATGATGTAGCCTTCATTTGGCTCCATCTCCGCAGCCCGTCGGATCATATCCATGGCGAAGTCGAGGTGCTCACCCCGATCAACATAGGAATAGCCGACATAATTCAGCAGTGATGCGTCGTCCGGCTGCAGAGCCAAAGCCTTCAGCAAGTCGCGCTCACCTTCGGGCCAGTCGCCGAGCTCTCCACGTGATACACCGCGCGCATAGAACAATCGCCAGTCCTCACGCTTGTGGCTTGCATCATCGCGGATGATCTCTGTCAGCAAGGCCTCTGCCTGTTCCTGTCTCCCAACAGCGCGATAGAGGTCTGCAATCTGGATCTGCAAGCCCCTGTCCGGAGAATGGTCCAGGGCCTCGGCGGCAACGGCGAGGGCAGACTGACTGCGTCCACTGCGCTGCAGGGCCCAGGCGATCTGCCCCCGCGAAGTAGCATAGAAAGCCGACGTTTCAGGCACACGCGCCAGCACGCCAATGGCTTCGTCCCAGCGTTCCGCATTCGAGAGAGATTGTGCCCAGAGGGATCGCGCAACGTGAAGCTCCGGATCAAGTGCCAGCGCCAGCACGAAGTATACGGCTGAGACATCATCGCTTGTCTGGCTCATCAAAGCGGCCGCCGGAACATAGATGGCCAGCGCGGCCCCCTCATCCGGGGTCAGCCTCCGAACCTTGATCTTGTCGCCCGATGCAATCGCCTGGCTCAGGCGCGCAATAGAGGCGTTATGGCCAACTTGTTGGTCAAACGTATTCAGGATTTCCAACGCCCTGTCACGTTGCCCACGGGAGGCCAACAGCTGGGCATGTGCTTCCACACCAACGGCAAGGCGGGCGCTCGAATCCCACAGCGTGTCAAAAACCGACAGCGCGGCATCATCATTACCGGCCGACATCTCGATCAGCCCCATCATGTAGAGCGTTGCGCTGTCCAGCCGTGGATCGCCAGACAGGCCATCTTCGAGATACCGGACGGCTGCATCCGTCCCTTGTATATCAACTACGCGCCAAGCCGACAGTCCGCGCGCAATCATGCGGTTGAACGGCCCGAAACGAGACTGCTCCAGCATTTGCTTCGCGTCATCGTCCCGACCGACCCGAAGAGCTTCCACAGCCAGGGTCAATCTAACGAGAGCGGCCTCGCTGCCGAGGGTGTTTGCCCGCTTCGCCACCCGCACGCCTTCGCGATAATCGCCAGACAGAAGCGACGCAAACAAGGCGCGATCAGCAATACCAGATTTCTCCGGTGCAGAATCAATCGCCAGAGCGTAATGCTCGGCCGCCTTTTGGGGATCATTGGTCATCGCCGCAAAGCGCGCGATCAGAAAATCGCTGTACGCCTCGGCTTCAGTCGGACGACCATTGTGGACGAGCGAAGAATCCAAATGGCTCAATCCACCACTTGAACACGACGTTGACAGCGCCAGAAGCGACGACGCCACAAGAAAACGCAACAATATCATAGGAGCCAACTTCTCAGTAACGGTGCGCCGCTGCAAGGGATTTCCCCCGCTCTAGCCCTGTCCCGCCAACAGAATGTCCTGCTTGTCAAAAAAGCGGTCGATGCCGCGCTTGACCGCCGACATGGCATTGCGCAGGTCGCGGTCGGACTGCAGGCGCGTTGCGTCGGCCCGGTTCGTCACGAAGCCCATTTCCAGAAGCACCGCCGGAACATCCGGCGCCAGCAAAACATAGAAGCCTGCCTCGCGGTGTGTATTGCGCAGCACAGGGCCGGACTTCTCCAGTTCCGGCAGAAGCATTTCCGCAAATTCAGACGAGTGCGTCTTGGTTTCGCGTTTTACGAGATCTTCGAGGATGCCACTGACGCGTTGCGGGGCGCCGTCCTCGAGCGGAATGCGCCAATTGTTGCGATTGGCTTCCTTGTCGATCCGGCGCTCACCACTCGCGCTGATCGTATAGACGGATGCGCCGGCAACGTCGCGACTCGCCGCAGCGTCCGCATGTAAGGAAATGAACAGGTCAGCGCCCCAATCGCGCGCCATGCTGACGCGCACCTCATGGTCGACATAGACATCCGTGTCGCGCGTCAGCCGCACCGTATAGCGGGGGTCCGCCTGAAGGATATTCTTGAGTGCGAGTGCCGCCCGCAAGGTGATGTCCTTTTCCACACCGCCTGTAATCGCCATGGCACCCGGGTCCTTACCACCATGCCCCGCATCGATAACAACCGTGTAGGATTGGTTTGCGACGCGCTGGGACGCTGGCAACGGAGCATCAGGTCTCATTGATGCGAGTTCAATTGCGAGTTCTTCCTTGCGCTTTTTGGCCTGATAGGAGGCAAGCTTTCGCATATCTTTCTTCGCCACGCTGCTGAAGCGCGCGGCCGACACGGTCTGAAGGTCAACGATTACCCGGTAGGATGGCTCGTTGCCCGCAGGTGGCAGGGACAAGGTCCGCGCGACCATCAACGGGCGCTCAAGCGCAAAACTGAGCGTTCCCTCGGAGAGCGCCCAGGTGGCAACACCACCACCCCCATCACCCACAGCAGGGGTCACTGGCCCATCAACTGGCAGCACGAGGCTGCGAGCGTTTCCCGATTCGGCAAGGAAGGCGCGACCTTCCTGCTCGGAATCTGCCCACACGGTGATTCGAGTCGGCTCTCCATTGCCAACAACCTGCACCCGGCTGACATCGGCGGATGCGGCAAAACCCGCACCCAGACAGGCAATCACAAGGCAAACAAAGCGTAAAATAGTCATCAGGATCGCATGTATTCCAGATTCGAAGGTTTTCCCTACCAGACCGATTATTAACCCAGCATTGACCACAGGTTACGTATTACACAGCCTCAGCGCCCTTTTTGGTCTTTTCTTGACGGTCAAAATTGGGCAGTATCATCCGGTAGCCGCCAATCAGGCCTACCAAGCAAGTTTCCCAACGTCGCGACAGCGATCCCGGCTTCACCGAAAAGGCAAGCGGGCGCCGCGCTCCGGAAAGCAGAGAAGATGTACGCGGGTGCAGTAGTCAAAACCGATTTTCCTGTACTGCCCATGGGGCAGTCGGGTCGGCGTGACCGTATCCTCCCCCTAAATTTACAGACCGGCCCTGCGGCTGGCTTGAGGTGCGTTGACGCATCCAAAGCTGCTGCGCCGGCTCATAAGGTTCCTTTACATGAGCAAACTCATGCTAATCGACGCCTCGCACACGGAAGAGACCCGTGTTGCGATCGTCAACAATGGTCAGGTCGACGACTTTGACTTTGAAACAACTGGCAACGAACAACTCCGCGGAAACATCTACCTCGCAAAAGTAACGCGTGTAGAGCCGTCGCTTCAGGCGGCATTCGTTGAGTATGGCGGCAATCGCCACGGTTTCCTGGCCTTCAGCGAAATCCACCCCGACTATTACCAGCTGCCCGCGGAAGACCGCGAAGCCCTGCTGAAGGAAGCAGCCGAAGAGGCCGCTGCCCAGATCGAAGACGACGATGATGAAGATGGCGATGCAGTCGACATCGACGATGAAGACGACGTCGACAACGATGCAAGCGACGATGACTCTGACGAGTCGGAAGACTCCACCGATAATGAAAGCGGTGAAGCCAAGGCTGCCGCCGCACCCCGCCGGAAGAAGTCCAGCCGGGCTTCGATCTCCAAGCGCTACAAGATCCAGGAAGTCATTCGTCGCCGTCAGGTGATGCTTGTCCAGGTCGTCAAGGAAGAACGTGGCAACAAGGGCGCAGCCCTGACCACCTATCTCTCCCTCGCCGGTCGCTACTCGGTCCTGATGCCGAACACGCCGCGCGGCGGTGGCATTTCCCGCAAAATCGTCAATGGCGCAGACCGCAAGCGCCTGAAATCCATCGTCTCCGAGCTGGATGTGCCGGACGGCATGGGCCTGATCGTGCGGACCGCAGGCGCCAAGCGCACCAAGGCCGAGATCAAGCGTGACTATGAATATCTTTCCAAGCTTTGGGAAAACATTGTCGAGAAGACACTGACATCCGAAGCTCCAATGCTGATCAATGCCGAGGGCGGTCTCGTCCACCGGGCAATGCGCGACATGTTCGACAAGGATATCGAGGAGGTCCTTGTTCATGGTGAAGAGGCCTATCGCGAAGCGAAGGATCTCGCCAAGCTCATCATGCCGAGCCAGTCCAAGAAGGTTCAGCAATGGAAAGAGGAAGACCCGCTTTTCGTGGCCGAAGCGGTCGAGCAGCAGCTCGATTCCATCTACTCCCCGACCGTCCAACTGAAATCCGGCGGCTATCTCGTCATCAACCAGACCGAAGCCCTGGTTGCGATCGATGTGAACTCCGGCAAGTCGACACGTGAGCGCAACATTGAGCAGACTGCGGTGCGCACGAACCTCGAAGCTGCGGAGGAAGCCTGTCGCCAGATGCGCCTGCGCGACCTGGCTGGTCTCATCGTGATCGATTTCATCGACATGGACGAGAACAAGAACAATCGCGCCGTCGAGAAAAAGCTGAAGGATCACCTCAAGGTGGACCGGGCCCGCGTCCAGCATGGTCGCATCTCGCAGTTCGGCCTGATGGAAATCTCACGCCAGCGTCGCCGTCAGGGCGTGCTGCAGGCAACCTCCGATCCGTGCGAAGCGTGTAACGGCACTGGCCGTCGCCGCTCTATCCCGTCGGCGGCACTTCAGCTGATCCGGGCCATCGAGGCCCGCGCCTCCATGGGCGGCCTGAAAGCCATTTCCGTGAAGGCTCCGACCGATGTCGCGCTCTACCTGCTAAACAACAAGCGCGAAGCGCTGGTCGAAGTCGAACAGGTGGCCGGCTTTGCTGTCTCGATTCACTCGTCAGAAGACATGCTGCCCGGCGATTTCGTGATCGATGCAGAGCGCGACCCGAACGGAAAGCCGAAGAAGCGCAAGCCACCACGCTCGCTCGCCAAGCCGAGCAAGCAAATCGTCAGTGATGACGAGGATGAAGATGACGAGAGCGAAGACGACACGTCCGAAGCCTCTGCTGATCAAGATGACGAATCCACAGGCACCCGCCGCAAGCGCCGTCGGCGCCGAGGCGGTCGTGGCCGCAAACAAGAGGCAGCTGAGTCGCAAGACGATGAATCCCGGCTCGACGGCGAGGACGCCGAGGATGACGGCGATGACACCGCCGAGGCCGCGTCAGACAGTGACGACGACTCAGAGGATGGCGCCCCTCGCAAGCGCCGCCGCCGGGGCCGTCGCGGAGGTCGTCGGCGGCGCCGGTCTTCAGACACCCGCACCGAGGCAACCGATGGAGCGCCAGCAGATGGCGGTGCCTATCTGGACGGCCTCGCTGCGAGTGCTCCGGAAATGCTGGACGATATTCCGCCGAGCGAAGCCAAGGTAAGCGAAGAACCCGCTGCGGAAGACACTCCGAGCAAGGCACAGGCTGAAGAGACCGCTCCGTCTGAGGCGCAGGCGGAAGATGCCCCAGCCGACAGCGAAGAGAAGCCGGCCAAACCGAAGCGCCCCCGCCGCTCACGCGCCAAGAAAAAGGACGCAGCCGTGGCCGCTGAAACCAGCAGTGAGGCAGAGGCCAGTGAACCGGCCAAGGCCGAGCCTGCGCCAGAAGCTGAGCCGATCGTTGAAGCCAAACCAGACCCCGTGGCCGAAAAGCCTGCGCCGGAACCAAAGCCTGAGCCAGAGGCCGAACCCGCCATGGCCGACCAGGCTGCGCCCGAACCGGCCCCTGAGCCCGCAGCCAAGCCGGCCAAGAAAGCCGAGCCCAAACGCTCCGGCTGGTGGTCCCGCGCCAAGCGCTAGGCGATCAGTTCCCCAAGACAAAAAAAAAGGCCGGAGCAGCAATGCTCCGGCCTTTTTCATTGATGCCAAAAACTTATGATTACTCAGCTGCTGCTGTCACACTCACGGGAAATTGTTCCGTGTCTTGCTGATACAGGTCAGGCAAATACGGCCCAGCAGGAATACCCTGTCCCACAGTCCCGGCAGCCAGTGCATTTGCTTGGCGCGCCAAAGGTATGTAGTTGGGCGATCCTTTTTCAATGGCTGATATAATCGCTTGGGCGAGAAGGTCGGCCAATGGATTATCGGAACTGCTGGCTTGCGGTGAGTAAGTCAATTGCTGCGTGTGGATCCAAACACTTTCACCGGACTTGCAGCTACGGAGATCATAAGTGAAAGTCACATTGGTCGATGTCGCCAGCACAACGTACTGAGATTCCCAGCGCTCAATCGTCAGGTACAATGCCGTATCGCAACCGAACATTCGGTCTAGCCGCCGCGTATCTGCGCCGTATAGCAGCGCCGGGTCGGACAGCCCCTCGTCTTCTAGGAGAGACTTCACCATATTCGCCGGAAACACATAGTATCCACGCTGAGCAAATGGCTGAGAAACCGTAGACAAGAAAAATTCCGGAGCTTCTACGGCTCCCGAATTATTCAGCGCAGGCAGGACGAGAATGGATTTGGGATTTTCAGTCCGGAAGTCCGAGTAATCCTTGGCCTGAGGGCCTGACGCTACACACCCCGCTAAGGCGAGAGAAAGTGCAGCGACCGACAGTGCAGATTTTATCGCACCAATTACAGGTACAGATTTCATTAGACGCCAGCCTCCTCAGCCGATTTTTCAATTACAGTTTCATCTGAGACTTGCTCAGTTTCGACTGCACTCTCTGGCAAGCCCGCCTCAGCGTTCTGATCCGTCAGCCGGCTCACAACGCCTGACATGAACACTTCGGATTCCGGAAACGCCTCCGCTTCCTTGCGGAAAAGCTCCACAGCAGTGGCCTGATCACCCTGATTCAATTTCAGGTATCCGAGCTCCGCGTATAATCCCGGTGCGAGACGGTCACTGGCTTCGCCTTTTTCAATTGCCTTTTCCAGCGCAGTCTCAAATTTGTCGGCCAATTCCGGTTTTTTGTAGTATGCGTACAATGTCGGCTCGTAAGCGCCATATTCGAAACGTGGCGCTGCGACACACGCCGTAAGAGCCACTGCGCCAGCGCACAATAAGATACTTTTCTTGATCATTTTCCTACCTTTAGCGAACAATTTTCAAAGCACTGTCACGAGCGACATATATTTTCTTGTCATAGAGAACGGCGGAACCATCAGTGATCTGAATTACATGGCTCCCCGGAACAACGCCAAGCGTTTGATTGGCGCCATCAAAGTCTGAGACTGGTCCCACAACAACTCCATCAAGGATTACTTGGGAGGTTTCAGGGAATGCCTCGAAGTACACCGCTGCTGAGTTGCCACCCTGCACAATTGATTCCCCCGGGTAGGCGCATCCTCCAAGAGTTGCGAGACCAATGAAGGCAACACTGATTGCCAATGTTTTTTGAAACGGCATCATTTCACCTCCCGAACGATGAGTCGTTCGGACTCGCCTTCCAAACTTCCTGAAACCACCTGTGCGACAGACCCTTCCGAGTACTCCGTATCGCCAAAGAAAGAGACGACTTCAATCTCCGCAATCGATCTGCCCGGCAGTGTGATTGGAAGCCCTGACTGCCCGCTTTTTATGACTTCACCCAACGTCTCTACGGTGAAATGGTCGCCCACTTTCAGACCTTGGCGGCCCCCGCCACTGATAAAGACGCGATCACCGTCAACCTTGAGAACGTCCGTACTCCATGGACGATCCTCCAAATTTCCGACTATCTCTGACACCATATTGGAGACCGCTGCCGAGATAGCGGAGTCATTCAAGGATGCATCATAAGCGGCTCTTGATCCGAATCCTGCGACTTCGCCTGACTCTGTAGACGCCTCACCTTTTCCGGAAGCGCTGAAGAAGGCCAAGGCGCTTTTGGGATCCACAAGTCGAGCCTCTACAGCGGCCTCTACCGTTTGCTTCTTTGTTGAGCTGAGAAAACCCACCTGGCCTTCGGTCTTCCGGCCGAATTCTGTAACCGAACCGACGATGACCGCATCCACGCCCACAAACTCGCTAGCACCGTCTTCGAGTAATGACTTTTCGAATGCGAGTCCACCAAGGTTGTCTCGCTCGAAAACCAGGAATCCTTCGGTCTCGACCAAGCGTTTGACAAGCATATCTCGTGCTTGATCTGCTAGTGGATCGTTTTCTCCATCGTACAGAAGACCTTTTCCGTATCGTGTACTATTTGAGAAGCGAACCACAGCGATCCTTCGTTTCAATGTGGGTTTCGAAACAGTCCGGACTGGTAGTGAAGCTTGGGCAGAGACGGCTGGTGTGGAAACACGTTCTGGCGCCTTTTCAACAGTCGCACACGCCGTCAATGCCGCGGCGCCACAGGCCGCGAACAGTAGATTCTTCAAAGTGAAATCTCCCCATTCTCCCCGCGATCTTTAGTGATCGCGAGAACACATTTCCCGTATTGGTTGTCGGGGTCAACCATAAAAAAGACCGATCATGAAACAATCACGACCGGTCTTTCAGTGTTCGCTTAAAACGCGAAAATATTCGGCGGCAAGTACTTACGCAGCGGCTTTTTCAGCTTTCCCGGCCGGTGGGAAGCGGTCGTAGAAGCCTTCGCCCTTGGCCGCCATGTCGCGGAGCAGGTCGCCCGGACGGAACCGGTCACCATACTTGTCCGCGAGCTTGTCGGCCTCGGCGACGAATTCCTTGATGCCCCACATCAGGTCGATATAGGAACAGCAACCGCCCGTATACGGTGCAAAGCCCCAAGCGAGGATGGAGCCAATGTCGGCATCGCGCGCATCGGTGATAACACCCTCTTCAAAGCAACGGGCAACCTCCACAGCCTGACGGATCAGGAAGCGGTTGGTCAGCTCTTTCTTCAGGTCTGGTGGGCATTCGTCCACCTTCACTTCCAGCTGCGTGTTCAGGTCTGGCCAGAGGCGTTCCGGCTTGCCCTTTTCGTTGTAGTCGTAGAAGCCCTTTCCGGCCTTGCGGCCCACACGCTCCTGGTCTTCGACGAGCCATGCAAGGAACTGCGTCCGGTCATCCGTCTGCAGATCGATACCAGCTGCCTCAGCGGTTGCCCGCGTCACTTTCAGCGCGGTGTCGAGACCGACCGAGTCGGAAACTTCCAGCGGGCCCATCGGCATGCCGGACTGTCGGCCGACATTCTCGATGATCGCTGGCTTGATGCCTTCTGCCAGCATTTCCATGCCCTCGCGCGTATAAGTGCCGAAGCAGCGGGACGTGTAGAAGCCGCGGCTATCATTGACAGCAATCGGCGTCTTGCGGATGGCGAGCACATAATCGACCGCCTTGGCGAGGGTCGCTTCGCTGGTCTTTTCACCGCTGATGATTTCGACAAGCCCCATGCGCTCGACCGGCGAGAAGAAGTGGATGCCGATAAAGTTCTCAGGGCGTTCCGATGCTTCAGCCAAGCCTGTAATCGGCAATGTGGATGTGTTTGATCCGAAGACAGCATCCTTGTCGAGAACAGCTTCAGCCATCTTGGTGATCTTGGCTTTCAGTTCGACATTCTCGAACACGGCCTCGATGACCAGGTCAGCGCCTTTGACATCATCATAATTGTCGGTCGTCGTGATCAGGTCGAGCAGTGCGTCGCCCTTCTCCTGTGTGGACTTGCCACGCGAGACGGCCTTTTCGACGAGACGGCGGGAATAGTCCTTACCCTTCTCGGCATTCTCTTTCGAGACATCGACGAGAACAGTCGGGATACCAGCCTTGGCCTGCACATAGGCAATGCCCGCGCCCATCAGGCCCGCACCGACGACAGCGATCTTCTTGAACTCGGTCTTCGGATGACCGGCCGGGCGGTTGCCGCCCTTGGACAGTTCCTGCATCGACAGGAACAGGGACCGGATCATGGCTTTCGCTTCCGGGCGCTGCTGGGTGTTGATGAAGTATCGGGTCTCGATCCGGAGACCCGCATCGATCGGCACCTGAATGCCTTCATAGATGCAGGACAGGATGTTCTTCTGGGCCGGATAGTTGCCATAGGTCTTGGCCATCAGCATGGCATTGGACATGGTCGCGACCTGGCCCGCACCGGGGCTACGATGCACGACGCCGCCCGGAACCTTGAAGCCCTTTTCATCCCACGGCGCCTGCGCCTTCGGATTGGCCTTGACCCAGGCCTTCGCCTTGTCGACCGTTTCGGACGATGGGGCGAGTTCCTGAACGACACCCATGGCGAGCGCCTTCTCGGCATTGAAGCTTTCACCTTGCAGGATCAGTGGCAGAGCGGCCTGAACGCCGATCAGGCGTGGCAGGCGCTGGGTGCCGCCAGCGCCTGGCAGGAGGCCGATCTTGGCTTCCGGCAGGCCGAATTGCAGCTTCGGATTGTCATTCGCCGCAACGCGATAATGACAGGCCAGCGCCACTTCGAGACCGCCGCCGAGGGCGAGGCCATTCAGCGCAACGGCCACCGGCTTGCCGCAGGTTTCCAGTTCGCGCAGCGTCTTGTTGAGCGAAAAGCCGCGATCGAATTGCGCCTTTTTCAGCTCTGCTTCGGACATGTCCGCAGACGACTTTCCGGCGCCAGCGCTCTGGTTCATTTCACCAAGATCCGCCCCGGCGCAAAAGCCGCTCGGCTTGCCCGACGAGATCACCAGGCCCTTGATGGCGTCATTGGACGCGACTTCCTTGGAGATTGCGATGATATCAGCGACAGCTTTTGCCGTCAGCGTGTTCATGCTGCGGCCTGGCACATCAAAGACTGCGTGCGCAATGCCGTCACCATCGACGTCCCAACCGAATGTTTCGAGTTCCATATCGTGTATTCCGTTCGTCTGTATCTTGATTAAACGCGTTCGATGATCGTGGCGGTGCCCATGCCGGCGCCGACGCAGAGGGTGACAAGGGCGGTTTCCTTGCCGGAGCGCTCCAATTCGTCGACCATCGTGCCAAGGATCATGCCGCCGGTCGCGCCGAGCGGGTGGCCCATAGCGATGGCGCCGCCATTCACGTTCATCTTTTCATGCGGGATGTTGAGGTTCTGCATCATCAGCAGGACGACCGATGCGAAGGCTTCATTCAGTTCGTACAGGTCGATGTCACTGGCTTCCATGCCGGCCTTCTTAAGGACCTTCTGGGACACATAGGTCGGGCCGGTCAGCATGATGCCCGGCTCGGAACCGATGGACGCCATCGCGCGGATGCGTGCGCGCGGCTTGAGGCCGAACTTCTCGCCCATTTCCTTCGAGCCGAACAGGACCGCTGAAGCACCATCCACGATACCGGACGAGTTACCGGCATGGTGCACATGATTGATCGCTTCCAATTCAGGATAGCGCTGCTTGATGACTTCATCGAAGCCCATAGCGCCCATGCCAGCGAAGGAGGGGTTCAGTGCCGCGAGCGACTGCATGTCAGCGTCAGGGCGCATGTGTTCATCATGGGCCAGCTGGATGCCGCCCATCTGGTCTTTCACCGGAACGATGGATTTGGCAAAGCGGCCTTCTTTCCAAGCCGTTGCGGCGCGTTTCTGGCTCTCGACCGCAAACGCATCGACGTCATCGCGGGAGAAGCCATACTTGGTGGCGATCGTGTCAGCGCCAATGCCCTGTGGGGCAAAATAGGTCTTGAGGGCGACTTGCGGGTCGGAAGACCACGCGCCACCGGACGCGCCCATTGGCACGCGGCTCATGCTTTCAACACCGCCGCCGATGGCCATATCTGCCTCGCCGGTCATGACTTTGGACGCGGCCATGTTACAGGCCTCGAGGCCGGAGGCGCAGAAGCGGTCAACCTGAACGCCCGCGGTCGTTTCAGCATAATCAGCATTCAGAACGGCGACGCGCGCGATGTCTGCGCCCTGCTCGCCCACCGGGCTGACGCAGCCAAGAACAACATCGTCCACCTTGGACGTGTCGAGTTCATTCCGGTCACGGATGGCTTGCAGGACTTGGGTCGCAAGGCTGAGCGCGGTGATCTCGTGCAGTGATCCGCTTTTCTTGCCTTTACCGCGGGGCGTACGCACCGCGTCGTAGATATAGGCTTCAGTCATTGGAGAGGCTCCTTCTAAACATAAGATCAGGTTGCCGGTTTCAGTACCGGATTGAGGGTCAGGCTCGCGGTGGAACGGGCAGCTTCCTTGCCGCGGGAATCAAACAGTTCGGCTTCCGCGAACAACATGGCGCGGCCGACATTCCTTAGACGCGCTGTAACTTCGATGACGCCCTTGCGGACAGGTCGTAGAAAATGGGTATGCAAATCAACCGTCGAAGGGAGCTTCGTCTTGCCCGCCTTCATTCCGGCGAGCATGCCAATCGTATCATCCATCATGGCGACAAGATAGCCGCCCTGGATAACGCCTGCCGGATTGCAGAACTCCGGGCGGCCTTCAAAGCGCACCCGGGTTGTCAGCGCTTTCATGTCGAGCGCCAGGAGTTCAAAGCCAAGCGATGTCGAGGACGGGCTCGGCTTCGGAAAGACATCACGAATGAGATGACTGTCAGGCATGGGAAACTAGAGCGTCCTCGCGATCAGCATTTTCATGACTTCATTGGCGCCGCCATAGATACGCTGAACGCGCGCATCTGCATACATCTGGGCGATCGGATATTCGTCCATGTAGCCGAACCCACCATGCAGCTGGAGACACTCGTCGACGATCTTGCACTGGAGATCAGAGATCCAGTATTTCGACATGGACGCGGTGGCGGCGTCGAGCTCTTCCTTGAGCAGGCGCTCCGTACAATGATCGGCAAACACTTTGGCGACGGTCGCTTCGGTCTTGCATTCGGCCAGTTTGAACTGGGTGTTCTGGAAATCGAAAATCGTACCGCCGAACGCCTTGCGGCCCTTCACATATTCGACGGTCTCGTGAATTGCACGCTCAATCATGCCGACGCCCTGAAGGCCGATTATGTGGCGCTCCTGCGGCAGTTTCTGCATCAGTTGGATGAAGCCCTTGCCCTCGACTTCGCCAAGAAGGTTGGAAGCTGGCACACGCACTTCATCGAAGAACAGCTCCGATGTATCCGCAGCATGCTGGCCAACCTTTTCAAGGTTCCGGCCGCGGCGGAAGCCTTCCACCTTGTCTGTCTCGACAACGGCAATCGAAATGCCCTTGGCGCCCTGGGTCGGGTCCGTCTTCACGCAAACGAGGATCAGGTTTGCGGTCTGGCCATTCGAGATGAAGGTCTTCGAGCCATTGATGACATATTCGTCGCCATCGCGCTTGGCGGTCGTTTTCATGCCCTGCAGGTCAGAGCCTGCACCGGGCTCCGTCATCGCAATGGCGGTTACGAGTTCGCCCGAACAAATGCCGGGCAGCCAACGCCGCTTTTGTTCTTCGGTGCCATAGGCGACGATATAGGGTGCAATAATCGCATTGTGCAGGGTTATGCCGAATCCGTCGACACCCTTCCACTGCTGTTGTTCGATGATGATGGCTTCATGACGGAAATCACCACCCGCGCCGCCATATTCTTCGGGCACGGATGCGCCGAGCAGGCCCATTTCGCCAGCCTTTTTCCAGATTTCCATCGGAACAATACCGTCCTTGCGCCACTGGGGCACATGCGGCACGCATTCCTTTTCGAAGAACTGGCCAACAGCGTCAGAGAAAATCTCGAGCTCTTCGTCCTGGCGCCAATTGGCCTTCGGGACATCTAGTGGGCTGGCCTGCATTCGTCTTCCTCCGCTATGGGCGGCTTTTGCTTGCCGCTTACGTTCACGTAAACATGTAAGCGTCGCTCCGAGGAATTCCCAGCCCTCTCCCAACGTCAGAACGAGCGGAATCGCATAATTTTTTTGTGTGATAGCGCGTGAAACCCACTTGTTTGGGCCACGCGCCATCAAAATCGGACTGGCGCGCTAAAACGCCTCCGCTGGCAAGGCCATCATCGACTTCGCGCCGGTCTTCACCTTGGCCAGGTGTGCAGCACCATCCGGCACCATCCGGTCCACAAAATAATAGCCGGTTGTGAGCTTCTCTTCATAGAAGGGATCGCCCGCCGCCTTCTTCTCCAGCGCAATCTTGGCCATTTTCGCCCACATGAATGCCAAGCCTGTGAGGCCAAACAGGTGCAGGTAATCGTGGCTGGAAGCGCCCGCATTGTTGAAATCGGTCATGCCATTTTGCATCAGCCAGGTTGTGGCCTCCTGCAACTGGGCCTTCAGTGTCGTCAGGCCCTCGATAAACGGGGCCATATCGGCATCGCCATCGGCTGAATTGATGAATTCGTCAACTTCACCAAAGAAGCTGAAGACAGCCCGGCCACCATTGGACGCCAGCTTGCGGCCAACGAGGTCGAGCGCCTGCACGCCATTGGTGCCTTCGTAAATAAGAGTGATACGGCAATCGCGGACGATCTGCTCCAGACCCCATTCACGCGTAAAGCCAGAGCCGCCGTGAAGTTGCAGCGCCTGATTGGCTTTCTCAAAGCCCATATGGGTCAGGTATGCTTTGATGACCGGCGTCAGAAGGGCCATATAGTCGCCCGCCTTTTCCCGCACTTTTTCATCTGGAGATTTGTGCTGAAGGTCACCCTGGAAGGCCGTCCAGTAAGTCAGCGCGCGCGCGCCTTCGAGGAATGCCTTCTGGTCCATCAACATGCGGCGCACGTCCGGATGAACGATGATCGGATCGGCAGGCTTTTCAGGTGCTTTCGGCCCGGTCAGGGAACGCCCCTGAAGACGGTCCTTCGCAAAATCGACTGCATTCTGATAGGCGACGACGGCTTGGGACAGACCCTGCAGGCCCACGCCGAGGCGCGCCTCATTCATCATGACGAACATGGTGCGCATGCCTTTATGCTCTTCGCCAACAAGAAAGCCTGTCGCGCCGTCATAATTCATGACGCAGGTCGCATTCCCGTGAATGCCCATTTTTTCTTCGAGGCCACCGCAGGAACAGGCATTGCGCTCGCCCAGCGAGCCATCTTCACCCACCATGTATTTCGGCACAACGAACAGGGAAACGCCTTTGATGCCTTCTGGCGCGCCTTCGATGCGGGCGAGCACGAGGTGGATGATGTTCTCCGTCAGATCCTGCTCGCCGCCGGAAATCCAGATCTTCTGGCCTGTGATCTTGTAGGAGCCATCGCCCTGCGGCACGGCTTTTGTTTTCATCAGGCCCAGATCCGTGCCGCAATGCGGCTCGGTGAGGTTCATCGTACCGGCCCATTCGGCCGACGCCATCTTCGGCCCGTACTTGGCCTTGAGTTCATCGGAGCCACCCGCCATCAGCGCCTGATAGGCACCGTGCGTCAGCCCCGGATACATCCCGAACGCCATGTTCGACGATGATACCATTTCAGTCCAAGCAATGTTTACAACGTGCGGAAGCCCCTGACCGCCCATGGACGGATCGGCCGACAACAAAGGCCAGCCGTTTTCAACGAGTTGTTTATAAGCTTCTGGAAAGCCATCCGGGGTTTTTACACTGGCGTCATCGCCGCGCACACACCCTTGCTGGTCGCCCACAGCGTTGAGCGGAAACAGGACTTCCTTGGCGAATTTGCCTCCCTCCTCGAGGATGGCATTCACCAGGTCCGGCGTGGCCTCTTCGAAACCCGGCAGGTTTGAATAGTTCTGGATCTGCAACAGGTCCTGCAGGATGAATTGCATGTCGCGGATCGGCGCGTCGTAACGTGGCATTTTGTATTTCCTGTCAATAAAGCACGAAAATCGCAGATATCTGCGGCGCGCTTGTACAAATTAATTTGCCCCACCGTAGCATCTGCTGGGTGGGGCACAATTTGGTCGATGCAGATCAGACTTCGTCGAGCTGCCTGCGGGCAATTTCGTCATATGCCGCAAGCTGTCGCTTGTTCTCATCAGACGGGCCGGTATTCGCTATTTGCGTTTCCAGCCATGAGATGCCCTTGCGCAACTCCGTCAGGGCGGTGTCGATGTCGCCTCTCTGAATTTCCAGCTCCTTCACTTGCTTGCGGAACTTGTCGAGCGACATTCGCATCTGAGCGCGCTGTCCGTCATCGAGCACGTAAAGGTCCAGGATTTCACGGATATCGGCAAGCGGCAGGCCGAGACGCTTTAGCCTCACGATGATGGTGAGCCGCGCGCGATCCCGATTGGAATAGACCCGGGTCATGCCATCCCGAGCGGGATGGAGCATGTCCTTGTCCTCGTAGAAACGCAGCGCCCGCGGCGTAACGCCAAACTCGCGAGCAAGCTCGGAAATTGTGTAGGTGCGGGAATCCGCAGCGGAAATCTTGGAGAGCTTGTTGTTCATCATTCCGCAAATCTAGATCAAGGCTTACGCGAACGTCAACGTAAACTTTTTTGGCATTCTTCGTTTCCCCGCAGATTCCCTTGGTAGAGTTACCGGATTTGGAGGTTTTCTTTACCTTTAACCTGCCCTTAATCCGGCTCCTGTCATCACCGATGCTGAATCTGAATGATTTTGCCCGAAGCATTAACAATCGCGGGCAAAATGAGTGCTTAGGAGAGTGGGGATGAGCCAGACGGGGCCCTGGAGCGTCAAAGGAATTGACCAGCGCGCGCGCGACGCCGCTCGCGAGGCAGCGCATGCTGAAGGCATCACCTTGGGGGAGTATCTGAACCGGCTACTTATGTCGGTCGATGCCCCCAGGCCAAACGAAGTTGCGTATCCTTTCCAGAATCGCCGACCAACGGCAAACGCGGCGAACGACACGCTCGACACGTTGACGCGCCGCATTGAGGCAACAGAAGCGCGCTCCACACTTGCCATAACGGGTATGGACCACACGATCCTCGGCCTGGTGGCTCGCCTGGAAGAGGCCGAGCAAAATTCTGCTGCCGTAGCAGGCCATGTGGACAGCCTGATCGAAGAACTGAAGGTCACACATTCCGCTTTGCAGGCAAAAGTGCAGAAGCTTGAAGCCGACGACACGACCCGCGAAAATCTCGAAGCGCTGAAATCACTCGAACAGGCGCTAGGCAAACTTGCCAGCCATGTCTTCGAAGAAAGCGAACTGGCTCAGAATGAGGCCCAAGCCATTCAGGGCCGGGTCGAGACAGGCTTCACCGAGCTGACCGACCGCGTTGAAAACATGGAAGTGAAGGTCGAACAGACCCTGTCCGATGCGGCCTCTCGCGTCGAGCGCGCCGTGGACCAAGCAGAGTTGCGCGCCGAGGGCACAGCCCGCGAGCTTGCCGATCGTCTATCCAATCTGGAAACGCATGTGAACTTGCGTCTGTCTGAGGTCGACAAGAGCGATGCACGTCTGGAAAGTGTCGAGACGAAGATTACGAAATCCCTGGCGACTGTCGAAACCACACTGGCTCAAACACAGGACCGGTTGAACCGAGCAGAAACCACCACGGATGCGGCCCTGCTCAGCCTTGAGTCCACATTCAACAATCTTGACGCCAAGATCGAGACCCTGTCGAAAACGGTCGAGCCTGATTTGGCGGACCGCCTTCGGGCAGAGTTTGAATCGCGCTTCGACGAAATCATGACGACTGTCCGCAGTACCGTCGACACGGCCCGCGCAGAACTGGCCGAAGAAATATCTCGTGCGGCCTCGGGCGCCAGTGAGGAAGCCGTTGCCGAACTTCAGACCGGTCTGAACGAAGTTCGCGAAAAACTGGTCGCAGGCGAAGATCGTCAGACTCAGGACATGAACAAGGTCTCGTCCGAGATCGGACGGATTGGTGACCTGGTCGGCACACGGATGGAAGAATTTGGCGCAAACCTCGACAAGCGGGTCAATGCAAGTGAGCAGCGTAGCGCCGAGGCAATTTCCCAGATTGGGGATCAGGTTTCGACCGTCGCCAACCGCCTGCAAGCGCGCCAGGACAAGGCCCTGCAGACCCTCGCTACCGAGATTGATGAGAACCGCAAGCGCGCAGACCTGAAGCTCTCCGAAGCGATATCAAGTGTCACCGATAAACTCGAGCAGGCGCAAACCCAGACCAGCGCATCCCTCTCGCCAATCCAGAAGGCGATGGCGTCACTCGCGACGCGATTGGAAATGCTCGAAGACACCGCTGCGCCCTCCAAGTCCGGTGCAGTCGAGCCAACTGATTTGGCAACCATGAATGCGCTGAACGAGACTGATCGCCTGCTCGAAGAATTCCAGGAAGAGGAAGACGCATCGTCTGATCTTCTCTCGGATGAATATGATGCAGTGTTTGAGCCCGGCCTGCCCGAGGACATTGCAGATGACGATACCAGCGACGCATTCCTCACAGACTGGACCGAAACAGAGGAAGTCGACGAAGTCGAGATAGAAGCTGGGACGAACGCCAAGTCAAATGCTTATGAAGAAGACTACGATCTCGTCGAGGACGAATTCGAAGTTGACGCAGATCCGGACAATGCAGAAGACGATTTCTACGACGCATTCGCCGATGCTGATGAAGCTCCTTCCCCAGTCGGATTTGATGCACTTGCCGAGCTTGAGGACTACGGGGACAATTCTGCCGAGCCACGTGAATCGGATATTTTCGAAGACGATGAATTCGACACGGAAGTCGATCCGGCCGGAGAAACATTCGCCGACCCTGAGTTTACAGAGGCGCTAGAAGACGAGCCTGAGGCCGCCTCGCCGGCTGCGAACTATATCGACATGGCTCGCCGCGCTGCGATTGCGGCGTCGTCGGGTCGCAAGGATTCTTCCCCATCGATTGCACCTCCAAGTGATCAGGCTGACAAAGGCTTGCGCTTCGGAAACGGAAAGCTCCCACTCTATGCTGCGGCCTCAGCCGTTATCATCACGGGCGCCACTGTGGGCGGGTACCTTTATCTGCGCGGTAAGCAGGCCCCGACTTCGGTAACCGAACTGGCCGCGCCCGTCGATGGGGCGGCTGCGAGTCTAATTGAAACAGAATTGCCACCCGCAGAAGCCGCCGAGTCATCCGATGATGCCCTTCTGTTCGAAGATGATGTCGCGCCGCCAACTGACTTGGAGACTGCGGCCGCAGACAAGAGCGGCGAGGTTGCACCATCTGAAGAGCCATCCGACCCGATGGCTGAACTGATTGAACCAACGCCAATGATCGCGACCGCGCGTATTGAGCCGACCACGAGCTACCCGCCGATCCCGAAAGTCGACACGCTGGCAAATGCCGCAGCATCCGGGAACGGCATCGCGCAATTCCAACTAGCGCAACAGCAGCTTGCCGATGGCAACTTGAAAGGCGGCGCAGTCCTGATGCGGCAGGCCGCAGAGAAGGGCCTGCCAATTGCTCAGTACACGCTTTCAAAATTGCATGAAAAAGGTACGAGTGTACCGAAGGATCTGACACTGGCCCGGGAATGGACGGAACGGGCTGCAAACGGTGGCAACGTGAAAGCAATGCATGACCTTGCCGTCTTCATGGCTGAGGGCGAGGGCGGCGAGCAAACCTATGCGGGTGCCGTTGGATGGTTTCGAAAAGGCGCGGAGTTCGGCATTGTCGATAGCCAATACAATCTCGGCGTACTGTACGAGCAAGGCCTCGGCATCAGCCCAAATCTGACCGAAGCCCTTTACTGGTTCATGGTCGCTGCCAAGAATGGCGACGCAGGCGCACCGGCAAAAGTCATGGAAATTTCCAAGCGCGTCTCACCAGAAGCGGTGAACCATGCCCGTGTACAGTCTGAAGACTGGACCGCCTCCCGCGCCAACGCAGCAGCCAATGGCCGGTTCGGCGCGCAATCATGGAACATCGGGAATGCGGCTCAAGTACGCGCGACACAGCAGGCCCTGACCGTACTTGGCTACAACATTGGCTCCGCCGATGGAGCCCTTGGCCCGGATACAGCGACCGCCATTCGCGACTATCAAACCGCTCAGTCTCTCGACGTGACAGGAACCATCACGCCGGAACTGATCGAAAGTCTGAACGCTCGCGCCAAGTCTTAGTGTTATGGCCGTGTAAAAGCGCGCGGCCGTTCACTCTCATCCAGGCTGAGATAACGGTCACGCAGTCGCGTTTGGCGGGACTCGAGTGACTGCTGCTCGCCGGCAATGATGACAGCGATGGGTGCAGACGCGACCTCCAAAGGATCCCCGTCCCAACCAACCACATCAGCGGGTGCGCCGGGCGCGAGGCGACCATACCCCGTCAGGCCGAACATGTCCGCCGGGGCGGTGGTCAACGCCGCCAAAGCATCATCGAAGCTCAGTCCGTTGGCGACTGCATTGCCGGCAAGCTGTGTCGCAAGCCGCGCCTGATGGCTGCTATCCCCAACATTGGCAATGGCAAATGTAACGCCTGCTGCGGCCAGTCGCGCTGCATTTTCAGATGTCGCTGCCAGTTTCTCAAACGAGCCCGGAAGATTGGAAAACGCATTGATGATCACCGGGATATCCATCTCGGCCAGCCGTGGCGCCACACGCCACGCTTCGTCCGCGCCGACAATCACGATCTTCAGTGACGGCTCCTCCTCGGCCAGATCCATCACGGCATTCAAGTCACTGGCACGACTCGCTTCAATCAAGATTAACTGCTGGCCCCGTGCGGCGGGCGACAGCGCTTGTGCATCAATCCGGTTCAGAACCGCACCATCATTCTGCGTGATGTAGCGCGCTGGATAGCTGCGCGCATCATCCAGCGCCGCCCGCAGCAGCGTCATGGCAGACTGCCGCGAGCCGCCAGCAAGACCCGCGCCTGCTTCACCGAGCTTGATGAAGGTGAACGCCTTCTCATCCAGCTCCGTATCGAGATCACCGCTCGTATCAGCTACGAAACCCTGCCCGGCAAATAGCGCATTGCCGGTGTTGGGTACAACAACCAGGCGCGTAAAACCTTCGATCCGGGTGACATCAATCGCAGTGGCGTCCGGATTGAACCCATCGGCTGCATTCAGCGCGGCTGAAAACGGAGACATTGCCGCCGCCGTGTCATTCGTAGAATCTTCCGCGCCAACTTCAACCAGGCCTGTTCGGGCAAAGGAGGCGATCAGACCAGGCGTGACCCATTCAGCGGAAATCTCGGTGGCGCCACCTGGCACTTCAGTATCTGCCCCGCCGACCGTGACAATCCGGTCGTCCTCGATGACAACCACGCCGTTTTCGATCATACCTTGAGCGGTGCCGGTCCAGACCGTTTCACCGCGAATGACGAACGTATCGGCGTACGCGGGCGCCGCTGCGAGACCCAAGGCGGCAACGCTTGTAAGTAGTGTACGGATCATTTGCGATCTCCTTCACCAGGTTGGCCTATTTCAAAATCCATCACAGGATTGGTCTCAGGATGGTCGCGGTCAAACATCAGCGCGCCGTCAATAAAGACCTGGTCTGCCTTGGCGTAGACGCTGAACGGGTCATCGGACCAGACGACGACATCCGCCATCTTGCCGGGCTTCAGGCTGCCCGTACGATCGTCAATGCCCAATGACTTGGCCGGGTTCAGCGAAAGCCACGTCCAAGCGACCTCTTTCGGAATATCGATACCTGCCCTCAAACCATCAGACCATGCCTTGGCGGCTTCCTGGTTGAGACGTTGAATACCGACATCACTGTCCGAATGGACGATGGCACACGCGCCGGCCTTGTGGACCATCGGGATGTTCTCACGGACGCCATCATAGGCTTCCATCTTGAAGCCCCACCAATCGGCCCACATGGAAGAACACGCACCATATTCGGCCAGCTTGTCGGCAATCTTGTAGCTTTCAACGGCATGGTGAAAGGCGGTGACCTTGTAGCCAAACTCCTTCGACATATCCATGATTTGCGCCATCTCATCGGCGCGGTAGCAATGCATGTGCACGAGGATGTCGCCATTCAGCACACCCGCGAGCGTGTCCAGTTCGAGATCACGCGCAGGTGGTTCACCGCCTTCGTCCTCGTACTTCTCCCATTTGCGCTTGTATTCTGCAGCCTTGATCCAGGCTTGCCGGTATCCCGCCACGTTGCCCATCCGAGAATAAGGGGCGCCACCAGGAAAACGCCCGCCGCCATAGCCATACACGCGCTTGGGATTCTCGCCGCAGGCCATCTTCAGCGTATAGGGCGCGTCCGGAAATTTCATGCCCTGAACGGTCCGGCTCGGCACGTTCTTGAGGATCACGCCGCGCCCGCCGAACAAGTTTGCGCTGCCCGGTAGCACCTGAAGCGAGGTGATGCCTCCGGCTATCGCCCGCGTGAAGCCTGGATCTTGCGGCCAGACACCGTGCTCCGACCACACTTCCGCTGTGACCGGCGCAGAAATTTCGTTGCCATCGCCGTGCGCGGTCACACCGGGCGAGGGATAGACGCCGAGATGGCTGTGATTGTCGATAATGCCCGGAGTCACCCAGCGACCTGTCGCATCAATGGTCTCGGCACCATCCGGGGCTTCGATATCGGCGCCTAGTGCGACGATCTTGCCATCCTGCAACAGCAGGCTGCCATCTTCGATCAGGTTACCTTCGCCATCGAGGATTGTGGCATTGGTGATCAGGACAGGCGCATTCGGATAGGGCGCATATGTGGAGGGATAGGGATTGCGGTCGAACGCGTCTTCCGACGACGCAGCCTTGTCGGCATCGTCGCCTCCACCGCACGCTGAAAGCAGGAGTGCCGCAGCGCAAACAGCTGCCAGCCCATAAAGTATTCGCATTTCATTTCGCCCCGTGTCCGCAGAAAGGTTTGGCGCATACTGCTGACATTTCTTCCGGCTTCAAGGCCTGAGCCGGAAACACGCGTGAAATTCTTGCCTGCCCGGCCGGATTTGCCGCAATTTGTTTCTACTGTTCCGGTTGAGACGGGTCTTTCTTGTCTCGGCCGAACACCAAGCGCATCAGCCAGTTTGGCGCAAACCGTTCGACCCGGGGATGCCTTGCCAACACGCTCTCCATCCACCGCCTGCCCCACATCGCGTTCCGCCCCAGCAGCACGACACCAAGAATGGCAATCGGCAAGCCAACAGGAATGATCGGCGTGACGAAAGCGATTGGAATGGCCACCACGATCATGATCAGACCGGTAAGCGCCAAAATCTGGCGGAACGCTACGTTCACACCATTGCGCAGCCCCGCCGCAGGCTTTGAGGAAGCTGCGGTCTGTTCCGTTTTCATGTGGGTTTCGTCATCGGCCATTAAGCTGAATATGGGAAAAGAAGCGGGCGCCGCCAGCGATATCGTCATGATGTGGTCAAAGTCTGGTGTCTGCGTTACCTGATTGCTACAGATTGCCCGCTCGTTCCGCGCGCAGGGCGGGATGAAGTGTTGCGTGAGGCCCGGAATGAAACTGCAGTCTGTTCAGGTCCTGCGTGGAGTGGCGGCCCTCCTGGTCGTTCTCTATCACACCAGAGCCCACGAAACTCGCGGCATCGTCCATAATGGTGGCGGCGAGTTGGCTTGGCTTGGCGGCATTGTGACGAATGGTTTCGCCGGGGTCGACCTGTTCTTCGTGATCTCCGGCTTCATCATGGTCGCCGTGACCTACGAATTGAAGCCCGGCATCCAGACAGCTCTGAACTTCGTGTTCCGTCGGCTGACCCGGGTCTATCCGGTCTGGTGGCTGTTTGCCGGTATCACCACAGTCGGTCTGCTCGGCTATTTCCAGTTGGGCAATATGGTCGAAACGTTGCAAGTCACGTCGCGTCCGGAGCCAGACTGGATCTATATCATCAAGTCCTTCCTGCTGATTCCACAGGAAAAGGAGCCGGTACTTGTGGTGGGGTGGACGCTGATCCATGAAGTCTATTTCTATCTCGCGTTCAGCCTCGTCTTGCTGCTTCGCAGATCCTGGTGGCCCTATGCGTTGCTTGGCTGGGGAGCTGCAGTCATCGCAGGATGGATGTCTGGACTGTCCGGCCCGATCGTTACCGATTTCCTGTCGCTGTTTTTCTCGCCCATGACCATGGAATTTCTGTTCGGCGCCGCCACAGCAATGCTCGTCGCGTCCGGAGTTGCGTGGCGAGGTGGGATCGTGATGCTGGTCGCCACGCTATGGATGGTGGCGTTCCTGTGCCTGCAGGGGCCCCAAACCGATTACACACTTCAATGGGGCCGCGTCATGATGTTCGGCTTGCCGAGTGCCGCGCTCATCTACGGACTCGTCACGCTGGAACTTGAAGATCGTTTGGCATGGCTTGTCCCGGCGGGTGTCGGCGCTTTGCTGACTATCGCGGTTTTCCAGCTCTACGGCCTGGGAGAAACAGCCCCTCTATCCGTGCGGGTCAATGCCACTATTGTTGCAGTTCTGGTGGGCGGCTTGGGCACACTTGCTACATTTTGGACAGGTTGGCTGGCTGGTCAGACTAGACCTCGCAGCGTGCGCGCCCTGTTTCCAGCCTTGCGCAAAATACTCGCTGCGATGGTCCGGCTCGGTGACGCCTCTTATTCGCTCTACCTCGTGCACACGATCGTCATCGTAGCCCTACGGGTCCTGTTCGGACGCCTCGGAGACATTCCCGTTCTCGCGCCTGTTTTCCAGCTCGGCCATCCTGGCCTGCTCGACAATGTCGCGTTTGCGCTTGCCTGCGTGACCGGATCGATTATCGCCTCGCTGCTCAGCTACACCTATTTTGAACGGCCAATGGGCGCGCTCTTCCGAAAGTCACGCTCAACAGTGCAGAACGCTTCCTGATCCTTATTCCGCCGCGACGGAACTCGTTTCTGGCGGTGTCCACTTGAGCACAGGCTTGCGGGCGGCCTGCGTTTCGTCCAGGCGACGCATCGGGGCGAGATAGGGCGCGCCCTTCATCGTTTCATCGCCCTGTGCAGCACGCCGGGCAATCGCCTCCAGCGAGTCACAAAAGCGATCCAGCTCGGCTTTCGATTCTGACTCGGTCGGCTCAATCAGCATCGCCCCATGCACGACCAGAGGGAAGTACATGGTCATCGGATGATAGCCCTCATCGATGAGGGATTTCGCAATATCAATCGTCTCGATCCCGTCCGCCGTGAAGGCATCGGAGAACAATGCCTCATGCATGCAATAGCCATCGAAAGCTGGTGTCATGACGGATTTCAGGCGCGCCTGAATATAGTTGGCGTTCAGCACGGCATCTTCAGAGGCCTGCTTCAAGCCGTCTGCGCCGTGGCTGAGCATATAGGTCAGCGCCCGGACGAACATGCCCATCTGGCCATGAAAGGCCACCATGCGGCCAAAGCTCTCGCTCGCATCACCTTCCATGTCCTCCACGAGGCGGAAGACCCCGTCTTCATCCTTCACCACGAAGGGCACTGGCGCGTAAGGCGCGAGTGCATTTGAGAGGACGGTCGGTCCGGACCCCGGTCCACCACCGCCATGAGGGGTGGAGAAGGTCTTGTGCAGATTGATGTGCATCGCATCGACGCCAAGGTCACCGGGACGGACCCGACCAACGATGGCGTTGAAGTTCGCACCGTCGCAATAGAAGTATCCGCCAGCAGCATGGATCAGGTCGGCGATCTCCTTGATGTCGGTCTCGAAGAGGCCGCACGTATTCGGATTGGTCAGCATGATGCCAGCGATATCATCAGACTTTTCAAGCTTCGCTTTCAACTCGTCCATGTCCACGCGGCCGCGCGCATTGGCCTTGATCTCGTCCACGATGAAACCGCATTGAACCGCCGTCGCCGGGTTCGTTCCGTGCGCGGAGGCTGGTACCAGCACGCGCTTGCGGGTCTCGGCCTCGCCGCGCGCGACCAGCGCCTGACGGATTGCCATCATGCCGCAGAACTCGCCATGCGCCCCGGCTTTGGGGCTCATCGCAACCGCAGGCATGCCGGTTAGTGTCTTCAGCCAAGTGGCCAATTCGTCGATCAGTTCCAGTGCGCCCTGCACGGTTGCCTGCGGCTGCAGCGGGTGGATATCCGCAAAGCCGGGCAAGCGCGCGAGCTTCTCGTTGAGACGCGGATTGTGTTTCATCGTGCAGCTGCCGAGCGGGAACAGGCCAAGATCGATGGCGTAATTCTTTTGGCTGAGGCGCATATAGTGGCGCACCGTCTGCGGCTCAGACAGGCCCGGCAGGCCGGTCGCCTGCTTGCGCGCGACTCCGCCGAGGCGGCCGGTGCGGTTTTTCGGCTTTGGCAGGTCAACGCCGGTCGTGTCTTCGGTGCCAATCTCGAAGATCAGGCCCTCGGCCTGCAACAGGCCTTTCGAGCCGGACACAGTGTCCACGGATTTGCTGGAAGCCTGTACAGGAGATGTCGGGCGGCCTTGTGTGTTCATGGTCATCAAACTTTCTCCTCAAGAATCTCAAATAGATCGCGCCAACTCTCGAAGTGCCACGCGATGCCAGAGTGAGATTTTCCAGGCGGGAAATCCCCCCTGTTTTGAAACCCGGTATAACTGGATTTGTAGGTTCTAGCGGGAACTCTCATACGGGCTACGCGCTCCAATTTCGGCTGCAGCTTTTGAGAAAGAGAGGCGTCAAACACGAACATGTTGTCGGCATTTTCACAATTCAGGTAAATCCAACGAGACCCATGCCGCATACCAAAGACTTTGCTGTTGCGATCATAAGTTTCGGATACGGCACTTGAAGAAGCCGCTACGAGCTTTTCCGCATAATCCCTAACTTGAGCGTAGCTCTTATGATTCACCTTGGAGGTTGCGGTCATCAGATAATCTCCTTCAGGGCAGCGGCATAGGCGGCTATGTCTTCCGGTGTCGTGCATTCGGTGGCGGCGCAAATAATCACGTCCCCCATATGCTCACCGGGGAACAGGCGGCTGGCGCGAACGCCGCCGACGACGCCAGCCTCGTCCAGCATGGCGAGAACGGCTTCTGCGTCCATCGGGGTGCGGAAGGCGAATTCGTTGAAGAAGCGCGGCGTCAGGATTTCTACGCCTGGCACGGCTTCCAGCGCATCGGCGAGATCACAGGCCGCCTCATGGTTCAGCAGGGCGAGCTGCTCCAGACCCTTGCCCCCGAGTAGCGTCATGTGCGCGGTGAAGGCCAGCGCGCAGAGTCCGGAATTGGTGCAGATGTTTGAGGTCGCCTTGTCGCGACGAATATGCTGTTCGCGCGTCGAGAGCGTCAGCACGAACCCGCGATTGCCGTTCGCATCGACCGTCTCGCCACACAAGCGCCCCGGCATCTGGCGCACCAATTTCTGGGTACAGGCGAACAGGCCGACATAGGGCCCACCGAAATTGAGTCCGTTCCCGATGGACTGGCCCTCGCCCACGGCAATGTCTGCACCCATCTCACCCGGAGGTGTGATGAGGCCCAGAGAGACCGCTTCGGTGAAAACAGAGACGAGCAGCGCGCCTTTTTCGTGCGCCGCATCCGCAGTTTTCGAAAGGTCCGTCACCGTGCCGAAAATGTTCGGGCTCTGGCCGATGACGCAGGCGGTCTGATCGTCTACCGCATCGGCCAGCGCATTCTCGCCATCCACAGTTGCGGGCAACTGGACCACTTCGAACCCTTGCGCCTCGCACACCATTTTGGTGGCGGCGGCATAGTGCGGGTGCAGCCCGCCGGCCAGGATCACTTTCTTCCGGCGCGTCACGCGCGTCGCCATGATGGCGGCCTCGGCGCAGGCCGTGGAGCCGTCATACATGGAGGCGTTTGCCACATCCATGGCGGTCATCGCCGCAACCTGGGTCTGGAATTCGAACAAGGTTTGCAGCGTGCCCTGCGCGATTTCTGGCTGGTAGGGCGTATAGGTCGTCAGGAATTCAGAGCGCTGGATCACCATGTCGACCGTAGCCGGAACATGATGCTTGTAGGCGCCCGCCCCGACAAAGAACGGACCGGACGAGGCCGACCGGTTCTTGGCCGCGAGATTCGACATGTGGCGCTCGACGGCGAGCTCCCCCTGATGGTCCGGCAAGCCTTCAATCGTGCTGCCGAGGCGCGCAGCTTCAGGTACGTCCGTGAAGAATTCATCGACTGTTTTGGCGCCGATGGTCGCCAGCATTTCTGCACGGTCTTCCGGGGTCAGGGGGAGGTATCTCATATGTGCTACTCCATCAACGCCTACAGGCCGTCACAAAATGCCTTGTAGGCATCCGCATTCATCAGCGATCCAAGTTCGCCGGCATCGGTCAGTTTCAACTTGCAAAACCAGCCTTTGTCTTCAGGGTCTTCGTTGACCGTCTCAGGTGCGTCAGCGAGGGCGGCATTGCCCTCCACGACTTCACCGCCGACGGGGGCGTATACATCCGAAGCCGCCTTGACGCTTTCGACCACTGCCATGTCGTCGCCCTTGGCGAAGCTGGCACCTGCTTCCGGCACTTCGACAAACACAACATCGCCGAGCTGCTCGGCGGCGTATTTGGTGATCCCAACCGTGGCAACACCGCCATCCACGGTGATCCATTCATGGTCTTCAGTATAGTAAGTTGTCATGCCCAATTCCCTCTCAGCGTTTGTAATTGTGTGCCACGAAAGGCAGCGCGCACACTTCTGCGGGACGCGCCTTGCCTCTCACCATCAGGTCGATTTTCGTGCCAGGCTCAGCCAGGTCTGCTCGCACATAACCCATTGCGATGGGCGCATCGACACTAGGTCCAAAGCCACCGGACGTGACAATGCCAACTGCTTTGCCATCAACTTCGATCACGGTTCCCTCTCGGGCTGGCGCGCGCTCCAGCGGCTGGATACCAACACGAACTTCAGCCGGGCCGGCGGCGAGAGCCTTCATAATACGTTCCGCCCCCGGAAAGTCAGCGCGTTCACGGCGTTTCTTCTGGATCACCCAGGCAAGGTCTGCCTCGACCGGGTCGCGGGTCGTATCCATGTCGTGGCCATAGAGGCAAAGCCCAGCCTCGAGACGCAGGGAATCCCGCGCGCCAAGACCGATCGGCTTCACCCGGTCGTCGGTCAGCATTTCCTTGACGAGCGGCAGGCCAGCCTCCGGCGAGACAAGCACTTCAAACCCATCCTCGCCCGTATAACCACAACGCGACACGATGCAGCGCGATCCATTCAGCTCGAACGGCATGTGACGCATGAATTTCAGATCTTCGCAGCCGGGGAAGAAGTCGCTCATCACATCAGCGGCCTTCGGGCCTTGCAGGGCGAACAGGATACGGTCATCGGCGCGCGTCAATACGGCCTTGCCTTCAAATGTCCGCTCAAAGAGCGCCCAGTCAGCTTCCTTCACAGCGCCGTTCACGACAATGTAGAGCGAACCTTGCGCATTTTCCCCGATCGGGCGGGTAATGATGAGGTCATCCAGAATGCCGCCCTCTTCATTGAGCAGCACAGTCAGGCGTGCCTGGCCCTCCTTGAGACTTGCAATATCTGACGGCACCAGCGTCTCGACCAGCGCGGCGATCTCGGCATGCGCGTCATCACCGCCGCCAATGCCATCGGCCAGCGACAGGAAGCATGGACCCATATGGGAGACATCAAACAGGCCCGCCTGCGTGCGCGTCCAGAGATGCTCGTCCTTGACGCCCATTGGATACTGGACCGGCATTTCATAGCCGGCGAACGGCACAAGCTTCGCGCCCAGCTCTTCGTGCAAGGCATGGAGCGGCGTGCGCTTTAAATTCTCTGTCGTCGTGTCGTCCATGACGCCCTTTCATAAGGAGACGGGGCAACCTCAAGCTGCGCATCGTCGCCCCCGCTGTCCTGGGCGCCTGAGAGATTCCGCCCGGCATGCGGGCTTGCTCCTTCGGCGAGACGGCACCATCAGCCCGTCTCTTTCCAGCGTGTTGTCTCTCTCCCGGTCCTTTTGCCTGAGCGTTTCCGGGGCGGTTGCGCCTTCGGCGGCGGGGTTGGGTACCCGCTCTCTCCCGGGAGGAGTTCGTCTATACGAGTCGAACTAGCGCGGATTCTGATGGCCAGCAAGCGCAGAGTCAGCAATCGCCTGCCCGAACGCCGACACTGCCCGGCAAACAGGCAGGCCGGCGTGCATCAGACTTCCGTCGCCTTGCGCCCAAACCACCCCTGCACCATCGACCACGCATTTTTCGAGCCCGACATGGTCTGCTCTGCCGCCCAGGCCGCGCGCGAAGTAAGCCCGCCGCAACGCTTGAGCAGATCCGTCGCGACCGAGCCGGATTCCTTTTTCACGCGTGCAAGTGCTTCGGCAGAAATCGAGCGGGCCTGTCGCGCGGACCAGCCTTCAAAGGCCCGGCAGCGGCGCTTGGCGAGATACCCCATCTTCAGGGTCAGCATGGCGTTTACCGCTCCGTCCATGACCGGTCCGGCGATCAATCCGCCCATACGCCCCAACAGGCCGCCGATCACATCCCCCGTCATGTCGGTCACATCTTCCAACGCACGGCTGACCACGACGATGGCCGCCACGTCCCGAAGGATCAGTAATGTGCCGCCGAGATGTGGGCGGCCAAAATAGATCTGGGAAATCTTCGCGATCAAGTTCGCATTGCGCCACAGCACCACGAAAGCATCAACGGTGCCGTTCATGGAGAAAGCCGTGGCCACGCCGACGCCGACCGCTTCGGCATGGATCAGCTTGTCGACCTTGGCGTCGAGTTTCTTGAGATGGATTTCGATATGGCGCTTCTGGAAAGCTTCAAGGTCTGCTGCGACCGTGGCGGCCTCTGTCATGTCCGCCGCCGCGAACCGGGCCAGCAAAGCGCGCCCGGCCACCATGCCTTCCTCGATAGACGCCACGTCCTCGACCAGGAGCGGATTGCGCTTCAACATGGTGAGATATTTCAAATCGTATTTCAGGCGCTGCGACAGGAGCGATATGTCCGGGTTTTCAATGTCGAACGGCGTATGGGGCGGTTTCGCTGCGACGGGCATGGACAGGAATGACGCGAGGGGCCGCCCGACCAGCAAAAGCAACAATCCCGCCAGCAGCAGGATGAACGCGTACCCCAGCACCGGGTGCACATCGTCGAACAGGCGGTAGAACAGAAATCCCTGTCCGATCACGGTCAGGAAGGCGAGCGTCAGCAGCGCCGCTCCAGACCATTTGATGACTTTCCAGGCTTTCGACCATTGGGATGCAAACTCCCATTGGTACGCGCTGTCTGAACTGGTCTCCACCGGGACTGGCATGGTCTTGGCCATATCGGAACTCCTCTACTGACTGATCTCTCCGAAGAGGATCAGCGAGGAGTTGGGCCAAGGCAATACGTAGCTACATGCGCTCCGGAATGCGAATGCCGAGAAGGTCGAGGCCAGTTTCGAGTTGCTTGAGCACGGCGGCTGACAGGGCAAGCCGGCTGGCGCGAAGGTCAGGGTCTTCTTCGGACGCAATCGGCAGCGCAGCATAGAAGGCGCTGAACCCCTGCGCGAGATTGTAGACATGCTCGCAGAGGATGTGCGGCATACGCTTTTCACGCGCCTGCAGCAGCGTCGCCGCGAAGCCATCCAGTTGCAACACAAGCGCGCGTTCGGCGTCATGGCCGATCCGGATCTCGCCAGCCTTGTGGCCAGCCTCTTCTGCCTTGCGCAGGACCGATTTGATCCGCACGGCCGCATAGAGCAAATATGGCCCAGTCTTGCCCTCAAAGCTCGTGAAGCGGTCGAGATCAAAGACGTAATTACTAGTCCGGGTGTTGTGCAGGTCCGAGAAGCGCAGTGCCGCCAGCGCCACCTTGGCGGCTACATCCCGGCGCTCGTCTTCCGACATGTCTTCCGGCAGCTTTCCGGCTTCCGCAATCTTCTTCTGGGCTTCTTCGAAGGCCATGGCGTTGAGGTCCGCCAGCCGAAGCACGCCGCCTTCGCGGGTCTTGAACGGCTTGCCGTCGGGACCGTTCACCGTGCCGAAGCCGATGTGTTCCATATGGCCTTCATCGATCAGGCCCAGCATTTCGGCGGCGCGGAAGACCTGTTCGAAATGCAGCGCCTGACGTTGGTCCACGACATAGAGCATCAGTTCCGGAACTGGATCCATATGCTCCATCCGGTCCTCAATCGTCGCGAGGTCGGTGGTATGATAGCCCGTGCCGCCGCGGCTGTTGACCAGCATGATCGGCGGCATGTCCTTCTTGTCGCTCTCACGCTCGATGCGAACGATCACGGCGCCGTCGTCTTCTTCGGAAAGGCCGGCGTCCTTGAACTTCTCGACGAGACCCGGGATCAAGTGATCGACATCACTCTCGCCCTTCCACAGGTCGAAATGAACGTTCAGGAATTCATAGTCGATCTTGAGCGCAGCGACCGACACATCAATGAAATGTCGCAGCAGGGCGCGATAACCTGGTCGCCCGGCCTGGAGTTCGGCCACGGCCTTCTGGCTGCGCTCATTGCGCGCCGCATCCGCCTTGGCCTTGTTGCTGGCCGCCGGGTAGAGGCGTGCGAGGTCTTCGATCGTGACGGGTGGCTGTTCCGGATACGGGCCCTCATAGACGGCGTCGAAATAGATCAGATCGGGCTGCTCGTCATACAGTTCTGTCACGAGGTGGCCCATCTGGAGCCCCCAGTCGCCGAGATGGGTGTCGCCTGTTACCTTGTCGCCGAGAAAACGGAGTAGTCGCACCAATGTGTCGCCGATCACGGCGGAGCGCAGATGTCCGACATGCATCGGCTTGGCCACGTTCGGGCCACCAAAGTCGATCACAGTGACCTTGGGGTCAGCCGCCAGTTCGCCGCCCGCCATGTCGTCCGACAGGATGCCCGCAGCACGCGCCGACATCGCCTCGTCGGAGACGCGGATATTGATGAAGCCCGGCCCGGCGACTTCTGCCGACAGGACCATGGGATGATCTTTCAGTGTCGCCGCGATCTCACCGGCAATCTCGCGCGGGTTCTTGCCGGCCGACTTGGCCGCCCCCATTGCGCCGTTACACTGGAAGTCCGCGAATTCCGGCTTGTCAGAGCGGCGCACGGCGCCCCATTTCGACTCCAGCCCCATTGCTTCAAAGGCGGCGCTGGCGGCCACCGACAGATCATTGATCAGGCTGGCCATTGGTTACTGTCCGGCATCCATGCGGAAACGCTTGCCCGCGCGGTTGAATTCCAATTGCTCCTGGGTCAGTTCGAACCCCACGACGACTTCGAAGTTCGTGCCCGAAATCGACTCATCCACACGCGGAATTTCGATTGTGCCTATGACTTCGGTTTTTCCGGTCAGGTTCTGGCCCCGGAAATTGCCCTCGGTGTTGAAGTATTTCTTTGCCAGCACCTTGCCGTTCCGGCGCGTGACCGCGACGTAGTAAGGGTAAGTGTGAGCACTGGAATCCGCTGCGGGGCCTTTGCCGAACGCGAAATCGATCTCGACTTCAGCTTCCAGTGGATTGTCCTCAACATAACGGCAGAACAGCCGTACATTGATGATTTCACCCGTGAATTCGATATTGGAATACAGCTCGCCACCACCATCAAATTCGACATAGCGCGACGAATCATAGAGGGCACCGACGGGTGGGCACGGGCCGGCATTCTGGCGCGTGTCGAAACTGTCCGCGATCTTTCCGGCACCACAGCCAGTGAGAATGACCGCGGCGAGAAGTGGGGCATATTTGATCATGCGTCGGCGTGTCCTTCTTGGCCTGATGCAAAGGCCTGTCCATCTGTTGCTGCAGATGTGTTAAAGGCCCAGACGTCTCGGCGCAACGCCCGCAGGCAGGAAGTAGGATGAAATGAACGACAGGCAGCCTCTTGTGATCCGACTTGCGGCGCCGCGCGGCTTCTGCGCTGGCGTTGATCGGGCCATCCAGATCGTCGAGGAAGCGCTCGAAAAGTGGGGCGCGCCGGTCTATGTGCGCCACGAAATCGTCCACAATGCCCATGTGGTGAGCCGACTCGAGGATCTGGGCGCTATCTTTGTCGAAGAACTGGACGAATGCCCGGAAGATCGCCCGGTGATATTCTCCGCCCATGGCGTGCCGAAATCCGTGCCGGCCGAAGCCCAGCGCCGCAACATGATCTTTGTCGACGCTACCTGCCCACTCGTCTCCAAAGTGCATGTCGAGGCCGAGCGCCATCACCGGGAAGGCCGGGAAATTGTGCTGATCGGCCATGCCGGACACCCGGAAGTGATTGGCACGATGGGCCAGTTGCCGGGTGATACCATCACCCTGATCGAGACCGTTGAAGACGTGGCGAGCTTCGCGCCGAAAAATCCGGACAATGTCGCTTTCGTGACCCAGACAACCCTCTCTGTTGACGATACAGCAGACATCGTGGCGGCGCTGCAGACGCGCTTTCCGGGCATTTCGAGCCCTCACAAGGAAGATATCTGCTACGCCACCACCAATCGTCAGGAAGCGGTGAAGTCGTTCGCGCCCGGCACAGATCTCGTTCTCGTGATCGGGGCGACCACAAGCTCGAATTCGGTTCGCCTGGTCGAAGTGGCCAAACGTGCGGGCGCCGCACGGGCAGAACTGGTCGCGAGCGCCGAGAATATCGACTGGGCCTGGTTTGAAGGTGTGAGCATACTTGGCCTGACGGCTGGAGCGAGCGCGCCGGAAGACCTGGTGCAGGGCGTGATCAATGCCTGTTCCGAGCGCTTCGATGTGTCGGTTGAAAAGGTCGAAACAGCGCGTGAAACGGTAACTTTCAAATTGCCGCGCATATTGTCCGAGCCGGCTTAGGCGTCTGCCTGCTGCCGGATATTCAAATCGCTGCAACATTCTGGCATAAGGTCGCGCATGACCTACACTGTTGCTGCCTTCTACAAATTCTTTTCGTTTCCGGACTTTGAAGCCCGCCGGGCTGCGCTGGCGGAGACGCTGTGCGGCGCGGGTGTAAAAGGCACGGTGCTGCTCGCCTCCGAGGGCGTGAATGGCACGATTGCCGGGACAGCCGAGGGCGTCGAGGCGACGCTGGCCACTTTGCGTGCCCTGCCGGGCGCGGTCGACCTTGAAGCCAAGTTCTCCGAAACCGACGAGATGCCTTTCCTGCGCCTCAAAGTGCGCCTGAAAAAGGAAATCGTGACCATGGGCATACAGGGCACAGACCCGAATGCGCTGGTCGGCACCTATGTCGAGCCAACCGAGTGGAACGACCTCATCAGCGACCCGGACACTGTGCTGATCGATACGCGCAATGATTATGAATATTCCATCGGCACGTTCGAAGGCGCGATCGATCCGGAGACAAAAACATTCCGCGAATTTCCGGACTGGTTCCGCAAGTTCCGTGAGCGGCTGGAAGCCGAAGGACGCACGCCCAAAGTTGCCATGTTCTGCACCGGCGGCATCCGCTGTGAAAAGGCGACCAGCTTTGTAAAGGCCGAAGGCATTGACGACGTGTTCCACCTGAAAGGCGGCATTCTGAAATATCTCGAGACCGTTCCGGAGACCGACAGCAAATGGCGCGGCGAATGTTTCGTCTTCGACGAACGCGTGTCGGTGCGCCATGATCTCACCCCCGGCAGCTATGATATGTGCCATGCCTGCAAACGGCCGATCACGGATGAAGACAAGGCGGAGGCCGCCTACGTGCCTGGCGTTTCCTGCCCGCACTGTATTGACGAAATGAGCGATGAACAGCGCGCACGTTTCGCCGAACGGCAGAAGCAAATCGACCTTGCCCGCAAACGAGGTCAGGAACATATGGGCCCGGAGGCGCGGCGGAGCGAAGACGCGTGAGCGCGCCAGGGCACATCCTCTATACGTTCCGGCGCTGTCCCTATGCGATGCGTGGACGAATGGGTCTGTCTATGGCAGGTCTACCGGTCCATGTTCGCGAAGTGGTGCTCCGCGACAAGCCCGCCGACATGCTGGCCGCCAGCCCCAAGGGCACGGTGCCGGTTCTGGTAACGACCTCTGGTGAGGTCGTGGACGAGAGCCTCGACGTCATGCGGTGGTCGCTGGCGCAGAATGACCCCGAGGGCTGGCTGGCGGCAGACCCGGAAACGACGGACATGTTGATCTCCCGCAATGATGGCGTGTTCAAACACGCGCTGGATCGCTATAAATACCCCAACCGGTACTCCGACGAAGATCTTGTCCCCGGCGCGGCGCGAGAGGCGGGGCTCGACATACTTCGGGACCTTAATTCAAGGCTGGAAGCACATGGCGGCCAGCTTGTGCGGCCAACGCGCAGCCTGGCCGATATGGCCATATTCCCCTTCGTCCGCCAGTATGCGCATACCGACATGGACTGGTTCCGGGCGCAGGATTTGCCTGCGCTACAGGTCTGGCTGGACGGTCACAAGCAGAGCGCCCTGTTCAAGAGTGTGATGGCGAAATATGCCCAGTGGAAACCGGGCAGTGACGAGCCATTATTGCCCGCTGCCGCCTGACGACACAAAGCTTACCGTCTACCCACCAAAACCGGCTATCTGGTCTTGCTATCACCGGCACGGTCTGTCCCGATATCTTCCAGATTATAGGGCGTGGTCTGGTACATCTGATTTATCCAGTTTCCAAACAGAAGAAACGCGTGGGATCGCCAGCGATTTTTCGGCTTGCGGCTGGGGTCGTCATCCGGGAAGTAATTGGCCGGCACAGCAATCTGCTTACCTGACGCCACATCTCGGCGATACTCATTCTCCAGAGAGGTTGAGTCATATTCGATATGATTGAAGATATAAAGCCGGTTGCCGCGGGCCTCATGCAACAGGCAGAGCCCGGTCTCGTCACTCTCCATCAGGATGTTCAGACCACTGCCGGACGGAATATTTTCGCGGCGCACTTCGGTCCAGCGGGACACCGAGATCGAGAAATCATCCGAGAAGCCCGTGAGGAACGGAGATTCCGGTTTGCGGTTATGGTGACGATAGACACCAAACGCCTTCTCTTCGAGAGTATGCTTAGGCACGCCATGGAAATGATGCACGGCCGCCATGGCCCCCCAACAGATGAAGAAGCTGGAATGAACATGAGTCTCGGTCCAGTCGAGAATTTGCGTGAGTTCGTCCCAATAGGTGACGTCCTCGAACGGCAGGGTCTCAATCGGCGCACCGGTAATAATGAAGCCGTCAAACTTGCGATCCTTAACCTCATCCCAGGTATGGTAGAAGGAGATGAGGTGATCCTCCGGCGTGTTGCGCGCCACATGGCTGCCGATGCGCACCAGAGTCAACTCCACCTGCAGCGGCGTCGCGCCGACAAGGCGGGCGATCTGGGATTCAGTCTCGATCTTGTTCGGCATCAGATTGAGCAGCGCAATCCGCATCGGGCGAATATCCTGACGCGTTGCGATGGATTCATCGAGCACCTGCACGCCTTCACGCACGAGCAGGTCGCGCGCGGGCAAACCGTCAGGAATTCGAATGGGCATAGGCTCTACTCCGCTACCAGTTTCGGCCAGTCGGAATCTTGCTGTGAGCGTGTTCGGATTTCCCGCGCAGCCTTTTAGCAAGTTGTTTAACGTGGCTGCAAGCCGACCGACCAAATCACCACGGGGCCTCTACATAGGCGCCCCGTGGCGGGAGTCAATCGGTTCGCGTGAGGGGATCAGCCCGCAATCGCCGCGCGAACAGCGGCGAGCGCATCGTCGGCCTTGTCGGTATCAGGGCCGCCCGCCTGAGCCATGTCAGGCCGTCCGCCACCGCCCTTGCCACCAAGCGCCTCGCTGGCCGCCTTGACGAGATCGACCGCCGAATAGGTGTCGGTCAGGTCCTTGGTCACCCCAACGGCAACACCGGCCTTGCCATCGGCGACGCCGACAAAGGCCACGATGCCGGATCCGATCTGGGCCTTGGCCTCATCCACCAGCGTGCGCAACTCCTTGCCGCCCACACCTTCAGCAATGCGCGCCATCAGTTTCACGCCATTGATCTCTTCCGGCCCGGCCGGCGCGCCACCGCCGCCGCCCATGGCGAGCTTGCGCTTGACGTCGGCCAGTTCTTTTTCCAGCGACCTACGCTCCTCGCCGAGCGCAGCCACTCGGCGCGGGACATCCTTGAGCGGAACTTTCAAGCTCTCGGCAAGGTCTACCGCAATCTGGGCGCGTCCCTTGAGATAGGCCAGCGCCTCGGCGCCTGTTGCCGCTTCGATTCGGCGCACGCCTGCCGACACACCACTCTCTGACATGATCACGAATACGCCGATATCCCCGGCACGCTCGACATGGGTACCGCCGCACAGTTCAACTGAATAGCGCCGTGCATCGCCGGTGCCCATGGACAGCACACGGACTTCGTGGCCATACTTCTCACCGAACAATGCAAGTGCCCCCGCTTCGATGGCCTTGTCAGGTGAAGTTACCTGAATGCCCGTCGGGTGGTTTTCGCGAATCTGGGCATTGACTTCATCCTCGACCGCTTCGAGTTCTGCTGGCGTCATCGGACCATTGTGCGAAAAATCAAAACGAAAGCGATCAGCCTCGACCAGTGAGCCCTTCTGCGTGACATGTTCGCCGAGCACATTGCGCAAGGCAGCATGCATGATGTGGGTTGCCGAATGGTTGGCCATGATGGCGCGGCGACGGGCGGCATCGACATGCAGGCTGGCCGTGTCGCCGAGCCTGGCTTCGCCCGAGACAAGCTCCCCGATGTGAACGTGCAGATCACCTGCGCGCTTCTGGACATCGCGCACGATGAAGCGCGCGCCGTTACCGAACACTATCTCACCATGGTCGCCGGCCTGCCCACCGGATTCTGCATAGAAAGGCGTTGTGTCGAAAACGAGTTCAGCCGGGCCGGCAGACAGTGCATCAACCCGTGCGCCGCCAGCAGCGATTGCGACCAGCTTGCCCTTGCCTTCGGTGCCATCATAGCCGGTGAAACTTGTGGCGCCAGCATCGTCGCGGACGCGGAACCAGATATCATCCGTTGCCTGATCTCCGGAGGAGAACCCTGCTGCGCGGCTATCCTGGCGCTGTTGCTCGAGCGCGGTTTCAAAACCATCAACATCGACGCTCATCTCCCGCCCGCGCAGGATGTCCTGCGTGAGGTCGAGTGGGAAACCATACGTGTCGGATAGTTTGAAGGCGACGTCGCCCGGCAGCGCATCGCCGGCCTTCATGTCCGCCGTTTCCTTGTCGAGCAGCGACAAGCCATTGCCCAAAGTGCGCTGGAAGCGAGCCTCTTCCTGTTCGAGGGCAGACTCAATGGCGGCCTTGGCGCGGCCAAGCTCCGGATAGGCCTTGCCCATTTCCGAGATCAGCGCCGGGGCAAGTTTGTACATCAGCGGTTCGCGCGCGCCGAGCAGGTGTCCGTGGCGCATCGCGCGGCGCATGATGCGGCGCAGGACGTATCCCCGGCCCTCATTCGACGGCAGGACGCCATCAGCAATCAGGAAGGCCGATGTGCGCAAATGGTCGGCGATGACGCGGAAGGAGGCAAGCTGGTCGCCTGCGGCCTTCGCACCATAGAGGTCTTCCTCGGCCGCGATCAGCGATTTGAAGAGATCGATGTCGTAATTGTTGTGGACGCCCTGCAGGACGGCCGAAATCCGCTCCAAACCCATGCCGGTATCAATGGAGGGCTTGGGGAGATTTTTGCGCGAGCCATCGGCCTGCTGGTCGAACTGCATGAAAACGAGGTTCCAGATTTCGATGAACCGGTCGCCATCCTCATCCGGGCTGCCGGGAGGGCCTCCGGGAACGCTTTCGCCATGATCATAGAAGATTTCGGAACACGGGCCGCACGGACCGGTGTCACCCATGGACCAGAAATTGTCCGATGTGCCGATCCGGATGATCCGGGAATCCTCGAGGCCGGCGATCTTTTTCCAGAGCGCTGCGGCTTCATCGTCTTCGGCATAGACCGTGACGAGGAGTTTTTTCGGGTCGAGCGCGAATTCCTTGGTGCACAGCTCCCAACCGAATGCGATTGCGTCTTCCTTGAAATAGTCGCCGAAGGAAAAATTCCCGAGCATTTCGAAAAAGGTATGGTGGCGGGCCGTGTAGCCGACATTGTCGAGGTCATTGTGCTTGCCGCCGGCGCGAACGCATTTCTGAGATGTCGTCGCGCGCGGGCCGGGGGGCGTCTCGGCACCGGTAAAGATGTTCTTGAACGGCACCATACCAGCATTGACGAAGAGCAGGGTGGGATCGTTCTGCGGGATGAGCGGCGCAGATGCCTGACGCAGGTGCCCTCGCTTCTCGAAGAAGGAAAGAAAGGTCTCGCGAATCTCGTTTACGCCGGTCATGGGCAGCTCTGTGTCCTTGCGATCAGTGTTGCGGCCGAGTCAATCGACGCGCTTATTACACCGGCGATATAAAGGTCCCTTTGCGGCACGCCAAGCGGGGTGCGCCACAAAGGGACAGTTCTCTGGAGAGAGAGAGAGGGTATTTCTGGCCCTGAAATGCGTATTTCAGGGCCAGAAATCCTGTGGATCAGCCTTCTGCGGCGTCTGGCAGATCGTCATCCTGTTCGGATTCCATGCCGGCATTCAGCAATTCATCCGCCAGAAGGCCTGCATTGCGCCGGATCGCATCCTCGATCTCGTCGGCGATGGCCGGGTTTTCCTTCAGGAAGTTACGGGTCTTCTCGCGGCCCTGCCCCATGCGCTCTCCTTTGTAGGAGTACCAGGAGCCAGCCTTTTCAACGACTTCAGCCTTCACGCCAAGATCAATGAGTTCACCCGTCTTGGAAATGCCTTCGCCATAAAGAATGTCAAATTCGACTTGGCGGAAGGGCGGCGCAACCTTGTTCTTGACTACTTTGACGCGTGTCTGGTTGCCGATCACTTCGTCCCGGTCCTTGATCGCGCCAATGCGGCGGATGTCGAGCCGGACCGAGGCGTAGAATTTCAGGGCGTTCCCGCCGGTCGTGGTCTCCGGGCTGCCGAACATGACGCCGATCTTCATGCGGATCTGGTTGATGAAGATCACCATACATTTGGATTTGGAGATCGAGCCGGTCAGCTTGCGCAGCGCCTGACTCATCAGGCGGGCCTGCAGACCTGGCAAAGAGTCGCCCATCTCGCCTTCGAGTTCGGCGCGTGGCGTGAGGGCCGCCACCGAGTCGATGACCAGTAGATCAACCGCGCCAGAACGGACCAGCGTGTCAGCGATTTCGAGTGCTTGTTCACCCGTGTCCGGCTGGGAGATCAGAAGGTCATCAAGGTCCACACCGAGCTTGCCCGCATAGAGCGGATCCAGCGCGTGTTCGGCGTCGATGAAGGCACAGACGCCGCCATTCTTCTGGGCTTCTGCCACGCTGTGCAGGGCCAGCGTCGTCTTGCCCGAGCTTTCCGGACCATAGATTTCGATGATACGGCCCTTGGGCAGGCCGCCAATGCCGAGCGCAATGTCGAGGCCGAGCGAACCGGTGGGCACCGCTTCGACATCCATTACCTTCTTGTCGCCAAGGCGCATGACCGAGCCCTTGCCGAAGGACCGCTCAATATTGCCCAAAGCTGTTTCAAGAGCTTTCTGCTTGTCCACGCCTGATTCCTTGTCCACGAGTTGTAGCGCCGCTTTGGCCATGAGTCGTCTCCTTAGGTCTACCATGGGGCCGCATTTGGCAAGGCCCCCGTTTGCCGTTGCTGAGTCGGATGTACCATATTTGTTCTGCGGAACAAAGGGGAAACTTCCTGCGCGCTACATCTTTTCTTTTGGTGCTGTTTCAGGCATGGTCGCGCATATGCTTGACCGATCCAGCCGCCCCGCCGGCGAAGCCCGCCTTCGCTATCTCGACGCCGACATCGAAATGATCGCGCCGGGAGACTATGTCACTTGCGCGGTGACCGGCCGGAAGATTCCGCTCCAGGCCTTGCGCTATTGGAGCGTGGACCTGCAGGAAGCCTACTGGGATGCCGAGGCGGCGAGCCAGCGCATGGTCAAGGCTGGTCACTGATGCGCCGCGCGCTGCTGACGGGACTGGCAACATTTGTGGTGGCGTGTGCAGCGGCAGAGTCTCCTGCGCCAACGCCTGCTGCGCCTGACATGGCACCTGTTCCTGCTGCGCCAGCCCCGGTGGCTGAGCCTGAAATTGAGACAGAGACACCTGTTCAGGTCATCGCGCCGACATGTCACGGCGTTCTGGTACAGGGCGGGCTGGTGATTTGTTCAGCCGAACCGGGCAGTACGTTCACGGTCGCGGGAACAAAGCTGACTGTCAGCGAAATGGGCACGGCGCAGTTCGGGCTCAGCACGCGCGCGCCGAGTGTTGTCGGCTGGTCGCATGACAGCGGCGCATTCGGAGATCTCCAGATTGCCGAGCGCCAGGATGAATACCGCGAAATTTCGGGCTTTGACTGCGACAAGGTCGATGCCCGCTCGGCTGAACAGAAGGCACATGCCTCGCGCAGCTGGGTGAAGAAGCAGGACTCGTTTGCCAGCTTCAATCCCGGCCCCGGCGCGCTGGAAGGTTTTGTGAAACCGGCCGATGCGCCAACCTCGTCGCCTTTCGGGCCGACGCGGAAATATACCGGCGTCTCGAAAGTGACCGGCGAGCCGTGCGAGAGCACATCGGTGCATCGCGGCTATGACATGGCCGCGCCGGTGGGCACCGAGGTTCGCGCGCCCGCGCCGGGTGTCGTGATCCTGGCCGATCCGGATCTCTATTATGAAGGCGGCACCGTGTTCCTGGACCATGGCCATGGCTTGGTCTCGGTGTTCATGCATCTGTCAGCGGTCGATGTGGCGGCGGGCGATGAGGTCGACACGGGCGACTTGTTGGCCAAGACCGGCAATACCGGCCGCACGACCGGGCCGCACCTGCATTGGGCGGTAAAGTGGCGCAATCCCGAAGCGCGCAGCCGGGACGGCGATTTCTATATCGACCCGGCCTTGTTGCTGGAGTTACAGCCCGCGCCTTAATCCTAAATGATGAATCAAGGTTACCGCAGGCTTGCCCGCGCCTGCGCAATTGCGCCCTTTGCAGAAACGCGCCCTTCAGACCTGTGGCGCATAATTCACCCGTAGCGCGAACACACACCCCTCTCCCGGATTCGCGCTGCGCCCCCCGGGTCTGCGGAACCTGTAATATCTGCAGCACACCGAACCTGAATGGGCGGTACCCATCAATTGCACCCAGCCGCCCATGGCTCCGCTCGCCCTTAGCCCCTCCCAAGGCGCGGGTGGGCGGAGATTGCAGCCTCCCCCGATGTCCAGATTTTAACGAATGGCCGCCCCGGTCAGGCCGGGGCCAGCCCTGCTCCGGCGGGCCGCGCGGGCGGGTCCGTGGCCGTATCGGCCCAATGGCAGAACTGCCAGAAATCCCAAAGTTTTCGCTGCAGCGTGTCGCGCCTCAGCCGGTCTTTCACATAGCCCGGCGGCCGGCCCATGCGCAGCGGATGCATGCGCCCGCGCTTGCCGGCCTGAAGCTCGGCCCGGCGACGCGCCTGCCACAGCGCCATGCGCCGCGCCTCGGCGGCGGGGTCTGCGCAACTTGTGGTGAGCCGCTCCAGCCGCGCCAGCAGCGGCGCGGGATCCAGCGTCTCGGGCGGGCCTTCGGGCTCTGGCGCGCGGGGCATACCCAGCATCCAGATCGAGGGGCGAGGCCCGTATCTTGCCGGGGGCGTTTCAAGCGGCTCCAGCGGCGGGAAATAGAGCCTCAGCGTGTCGAGCATGGCGAGCTTTCGCGCCGGGGCCTGCCGTGCGGGGCCGGTCTGGCTGGTCCGTAAAGTGTCCATAACTGGTCCAGTTGAGTCCATAGCCGATGCGCGCGGCGCTGGCGGGGTCCAGCTGACCTCCAGCTCCAGCGACATGAGATAGAGCATGCGACGGACCAGAGATTCCAGGGCGCGCAGCGTACGGAGCGATGCAAAATAGACCGCGCGCGGCACGGCGCCCTCGCCTGGCGCGGAGAGCGCGCCGCGCAGCTCCGCCATCAGCCCGGCCACAAAAGGCCAGCCTGTTTCCAGTGCGCGTTTGATGAGAGAGTCCCGGTCGAACATGCCTGTAAGCATACGGCAGGGGTCAGAGGGGTAGGATAAGATTTATTTTGTTTGTCTGATTAGGTTTGCCTTCCCCTACAGGGTGTGCCCCAATAAACTTTTAGGATCATCAACGAATCGAAAAAACTCATCAGCCATGACCAAGAAGTACGAAATCATTCAAGAAATTCCGATAGCTCGATTGTTCTTGCAGTTTGATAATCCAAGATTCGAAGCGGTTGAGAATGAAGATGAGGCGATAGAACGCCTTTGCCTCGACGAGAACGTATACCCTTTGGCCACTGATATTGTCGAAGAAGGCCTTAATCCACTTGAGTACTTTGCGATGGTGCCGGTAGATTCGGCCAAGAGGCTTACAGCCAAAAGCAGCTTCTATGTAGCGGAAGGAAATCGGCGACTTTGTGCTATCAAACTGCTGAACGACCCTGATCGCGCCCCCGCGAAATTCAAGAAGCCGTTCCAGAAATTGGCCGAAAACTGGGAGCCTATTTCCTCCGTTCCCGGAGTAGTATTCCACGATCAAAAAAGACTCCGAACCTGGCTGGATCGACTTCACGGCGGGGAGTTAGGTGGAATTGGACGTAAAAGTTGGAACTCTGAACAGAAACAAAGGTTTGCTGGAGAAGGTCGTAATCAGCTGGCCCAATCGATCTTAGACTATGCGGAAGATCGCGGTTTAATCACGAAGGATCAACGTAAAGGCAAACTCACGACAGTTCAGCGATTCATGTCAAACCAATTGTTACGAGAAGCGATCGGCATCGACGCATCCGACTTAAGCAACATCAAGATAACCCGTCCAGCGGATGAGGTTGATAAATTACTCTCGATCTTCTTTGGTGACTTACTTAACGGGGAAAAAGTAAACTCTAGAAAAAACAAACCTCAAATCGTTGAGTATTCGCGAGAGATAGTCAGCGAAACTGAGCTGTCTGGAGAGCGCCATCCTCCACGCAGTTTGGGCGGCAAAAAATCAGATGCCTCCAAGCGCTCAAAGCGAAAGAAAGTACCACCACCACCTGAAAATAAATATATCGCTCATGAAATTGAAATCAGCGAAAGTCTAGAGAGACTGGATAACTACAAGCTCAGAAGTCTTTACCACTCAATCACAGACATCGAACTCAAAGGTCATTGCCCGTTAATCGCGGTCGGAGTGTGGTCATTCTTTGAAACCATGTCGGCCGTTGCAGGACGAAAGAATTCCACGGACTTCGTAGCCTTTTTCAGCAAAACCAAGCTTCAGTCCTATGGTCTAAGTGGCCAAGCCAAGCCTATCCGAAGTGCTCTAGGGAGAATCCAAGAATTTGGGAACCATACGAAACATCATCCAATTTCGGCTGCCTTCAACGGTGAACAGATTAACAACGATATGGCTACGCTTAAGGACTTGGTCATCAAATGCCTTGAAGAAGCAGAACAAAATAAAACGTAAGCTCGAAAACTGCTCCGTTTATGGCACACACGACCTCTCCCTTGCGCTATCCTGGTGGCAAGAGTTGCCTTACTCCGTTGATAGTGGAATTCTTGCGAGAAAATCGCCTTCAACACTATGATTATGCTGAACCATACGCGGGCGGGTGCGGATTAGCACTATCCCTACTATATGGTGGATATGTCGCAGAAATCCATATCAATGACATTGATGACGGCATCTGGTCTTTCTGGGATTCAATCCTTCATCATACTGATGAGTTCGTAGACTTAATAAGGAACTCAAACGTATCGGTAGAAGAATGGCACAGGCAACGAGATATCGCGGCCAGAAGCACCGCGTCTGAAAATTCGTTGGAACTTGGATTCGCTACCTTTTTTCTGAACAGAACGAGCCGGTCAGGAATAATAAAGGGATCCGGAGTCATTGGCGGCTTCGATCAAAAAGGAAACTATAAGATAGATTGCCGGTTCAACAAAGATAACCTTATCGCTCGCATTAGGAGAATCGGTCGTTACGCAAGTAGGATTCATCTTACGAAACACGATGCAATCGATTTTCTAAAAACTACTTCACTTAGCTTGCCGGAACGAACCTTCTTCTGCATCGACCCACCTTACTTTTCCAAAGGGAAGTACCTTTACACTAGCTTCTATACTGAGGATGACCATGCGGAAGTAGCACGAGCTATAGCCTGCCTAGAGCACCCTTGGGTTGTGACTTATGACGACTGTCCCGAAATCAGGACGTTGTACAAAATGCGACGAAAGTACCTTTTTGATATAAAGTACTCGGTTCAGACAAAACGAGTTGGTACGGAACTGATGGTGGTATCTAAAGGACTAAGAACCCCCGTCGGCGTTAGAGAGAAGCAGATCGCCTAAACTTTTCCTTAAGGCACCAAGACCGTCGCGCCGGTCGTCGTGCCGCTCTCAATCGCCTCATGCGCTTTGGCCGCCTCTGAGAGCGGGAAGCGCTGGCCGATGTCGGCATGGATCGTGCCGGACTTCAGGGCGCTGAAGAGGAGGCTGGCGCCGCGGGCGAGGCTGTCCGCATCCGGAATGAAATGGAACAGGGTGGGCCGGGTCATGACCAGTGAGCCGCCCTGGGCCAGACGGCCGGGCGGGATCGGCTCAACCGGGCCGGAGGCGTTGCCATACGTGACGAACCAGCCCGCAGGCCGCAGGCTGTTCAGGCTTTCCTCGGCGCTGATGCGGCCAACACTGTCATAGGCAACATCGACGCCGCGCCCGCCGGTCAATTCCTTCACCCTGTCCGCGACGCCCTCATAGCCAATGATCACGTCTGACGCGCCGAGCGCCTTTGCCTTTTCGGCCTTGGCCTCAGTGGAGGTGACGGCGATGACGCGCGCGCCAAGGCTGGCGGCCCATGGCACGAGCAGGCTGCCGACACCGCCGACGGGCGCCCAGACGAGAATCGTCTCCCCGGCCTGAAGCGGGCGGACCTCGAACAACAGCGCCCAGGCGGTGAGGCCTTTCAACAGGACGGCGGCGGCATCCTGCGGGCGGATGTCATCCGGCAGGAGCAACATGCGGTCGGCCGGGCCGGTGAAATGGCTGGCATAGGTGCCGCTGCCCAGATAGGCGACCTTGTCGCCGGGCTTCAGATGGGTGACGCCCTCGCCGACTTCCTGAACCGCGCCGGCGCCCTCCTGGCCGGGCGTGAAGGGAAAGCGCACGGGATAGAGGCCGGTGCGGTGATACGTGTCGATGAAATTGAGGCCCGCCGCGCTCTGGCGCACGGTCACTTCGCCGGGGCCGGGCTTGCGGGGGATGAAATCCTCGACCTTGAGCACGTCTGGCCCGCCGGTCTCATGCATCTGGATGCGGTATGGCTGTGTCATGTGTGCAGTAGAAACCCGGAGCGCGCTGGAGCGCAAGAGCGACTCGCGTTTTGGTTGGGCGATGGCGACAGCACAGATCCTTATTGCGGGCGTGGACGAGGCCGGGCGCGGGCCCTGGGCGGGGCCGGTGACGGCAGGCGCGGTGATCCTCGACCCGGCGCGGCCCATCGACGGCCTGACCGATTCCAAGAAGCTGACCGAGGCAAAGCGGGATGCGCTGGCGCCGATGATCCGCGACCGGGCCGCGGCGTGGAGCGTGGCGCATGCGACCCCGGACGAGATTGACCGGCTGAACATTCGCCAGGCGACGTTCCTCGCCATGGAGCGGGCCGTGACGGGGCTGGGCCTGGCGCCGGGGCATATATTGGTGGATGGCAACGCCCTGCCCGCCGGCTTTCCGTGCGCGGCGACAGCGATTGTGAAGGGCGACCTGACCGAGCCCGCCATTTCCGCTGCCTCGATCCTCGCCAAGACGGTGCGCGACGCGCTGATGAAGGAGATGGATCTGGCGTTTCCGGCCTATGGCTTTGCCCGGCACAAGGGCTATGGCACCGCCGCCCATGCCGAGGCGCTGATGGCGCACGGGCCCTGCGCCCACCACCGGATGAGCTTCGCCCCGGTCAAGCGGGCACTGGCCGCGAGCGCCTGATTCGCCCCGGACCGCCCTGCCCGGCGCTCCCCCCTTGCTCTGGGGCCCGGAGCTTAACCAATTGGGCAAATCGGGAAGGAATTCTCCCCCTCAGGCCCCCGAAACCGCCACATTTTAACGGCTGATTAACCGTAGCAAGAGAGCTTCGCGCGAAATGGGAGGGCTCCGCATATGTGGATATTGTTCGGGTGGCATACTTGGTGGGGCGAGTCTGGCCGGCCCTATCGCTTCAAGATCACGCTGACGCCGAAGGGCCTGCCGAATGATGGCGGCATCTATGTCTTCGTGCAGCGCCGCTTCGTCTTCTTCCTGTTCCCGCTCTACATCGGCAAGGCCGCAAACTTCAAAAGCCGCCTGATCGGCCATGAACGCTGGTGGGAAGCCTGGTGGAAGCGCGGCGCGACCGAGCGGCACGTTCTGGTCCTGAAGAAGGAATCGGACCGGGCGCGCGTGGAGGAAGACCTGATCCGCCGCTACCAGCCGCGCATGAACAACATCCTCGTGCCTCGCGGCAGCAATGATGCGCCCAACAACAAGCGCCTGCGCTTCTGGTGGAGCATCAAGCGCTTCTTCCGCATTCCCTTCCTGGCGCGCTAGGCCGACTTTCAGCTTGGCCCATGCGCCCCTTTTGCTAGGGTGACGCCGGGGCTGGACCTGAAAGGACTGAACCATGTTCGAAGTTTCCCGACTTGCGCTCGCGGGCTTGCTTGTCGCGTTGGGCGCTTGCACCAGCGTGCCGAGCGCAACGCAGGCCGATCTCGAACAGGAAGAGGCCGTATTGCGGGCCCTTAAATCAGACACCTGGCCCGGCCTCTATGCGGCAAACGATGCCGATGGACTGGCGGCATTCCTGGCCGATGACTTCGTCTTGATTGGCGGCGGTGTCCGCACCCGGACCGATGAAGTGAACTGGATGCGCGAAAACAGCTGGGACGGGCCGGCGGATTTCGTGTTTGAAGTGGATGACGTCATTTTCCTCACGCCAGACTCTGCATTGGTCTACGGACGCGGCCTGAGCACGCGCATGGCTGAGGACGGCACACCTTGCCGACACAGTTACATGTCTTCCAACACGCTGCGAAGAACAGATGATGGCTGGCACCCCGTCTCGTCACACGTCTCCGATGCCACTTGCGACCCGGTTGCCTTGGAAGAATAGGCGTTCGACAGCCCTCTGGCGCCCCTGTGACGGGGCTCTGGCGGGCTTCTGGCGGCGCCGTGGCGGCGTCAAGACGTGGTCGGCCAAGGGGTTTTTCCGCACTTTCATGGAGGTTACAAACAACCCGGAGAAAGGGGAACGAGATGCAGTATGATGCAGATGCCGCGAAGATCAAACGCTGGCGGGAAGAGCGCCACTGGTCGCAGGAACATCTGGCCGAACTCGCCGGAATTGGCGTGCGCACCGTTCAGCGGATCGAGACGGGGGACAAGGCGTCTGGCGACTCCCTGAAGGCGCTGGCGGCGGCATTCAATGTCGATGTCATGGCGCTGACGGTGGACGCAAAGACCGAAGCCGAAACGATGATCCGGGAGAAGAACGCCAAGGCGACCGCCGCCATGCGGCTCGGTTTCTTCATCCATCTGGCCAGCTATCTGTTCGGCATGATCGTGTTCGCCGGGATCAGCCTGACCGTTGGAGGTGATCGCTATGCCATGCTGACGCCCACCATATGGTGGACGGTCGGACTGGCCGGGCACGCCCTGGCGCTGGCCCTGGTCGAACTTACGGCCCGCTACCAGCAACAGGTCGGCGCGGCGGACTGATCCGATCGCGCGGATTGAAACCGGCACCATACGCCGTTAAGTTGATGGTCCAGAGGGCTTTCGAGGATTCCCATGAAGAAGACACTGATGGCGGCGGCGCTGATAGGCGCCGTTTCGTTTTTTGCGCTGCCCGCCTCCGCCCAGTCACAGGAATCGCTGCGCGCGGAGCTACAGGCCGCGCTGACCGGGAACGATCTCGACGCGGCGCTGGACCTTGCCGACCATCTGTATAACACGGCACGTGCGGAAAATGATGCGGCAGGCGCGGGCGCAGCGGCCTATTCGCGGGCTGAGATCCTGACGGCGCAGAACGCGCATGAAGACGCGGCCAGAGCGTATGAACAGTGTGAAGACCAGTATCGCGCGATCAGTGCGGCGGCGCAGTCGCTGCAATGCGCGCTGCGGGCCGCAACCTCGCTTCAGTCGGCCGGGAAACCGGGCAATGGCCTCGACAAGCTGCAGGATGTGGCGCGAGAGCTCGAAGACATAGGTCAGGACCAGTCCGGCTTTGCCGTCGGGGTCTATATGGCATTGGCACAGGCGACGCTGCCGCCGAAGTTTCACCGTTTGGAAGGCGCGCGCAGCAAGCGTGAAAAGACCATAGCCTACACCAACAAGACAATGCGCGCACTTGAGGCGATTGGGCAGGCAACAAGCGAACACTACGCCTCCGCCTTGATGCTCGGAGGCGAAGCTCAGGAAGACATGCAAGATTACGAGGCGGCCGCCGCGTCTTACAAAGCCTTTCTCGAACTTTACCCGAACTTGCCGAATGCTTCTGAGGGCGTGTACGAAAACGCCCGCAATCGCTATCAGATCACTCAGTCCGAGATGGATGACAGCGAGGACGACACGTTCACCGTCACTGGCAAGGATGGCGAAGAGATCGTCCTGACCATTGAGCGCAAGCGGGAGGTTCGTTCACCGCGCGCGGGCAAGGAAACCCGCTTGGCTGATGGGGCCAGCGTCCGTGCGAAGATTACATTAAAAGCAGATGGACGCGTGGAAGATATCGAAATCCTTTCGAGCAAGCCGAACGAAAAGTATGGCGAGTCGTTTGAAAACGGCGTGAAGCATTGGCGCTTCATTCCGCCGAAGGGTGTATCAGGGACGGATGTGCCCCCTTTCGAATATGGCATGATTTTCTATGTGACGCGCCGCAACTCGGCCGAACGGCGTGAAATGCTTGCGCGGGAAACCCGGCCCGTGAGATAGGGCGCGTATGGCAGATGACACCTCCTCCTTTTCTGCGGCGCCGCCCCTGTTTGCGGATGCGCCGTCTGGCGTCAGCTTCAAGAAGCTGCGCAAGCGGCTGGTGCGCGGCGCGCTGAAGGCGATTGACGACTACAAGATGGTCGACCGGCGCGCGGTGGATGCGGGCGAGACCCCGCGCACGAAATGGCTGGTCTGCCTTTCCGGTGGCAAGGATTCCTACGGCTTGCTGGCAGTATTGCTGGACCTGCAATGGCAAGGCGCACTGCCGGTGGACCTGGTGGCCTGCAACCTTGACCAGGGCCAGCCGGGCTTTCCGAAGCACGTCTTGCCGGACTGGCTGGAGCGGGTCGGAGTCAAATACAGGATCGAGACCGAGGACACCTATTCCATCGTGACCGAAAAGGTCGAGGCGGGGCGGACCTATTGCTCGATGTGCTCGCGCCTGCGCCGGGGCATTCTCTATCGCATTGCCCGGGAAGAAGGCTGTGAGGCGATCGTGCTGGGTCATCACCGCGATGATGCGCTGGAAACCTTCATGATGAATTTCGTGCATGGCGGACGCATGGCCGCAATGCCGCCAAAACTGCTGAATGATGAGGGCGATGTCTTCGTGCTGCGCCCACTGATCACCGCCGCCGAGGATGATCTGGCCAAGTTTGCCACCGCAATGGAATTTCCGATTATTCCTTGCAATCTATGTGGCAGCCAAGACGGGCTGCAGCGCGTGGCGATGAAGCAGATGCTGGACGAATGGGAACGCAAGAAGCCCGGCGTGCGGCAGGTGATGGCGCATGCGCTGGCCACAGTGCGGCCGAGCCATTTGCACGACCCGCGCGTGTTCGACTTTGCCGGGCTGGAGATCGGCGGCGCCGGCGAAGACGATCCGAACGTTCCGTTCTAGGCGACGTCAGTCCGGCGCGTTCACGAACAACAGGACAATGCCGCTCGATATTGCGTACTGGAACGCGCCGCCTTGCGCAGCAGCGCCCAGCGGAGTCTGCCACATCTGGAAGTAGGCGCCTCCGATCACCATGAACAGACCAAACCAGACCAGGAGCGCCATGACACACCCCATGATCGCCCAGGTCTTTGCGTCGTTAAAACCTTCAGCTGATCCCCCCCGCACCCGGAACATGTCGTATGCACCCTTGAGCGAGAACGCGGCGACCAGAAGTTCCCCGAGAATGATGAAACACAGCACAATCGTGATCAGGACGGGCGACGAGATTGCGGGCCCGAAGGCGTTGGGATAGGCCTCGTTGCCCGCCATGGGCAGCACGCCCTGAACGAAACTGGTCGCCGCTTCGAAGTTGACGATGTTGTTAAGCGCGTAGAACAGACCCTGTAGCCCGACAAACAGGATCAGAATGATTTTGGAAATGCGTATCATGGCGTCCTCCCTACCAAGAGGATCACATTAAACGAGTTTTCTGGAAATTGCGAGAATTCGACCCGTGACGCAAAAAGGGCGGCCCAAAAAGCCGCCCTTCTCCAATATCCTTCTGAACCTCAAAGGCTATTTCCGCCAGACGGCGGCCATGGCCGGATCTTCCTCTTCGCCCGTATACTTGCGGGTTTCGGCGCGGCCGACAACCATGTGGTGTACTTCATCCGGACCGTCCGCGAGGCGCAGGGTGCGCTGATTGGCGTACATGCGGGCCAGTGGCGTCCATTGGGACACACCGGCGGCGCCGTGCATCTGGATGGCATCGTCAATGATGGCGCAGACACGTTCCGGCACCATGGCCTTGACCATTGAAATCCAGACGCGGGCTTCCTTGTTGCCCAGCACGTCCATCGCCTTGGCAGCCTTCAGCACCATCATGCGCATGGACTCGATCTCGATGCGCGCGCGGGAGACCTTTTCGAGGTTTCCGCCCAGCTTGATCAGGTCACGGCCAAAGGCCTGACGCGTCATGCCGCGAACGACCATCAGGTCGAGTGCCTTCTCAGCCGCACCGAGCGACCGCATGCAGTGGTGGATGCGGCCAGGCCCCAGACGAAGCTGGGAAATCTCGAAGCCACGGCCTTCGCCGAGCAACATGTTTTCCTTCGGCACACGTACATTCTCGAAACGGATGTGCATGTGGCCATGCGGGGCATCCGGATCACCGAAGACGTGCATGGGGCCGAGAATGGTGACGCCCGGATGCGGCAGCGGCACCAGGATCTGGCTCTGCTGCTTGTTCGGGGCGGCGTCAGGGCTGGTTTTCACCATGGTGATCATGATCTTGCAGCGCGGATCGCCTGCGCCGGAAATGTAGAATTTCTCGCCATTGATGACCCACTCGTCGCCTTCGAGCACGGCGCTCATGGAGACGTTCTTGGCATCCGACGATGGCAGGGCCGGCTCGGTCATGGCAAAGGCCGAGCGGATCTTGCCTTCGAGCAATGGCTTCAGCCAGCGCTCTTTCTGTTCGGGCGTGCCGACGCGCTCCAGAACTTCCATATTGCCGGTGTCCGGCGCGGAACAGTTCATGGACTCAGAGGCCAGCGGGTTCTTGCCGAGCTCAGCCGCGATATAGGCATAGTCGAGGTTCTTCAGGCCTTCGCCGGTTTCGGCGTCCGGCAGGAAGAAGTTCCAGAGGCCCTGCTTCTTGGCCTCGTCCTTTGCCTTTTCGAGCGCTTCCAGCTGGCCGGGCGCATAGGACCAGATGTCAGTCTTTCCTTCGCCAAGGCGATGGAATTCCTCACTCATGGGATTCACGACATCCTTGATGAAGCTTTTCACATGCTCGTAAAGCGGCACGGCTGCGTCTGACATGCGCAGATCGTTGAGCTCGTTTTGTGTGTCCTTGGACACTTCGGTATCCGCCATTTTGGGGTCTCCTCTCAGACTTTCTTGTTGGGGGAATGGTAGGCCTTGCGGCAACGGCACCGCAAATTGTTTCTTTGAAATGTTTTGTGTCGCGCATGTGGGCAGGGCTGCAAGATTTGGCGTTTGCCTGCAAACCGGTCTAGGCCTGCGCCATGACGTCGCTCGCCGCTTCCATCATCCTGGTGACCGTGCTGGCCACCAGTTTCCTGTCCGGCATCTTCGGCATGGCCGGCGGCGTGATCTTCATGGGCGTGCTGACTGCGCTGGTACCGGTTGCCACAGCCATGATCATTCATGGCGCGGTCCAGATGGTCTCCAATGGATATCGGGCGTATCTCTGGCGCCGTCATATTCACTGGAGCGTGTTTCGTCGCTATGCGCTGGGATCTGCCGCAGCGGTCCTGTTGCTGTTCGCGCTCAGCTGGCGCCCGGACAAGCAGATGGTTTACCTGATGCTGGGGCTGGTGACCTTGCTCGTCTGGCTGCCCAAATCGATTGTCGATCTCGACATCCAGAAACCCTATCAGGCCGAAGGTGCGGGCTTTGTCGTACAAGCGCTCAACACGGTTGCGGGCGTGGCCGGGCCGTTGATGGACCAGTTCTTCGTTCACACGGACATGCATCGCCACGAAATCGTTGCGACCAAGGCCGTGACGCAGGTTCTGGCGCATTTCGTAAAGATCATTTTCTGGAGCGTCCCGGTCATCATGGCGACGGGCGCGCAATCCCTGCCGCCAGCCTGGCTGATCCTTGCGGCGGCACCGCTCTCCATGCTGGGAACAACATTGGGCGGCAAAGTGCTGGACCGGATGAGTGATGTGAACTTCAAGCGGGGCATGAAATATCTGGTCACGGCGGTCGGCGCAGTCATGCTGATGCGCGCCGCAGGCTGGCTCTAGGGCCACTGCGCTTACGTCTCTGATTGTCTGTGGCGTCAGCGCCGCGCTCATTCAGGATCCTCTACTCTGCAAATGAAAGTAGCGAGTCCTGTACCATTCGGGAAGTTTATTATATGAAGCCCATGCATCACTATTGGTGATGGTTTGGAGCGCATATGAATCTCAGATCATTGGACCTGAACCTGCTGCCGGTGCTGGAGGCAGTTTATTCCGAGCGCAGCCTGACCCGGGCCAGCGAGACGCTGCACATCACCCAACCCGCAGTGAGCAACGCCCTCGCCCGGCTACGCACCCATTTCGAGGATCCGCTTTTCGTACGCGAGGGGCGCGGCGTGAAGCCCACGGCCATGGCCGAAGCCCTCATGCCTGCGGTGCGCGACGCGCTTGACCGGTTGCGCGCCGGGCTGGAGCCACGATCGGCGTTTGAACCGTCCCGCTCGACGCGCGTATTCAATATCTCCGCCCGCGATGCCGGAGCCTTCATGATTGCGCCAAGCCTTGCACGCCGCCTGCAGGACATTGCCCCCGGCGTGCGCATCGCCTGGACGCAACTGAACCGAGGCGCGATCTCCACCGAGTTGGCCTCGGGGCGACTGGACCTGGCCATCGACGTCCCAGGCATTCGCGGCACCGACCTTGAGCGTGAGCCGCTGATGACGACGCCTTATGTCTGTGTTGTGTCGGAAGACCATCCGCTCTCGGGCCGCCAGATGACGTTTGAAACCTTTTTGGAGTTGCGCCATGTCGTCGTCTCCAGCCGCCGCGAAGGACGTTCTTATGTCGAGGAAGTCGCCCGGTCGCATGGCGCGCGCATCACGCCGGTCATGCGACTGCCGACCTATATGCCAGCGCTGGAAATTGTGAAGTATACGGATCTTGCGCTCACCGCACCTGCCTTGCTCGCGCAATCACCGGGACTGGTCTCACATGACCTGCCCGGCGTCTTTCCCGCGCTCGACAGCGAGCTTTACTGGCGGCGGGAAAATTCTGAGGATGCTGCCCTGACCTGGCTGCGGGCTCTGATCCTTGATGCTGTGACAGAATTGGCGGGATGAGACTTGCGCCGGCAGGAGTGTGCCTATAACAGACGCGGGTCACTTGGGGAGTAGCCAGTCGGTCGACAGACCGAGCCTCCGCGTCAACATACTCGGCCTGCAGGTCGTGGCGCGAAGGGAACGGGACACCGTTCGGGCGAGACCAATGACGCCGCATTCCTGCTCGGGCCGGGCACGGAATGATGGTGTCATTGCGTCAGATTTGCCCGGCCTGGAGACTGTCTCTCATGGAAGCCCTGTTCACCTCCACACTCGTGGTCGCCCTTGCCGAGATCGGCGACAAGACCCAGCTATTGGCTGTCTTGCTCGCGGTACAGTTCCGCAAGCCACTGACCATCATCACCGGCATATTGGCCGCAACCCTCGCCAACCATTTTCTGGCCGCACTGGTCGGCTCTCAGGCCGCCACGTTCCTCCAGGGGGACTGGTTTCGCTATCTGATCGCCGTATCGTTCATCCTGATGGCCGCCTGGACCCTCATCCCGGACAAGCTGGACGAGGATGAACGCCCCCGCATGCGAAATGGCGCTTTCCTGACAACGCTCATCACATTCTTTCTCGTCGAAATGGGCGACAAGACTCAGGTTGCGACGATTGCTCTGGGGGCACAATTCGAGCAAGTGATGCTGGTCACGCTCGGCACAACACTGGGCATGATGCTGGCCAATGTTCCCGCAGTTTATTTCGGAGAAGCCTTGATCCGGCGCGTGCCGCTCAGCCTCGTGCGACGGTTGGCGGCGCTGTTGTTCCTGGCAATCGGGCTATGGCTGCTGGCAGAAACGGCGGGGTGGCTCTGACGCAGCCATCAGATAGCAGCGCGCTCGTATTCCTCGTCGCGTTCGGCGGCCAGCCGGTCACGGATGGTTTCTTCATTGTATCCGAACTCATGAAGCGTACGTCCGGCCATTTGCAGGCCGGATTCAATGGCATCCGGGATCACTGACCGGGCCCCGGCATCGATGAGGCGCCGGGCGTGTTCATGGTCGCGGGCCCTGGCGATAATCGGCGCGTCAGGGCGCAATTTGTGAAAGGCTGACACCATCGCTTCTGCGGCGGTAACGTCATCCACCGTAACGACAAACATCATGGCACCGTCGACGCCTGCGCTATGCAGGATTTCCGGTCGCGCGGCGTCCCCCAGATAGGCGCGCCAACCAGCATTGCGGGCACGCGAAACATTGAAGGTACTGCGTTCCAGCGCGACGACTTCGGCGTCTTCCGCCGCGAGGATACGCGCGACGGCATGTCCGACCCGACCAAACCCGGCAATGATGACGTGGCCCTGAAGGTTTGAGAAATCTTCTTCCAGCGTATGCGCCGGTTCGGGCCCGGCCAACTTGTCTGACAAGAAGCCCCCAACCTTTCCGAGCACCGGAATGAGCAACATGGAGAGTCCGGCAATCGCGGCCATCAGCCCGGCTGGCTCCGGGGCGAGCACGCCTATGGCGGTGGCCGCGGCGATCACGACAAAGGCAAACTCCCCGGCAGGCGCGAGCAGGAAGGCGGCCTCGATGGACATCGGGGTCGGCCCGGCAAACAGACGCAGGGCCCCGAAACCGATGACCAGTTTCAGGACGAGCAGTGCGCCGAGCCCGGACAGGATGACCCAAGGCTGAGACAGGATCGATGGCAGGTCGAGCCCCATGCCCACCGTCATGAAGAACAGGCCCAGCAGGATGCCCTTGAAGGGTTCGAGATCGACCTCTGTCTGATGCTTGAACTCGGTTTCGCCCAATAGCAGGCCCGCCAGGAACGCGCCGAGCGCAAGTGAAAGGCCCGCCGTTGCCGTGATGGCGGCCGCGCCCACGACGGTCAGCAGGGTCAGCGCCATCAGAAAATCCCGTCCGCCTGCCGCCGCCGCAAGGCGAAACATGTGCCGCAGACCAAAGCGGCCAATGATCACGATCACGATGATTGCAATGACACCGTTGAACAGGGCTTCGAGCAGAATTTTCGTGACGTCCTGACCGGCCTCTATGTTGGCAAAGCCGACAAAGATCAGGATGGGGGCAACGAGGATGTCCTGAAACAATAGCACGCTGAGCGCGGCGCGCCCGACCGGTTGAGCGGCCTGCTTCTGCTCGATCAGCAGCTGCATGACGATAGCGGTCGACGACAGTGCAAGCGCCAGCCCGGCGATGATGGCGGCCTCTGCCGGCAGGCCGATCTGCCATCCGATGAGACCGATGGCGAGCGCGCTGATCCCTGCCTGAAGTCCCCCTGCGCCGAACACGGCCCGCCGCAGGGCCCACAGCTTTTCAAACGAAAACTCGAGCCCCAGCAGGAACAGGAGGAACAGCACGCCCAGTTCGGCAAAGGGCGCGGCGGCTTCCGGTTCCGAGATCGAGACAAATTCGAGTATGGGATAATTGTGGGAAAGCGAACCCAACGCGTAAGGTCCAAGCGCGATGCCGGACAACATGAATCCGACCACGGCGGGCAGTTTCAGATACCGGAAGACCGGAACCGCCACACCCGCCGCAAACAGGAAGACGATCGCGTCCTTGATCAGAATCTCGTGTCCTGGTTCTGCCATGCCTCGCTATGATTACCTTGTCTGGTTTGCCTCAGCTGCGCCGGGCCTTGAAGAAATCCTTGAGCAGCGCGCTCGCTGTCTCGCCCGCTGTCTCGTCCTGCTCGACCTCCGGCCGCCAGTGGCAGGTCGGTTGCTCGAAAAAGCGTGCGCCATGAATCACCGCACCGCCCTTCGGATCGCACGCCGCGAAGACGACCTTCCCGATCCGCGCAAGGCTGATCGCGCCTGCGCACATCGCGCAGGGTTCCAGTGTCACATAGAGGTGCAGGCCGGTCAGCCGGTAATTTCCCCTAGACGCCGCCGCAGCGCGCAGGGCGACAATTTCGGCATGGGCGGTCGGGTCATGCCCGGCAATCGGGCGGTTTGCACCCTCGGCCACGATCTCGCCTGTCTCCGGATCGACCACCACGGCGCCAACCGGCACTTCGCCCGCCTCGGCCGCCTCTCGCGCCAGTTCCAGCGCGCGGGTCATGGGATCAGCGAGAATTGTCATATGGATGGGATCGCCTTACACGGGCGCAAAGTAAAGGGATTGCCTGTCGAATGCGCATCATTGCCGGAGAGCACAAGGGGCGCGCCATTGCGGCGCCGAAGGGTCAGGGCACGCGACCGACGGGAGACCGTGCGCGCGAGTCGATCTTCAACATGCTGGCCCATGCGGACTGGGCACCCGAGATTGACGGCGCGCGGGTGATCGATCTGTTCGCGGGCTCCGGCGCGCTGGGCCTGGAAGCCATGAGCCGGGGCGCCGCGTTCTGCCTTTTCGTCGAGACCGATCATGGCGCGCGCGGCGCTATCCGCGACAATATCGAAACACTGGGACTGTTCGGAAACACGCGGCTTCACCGGCGGTCGGCGACCGATCTGGGCGAGAAGCCCGCCAGCGCCGGAGTCCCCTTCACGCTCGCCTTCCTCGACCCGCCCTATAGTAAGGGCCTCGTCGAACCCGCACTGGCCGGCCTGGTATCTGGAAAATGGCTGGCCGAGAATGCGCTTGCCGTGGTCGAGACCGGATCGGACGAAACGATCACGCCAGACGGATGGGAGCCGGTCGAGACACGCGACTATGGCGCAGCGCGGATCTGGTTCCTGAAGCGGGTCTAGCCCTCGAAAAATTCCCGGCGCAAATCGAGGTGGGTCTGGTTGGTGCCGATCAGTTCTCCGCATTCGCCAAGCCAACCTTCCGCCGCCGCCCGGCCAATGTCCCTCAGCTTGGTCAGGAAGTCCCAGCTCGTATCGTATTTGGTCCTTAGGCTGAACTCCATGAGGTCTTGCCCACCCTTGATGGCATGGATGTTCAGACGGCGGTATTTTTTGAGCATTGGCTCTTTCAACATGCCATCATCAAGCAATCGCTGGACAAAGGCGATGGCACGCAGCTCTCCGATCAGGGCGGCATTAAAACTGATCTCGTTCATCCGGTCTTGAATCTCCCCGGCACGTTTCGGCACACCGTCGCGGCGGATCGGGTTGAGCATGACCAGCAATACGTCACGCGGGGCGCCGGAATAGATCAGGGGAAAGAGGCTGGGATTGCCCATGAAGCCTCCGTCCCAATAAGCCTGCCCATCAATCTCCACGGCCTTGAAGGTTTGCGGCAGGCATGCCGAGGCGAGCACTGCGTCGAGGGAGATGTCCCCATCACTGAACACGGTGACATGGCCGGATTCGACATTCGTCGCCGACAGGAACAGTTGGATGCCCGACTCATCCACTTTCGAAAAGTCGATTACCTGCTCCACCACATCGCGGAGCGGGTTGATGTTGAATGGGTTGAGGTCATAAGGGCTCGCCAGGCTCGACATGGCACTGGCATAGGCGAACACAATCGGACTGAGCGCGCCATAAGGCGTGACATTGCGGGAAGATTTGGAGATCCCCTGCCAGAGGGCTTCCAGCGTATCCTTCGCACCCTGCACGCCGTTTTCAGCCATGCCCGCCGAGAATGCGACGGCATTCATCGCCCCGGCGGACGTCGCGGAGATCGCCTGGATTTCAAGATCATCTTCCTCGATCAACCGATCGAGCACACCCCATGTATAGGCGCCATGCGCACCGCCACCCTGGAGCGCGAGGCTGATCTGCCGCTGCTTCTGTTTTGCCATGGCGGTGTTCCTGTCACTTGAACCGAGATATTACTTTGCCGGTGCGGTCTTAATGAGACCTGACCACAGGCGTAGGATGCCTGTCCGGTCGGCGCCACGTCCGCAAAACAGGAATGTGGGTATTCATGTCGATTTTGGTCGATATTGGCACAGGCCTTGCGATAAAAGCGGGGTAACCAAGCAGGATGAACAGGTGAGCCGCCGTGGCGTATGAGATTCCGCAAAAACCCATGATTTCGGTCATCATGGCGAACTATAATTGCGAGGCATTTCTTGCCAGCGCCATAAGATCCGTCCTGAATCAGACCAATACGGCGCTGGAACTGATCCTTGTGGATGACGGGTCCAGCGACCGGAGCGTCGAGATTGCCCAGGAAATCGCGAAACAGGATGCGCGACTGAGCGTCTTCAGCGGCACGCGTTATGGCGGACCTGCCCCGGTTCGCAACCACGCACTGGAACGCGCCAAAGGCGATTGGGTCGCCATCGTGGACAGCGATGACTTGATCCGTCCCGACCGGTTGGAGCGCATGCTGACCGCCGCCGAAGACACCGGCGCAGATATCCTGATCGACAATCTTGCCGTGTTCCAGTCCGACGGTCCCGCCAATATCTTCACGATGTTCGAGGGGGATTTGCGGGATCGCCCGGCCAGGATCATGGAGAGCGAATACATCAAGGCGAACATGCTTTATGGACGGGGCAGCAAGCTCGGTTATGCCAAGCCACTGATCCGCCGCAGCGCGCTGGAAGCCAATTCGCTTCGCTATAATGAGACGATGCGGATTGGCGAAGATTACGATCTGATCGTGCGGCTGTTATCGACCGGAGCGCGGATGATGAGCGTGCCGGACGTGATGTATTTCTATCGCAAGCATGGCAATTCCATATCTCACCGGCTTGATGCCGTGGCGCTGGACGCGCTCGAACAGACGGCCGGCGAAGCGCTCCGCCAGCCGACCCCACACGCGGAAGTCACCGCCGCCCATGCCGCTCGCCTGAAGTCGATCCGGCGCGCCGTGATATTCGATCAGATCCTGACCGCACTCAAGCGCAAGAATGTGTTGGGCGCGGCCAAGCTCGTCGGGACAGAGCCATCTGTCATTCCACTGCTGAGGATGCCGCTAATCCATCGAATCCAGCAGCGCACGGGTAACCCGCTCGCACGCTCGGATCAGCATCTCGAGGCCGAATTGGTGAAACTGCGCGCCCTTTGCGAAGCTTGAGCGTGGCAAACGCCAGTTCCAGAAGCGTGGTCCCGGCGGTCGGCACGGTCTGCTTTCGGGGAGACGATGTTCTTCTGATCCAGCGGGGCACCAAACCCTTGCAAGGCGAATGGTCCCTGCCCGGCGGCCGGATCGAAGCGGGCGAGCGCGCGCCGCGTGCGGCGCTGCGCGAGGTCGCCGAAGAGACCGGGATCACCGCACGGCTCGTGGGCTTGGTAGATGTCGTGGACGCGATCTTCACCTCGCGCCAGACCGGCGACGTGACCCGTCACTACCTGTTGTTCGACTATGCTGCGGTTTGGGTATCCGGAAACCCGGTAGCCGGGGACGACGCAGCCCATGCCGAGTGGATCAGTCCTGACAGGCTGGCCACCTTGCCGCTATGGGACGAAACCCGTCGCATCATCGATTCCGCGCGCCATATAGTTCACAGCTCAAACGAAGCTTGACCGCCCCTACGTCACCCGCTTGATCTGCTGCCCAAGCAAAAAAGTCGCGGAGGACACAATATGACATACGCCCCATTCAACTTGGCCGGAAAGGTCTGCGTCATCACTGGCGGCAACAAAGGCATTGGCCTCGGCATGGCCGAAGCGCTCGCTGCCTCCAATGCGGATGTCGTGATCTGGGGACGCAAGGAAGATGACAACGCTGCGGCCCTCAAAAAGCTCGAAGGTCTCGGAACTGGCAAAGCGTCTTCAAAGAAGGTCGACGTGGCCGAGGAAGACCAAATCGTGAAGGCCATGGCCGAAACCGAAGAAGAGTACGGTCGAATCGATACCTGTATCGCCAATGCCGGGATTGGGCGCGGCGCGGCCAATTTCCATGAAATGACTTTGGAAACGTGGCAGTTCAATCAACGAATCAACTCGGAAGGCGCCTTCCTGACCTTGCGCGAGGCCGCCAAATCCATGGTCAAGCGTGCCAAGGCTGGCGATCCAGGTGGCTCCCTGATCGGAACAGCCTCGCTCGCAGCGCTGTCGGGTGCAGCGCGCAATCAGGCATATGGCCATACCAAGGGCGGACTCATCGCCATGATGAATGCCATCGCCGTCGAATATGGCCGCTATCAAATCCGCGCAAATTCCATTCTGCCGGGCTGGATCGCGACTGACATGACGGATGGCGCGCAGGACAGCGACGTTTTCAACAGCAAGGTCATTGCGCGCGTTCCAATCCGTCGTTGGGGCAAGCCGGAGGATTTCGGCGGAATTGCCGTCTATCTGGCGTCTGACGCTTCGAGCTTCCACTCGGGCGACACGCTGCTGGTAGACGGCGCGTACCAGAAATTCTGATCGGCCGCCTGGTCTCACAAAAAAAGGGCTGCCCGAGGGCAGCCCTTTTCAATTCTGGTAGGACCAGACCGATTACTCGGTTGGCTCTTCTTCAAGTTCGTCCGCAGCGTCGTCGACAGCTTCTTCAGCGTCATCCATTGCTTCGTCCATTGCATCGCCTGCATCTTCCGCAGCCGCTTCAATGTCGTCGCCAGCTTCGCTGAGCGCGTCGCCTGCATCGGCAGCAGCTTCGTCCATTGCATCAGCAGCATCATCTGCAGCTTCTTCGATGGATTCAGCAGCCGTCGTATCTTCAGGAGCCGTTGTTTCTTCTGCAGCGCATGCAGCCAGCACAAGCGCAGCGGCACCGATAATCAGGAGTTGTTTCATGCTTTATTCCCCTACTTCAGGTCAAAGATGACCGGGCAGAGGTTTAACATCTGCCGACCACGACGCAAAGATGGTTTCAGCTGAAGGTCTGATGCAGCGCTTTTTGCGCGAACTGCGCCCAAAACAGCGAATTCGCGCTCGAACGGCGCAGATTTGGGCCGATTCGGGCACTTCTTCATCACCTTCCCCCCTAAATATCACCGTCTCCGATTCGCAAGCGAATGGTCTTTCAACCCGCCAATCGCGTTGAAACAGGGTCCGGTTCCGCTTTGCGCCCGAATCACGTGGATAGGTTTGGAGCCAATCAGCGCCCCACTCCCTGCCAAGAACGGCGCTTGGTCAAACAGCCTTGCGTTGACGCAAGGACGGCAAATTACGGTCTTTTCAGAAGAGTTCATAAAGTCAGGGAGACGCCGTCATGGCCATAAAAACCGCACTCACAGAAATGTTGAATACCGAACACCCCATCATGCTCGCGGGCATGGGCGGTGTGTCCTACGCCGAAGTTTGTGCGGCCATGTGCAATGCGGGCGGATACGGCGTGCTCGGCATGGCGGGGACGACCCCGGACTTCATTGAAGGCCAGATGAAGCGCGTGCGCGAACTGACCGACCGGCCCTTCGGCGTGGACTTGCTGGCCGCCAGTCCGGAAAGCCTTGAAGAAAGCGTGGATGTCATCATCAACAATGGTGCCGACAGTTTCATAGCCGGTCTCGGCGTTCCGATGCCGATCATGGAGCGCCTGCAAAAGGCGAATGTGAAAGTCATGGTCGTTGGCGGCGCGGTGAAGCATGCCATCAAGGCCGAACAGGCTGGCTGCGATGCGGTCATCCTGCAGGGCGGCGAAGGCGGCGGGCATACCGGTCTGGTGGGGACGATGCCGTTGGTGGCACAAGCCGTGGAAGCCGTGAACATTCCGGTCATCGCGGCAGGCGGCATTTATGATGGCCGCGGCCTCGCAGCAGCGCTCGCTCTGGGAGCCTGCGGCGTCTGGATGGGTACGCGATTCATCGCCTCGACCGAGGCCCATGCCGCTCAGATGTACAAGGACACGGTCGTCGGCGCGGGCGATACTGATACAACACGCACGCGGTGCTATTCCGGTAAGCCGATGCGTTGCCGCACGAATGACTATATCAATGACTGGGAAACGCGCCCGCAGGACATTCAGCCCTTCCCGCACCAGGCCATCCACTCCACCCGGACAGGCGTAATTGGCGGCATCGGCGGGATTACGGACGAAGCCAAACTCGATGCGGACACCTCCTGCTTCGCCATGGGCCAGTCGGCTGGCGGCGTGAGAGAGGTCAAGCCCGTCGCGGAGATCGTGGCGGACATCATGCGCGATGCCGAGTCAGCCATCGACCGGATGGCCAGCCTGCGGACCAAAGCGACCGCATAGAAATCATCACGCCGGAAACATATACAGCCGGGCCCACAGGCCCGGCTGAAATCGTTTTACTGCGCGGCGGCCGGTGTCAGCTTGATCAGGCGGCCACCTTCCTTGTCTTCCAGAACATAGAGCGCGCCGTCTGGTCCTTGCTCGACTTCGCGAATGCGTTTTCCCCATTCATAGCGCTCGGCTTCCCTGGCAACCGGCTCGGTTTGACCATCCTTGGGCGGTTGTCCGAGATTGTCAGTCGGCTCAGTCTCGAAGGAAACGCGGATCAACGCTTGCGAAGACAGCCCTCCGATGAATGCATTGCCCTGCCAATCGGCAAACATCTCTCCATCATAGAATACCAAACCGGCCGGGCTGATGGCTGGGACCCAAGCGATCGCCGGGTCCTCGAAAATCGGATTGCTTTCATGTGTCGGGATCGGCTTGCCGCTATAATGATCGCCCTCAGAAACTTCGGGATAACCGTAATTCTCGGACCGTACGATCAGGTTCAACTCGTCCCCGCCTTTCGGACCCATTTCAACCACCCAGAGGCGCTCTTGCCCGTCAAATGCAATGCCCAGCGGATTGCGATGACCAAGCGTCCATACCTGGTCCGCAACCGCGCCGTTTCCAAAGAAGGGGTTGTCCTCCGGAACAGCCCCGTCCTGATTGACACGAACGACCTTGCCCAGATTCATGGCCATATTTTGCGCCGGAGTGAATTTCTGGCGCTCTCCTGAGGCGATGAAGAGATGACCATCCGGTGCGATGGCAAGACGATGGCCGTAATGGCCGTTGCCTTTCACTTTTGGCGTCTGGCGCCAAATCACGTCGCGCCCCTCCAATGTGCCGCCCGTGGCGGTAAGGGTCAGCGTTGCCCGCTCAACGGCTGCTCCGCTCAAACTCTCATCCGTCTCATCGCGTTCAACGTAGGAAATGAAGACGGTGCCGTTCTCAGCGAAGTCCGGGTGGACGATGATGTCCCCCAGACCTCCCTGCCCCATTGCCGTGACCGAAGGGACGTTGGCGATTTCGCCCAGTTTCTTGCCCGCGGTATCCAGCAGCCAGAGATCACCATCCTTTTCTGAGACGAGTGCGCGGCCATCCGGCAGGAACGTCATCGCCCAGGCGCTGTCAAAGGTTTCGAGCGGGATAGCGGTGAGCTGCGTGCCGCTTGTGCCAGTGACCGTCATGGCGTCGGGTGCAGTGGCCTCATGATGTTCAGCGGTCGCACAGCCCACAAGCATGATTGCGGCGCTGCCGCTCAGCAAGGAGCGCAGGATGAGTGATGACATGGGAATTCCTCCGGTGGCAGATGTCTGCCAACCGGAACGCCCGACGGCCCAAGCAGTTCCACTGCTCAGTCAGCAAACGTCTCGCGCGGCACCACGTGCTTGAGCGGCTCATTGGCCAGATAGCGCTTGAGATTGTCCAGAAAGGTCTCGTCCGCGCGAATATAGGTCGCCTGGGTCATGGCGCTGTTGTGCGGTGTGATCGCGACTTTGGGATGGCGCCAGAGCGGGCTGTCGCTTGGCAAAGGCTCTTCGGCGGTGACGTCAACTGAGGCGAAGGCCGGTCGCCCCGCATCCAGCGCCGCGACGAGCGCTGCCTCATCCACCAATTGCCCACGGCCAAGATTCATCAGCAGCGCATCCGGGCGCATGGCTGCCAGGAATTCCGCGTCCACCATGCCAGCCGTTTCATCTGTCAACGGAACGCTGAGCAGGACCACGTCGGCTTGCTCGAGTTCGCTCTTCACCAGCGCCATCGGCACAATATGATCAGCACCCTCAGCCGGACCAGGCGAGCGCCGTGCGCCCGTCACGTGACCGCCGAGTAGCTGGACCCGCTTGCCGACCGCCGACCCGATGGACCCAAACCCGACAATCAGCCAGCGCGACCCCATCATCTCGCGCATCTCAAGCCGGTTCCAGTCAGCCTCGGCCTGTTGTGCGCGATGCTCCGGACCCTTCTTGAAAAAGTCGAAAGACTGCCAGAGCGCCCATTCGGCCATGGCTTCGGACTGCGTGTGGTTGGTACAAAACGTGCGGGAAATCTTGCCAACGGAGATCAGTGCCGGATTGTCGAGCCCAGCCGCGGAGGACTGGAACCAATCTATCCCGCCAGTCTTGAGTACGGCGATCATGAAGTCGCGGGCATGATCCCCGAACCAGACATCCGTATTCCCGAAGACAATATCGGGCCGAATATCGTGAACCACGGTGCCGTCCCCGGCATGGGAGAACAAACCGTCCTCATCCATGACAATGAACTCAATCTCATGTTCAAGGCCCTTGAGCCTTTCACGAATGCGCGCAAAAGTCGTCGCATGAAGCAAACAGGTTTTCATATTCTCCTGCTTAGCGCGGTGATGTTCTGCGGCGCAAGCACAGCGCAATCGGGATTGCCGATTCGTGGACCGGATTATTTCCGCGATGCGACCGATCTCGCAGCCACGCTGGGCGCCGCCCACGCGATCCGCGTAAAGTGCAATGGCCGCGATGACCAGTATTGGCGGCGCTACATGTCCGACATGCTGAAGTACGAAGCGCCCAATCGAGGCGCGGTCCGCAGCTCACTGGTCGACGCCTTCAATGAGGCCTTCACAAGCGCCGGACGCATCTACCAGACCTGTGACAATCGCGCGGTCGAGGCTGAAGCTGATTTTGCCGTGAAGGGCCAGGAAATCGCCACGCGCATGGCCACCCATTACTTCCCTCAACCCCCAGAGCGCCAAGACTAAGTTTCGGTCGACACCACGCTGACATCCTCAAGCAGGAATCGCGGTCCTGTGCCGAGCCCACGCGCACGATCCTCCGGATTGTAAAGCTGGCATTTTTTCAGGGACAGGCAACCACAACCGATACAGCCGTCCAGCTTCCGGCGCGTCCGCTCCATCAGCGCGATCCGTTCATCCAGCATGTGCCGGAAGGCCGTACTGATCCGGGTCCAGTCCCGCTTGGTCGGCGTACGCCGCTCCGGCAATGACGACAGGAGCTGGCTGATCTCTTCGATGGTCAGGCCAATCTGCTGGGCGATCAGGATAAAGGACAGGCGACGAATGTCCGAGCGCAGGAAGACACGCTGGCCGCCAGAGGACCGTTCTGGGTGAACCAATCCCCGCCCTTCGTAGAAACGGATCGCCGAGACCGACAGGCCGGTCCGCGCAGCCACATCTCCGATCGCCAAGCCCTTCGGAACTGCCATGAAAAAATCTCCTATTTCACGCTTGACCTCAACTTAAGTTGAGGAATTACGACAGCTTTATCAGAGATTTGATGAAGAAGAAATGGAGTTGAAAACAATGAGTATTGCCAAGTTCGAACATGTGAATGTGACCGTCAGTGATCCAAAGAAGACCGCATCCATGCTGACCCGTTTGTTTGGCTGGAAAGTGCGTTGGGAGGGCCCATCCAAGTATGATGGCTATACGGTGCATGTCGGCACGGATGAGGATTACCTCGCACTGTATGCGCTGCCCCAGCAAGACCGGCCAGATGAGGAAAGCTATTACCGGACCGGCGCCGTCAATCATTTCGGCATCCTGGTGGATGATCTGGACGCGACCGAGCAGAAGATCCTCGCCGCCGGCTATCGCACCCATAGTCACCAGACCTACGATCCCGGCAGCCGGTTCTATTTCCACGACCATGACGACATCGAGTGGGAGGTGGTGAGCTATGCTTGATGGACTGATCCATTCCTATCTCGAAACCGTGGGCCGGGCATGGGAACCGCGCGACGCGTTTGTTCGGCCTCGCTGGGACTCGCTTCTGCCCCAAAGCGCGCTAAGCTCTCGTCAGATGAGAACAGGAGAGGCTGATGAGACCCATTCAGGCAATCGCCGCAACAGCGCTGGCTATCGGATTGTACGCGTGCGCTACACCGCCAGCGCAGGATGAGGCGCAAGTAGACGCCACCGCCAAGGTCACGCAGAAGAAAGTGGTCCGGATATCCATAGAAAAGGATGCCGAAGCCACGCCGCCGGGACCGGGAGACCGGATGATTACCGGACGGGACCTTGGCACGCGCTCTTCTGTGGTGGCCCCGAATGGCGCGGCCGCCACAGCCCATCCCCTCGCCACGCAGACGGCGCTTGATGTGCTGAAAGCCGGCGGATCAGCCGTGGATGCGGCCATTGCCGCAAATGCGATGCTGGGCCTCGTCGAGCCGACCGGAAACGGCATTGGCGGCGATCTGTTCGCGATTGTCTGGGACCCGGAAACCGAGCAGCTCTACGGCTATAATGGCTCCGGCCGCTCGCCCCAGGGCGCAACGCTGGACGACATGCAGGCCAAGGCCGACGAATTCATGCAAGGCGAGGAGATTCCGCCCTTCGGCGCCGCGCCGGTGACTGTGCCCGGCACAGTCGATGGCTGGTACGCACTGCATGGCAAATTCGGCAAGCGGCCGATGAACATGAACCTCGAACCGGCCATTCAGTACGCCCGTGACGGCGCGCCGATCCCGGAAGTCATTGCCTATTATTGGGGCCGCAACGCAACGCGCCTGCAGGAAGCGGCTGACAGCGGCATGCTGGAAGAGTTCGACAATGCGAAGGCGACCTATTTCTCGCCCGCCCCGAAAGAAGGCAGCCTGTTCCGCAATCCGGACCTTGCCGACACGCTGGAGCGGATAGCCTATAAAGGCCGCGACGAATTCTATTCCGGCGAAACCGCCCACATCATGGGCGACTATTTCGAGCGGATCGGCGGCTTCCTGACTTATGAGGATTTTGCCACCCATACCGGGGACTGGGTCGAGCCGATCTGCGTGACCTATCGCGGCGACTACAAGGTCTGCGAACTGCCGCCGAACACGCAGGGAATTGCGGCGCTACAGATGTTACAAATGCTGGAACGGTTTGACCTGCGCGGCATGGGCTTCGGGTCGGCGGACTCAATCATGGCGCAAGTGGAAGCGAAGCGGTTGGCATTCGAAGATCGCGCGCGGGGGTATGCGGATCCCGCCTTTAGCGGTGTTGATCCAGACCTGTTTATTGATAAGCGCTACGCTAATTATCGCTCTCAACAAATCGACATCACCAAACCCACAAGTTTTGCAGGACAATCGGGGCGTGGATTCCGAATTTCATCTGAGGGGAAACCGCTCTTGCCGATAGCTAGTGATATAATTCTTGAGGCAGACAAAAAACTCCAAGACGGCGACACGACCTACCTAACCGTTACGGACAAGGACGGCATGATGGTGTCCCTTATCCAGTCGAACTATCGCGGCATGGGCACGGGGCTCGTCGCGGATGGCCTCGGTTTCATGTTCCAGGACCGGGGCCAGTTGTTCAGCCTCGACCCGGACCATCCGAATGTGTTCGAGCCGGGCAAGCGGCCCTTCCACACGATCATCCCCGCCTTTGCCTTCAAGAAGGACATGCCGGGCTGTCAGGTCCGCGCCGAGCCGATCGAACAGGCCTGCCGGTTCGAGCCGTGGCTCAGCTTCGGCCTGATGGGCGGCGGCATGCAGCCGCAGGGCCATGTGCAAGTCATCCTGAACCTCGTCGATTTCGACATGGGGCTTCAGGAGGCGGGCGATGCCGCGCGTTGGGAACATGTTGGCGGCTGCGAGCCGACGGATGATCTTGATGGCGATGCCTGTGAAACCGATATGGGCGTCGTGCATCTGGAGAGCGGCATCCCGCCTGAAACCCGCGCCGAACTGGAAGCGCGCGGCCATGCGGTGGAGTGCTGCAAGGCCAATGCGGGCGGCTATCAGGCGATCATGCGCGACTTCGAAACCGGCGCCTGGATCGCCGCCACCGAAATGCGCAAGGATGGCAGCGCGGATGGGTACTAGCCGTCCTGCTCCTCTCCTACTAGGGAGAGGGGCATGACGACGAAATTTGCACCTGAAGCCCCCGCCAATTGCCCCCTCTGTCCACGCCTTGTGGCGTATCGGGAAGAGGTCGCCGTGAAAGAGCCGGACTGGTTCAATGGCGCGGTGCCGAGCTTCGGGCCGGAGGATGCCGAATTGCTGATCATCGGCCTCGCGCCCGGCGTGACGGGGGCCAACCGGACGGGCCGGCCGTTTACCGGCGACTGGGCCGGAGACCTGCTCTATGCGACCATCGACAAGTTCGGCTTTTCCACCGGCACCTATGATGCGCGGCCGGATGACGGGCTGAAGCTGAAGCGCGCCATGATCACCAATGCCGTGCGCTGTGTGCCGCCACAGAACAAGCCGGTCGGCGCCGAGATCAATCAGTGCCGTCCCTTCCTCGCCGCGCGCATTGCGGCGCTGCCGAAGCTGAAGGCAATGATCTGCCTCGGCAAGATTTCCCATGATTCCACGGTGCGAACATTGGGCCTGAAACTGAAGGATTACCCCTTCGGCCACGGCACGCATTATGATGTGGAATTCGAAGGCCGCCCGCTCGCGCTGATCTCGTCCTATCATTGCAGCCGGTACAACACGAACACCCGCCGCCTGACGCCGGGAATGTTCGAGGATGTGTTCGCGATGGCGAAGAAAGTGACAGATTCCGACTGAGGGGTTTGCAATAGCGGATTTTCCGTTTATCGATAATATTGATTTTCGATAAAGGTCTATCCCATGCCCCGATACGCCGTTCCGGTTCTGACATGCATTCTGGCACTGGCATTCCTCGGTGCCGGGGCCGCCCATGCTGCAAAACTTGAAGTCGGCCCGGACGCACCATTCTGGATCAGGCTGGCGACAGACGCCCTGCTCTATGCGCACATCGGCGGTGGGGCTGTCGGGCTCGTGTCCGGTGTTGCCGCGATTGCGACGCGCAAAGGCCGCCCTCTTCACAGGCTTGCCGGGCAAATCTTCTTCGTGTCCATGTTCATAACTTACCTGATCGGCGCGGGCGTCGCTCCATTCCTGGAGGAAGGACAGCGACCCAATTTCGTGGCCGGCATTCTGGCCCTGTACCTGCTCGTCACGGCTCTGCTTACTGTCAGGCAGCGCGGGCCTGTCCGGGTCAATTGGCGGCATTATACAGGACTGGCGACAGCGCTCGGCATCACACTGATGGGTGTGGGATTCATGTATATGGGCGCGAACAGCCCAAGCGGCACCGTGGATGGTTCGCCGCCTCAAGCGTTCATCCTGTTCATTGTAGCTGGCAGCTTCGGCGCGTTTGGCGAACTGAACGTGATCCTACGACAGGCGCTGTCCTACACGGCGCGCATCTCCCGCCACCTCTGGCGCATGTGCTTCTCGATGTTCATCGCATCCGGCTCACTTTTTCTGGGGCAGCCGCAAGTGTTTCCCGAAGGCTTCAACCAGACCGCCTGGCCCTTCCTGCTGGCCTTTGCCCCCTTGATCGCCCTGATTGTCTGGCAGGGCCTGTTGAGGCTTCGCGGCGGGAGACTACGCGCCGCTTGAGCGGCAGTGCTCACCCCTCCTTCAGGATTCGCGCCTTCTGGCGTTGCCAGTCTCGCTTTGCTTCGACGTCACGCTTGTCATGGCTCTTGCGCCCGGTGGCGAGACCAATGAGGATCTTGGCCATACCACGCTCATTGAAATAGAGTTTCAACGGCACAATCGTGCGACCGGCCCGCTCAACCGATTGCGAGAGCTTGGCCAGTTCCCGTTTTGACACGAGCAGCTTCCGTTTGCGCTTTGGCTCATGATTGAACCGGTTGGCGGCGTTGTAGATCGGGATATCCGCATTGATCAGGTAGAGACCGCCATCTTCCGGGCTGACATAGGCTTCAGCAATATTGGCCTTGCCCTGACGCAGGGATTTTACCTCGGAGCCGACCAGCATGATGCCGGCCTCCAGCGTGTCCTCGACCGCATAATCGCGGCGGGAGCGGCGGTTCTCCGCGACCAGCCCATCCGAGCGGCCCTTGGTCTGATTTTTCTTCGACATCGCCCTGATTTAGGCGCTCAGGCCCGCAAGCGCCATGGCCTGATCTATTTCAGCCCGTTTTTCTGCAGATGGGCTGGTGATCGGCAGGCGCACCTCATCGGTGCAGAGGCCGAGCCGGAACAGGGCATATTTCGCCGGTCCGGGCGATGGCGAGCAGAACATGGCCTTGTGCAGCGCAATCAGCTTGCGCTCTATCGCGCGGGCCTCATCGAGATCTCCGGCGTGGAATGCTGTGTGCATGGCGGCGCAGGCTTCCGGCATGACGTTCGCGGTGACCGAGATGCAACCCATGCCCCCCATGGCAAGGTGGCCGAGCGCGCTCGGGTCATCGCCCGACAGCTGAACAAATTGGGTGCCTTCAGGGATCGACGCGGCATGCTGACTAACGCGGTCCATATCGCCGGTCGCATCCTTGATGCCGACAATGTTCGGCAATTGGGCGAGGCGTGCGACGGTATCCGGTGCAAGATCGACCACGGTGCGGCCCGGCACATTGTAAAGCAGGACCGGCAGCGCAACCGAGTCGTTGATCGCGCGGAAATGGGCCTCAAGGCCTTCCTGGTTGGGATTGTTGTAATAGGGGCAAACCACCAGCGCGGCGTCAGCGCCGACGGCCTTGGCGTGCTCGACCAGTTCGATCGCCTCGTCTGTCGCGTTGGCCCCGGCCCCGGCGATCACGGGCACGCGGCCTTTGGTAATTTCAACACAAAGCGTTACGACATCTTTATGCTCTTGCGTTGAAAGTGTGGATGTCTCGCCCGTGGTGCCGACCGGCACAAGTGCACTGGAACCGCCAACAATCTGGCGCTCTACCAGCGCCGCAAAAGCGTCCCGGTCAATGGCACCATTCCTGAAAGGTGTGACGAGAGCTGGGATTGAGCCATGGAACATCGTAAATTTGCCGCGATTCAGGTGTTGTTTGTCTTGATCGAGTATGAATCGCCAATGCCTTCTCACGCTTTGGCCAAGAAATAAACTCTGCAGAGACGTTTCATGATGCGACCCGTTGCCATTTTTGCCTCTCTTGCCGTGCTGTCTCAGGCGGCTGCCGCCGCTGGCGTGCCGGAATCCCCGAGTCTGAAACCCGACCGACCCTATACGTCTTCCGTAACGGATGCCCGCAATGCGGAAATCCTGCATAAGGCACTCCGCGCGGCTGACCGCTATGACTGGCCGACTGTGGCACATCTGCAGACTCAGGCCTCTGATGCCGACGTGCGAAACCTCATTATGTGGATCCGGGCCAGCCGCGGCGTTCCGGGCATGAATTTCTCGGAAGTCTCGTTCGCGCTGGACAAGCTGCAAGACTGGCCGAAAAAGACCTCCATGCGCCGCCGCGCCGAAGAGATTATCGGCGAATCGTCTTTCAGCCATAAGGAACGCATCGACTGGCTGACCGAGTCGGGTCCGATTACCGGAGCCGGCAAGATCGCGCTGGCCGATAGCTGGCGTGCGATTGGTGAACCCGGCAAGGCGCTGGAAGCCGTGCGCGACGCCTGGCACAATAATTCCCTCGAACGCGACGTCGAGCGCGAAGTCCTGTCCACTTATGGCAAACAGCTGACCCAGGATGATCACCGCGCCCGTGTCGAGTTCCTGCTATGGACCAACCAGCGCACGGCTGCATCGAAGCTCAAATACCTGCTCACGTCTGACTATCGTAAACTGGTCGACGCCCGCATCGCGCTCGCTGCGCGGTCGCGCAATGTCGATGCATTGGTCGATGCCGTCCCCGCCAACTTGCAGGACAATCCCGGCCTGCTTTACGAGCGCGCCAAATGGCGCCGCCAGAAACTGCGCAACCAGGATGTGGCGACCCCTCTGCTGACGGGCATCGACGGGAATGACATTCCGGAAGCTGGCCGCTCGCGCCTGTGGGACGAACGCAACATCGCCATCCGGACAGACCTGAAGGACGGCAACTGGAGCCGCGCCTACCAGCTGGCCTCACCGCATGGCATGGAAAGCGGCGGCGACTTCGCCGAGGCCGAATGGGTGTCGGGCTGGATCGCCCTGCGCCTGAAGAATGATGCGGATCGCAGCCTGCAGCATTTCGAGACCATGTCTGACGGCGTCTCAACACCGATCAGCCTTGCACGCGGCAAGTATTGGGCCGGTCGCGCCCGCGATGCGCTTGGCCAACCGGATGCCGCACGAACAGACTACACGGCAGCAGCTGAGCACAAGTTCACCTATTACGGACAACTTGCCGCCGAGCGTCTGGACGACAAGAAGCTCGCCTTCCCGAAGACCTCAGAGCCGACTGCAGAAGAGATTTCGGCCTTCGAGGACAAGCCAATGGTTCAGGCCCTGCGCCTGCTTGGCGAGAGCGGTGAGGAACGCCTGTTTCGTGAATTCGCCTATCACATGGACGACCTGCTTGAGACCGAGTCCGAATATCTGCTGCTCGCCCGCATTGCTACGGAGTATCAGGTGCCGGATGTCGGGGTTCGTGGTGCCAAGGCCGGTCTTGCCAAAGGCATTGTCTCTACCGATGCCGCCTACCCGGTGGTTGCCTATCCGCTTCTGCGCGAGCCACAGGTAGAGCGGCCGCTAATGCTGGCCCTGTCTCGGCAGGAAAGCGAAATGAACCCGAACGCGATCAGCCATGTTGGCGCACGCGGCCTGATGCAATTCATGCCGGCCACCGCTCGTAACGAAGCGCGGCTACGCGGCCTGCCTTACCGCACTTCTTGGCTGACCGATGATCCGGGCTATAACATGACCCTAGGCGGCCAGCATCTGGACACGCTGCTCTCGCGGTTCAATGGCAGCTACATCATGACAGCCGCCGCCTATAATGCCGGGCCTAGCCGACCGCGCCAGTGGATCCAGGACTATGGCGATCCCCGCACTGGTCAGGTCGATCCGATTGACTGGGTGGAATTCATTCCCTTCTCGGAAACCCGCAATTACGTCCAACGCGTCCTTGAGAACACTCAGGTCTACCGTCACCGCCTCAGCGGAGAGCCGATTGATATCGAGATTGAGGAAGATCTCGACCGAGGGCGGGAATAGGTCCTACCGCGCCGGAACGTGCGCCGCGATCAGCTGAGGCCCGTCCGCAGCAAACGCCCGCTCAAGCGCAAGATCGAACTCTTCCGCATTCGTGGCGCTGACTGCGGGTACACCCTGCGCCTCTGACAGCTTCACCCAATCGATCTCCGGATGGCCGAGGCCAAGCAGTTCCTGCGCGGCAGGCCCCGGATTGCCGGCGCCTGTCCGCGCCAGTTCTATATTCAGGATACGGTAGGAATGGTTGACGAAGACCACGTTGACCACGTTCGCGCCTTCGCGCGCCATGCTCCAAAGTGCCTGATTGGTATACATGCCCGCACCGTCGCCGGTGATGCAGAGCGTCTTGCGGGCCGGTGCAGCGAGCGATGCCCCCAACGCGAGCGGCATGCCCTGCCCGATCGCGCCGCCCGTCAGCATCATCCAGTCATGCGGCCGGGCGCGCTGGGTCATCAGGAAGCTAGGCAGGCCATTGGAGACGCCATCATCCGAGACGAAACTGCCTTCCGGCATGTGGCGGGCAATGGATGCGCCAATCGTAGCAGCATTGAGAGCGCCTGTCGGTGCTCCCGGCAGGTCCAGCTCAGCCACCGGGGCGGCTTCCTTCGCACCGAGCGCATCTGCGAGCGCCTCAAGGATCGCGGCGCTGTCGGTCTCCGGTCCGCCAATCTTCATCGGTGTACATCCTTCCGGCACAAGCACGCTCGGCTTGCCGGGATAGGCGAAGAAGGCCACCGGCACCTGCGTACCTGCGATCAGCATCAGGTCCGAGCCTTCAAGGTCCGACATGGCGCCTTCGGCGAAGTATTGCATCCGGTCTGGAATGAACCGGCCTGCCCCGCGCGCCTGTCGCGGGAAGAACGTGTCGGTCAATACGCGAACGCCTGCGGCTTTCACCCGGGCCGCTTGAGCAAGCCCCGCTTCGGTCAGCGCGGTTCCGTTGATGATGATGATCGGTTTGCTGGCCGATTTGACGGCGGCAGCGGCGACATCGATCGTAATCGTATCAGGCTGGCGCAGGGATGGCCGGGCGCGCGTTGCGCCGGGCTTCCCGCCTTCCAGCCAGGCGGTGTCGGCGGGAAGGATCAGAGACACCGGACCAGGTTCGGGTCCAAAGCTCGCCTCCCATGCCTGCGCGGCCAGATCGCCGGCTTGCCCGACCTTGTCGGCGGATTTGATCCAGCGCGAATTCGGCCCCGCCATGCCGATGACGTCAGAGGCCAGCGGCGCGTCATAGCGCTGGTGCGGCACGGCATGGTCCCCGATCACATTGATCATAGGCGTCCAGGCCCGGCGGGCATTGTGAATGTTTGCGCCGCCATTGAGATATCCCGCACCGAGATGCAGCAACGTCATGGCCGGCGTTCCGGTCACGCGCGCATGGCCGTCGGCGGCGCCCGTCGCAACGCCCTCGAACAGGCAGAGCGTCGACTTGATGCGCGGCTCATGATCGAGCGCGGTGACAAGATGCATTTCTGATGTACCGGGATTGGCGAAGCACGCCGTCACGCCATGATCGGCCAGCGTGGATACGAGCGCTTCGGCGCCGGTCATGGACTGGGTTGGCTGGTCTGTCATCCGGATTCCCTTTGAGATTCTTGTTCGTGTTCGGTGTCGTGCGCTACAGGATGAGCAAATTCGCTGGCGTCTCGCTAGATTCGGCAAACAGCGTGTCGACCTGATCCTGCCTGAGGTCCTGCGTGCGCGATTGGTTGATGTAGCCCTTCTCGGTAATCTCACCATTGTCCGCCAACGGAGGATAAGTCTGAAGCAACACTCGCGCGACGCGAGCGGAAACATTCGGATGCGTCTTGTTGTGCAGAGCGAGGCCTTCGCGAATTTTCTCATGTATGGCTGGGTGCGCGACCAATTGGTCAAGAGGCAAATCCTCCCCAACCAGCCGGCGGCACCACGCCTCATTCAGGAAACCCAGGAGACGGACATCATTCTTGTTTAGGCCGCAGACGACGGCATCTGATAGTGCACCACCCGTCGCAGCCACGGCCTGCACGCGCACGGTGCCTGCCGAAACCCAGGTCCCGTTGGCGAGCTTGAACTCTTCGGCCGTGCGTCCATCAAAAGCGAGCCCCCGTTCGGGATTGTCGGGATCGACGAATTTCACCGCGTCGCCGAGCTTGTAGAAGCCTTCCTCGTCAAAGGCTTCGGCCGTCTTGACTTTATTGCGGAAATAGCCGGGCGTAACGTTTACCCCTTTAACCCGCAGCTCCATCTTTTCGGCGTTCGGCACCATCTTGAACGTGTTGCCTGGCAGCGGCAGGCCGATCAGGCCCATCCGGTCATTCGGCCAATGCACATTCGAGGCAGTTGGGGCGGTCTCAGTTGCGCCATAGCCTGCCGACAATGATATCCGTTCGCCAGTGATGCGCACGGCGACCGCCTGAATGCGCTCATAGATATCCTGCCCCATGGACGCGCCACCATAGGCCATGCAAACGAGCCGCTTGAAGAATACCTCAGCCAACTGATCATCGCGCTCAAGCTCGGTCGCGAGCGCGGCCCATGCCGCCGGCACGGTCGTGTGCTGGGTGGTGGAGACCTCTTTCAGGTTGCGCAACATTTCCGGAAGTCGTGCCGGCGTCGGCGCGCCTTGGTCGATGTAGAGCGTGCCGCCCCAATCCAGCATGTTGTGCAGGATCGAATGCGCGCCATAAGTATGGCTCCATGGCAGGAAGTTGCACATCACCTGCGTGCCGCCCGTGAGTTCATCCAGACGATCTTCATCCCAGATCGAGCGGATCATCCTGGCATTGGAGGCGACCATGCCGTGGAGATTGATGACCGCCTTGGGTTCACCTGTGGACCCAGACGTCATCATGTATTTTGCCACTGTGTCCGGCGTGAGACGGGCATAGGCTTCATCCACCGCCAAAGTCGGCGACCGCATGAATTGTTCGAAACGTACCGCATCGTAACGCTCCGGCGCGTTGCCGCTATAAATGACGAGGCGACCTTCGATATCCAGCCCATCCAGCGCGCGCTGATAGTCCGTCCCATCCTCGACATAGATGAATTTCGGCTGGGTCAGGCCATCAATATACTTGAGGCGGCCAAGGTCTTCGCTGAGCAGCGCATAGGCCGGTGTGACGGGCACGGCCGGGCTGCCCGCCCACATGGCGGCATACATGATCAGGGCATTGGCAATGGAGTTCTTCGACAGGATCATCAGCGGCGCGTCCGGTCCGGCGCCGGCGTCGAGGAAGCCTTGCGCGAGCCGGCGCACGGTATCGAGTCCCACCGCATACGTGATCGTGTGCCAGCCTTCGGCACCCGGATTTTCCGGATCGCGCTCGGCGAGCCATACTGTGTCCGGCCGATGCTCGGCCCAATGGACAAGCGCTGCCAGCATATGTGGCAGGCAAGCTTTCAGAGGCTGGCCGTTGTCGAGGTAGATCGTGCCGTCGGGTCGCCGATCGATCTCCAGCTTTAGCGGCAGATAGGGTACTTCCCGAAAGGGCAGGTCCGACGTGTCAGGCATGATGTGCGCGTTTCTTCCCGTGTATTTTTTGTTCTTTCCGGCTCATTCAAAGCCGCTTGTGGGAATATGGATCACTTCTCCGCAGTGCTTGCAATGCACGGCATCGCGTTCGTGAAGCCGCAGGCCGCATTCCTCGCATTCCTGTTCCACCTTGTCGCGCGGCTCGATAATGGTGCGAATGAGCTGCAGGAAGAGGGTCAAACCCAGCACCATCACTATTATCGACAGAAGTCGTCCGCCAGGACCAACCATCAGAACATCGCCATAGCCAGTTGTGGTCAGGCTCGTGACCGTGAAATAGAGCGCGTCTATATAGGTGCGGATGCCGTCATTGATGCCGACCTGGGTCGAATAGACGACCGCAGCCATGATGAAGACGAACACAGCCAGGTTGGTCACCTTATCGATGATCCGCTCATGCCGCTGAAAGAAGGGGGTGATCACCTTCACCCGCTTGATAAAGGTGAACGCTCGAATGGCTCTGACCGCACGGAGCACGCGCAGGAAGGCGAAATTCGAAACCAGCAGCGGCGCAAACATGGTGATCACGACGACAAGATCCGCAATATTGATGGGCCGGACCACGAAATTCCAGCGGTGCCGCGCGATATAGAACCGCGCCAACAGGTCGGCGAGGATCAAACTTCCAATCACGTAATCGACAGCGATATGCGTGCGGTCCCGCTGGTCAAAGGGCGCCCAGAGGAAATAGCCGATGGTAACGAAATCGAACGCCAGCATGGCCCAGCGAAACAGGAACGGCCATTTGCCTGTACCTTCATACAGCCAGAATAAAGCCCGGTTCAGCCCCTTGCGTTCGTGCTTCAACCGGCAGGCTCCAGCGTTTCGTTGAAGCGGACCGGCTGACCACCGCCCTTTTTCACGATCTCGCCGTCGCGCATGACGAAGCCGCCGCGGATGATGGTTGCGACCGGCCAGCCGGTTGCCTCGAAACCGTCATAGGGTGTCCAGCCACACTTGGACTTCGACCAGTCTTCCGTGATGGTCTCCTTGCGTTTGAGGTCCACCACCGTGAAGTCAGCATGATAGCCTTCGGCAATGCGGCCCTTGTCGGCGAGGCCGAAGACCCGTTGCGGCCCGGCGCTGGTCAGTTCGACAAAGCGCTGAAGGCTAAGCTTGCCATTGTTCACATGGGTCAGCATGACCGGCACCATCGTCTGCACGCCCGGCATGCCAGACGGCGACGCGGGATAGGGCCGCTCCTTTTCCTCGCGCGTATGCGGGGCGTGGTCCGTGGCCAGCACGTCAACAATACCCGCATTCAGCGCGCGCCACAGCGCATCCTGATGGCGCTGTTCGCGCACAGGCGGGTTCTGCTGGGCAAAGCCCTTGAGGCGTTCATAACAATCCGGGGCCGCGAGGGTGAGGTGATTGGGCAGCACTTCGACACTGGCCAGATCCTTTGCATCGCGCAGCAGCTCCATCTCTTCGGCGGTCGAGATATGCAGCACATGGATGCGCTTGCCGGTCTTGCGAGCGAGACGCAGCAGGCGTCGAGTCGAACTGACGGCCGCCTCGACATCGCGCACAACAATATGGCTCTGCCAGTCACCGGGCACGGCCAGGCCGCGCCGTTCTTCGAGGCGGTATTCGTCTTCGGAGTGGAAGGCCGCGCGGCGCTTGATCGCGCGCAGGACGGCTTCGACACCTTCATCATCCTTGATCAGGAGGTCGCCTGTAGAGGCGCCCATGAAGACTTTCACGCCACAGCAGCCGAGCATCTTTTCCATCTCGGGCAACAAGACGATATTCTCGTGCGTCGCGCCCGCATAGAACGCATGGTCGGTATCCATGCGCCCCTTGGCGCGGGCCAGCTTGTCGGTCAGGGCCTCGGGCGTGGTCGTTGAGGGATTGGTGTTTGGCATCTCAAACACGGCAACGACGCCGCCAAGCGCGGCCGAGCGCGCTTCTGTTTCTAGGTCGGCCTTGTACTCCAGACCCGGCTCGCGGAAGTGGACCTGGCTGTCGATGACGCCCGGCAATATGTGGAGCCCGGTCGCGTCATAGACTTCTCCAGCATCCACGCCAGTCAGATTGCCAATATGCGCGATACGCTCGCCGATCACGCCGACATCGGTTTGGGTCATACCGCCGGGAGAAACGACGGTGCCGCCTTTAAGGATCAGATCATAGGTCATGACAGATGGGGTGTGACTCCGGAGGGGCTAAGTCAAGGGTGGTTTTTCGGTACAGGCAAATGGCGTCGCTCCCTTGAGATGGGTCAAAACCATACTTACAAGAGGTAGATGAAACGCATTCTTCCAAACCGCGACATTATCCGCCTGACCGGACCGGACATGCTGCACCTGCTTGGGCGCACCGTGACCCATTCGGTCGACAACTGGCAGACTGGAGAAATGCGCTATGGCGCGCTGCTGACGCCGCAAGGCAAGGTGATCGCGGATTATCTCGCCATGCTGGCGCTCGAAAACATCTATATTGACGTCCATGCCGACGCCGCCGATGACCTGGAGAAGCGCCTGAAAATGTTCAGGATGCGCAATGACGTCGCAATTGACCGGCTTACCGAGGATGTCGTGACCGAAGGCAGCTGGATCGACATCCGCTCCCCCCAATTGCCGCATCGCGCGATTACACCTGTTGGCGTCTCCGGCATCGAAATGCCGGCCCAGGAATGGCATGCCGCACGGATCGCGGCGGGCGTGCCGGAATGGGGCGCGGACTATCGAGGATCAGAGGTTTTCCCGACCGATATCAACATGGATATGATGAACGGCATCGACTACAAGAAAGGCTGTTTCGTCGGTCAGGAAGTGGCGAGCCGCATGAAGCGCAAGGGCAAAATTCGCAAGCGCACGGTGAAAGTCACTGGCGACGCGCTGGAAACCGGCATGGATATTCTCGCGGACGCCCCAATCGGCACCGTGACCAGCGTGGCTGGATCTGCCGGCCTTGCCCTCATCCGCACCGACCGACTGGCCAAAGCCGAACAGGATGGCAAATCATTCACTTGCAACGGCGCGGCCGTCACCTTTGACTTGACCGAATGGCAACGCGCCGAAGTCGACGCGCATCTGGCGGAACCAGCCCATGACTGAAACCTTTCCCTGCGCATGGGCCCCGCTTACCGACGAGCTATATCGAAACTACCACGATACCGAATGGGGTGTGCCTGAAAGGGATGGCCGCGCGCTCTGGGAAAAACTGCAACTGGACGGCATGCAGGCCGGGCTCGCCTGGATCACCATCCTCCGCAAGCGGGACAGCATTCGCGAAGAGTTCGATAACTTCGATCCGGAAAAGATTGCCCGCTGGACACCTGCCCGCGCCGCCAAGGCGCTGACAAACCCCGGCATCATCCGCAGCCCAAAAAAGGTCGAAGCCGTGATTGGCAATGCCCAGGCCTATCTCGCCATGGAAGAGGCAGGGGAAGGTTTTTCCGACTATTGCTGGCGCGTCGTGGGCGGAACGCCAACCATCAATAAATGGAAGCATTTCCGGGACGCACCAACCCAAACCAGTTGGTCAGCTGCAATGTCAAAAGACCTCAAGAAACGCGGGTTCAAATTTGTTGGCCCCACAATCGTCTACGCATGGGCGCAGGCGGTTGGCATGGTCAATGACCATGATGTAGCCTGCCCCCGACACATCGCCGTCCAGGAGACCTGATTCATGAAAGCCAGTTTGATTGCCGCTGCCCTCATCGCGCTGCCGACGCTGGTCGCGTGCGCAACTTCCTCAATCGATCAGACCAATCGAGCGGAAGCCTGGAGTCGGTGCCGCACAGCCCCCAACCCGGAAACCCGCGATCGATGCATTGAGACGGAAATGGCTCTGATGACGGCGCGACAGGAACGCGAAGCTGCGTCTCGCGCCGAAAGACGCAAGGCAGCTGAAGAAAGTCAGGCCATCCACGAGGCCCAGGGCATTTCGCGGGAAGACGCGCGTCAAACCACGGATTCCGGACTGCGCCTGCCGGACGAGTGAACAGCCACCGGCTCTTGCCAAACCCGGCATCTCGTCCAACACTGTCGGACAAGCTAAACCTTTGTAGACTCAAACAGAATTGGTCCGCACTTCGGCGGTTCTGGAATAGAGGGCAGGAATGAATACACCCGTGATTTCGGCGACAGGTCTCTGGACGCCGCCCAACTCGATTTCCAATGAAGAATTGGTTCACAGCTACAATGTATGGGCTGACAACTGGAACCGGGAACGCGCGGCAGATATCAGCGCGGGATTGATCGAGCCGAAAACCCATTCATCGGTAGAGTTCATCCAGAAGGCATCCGGCATCAAATCGCGCTTCGTGATCGACAAGGCCGGCATCCTGGATCCTGACATCATGGCACCGCGCATTGCCGAGCGTCCGAATGATCGCATTTCCGTATTGGCCGAGATTGCGGTAAATGCCGCGCGCGATGCGCTGGAGCGTTCGGGCCGCAAAGCCGAAGACGTTGACGCCGTTATCTGCGCCGCGTCCAACATGCAGCGCGCTTATCCCGCCATGGCTGTCGAAGTGCAGGACGCATTGGGCTGTGGCGGCTTTGCCTTTGACATGAATGTGGCGTGCTCGTCGGCCACATTCGGCATTCAGACCGCAGCTGACTTCATCCGGTCCGGTAGCGCGAAATCCGTGCTGGTGGTGAATCCGGAAATCTGTTCCGGCCACCTGAATTTCACGGATCGCGACAGCCATTTCATCTTTGGCGACGTGGCCACAGCTATCCTTGTCGAAGAAGAGAGCATTGCACCGGTCGGCCATTGGAAGATTCTTGGCACCAAACTGAAGACCCAGTTCTCGAACAATATCCGCAACAATTTCGGGTTCCTGAACCGCGCCGCGCCGGAAGGCATCGACGCGCCGGACAAGCTGTTCGTTCAGGAAGGCCGCAAAGTTTTCAAGGAAGTCGTGCCGATGGTGGCGAACATGATCGCGTCGCAGATGGAAGAACTGGACATTAAGCCGGAAGGTCTGCGCCGCATGTGGCTGCATCAGGCAAATGCCAATATGAATCGCCTGATCTCGTCCAAGGTGCTGGGGCGCGAAGCGACGGAGGACGAAAGCCCCACCGTGCTCGACACATATGCGAACACCTCATCGGCAGGCTCTATCATTGCATTCCACAAGAATTCCGGCGACTTCAAGCATGGCCAGCGCGGGCTGATCTGCTCGTTTGGTGCTGGCTATTCTGCCGGAACGGTATTTGTTGAGAAAGCCGCTTGAGCGACCAAGACCTGAACTAGTCGTCCAGATCGTCCATGAACATGTCGCCCCAAAGGATTTCCTTGCTGGCACGGACCGCTTCTACAACGACGATGCTACACGCAATCAGCAATACGCCGAACGCAATGGCTTGGGTAGATACAACAGTCGTCAAAGAATCCAGCATGGTCACCTCTTGTTTGGGTCGGCCGCGAATTCGTGAACGCAGCCCTTGTTTACATCCCCCTTTTGCCCGAAACGCCTTAACAGCGCATTTGCCAATCAGGGCGAAAAAGGGACGAGTTCGTAACCGGAATGCCCTCGTTTCTTTACCCCTATTACAAATGGCTTAAAGAAGGGGGTGATGACGTCTCGAGTGAAGCATTCTGTTAAGGCCCCACGAGTCTGGCAACGCATGTTGTCCGGCCGCCGACTCGATTTGGCAAATCCCTCGCCCATGGATGTGGAAATCGAGGACATTGCCCACGGTCTGGCGCGCGTGGCCCGCTGGAACGGCCAAACCCGCGGCGAACATGCATTTTCAGTGGCCGAACATTCTGTCCTTGTGGAAAAGATCTGCCGCACCTTGCAGCCTGACCTGACACCACAGCAAAGCCTGACGGCCCTGCTGCATGACAGCCCTGAATACGTCATCGGCGATATGATCTCTCCTTTCAAAGCCTTGCTGGGAGAAAGCTACAAGAGCATTGAGGCGCGTCTGCAGGAAGCCATCCATATTCGGTTTGGCCTCGCTCCCGTAACACCGCAACGCCTGAAACGTCTGATCAAGAAAGCGGACCTGATCTGCGCATGGAGTGAGGCGATCCAGTTGGCCGGGTTTTCCGAGGACGAAGCAAACAAGCTGTTCGGCAAACCGCCCGAAGACACGAAATTGCGGTTGAAACCAAAAGCTGTACCGGACGCACAATCCACATTCCTGAAGCGCTATGCCCAGATCAACAAGCAAATAGAGACTGCCACATGACACAGTCATCCCCGTTGCTGATTGGTCTGTCTGCCGTGATGGTCGCCGTGGAGGCGGACGCACCACGTGTGTTGATCACCCAACGCGAGACAGGCGAGGATGCGCTCCCATTCGGCGTCTTCGACCCAGACAGGCACCGCACTTTTGACCTCTCGCTGAGAGGGTGGGTTCGGGAACAGACGGGTTTCGAACTCGGTTATGTTGAACAACTCTACACATTTGGGGACAAAGACCGGGAGACACCCGAAGCAACGCTGGCTGGCACAGCGCCAAATGCGCGTGTCATTTCTGTCGGCTATCTTGCGCTAACCCCCGAAGCGCGCCCGGCAGGTGACTCTTTTGAGGCGCGCTGGCAATCTTGGTACAGATTTTTTCCATGGGAAGACCATCGCAGTGGCAGACCCGCCATCATCGATGCTCATATTGCGCCGCGCCTGATGACCTGGGCGGCGGGAAACGAACGTAGACTGGAGCGCGCACGCGCCGCTTTCGCGCTGGATGGAATCCGTTGGATCGAAGAACGCGTGCTCGACCGCTATGAATTGCTCTATGAAGCTGGTCTGGTCATCGAATGCGCCCGTGACGCTGGCTTGCCTGAACCCGATGTACGCCTCGGCGAGCCTATGGCATCGGATCACCGCCGCATCCTCGCCACCGCCATCTCCCGCCTACGCGGCAAGATCAAATACCGACCGGTAGTGTTCGAGCTCATGCCTGACCGGTTTACACTGTCGTCCCTGCAACGCGCCGTCGAGAGTATCTTGGGTTTATCCCTGCACACACAAAATTTCCGGCGCGCCTTGGACAAGACCGGTTTTGTCATTGGAACAGGTGCGATGGAAACAAGCACCGGTGGCCGCCCGGCAGAGCTATATAGCTATAACCGGGACAGCGCCTTTGATGCATCGACTACCGGCCTGTCAGCGCCGCGAAAGACAGCGGATTAGGCGAGATGCCTAGTCAAGCCCTTCAGGCTGGCCCACCATAATGAAGCTGAAACGGTCCGGCTGGAGGAATTCCGCAGCAACGCGGTTTGCATCCTCGAGCGTGACAGCTTCGATCAGGGCATTGCGCCGGTCAAAATAATCCACTCCCAGCTCGTCCTGGCGGACACTCATCATCTGGCCCGCGATCTTGGCGTTCGAGTCGAAAGCCAATGGATAGGAGCCTGTGAGGTAAGCCTTCGCGTCAGCAAGCTCTTCCGCCGTAATGCCTTCTTCCGCGATCAAGGCGGTTTCGGCCAATAGTGCCTCGACGAATTCACCTACACTCTCATTCTTGGTTTGGCCGCTGCCACCCCAATTCTGATAGGTGTCGTCAAACGATAGCCAAGTGTAGACGCCATAGGTCAGCCCTTTCTGAACACGCAGCGATTCCATCAGTCTACTGCCAAATCCACCACCACCATATGTGTAGTTTACAACATAGGCCGTAAAGAAATCCGGATCTTCGCGTTTGAGGCCTGGTGCCAGAAAGCGCACAAGGCTTTGCGGCTGTGGCAGATCGATAAGCACAGGCTCAAATGCACCGTCTACCGTGAAGGTAATTTCAGGCGTTTCCGGAAGATCATTGCTCTCTGGCAGGCTCTCCGCGATCGCATCAAGCATGGGGGCGAGCTCTTCCGGCGTAATCGCACCGACGGCGGTCACAATCAGGCTGTCTTTCACCATCAGTTTACGCATGTGCGCCTTGGCGAGTTCCGGCGTAAGGGCAGCGATACTCTCGGCGGACGTTTCGCGCGCATAAGGGTGGTCAGGATAGATAGCCTGAGCCTCAGCCCGACCCGCGAGATAGCGCGCATTCGTCTCGCGCGTGTTCAACGAAACTTCCCTTTCCCGCTGGAACCGGGCGAACGGACCCGCATCGAAACGGGGCGCCTCGAAAGCTTGCGCCACAAGGCTCATTGCCTCATCCGCATTGTCGGTGAGCATGGACGCAGAGCAGGAGGTCCAGTCGCTCGAGGCGCTACAACCGAAGCTCATGTTCAGATCTTCCATCCGGGTCTGAAAGGCAAGCGAGTCGAGATCGCCCGCGCCTTCATTCATGTGATAGACAACCGCATCGGCCAGACCTTCCAGGCCCTCCGGATCGGCCGCTTCGCCGCCTTCCCACGCCATCGCCACCGACAGGATCGGGATGGATGGCTCGGAAACCAGCCAGACAGACACGCCGCCGGGCGTGGTAAATTGTTGGATCTCGGCGAAATCCCCTTCGTGGACGACGATATCCAGACCGCTGTCTTCAACAAGTTCTGCGGGTGCCGTATCGGCAACACTGGCCAAGTCATCCTGCGTCTCGACAGAAGCGCACGCCGCAAGCCCGACACCAAGGGCCGCACCAATGATGAGGTCAAAAGGTTTCATCTCAGGAATCTCCCTCGGCAGGCAGCAAGTGTGCCTCAATATAGTGGCGGTCAGCGCCAAAGATTTCGCGCACAGCGGCAATTGCCTGTTCCGTGGTTATGGCACGCATCGCGTCCGGATAATCCAGCACGTCCTCAATCGAGCCACCAAGGGCTAGCGTGGAGCCGAATGTGTTGGCCATGTTGGATTGGCTGTCCCGGGCGTAAATCGCCTGCGCGGCAAGACTGTTACGTGCCCGCTCGACTTCGGCATCAGTGAAGCCCTCTTCCAGCACCTTCTCCACCTCGGCCATGATGGCCGTTTCCAACACGTCCAGTGTGACGCCGGGCGCCGGGCTTGCCGTAATGATGGCGGGGCCTTCATCGTGAAGCGTCGTCCAGGCATACGTGTTGGCATTGATGGCAATCTGCTGGTCTTCGACCAGCGACTGGTAGAGGCGGCTGGTCATGCCGCCGCCGAGGACTTCGAGACCGACATCAAGCGCATAGGAAAGTTCACGGTCGCGGGTCTCGGAAGTGCCGGAATAATACCGGCTCCAGCTAGGCTGGCGAACCTTCGGATCTGAATAGACGAGTTCCTTGGTTTCGGTCAGAGGTGCAACGGGGGCCCATTTACGCTCGCCATGCGCCGTACCGGTTGGCGCAATCGTACCATAATGCTCTTCGGCCAGGGCGCGCACTTCTTCGGGCGTCACATCACCAGCGACGACCAGAATCGCATTCTCAGGGCTGTAGTATTCCTTGTAGAAGGCCAATCCGTCCGCTGGCGTCAGAGCCGCCACTTCATCCATATTGCCGATGATCGTGATCTCGTAAGGATGGCCCTTCCAGAGTTCGGACAGGACCATTTCCTGCAGGATCACGCCGGGATTGTTGTCGATGCGCTGGCGACGCTCTTCCTTCACGACATCGCGTTCGGAAATGAACGGACCGTCTGGATCGTCATTGATGACGAGATCGGTCATGCGCTCGGCCTCGAGCGCCATCATCGTACCGAGTTGGTCCTTGGCAACGCGCTCGAAATAGGCGGTGTAGTCCCAACTCGTGAAGGCATTGCTGACGCCGCCATTGCGCGAGACGATGCTGTCGAACTCACCTGGGGCGAGATCGTCAGTCTCCTTGAACATGACATGTTCAAACAGATGCGCGATGCCGGATTTTCCCTCGGCTTCGTCGACCGCGCCGACTTTGTACCACACCATATGAGTCACGACGGGCGCGCGATGGTCAGGAACGACAACGACTTCCATGCCATTGTCGAGATTGAACACGGTCGGAGTCCATGCGCTTTCGTCTGCGACGGCACTGGATGCGAAAGCCGAGAGCGCGAACAGCCCCCCGGCAAATATCCGTTTCATGGGCGTTGTTCCTCTCAGGTGTTCGACTGACTCATTTTACGTAGATTGTATCAGGTTCCCGGCAACTTGATGCGCGGCGCATCGCTGGATTGCTCGATCACGACCGGTTCACCACCGGTGGCATTATCGGTGGCAACGCCTTCAGCGGTTTCCTCATCATCAGCCCGCCAGAACAAGATGCGGTCGGCAATGCTGGTCGATTTGCGGATCGTCTTGGTCTCTTCATAGTCGACCTGCGTGCGGATGACCGGATCAACCGCATTGGCGCCAGCAGCAGCCACGAGGGCTTTCTCGGACGCGCTGGCATTGCGGCCAATGGTCGAGCCGAAGGCGGCGGTGACTTCAGTGCGCGAGCCATCCAGTTCCGGTGGCAAGGCGCCGCCGGCTTCCGGCGGTCGCAGCTTGTAGTTCGGCGGAACGGTCAGAGGAGCCATGGTCACAACGCGGAACTCGTCCGGCGTACGCGAACCGCCACCGGATGACGTACAGGCCGTGGAAGCCGCCATTGCGACACCAGTAGCCAGAAGGATAATCTGTTTTTTCATATCAGGGCGTCCTCGCCATCACGATTAAAATACTCAGGACTGTTTCTTAGCCTGTTTCCGGCCCGACAGTAAGAACTGGTCGGCAAACAGCAATACCGCGCCCACACTAATTGCAGCATCGGCTACGTTGAAGACCCATGGGAACATCAACTCATTGGCATTGACGAAGTCCACAACGGCTCCGAACCGAACCCGGTCGATCAGATTGCCGAACGCGCCGCCAACGACCATGGCCAGCGACAACTTCAACAGCCAATGATCGGCATAGCGCACAAGCCAGTACAGGAAGCCCAGCGCGATCACCAACATGACGAGCGCCAACAGCCAGCGCCCGATGCCATCGGACTGGAACAGGCCATAGCTCATACCCCGGTTCCAAACCATGGTCAGGTCAATCGGACCGGGCAGCGGGATATGTCCGCAGCCCTGACGGGTCTCCAGGCAAGTGAGCGCGTTGAACCGGGGTTCTTCCAGCACAAGCCATTTGGACCACTGGTCTACCAGCACGAATACGGGAATGAGCGCCAGAGCCCAGAGTTTGGAGATTTTCAGTTTCATCCCGCGCAGATTGCAGCTTCAAGCAGGCTGATCAAGCGATTCTGAGCACTCATCCGGCGGCTTTGTCCCACGCCTTCACGGTCAATGCATCGCGCGGCGTGATATCTGGGAAAACCGGATCAGCGGTCGCCGGGTCGAAATACTTCCAGCTACGTCGGCACTTGATACCATCCGCCTTCACCGGATAGACGACCACGCCATCTGTGTCGTCCAGCGTGAACCCGCCGCCATTACCATTGGATGTGTGGATCAGCTCGGCGCCGGATGTAATGAAGATATCGGCGGGACTTTCGCCCTTGAACGCATCGATCAGGTTCTGATCTGCAATGTGCACCTTGGGTGCCGCTTCCAGCGATGCCCCGATCCGCTTCTCGCGGCGCTCGACTTCCAATGCTCCGGTGACGACACGGCGAACCGTGAAGATCTTGGCCCAGCGCGCGGCCAGCGCCTCGTCTTTCCAGCCGTCTGGCGTATCAGCGAACTGCAGCAAGTGCACGGATTCCGCACGATCCTTGATGTGGCTCTCGAGAAACGCCTCCTCCATCGTGAACGGCATGATAGGCGCTAGCCATGTGAGCAGGCGTTCGAGCACGGCGGCCATGACGGTGCGCGCGGCGCGGCGGCGGTTGCCATAAGTCGCCGTCTTGTCGTCCCAGGCTGATTGGGTCTCAAATCGTGGGTCGCAATACAAGCTGTCCTTGCGGATGTCGAAATAAACCGCCGAAAGGTCGACGCCGCAGAAATTGATCAGCAGCGACATGATGCGCTTGAAGTCATAGACGTCATACGCAGCGCGGATATGGCCATCGAGTTCGGCAAGACGGTGCAACACCCAGCGTTCCAGGCTTGGCATCTCTTCGCGCGGCAAGGCTTCCGCCTCCGTCCAGCCGTCGAGCGCGCCGAGCATGTAGCGCACCGTGTTGCGCAGCTTGCGATAGGATTCCACCGAGCCCTTGATGATCTCGTCGGAGATGCGGAGGTCTTCGGTATAGTCGCCGGAGGCTGTCCAGATGCGCAGAATTTCGATTCCGTATTGCTTCTGAATTTGCTCGGGTTCGATCGTGTTGCCGATTGATTTCGACATCTTCTTGCCATCTGCATCGACGATGAAACCGTGGGTCAGCACCTGCTTGTAGGGTGCCATGCCGCGCGTCGCACAGCATTCCAGAAGTGATGACTGGAACCAGCCGCGATGCTGGTCCGAGCCTTCCATATAGAGGTCGGCCTGTCCGGTTTCTGCGTCGATGATGCCGCGCTCGCGCAGGGCGAAAGCATGCGTCGTGCCACTATCAAACCAGACGTCGAGGACGTCCGTGACCTTTTCCCACTCACTCGCAGGCAGGCCCAGCGGCGACAGGAAGTCTTCCGCAGGCGTATCGAACCAAGCCTCGACCCCGCCTTTGGCGATGGCCGCCTTGATGGCGTCATTGAGTTGTTCTGCCTGATCCGCTTCCAGCGCCGCCGTATGCGGCTGGCCATCCTTGTTGACGAAGATCGTGATCGGCACGCCCCAATTGCGCTGGCGAGAGATCAGCCAGTCCGGGCGCCCTTCGACCATGCTTTGCAGGCGGTTGCGCCCAACAGCCGGAAAGAATTCGGTATCTTCAATCGCCTTCAGCGCATTCTCGCGCAGGCTCTTGCCGTTTGGGCCGGGCTTGTCCATCGAGATGAACCATTGCGGCGTCGCGCGGCGGATCACCGGCGCCTTGGAGCGCCAGGAATGGGCATCGCGGATCGTCGTGATGCCGCGCGCCAGAAGGTTCCCGCTCTCGGCCAGCAGCTTGATGACTTCCGGGTTCGCCTTGCCCTGCTCGCCCCGCTTCTTGCCGGACGTGCGGATGATGTCGAGCCCTTGCAGCGCTTGGGGAAGGTCACGGTGCTGATAAGCGCCATCAGGGCTGACGATGTCGCGGATATCAGAGGCCCTGCGACCCGACGAGACCCAGGCATTGAAGTCATCCTCACCATGCGCCGGGGCCGTGTGGACAAATCCTGTACCGGCATCGTCGGTGACATGGTCACCTGCGAGCAGCGGCACGTCGTGCTGGAAGAAGGGGTCTAGCTTGGCCAGCGGGTGAACCAGCGAACCGAGTGAAGCCGGGTCCACATCTTCGACACGTTTGAAGGCGGAAACCTTGGCAGCATCGAGTACGTCCTGTGCCAGCTTGTCCGCAAGGATCAGCTTGTCACCTGCAGCCGCGTACGGAGGAAAGCCCAGTTCTTCCTCGCTCATCACGGTTTCGACCTCGAAGAGACCGTAGGAGATGTCCGTGCTGAAGGATACAGCTTGGTTGGCTGGGATGGTCCAGGGAGTTGTGGTCCAGATGACCAGCTTTGCACCGTCCTCGCGGGACGGGACTCCAAACTTCACCCAGATCACCGGAACTTTGCGGTCGTGATACTCTACTTCCGCTTCGGCCAGCGCGGTGCGCTCCACCGGGCTCCACATGATCGGCTTGGCGCCGCGCACCAGCGTACCGCCCATCGCCATGCGCAGGAATTCGCCGACGATGGAGGCTTCGCTCTCGAATTTCATGGTGAGATAGGGATTGTCCCACTCGCCCTCGATGCCGAGCGCGCGGAACTCCTTCGCCTGAACGTCTACCCATTTCTGGGCAAAGGCGCGACAGGCCGCGCGGAACTCGTCGCCCGGAACATCATCCTTTCCGCGGTTCTTGCTGCGGAACTCTTCTTCCACCTTCCATTCGATCGGCAGGCCGTGACAGTCCCAGCCCGGCAGGTAGGCCGCGTCATGGCCGGTCATCTGGTGCGAGCGCACGATGATGTCCTTGACGATCTTGTTCATCGCCGTGCCGAGATGGATGTGCCCGTTCGCGTATGGCGGGCCGTCATGCAGGATCCACGGCTTGGCGCCGCGTGCTTTCGCATCAGCGCGCAGTTTCTCGTAAAGCTTGAGATCGTCCCAGCGCTTGATCCAGTCCGGCTCGCGCTTGGGCAGGCCGCCGCGCATCGGGAATTCGGTGGCGGGCAGGAACAGCGTGTCGCGATAATCGCGGTCGGTCAGGGAATCAGTCATGTCGGGCCTATGGCAGTTTTGGCGTGTTGTACGGAAATGCCGGGCAATGGCCACGGCTTTTTTCATGCGTTCAGAGCATGGGCTCCCGGCTTCGCGGCCCCGATGATCGGGTCAGCGCGCAGCCGGGCGGCTAATTCGAATGAAGCATATCCGTGCCATGGCGTTTCCGTAGCAGGCGCGGCTTAACGAGTCACTATTTCCACTCAGCCTTCGTTTCGGCCCCCGGGAGGCTCGCCAAACGCTCAGAAACCTTGCCGCAAAGCATCCGGAACACAGCCGCATTCTCCACGAGATTACTCCAGCTGATGCCGTGATCCAGTATCACATAGCGGGAAACCCGCACCTTCTGGCTGTCGGACTTGTAAAGAGAGATCGCCGGATAGTCGCGATCGATGCCCGAAATCACATCACTGCTCGCACTTGAACCATACACGGCCATCAGCTCGAGCCCCCGGCAATCCGTGCCGTCCGGCCCGGCGCAAACGGCATATGCACCAAAGGTCAGGCCATCATCGAACTCACCGAATACGAAGGGTGCACCGTCGCCCGTGCGGCCGGCCGCTATGAACTGCGCGCCCATGTCATCCAGCAGGAACCGAAGATCATCCATCGTGACCGCCCGGATGATCTGAATCGGTTCGATCTCCACCGGCTCGGATGGCTCAACAGGCGCCTCTTGCGCGATCGCAAGCGGCGCCATTGCCAGAGCAAGTCCGGTGACCACTAACCGTGTCAACATGGTCGTCCCTCTAACCAGTGCATCAGTTGTCTACGAATGGATTATGGCGGTGAATTGACAATAACCTGAGTTAATCAGGACGCTTTCAGCCGCCGCTTTGCTTCGATTTCGTCCTTCCCCATCTGAACCACCATCAGATCCAGACTGTCAAAGTTCAATTCCGGCCTCAGATAGGACAGCATCTGGACTTCAATCCAGCGACCATAGATATCCCCTACAAAATCAAAGATATGTGCCTCGAGCAGTGGGTCGCGCAGTCCCGTGGTGGGCGTGCGCCCGAAATTTGCGACGCCCGGCATCCAGTCACCTGTCCGGTCGATGCGCACCTTTACGGCATAGACGCCATATTTTGGATGGATCAAATCGCCGAGATTTGTATTGGCCGTCGGATAGCCAAATTTGCGTCCATTCTGTTCGCCCTTCATCACAGGGCCATCCGCGATCCAGGGCGAGCCCAGAATTTCCGCAGCTCGCTCCGGTTCGCCGGCTCTCAGCGCCTGTCTTATCGCGGTTGATGAGGCTTTTTCGTCTTCATTCTGGACTTCTTCGACAATGGTCACCCCAAAGCCGAGCGCGCGCCCAAGGCTCGACAAGCGCTGCGCATGGCCCATTCGGCCTCTGCCGAAACGGAAATCGAACCCTACGGAGACATGGCTGACGCCCAGGCCATCTACCAGAACTTGCCGGACAAACTCTTCATCCGTCTTCGACGCCATTTCCCCATTGAACGGCAATTCAAAAACCGAATCCGCGCCTTCGTTCAATATCGTCTCGTTGCGCCGCTCAGGGCGGAATATCCGAAAAGGGGGATCCAACGGGCGGAAATAGGCATGAGGTGGCGGCTCAAAGGTCGCCACTGAAAAAGATCCTTCGCCAGCCTCGCGGGCAGCTGCAATCACGGCTTTGTGGCCCGCATGCAAGCCATCAAAATTGCCCAGAGCGATCGACGCGCCCCGTGCAGATTCAGGCAAACCGCGATAGTCAGCAAAGATGCTCATCAGCTCTCCCGGCGCGGTGCCACGACTTCAGCTTCACCCGTAATAACGCGCTTGCCGTCCACCGTACAATCAACCTTCAACGTCACACGGTTGCCACGCTCCTTCTTCTCGGACACTTCTGCGCGCACGATCACTTCGTCTCCGATGTGAACGGGGCGTTTGAAACGCATCGACAGGCCGATGAAAATCGCCCCAGGACCGGGAAGATTGTTGCCCAGAATGCCGGAAATATAGCTGGCCGTCAGCGCGCCATGCGCGATCCGTTTGCCGAAAATCGTCTTGGCAGCGAAGTCGTCCGACATGTGCAGCGGATTGAAGTCACCAGAGACTTCCGCAAAACGCTGAATATCATCCTCGGTAATCACATGCACGGTCTCGTGAGACATGCCGATGTCGAGGTCTTCATATTTGTAACCGGTGAATTCGCTCATCCCACTCGGGCTCCTGATTGCTTTTCGGCAGTTTGGTTACACGCTGCAGCGCAGCACGTCACCATCTGAGGCCAGTCATTGCGTAGGTTGCTTCCTCGCCATAGTCCGCCAGGAGGTCTGAAACTTCTGCCTGGAAGTCTGCACCATGCTCTGTCAGGCCAGTCCCGACATAGAGACCATCAAAGCCCTGAATTCGCGCACCGCGCATGTCGGTCGTGGGGCTGTCGCCAATGCACAGGACCCGTGACTTGTTTGCGGCGGCGTCACCCACACGGGAAACGGCGAGATCGTAAATCGCTGCGTGGGGCTTTCCGGGATAGATCACGGATCCGCCAAGGTCTTCATAGATTTCCGCCAGTGCGCCGGCACACCAGTGCAACTGGCCGCCGATCCGCACCTGCTTGTCCGGATTGGCACAGATCATCGGAATGTTACGGTCGACCCCCTGTTTCAGCGTATCGGTATAATCGGACGGATGGTCCTTGAGGGAATCGCTCAGCCCGATGCAGAGCAGGACATCGGACTCGTCCGGCTCGCCAAAGCTCAAGTTGAGCCCTTGATACAGGTACGGATCTCGCTCCCACCGCGCATTCGCGCCCATCGCCCAGAAAACCTTGTCCCGGCGCTTGGCCAGTTCTTCGCGGGTCGCATCTCCTGACGAGACGCAGTCATCATAGGCATCGGTTGGCACACCAAGCGGGAGGAAATAGTCGATGACCTGCTGCTTTGGCACGGGCGCATTCGTGATGAGACAGACTTTTCCGCCTTGTTCACGAAAGTTCACCAGCGCCACGCAAGCCTCTTCAAAGGCATCGCGGCCATTATGGATCACGCCCCAGACATCGCACAGGATGGCGTCATACTGGCCAGCAATCTCGGACAGGCCGCCCGGAAATTTCAATTGTGTCATGCATTTGGACCTAGGCTGCACCGCCAAGCCGGTCAATCGCCAAAACCGCAAGCCTCTGCCGGCAAGGGATTGAGGCGCCAGTGCACAGCCGTTGGAATGGAAATGGCATGCGCAAAAAAGCATCCCTTCAGACGGGTCATATGGCCAAACCCGTCATCAGAGATCAGGTTCGGATCATAATTGCAGGACAAGAGGTTTCCAGCGTGCTGCTCAGGGTCGCCTGTGCGCACTTCCAGGATCATGTGGTTAGACCCCGTTGCAACCATGACCATGTCTGCCTCAACCGGTCCGAATTCGCATCCGTCCAGACTGCCATAATTGCCATCCTTCAGGATGATAGCTGGTTCCAGCTCCGGCGCGATGCGCAGATCAAGCCAGACAACGCCTTCCGTCATGGCTTGCAGCGCCTCAGGCGCCTCAAATTCGATGGGGCCTGGCAAGTCCGCGTCGACGCGCTGAACGGCGCCTGACTCTGCCATAGCCGATGTCGCGAGAATTGTTGCCGCAGTACCGATATGTACGAAACGTTTCATTCTGCTACCTCCTTTACCGGAGATGACAGCTTGGAAATGGGGCATATTGAAGGTCGGGTGGCGGCCCTAGCCGAAATTCGACAGGCGCTGGACGAGCTCCTGTGGCGGCGCTGTGGCTTCCATCAGGGATGACTTGATCGGGCGCGGCGCGCCGAATACGTGGCCCTGGCCGTACGGGATGTCATATTCAAGAATCTCGACAACGCTGGCCTCATCCTCGATCTTCTCGGCAATCATTGTGATGCCATAGCGCGAGAACACGGCGCTGACTTCTTCTCCATCAACGCGGCGGTTGATCGACGAGACCGGGCGCGGACCGGTTGGGTCGCGCAGCTGGTCCATCAGACTCGTGCCATTCATCTTGACGAAACGAATGCCCGCCGATTGAAGCCGTGGCAGGTCGAGGCCCAGATTATCGGCGTGGTCAATTGAGAAGCGGAAACCAAGCGCCGTCAGCTTGTCCATATTGTCCCGCATGGCGCGCGAGCGTGTCTCGAACCGGTCTGCCGTGATCTCGAAGATCACCGCGCCGGACAGGTCACGATTCTCGGTGATGAATTCCAGGAACATCGGGAAGAAGGTTGTGTCTTCCAGCGACGCCGCAGAAATATTGCAGAATACGCCGACGCGACGGTCACGCTCAGCCAGGCGACGCACGATCTGGACACACCGGAACAGCGTGAAATTGTCGATGATGCCCATCAGTTTGGCGCGGCGCGCAGCATCAAGAAATTCCGCTGGCAGAACCAGGGAACCATCCGGACGACGCAGGCGGGTGAACCCCTCGTAGAAGGACACACGACGCTGGGGCAGAGACACGATCGGCTGCAGGTGCAGGTCAACACGACCATCCTTCAGCGCGTCGCGCACATCACGCAGGACAGCATCTTCTTCCGGTGCCACGACCGCGGTGCTGGTCGTTTCCGCCAACTTGTTTTCAAAGCTCTTGGACAGCCGGTCGATCAGGCTCTCCAGCTGCTTCATCTCGGTCACGAGCGCGTCGCGGCGCTCGGTCAATTCGTGCTTGACGGTCGCCTCGACGGCATCCGTGCGCGCTTCAATGACATCAACACGTTCCGCGGAATCCCGAACGGTCCGCTCCACCCGGTCAATGCGGTCATCGATGTCCTTGGTGGCGCGTCCTGAACTGGCGAGTAGGTGAATCTGCCCCAGCAAAGCCGTGGTGATGCCACCCGCCGCAATCGACATGGGCAGGCCGACATCCGTCAGCGTGAAGACGCCGTAGCCGACGCCGCCGCCGATGGCCGCGTATAGAAGGAACAGAACAAAAGTCATTACGTCAGCACCCGATACAACCCAATAATATTAACAGCTAGGCCCAATTGGTTAACGAATTGCGAGGAATTGGAGGAATTTGTCGACCGCGGCAATCCTGTCACAGCGCCGTTGCAAACAAGCCACAATCCCCATCAAGTCGAGCATGGCAGGCGTCGCGCATGCGGACAAGGCGATTAGTGCTGGCATCACGGGCAGCTATCGCCGGCACAATGACGCATTTGCGGTCAGATCGACTGGCACAGCCACATCTGAACCCAGATCGGAGAACTGTGGAAAAGCAGGTCTCGATCCGATTTTCAGTTAACCACCCCATCACGAAACACGAAAACCGGATCTGCTGTTGGCCAATTCGATTCGCAATCAAGCACCAGATCAATTCCATCGGTTACCGAGTCGGGCAGTTCAATGCCACAGCCCGCGATCAGCGCCGTATGGTCAACATAGTCCACAACATAGAAGGCTCGGTCCGTCCCGGTTTCGAACTTGCTGATACGCAAATCGCCGGTATCGAAAACGGTTGCCACCTGCTCACCGTCTCCAGGCAACAAAGCGAGCAGCGCCGCATCGAACCCACCGGCTGGACGGTCCTCGACATAGATCAGCGCATCGGACACCTCATAGGCGCGATTAAGCAGTCCTAGAAAGTCACCCGTGCCGGATGGACCCGCCACCGGAAGAGAAGATTCCCGCCCGGCACGCCAAGCTGCGTTTCGCATCTCGTCCAGGCCTTCAATATCCTCACCGCGCAAGGATAGAAGCATGACGGCGTCGGTATTCCGCAAGCTCGCTTGCGTCATATCGAGTGTCATGCCCGCCGGCGCGCCGAATACGACCCGTTTGCCGCCCGCCAGAACATGGACGCAGGCTCCGGGCAAACTCCGCTTTGAGCAAGGCAGCACCGCAAAATCTGTCGAATGCACAGTCAAATCCGCTCGTGCCGTCTCGGCATCTTTGGAAGTCACCGGATTGCATGCGGCGAGCGCAATAGCGCATACGACAATTCCAAGAGCTCGAAATTTCATGATCGTACACACCCTACCCGATCCGCGTGTCTCCGGGTTCGGTTACGATTTCGTTTTCGATGACACCGACCTGATCAATTTCCAGACGCACCCGGTCGCCCACCTTCAGCCACTTCGGTGGGGTGAACCCACCCCCAACACCCGCAGGCGTACCTGTGAAGATGAGGTCACCCGGCTCCAGCGTGAAGGCGGCAGTAAGATGCGCAATCTGCGCAGGAATGTCATGGATCATGTCGCGTACATGACCGGTCTGACGCAACTCGTCATTCACAAAGCTGCGCAGTTCCACCGAGGCCAGATCCTCGATTTCGTCCGGTGTCACAAGAGCCGGACCAAACGGGGCGTGGGTGTCGAACCCCTTGCCCATGATCATGGTCTGGCTCGCGCGCTGCCAGTCACGCACCGAGTAGTCACAGCCGACGCAAAAACCGGCGACGATTTCCATCGCCCGCTCACGTGGCACGTGCCGGCCATGCTTGCCAATGACAACAACCAGTTCGACTTCATAGTCCAGCTGATCAGAAACCTTGGGTAGATGCACGCGGCCGAAGGGCTTGTTGGCCGATGTCGCCTGCTTGTTGAACCATTTCTGCACCTGCGGAGATTTTGTATCCACAAAACTCACACTCTCGGCGGCATGGGCGGCATAGTTCACCCCAATCCCCAAAATCTTGCGGGGGCGCTCCACCGGCGCCAGCAGATCGAGCGTTTTCAACGGGACCGGCAAAGCGTCTAATCCTGTAATTGCCAGCGCATCTTGCAGAGTTGTCGCATCTGTCGGCCGGACGATGTCCCCGTCCAGAACTCCATAGCGAGCGGTACCATTTTCTGCGAACCGAACCAGCTTCATTGCGTTACTCTCCTGTCACACTTTTTCCGCAAACGCGTTGCAAGCCGTTCATGTGCCGTTGTGATGACACTTGGCAAGGGCTAGGCACAAAGCTTGTATAGAGGATGCCAGTATGGATCTCGGCGTACGTGCCCAGGAGAGCTCGCTCAAGAGTATTTTCGGCCCCAGCGAACGGCTCTGCATGCCGCCCTACCAGAGAAGTTACTCCTGGACGGAGCGCGAGGCTGGCGAACTCCTGACTGACCTTCTTGACGCCGCCGAAACCGGCACACCCCACTTTGTCGGGGCTGTGGTTCTGAACCGCGGCACGGAAGAAGGCTTGCTGGAGATTGTCGACGGCCAGCAGCGCCTCACGACGCTGACCATCCTGCTCTCCGTCCTGCGAGACATCGAATCCGACCCGTCGAAAAGTGCGGAAATTCACGCTCTGATTGCTGACGAGGCACGCCCCATGCTGGGAGAAGCCGCGAGTTGGCGCTTGCAACTGAACCATATGGACGGCCCGTTTTTCCGCCATATGATTCAGACTCCTGGGGCCACGCTTCGGTTGGATGGCGAGTCCGGGGACAGTGACAGCCAACGTCGCATGGTCCAAAATGCCCGCACGCTCCTGAAACGCGTGAAGGCCCTGTCAGACGCAGATCGAAATGCCTTGGCAGATGTCACGATGAATCGCTGCGCGCTGGTTCGCGTGGTGGTGAACGACAAGGACCAGGGCTTCAAGGTCTTCCGTGTACTCAACACGCGCGGCAAGGAGCCGGGCGCACACGACATCATCAAGACCGAACTGTTCCAAAGGTCAAAGTTCACAACTGAAGAAGCAAGCTTTTACTCTGAGCGCTGGGCCGAGCATGAGGCCGCTCTGGGCGGCAGCGCGTTTGACGACCTGCTTCGCCAGATCCGCTCAATCTATGACAAATCTTCAAAGGGTGAGTTGATCACCGGCTTCCTGAAAAACGTCATCCCCAAGATCACCGCACGCGGTTTCCTTGATGACGTCCTGCCCCGCTACGTGGCAGCTTACAAGATCATCACGACCGCCAATCTGGATACAGGCCCACACGCCAAACTGATCAGCGACAAGCTGAACCAGATGCGCGCGCTGGACCAGACGAGTTGGCGCGCTCCGGCGCTCAAATTCCTTGTCGAGCATGGCGTGGAACATGAGAGTGCGCCGGAATTCTTCACCAAGCTGGAGCGGCTTTCCTACATCATCATGCTGGTCCTCACGGATCGCGACCAACGCACGAAACGCTTCAACAAGGTGAACGAGAATATCGGCAACAGCCGCACGCTTTATGGCCGCGGCAGCCCTTTCAATATTACCAAGGATGAATCCCGCCGCGCCTTTGACAGGATGCTTGGTCGGTTCGCGACGTTCGGCCAGAGGCGCTCAATGGCGCTGCGCCTGAATGCGGCGCTGGACGGCGGTTTCACCATTGCCCCTCAGTCTGACGCGACGGTCGAACACGTCCTGCCCCGCAATATCAGCGAAGATAGCCACTGGATGATCACCTGGCCGGACCCGGCCAAACGACGCGAGCAGTGCGACACGCTCGGCAATTTCGTTTTGCTGACCAACAAGGTGAACCAGAAAGCCGACCGGCTCGACTATCGCGCCAAGAAGGAGGTCTATTTCAATGGCGGTGGCGGACAGGATTTTGCGCTGACACGGGATCTGGTCGATCAGGAAGCCTGGACGTCAGAAGTGGTTAGAAAACGCACAGAACGGCTCGCCGAAATCCTCATGATGGAATGGAGCCTCGCCTGATCGGCCTTTCCTAGCGTGACCCCTGTTCGAAGCGGCCTCCTGTGCTAACGAGTCTGCAAAGATATACATTAGGGAGCCTCACCATGAGCTTGTTCGACCTCACCGGAAAAACTGCTGTCATCACCGGATCTTCGCGTGGCATAGGCAAGTCCATCGCCGAGCAGATGGCCGAACAAGGCGCACGCGTGGTGATCTCGTCCCGCAAGCCGGGCCCTTGCCAGGACGTGGCTGACGCGTTGAACGCCAAGCATGGCGATGGGACGGCGATTGCGATCCCAGCCAATATTTCTTCGAAGGATGACCTGAAGAATCTGACTGAGAAAACACGGGCCGAATTCGGCCAGATCGACATTCTCGTCTGCAATGCGGCATCGAACCCGTATTATGGCCCGCTGGAAGAGATCGATGACGAATCCTTTGAGAAGATCTTGTCCAACAACATCATCTCAAACCACTGGCTGATCCAGTTGGTCGCGCCTGAAATGAAAGAGCGCAAGGATGGCGCCATCGTCATCATCTCGTCGATCGGCGGCCTGAAAGGCTCAAGTACGATTGGCGCATACAATATTTCCAAGGCTGCCGACTTCCAGCTGGCCCGCAATTACGCACTCGAGCTCGGCCCTCACAATATTCGGGTGAACTGTGTCGCACCAGGCCTGATTAAGACAGATTTCGCCCGGGCCCTGTGGGAGAACCCCGAAATGGCGGCACGCGTAGAAAAAGGTACGCCCATGCGTCGCATCGGCGATCCGGAAGATATTGCCGGCGCCGCTGTCTTTCTCGCGTCCAAGGCGGGCGCCTACATGGCCGGCCAGATGGTGGTCGTGGACGGCGGGTCCGTGATCGTTTGATCCGTGCATCTTACAGACTCTCCTGAATCTGGCCCCGTCGACGAAACCAGTTTCGATACGTTTCGCCAGATCGACATTCGCGTCGGAACCATTATTGAGGCCGCGCCGTTGGAAGGCGCGCGCAAGCCTTCCATCCGTCTTCTGATCGATTTCGGACCGGGCGTCGGCAAAAAGAAATCGTCGGCGCAGATAACCGAACATTATTCCCCCGAACAACTGGTGGGGCGACAAGTCGCGGCCGTGGTCAATTTTCCACCGCGCCAGATCGGCAAATTCATGTCTGAAGTCCTTACACTGGGATTTCCGGACACGGATGACCGAATCGTCTTGTTCTCTCCAGATCATCCAGTCCCCAATGGCGCGAGACTCGCATGACAGAACGCACGCTTTCCACCCAAGCCAAAACCTTCCTCAGCAATTTGCAAGATGGCACATGGCAGCCTCCACTCGGCCTCAAGAATCTCGGCATCCGCCCGGATCTCTGGCTGAAGGAATTCGACTATGGCTATACGCGGTATGAGTGGCCGAATACGGGCGACCGCGATATCAGTGAGAACCGCGCCTTCGGCGGTTGGGTAGCTGGCTTTTCAGACCATATCGTATCCATCACAATGGCAAGCGCGCTGGCCGAAGGCGAATGGTTCACGACAATGGAATTGCAGACCCGCATTCTACGCCCTGTCGGCCACGGCCTGATCACGATCGAAGGCCGACTTGTGAGTCGCGGTCGCACGACTGGGCTCGTCGAAGCCGAGTGGAAAGATACCAATGGACGCCTGTTGGCAAAGATCACCGCCGCCAAGGCCATCCGGACGCGCGACGAGTTGGGCCAGCCTGCCATCTCGAAATAAGGCAATATCACGACATCAGGAACCTGAGCATTAGCGCTCCGTTTATAGCATAAGCTATTGAAGGAGCTGACCATGATGAAGTCATTGAAATATGTTGCCGCAGCTGGCGCCCTAGGCGCTGCAACCGCACTCGCCACATCTCCCGCATACGCTCAACTCGGCATCGGCGTAGGGGTAGACACCGATGTGGACGTCGGGGTCGGGGTAAGAACCGCTGATCCTCATCCGCGCCATCGACACGAAACATATGTTTACGATGGTTACGAGTCCGGTCATTGGCACACGCGCCATGAGATACGTCGTGAGCACCGCTGGAACGCGCGCTATAAAGGCTATGACTGCTACGAATCGTTCCAATATACTTGGGAAGACGGCGAGCGCGTTCGCTATGACACCACGTTCTGCTACAATGACAATGGCCGCAAGTATGAACCCGATGGCGTTCGTGCAACCGTGAAAGTGCGCTAGCAACTCGATGAACTGACCGTCAAATCCCCGTGCTTGAGGCGCGGGGATTTTACGTTGGGAGCAACAGGCATGCGTCGCCATACGAGTAGAAACGGTACTCGCTGGCAATAGCGTGCGCATAAGCCGCCTGCATGATCTCCGTCCCCATAAGGGCGCAGACCAGCATGAACAGGCTGGAGCCCGGAAGGTGGAAATTCGTCACGAGGGCGTCTGTTGCGCGAACGGCATCGCCCGGCTTCAGGAAGATATCCGTAGGGCCGGTTGCCGCGTGCAGGATACCATCCGTATCAACACAACTCTCCAGTGTGCGCATAGCCGTTGTGCCGACTGGCACTACACGGTGTCCACCGGCCCGCGCTGTGTTCAGCTTGGCCGCCACCTCCGGCGTCAGGCGTCGCCATTCCTCATGCAGCCGATTCGCTTCAAGCTGCGCCGCTTCCAGGGGTTTGAACGTGCCGAGTCCAACATGGAGGCGGACGGTCTCTCGCACAATGCCAGCCGCATCGATGTCAGCCAACAAGCGCGGTGTGAAGTGCAAACCGGCTGTAGGAGCGGCAACGGAAGCTGCATCCTCGCCAGCAAACCTGGTCTGATAAGTTTCCCGGTCCAAGGCATCCGCCGGGCGACGACGCGCGATGTAAGGCGGCAATGGCATCGCGCCATGGGCATCGAGTGCATCGGTCAACTCATCGCCCGCCAGCGAGAAGCACAATTCTATTTCGCCGCCTTCATGACGACCAGTGATCTCAGCGGAAAAGCCTTCGGCAAAGATAATCGTGTCGCTTTCTTTCAGCCGACGACCCGGCCTTGCGAGTGCGCGCCAGCGCCGCGCATCCATCCGCTCGGTCAGATTGACATCGCACGCCACGTCCTGCCCAGACTCATCACGCGCCGGACGGACGCCGGTCAATGCAGCTGGCAGCACACGCGTGTCATTGAACACCATGACATCACCAGCCGACAGGTAGCGCGGCAGGTCACGTACAGTCGCATCTTCCAACCGCCCATCGCCATGCACCACCAGCAGACGCGCAGAATCCTGCGGATCAGCCGGGCGCAGCGCAATCAAGTGCTCCGGCAGGTCAAACTCGAATTCGGACAAGTCCATGCGGCGATGCCCCGACCAGAAAGTCTCTAGTCTTCAACGACCGTTGGAACGGGCGGCAGGCTACAAACATGCGGACGGCCGGGCCCGGTGATCAGGTCGGCAAACAGATCACTGTCCGTGCGCATGACCCAAGCCTGGGGGCGCTCACCTTCCGGCAGGTCAGCCGCTATGGCGGCCGATTCCAACGTGTCCGGATTCGTGACCACTCCATCAGTGCCATCCGGACCTTTCTTGATCGACATGACCACATCCTGCCCGTCAAGCACACGGCCCCAAGCGGTGTACTGCTTGTCGAGATGTTCGGTATGTCCACGCATCAGGAAGAATTGCGAATTGCCGGAGTTCACATCATTGCCAAGGCGCGCAGTAGACACCACGCCCGCGCAATGCGGGATCCAGCTTTCGATGGTTTCGTTCCCGAGGTCTTGAGCCAGCCAAAGCGGGCGGGTCGCGATCGGAAAGCCGTTGATATAGCCATTGTCTGCGTCGTCGCGCTCACCAATCGCATAATCCAGCGGCATCTCCTCCGGATTGCGGCGGAACGTGAATTCAGCTTCGATGCCCGGCAGGCCAGAGCCCACACCATTGATGGCGCGAATGTCGCCACCCTGTGCCATGAAACCTTCGATCACGCGATGGAACTTGGTGCCCGCATAATCGCCAGACCGGATAATGGTGGAGAACTGCTCGAAATGCTTGGGAGCAACTTCCGGGAACGCTTCGATCAGAATGCGCCCCTTGTTGGTATTGAAAATGAACAGACGCTCTGGGTCAACGGCACGCCAGCTGGCCGTATCGGCCTTGGCGTCTTCAACCGTATAAGTTGCCGGGGCGTCTTCCGCTGGCGCTGCGCTTTCTGTGGTATCGGCCGTGGCTGTCAGGGCGATGGCGGAAGCGGCAAGCGCGAAAGCGGCAAACTTCATTTTTCATACTTCTCCAGCAGGGCCCGTTTTACGTCGGGCGTTACAAACGGCGTGATATCTCCGCCCAGGCTCGCGATTTCCTTCACGAGCCGAGAGGCCACGGCCTGATGCCTAACATCGGCCATCAGAAACACGGTTTCAATGTCGGGATTCAGTTGCTCGTTCATCGCGGTCATCTGGAATTCGTATTCGAAATCCTGAACCGCGCGCAGGCCGCGCACGATAATGTGTGCTTCACAAGCCTCGGCGAACTTCATGAGCAATCCATGCATCGGCATGACCTTAATATCGGCCAGGCCCGGTCCGTTCATTTTGGCGCACTCCGACCGCACCATGTCGACCCGCTCCTGTAGCGGGAACAGGGGTTTCTTGGCTTCATTGATCGCCACGCCGATGATCAGCGTGTCCACCAGCTTGCGGGCGCGGCCAATGATATCAAGATGGCCGTTCGTCGGCGGGTCGAATGTTCCTGGATATAGTCCAACGCGATGCAAAAGCCTGTCCTCCCCGCCTTTCAGGTCCGATTTACGTACGGGATTTAGTCTCCCGCATCTTCGGCATCATCCATAGCGGTTTCAGCGTCTTCCACAAGCCGTGCGACAGAAACCACGCGTTCGCCTTCGGCTGTGCGGAGCACCCAGACGCCCCCCGTCGACCGACCGGCGATGCGGATCTGCTCAACAGGCGTGCGGATCAGCTGGCCTGCATTGGTGACCAGCATGACCTGATCGCCGTCGCCCACCGTGAAGGATTGCGCAACCTGTTTGACCGGCCCCTGCTTCTTGTCGCGTCCCCAGATATTCTGGGCGACAAGGCCTTTGCCGCCGCGCCCGGTGACACGGTAGTCATAGGCCGACGAGCGCTTGCCCATGCCGTCATCGGCAATGGTCAGGATGAATTCCTCGGCGGCGCCGAGTTCGGCAATGCGTTCAGCGCTCAAGGCAGCCTCGTCGACGGCTTCTTCGCCATCATCGTCCGAGACTTCCTCTTCCTCGCCCGTCGCAGCGCGGCGCATCGCGGCGGCATGCTTCAGATAGCCGCGCGCTTCTTCCGACGTAACGTCCATATGACGCAGGATGCCCATTGAGATCACTTCATCTCCTTCACCCAGACGGATGCCCCGGACACCGGTCGAATTGCGCCCCGCAAAGACACGCACATCCGGAACGGCAAAGCGGATACACTGGCCAAGCGCTGTGGTCAGCAGGATATCGTCCTTCTCGGAACAGATCTTCACTGACACGATGCCGTCATCATCTTCCAGTTTCATCGCGATCTTGCCGTTGCGGTTCACGCGAGTGAAATCTGACAACTTGTTACGGCGGACCGTGCCGGTCTTCGTCGCGAACATGACGTCCAGCTCATTGCGGGACTCATCGTCCTCCGGCAGCGGCATGACGCTTTCGATACGCTCATCGGCGGCCAGTGGGAAGATATTGACCAGCGCCTTGCCGCGCGAGTTCGGCCCACCAATCGGCAAGCGCCAGACCTTCTCCTTGTAGACCATGCCGGCCGAGGAGAAGAAGAGGACTTCAGTATGCGTGGTCGCCGAGAACACGTTCACGACGAAGTCCTCGTCCTTCATGTTCATGCCCGAGCGGCCCTTGCCGCCCCGATGCTGCGTACGATAGGTCGAGAGCGGGGTGCGCTTGACGTAGCCGCCATGCGTCACGGCCACGACCATGTCTTCGACCTCGATCAGGTCTTCGTCTTCCATGTCGATGCCGCCAAAGGCGAATTCCGACCGACGTGGAACAGCGAATTTCTCTTTAACTTCAGAGAGCTCGCCCTTGATGATGTCCAGAACGCGCTGGCGCGACCGCAGGATGCTGAGGAATTCCTCGATCTTCTCGGACAGACCCTTGGCTTCATTGCCAATCTCGTCACGGCCGAGGCCCGTCAGACGGGACAGCTGCAGCGCAAGAATGGAGCGCGCTTGCTCATCGGACAGATAGATCGTGTCGCCGTCGCCCTTGCGGGTCCGGCGGTCCGCGATCAGATCCAGCAGCGGGCCCATATCCATGATCGGCCAAGCTTTCTCGAGCAGAGCTTCGCGGGCTGCATTCGGATCGGGCGAATAGCGTATGATGCGAATGACTTCGTCTATGTTGGCCACGGCCATGGCCAGGCCGACAAGGACGTGGGCGCGGTCGCGTGCCTTGTTCAATTCGTGCTTGGTGCGGCGAACCACGACTTCCTGACGGAAAGCCACAAAGCAATCGAGCACTTTGCGCAGGTTCATCAGCTCCGGGCGACCACCATTCAGGGCCAGCATGTTGACGCCAAAACTGGTTTGCATCTGGCTGAAACGGAAGAGCTGGTTCAGCACCACTTCTGCACTCGCATCCTTTTTCAGTTCGACCACAACACGAATGCCGTTCCGGTCGGATTCGTCCCGCAGGTCAGCGATGCCTTCGATGCGCTTGTCACGCACGAGTTCCGCGATCTTTGTAATCATCGCGGCCTTGTTCACCTGATAGGGAATTTCGGTCACGATAATGGCCTGACGGCCATTCTTGGCTTCTTCGATATCGGTCTTGGCGCGCATGATCACGCTGCCGCGGCCGGTGGTCATCGCCTTGCGGCTGCCGGACATGCCCATGATCTGGCCGCCGGTCGGAAAGTCAGGACCGGGGACGATTTCGAGCAGGGCGTCTTCATCCAGCGTCGGGTCTTCGATGATTGCCAGTGTCGCGTCGATCACTTCGCCCAGATTGTGCGGCGGGATATTCGTCGCCATACCGACCGCGATGCCGCCAGCACCATTGACCAGCAGATTCGGATACTGCGCCGGCAGGACAATCGGCTCTTTCTGGGATCCGTCGTAATTGTCCTGGAAGTCGACCGTATCCTTGTCGATATCGGCGAGCAGATAGGTCGCCTCCTTCGTCATGCGGCTTTCGGTATAACGCATGGCGGCTGGTGGATCATTGTCGATCGAGCCGAAATTGCCCTGACCGTCTACGAGCGTCACGCCCATCGAGAATGGTTGGGCCATGCGCACCAGCGCGTCATAGATCGCAGAGTCACCGTGCGGGTGGTAGTTACCCATCACCGCGCCGACGATATTTGCAGATTTCTTGTACGGCTTGCTGGGCGTATTGCCGCCCTCGTTCATCGCATAGAGAATGCGGCGATGAACAGGTTTCAGACCATCCCGCACATCCGGTAGTGCCCGACTCACGATGACGCTCATCGCATAGTCGAGATAGGAGCTTTTCAGCTCGGATTCGATAGAAATCAGCTCAATGCCGTCCGGAAGGGGCGCGCTGCCCTCACCGCCATTTTCTGGCGTTTCCGGGTCGTCTGGCGGAGTTGTGTCGTCGCTCATGGAGAATTCGTCCTGGCTACGGTGAAATTAACGGGAATCACCTGTTCCGATACAGGAACATGTCTAGCATCCCGCCATGATTGAAACAAATGCGACAGGGCCAAAATAGCAGTAAATACGGGCGAAATCGCCCTAAAACGGGGTCTCGGAAGCAGGGCTCAGCGCCCCGATGGTTTCGAGCGCTTTGCGGACCGCCTCTCTGCGCGTTTTCAGTGCCGGATTTTCAGCGTTCATGTCCAGATTGAACGCGAATGTATATGTACCCGGAGCGCCACCTTCGGTCTGTTCCAGCCAGCCAACATACCAGCCGATATCCGTTTCACCGGATACACTCTTCCAACCCGTCTTGGCATGGATCGACCAGCCATCACCCTCCTCGGCGAGCATCATCGGAATCGCCTGCTCATAGGTCCGCGCCGAAAGCGGCAAAGTGCGGGCAGACAGTTTCGCGAGAAACACGACTTGCTCCCGCGCGGAGGTCTTCAGCGGGCCCTTCAGCCAATAGGTCTGAATATCATCCTCGGTGCCCGTGTCAGCGTTCCCATAGCCAAAGCGCGCGAGCCAAGTGCTCAGCGCGACATTGCCGATACGCGGCGTGACCGTCTGGTAAATCCACACCGTGGAACGCTGGAAGGCCGAAGCGAAATCCTGACTTTCATTCCACACCGGCAAGAACCGCGTCTCACCATCCCACTCAAACCATTCATCGGGGCCGCTGACAGCGCCTGTCTCCAAGGCAATCAGCGTGTGCGGGATCTTGGAGGTCGATGCGGCCACGAAACGCTCAGATGGCCGCTCACCGCTGGTGGTCCATGTTCGACTGTCTTCAAGCCGGTAGACGACGAGCGCCGCTGTATCCGGCGTCAGGGATTCGCTGGCAAGGACAGAATCAAGATTTCCGACCGGGACGATCGGCGGAGACTGGCATGCGCCCAGTAAGGCGACCACAGTCGCCGCCAACCAGTGCCCAGGATGCCAGCCTGCCCGCATAGCGCTAGAACGGGATCTCGTCGTCGAGGTCCTGGCTGAAACTTTCCTGCGGGCCGCTCATCTGGCGCGGCGCGCCGGCCTGCCCCTGATAGCCGCCGAAATCATTGCCGGACGACCGGCCACCGCCTTCATTACGGCTGTCCAGCATGGTCAGCGTGGAATTGAAGCCGCGCAGCACGACTTCAGTCGTGTAGCGATCCTGGCCATCCTTGTCCTGCCATTTGCGGGTCTCGAGTTGGCCCTCGATATAGAGCTTGGAGCCCTTTTTGATATAATTCTGGACAACGCGGACAAGGCCTTCGCTGAAAACCGAAACGCGATGCCATTCGGTCTTTTCCTTGCGTTCGCCCGTATTCTTGTCCTTCCACGTCTCGGACGTGGCGAGCGAGAAGCTGGCGACCTGGCCGCCATTCTGGAACTGGCGGACTTCCGGGTCCTGTCCAACATTTCCGACAAGAATGACCTTGTTCACTGATCCTGCCATGGTTCCAACTCCGCTCCGGTCTGTTTCGCTTTCGATTCGAATCCGCTTTTACTCTGCTCAAGGCGGTGTGTCGCCCGCTGCGGTGAAAATTCCCCCCGCCTTCGGCATGAAAAAGCAGCGCCCGCTGTATGTTCACATTTTGTTCTTGTCGTCAAGCTGGACTCAAGGCACACATAGGACCTAGCAGATATTTAGTCCCGTTTCGCTGGCGAAACGAGCATCAATCCAGCAGAGAGCCCGTCAATGGCAGAGTCTCCCTTCATCCGCGTGCGCGGCGCCAAGGAACACAATCTCAAGAATGTCGACGTGGATATCCCCCGCGGCGAGCTGGTCGTGATGACCGGCCTCTCTGGATCAGGCAAATCCTCGCTGGCATTCGACACGATCTATGCCGAAGGCCAGCGCCGTTATGTCGAGAGCCTTTCGGCCTATGCGCGCCAGTTCCTGGAGCTGATGCAGAAGCCGGATGTAGAGAGCATTGAGGGCCTGTCGCCCGCTATCTCGATTGAGCAGAAGACGACCAGCCGGAACCCGCGCTCGACTGTTGGTACGGTCACCGAGATTTACGACTACATGCGCCTGCTGTGGGCACGCGTCGGCATCCCTTATTCGCCAGCCACCGGCCTGCCCATCGAGAGCCAGACCGTCAGCCAGATGGTCGACCGCACAATGGAACTGCCCGAAGGCACGCGGCTCTACCTGCTGGCGCCTATCGTCCGTGGCCGGAAAGGGGAGTACCGCAAGGAATTCGCCGAATTGCTCAAGAATGGCTACCAGCGGGTCAAGGTCGACGGCGAGTTTCACGAACTGGAAAACCCGCCCAAACTGGACAAGAAATTCAAGCATGACATCGACGTCGTGGTCGACCGGATCGTCGTGCGCGAGGGCATGGAACAGCGCCTCGCCGAAAGTTTCGAGACGGCGATCGGACTCGCCAATGGCATCGCTATCGGCGAATATGCCGATCTCGAAGACGGCGAGACCGAGCCGAAGCGCATCACCTACAGCGCCAATTTCGCCTGCCCGGTCTCCGGCTTCACAATCCCTGAAATCGAACCCCGCCTCTTCTCGTTCAACAATCCCTTCGGGGCCTGCCCGACCTGTGACGGCCTCGGACAGCAATTGAAGGTGGATGCCGGACTGGTTGTTCCGGACAAGGATCTTGACCTGCTGAACGGTGCGATCGCGCCCTGGGCCAAATCGACCTCACCCTACCAGACCCAGACTCTGCAGGCCTTGTCGGCGCACTACCGATTTGACCTGAAGAAGCCCTGGAACAAATTGTCGGAGGACATCCACCAGATGATCCTGTTCGGCACGGGCGAAGAAGAAATCAATTTTGTCTACGATGACGGCATGCGCCGTTATGAGGTGAAGAAGACGTTCGAAGGCGTCATCCCGAACCTTGAGCGCCGCTATCGCGAAACCGACAGCCAATGGGTGCGTGACGAGATCGCGAAATTTCAGGCAGCCGCACCCTGCCCGGCCTGCGGTGGCAAGCGTCTGAAACCTGAAGCGCTGGCGGTGAAGATCGACAGTCTCGACATTTCCGACGCCTCGGTCTTCTCGATCAAGCAGGCACATGACTGGTTCGCTGCCGTTCACAAGTCGCTGACGAAACAGCAGAATGAGATCGCCGGACGCATCCTGAAGGAAATCAATGACCGGCTCGACTTCCTCAATGATGTCGGCCTGGAATACCTCACGCTCAGCCGCGCCTCGGGCACGCTGTCTGGCGGGGAGAGCCAACGCATCCGGCTCGCCAGCCAGATCGGCTCCGGCCTGACCGGCGTGCTCTACGTGCTGGACGAGCCGAGCATTGGCCTGCACCAGCGCGACAATGATCGCCTGCTGGAAACGCTGAAACGCCTACGTGACCTTGGAAACTCCGTGATCGTCGTGGAACATGACGAGGATGCTATCCTGACCGCTGACCATGTTATCGACATGGGACCGGCCGCAGGTGTGCATGGCGGCCAGATCATTGCCGAGGGCACGCCCGATGAGGTGATGGCCAGTCCGAAAAGCCTGACAGCAGACTATCTGAACGGCACCAAGGAAATCCCGATTCCGACGCGCCGTCCGGTCGAGAAAGCCAAGCGCAAGGTGACCCTGAAGGGGGCCACCGGCAACAATCTGAAAAATGTCGACGCCACGATCCCGCTTGGCAGCTTCACCTGCATCACGGGCGTCTCCGGCGGCGGCAAATCCACGTTGATCATCGAAACGCTCTACAAAGCACTGGCTCGCAAGCTGAACGGCGCGTCCAGCCCGCCACAGCCGTACCAAAGCCTTGAAGGCCTGCAGCATCTCGACAAGGTCATCGACATTGACCAGAGCCCGATTGGCCGTACACCGCGCTCTAACCCGGCCACTTATACCGGTGCCTTCGGCCCGATCCGCGACTGGTTTGCCGGACTGCCCGAGGCCAAGGCGCGCGGCTACGCACCTGGCCGGTTCAGCTTCAACGTGAAGGGTGGGCGTTGTGAAGCCTGTCAGGGCGACGGCGTCATCAAGATTGAGATGCATTTCCTGCCAGACGTCTATGTCACGTGCGAAACCTGCAAGGGCAAGCGCTACAATCGCGAGACGCTGGAAGTCCTGTTCAAGGGCAAGTCGATTGCCGACGTGCTGGACATGACCGTGGAAGACGCCGCGAAATTCTTCTCCGCCGTGCCTGCGATTTCGACCAAGCTCGACACGTTGAACCAGGTCGGCCTTGGCTATGTGAAAGTCGGCCAGCAGGCGACGACTTTGTCGGGCGGCGAAGCCCAGCGGGTGAAGCTCGCCAAGGAACTCTCCAAGCGCGCCACCGGCAAGACGCTCTACATTCTCGACGAACCGACGACCGGCCTGCATTTCGAGGACGTTCGCAAGCTTCTCGAAGTGCTGCACTCCCTCGTCGACACCGGCAACACGGTCGTCGTGATCGAGCACAATCTGGATGTGGTGAAAACGGCGGACTGGGTGCTGGACCTCGGTCCTGAAGGCGGCGATGGCGGCGGCGAACTCGTCGCTTATGGCACACCGGAAGATATTGCTGCCTGCACCGACAGTTGGACCGGTAAACACCTCGCCGAGACGTTCCGACGTCAGGACGAGCGCCGCGCCGCGCGCAACAAGCGATTGCGAGCCGAAGGCACGAGCAAGGCAAAGCCTGCCGCCAAACCGAAAAAGGCCGCCGCAAAGGCGCCTACGAAAGCCAAAGCTGCAGCTAGGCCGAAGGCCAAGGCCCCTGCAAAGGCCGCAACCAAGGCAACGCCAAAAGCCAAGAGCCCGGCAAAGCGGAAATCCCGCACGCCGAGCCCTGCCAAGTAATCGCCTGTCGCGCTAGACGAAGGTTTCGTTGATCGCCGCCGTGTCCGTCCAGTTCGGGTCGGTCTTCGCAGCCAGCGCTGCGGGGCCACCGAACACATGCATCATGATGCCAGCCAGCCCCATATAGATCAGCCCGAAGAAAATCGCGGGGATGATGAATCCCGGCGATGCAAAGGCAGCAAGTATCGCGGCCGGATCGTCCGATCCGCTCTGCATGACCGGCATCAACGCCAGGACAGCGGTCACCGCGAAGACCAGATACAAGACAAAGATGATCGCCATCATGATCAGCGCCAGGATCAGCCAGCTGCCGATCAACGTCCACACCTTGCCTTTGGTGGCGCGCCACGCACTGCCGAACCGAATCTTGCGATCCCGAATGGTCATGGCGGCCGCGGGTGAGAAGCGCACAGCAACCCATATTGCGAACACCATGTAGGCAAGCATGACAATCACCGCCACAGCTCCGGCGGCCAAGGCGCCATCACCGCCCGCGGCGGCTCCGATGATCATGGGGATCATCATCAATATGAACATCCCTATATAAAGCAGGATCAGCAGACCGAACCAGAACAGGCCGACCACGAACAGGCGGCCTTCATCACCGCCAAGCTTCAGGCTGAACCCGTCGGCGCGCATGTAGCGCCGCTGGCTGGCGGCTTCGAACATGATCCACATCAGGATACCAAAGACAAAAGAGACCAGATAGCCGAGCGCCACCCGGCCCATATTCTCCGGCATCACCTGATCCATCATGTCGGGATCTTCCATGACGATGGGATTGAACGCAGCACCATAGATGGGCGCCATGAGGTAGAGGCTGAGCCCCTGCACAACAATTCCGATCAGCGCGTATGCCAACGCATACTTCCAGAGAAACCCTTTCGGTCCCCCGGTTTTGCGGAAGTGCCCCATCGCATTCCCGACTGAAAATTCCAGAGTATTCATCAGCTCGCCCTCTCTTTAGCTGAAAGTATCCACACGATACGTATCGTCCACACTGCCGCGCGGGTCATGCCTCGCCGCAAACGCAGCCGGCGCGCCAGCGACATGCATGAGCAGCCCCGACAGGAACAGGCGCCCGATCAGGTAGACGGCCAACACCACGATCACCCCACTGCTCATGAAGGCTGCGGCAATGTCATCGCCAGTCTGAACATTCTCAAATGCTGGCGCCATCATGAACATCATAGGCAACTGGAGCAGTTGGTCGGCGATGCTGACGACGATTCCACCCACGATGCTGAGGATGAGATATGCACCGAGGATTGGCCAAAACCGGCCACGCGACACGTTCCAGGCATCGAAAAACCGGAAAGCCTTGTCTTTTATGGTGAGACCAAAACACGGTGCCAGCCGCGTTGCGAAAAACGCGTAGACAAAAAACAGCACGATCCAGAGCCCGAATGCACCCAGGATCGTACCCACGACGCGGCTCGCGATCTGTGACTCGGTAACGCCATCGGCCGCAAGCCCCACTGCCGTGGACACGGCCCCAAAGAACATGAGCACCGGTACAATGATGAACAGGGTTTGCATCACGGCCCAACAGAGTCCGACCGCCATCATTCGTATTTCATCCCCTCCGAAACCGAGGGAAAATCGCTCATCGCGAACATATCGCCGTTGCGACGCGGCTTCGAACATTGCCCAGATGATCCAGCTGCCGAGCATGGCGAAGACCGCCCACCCGACCAGTGGCTCCATCGCACCCAATATCGCGGCGAATACGGCTTGAGGGTCCCCCCGACCGACCGAGGCCTGCTCCAGCATTTCTATGGTCTGGAATACTTGTAAAAAATCGTCTTTGGCGAAAATCAGGATCGCCAAGCTGCACAGGGTGAACACACCGGCAAAGGCGAGAGGAAAGACCCAGAGAAAGCTCCGCACATGCGCCGCACGGAACGCGAACATCAGCGCGCCATCAAATGAAAACCGGCTTGGCATGTGGCAGAGCCCCCCTGAACTGCTTATCAGGCGTCAGGATAGGACGATTTAGATGACAGGTGCAATCATTCGCTTGGCTCGGCACCAGGGTGCAGCTGGTGCAGGGTGGCCACCGCCAGGCCATGTCCGCCAAGCAGGAACGGCACCAGCAGGGCCATGCCAATCGCGCCTGACAGGAAGGCCCCAATGGCGCTATCGCCCCAGATATCCCGCAAGGTCCAGTTGATCAGAACCGCCACAGCAAATGGCAGGATGTGTGTCGCCAGTCCCGCGAGACCGAGTTTCACAGCGTGGCCCTTGGTCCATGGCCATGTGCGAAACACCAGTGTCTGGCCCGTCGCAACCGTTGCAGCGCCAACCAGCAACAGACGCAATGCTATGAAGAACAGTATGGCTGCACCCGCCAGACAGGCAAGGATCAGCACCGCGCCATAAGCGGTCGGCAGCATGTCGATCAGCGCGGCCTGCACGACTTCTGGCGGCGTCTCCGCATCAACATCCACCCGACCGGAAGCCTTGAGCAGGATTCCGGGCAGAATCAGGAGGAAGAACCCGATGAAGACACCCACAAACAGGAATGCCACGTAGATCGCCAGATTTGCATGGGCGAGGCGCAACCGGTCTCCCGTCCCGGTGTCCAGCATCGCGCGGTACACAACCAGCGAAAATTCGATGCCGACTACGAACACGACCAGCGCAGCAATGGCCGGCGCTGCATCGCCCATTGAAGATCCAGGTCCCACGGCGAACGTGTAAACCCCGCCTGCCACAATCAGGGCCAGCATGATGACCAAGCTGGGCCGCGCCGCTTTCAGCGCAAGGGACCAAGCCTCTGAAACAAGGCCGGGAATGGAGAGTTCACGAGTCATATCCGACTCCTTACACGCCTCACCGCGCGCTCGCCACGAGGAATCACGGCAAACGCCATCTTGACGGAGGGGCCGTCGCCCCGCACATCCGGCCCATGAGCATCAAACCCATTCATATTATCGGCGGCGGCATGGCCGGGTCGGAGGCCGCCTGGCAGGCCGCAAATGCAGGCGTGCCCGTCATCTTGCACGAAATGCGCGGCGTCAAAGGCACTGATGCCCACCAGACCGACAAACTGGCGGAGCTGGTCTGTTCCAATTCGTTCCGGTCGGACGATCACGTCTCGAATGCCGTCGGCGTGCTGCATGAGGAAATGCGCCGCGCGAATGGCCTGATCATGCATACGGCAGCCGAGCACCAAGTGCCCGCCGGCAGCGCGCTGGCCGTGGACCGCGAAGGTTTTGCAGAAGCTGTCACTGCCAAGCTGGAAGCCCATCCGAACGTCACCATCATCCGCGAGGAAATCGACGGTATCCCGCCCGAAGACTGGGACAGCGTGATCGTGGCCACCGGGCCGCTCACCTCGCTCAAGCTCGCGGAAGCCATCCACGCCCATACTGGCGAGGATGATCTCGCTTTCTTCGACGCCATCGCGCCAATCGTCTATTTCGACTCCGTCGACATGACCAAGGCTTGGCGCCAGAGCCGCTATGACAAGCCCGGACCCGGCGGAGACACAGCGGCGTATATCAACTGCCCGCTGGATGAAGACCAGTACAATGCCTTCATCGACGCGCTGATCTCGGGCGAGAAGACCGAGTTCAAGGAATGGGAAAAAAACACGCCTTACTTTGAAGGCTGCCTGCCGATTGAAGTCATGGCAGAGCGCGGTCGCGAGACGCTGCGATTCGGACCGATGAAACCGGTCGGCCTGACCAATCCACACCAGCCGGACATCAAGGCGCACGCCATCGTCCAGCTGCGCCAGGACAATGCCCACGGCACCTTGTGGAACATGGTCGGCTTCCAGACCAAGCTGAAATATGGCGCGCAGACCGATATCTTCCGGATGATCCCCGGCCTCGAAAAAGCAGAGTTTGCGCGGCTTGGCGGCATCCATCGCAATACGTTCCTGAATTCGCCGAAACTGCTCGACGAGCAGCTGCGCATGAAAACCCTGCCGCGCTTGCGCTTTGCTGGCCAGGTTACCGGCGTCGAAGGCTATGTCGAAAGCGCGGGCATGGGCTTGCTCGCCGGTCGCTTTGCCGCGGCAGAGCGCCTTGGCCGTCCATTGGCGCCGCCGCCCGAGACGACCGCACTCGGCTCGCTAATCCGCCACATCACCGGCGGACACCTTGAAGGCAAGGCGACGTTCCAACCGATGAACGTGAATTTCGGCCTGTTCCCTGAGATCACCGACTTCCCCAAACACGGGCCCGACGGTAAGCGCCTGCGCGGCAAGGACAAGGGCCGCGCCAAGAAACGCGCGCAGGCCGTACGCGCACTGGAAGACTTTGATTCCTGGCTGTCGGCCACCAGCCTGGTCCCGGCAGAATAAACATGCGCCTCGCCGTCACAGAGCCCGGCGTGCCCGAGATTTTCCATTCGCTACAAGGCGAGGGCGTCTCGGCCGGCAAGCCGAGTGTATTTGTGCGCTTTTCCCAGTGTAACCTGCACTGCCTCTGGTGCGACACGGCCTATACATGGAATTTTCTGGGGACGGAGTTTGCTCATCGCGATGACCTGCCGGGCGCCCCGAAAAAATTCGACCGCACAGCAGAGACCGTCGATGTATCTGTCGACGCCCTGACCGAGAGACTGATCAGCCAGCCTTGCCGCCGCATCATCTTCACCGGTGGTGAACCTTTGCTGCAACAACGCGAACTCGGTGAGTTAATCCAAAATCTCAAAACCTTCGACCCAGAGTTCTATATCGAGATCGAAACCAATGGCACGATCAAGCCTATTGGTCTCGCGGCGGAGCTGATCGACCAGTTCAATGTCTCGCCGAAGCTGGCCCATTCCGGCAATTCGGCCTCAATCCGTCTCAGGCCCGAAGTGCTCGACTTCTATGCGAGCGACCCGCGCGCGAACTTCAAGATCGTCGTCGCAAACCCGTCAGACCTCACAGAAGTTCACGCCCTTGTTGCACAATCCGGTATGCCCACCGGTCGCGTATGGCTGATGCCCGAGGGCCGTACGCCCGCCGAACTTCGTGCGCGAGAAACATGGCTTGCCGAGGCATGTCTTGAAGCTGGCTACAATTTCACTGACCGCCTGCACATCCATCTGTATGGCGATACACGCGGCACCTGAGCCTTATTTGGCCAGCATCCACACAGCCATTGCGATCATCATCAGGTTTTCGGTCAGGGAGACAAAGCCCAGCGGCACATTGCTGTCTCCGCCGACGCAGGCGCATTTCAGGTCTCGCTTCTCGATATAGACCGCACGGAAAACTGATACCGCACCAATCGTGCCGATGAACAGGGCGACCGGCGCCGCCAGAAAGATCAATGCGCCGGCAATCATCAGCACGCCTGCCAGCAATTCCGCAAACGGATAGATATCGGCATACCTGACCCATTTGCGTGCCAGCAGATCGTAGCCGAGAAATGAGTTCGAAAAGCTCTCAAGATCCCGCAATTTCTGGATGGCCAGGATGCACATGCTGATCGCGATGAACCATTCCGCTGCGCGGACGGTCAGCAAGCTGCCATAGGCTGCCCAGCTGACAGCTAGCGCCATCAGCGCAGCCGACGCGAAGATGGCGATGACCGGCTTATAGGTTTTCTTGTCCTTGTCCTTCACAGGCTGGCCGAAGAATTCCTTCAAGGCGTCGTATCCGCCGATCCGCTTTCCGTCGATGAAAGTCTGAGGCGTCGTCTTTACATCATGCTCTCGCTTGAAGGCATCGGTCTCCTCGCGGCTGGTCAGGAGATGATCATCCACCACATACCCTTTGCGGTTCAGAAGCGCCCGGCTTTTCAGCCCGAACGGACAGACATGCGACGGTGTTTTCATCCGGTAGAGATGGGCGACGGGTTTGGTCGTAGACATGGGAAACTCCGATTGTGGACTTCAGACCTTGCCTATATAACCCTTGTACCATGGTACGGTTGCAACACGATCTTCAAATCTCGATTGGAAAATTGGCCAAAGCTGGAGGCGTAGGTGTGGAAACCGTCCGCTATTATCAGCGTCTGGGTCTGATGCCGCTACCGGAGCGCCCACAAGGCAGCGGCGTCTCAGGTGGCATCCGCCAATATGGCCGTGCAGATATGGAACGCCTTCGCTTCATTCGCTCTGCGCAGGCCGCCGGCTTCACGTTGAAGCAAATTGCCCGCCTGATCGAACTCGACGCGATGACAGACCGCACGGAAGCCAGACAAATGGCAACAGATCGCCTCAAGGCGCTGGATGCCCAGATCAACGAGCTACAGCAGGCCCGGGCGTCATTGAAACGGCTTGCGGAAGAATGTGCATATGAGGATGGCGGCCCATGCCCCATCTTGAAGGCGTTCGAGCCCTAGACCTTGCCGCTACGGACCGCCTGCAGCACGCAGAGCCGTTTCTGGATCGCGTTCGGCGTCTTGCCCTCGGTGTAGAGTTTGCGCAGCCGGAAATGCGCAATGGCTGGCCGGATCGGCTTCGGTGCAGGCGGCAGGATCGGGCCGAATGCCTTGGAGTCAGAGCGGCGAGCGGCGGCAAAATAGGGCGCGACGTTCCGGATTTCCTCAGCCCAGTTATGCATCGGCGTCAGCACATGCGCCGCCGTCAGCGCAAGCCAGCCTTCCGGTTCCAATGCCCGGTCCTGCGCTTCAAAGGCAGCCTGATAACCATCAATCAGATCCTGCAAGGCGCGTGCTTTCAGGCGCCCGGCCTCGATCTCTTCTTTCAAGGCCCGCGCGACGTCATGTTCGCGCACTTTGCCCATTTCAATTTCGGAAATTGCATCCCGCCACCATTGGAACCGGATCAGGCCAAGACCCTCTTCCGAAACCACCAGGCGCACCCGTGCCAGCTCGTATGCCAGCGCATAAAGTGCCGTCAGCGCCTGTCGCTGATCGTCCTTCGCATAGCGGCTGGAAATCCAGCGGTCTTCGTCTGCCCGCAGAATCCGCTTGTCGATTGCGGCCCATTGAGATTTGGAAAGAGGGCTAGTCTGGTTTGACATGCAACCCATATGTGGGAAGACGCGTAATTAGACCAGATACTTTGCTGCAAGAAAGGACGCCCAAAATGGCATTTTCCCTCCCTGATCTCCCATACGGACGCGACGCCCTGGCGCCGCACATCTCCGAGGAGACCTTGAACTTTCACCACGGCAAGCACCACGCCGCTTATGTCAACAACCTCAACGGCCTGATCGAGGGCACCGACCTCGAAAACGAGTCGCTCGAATCCATCATCAAGAAAGCCGCAGCCGATAGCGGCAAGGCCGGCCTGTTCAACAATGCGGCCCAGGTCTGGAACCACACATTTTACTGGCACTGCATGAAACCGGGCGGCGGCGGCAAACCGCACGGCAAAGTGGCAGAACTGATCGACCGCGACCTGGGCGGCTACGACCAGTTCGTGAAGGACTTCAAAGCAGCAGGCGGCGGTCAGTTTGGCTCCGGTTGGGCCTGGCTGGTCTACAAGGGCGGCAAGCTGCACATCACCAAGACCCCGAACGCGGAAACGCCGGTCACAGATATCGACGCTACGCCGATCCTGACCATGGATGTCTGGGAGCACGCATACTACCTCGACTACCAGAACAGCCGCCCGAACTATATGGGCGCTTTCCTGGACAATCTCGTGAATTGGGATTTTGCGAACCAGAATCTCGCTGACGCGGGCGCCTGATTTGGGGTAAGGTCCTCTCGTCATATGGACGAGGGGACCGCCCATGTTTTGTACAAATTGCGGACAGAAGCTGGGAGATGGCCACCGCTTCTGCGCCAATTGCGGAACAGCTGTTACAGACGGCGCACACTCCGCCTCACCGCCATCCCTCCCTGCACAGAATGTTGATCCCAGCGTCGATTGGCGCAATTCGATGAATGTGGGAGAGATCATCAACCATCCCGATGTTCGAGCACGGGTCGTCCAAGTCACCGGGGCGACTCCCCAAGGGATGACCGCAGAACAGTTCTTCAAATATGCCGAGCCCGTCATGGCGGCGGCTGGCGCGGGCGGGGTCCCGCTGGCCGCGATGAAAGACATCGCCATCCCGCTTTATGCCAAGCTCGGCCTCAAGATGGACCGCGAACTGTCGCAAGGCTTTCGCAACACGTTCGGCGAAACGCTCGCTGCCGTGGTCTGTTCGCTCGCCAGCCGCAGCCAGCCAATCGTGGATATTTCAGAGGCAGGCGATGGCTGCATCATCAATTCCAAAATGGCCTCTTCTGTCTGGTCCTGGGAGGGCAACATGATCATCACTTTGGAATCCCGTGAGGAAGGCACATTGCTGAAAGGCACGATTACCGTGCCCGGACAGGCATTTGATTGGGGCCGATCCAAGCGCGTGCTGCAAAATCTGATCGATGACGTCCAGCGCTATCGCGTCTGACCTGCGCGCTCTCGGGCGAAAGCTGGGCGGCCCCCCTTCCATTTAGTCACAATTTGGCTTATGTGCAGCGCAACACGACGCTCCGGGCATGGAATTCGCCCGGCCCGCCAAAAGTGCACTAAGGCACTGAACGCGGGAAACTGCGGCCACCAAGGCCGCCGGGTTGAATCAGAAACCATTCCAGGAACCATAACATTGACTGACGTAACATTTGCAGACCTCGGCCTTGGGCCGAACGTACTTAAGGCTGTGGAAGAGGCAGGCTATACCACGCCCACGCCGATCCAGGCCGAAGCCATCCCCCATATCCTCGCCGGCGGCGACGTCACAGGCATCGCGCAAACCGGCACCGGCAAGACGGCGGCCTTCGTGCTCCCCATGATCCATCGCCTTGCGCGCGGACGGGCGAGGGCCCGCATGCCCCGTTGCCTGATCCTCTGCCCGACGCGCGAACTGGCCGCGCAGGTGGCCGAGAATTTCGAGAAATATGGCAAGCACCTGAAACTCACCATGGCCCTGCTCATTGGCGGTGTCAGCTTCAAGGAACAGGAAGGCCTGCTCCAACGCGGTGTCGACGTACTGATCGCCACACCGGGCCGCCTGATGGACCAGTTCGAACGCGGAAAGCTGCTGCTGATGGGGGTCGACTACCTCATCATTGACGAAGCCGACCGCATGCTCGACATGGGCTTCATTCCCGACATCGAGAAGATTGTCTCCAAAATTCCGGCGAAACGGCAGACTCTGCTATTCTCGGCAACCTTCCCGACCGATATTCAGAGACTGGCGAAGACCTTCCAGCGCGACCCGGTCAAGATCGAAGTTGCCCGTCCGACGGACGCCGCCAAGACGATCACACAGCACGTGGTCCACATTCCGACCAATGACGCGAAGGCCAAGCGCACCGCGCTGCGCCGCGTGATCGAGTCCCGCGACGTGAAGAACGGCATCGTCTTCTGTAACCGGAAGGTCGAAGTCGATATCGTCGCGGCCTCTTTGCAAAAGCATGGCCACGACGCCGCCGCCATTCATGGCGACCTGCCGCAGGCCTTCCGCACCCAAGTGCTGCAGCGTTTCCGTGACGGCGACCTGAAGCTGCTCGTAGCGTCGGATGTCGCCGCACGCGGGCTAGACATTCCGGACGTCGGGCATGTCTTCAACTATTCGCCGCCACCCAAAGACGAGGATTATGTTCACCGGATCGGGCGGACCGGCCGCGCCGGGCGTACGGGCGAAAGCTTCACGGTTGTGTCACCGTCGGACGAAAAATCCTGGGGCTTTGTCCTCAAGATGATCCAGCAGGATGTCGAGGACTATATGCCCGAGGGCCTGCTTGAGGAACTCGGAGACCTGCCACCGGATGAAAGTCGCAGCCGCGGCCGTTCCCGGTCAGGCAGTCGTGACGACAAATCACGCGGAGGTCGCTCGCGCAGCCGTCGGCGCGACGAGAACACCGACAAGCTGGAAGAGGCAACTCCCGCCGAGTCCAAGCCTAAGGCCAAGGCTGAAGAGCCCAAGGCAAAGACTGAACCGAAGTCCGATGCCCAGACCGATGATCGCCCGGAAGAGAAGCCAAAGCGCGAGCGTGTGGCGAAGCCAAAACGCGATCGCGAACGGGACCGCAAGCGCAAGGATGACGACCCTATCCTCGATCCGGCTCCTGAAAAGGTCAAAGGCTTCGGCAGCGACATTCCAGCATTCCTGAAACGCTAGTTCGAACAGACCGCAAAAGAAAAAGCCCGCCAGCATTGCCGGCGGGCTTTCTTGTTTCCGGAAACAGAGCCTAGCGCTTGATGCGGCCTTTCACCTGACCCCGGAACTTGTCGCCATAAGGCGGGCGCATCATGGCCAGCATCTCACTGCCCGTTTGCGTGTACACTGACTTCTTGTGACTGAACTCCATGAAGCCGTCCCGACCGTGATAGCTGCCCATGCCGGATGGACCCACACCGCCAAAGGGCAGGTCTTCCTGCGCGACATGGAAGATGACGTCATTCACGGTCACGCCCCCCGACGTCGTATTGTTCAGCACATAATCCTTCTCGGTCGAGTCCTCACCGAAATAGTAAAGCCCAAGCGGCCGGTCATGCGCATTTACATATGCCACCGCATCTTTTGTTTCACCATAAGACTTGATGGGCAGGATCGGACCGAAAATTTCATCCTTCATAACTTTCAAATCATCGCCCGGATTGACGATAATGTGCGGCGGGATCTTGCGGTGCGGCTGTTGGGAGAAGTTCTCTCCCGCCGGAGTGAGCTCGTGGACCTCCGCGCCTTTTTCGCGCGCTTCCTCGATATAGCTCATGATCCGGTCATAATGGCGCTGGTTCACGATTGATGTGTAGTCGTCATTGTCTTTCAGGCCTGACGGATACATCGTCTCAATGGCTTTGGTCGCCGCGCCCACAAATTCTGCGGTCTTTTCCTGCGGCACGAAGGCATAGTCTGGAGCCAGGCAGATTTGGCCTGCGTTCAAAGTCTTGCCCGCCATGATACGGCTTGCCGCTTTTTCCATATTGGCCGACCGCCCGAGGATGACCGGGCTTTTCCCGCCAAGCTCCAGCGTCAGCGGCACGAGATTGTCTGCTGCGGCGCGCATGACGTGGTGCGCAATCGACGTCGCGCCCGTGAAGACCATATGGTCAAAAGCAAGCTTGGAGAATTCCGCGCCCACTTCCGGACCGCCCGTGATGACCGCCACTTCTTCTTCGTCATAATACTGACCAATCAGCTGTTTCATCAGCTCTGAGGTCGCCTCGGTGAATTCCGATGGCTTGATCATCGCGCGATTGCCAGCAGCGAACACGCCCGCCAGCGGCGCGAAGGTCAAATTGACCGGGAAGTTCCAGGGGCTGATCACACCGATCACGCCCTTTGGCTGGAACTGAAGCTCCGCGCGCGAGCCGAGCAAGCCAAGCGGAAATTCGACCTTGCGTTTCTCAGGCCGCATCCATTTGGCGACATGCTTCTTCGAGAATTTGAGCGCGCCGATAGACCCGGCAATATCGGTCAAATTCGACTGGTCCACAGATCGATGGCCAAAATCTTCCCGCATGGCTTCGGCCAGAGCGTCGCCATGCGTCACCAGAAGGTCGATGGACTTGTCCAGCCATTCGATTCGTTTCGAAACGGAGGGAATGCCGTCGCGAATATGTGCGGCTTTCTGGCGGCTCAGTATCGAGCTCATGCCGGATCCGGTAGCACTATCTAGGGCCATGTATTTCTTCCTTTGGGTCGTTTCCTCACCTGAGTGTAACGCGCATTGACCCCTGAACAAAATAAAAAACATTTCCGTTGGGTCAGGCGTTCACGCGGGCCAGACGACACAATAGGGTGTAAAAAAACGTCCATCGGGAGCGGAACACATGGCCTACACAAAAATTTCCTATGAGCTGAAAGGCGACATCGCCGTCATCAGCTTTGATGATCCAAGCACGCTGAATGCCTGCGGCGTCGATACAGCGCAGGAATTGCTCCACGCATTCGAAGTGGCAGCGGACGAGGCGCGTTGCACTATTCTGACCGGCTCAGGTCGTGGCTTCTGTTCCGGCGCGAATCTCGGCCCCGGCGGTCTCAGCGTACAACTCAGCCATGAAGGCTCCAAGCCAGATGCGGGGCGCGCCCTCACAACGCACTACAATCCGCTGATGCAGGCCATCAAGGAACATCCGCATCCGGTCATTACTGCCGTGAATGGTCCCGCTGCTGGCGTCGGCTGTTCACTCGCACTTGTTGGCGACATCGTGGTTTGCGCCCAGAGCGCCTATTTCCTTCAAGCCTTCCGCCGCATAGGCCTCGTACCAGATGGCGGATCGACGTGGCTTCTGGCCCGCACGATCGGCCGCGTGCGCGCAATGGAAATGGCGCTGTTCGGCGATAAGGTCCCTGCGGAAAAAGCGTTGGAATGGGGCATGGTCAATCGCATCGTTGAGGATGACCAATTGATGCCCACGGCTTTGGAAATGGCCGAGAAGTTGGCAACCGGCCCGACCATCGCCCTGTCTCTGGCACGCGAGCTGATCTGGAAAGCCTGCGAATCCGACTTCGACGAAGCCATCTACGACGAGCGCATCGCTCAACGCACTGCTGGGCGCACGGATGACTTCAAGGAAGGCGTTACCGCATTCCTCAAGAAACGCCCGGCAGAGTTTAAAGGGAAGTAGCCGGAAGGTTTATTTTTTGCCGTCCGTTTTCTCTTAACAATTGCGAAACGGCTTTGTCATATCCCTGTCCAAATTGGACGGGGACATTTCAATGACGACGGAATACCGATTGATTCACTTCAATTGCGCGCGCCCATTAGGCGCGTTCAACATGGAGAATGAATTCGTCCGGGTATTCATGGCAATTTTGCCCCGTATCTTCACTGACGCGGACTCGTTTGACGGCATGCATTGGCATACGCACGGCATCCGGCGCCCAAATGGTGACTGGTATGGCATGCAAGATGCCTTTCCTTATCCCCGCGACATGGCTGCGCCGGATGTGTGCACCATGGCTGGCTGGACATCGATCGAAGCCCTGAAAGAGTTCTCTTACAATGGACGCACACACCCACCCGGGATGCGCCGTCTGTCCGACAGTCTGGACCGCAGTGACGGGGCCAGCTTCGTACTCTGGTGGGCCCCGCGGGGTGAGCGCTTCTCGATGCAGGATGGCTGGGAGAGGCTGCAATCCCTGAGGCAGAACGGTCCGACAGAATCTGCGTTTTCCCTTGAGCGCCCGATCCGCAAACCGGTGGCAGCCTGATGCTGACACGGAGACTTGCACTCGGGCTTTTGGCGTCGATCCCATTAGCGGCGTGCGCCTCGTCGCCTGCGCCAGATGCCCGCCAAATCTATCTGGTCCGCCACGCAGAGAAAGCCGCCGGAGACGATCCGGACCTGACGGTTGTCGGTCGGGCCAGGGCTGATATTCTCGCAAACGAATTGAAGCAGGCCGGCCTTACAGCGATCTACTCAACCGATACCCGGCGCACGCGACAGACAGCTCTTCCAATTGCCAAGGCCACTGGCCTCACCGTGCTGCCCTATGACGCCGGCAATCTGGAGACCTTTGCGAACATGCTCCGCGCGACGCCCGGAAACATCCTCGTCGTGGGCCATTCCAACACCACGCCCGAACTCGTCAAAGCACTCGGCGGCAAACCCGGCGCGCCGATTGTCGAGGCCACTGAGTATGACCGCCTTTATGTACTGACTTCCAAAGGCCGCGGATTCCAGACAGAAATCCGCCGCTATGGAAACTAGCTCCGTCAGGCTGGAAGGCCCAGCCGATAGACGCCCTTGAACACATCCGGATCCTCGACAGGTTTGCCTTTCCGATAGATCAAGACTGTGCCCGCCTTGTGCAGGCGCACGGCTTCTGCCCGCACATCCTTCAGCACACGTTGAAAATTCGCATCACTCACGGCGCGCGCTGCCTGTTCAGCACTGATCGTCTTGCCCGGACCAGCTTCTGTGGTCAGATCTAGAATCGCCTGCCTGACCGGGTTCGCTTTCTCCTCGCTCACCAGTCCACCGCCGCATAAACGAGTTGCTGCAATTGTGGCCTGATCGGATAGGTGCCTGAAGGGATCATCTGTGTCGCCTGGATGACGACCATTTCTTCTTCCGGGTCGATCCAGAAGAAGGTGGACGCAAGGCCACCCCAGCTGAAATTGCCCAGACTGGAAGGCTGCATCGAGGCAACCGGATCAGTCAGCACAGAGCCCCCGAGCCCGAAGCCATTGCCTTCCATCCGCGCCTCGGAGAATGTTTTGTCGCCCATCTCCTTGATCGTCTTGCCATCCGGAAGATGATTTTGGCGCATGAACTCCCACGTCTTCGGGCTGATGATGCGGGCGCCGTCCAGCGTACCGCCACGCATCAACATCAGGCAAAAACGGTGATAATCCCGCACGGTAGAGGCCAGACCGCCGCCAGCATTCAGCAGTTTCGGACGCTTGCTATAGAGCTTCGATTCCTTGCCAGCGGCATCGGACATCGATATCTCGCCAGTCAACGGATGCTTGTTGTAGCATGCCATCAACCGGTCAATCTTGTTCTCCGGCACCCAGAAGTCGGTATCATCCATGCCAAGTGGACCAAAGATACGTTCCCGGAAGAACTCATCGAGAGGTTGCCCCGCAACGATTTCGACGATCGCGCCGAGCACGTCAATGGAATGCCCATATCCCCATTGTGTACCAGGCGAGAAGGAGAGCGGCAGTTTCGCGATCCGCTGGCTCATTTCCAGCAAGGTTTCGGTCGGCGCACCGATCTTGTGCTTGCGATAGATCGCGTCAGGTTCGTCCTGCATCAGGAAGCCGTACGTGATTCCCGATGTATGCGTGAACAAGTCCAGGATTGTCATCGGGCGGTCAGGTGCGCGGGTCGTATAATCCTCGCGATTGCCTCCGTCGAAAACCTGGACGTCCGCGAACTCGGGAATGAAGCGCGACACTTCATGGTCCAGGCGCAACTTGCCCTCCTCGAACAGCATCATCGCCGCCAGCGACGTGACTGGCTTGGTCATGGAATAGATTCGGAAGATCGTATGCGGACCGATCGGTTCGCCTTCGCCAATATGCGTGGTGCCGGAATAATCCTCCAGCGCCACCTCGCTCCCGCGTGACACCAATGTCGCCACGCATGGTAATTTGCCTCGGTCGATATAGTTCTGCTGGAAATATTGCGGAATGGCTGCAAGCCGTTCGGCATTCAGGCCCACATCATGCGGGTCGGTCAAATCGTGTTCGAACATGGCCTAAAGTCTCCCGGCTTTGGCCGCCTTGGCCAATTCGCGTGCGATGATGATCTGCTGGATCTGGCTGGTGCCTTCATACAGGCGGAAGATGCGCACGTCGCGGTAGAACCGCTCGATGCCATAGTCGGAGACATAGCCTGCGCCGCCAAACACCTGCACCGCACGATCAGCCACCCGGCCGCACGCCTCGGTGGCAAACAGTTTCGTGGAAGAGGCGAGTAGGGTGACATCCTCGCCCGCATCGCGCCGACGCGCGGCATCCATGATCATGCATTCCGCCGCATAAGTCTCAGCCTGGCTGTCAGCGATCATCGCCTGGATCATCTGGTGGTTCATGATGGCCGTGCCGAATTGCTTCCGCTCGAGGGCATAATTCACCATCTCGCGGATCAGGCGTTTCGACACGCCCGTCGCTACGGCTGAGATGTGCAGGCGTCCCTTGTCGAGCACACTCATCGCAACCTTGAAGCCCTCGCCTTCCTTGCCGATGATGTTCTCGGCTGGCACGCGGGCATCTTCGAAGATCACGTCACAAATGTGCGCGCCCTGCTGGCCCATCTTCTTTTCCGGCACGCCAACCGACACGCCCGGTGTGTTGCGCTCCACGACAAAGGCTGACACGCCCTTTGGGCCCGGCGTATCCACATCGGTCCGCGCCATGACTGTGAACAGGTCCGCCTTGTTGGCATTGGTGATGTAGCGCTTGGTGCCGTTCAGCACATAATGATCGCCGTCACGGATTGCCTTTGTGGTCAGGCTGCCCGCATCAGAGCCCGCTTCCGGCTCGGTCAGCGCAAAGCTCGCAATCAGATCGCCTGACGCGATGCCCGGCAGCCATTTTTCCTTCTGCGCGTCGGTCCCGAACAGGACGAGCGCCTGGCTCCCAATACCGATATTCGTGCCGGCCACACTGCGGAAGGCTGGAGAGGTCTGGCCGAGTTCAAACGCCACCAGCGCCTCGGTCTCCATGTCCAGCGCGAGGCCGCCATACTCTTCCGGCACCGCAATGCCGAACAGGCCGAGATTCTTCATCTCATCGACCACAGCCTGCGGAACTTCGTCCTCGTCGCCCACTTGCGCCTCGATCGGCACGCATTTCTCGGTCACGAAGCGGCGGACCTGCTCGATCAGCGCCGCGCGGATTTCGGCATCGAATGCCATACGATTTCCTCCGATTATATACCTTCCCGCGTAATCTATGCCCCAACGGCACGCTTGTCGAAGGGTGACTGTGCGGTATCGTGCCGGAAAAACAGCAGGGAGGCGGAATGACCGCAGAAACAGTCCAAACCGGGGAGTTTGCCGGCTGGCAGACATGGCCCGACGAGCCGTTTGAACACGATGCCGCCGGTCCGTTCTATTTCAAGATTGACGATGATGGCCCGGTCGCGGCCTTTCGGGCACAACGCAAGCATATGAATGCGGGCGGCGTGATGCATGGCGGCTGCCTGATGGCGTTCGGTGACTTCTCCCTGTTCGCGATCGCGCATGACGGCATGGAGGGCGAATATGGAGTCACGGTCGCCTTCACGTCTGAATTTCTGGATGGCGCGCTGGAAGGCGAATATATCGAGGCGCGCGGCGAAGTGCTCCGCAAGGGGGGCTCCATCACCTTCGTGCGCGGCCTTGTCACCGCGAATGGCCGCCCCGTCCTCAACTTCTCCGGCACAATCAAGAAACGAAAGAAACGCACATGAGCCACCCGCCATATCAGGATCTCTCGCGCTCCATTGAAGGCAAGACCGCACTCATTACCGGCGCCGCCAGCGGCATGGGCCGCGCCACCGCCCACCTGTTCGCCCGCCAAGGCGCCAACGTCGCCGTGACAGACCTCAAGCAGGAAAATGTCGATGTCGTTGTTCAGGAAATCCGTGATGCTGGCTTCGCCAATGTGCAGGGCTGGGCGCTGGACGTCAGCGACAAGGACGCGATCAAGCGCGTCGTGGACGAGACGGCCGCGCATTTCGGCGGGCTGGAAATTCTCGTGAACAATGCCGGCTTCGCCAGGATGGCTGACGTTGCCGAGGAAAGCTATGAAGACGCATGGGCCGACAGCATAAATGTCATGCTGACCTCCCACCAGCGCGCCATCCGCGCAGCGCTCCCTTACATGCGCAAGGCAGGCTTTGGTCGCATCGTGAATATTGCGTCCACGGAAGGCCTTGGCGCCACGCCGGGCAATTCACCCTATGTCGCAGCCAAACATGGCGTCATCGGCCTGACCCGCGGGCTCGCCGTCGACCTTGGTCGTGAAGGCATCACCGTCAATGCGATCTGCCCCGGCCCGATCCATACGGGCATCACCGCTGGCATCCAGGACGAGCACAAGGAAATCTACGCCAAGCGCCGCGTGCCTTTGCGCCGTTACGGCATCCCGGAAGAGGTGGCCAATATGACGCTATCTCTCGTCCTGCCAGCGGCCAGCTTCCTGACCGGCGTGCATATCCCGGTCGATGGCGGGATGAACATCAAGAACGCCTAGCCCGCAAAACCGCGTGCCTTCATGGCGTCGTACCAGCGACCGAGATTCTCGTGCTCCTTGTGCGGCGCCCATTTCATGACGCGGCAGAAGCCACAGGTGATGAACAGCGTAATGTCCGCAATCGAGAACCGGTCAGCCGCGAGGAATTCGTGGTCGGCGAGATGTGCATTGAACCGCTCGGCCATGCGCTTGGCGTTCTTCTCGCCCTTGGCAGCGGCCTCGGCGCTCTGCGGGACTTCCAGCGGCGCCATCATCTCATGCGCATTGCGGAACCAGGTCGCGAACTGCACCATGAACATCAGCTCGACCCGGCGATCCCACATCTCGATCAGGGCCTTTTCCTTCGCGTCTGTTCCCATCAGGTTCGGCTCCGGGAAGACATTCTCGAAATAAGTACAAATCGCCCGGCTTTCGGTGATCTTGGTCCCATCATCCAGCACCAGCGCCGGCACCTGCGCAAACGGAGAGACCTCGCGATATTCCTTCGTCCGGTGCTCCTGTTTCATGATGGAGACTTCTTCCAGATCCACCGCGTCCAACTTGCCTTTCGCGCGCAGGAAAAAGACAACCCGGTCCGGATTGGGGGCCATGGGGCTATGATAGAGTTTCATCGGTTTCCTCCTAGAATGTTTTTCTCATGCCCAGCGTCGCATTCAGAGGTTCGCCAGGGAAGTAGCGTTCATTGCCAAAGGCGAGATCTGCCCGGTCGGCATATTTTTCGTCTGTCAGATTCCGCACGATCAGGAACAACTCGGCCGTCTCGCTGAGGGCCCACGCGCCCCGCGCGCCCAGCACGGTGTGGCCGGGGTAAGTGGTCGTGTTCGCGGGATCCACGAAATACTCGCCGACATGATCAACCTTCAGTGACAGTTTGATCGCGTCCGTCGCCTGCCAGTCCAGTGAGACATTGGCCAGCCATTCCGGCGCCGTGTCGATCTCATTGCCGTCGCGGATGGTCTCGGTGCCGGAGCCGGTGATCCGGTCGAATGTATAGGTCTGGTTAGACCAGCTGGCCGAGCCGGACACGCTCAGGACAGGCGTCAGCTCAAATGCCGCGGAGGCTTCCACGCCCTTGTGCTCGGTCGCCCCATCCGGAACGTTCAGCCCGTCACTGTCGCGGAAGAAGAAATTGTCCTTCTCCATCCAGTAGGCCGCAACATCATATACCAGCCGACCGTTCAGCGCATTGCCCCGCGCGCCAATCTCGACGCTGTCGAGCGTCTCTTCCTTCACCTGCCCGGCCACTTGCAGGATTTGCAGGCGGTAGAGATCAGAGGCCTGTGGCGCGCGCTCGCCGCGGGCATAGTTCGCATAAAGATCGGTCACCTCCGTTACCGACCAGATCAGGCCCAACTTCGGCGTCAGGAGGTCAAAGTTATCGGTCCGGTCATCCGGCACATTGAACCGGCCATTGATGCCGGGCGCCACATCGGTCGAATAGTCATACTCATGCGCTTCCGCGCGCAGCCCAGCCAGCACGTGCACATCCTCACCCAGCGCAAAATCCAGCTCTCCCCAGACCGCCCCCATCAACGTGTTGACGGTGTAGTCATAGTGTTTGCCTTGCGGGAAACGCGAGTCGCCCGGAAAGAAGCCGAACGGTTCGGGCTGGATTTCAGTCAGCCAGCCGCTTGCGACATCAACATCCGCGCCCACGCGCCAGGTCAGGCTGTCGGAAGCCTCCCGCTCAAAGCGCGCCATCACACCCCCACCGGTCGAGCCATTCTTCTCCACGCCACCATTCGGCAGGAAGTGCTGTGCAAAGATCATCGACTGGGTGTGCGCATACGGCGTCAGGGTCAGCGTGCCGCCGCTGAGGTTTCGAGACAGCCGCGCGCCTGCCCGCGCCGACCACGCATCGCGGTAGGCTTCCGGGTTCGGATTGGATTTGGCAATGTCCTCATCCTTGTAGGCATCCGGCCCCTGTGCAAAGCCGGCCGTTTCCTGGTTGAGGTTTGACGCGGTGAGCCATGTCGTCGTGTCCCAGTCGCCCAGCATCCAGTCGCCGACCAGTGTCAGCTTCTGCTGGTCGACGCCGGTATTGTCGCGCCAGCCGGTATCCTTTTGTAGCGACACCGCCGCCAACCAGTGCTCTCCCTCGTCCAGCGTCACATCCGTGCGCCAGCGACCGAGTGTGCCATAGCTCGCGACCACCTGGCCGCCGCTGCCGACTTCCGGCAAGATGACATTGACCAGTCCGTGCACGGCGTTGGAACCGTATTTCGCACTGCCCGGCCCGCGCACGACTTCAATCCCGCTCGCCACTTCATGATGTGGCTCGAACAGACTGTTGACGTTGCCAAAAGCGGGCGAGCGCACCGGGACGCCATTCTCCATGATCAGGAAACTTCCCTGCCCGGCCCCGCCGGTCAGGACGGGTGAGCGGATTGCAACCAGATGCTCCTGCCCGGAATTCATCTGAATGTTCACACCGGGTAATTTATTCAGGATTTCCGCCGGATGATCGGCGAGGATCTCGTCGATCTCAGCAGCGTCCAGACCCGCAAGGCTCCCAGGATCGGTCTCTGTCCGATCACCCCAGACGCTCACCGGCGCCAAGCGTTCCTGTGCCAAAGAAGGCATAGCCGTTGCCATACCGCAGGCGGCCAGCAACCCAATTCGAAATCGTCTCATCTTCATATCCCGCACTCGTGCCAATCCCAGCCCTGAAGTCTAGGCCTGACCGTGCGGGAGGCGAGCGGAAAGATCAGCCACCCACACCTGCAAATAGCTGATATGGCAGCGCCCCGACCACCGCGCCAGAGAGACACGTCGCCAGCGTCCCCGCCAATAGCGTCCGCCAAGCCAGCGCCAGGAAATCATCCCGCCGCGCCGGTTCCACAATGCTCAGGCCGCCAATCAGGATGCCCATGGAGCCGAAATTCGCAAAACCGCAAATGGCGTGCGCCGTGATGATGCGCGTGCGCGGGTCCATTGCGTCCTGAGGCACTTCAGCGAGTTGCAGGAAGGCCACGAATTCGGTCAGCACCGTCTTCACGCCCATCAGCGAGCCCGATTGCGCCGCCTCGCCCATCGGCACGCCGATCATGTACATCAGCGGCGCGAAGATCCAGCCAAGGATACGCTCAATGGAGAGCGGTGCACCCGCCACATCCGGGAATGCGCCCAGCCCTGCATTGACCAGCCAGAGCAGCGCCAGCGCCGCGATCAGCATGGTCGCAATGTTCAGCACGATCTTCAGGCCGTCAGAGGCGCCCGTCGAAAAAGCATCCATCGTGGAAGAATAGCTGAAATCAGGTTCCTTCATCCGCTCGGTCGCGGGCGTCGTCTCCGGAATCAGGCAGAGCGCCACGGCCACCGCTGCCGGGGCCGCCATGATGGAGGCGGTCAGCAATTGTGCCAGCGGATTGTCCATCTTGCCTTCAAGGAACGCCCCATACACCACAAGCACACTGCCTGCGATGGTCGCAAAGCCCGCCGTCATCATGATCAGCAGCTCAGACCGGGTCATACCCTTGATGTAGGGCCGGATCAGAACCGGCGCCTCGGTCATGCCCATGAACACATTGGCCGACACGGCGAGAGACGTCGCCCCGCCAAGGCCCATCGCGCGCTGAAAGATATAGGCGAACCCGTTTGTGACCCATTGAAGGATGCGCCAGTGCCAGAGAATGGCGGACAGCGCGGCAACGACGATCACGATTGGCAGAATCTGGAAGAAGAACAGCGGCGGCGGCGACCCATCCATCAATTGCTGCGCGGCCACATTGTCACCGACATACCCGAACACAAAGCTGGTGCCGGCCCGCGTCGCATTTTGCAGGCCATCGACCACGTCATTGGCCTTGAACAGGATCGCCCGTACAAAGGGGATGCCAAACAGGATCAGCGCAAACACGAATTGCATGATCGTCGCGCCGATGATCAGCCGGAACGGAAACAGTTTCCGCTTCTCTGACAACACCCAGCACACACCATAGATCAGCAAGATGCCGAGCAGTGCCCGCGCATTGTCCCAGCCCCATTCATACCCTGCGATGGAAAGCATTCGCCGCTCCCTTTCCCCAAAACTGTCACATTCAGGCTTAGCCGCGCCGTGGCCGAAGGGGAAGCATTCTTGTGCTCTACCGGGTGCAACTCCCCCAGCCTGCCCATCCTTCGACTTCCCTCACGACGAGCACTGTAATCTGGCAGCAGTGTGCAGACTCATCCTGAGCGAAGTCGAAGGATGGGCGAAGTCGAAGCACCGACGCGGAAGACCAGAGCCCGGCCCTCTCCCAACGTCCGGCTTGCGCGGCGCCCACCCGGCTGCTCAATTGGCGCGCATGGAAACACTCATCCCCATCGCGCAACAGATCGCAAACACGCTCAAGGCCCGCGGCGAGACCGTGGCCATTTCGGAATCCTCGGCTGGCGGCCTCATCTCGGCGGCGCTACTCGCCGTGCCCGGCGCCTCGACCTATTATCGCGGGGGTGGCGTCATTTACACGCCCAAGGCATTCAAGCATCTGCTCGGCCTGACACGGGAAGATATTGGCGACATGCGCTCCTCGACCGAGCCCTATGCCCGTCTGCTGGCCAACACCATTCGCGGCAAGCTCGCCGCCGATTGGGGGCTCTGCGAAACCGGCGCCTCCGGCCCAACCGGCAATGGCTATGGCGACGCCCCGGGCCACACCTGCATCGCCGTAGTCGGCCCGAACCGGTTCGAGATCTCCACCACTTTGGAGACCGGCCTCAGCGACCGCCCGGAAAACATGCGCCTCTTTGCAAAAGAGACGCTCGAAGTCTTCCTGGCGGCGCTGGGCTGATACCTAGCCCAGCTTGCAGACGCAGAGCTTGTTGCCGTCGGGGTCCCGGAAATAGGCACCGTAGAAGTTTGGCAGGCGTTGGCCCGGCTCGCCTTCACAGGTGCCGCCCATTTCTAGCGCTTTCTTGTAGGCGCGGTCGACGGTCTCATTATCCTTGCAGCCAAGCGCTGGCATGACGCCATTGCCGGCAGAGGCGGCTTCGCCATCATAAGGACCGCCAATCGCGATCATCGGCTGGCCGGGGCCGGTGCCATAGAATTGCAGCCGGTCATTGGCGAAGACGCGTTGCCCGCCCAGCTCCCCCATGACCGCGTCATAGAATTCGACGGCCTTGTCCTTGTCGTTTGATCCCAGTGTTACATAAGCCAGCATGACGATCCTCCCTGGATACTTTTCTTCGGCTGGCCGAAACGCAATCACGGCGCGGCAATCCGCGCAAGAGGTGACGCTACGGGTATGCTTGACGTTTACGTCAGCGTTTGGTCTGACACGAGGCAGAACAGTCAAGGAATGAGGAATAGTCCCATGTCAGATATCCGTTTCGACGATCGCGTCGCCATTGTCACCGGAGCCGGCGGCGGTCTCGGCCGTTGCCACGCGCTGGAACTCGCCCGCCGCGGCGCGAAAGTTGTCATCAACGACCTCGGCGGCACGCTGGACGGCACCGGCGGTAATTCCGAAGCGGCCGAAGCCGTTGTGAAGGAAATCGAGGCCATGGGCGGCGAAGCCATCGCGAACGGATCGTCGGTTTCCGACGAGGCTGGCGTCAAGAAGATGATCGATGACACGATGGCCAAGTGGGGCCGCATCGACATCATCATCGCGAATGCCGGAATCCTGCGCGACAAATCTTTCTCCAAGATGACCCAGGCCGACATCGATCTCGTAATTGACGTCCATCTGCGCGGCAGCTTCATGCCGGTCCACGCAGCCTGGAACATCATGAAAGAGCAGAATTTCGGCCGCATCGTCGTGACCACATCCTCGACCGGCCTCTACGGCAATTTCGGCCAGGCCAACTATGGCGCTGCCAAGCTCGGCGTGGTGGGCATGATGAACACGCTGAAAATTGAAGGCGCGAAAAACAACATTAAAATCAACGCGGTCTGCCCGATTGCTGCAACTCGCATGACCGAAGGCCTGATGCCCGACGAAGTGCTCGCCCAGCTCAAGCCGGAATATGTCACGCCCGGCGTGATGAACCTCGTCAAGGATGAAGCCCCGACCGGCATGATCCTGTCAGCCGGTGCCGGTGCCTTCTCGATGGCGCGCATCGTTGAGACCGAAGGCGTGTTCGTTGGCCAGGGTGAAGGTCTGTCGGCTGAAGCCGTTGCGGCGAAATGGGACCAGATCACCGATGTCTCGACCACGAAGCCTGCCTTCCAGTCTGGCGGCGAGCACGGCCAGAACATCTTTGCGGCTGTCGCAGCCGGCATGAAAGGCTAGGCTCCGGCTTGCCAAATCTGCGATTGGGGCGCAGGTACTTCCTGTAAACAGGGAGATCATCATGCGCCTCATCGCTCTTGTTTTGTCTATCACGCTCCTCACCGGCTGTGCCTGGTTCGAGAAGCCCCCGGAAGACCTGCCGCCGGTTGAAGCGGAGGCTCCGCCCCCCGCTCCAGAAGCGCCAGATGACACGCCTGCTCTGCCTCTGACCGCCGGAGTCGGAGAGACCTGTGGCGGCATAGCGGCCGTTGCGTGCGAAGATGGCTTGTTCTGCAAAATGGATGACGGGGCCTGCCGCAACATCGCAGATGCGGCCGGCGTCTGCACCGAAGTCCGCTCGATGTGCACGCGCGAATATCGCCCGGTCTGCGGCTGTGACGGGAAGACCTATGGCAACAAGTGCGAAGCCCACGCCGCGATGACAAGCATCGCCAGCGAAGGCCCCTGCATGCTGGAAACGTCTGAGGAGTAATACCTCAGACTATTCCTGCATCGCCTTGAGATACATGGAATTTACCGGCTTCGAGAAGACGCGCTCGACCATCGGGATGAAGAATTCCAGCGGCTCGCTCTCATAGTCCGGATCGAACGCGGCTTGGTCGTAGAGATGGCAGAACTGCGCGCAATATTCGTAATGCGGACTGTCCTTGAAATGCTCCCGCAGATTCCGGTCCAGCCCGATATGGTGGAAGAAGTAATAGCCCTGGAACGCGCCATGATTGGCCACCATCCAGAGATTGGCCTCTGACACGAACGGCTTCAGGATCGCGGCGGCCACATCCGGATGATTGTAGCTGCCCAGCGTGTCGCCAATATCGTGAAGCAGCGCGCAGACCACATATTCCTCGTCGCGGCCGTCGCGATGCGCGCGGGTCGCGGTCTGGATGGAATGTTCCAACCGGTCGATCGGGAAGCCACCATAATCGCCATCGAGCAGGCGCAGATGGTCGATCACGCGCTTGGCGAGCCCCTTGTTGAAGCTCTTGGAATGCTCAACGATGATATCCCAATCATCCTTGGTGCCTTCCAGCATTTCGCGAAACTTCGCGCGTTCGCCCATGTCGTGTCCGTCGGCCATGCTTTCCTCCTGATATTTTCAGGCAGAATACACCGATGACGCCCGCGTCACAAATGGAAACGCCCCCGAAGCCATAAGCTTCGAGGACGCCTCTATCCGATGCTGGCCTGCACTCAGTCCCAGAGAGAGCCAAGTGCCAAACGCTGGCGCCAGGTAGTGCGCGGTGGCACATGCGCAGGCCCGCAATCCGGACAGACATGATCGTGCAACCGCTGGGACAAGGCCCAGGCGGATTCCCCGGTCCTGACACCAACCGCGGTGAGCACATCGATCAGCTGACGCAAATGCGCGTCACTCAGATCGTCATTGCCCTTCAGCAACGCCTCGGCCAGTCTCCAGCCGGCCACATCCTGGCGCAAGGCCAGAGCCACCGGCGGGCTGGACGATTTGCGAACCGCGTAAACCGCCATCCGGCCCATGGCGAGGTCGGCGGCAAAGTCTCGCAAGCAATTGCGGAACTCCAACGCCATCTCGTTCAGCGCCTTTCGGGTCCGGACCGGTTCGAACCAGTCCGGCAGGGCGGGTGGAGCCAGCACCCGTCCAAACTCGACCGGCTGCAGAGCTTCGGCGGCCATGTCGAACAGGACTAACGGGCTGTTTGCACGCTCCCAACGCTGGACCAGACGAGACGCTCCGCTCGCCCCGTGGATTAGCCGTGCGAGCTGGTAGGCTGCGGCAAGGTCTTCCACAGCTTGGGGCGTTTCGGGCAAGTTCGCCACGATACCCGGAACCCGCAAGGCTTCCGGCACCGCCACGATCACGCCCAGACGATCTGCTCGAATCTGCGGCATGTGCCGCAAGACTTTCACCGCTTCAGGATCTGCAAACAGGCTGAGGAAGTTGGCATAGTCACCCACCTCCCACAATTGTTCACCCATCCGGCCGAGTGCCTTCATCAGGCCGCCCGGCGCATCGCCGCTCATCAGGATACGCGCAAGCTCGGCGTCGCGGGCGCGTTCCACCACTCGCACGATATCCATGCCATCATCGCTGGTGCTGCTCCAACGCCGCTCCAGCAGAATTGCCGCCGCATGGCGCCGTGCCGACGGCAGGGTCAGGAACCCGGCATGCGGCACAGGCCAGAAACGAGCAATCCGCTCTGCGTGGGGGCCGGCAATATAGCCCAACAATGGCGTCGCTGCCGACGGCTTGCCAAACAGCAAGACACCAGCACGGGTCATGGGCGCGCCCATGATCCACCTCCTTTCACATCTTCCGACAACTGAACTCTTCAGAAACGGACTATCGAAACTCAATCTGTGATTATATCAGGAGGCGACCGGCCAATGCGCGGGAGCCGCTGATAGCGCTCCCCGCATCTGCAAGGAGCTGTTTGTCGTGTTACAACTCAGCTTCATCTTGTTTCTTTCGGTTGGTCTGCCAAGCCTTCCGTAAACGCACGAACGGCCTGACAGGAATTGGGCGCATAATCCAAAGCGCGACAATGTGTCAACCTTTGACGCAAACGATTTGTTTCAACGTGTGAACCACCTCCACCAGATCAGTCTGCGCCGCCATGACTGCGTCGATGTCCTTGTAGGCCATTGGCGTTTCGTCAATCACGCTGGAATCTTTCCGGCATTCGACGCCATCCGTTGCCGCCCGGTGGTCCTCGACCGAGAACCGCCGCTTGGCTTCAGTCCGGCTCATGGCACGGCCTGCCCCGTGCGAGCACGAGCAGAAGGAGTCGACATTGCCCTTTCCGCGAACAATGAAGGATTTCGCCCCCATTGAACCGGGAATGATCCCCAGTTCGTCCTTCCCGGCACGGACGGCCCCCTTGCGGGTCACCCAGATGTCCGCCCCGAAATGGTGTTCCCGCTCCACATAATTGTGGTGGCAGTTCACCGCCTCCTTCTCCAGCGAGAAGGCCGGAAAATGCTCACGCAAGGCAAACAGGACACGGTCCATCATCACCTCGCGGTTCAGGCGAGCATAGTCCTGCGCCCAGCTGACCGCATAGGTATAGTCGTCGAACAGGTCTTCTCCTTCAACAAAGAAGGCGAGATCCTTGTCCGGGACATGATAGCCCAGCACGCGCCGCTCCAGTGCCTCACGCGCCTCCCGGATAAAGTAGGTGCCAAGAATGTTCCCGGTCCCGCGCGATCCCGAGTGCAGCATGACCCAAACACGGTCCACTTCATCGAGACACAGTTCGATGAAATGGTTCCCGCCGCCAAGCGTCCCCAGCTGTTTGGCGAAGGCCGTCCGCTGGATGCGCTTGTGCTTCTTCAGGATCACGTCGAGCCGCTCCGCCATGCCGGAGGCCCGAAGCGCCGTGGCTGCACGCGCCGGAGTTTCCTTGTGGCTGCCACCGCGCCCATTTCCCACAGGCACCTTGCGTTCGATCTCACTACGGATGGCCGACAAGCTATCAGGCAAGTCATTTGCCGTCAGGCTCGTCCGGATGGCCATCATCCCACAGCCAAGATCGACTCCGACCGCCGCCGGGATGATCGCCCCCTTGGTGGGAATGACCGAGCCGACCGTTGCGCCGCGCCCGAAGTGGACATCGGGCATCACGGCAAGGTGGCTGTGAATGAACGGCAAGCCTGCAACATTCTCAAGCTGTGTACGGGCTTGTGGTTCTACAGGCACACCCTTTACCCAGGCCTTGATACGTCCGCCGGCGCGGGTTTCGATCACTTCAAATTCACTCATTGGTCTCAGCTTCGTTTCACGAAGCTCCTCCTGACAAGCCCTCCACGCGTCTCCATCGGGTTCGAAAGACAAAAAAACCCTCCGGGCGAAAACGCGCGGAGGGCGGCATAAGACCGAAAAACGGTCCCCGGGCTGATGATCAGCCCTATCCAGCAACCTCCATGCGGCAGCATGCGCAACCCAGTTGTAGGGTGCGTTCATATGCCTGGAAATTTGAGTTTGGCCGTTTCATGGGTCCGTCCTCGGGCTGGAATGAGCGCGCCTTATGATCGTGAGAATACGAGGCGTCAACCAAAAACTGGAAAAGCCCCGAACGAAGATCATCCGAAGCCTGTCTAATTTTTCCGAATCCGCCTTGTGCGACAAGGCTCTATACACTTTGGCGGACAACCGGAAAAAATCTCGCCGCGTGGTCTATTCCGTTGCCGATGATGCCGATACCGCCAATGATCATGCCTTGCTGAAACAGGTATGTCATGAAGTCCGGCGATCGTGAAAACCTTATCCGGCGCAATCTGCGCCTGAATATCCGAGGTCATCAATTCGCCTCTCAGGGGTGTCTGGAACTCCCCGCTCGATTAACAGGCCTTGATGACGCTTTCTTTGGCCCCGCCAGGGCATTCCGACAAAACATGAAACATGCGCTTTTTCGCGACTATTGCAGCTGATCCTGACGGGATTTTACGTATTTCGTGCTAGTCTTAGAGGTTCAAGTAATGAATTGGAAAAGCAGAAGCGCTATCCTTGCAATCAAATTACTTTTTCTTGGCGGTCTTTTCGCCAGCGTAGCGTGAACACCAGAACGGGACCCTGTTGGAATGCAATCGACCTCGGTAGTCATTCCGACCTGCAACAGAGCGTCTCTTCTTGCGGATTCCCTGAAGTCCGTTTTTGCCCAGACCGTACAGCCGGATGAAGTCATCCTGATAGATGATGGATCGACCGACAACACGCCGGACGTCGCAGCGCGCTACCCGCAGGTGCGCTATGTGCGCACTGAAAACCAGGGCAAGTCCGCGGCCATCAATCTGGCCATGACGCTGATGACCGGCACCCGGCTCTGGGTTGTTGACGATGACGACATCGCCTGCCCGGACGCCCTCCAAAAACTGGGGGCTGCGCTCGACGCCAACCCGTCCGCTGGCTTCAGCTATGGACGCCATGACCGGTTCACCGACCCCGCAAATGGCGGCGAGCGAGTCTGGCAGGACACCGGCTACTGGCGGGAGTGTCACCCACGTGACTTCCTGATCGCCACGATGGAAGACATGTTCACACACCAGTCTGGCATGCTGTTCCAAAAGACGCTGCTGGATGCGACTGGCCCGTTCGATACCGGGCTCAAGCGCTCGGTCGATTATGACTATATTCTCCGCGCAGCGCGGATCAGCACCAGCGTCGCCTGCCCCGCCATCGTCTTCCACCAGCGCCAGCATGATGGGGATCGCGGCTCAGGCGCGAACAGATTTCCAGCCTCGGAACTCGTGCGTCGCTGGATCCAGCATGACCAGATCATCTTCAAGCGCATCTACGAGACCTGGGCGCTCGACGAATTCCTGCCGCGGGGCGAGAGTGTTGTCGGCACCCCCAGTAAGCGTCAGGCGCTGATTCAACGAGGCGCCATCATGGCACGCAAGAAATTGTGGGATCATGCCATGCGGGACTTCGCGAATGCGGCGCTCCTGATGGATATCGATCTGACTCCGGCAGAACGTGCAATCGCCCGGCGAGGGAGCCAGTCGAAATATGGTATCCAGGAATTGCTGGACGATCATGTGATTGGTCAGGGCTTGCGGGATGTCGCTGGCCTGTCCCGTAACGGCGCTGAACTCATTGGCGAACTCGCGACCGGTTTTCGGTGGCGTATCCGGGATGAGTTGACAAGCGGCCACCCCCGCAAGGCCTCGCGACTGCTCCAGCTCTATATCACGCTGACCTCGTCAGCCTTTCATAATTCCCGGCCAACTGATTCCCCCTGGTATCCGGACGACCTTCTGACAGAGCCACATAAATCGCCCGGCAAGTAGGTGTGGAACCGGGTCAGTGATCCCACGAATCCATCTCAGAGCACTTCTTCATAGAGCGCCAGCGCATCGTCATACGTGACAAGACGGGGGTTGTTCTTCATCAGGCGCTCATTCTTGACCGCATCCTCAGCCATTTTTGGCAAGTCATTGTGATTGACGCCAACCTCGGTCAGCTTCAGGGGCGTGCCGCTTTTCGCGCACAGCTCCACCATATGGTCGATAAAGGCACTCGCGTCCTGGGCCACGCCAACGACGGGACCGAGATCCGCATAGTCCTTGGCGGCGACGACCGCATTGAACCGCAAGACCGGCGAGAGCATCAGCGCATTCGACACACCATGCGGCACATGGAACAGCGCGCCCAGCGGATAGGCCATCGCATGAACGGCCGCGACCGGCGCATTGCTGAAGGCCTGCCCGGCGAGCGTTGCTCCGATGCACATGGCCTCGCGCGCTTCGATATCATCCGGGTGCTCACATGCGCGCAACAGATTCCCGGCCAGCAGGCGCAGGCCTTCCTTGGCAAGTGCACCCGAGACCGGATTGCGCAACAGCTTTGACGTATAGGATTCGATGGCATGAACCATCGCATCGATCCCGGTTGCCGCCGTCACACCGCGCGGCGCGGTCAGCGTCAGCATCGGATCGACAATGGCGAGATCAGCAAACAACTGGTCTGACACGACTCCGATCTTCTTCATGTCATCTGACGTGACGATGGAGATCGCGGTGACCTCTGACCCGGTCCCTGCTGTCGTTGGTAACAGCACCAGCGGTGGGCGCGAGCCTTTCACATTGCCGACGCCGTAGACGTCTTCCAGCGATTGCCCGGAATCCATCAGCACGGCAATCAGCTTTGCGGTATCCAGTGACGAGCCTCCGCCCAGCCCGATCACGCCATCGGCGCCATGTTCGCGAGCCGCAGCGACCGCATCGCGGATCGTGGCAGCGGGCGGGTCGGCAACGACCTTGTCATAGACAAACACTTCAAGACCCGCATCGCGCAGGCTTTCCAGCGCGCCCTCCACCAAGCCGGCTGCGATAACGCCCTGGTCCGTCACGAAGACCGGGCGTTTCATGCGATCACTGACCAGCTTGCCTAGTTGGGCAGCACTGCCCCGTTCGAACAGGATGTGCGGCGGCGTCTTGAAGCTGAATCCCATCGGTCTTTCTCCCATTTTCACTACAGGCTTACGCCAATCGGGCCTGAACAGTAAATGTCGCAGATTGCCCGAAAATCGCACGGTCTGTCATGTCGTACACGCGGAAACCCTTTGCCCAAACGCAAGAAACCCCGGACCAGCGGTCCGGGGCTCCTGAAACAATTCGAATACAGCGAGGAAAGACTAGCCTTCCATCGACTCCATTTCGGCTTCGTGACGTGCACGATCCGCAGCACCCTTGGCGCTCTCGTCACGGTCGACCAGTTCCAGAACGGCAACAGGTGCGTTGTCGCCATGGCGGAAGCCAGCTTTCAGAACGCGGGTATAGCCGCCATTACGGTCCTTGTAGCGCTCGCCCATCACGTCGAACAGCTTGCGGACAGCCGCTTCGTCACGGACCTTCGAAAGGGCCTGACGGCGTGCGTTCAGGTCGCCCTTCTTGGCGAGGGTCACCAGCTTGTCCATGAGCGGAGCCATTTCCTTCGCCTTCGGAAGGGTGGTCACGATCTGCTCATGCTCGATGAGGCTGGCAGCCATGTTCGCGAACATCGCCTTGCGGTGCGATGTCGTCTTGTTCAGTTTACGGTATCCAAGGCGATGGCGCATTGTCGTGTTCCTTAAGGAGGTGGTCAGGCCCCCGATTACTCAGTGGGCTAGAGGTGGTCGTCGTATTTCTTGGCGAGGCCTTCAATGTCTTCCGGCGGCCAATCCGGCACTTCCATGCCGAGGTGCAGGCCAAGACCGGCGAGGACTTCCTTGATCTCGTTCAGGGATTTGCGGCCGAAGTTCGGCGTGCGCAGCATCTCTGCTTCGGACTTCTGGATGAGGTCACCAATGTAAACAATGTTGTCGTTCTTCAGGCAGTTTGCCGAGCGAACGGACAGTTCAAGTTCGTCGACTTTCTTGAGCAGGACAGGGTTGAAGCCGAGATCGGTTTCTTCTGTCTGTGCGCCCGTTTCCACGGTCGGCTCTTCGAAGTTGATGAACAGTTGCAGCTGATCCTGCAGGATACGCGCGGCATAGGCCACGGAATCTTCCGGCGTGACAGACCCGTCTGTCTCGATGTCGAGGGTCAGTTTGTCATAGTCGAGAACAGTACCCTCACGGGTGTCTTCGACCTGATAGCCAACGCGGCGGACCGGGCTGTAAATCGCGTCAATCGGAATATAACCGATTGGGGCATCTTCCGGACGGTGCGCCTCGGCCGGGACATAGCCCTTGCCGGTCGCAACGGTGAATTCCATGCGCACTTCAGCGCCATCATCCAGAGTACAGATCACGAGATCCGGGTTCAGGATCTTGGTGTCACCGGAGGTTTCGATCTGGCCGGCTTTGACTTCGCCCGGACCTTTCGCCTTCAGCACCATGCGCTTTGGCGTGTCGCTCTCCATGAAGATCGCAACCTGCTTCAGGTTCAGCACGATCGTCGTGACGTCTTCGCGAACACCCTGGATCGCAGAGAATTCGTGAACGACATTGTCGATCTGAACGCCGATGATCGCAGCACCTTGCAGGGACGACAGCAGCACGCGACGCAGCGCGTTGCCGAGAGTCGTACCATAGCCACGCTCCAGCGGCTCAATGACGAGCTTGGCTTTGCGCTTGGCATCGTATCCGGCCTGGACGACAGGACGGTTCGGGCGGATCAGCACTTTCCAGTTACGGTCGTTGACGTTGGTGGGTTCGATGTCTGCCATGGGCGACGGATCCTCAGAATGGGTCAGGCGACATGAAATTATGCCGCCAATAAATACGAACTAGACGCGGCGGCGCTTTGGTGGGCGGCATCCGTTGTGCGGAATTGGCGTCGTGTCTGTGATAGCCGTAACGGTCAGGCCAGCAGCCTGAAGAGCGCGCAGTGCGCTCTCGCGGCCCGAACCTGGTCCACGCACGCTGACTTCAACAGTCTGCATACCGTGATCCATGGCCTTCTTTGCGGCATCTTCTGCCGCCATCTGGGCTGCGTAAGGCGTCGACTTGCGCGAGCCCTTGAAGCCCATCATGCCGGAGGACGACCACGAAATCGTGTTGCCCTGGGCATCCGTGATGGTGACCATGGTGTTGTTGAAGCTGGAGTTCACGTGAACAACACCAGAGGTGATGTTCTTGCGCTCTCTCTTGCGGACGCGGGTCGTTTCACGAGCCATTGAAGACTATCCTATTTCTTCTTGCCGGCGATCGGCTTAGCCGGGCCCTTGCGGGTACGGGCGTTGGTGTGCGTACGCTGACCGCGAACCGGCAGTTTACGGCGGTGACGCAGGCCACGGTAAGAACCGAGATCCATCAGGCGCTTGATGTTCATCGACGTATCGCGGCGAAGATCACCTTCGACGAGATAGTCGGCATCGATCGTTTCACGAATCTTGATGACTTCGGCATCCGTCAGCTCGTTCACGCGACGGGTCGACTCAACGCCAACCTTCTCGATGATCTCACGGGCCATGGATGGGCCGATGCCATGAATGTACCGCAGCGCGATTTCCACGCGCTTGTTGGTCGGGATGTTAACGCCTGCAATACGGGCCAAGGCCGATCTCCTAAGCGGACTGTTCATACATAAAGAGCGCGCCAAGGCGGAAACATCCGTCCTGCGCGCCGGCGATTAAGCCTAAAGCTAAGAAACGAGGCTTATAACGATGGAAATTAACGCGTCAACCGCGGAATCCCACCTTTACGCCGTCTCTTTCAGGGCCGCGTCGATTGCGGTTGCAACCGCCTCGATTGAGCCCATTCCGTCGACTTCCACGAGGATACCACGCTCGGCATAAATAGGCACCAGAGGCGCTGTATCTTCGTAGTATTTTTCGAGGCGTTTCGAGAACGTCTCGGGATTGTCATCCTTGCGGCCCTGTTCTTCGAACCGCTTGGTGACACGTGACAGCAGCTTGTCATCATCGACAAGGATGCGGATCACGCGATTGACGGCTTCACCGCGGGATTCGAGTAGACGATCCAGCGCTTCGGCCTGACCGACTGTGCGTGGGAAACCATCAAAGATGAATCCCGGCGCGCCGGCCTGAACTTCCAATTGCTCGTCGATCAGGGCGATGACGATCTCGTCGGAAACGAGGCTGCCTTCATCCATGATCTGGGCAACTCTTTCGCCGAGCTCGGAGCCAGACGCGCGCGCCGCGCGCAGCATGTCACCGGTAGAGAGTTGAACGAACCCCCGCTCTTCGACCAGGCGTTTCGCCTGCGTGCCTTTTCCGGCCGCTGGCGGCCCGAACAGAATTAGGTTCATCTCTTACGACCCCCGAGTTTCGACTTCTTGATCATGCCCTCATACTGGTGCGCGATCAAATGCGACTGAATCTGTGTCACTGTATCCATCGTAACAGATACAACGATCAGAAGAGAAGTACCGCCAATATAGAAAGGTATCTCTGGGAAATATCGCCGCAGCAGTTCGGGAAGGATACAGACGAACATCAGGTACAGGGCCCCAATGGTCGTCAGTCGGGTCAAAACATAGTCGATATAGGCCGCCGTGTTCGAGCCAGGACGGATACCGGGAATAAATCCGCCATACTTGCGCAGATTGTCCGCCGTCTCTTCCGGATTGAACATGATGGAGGTGTAGAAGAAGGCAAAGAAGATCACCATCGCCCCGTAAGACGTGATGTAGGTCCACGAGCCCGGCGCGAAATGCGTCGCCAGCCAGCCCAGAACGCCACTCACAGCGCCGGAGGCTTCGGCATCGGCCGGATTGCCACCCAGGAAGCCCACCGCCGTCAGCGGCAGCATCAGCAGCGCAGAGGCGAAGATTGGCGGGATAACACCAGACGTGTTGATCTTGAGCGGCAGGAAGCTCTTCTGGCCCTGGGCAACACCGTGGGCCTGCTGTCGCTTCGGATACTGGATCAGCAGCCGCCTTTGCGAGCGCTCCATGAAGACGATGAAGACAACCAGCGCGATCACCATGGCCGCAATCGCCACCACAAACGCCACGTTCACAGAGGTCGTGCGCGCCTGCGAGATCAGGTTGAAGATCGCCTTTGGCATTTCAGCGATAATGCCCGCGAAGATGATCAGCGAGATACCGTTGCCGATGCCGCGCGCCGTGATCTGCTCACCCATCCACATCAGCAGCATCGTGCCGCCGGTCAGCGTCACAACGCCGGTTAGGATGAAGAACCAGGACGAGATGCCCTCAATGCGCACAGCGGCAAGGCCGCCAGCAATTGCAAAGGACTGGACCAGCGCGAATCCCAGTGTGAGGTAACGCGTATACTGGTTGATCTGCTTGCGGCCGGACTCGCCTTCCTTCTTCAACTTCTCAAGCGTTGGAGAGGTCGCGGTCAGCATCTGGATGATGATCGAGGCCGTGATGTAAGGCATCACGTTCAGGGCGAACACACCCATCCGTTCCACCGCGCCGCCGGCAAACATGTTCATGTTGCCAAGCAAGCCATCGGACTGGCTCTCGAAGAATTGGGCGTATTGCTGCGGGTCGAGTCCCGGCAGCGGGATGAACGTCCCGAGCCGGTAGAGGATCAAAATCCCGAGAGTAAACAGGATCCGGCTCTGCAGGTCCTTGGCTTTTGCAAAGCTCCGGAAATTCATGTTCCGAGCCATTTGTTCGGCAGCATTCGCCATGGGCCGCTTGACCTCCCTGAAAAAGCGTTCGCCGCCTAAATCGGCGGCGAAACAGTATTTGTGAAGGGGTTACCGGTAAAAACCGCCGATTATTCGTCAGCAGTCTCTTTAGCCGGCCCCGTGACGGTGACTTTACCGCCAGCCTTCTCAACAGCTTCAATAGCTGCCTTCGAGGCGCCTGTCACAGTGATATTCAGATTCTTTGGTGCGTCACCTTTGGCAAGCAGACGCACGCCATCGCGCACATTGCGAACCAGACCAGCGGCCACCAGCGACTCTTCGGTCACATCCTTGGCATCCAGCTTGCCAGCGGCAATCGCCTTGCCGAGACGGCCAAGGTTCACCCAGGCATGGGACTTGGAGTTACGCGCCGTAAAGCCGCGCTTTGGCAGACGCATGTAGATCGGCATCTGGCCGCCTTCAAAGCCATTCACGGCAACGCCGGAACGAGCCTTTTGGCCTTTGACACCGCGACCAGCCGTCTTGCCCTTGCCAGAGCCGACGCCGCGGCCAACGCGCAGGCGGTTCTTTGTTGAGCCCTCAGCGGGAGACAATTCGTTCAGTTTCATCGGTCTATCTTTCGATATCGTGCGGCTGCGAATGGTGGCGATTACTCGCCAACCACCTCAACCAGGTGAGCCACCTTGCGGATCATGCCCCGCACGGACGGCGTATCTTCGAGTTCCTTGGTGCGGCCGACCTTGTTCAGGCCCAGCCCCATCAGGGTCTGGCGCTGCTCAGGACGACGGCCAATCGGGCTGCCAACCTGGCGGACAGTGACTTTGCTTTTAGCCATTTTCGTGCCCTTCCCTAGTTCGTCGCGTCAGCCATGCCGGCTTCGGACGCGCCATCATTGCGGCGACCGACGACATCCTGAACCTTCAGGCCACGCTTGGACGCAACGGTCCGCGGGCTGTTCTGCTCTTTAAGCGCATCAAACGTTGCACGCACCATGTTGTAAGGGTTGGAGGAACCGATCGACTTGCCGACCACGTCCTGAACACCCAGAACTTCCATGACAGCACGCATCGGACCACCTGCGATCACGCCGGTACCTGGAGGCGCTGCACGCAGCACAACCTTGCCTGCGCCGTGACGGCCACGGCCATCATGATGCAGAGTGCGACCTTCGCGAAGCGGCACGCGAACCATGTTGCGCTTGGCTTCTTCTGTGGCTTTGCGGATCGCTTCAGGCACTTCGCGGGCTTTACCCTTGCCGAACCCTGCGCGGCCCTTCTGGTCACCAACGACAACCAGGGCTGCAAAACCGAAATTCTTACCGCCTTTGACCGTCTTCGCGACGCGGTTGATACCAACCAGCTTGTCGACGATGTCGGACTGCTCCTCGTCGCGATCGCGATTCCGGCGGCCTCTTCCTCTTTCTTCAGCCATAGGGCCTCTCCTTAGAATTTGAGACCGCCCTCACGGGCGGCGTCTGCCAGGGCTTTCACCCGGCCGTGGAACATGTAACCGCCACGATCAAAGACGACGTCTTCGACGCCTGCTTCTTTCGCGCGCTCTGCGAGCGTCTTGCCGACGAGGGCAGCCGCAGCGGCGTCACCACCGGTCTTGGCCGAGCCGAGCACATCCTTTTCCAGCGTCGAAGCCGAAGCGAGCGTAATGCCTTTTTCGTCATCGATGATCTGGGCGGAGATATTCTTGTGGCTGCGCGCAACCGACAGGCGTGGACGACCCTCAGCAACCTTGCGGAGCTTGGTACGAACCCGCTGGGCGCGGCGCAGCATCTTATCGCGTGAGCTTTTCATGGGCTTACTTCTTCTTGCCTTCCTTGCGGCGGACATATTCGCCCTGATAACGGATACCCTTGCCTTTGTATGGCTCAGGCGGACGGAATTCGCGGAGTTCGGCAGCAACCTGGCCAACAGACTGTTTGTCTGCACCAGAGACGATGATCTCGGTTGGCTTCGGCGCTTCCAGCTTGATGCCGTCCGGAGCCTTGAAGATCACATCGTGCGAGAAGCCGAGTGCGAGCTTGAGATCGGTACCCTGCATTTGGGCACGATAACCAACGCCAACCAGTTCCAGCGTCTTCGAATAACCATTCGAAACGCCTTCGACCATGTTCGCGGCGCGGGCACGAGCGGTGCCCCACTGCGTACGGGCCTTGGAATCAAGGGCTTCAGCGAAGGTTGGCAGGCGACGACCCCGAGCCTTTTCAGCCTCGATACGGTCATTTGCAGCCTGCACGAGATCTTCGCGCGGCGAAACGGTCAGCTCGTTGTTCTCGAGCTTTGGCGTGATCAGCTCAGACAGGACCAGCGAAAGCTCACCCTTGGAGCCTTTTGCCTTGATCGTCTGACCTTCGACCGAAACGGTCGTGCCATTCGGAACTTCGATCGGGAGTTTACCAATACGTGACATGATAGCTCTCCTAGAATACGCGGCAGAGCACTTCGCCGCCTACATTCTCGCTGCGGGCAGAATTGTCAGACATAACGCCTTTCGAAGTCGAAAGGATCGAAATGCCCAGACCATTGCGCACCAGCGGAATGTCGGAGACAGAAGAATACACCCGGCGACCTGGCTTGGAGACACGTTTGATCTCCGAAATCACTGGCTGACCTTCATAGTACTTCAGCTCGATATCAATATTCTTGTGACCGTCTTTTTCAACTTCGGTGTAGCCGCGGATGAAGCCCTCATTGATGAGAACCTCCAGGACGCGAATACGAAGTTTCGAAGACGGCGTGACGACTTTAGACATGCCGCGCATCTGAGCGTTGCGGATGCGTGTCAGCATATCTCCGAGGGGATCAGAAATGTTCATCTTTGATATCCTCCTCTCTTACCAGCTGGACTTCACGAGACCGGGGATCTGACCGTTTGAGCCAAGCTCACGCAGCGCGATCCGCGACATTTTGAGTTTGCGATAGTAGCCGCGCGGACGCCCGGTTACTTCACAGCGATTACGCACACGGTTTGGTGCCGAGTTACGTGGAAGTTCAGCAAGCTTGAGACGTGCCTTGAAGCGCTCTTCCAGTGAAAGGTCCTCATTCATGGCGACGGCCTTCAGCTCGGCACGCTTTGCAGCGTACTTTTCGACAAGCTTCTGACGCTTCTTGTTCTTCTCGATTGCGCTCTTCTTTGCCATATCAGCAGATCTCCTGGCGCTAGTTCCGGAACGGGAAGCCACACTCGGCGAGGAGTGCCTTGGCTTCTTCGTTGGTTTCAGCCGTGGTGCAGACGATGATGTCCATACCGCGAATATCTTCCACCTGATCGTAATTGATCTCCGGGAAAACGATGTGTTCTTTGAGGCCCATGGCGTAATTGCCCATGCCGTCGAAGCTCTTTCCGTTCAGTCCACGGAAATCCTTCACGCGCGGCAGCGCAATATTGGTGAGCCGGTCAAGGAACTCGTACATGCGCTCACGGCGCAGGGTCACTTTCGCACCGATCAGCATGCCTTCGCGCAGCTTGAAGCCAGCGATCGACTTGCGTGCCTTGGTGGCAACAGGCTTTTGGCCTGCGATCAGTTCGAGCTCGGCCAGGGCAGCCTTGATCTTCTTGGAGTCGGAGACAGCTTCGCCGACACCCATATTGATCACGACCTTGTCGAGTTTCGGAACCTTCATCGGGTTCGAATACTTGAACTGCTCCTGCAGCTTGGCCCGGATCTCTTCACGGTACTTCGTCTTGAGACGGGGTTCGTATGCCTTAGACATCGATGGACTCCCCTGAGCGTTTGGCAAAGCGCGTCTTGCGGCCATGCTCATCAGTTTTGAAACCAACACGCACTGCTTTTCCGTCGCGCGGATCGGCATGAGCCACGTTGGAAACGTGGATCGGTGCTTCGAAAGACTTCAGACCACCGGGGTCCATCTGGCTCGGCTTCTGGTGCTTCTTGACGACGTTCACACCGCGCACAACAACGCGATCCTCGTCGACCAGCACTTTCAGCACTTCGCCTTTGGTACCTTTGTCGCGGCCTGCGATCACGACAACGGAGTCGCCTTTTTTGATCTTAGCAGCCATCTTACAAGACCTCCGGGGCCATGTTCGCGATCTTGACCTGGTTCTTGCCGCGCAGTTCACGCGGGACCGGGCCAAACACACGAGTGCCGATTGGCTCACCATTGGTATTGATGAGAACGGCAGCGTTTGAGTCGAAACGAATGGTCGTGCCATCCGGGCGGTTGATGTCCTTTGCCACGCGAACGACGACAGCCTTGCGGACGTCACCCTTCTTCACGCGGCCCGTAGGAATTGCTTCCTTGATGGACACCACGATCACGTCACCAACCGATGCATACCGGCGGCCTGCGCCACCCAGCACCTTGATGCACTGAACGCGGCGCGCGCCGGAATTGTCGGCGACGCGAAGGTTTGATTGCATCTGGATCATGCGTCACCTTCCCCGCCGGTCACAAGTTCCCAGCGTTTCAGTTTGGAATGCGGAACGCACTCCTGGATCGTTACGATTTGACCCTCGACAGCCGCATTGGCTTCGTCATGGGCGTGATACTTCTTAGAGCGGCGAACAATCTTCTTCATCACAGAGTGTGTGAAGGTCCGCTCTACACGGACGATTGCGGTCTTGTTCTGCTTGGCAGAGACCACGACGCCTTCCATAATACGCTTTGGCATGATCTCTCTCCTACGCCTGACCTGCTTCGGCTTTTTCGCGAAGGATCGTCTTGACGCGTGCAATATCGCGGCGGACTTCCTTCACTCGGGCCGTTTTCTCCAGTTGGCCGGTGGCCGTCTGGAAACGCAGGTTGAACTGCTCTTTCTTCAGCTTGACGAGCTCATCCTTGAGCTGGTCGAGGCTTTTCGTTCTTACATCTTGGGCTTTCATGATCAGATACCCTCAATCCGCTTGACGACTTTCGTCTTGATCGGAAGCTTCGCAGCGCCGAGGCGCAGGGCCTCGCGTGCGACATCCTCAGACACGCCGTCGATTTCGAACAGGATGCGGCCAGGTGCGACACGGGCGACCCAACGGTCGACAGAGCCTTTACCTTTACCCATCCGGACTTCAATCGGCTTTGCCGACACTGGCAGGTCCGGGAATACACGGATCCACACTTTGCCCTGACGCTTCATGTGACGCGTGACAGCCCGACGGGTTGCCTCGATCTGGCGCGCTGTGACCCGTTCCGGCTCGAGAGCCTTCAGGCCAAACTCGCCGAATGCCAGCGATGAACCGCCCTTGGCATTGCCCCGGATCTGGCCCTTGAAGGCCTTACGGAATTTGGTTCGCTTCGGTTGACGCATCTCTTACGCTCCGGAGGCTTGCGCGCCGGTGGCCGGTCCGCGCTGGTTTGCATTGGCACGTGCACGGGACTGGCCGGAAGATTCCAGACGCTTGTCCTGAGCCATCGGGTCGTGCTCCATGATCTCGCCTTTGTAGACCCAGACCTTGATGCCGATGATGCCGTAAGTGGTGGCCGCTTCTGCAGTGCCGTAATCAATATCGGCGCGCAGCGTGTGCAGCGGCACGGAGCCTTCTGCATACTTCTCGGTCCGCGCAATCTCTGCGCCGCCAAGACGACCGGACACCATGATCTTCACACCGTCAGCGCCGAGGCGCATGGCGGACTGGATGGCCCGCTTCATGGTGCGACGGAACGAGGCACGGCGCTCAAGCTGGCGAGCAATGTCGTCGGCGATCAGCGTGGCATCGATTTCCGGCTTGCGGATTTCAACCAGGTTCACGCGAACTTCGTCGGTCGTCATCTTCGACAGAACTTTGCGAAGGGCTTCGATGTCGCCGCCCTTCTTGCCGATCACGAGACCCGGACGTGCCGTGTGAATCGTGATGAGGCATTTCTTGTGCGGACGCTCGATGATGATCTTCGAGATGCCGGCTTGCTTCAGACGCTTGCGGATTTCCTTGCGGATCGCGATGTCTTCGTGCAGCAGGCGACCGAAGTCGGCCGTGTCGGCATACCAGCGGCTGTCAGACGTCCGGTTGATGCCCAGACGCAGGCCGATCGGATTTACTTTCTGACCCATTATGCGGCCTCCGCTTCAACTGAGGTGTCACGCAGAATGATGGTCATCTGCGAGAATGGCTTCTGGATGCGAGCAGCGCGGCCACGAGCACGGGCGCGAATACGCTTCATCACGAGGTTCTTGCCGACATGGGCTTCTGCAATGACGAGGCTGTCGATGTCGAGGCCGTGATTGTTCTCGGCGTTCGCGATGGCGCTCTGCAGCAGCTTGCGGACATCCTGGGCAGGACGCTTCGGCGAGAACTGCAGCTGAGCCAGCGCACGCTCGACCGGCATGCCGCGGATCTGCTGAGCCAGAAGGTTCAGCTTCTGCGGGCTTGAACGGTACATGCGCAGAACAGCGCGCGATTCATTCGAAGCCTGCTTCGGAGGATTCTTGGCTTTAGCCATGACTACTTCCTCTTCGCTTTCTTGTCCGCACCGTGGCCATAGTAGGACCGCGTTGGCGCGAACTCGCCGAACTTGTGACCGACCATTTCCTCAGAGACGGAAACCGGGATGAATTTGTTGCCATTGTGGACCTGGAAATTCAGGCCGACAAAGTTAGGCAGGATCGTTGAACGGCGCGACCAGGTCTTGATCACAACGCGCTTTTCAGAGGCGCGCGCTTCTTCTGCTTTCTTGAGCAGATAGCCGTCTACGAACGGGCCTTTCCAGACAGAACGTGGCATGTCTTGCGGCTCCTCTTAGCGTTTCGCGTTACGGCGACGGATGATCAGACGATCCGTTGCCTTGTTTTTACGGGTCTTGGGACCGCGTGTTTTCTTGCCCCATGGCGTCACTGGGTGACGTCCACCGGACGACTTGCCTTCACCACCACCGTGTGGGTGGTCGACCGGGTTCATGACAACACCGCGGACAGACGGGCGCTTGCCCATGTGACGCTTGCGGCCTGCCTTGGACAGAACCTGGTTCATGTTGTCCGGGTTGGACACGGCGCCGACCGTTGCCAGGCAGCTGTCCATCACCATGCGAAGTTCGCCGGAGGTCAGCTTGATCTGGGCATAGCCACCATCACGACCGACCAGCTGGGCATAGGTGCCAGCGGAGCGAACCATCTGCGCGCCCTTCTGGGGCTTCAGCTCGATGTTGTGAATGATCGTACCGACCGGAATGCTTTTCAGCGGAAGCGTGTTACCCGGCTTGATGTCAGCCGTCTTGGACGTGACCACCGTGTCACCGACTTCAAGGCGCTGTGGCGCGATGATGTAGGACAGCTGGCCGTCTTCGTACTTGATCAGTGCGATGAAGGCTGTGCGGTTCGGATCGTATTCCAGACGCTCAACAGTTGCCGGCATGTCCCAGCGGTTACGCTTGAAGTCGACCTTGCGGTACAGTTTCTTGGCGCCGCCACCGATGCGGCGAGCCGTGATACGACCCGTATTGTTGCGTCCACCCTTCTTGGTCAGACCTTCGGTCAGCGCCTTGACGGGCTTGCCCTTGTGAAGGTCGGACTTGTCCACCAGCACAAGCTGGCGACGCCCTGGGGAGGTTGGATTGAAAGTCTTAAGTGCCATGTTTCTCGTCCTTCTCCCCTAGAGGCCCGTCGTGATGTCGACGGACTGACCCTCGGCGAGCGTCACGATGGCTTTTTTCATGTCGTTGCGACGACCTTCATAGCCACGAAAACGCTTCGTCTTGCCCTTTTGGACCAGAGTGTTGACCTTGGTTACTTCGACCTTGAAGAGCGCCTCGACAGCGTCCTTGATCGCTTTCTTGTCAGCGTCGATCGCCACTTCGAAGACAATCTTGTTGTCTTCAGCCACCAGAGTCGATTTCTCGGTGATCAGTGGGCGACGGATGACGTCGTAGTGATGTTCTTTTACGTCGGCCATGATTACTTAGCCTCCTTCGCGCCATCGAAACGGGCCTTGATGCCTTCGGCCGCTTCCTTGGTGATGACGAGCTTCTTGCGGCGCAGGATGTCATAGACATTCAGGCCAGCAACCGGCAGCACGTCGACGTTCGGAATGTTGCGAGCTGCCTTGGCGAAATTCTCGTCCACGGTCGTGCCGGAGATGATCAGCGCGTTCTCGATACCGAGACCTGCGAACTGACCGACCAGCTCTTTCGTTTTCGGAGCCGACAGGATCGCCTCGTCCAGCACGATGACCGCATCCGCCTTCACCTTGGAAGACAGGGCGTGAGCCAGAGCCATCTTGCGGACCTTTTTAGGCAGGTCGTGAGCGTGGCTGCGGACTTTTGGTCCGTGCGCAACAGAACCACCAACAAAGATCGGCGCATTCCGGGAACCGTGACGCGCGCCGCCGGAACCTTTCTGGCGGATATACTTCTTCGTGGTGCGGCTGACTTCGCCGCGGGTCTGGGTCTTGTGCGTACCAGCCTGGCGCTTGGCCAGCTGCCAGCGAACCGTGCGCTGCAGGATGTCACCACGGATGTCTTCGATGCCGAAGATGGCATCATCAACCGTGATGTTTCCAGCGGCTTTGCCGGCAAGGGTTTTGACTGCGAGTTCCATTATTCAGCACCCTCTTGAGTTGCTTCAGCTGCTGGCGCGGCAGCCGCGCTCGCTGCCTTGAAGGAGCCAGCCGCTGGTGCGTCGGCCGGAAGAGGCTTCTTCACCGCGTCGCGGACTTCAACATAGCTGCCGTCATGGCCAGGCACAGCGCCCTTGACCAGAATGAGGCCGCGCTCAACGTCGGTGCGAACCACTTCCATATTCTGGGTGGTGACACGCTCAACGCCGTAATGACCGGCCATTTTCTTGTTCTTGAACACGCGACCCGGATCCTGGTTCATACCCGTCGAACCGTGCGAACGGTGAGAGATGGACACACCGTGCGTGGCGCGCAGACCACCAAAGTTCCAGCGCTTCATCGCACCGGCAAAACCCTTACCGATCGTGATGCCGGCAATGTCAACTTTCTGACCCGGAACGAAATGGTCAGCCAGGACTTCAGCGCCAACTTCCGGCAGGTCGCCAGAGACGCGAAATTCGCGCAGCTTGCGCTTCGGTGCGACGCCGGCTTTTGCGAACTGGCCACGCAGCGCCTTGGACGTGCGCTTGGCTTTCTTTTCGCCGATGCCGAGAATGACAGCCTGGTAGCCGTCCGTGCGGGTGACGTCGCCACCCTTCTTGGTCTTCACGGCGCGCTCTTCTTCAGTGCGCACGCCAACAACCTGGCAGCCATCAAGCGACAGGACGGTGACCGGCACGTGGCGGCCGCTCTCGTCAAATACGCGTGTCATGCCAACCTTGCGGGCAAGCACGCCGGAACGGGGTGCTGGCAGAGCCATTAGCGGCCTCCCTCAAGTTTGATTTCAATGCCAACGCCGGACGACAGGTCGAGCTTCATCAGCGCGTCCACCGTCTGCGGGGTCGGGTCTACAATGTCGAGGATCCGCTTATGGGTCCGGATTTCAAACTGCTCGCGCGACTTCTTGTCGATGTGCGGCGAGCGGTTCACGGTGAAGCGCTCGATACGGGTCGGCAGCGGGATCGGGCCTTTGACCTCAGCGCCGGTGCGCTTGGCCGTGCTCACAATCTCTTTCGCCGACATGTCGAGGGCGCGGTGATCGAAGGCCTTGAGCCTGATCCGGATATTTTGTCGTTCCATCGTTCGGTCCGTCCGCACAAAACACGTTAGCCCCAACGTGGCGCAGAAGTGCGCCAGGGCGTAGCGTGGGATTAAATTGTCTGTTTCGAGGGAGCGTTCGCTCTATAAAGCGCTGCCATCCCGGCGAAGTCGGGGGTTTATGGGATCGATAGGCCCGCGTCAACTGAGTCGTGAAGCTTTTATGCAGAAAGACTCACAGGGGTAAAACTCTCAGTCTCTATCGCTCAGGCGGCAATTCCGAGACGGGTGGCAAATCGAACAGGGCCCGCAATTCGAATTGGGTGGATTTCAGCGTTCCAGCAGGCCAATTCTCGTTTCTCATGTCATCTTGCATGGGACCGCCCCTCTCGCCCATGAGGCAAGAGGGCGGGGCCACACACCCTGCCCTCAAACGCTCCATGCGCCTTGGTCCCAGCCCAGAAGGGCGCGGGTTTCGGCCGCGTCGTGCGCGAAGACACGGCGCAGATAGTCCCGGTCATCTGGACTCATCCGGTCGGCTTCGGGCGATGCATTATACTGGGTGGAGACGTCAAATTTGCGCGCAGGCAAACCCATGAACTGGCAAACCGTGGCCAGCTCTCGCTGCGGATCGGCTGCGAGGTCTTCGCTGCGCAGGAACAGGAGCTGATCATCCGGAAACAACCGCCTCAGCTCCCGGATCTGAGGCGCGTAATAGCTGCGCGCCAAGTATGAGCGTTCCCGGTCCTGATTTGGCAAGGCCCGGCGGGCGCGTTCGCGCTCCTGGCGGATCGCAATCGGATAGGGCAGCGTTTCGCGTCCCAGCCGGCAATCCATGCGATAGTGAGACCAGGCACGCTCCACCGGATCGCGCAGGATCACGATGATCTGGATATCGGGATTATACACCCAGACCCGTTCCAGCGCGCCGCTCCACCAGCTGATGATCGGCGTCGCCTCGCCCAGCATGCACCCGTCGCGCCAGGCCTTCCAATCGAAGTGGCGATGATACAGCCAGTAGTCCAGCGGGCGGATGCCCGTTGGCGGGCGCCTGTCGAAGAAGTGCGGTTCCTTCTTCTTCGCCATGCAGATATCGGGATGCTGGCGCAAATATGCGTCCAGCGACGTGGTGCCGGCCTTTTGAACGCCGGCTATGATGAAATCGATGCGTCTTGCCATGCATCCGGAATAGCGCGGGTGTCTTGCCTGATTTTGCCGGAATGCGGTTCTTGTGTCGCAAAGTGTTGCAGGGTGAATGCGCGATTCACCTTGTTTAACCAAGGCCTCACGCTTTTCACGGACACTTCGGTCTCACCTGACCCCTCATCCGAAGGCCCCCGATGAAGCCTCCCCTGTCTTCCTTGCTCAGCCGCCCGGCCGTCCGCTATGGCTTGGCCAGCATTGCGGCCTTCGGCATGGATCTGGCGCTGACCATGGCATTGCGGCTTGGCGGCCAGCTCAGCCTTACCCTGTCGGCAGCGATCGCCTTCATCGTGACCGGGCTGGTTTTCTATTTTGTCCATGAATTCTGGACGTTCGGGCATGACAGTTCAACCGTTTCGTCAGGTCGGCTTGTTCGCAACCTGACCTCGCTCGGCGCAGCCTTCTGTGTGCGTGTCGGCATCATCGGCGCACTGGAACTGATGCGTTCGCCCGGTCCGCTTCTGGCGCTCGTCTATTTCGGATTGGGCGCGGCCGCATCGCTCACGGTCAATTTCCTGATCAACAAATACTGGGTCTTCACCCGCACCTGACGCCCGATAAAAAAGGCCGCCCCTTATGGGACGGCCTTTTCGTTACTGCCTGATGGGAACAGGGCTTACTTCTTGATGGCCGAGACCACGCCGGCGCCGACCGTACGGCCACCTTCGCGGATCGCGAAGCGCAGGCCCTGGTCCATGGCGATCGGCTGGATCAGCTCGA